>Ga0326727_10000040_pt1 | contig 524089 bp, 426 predicted proteins | sample MB2enrmetagenome_FD_207643 | JGI IMG/M metagenome (GOLD analysis project Ga0326727, IMG submission 207643) | Lab enriched peat soil microbial communities from McLean, Ithaca, NY, United States - MB29MY | ecosystem: Environmental > Terrestrial > Soil > Wetlands > Peat | place: USA: New York... | reverse complement strand
GACTTCAATCTGTCGCAGCATCGTCACGATTTGCTCTGGTTTGTACCTCTGCATGGGCATGACCCGCTTTTCCTCCAAGTGGATTCTCTCTCATTCCACCTGGTACAAAAATGGCCGGTCAGGTCAAGGATGTAAAGCAAGCGGATCAAAAAATTGCTTGTGGTCGAAGCGCTGCGCGACTTCCAGGTAATCTTCCTTACCGGTCACTGCATAAAGATTTGAAAGCACCTCACCCATGCCGCCATATTCGGTACCGAGGACGCGCTGCATATGCTCATAGCTGAGCGATTGCGTGTAGCCTGCTGTCCATTCCGCCATCTTCTCGGCCACTTCGAGCGCTTGTTCGTTGCCGCAATGCACATACATATCAAGATTGCCGGCCATGATCTTATGAATGGTGTAGAAAGGCGCCCATACCTTTTGGCGCTCGCGAAGCCGGTCGAAGAACTCGATGGGAAAAGCGCTCAGATAACCACTTTTTAAGGGCCCTTTGGCATTTGGCCAATTCCGCCACAACCGCATCGCCATTTGCCTTGAGATCTTCGTCTCCGGTGCTGGCATACATCAGGGCCGTGGTCGAAAGATAATGGCCGCCCGCATAGTGGCCTCGAAGTTCGCAGTCAGGAGCTTCCCATCCGCCCAGCGGTCGAGCCGCGGATGGGATTACTGCATTAGTCCTGAATGTGTGAAGCAGGCGGTCAGGCGGAAGAGAATGCAAGAATTGGCGGTCGGCCTCCATCGCCTGTTTGCACGGACCCTCTCCGAGGCGGATTTGTTTCATGGGAAACGGACGCACTTTCCAGGGAACTTTTTCGCGGCTGACCGCCTTTCCGTCCTTCTGAAGAGTGTCTATGACAGGATCCTGGAACATGGTCGCAAATAATCTTTTCGACATGACGGCAGGTCCGCCGGCAGCAGCAGCTATCGCCATGAATTCCCTTCGGGATACCCCTTTAATCATCATCCGAAACCGTCTCCGCTATGGAGCAGCATTTTTAGACGCTCATCGGTCAGCAACTCCTAAATGAAGTAAAAAGACTTAGTTCAAAAGTCGAGTTGCTTGTTGGATATTGTATGCGAAAACATTCTTTGGTGGAGATCCGCTAATCGCTATTTCTATGGGAAAAACAGCTTAACTTTTCAAGATTTGAAAACGGCGGGCCGTTCGGTCGACGTCACCATGTCAGCGCGACGGCCTTCCTGCAAGAACTGCTTCAACGATTGGCCGGCATACAAGATATGCTGACGCAGCAGCTTGCAGCCTGCTGCGACCTCGCTCTTACGACACAGTTCCAGAATCTCGTAGTGTTCCTCATTTGCACGCTTCATGCCATGAGTCAGATATAGTTGGAGCCGTGTGTACCTTTCGCCGCTATGGTTCACATTGCGGATAATGGACATGAAATGCGGGCGCTGGGCACGCGAGTATAACGTCGAGTGAAATTTCCAGTTGAGCCGGCCCCAAGCGGCGACGTGTTGCTCTCGCCGGAGGTCATCGACATACTTGTTCAACAGCGCTTCCGCTTCGGCAAAATCTGCTGGAGAGAGGTGTGGGATGGAGTGCTTTAGAACGTCCGGCTCGAGTAGGGCCCGTATCGCAAAGAGCTCCTCGATATCGTTGGGCGACAGCTGTGGAACAATGGCACCACGGTTTGGGACGATGGTGATGAGGCCCTCGGCATCCAGTTGCCGAAGGGCCTCTCGAACGGGTATCCGGCTGACATTGTACTGCGCCGCGATAAGATCCTGGCGCAATTGGCTTCCTTCCGGAATCTCTCCTCGGATAATCTGGTCACGCAGTTTGTCAGCCACCGCGGAACTAAGTGACTGACGTGGTATTGCCGAGGCGGTAGCGGTTTCGACATCCATTGTTAGCGGTCTCGAGATAGAAAGGTAATAGACGCTTCAGCAGCAAGCATTCGGCAAATCCGAGGACTTGTCGGCATCGAAACAGCTGGAGCAATGTCTACCGAATAGACACCGTGCCTCGCCATGACAAGTATATCGTACCACTCGGCTGCATATAATATATGATCATCTGCACAAAGTCTTGCAGGCCAGCTCGGGGGGAAGGACGAGTCTTGATTGGGAATCGAAGTTGAAATTAATGCTAGCCATCTCGAAATGAAAAGAAGGAGACTCGGCAGACGTGGGCCCGAGGTAAGTGCGCTGGGGTTAGGCTGCTACGGCATGTCTTATGCCTATGGCACTGCTTCCAAGGTCGCGGTGCCAACGCGGTCTGCAGGGGCGTGCTGAATTTGCTGGAGGGGAAGCGCCACCAGATAGGCAATGTTAGCCAGTAGATAAAGCGCGATTACAACGGTAGTGCCGGTCACCATTGCCAGGGTTACATTTCGCTCGGGCCTTTTGACCTCATCCGCGGCAAAGGCGATGTTGTGCCAGGAATCTGCGGCGAACAAAGAACCGGTCTGGCTCACGCAAAGGGCGGCGAACAAACCTAGAGATGTGCTCGCATCAAGTACTGAAGAAAGCGGCTCAAGCCCACGCGGGCGCCATGAATTGCCGAAATTTGCGTGCAGCGCAATAGCGTTCCGGCCGAGAAAAATTCCGGTCACGATCAAAGCCAGAAGAGCACCGGTTTTCGCGACGGTAAATACATTTTGAATAACTTTGCCGTAACGCAGGCCGCGGGTATTGGTGAAAGTGAGCAAAGCGATTATGAAAAGGGCCAGCAGTTGGGCGGATGAAAGGGAAACAGCATAGTGAGAAAAGATCCATTTGGGCGGAAGCAGGTATTGATCTTCGGAAATCGAAGGCCAGAGCACGCCCAAAAATCTGGCGAAGGCAACCGCGACGGTCGCGCTCGTGCCGGTCTGGATTACCGTGAATAGTGTCCAACCATATAGAAAACCCAACAACGGCGAGTACGCTTCGCGCAGGTAAACGTACATGCCGCCCGCTTGCGGCATCATTGCCGACAATTCGCCGTAAGAGAGTGCGCCCGCAATGGTCAGTGCTCCAGCAATTGCCCACGCCACCAGAAGCCAGCCAGGGCTACCGATAGTCCGCGCCATCTCTGCGGATACAATGAAGATGCCCGAGCCAATCATCACACCCACCACGAGCATGGTGGCTTCGAATAGTCCTAGACCGCGCGAGAATTCACGCTTTGATGGCGCTTTGGGCGGAGAAAGCTGGACTTCGATTTTGTCGGCCAAGAATGGGCACCTTGGTTTGGATTACAAGCATCCGGCCAGTTAACGTCGAGCGCTTGACGCGTGGATATTGTATCCATAAAATAAGTCCCACGTCTAATGGGATCAGAAGCGACCGACCTAACATATGGACAAGTCAAGAAAGCCTTCGAAGTGCCCAATTGGCGAGAAGTGCAAATGCAGGATTTTTATGAATCGTGATGGTCACAAGAAATTGCGAGTCATCGATTCACACACCGGAGGGGAGCCTACGCGATTGATTGTGAGTGGCGGCCCCGATCTTGGTGACGGTCCTTTGTCTGAGCGCTTGCTGCGCTTTCGTAATGAATATGACCACTTCCGGTCCGCTGTCGTGAACGAACCGCGTGGTTCCGATGTGATGGTAGGTGGGCTTCTATGCGTTCCTGTGGACCGCACTTGTGCAGCGGGAGTGGTGTTTTTTAATAATGTAGGGTATCTCGGGATGTGCGGGCATGGAACCATTGGGCTCATCGCTACGCTCGCCTACATGGGAAGGGTTGGGCCGGGGGAGCATCGACTGGAGACTCCCGTGGGTACGGTGAGTGCAGTCTTACACGACAATGCAGAGGTCACTGTTCACAACGTGCCAAGCTACCGGATTGCCGCAAAGGTGCCGGTGGAAGTGCCTGGCTTCGGCAGGGTGTATGGAGATATAGCCTATGGGGGCAACTGGTTTTTTCTTATTGAAGGTCATGACGTGGAATTGACGCTCAACAACATTGAACCGCTTAAGAGTTTTACCTGGGCTGTTCGGCAAGCGCTGCGTGCGGCCCGGATCAGTGGCGCGGATGGCCAGGAAATCGATCACATCGAGGTATCTGGTCCATCGAAGATAGCCGGAGTTCACAGCAAGAACTTCGTCTTGTGTCCGGGGAAGGCCTATGATCGTTCGGCCTGCGGGACCGGAACTAGCGCCAAACTGGCTTGTCTGTATGCAGACGGAAAGTTGCACGAAGGCCAAGTTTGGAAACAGGAGGGTATTGTTGGCAGCATTCTTGAAGGGAGTATCAAGGTGCGCGATGGTCACGTATACCCGAGCATCAAAGGTTCGGCGTTTGTAAATGCTGAGGCCGATCTCGTACTCGACGTGCGCGACCCGTTCTGCATGGGTATTCGAGCATGAGCGCAGCAACCTACGACATGGTGATCGTTGGCGCGGGAATTGTAGGTGCGGCCTGTGCGTACACGTGTGTGGGTGAAGGAATGCGGGTCGCGGTGGTGGATCGGGATGTGGTCGGCGGCGGCGCGACTGGGGCTGGCATGGGACACGTCGTAGTCATGGACGACTCCGAGGCACAATTCGCTTTGACGCGCTACTCTCAACAGCTTTGGCAACTACTACGAGCTGAGTTAGCTTCCGATGTTGAGTATGAGCAATGCGGAACTATTTGGGTGGCTGCTGACGAAGAAGAAATGGCGGAAGCGCGGCGGAAGCAGAGTTACTACACAAAGCGGGGGGTTCCGGCCGAGATCCTCGCCCCGGAAATATTGGAAGGTGTTGAACCTAACCTGCGAAGGGGGCTGGCCGGAGGGTTGTTGGTTCCCGAGGATGGTGTATTGTACCCACCCTGTGCTGCCCGGTTCCTCATGGAACGTGCCCAGGCAGGCGGGGCAACCTTCTATTCCGGGTGCTCGGCTTTCCAGATCGGCAAGGGCACCATCCGTCTGAGCAACGGGGGCGAGTTCTCCGCGGGGGTTATCGTGAATGCCGCAGGAGCCTGGGCCGCGGCATTAACGCCGGGACTCAAAATTAACAACCGCAAGGGTCATCTGGTTATTACAGACCGGTACCCGCGATTCGTAAGCCATCAATTAGTCGAGCTTGGATATCTAAAGAGCGCCCATTCGCTAACCAGTGATTCGGTGGCTTTCAATGTGCAACCACGTCGCACTGGACAGGTTCTGATCGGCTCATCACGGCAGTATGGTGTGGAACACAAAGAAATAGATACCAGCATTCTCGCCCAGATGCTGCAGCGTGCACAGCAATACATGCCGGGGCTGGCACAGATGTCGACGATTCGCATCTGGACTGGATTTCGACCTGCAACTCCAGACAATCTTCCCCTCATCGGTCCCTGGCTGGAAGATTCAACTTTGTACCTGGCAACCGGCCACGATGGATTGGGAATTACGACCTCTCTTGCCAGCGCACGTCTCCTGGCCGATCAAATGACTGGCAAACGTTCCGCCATTCCAATTGAGCCGTACCTGCCATCGAGGGTGTCTATGGAGCATGCCCATGCCTGAGCTCACCACGGTAAAGATCAACGGACGACCTGTCGCCGTGGCCTCTGGATCGACGGTTGCCGTGGCCGTTATGCTCGCTGGTATTGCCTGCCGCAGGTCGGTGAGCGGAGAGCAGCGCTCTCCACTATGCGGGATGGGCATTTGTTTTGAGTGTCGTGTAGAGATCAATGGAAGGCCGCATTGCCGTAGCTGCCAGATTCTTGCTCGTCCGGGCATGGAAGTGAGCACCGATGAGTAAAGAACTAATACAACAGTTCGATGTGCTGGTTATTGGTGGTGGACCTGCCGGTATGGCGGCCGCCGTGTCTGCTGCCGAATGCGGACGGCGGGTTGGGCTTGTCGACGACAACCCAAGTCTTGGAGGCCAGATTTGGCGAGGCGAAACTGCGAATCGTATGTCGGAAGCTGGCAAATGGGCAGAGAAGCTGCGTGCCAGCGATGTCGAGTTGATCTGCGGCGCGCGCGTTTTTCACCAGCCTGAGGTTGGGACACTGCTCGCGGAAGGACTAGAGAATTGTTACGAGTTGGGGTTTCAGAAGTTAGTGCTGGCGACCGGGGCAAGAGAGCGTTTCCTACCTTTTCCTGGGTGGACGCTGCCCAACGTGATGGGTGCAGGTGGCTTGCAAGCTTTGGTGAAGTCTGGACTGCCCATCGCAGGCAAGCGGGTGGTAGTTGCCGGAAGCGGCCCCTTGCTTCTGGCGGTTGCCGCCTATTTGCACCAGCATGGTGCCCGGATTCTGATGATTTGTGAGCAGGCATCATGGACTTGCTTATTGCCCTTTGGGGTTGCGCTTTTGCATCATCCTCAAAAAATCGCACAGGGCTTTTCTCTGGGAAAGGAACTCGCGGGGGTTCGGTTTGTGACGAATTGTTGGCCTGTCGCGGCCAAGGGCGAAGAAACCCTCGAGGCCGTCATCGTTTCACGAGGTAACAAGAGGGAAACAACATCCTGTGATTACCTGGCCTGTGGTTTCCATTTAGTGCCCAACCTCGAGCTTGCGACGCTATTGGGATGTCAAATCCAGGACGGTTACGTAAAGGTGGATGACTTCCAAGAAACCTCAGTCCGTGGAGTTTTATGTGCTGGCGAACTCACCGGTATTGGCGGGGTGGAACTGTCGCTAGTCGAAGGGCAGATTGCGGGGTTTGCGGCAGGCGGGCGGGGTGAGAGCGCTAGACAGCTCCTCAAGGCACGCGCGAAGCTGCACAGGTTCGCACGCGTGCTCGATCGCGCGTTCAGCTCGCGTTCCGAACTGAAAAGCTTGGCGCTTCCGGATACGATCGTTTGCCGCTGCGAGGACGTGAAATATGATCGCCTCAAACCATACACTTCGTGGCGCGCCGCGAAACTCCAGACGCGTTGTGGCATGGGGGCATGTCAGGGCAGAGTTTGCGGGCCAGCCACTCAGTTCCTTTTCAATTGGCGTCCGGATTCGGTGCGGCCGCCCATTTTCCCCACACGCTTTGAAAATCTTGCTGCGATGACATGCAGCCCCGACGGGAAGCACAGTGAAGTAACAGGAGGACACGGATGAACTGGAAAGGTGTGATGCCCGCCATAACAACCTGTTTTGACAAGAACTACGACGTGGACCACGGCTTCATAGCGGAACACTGCCGGTGGTTGTTGGATAACGGCTGTACGGGAATAGTTCCGCTGGGCTCGCTCGGCGAAGGAGCCACGCTCGGTTTCGAGGAAAAGCTACGAATCTTGCGGACGTGCATCGGCGCGGTGAGCGGCCGCGCACCAGTCATGGCCTCAGTTTCCGCGCTTTCTACTGCCGAGGCTGTCACGCTGGCAAAAGCAGCTGCTGACGCTGGCTGCGATGCTTTGATGGTCTTGCCGCCTTACGTCTATCAGGGTGATTGGCGGGAAATGAAAGCCCATGTTGCCGCCGTGTTCGAAGCCACACCACTTTCCTGCATGCTTTATAACAACCCGGTTGCCTATGGAACGGACTTCCTGCCCGAGCACATCCAGGAACTCGCGGCCGGACATGCGAACTTCGAATCCGTGAAGGAATCGAGCACGGATGCCAGGAGGGTCAGCGCGATTCGTGTGCTGGTTGGAGATCGGATAGAGATCTTCGTCGGTGTGGATGATGCGATAGTGGAGGGGGCCGCAGTAGGGGCAACAGGCTGGATAGCGGGGTTGGCCAACGCGCTGCCTCGTGAATCGGTCGAACTCTTCAACTTTGCACTCAACGGCAAACGTGAGAAGGCATTTGAGTTATACCGTTGGTTTTTGCCATTACTGCGGATGGACACCGTGCCCAATTTCGTCCAACTGATCAAACTCGTGCAGGCGGAAGTTGGCATGGGAAACGCGCGCGTCCGGGCGCCACGGCTCGAATTGACTGGTACGGAACTGGAGCAAGCACGAAAAGTTATCCATGATGCGCTGCGCAACCGGCCGCAGGCGGTCATCAGCCAAGAGGCGCCGGCGGCAACATAGCTTCGGAGTACAACCATGAAATTTTCCGGACGATCAATAATTGGTTTCCACGCAGGCGCGATCACAGAAGAAGTTTTCCATGCCACGAATCCCCGCACTGGTGAAAACTTAGAGCCAGGCTTTTTCTCCGCGACACCAGACGAAGTGAACGCGGCTGCGCTTCTGGCGCATCAAGCTTTTGCAATCTACGGTCAAGCCACGGGTCGCGAGAAAGCCACATTCTTACGCAACATTGCTGCTAACATTGAATCCATCGCTGCCGAGTTGATCGAACGTGCTGAACAAGAAACGGCCCTGCCCAAGGCCCGCTTGCAGGGTGAAACCGCGCGGACCTGTGGTCAGCTTCGCTTGTTTGCACAGGTCGTCGAGGAAGGCTCTTGGGTCATGGCTCGTATCGACCGCGCGGATACAAATCGCAAACCTGCCTCCAAGCCAGATCTTCGCTCCATGCTGCGTCCGTTGGGACCGGTCGTCGTCTTCGGCGCGAGTAACTTTCCTTTGGCATTCTCAGTGGCGGGCGGGGACACAGCTTCCGCTTTAGCCGCTGGGAATCCGGTCATAGTCAAAGCACATTCGGCACACCCCGGCACCAGCGAACTCGTTGGTTACGCAGTGCAGGCAGCCGTCCGCCAATGCAATTTGCCCGAAGGCGTTTTTTCCCTCCTGTTTGGCCGCGGTGCGCAAGTTGGCATCGCCCTGATGAAACATCCACTGGTGAAGGCTGGTGGCTTTACGGGATCGCGCACTGCCGGCAGGCTGTTGATGGATACGGCGGCCGCCCGTCCGGAGCCGATCCCGTTTTATGCCGAGATGAGCAGCACGAACCCTGTTTTCATTTTGCCCGGTGCTTTGCGGGAACGCGCTGACAGCATCGCGACCGGACTGCATGCCTCGTTCACGCTGGGAGCGGGTCAATTTTGCACTAAACCGGGAATAGTATTCCTGCCAGCAGGTGCGGACGCTTCCCGGTTCGTCGGCAGGCTGCAGCAAGCGGTCGGTGAATCGGCGCCATTCCATTTGCTGACCGGAGTCATAAGGTCCTCATATTGTTCAGGCATTGCAGACCGCAAGGCTAAGCAGGGGGTGAAGCTCGTCGCCGAGAAGACCACATCGAGCAATGGCCAGGAGCTGGGCGTCGGCGCCGCTCTCTTCGAAACAGATGCCCAGATTTTCCTAAGAGATCCGGACCTCGCGGGCGAGATTTTCGGTCCGGCAACTCTGTTAGTCCACCACTCGAACCATGGTGAAGTGTTAGAGGCCGCGCGCAATTTAGAAGGTCACCTCACCGCGACCATTCATGGTACGGAACAAGATCTGTGCGAATTCAGGGATTTGATCGCGGTCCTCGAGCGGAAGGTAGGCCGGCTCGTCATAAACGGTTTTCCAACGGGAGTGGAAGTTTCCCACGCCATGGTGCATGGTGGACCGTACCCGTCCACCTCCGACGGACGTTCTACTTCCGTCGGCAGTCAGGCGATCTTCCGGTTTTGCCGGCCGGTCTGCTATCAGGGATTTCCCGAAGCAGTGTTGCCTGACGAGTTGAAAGACGGCAATCCTTTGGGCATCTGGCGAATGCTGGATGGCGAGATGACGAGAGAGTCAGTCTTACAACCGCATGGGCTACAAATCGCACGATGACATCGACATCATCCCTGCCATCGTCATGGTTGCTTATGCGCCAATGTATCTATTTGACGAGTGGAGGTGCCGTGAAGAGAGTTAGCAGCTGTCTATTGCGTAGTGGCGCATTGATTCTTTGTGGACTTCTCCTGCACCCCGCCCTGGCCCACGCCCAGTTGGACGTACCCGGTCACCCGATCGGCAAGATTTCGACCGGTGGGAATCTGATTGTAATGGAATTGGAGGACGGGGCGCTTGGAAAAGCAAACTTCTTCGACCTGGCCGGTCGTACGCTGCGCTTCAGTCCGGAAGGTTCGCGCTATCGCGTGGAAAATGGCGCCTTGCAGTGGGACCCGGACTTCGGCCCTGAGTTCACCAGTGCCGATGTCACCTTGCATCAGTTTGCCTTCCCTTTTTCCGGCAAGAACTGGAATTCATTTTTGGTGGGCGAAACTGGAACGATCAGTTTTGACACACCGGAAGGCGCGAAGGGACCCGGCCCACGCGGTCGTGACCGCGGAATCTCGATCGGTCGATTTGACCCGTTAGCCGACGCTGCCGACGCACTGGCCAACACCGTCCCAGCAATTTGTGTTTTTTTTAAGCCGCGGATGTCTGGACCCCACTATGTGAAAGAACTGCCGGATCGTGTGGTCGTGACCTGGGACCTCACGGAACCGTTCGGGAATATCCAGGATTTCACCTGGTTCAAGACGATCAACCGTTTTCAAGTTGTGCTGCGTCGCAACGGGTCGATCGAGATGTCGTACAACCAACTCGCCGCGAAGGACGCCATCGTGGGTGTTTACCCATTGCTCTCGAATGCCGTGGAGAAACCGCTTGCCACCATCGGCGCCGAGCCGCATCCAACGGTTGCAGCGCACCTCGATGTTCGGAACCTAAAGCTCTCGGTGGTTGACAATCTCCTCCTGAAGGTCACCCTCGAAACTCGCGGGCCGGTACTGCCGGAAGGAAATCCAGCGCTGGAGGGTATTACCTACCGGGTGTTTTTCGATGCCCATCTTCCTCTTCCCACAAGCGCCGATGCTGCCCACCCGTCCGCAGTATGGACAGTGCGAGGTAATGAATGGCCGGGCCATGCGTCAAGGTACTTTGCCTTTGGCCCGGGTCTCTCCCGAAACGTCAAGACGAGTGGCAACACGATCATGATGGAAGGATTGCTGCCTGCGGAACTACGCGGGGCCGAACAAGTCGCCATCTACGCAGAGGCCGTTGCCCCCGGAAACCCCGAGCAGATTGTAGAGCGATTGTCCCCTCATGTTGTTCGCCTGTCCGGAATCGTCAATCCCGATGTCCACTTCTCGTCGCTGACGCCCAAGGATGGGCCGTTTGTGATCGTTTATGAATCGTTCCACTACCTCGCCTTGCCCAATCCCCAAGATCTGTCCTGTACAGTGATCAAGGCCCTCGGCGATAAGTTCGACTTTCTGGCCTATTACTCGGATTTCCGCATCGACAACCAGGAAGCGGGCACTCCGAGTGACGGCCCGCTGGGCGGCAACGTGACTGGGATCGGGCCAACACAGCAGGATCTTGAGAGCTACTGCAGCCAAGGCAGGTTCCAGTGGGAATACGTACAGCCCGTGTACGTCGGCTCCAACCAGATGCAGGAATACCCTCCCCAGGGGGCGCCCGTCGGAACCGATCACGACATAACCATCTACGCGCACCAACTCGGAGAGGGATCGCCGAACGGGAGGATGCTTCCGTACAACTACGCGATGTCGCAGCTTGGGCACGAAATGGGCCACCGCTGGGCCGCGTTTGTCTCGGCGAAAGTAAATGGTGAAACCATCCCTCTTGGCCCCGTGCACTGGGCGCGAGGATTGCAAGCTGAGGCGGCGTTTCCCTATCAGCGGCCCACGGAGGCGTCCGCCATGGGAGGAGGCGTCTGGCAGGATAACTTCGATGGCACCTATACTCAGCTGGATGACGACTACTACGTGCCAGCGACGGGGTATTCACATCTTGACCTGTACCTGATGGGCTTGATCTCTGCCGCCGAGGTGCCGGACTTCTTTATCCTCAAGAATCTCGTGCCGGTCGGCAAAGACACAAACGGCCACCCAATATTCAAAGCCGAACGAACCAAGGTGACGATCCAAGACGTCATCGCTGTTGAGGGGCCGCGGTTACCGGATGTTGATCACTCTCAAAGGAAATTCAACACCGGGATCGTCGTTATTGTCGAGCACGGGAAAAAGCCGAGCCGCGAACTCATCGACCGAGCCAATGGCATTCACCTGCAATGGATCGACTACTGGGCGACGACCACCGGACACCGCGCCTCCATGACAGTGAATCCGCACTGAGCGTTCCGGGTGGAGATCCTTATGACTTGCGCCTGCCATCGTTTCGCATGGGCAGGCGCTACCCTCTTCGTCGAAACCTTCTCAACGATGCACACCGAGCCAGAAGCGAAACGGTCTTACCGCAACCATCGCAAATTGCATCGCGAGCATATCCTGATCAGCGGTCTCACGGTCGTGAGTAGAGGTCGATAATTTCCTCAATCGCATGCTGACACACAGCGCAAAATTCCGGCCCTGAAATCATGATGCAACGCTGCTGCGGCCGGTAGTAGCCGTTTTCATACATGGCACCTGCGAACGCTCCCACCTTATTAGCGTAAGGTCCCTCCGAGAGGTAGTGTTCTTGTGTTTCATGCGCTTTACGCCGGGCTTCGTCGATCTCGGCAGCGGGCCGGCCTTCCGCGCGCATGCGCTCAATCTGCTTCTGCGAATCGCGAATATTATTCTCGTAATCCTCTTTCGGCCATGGAGTGGGAATCGGTGTGCCGGGAGCAACCAGGGTTTTCCACTTCAGCTCGCGCGCGTCGAGCAGCGCGGTGATGTTTGGTTCCCATGGTTCGACGCGAGTGCTGGCCGGCGAGTAGGCTACGTTCGCGTTGAAGTAATACTCATCCCCGAGATCCGCGAAATGATGACCGAACTCATGAACGAACACGCGAACCGCGGCCGGGTAGTCAATGCTCACGCTGGCATAGAGACCGAATATGCCTCCATTGCCATACTCCTTTTCGTTCATCACAATTCCCATCACATCGTAAGGGGCGAAAGACGCCAGACTGCGAATAGCACGATTGTCGAACGAAAGCGCATAACGCTCTTCTCCGAAAACATCGAACTGCGAGCCAAAAAGAGTGTTGCGGTGAATACCAGCAGACGGGTGCGATACACCCGAATCCGGCGAAGGAGAGCAGATCGCCCACACATTAAAATCCTTACGCCGCTCTTTGAATGGGGAGAAGGTGAAAACTCCCTCTGCCAGCCGACGTATGTCTTTCTCGCATTTATCCTGCTCGGCCGCGGTGTAACCTTCACCCAAAAACAGCAAATCCACTTTGAGCGCAGAGTCGCCGTTTTTCTCGATTTCAAGCGCGCGCCCGGAGAAGGGCGGCTTCGAAGTATCAATGTTCTTGTCTTTCAGATCGATGTTAGTTGACCAGATCTCACGAAAGGTGTTTTGCGGGTCGCGTTTTTTCAAGACGATTTGTACCGGAGCCTCTGGGGCCGGGAAACGAAGTGATTCGTGGAAAGTGCGGGTTGCGTTTTTCGCTTCGTCGGTGGTCACCCACTCACCGTATATGGATGAAAACCCCCGTGAGTACAAGACACGCTTGCTGCCTCGGTCCCTGACTTCGAAGAAGTAGGTGCCTCGATTCGTGGCGTCGATTGGCTTATTGGGGTTCCCGGGCCAGGGCAGAGGTTCAATCACAATGCGGTCGACGCCGAACAATTCCTGTGTGGCGTTGCCGGTGTGGAAATAATCCAGGCGCATGGTTGCTGGGGTACCGGCTGCACCGTCCAGCGCGCAAATAAGGACGAGCGAAATTGCAATTGTCAGATTCTTCAAGCGCATAAACACCTCACCGACGCACAAAGATTGCTACTTGCGTACTGGGCGCGCCCTTGCTGCCGACTTAGGGCATGAGTCGATCCGCGGAAACTGGCACTCTGCCTAGATGAGAACGACTTCCTGTTGTATGCGGCCCGTCACCTCGGCCGCGCCAGTTCGCACCAGCATGTTGACCTCGCTGCGCAAACCGAACTCCGGCAGATAAATACCCGGCTCAATGGAGAAACAAGTATTCGGGATCACTTCTCGCTCATCGTGGGATTCGAAATTGTCCATGTTGGCGCCGTTCCCATGCACCTCGGTCCCAATAGAATGGCCGACACGGTTGTTAAGATACTGCCCATATCCCGCAGCTTGGAGTACATCGCGTGCAGCCTTGTCGACTTCCCAGCCGCAGAGTCTTTTCCCGGTCGTAATCGAAGTACGAACCCTGTCGATGCCTGCATCGCGCGAGCGCCGGACAATTTCGAAGATCTCGCGTACACGATCAGGCAGTGAGTGTCCCACAAAACCGGTCCAACTGATGTCGTAGTAGACCGCTCCAGGCACGTTCTTCTTACCCCAAACATCCAGCAGTACGAAATCGCCTTCCCCAATTTGGGCGGAATGATCGGAGGTGGGCACGTAATGGGGATTGCCGCTGTTTTGATTTACCGCTACGATCGGCGGTCCGTCTGCGACAAGGTCCTCGCGCCGGAACGCCTCCACCAGCCACTGCTGGATCTCGAACTCGCTCGTGCCGCGGCTTCGTGCTCGATGGCCAATCTCACGGAAAACGGCGTCCATGAGGGCATCAATCGAGTCGCGCGCAGCGAAGTGCGAGCGTATTTGGTCCTCTGTCCACGTTGCTTCGAACTTCGCTACCAGGTCGGCGGAGCTAGCGACGTTCTTACCAAGGCTGCGGATTAGATCCACGGTCCCTCCATCGACGACCGACACCGTGAATATCATGTTGTTGGGCGAGAACTGCATGGCAACGTCGCGCACTCCAGAAAGCATGGCGCGCAAGTTGTCCACGAGTTCCTGCCAGGCGGCGTAAACGCGCTTGTTGCCGGGCAGCGAATCCAGGTGGAAGGGCTCGATTCGATGCAGCAACTTGACCGGTTCGCCGTGGGCGGGAATCAAGTAAAACCACCGCCTGGAAACCATCAAGGATTCTGGCAAACCCAGAAGTCGATAGGCGATTGGGTCGCGGTGATGGTGATCGCAAAAAAGCCATGCATCGATCGAGCAGTCGCGGAGCGCCGCTTGGATGTCTTCAATCTTAGCCATAATCTCTCATCTGGCAGCCGCACGAAGGCCTCAGTGAGGCGCAGTCGCATTGAGCCGTCTATCAGCGTACCGGGAATATTGCATGTCCCGGCACAACTCCACAACGAAATCGCAGAAAGGCGAAGTGATCAAGATTACATACAGGATACAAGCGCCTTATGTATATTATATGCAATATTCCGTAAAGCCTTATGGAAAGCGTATACCAACTCGGTGCACAGCGCAAACCGAGCCGGGAGTCCGCACCGGCAGCGCCCGGTCTTGTCTTTAACATCATGCGCTTCTCGCTTCACGACGGGCCGGGTATCCGAACGACTGTATTTCTCAAGGGTTGTCCCTTGCGCTGCTGGTGGTGTCACAATCCCGAGAGTCAATTGCCCGAACCAGAAGTCATTTACCACGAAGAGCGGTGCATTCGTTGTGGCGACTGCGTACGCGCATGTCCGGAGGGCGCACTTCAGTTGGAGCAGCGGGTTATCGATGATCGTGGTTTGTGTCAACGTTGCGGAGAATGTGTTAATGCTTGTTCCGCAGATGTGCGTGAATTGGCTGTCCGTTGGATGTCCGTGCCTGAGGTTATGACAGAGGTCTTAAAGGACCAGATCTTCTTTGATGAATCCGGAGGGGGGATCACAATTTCCGGCGGTGAACCATTGGCGCAGCCAGCCTTCGTGGAAGCGCTGCTAGCCGACTGCCGGGCCCGACGGATTCGGATTGTTCTCGATACCTGCGGATTTGCAGATTCAATCTTGATGCGTCGAGTTAGCGAGAAGGTCGATCTGTTCCTCTACGATCTGAAGCTGATGGACAGTGAAAGACACCTGCGCTTTACCGGCGCGAAGAATGACTTGATCCTGCGAAACCTCAAGATGCTCGCGGAACGCGGAAATGCTGTTATCGTCCGCATTCCCATAATTCCCGGCGTGAACGACGATAGCGACAATATGGACGCTTTATCCGGGTTTCTGTCTTCATTGCATCTTCGACAAATCGATCTTCTCCCCTACCACCGAATCGGAAGCGATAAGTACCACAGACTGCATTTGTCATACCGCATGGAGGGAGTAGTCCCGCCCACTGCGGAGCAGATGGAAACTATAGCCGTGCGTCTGAAACATGATGGGTTCAGGGTGCGGATTGGAGGCTAACATGACCGAGCGCGTGACTAGACTAAGACGAGCGACACTTGAAACAAAGCACTGTCTATCCATCGAACGTGCGGCTCTTATCACCGAGTTTTATCGGGACGACAAAACCATTTCCGCGCCGATACGGCGGGCCCGTGCCTTGCACTACTTAATGGAACACAAAGAGATATATATCGGTCCCGACGAGCTAATCGTGGGGGAGCGTGGTCCGGCGCCCAAAGGCAGCCCGACATTTCCCGAGCTATGTTGCCACAGCATGGAAGATCTCGAGATACTTAACTCGCGGGAGAAGATTTCCTACGCGGTGGATGATTACGCCCGGCAGATCCAGAAGGATGAGGTCATCCCCTACTGGCGTGGTCGCTCCATCCGCGATCAGATCTTCGCGGAGATGACCCCGGAGTGGAAGAACGCCTACGAGGCCGGCATTTTCACCGAGTTCATGGAACAACGCGCCCCGGGACACACAGTACTAGGCGACGTCATCTATCGCAAAGGTTTGCTGGATCTTAAAAGCGATGTCGAATTGTCGTTGTGCCGGTTGGATTTCTTCAACGACCCCGAAGCGTGCGCGAAAAGGGATGAACTGCGGGCCATGGCGATTGCGGCAGACGCGGTAATCCGTTTCGCGGAACGCCATGCCGAAAAAGCGGAAGCAATGGCTCAACGAGAGCCTGACCCGAGTCGCAGATGGGAATTAAAGAGAATCGCTGAGGTTTGCCGGCATGTGCCGGCTCGTGCTCCACGGGATTTTTGGGAAGCATTGCAGGCCTATTGGTTCACTCACCTTGCAGTGGTAAGCGAGTTGAATACCTGGGATTCCTTTTGCCCGGGACGGTTCGATCAACACCTATATGAGTTCTACCAGAAGGGTATGGAAGATGGGACGTTGACCCGGGACAAGGCAAAGGAACTACTGGAATGCCTGTGGGTCAAGTTCAACAATCAGCCTGCTCCTCCCAAGGTTGGAGTAACCGCGGCTGAAAGCGCCACCTATACCGATTTCGCAAACAACAACAGTGGTGGATTGAAGCGTGACGGATCGGATGGCGTAAATGATGTCACATATCTGATTCTTGAAGTTGTTGATGAAATGCACTTGCTGCAACCTTCCTCCAATCTCCAACTGAGCAAAAGGAACCCGGATGCGTTTCTAAAGTGTGGTCTGGAAATTGTACGGCAGGGCTGGGGACAACCATCGATCTTTAATGCCGATATGGTCGTCGAAGAGTTGCTGCGACAGGGGAAATCGCTGGAAGATGCTCGTTGCGGCGGAATTTCGGGTTGTGTGGAAACCGGGGCTTTCGGAAAAGAAGCGTACATCCTAACCGGTAACTTCAACCTGGCAAAGGTGCTGGAGATCGTGCTTAATAATGGAATCGATCCGCGCACGGGAAAGAAGATCGGAATCGAAACAGGTAACGCGCGCTGTTTCTCTTCCTGCGAGCAATTGTTTGAGTCTTTCCGCAAGCAGTTGAACTACTTCGTCGATGTCAAAGTGCGGGGTAATAAAGTCATCGAACGGTTGTATGCGGACTACATGCCAGCCCCATTCCTCTCGATGCTTGTGGATGACTGTATTTCGAAGGGGAGAGACTACAACAACGGCGGTCCGCGGTACAACACGACCTACATCATGGGGGTGGCACCGGCAACTTGTGCCGATAGTCTCGCGGTTATCAAGTACCACGTGTTTGATGGCAAAACCTTGACGATGGATTAGTTACTGGAAGCGACCGCGCACAATTTCGAGGGCCACGAAAAAATGCGTTTGCTGCTGTGGAACAAGACACCGAAATTCGGAAATGATGACGACTACGCAGATACCATTCTCGTGCATCTGTTCAATGCTTTTTTCGACGAGGTGAATGGACGCAGAAACACGAAAGGTGGATATTACCGCGTAAATTATTTGTCGACGACATGCCACGTCTATTTTGGTTCGGTGACTGGAGCCACACCGGACGGGCGCAAAGCGTGGGAGCCGCTTTCGGACGGAATTTCTCCCGTGCAAGGGGCGGATCGCCAGGGGCCCACTGCCGTTATCAAGTCCGCCGCCAGGATGGATCACGCCCGTACCGGTGGAACGATACTGAACCAGAAATTCACCCCCCAGTTGTTAAAAGGGGAGGATGGACTCGACAAAGTAGCGCAACTGGTCCGCGCCTACTTCCGATTGGATGGCCATCATATCCAGTTCAATGTGGTTACGGCGGCGACCTTGCGTGCGGCGCAAGCCGATCCAGAAAAGTACAGGGACCTGATCGTGCGCGTAGCTGGATATAGCGATTACTTCTGTGATTTAACCCGTGCCTTACAGGATGAAATCATTTCGCGTACAGAGCAGGAGGCTTTCACACCCGCCATGCGGGAGACGACTACGGTCTGAGCGAGCTCACTCGCAGGACAGGGTTCGATCGCGACCGGCACGTGCGCGAGACTTCTGTGCTGATTGAATTGCCGCCACTGTGCGGATTCAGCGGCGTGTGGGCAGAACACTTCGACATAGTGCTTGGGCAGCCTATCAGCCAGAGATCAATGCCGGCTGTAGAGACTGAGCCGACTCCCGGGCAGCATTTCGTGGTTCCAGGAGAGACGAGCGTGAATAAGAAAAGATCGATTTTGCGCTTGCGATAGTTTGCTGTCTAATCTTCACATTTTCCTCCTCGGCCCAGAAAAATCTGGCGCCGACGCCGCCCATGGGCTGGAACAGCTGGAACCACTTCGCCGAGCGCATTGATGACAAGACAGTGCGCGAAACGGCGGACGCGTTGGTCTCAACTGGATTGAAGGACGCCGGATACACATACCTCAACATCGATGACTCCTGGGAAGGTCAGCGCGATGCTAACGGATTCATCCAGCCCAATGAGAAATTCCCCGATATGAAAGCTTTGGCCGATTACGTCCACAACAAAGGCCTCAAGCTAGGAACCTACACATCCCCTGCCGCGAAGACCTGTGCTGGCTTCGAGGGCAGTCTGGGGCATGAGGAGCAGGACGCACAAACCTACGCGAAGTGGGGGATCGATTATCTGAAGTATGACTGGTGCCAATCTACCGGCAGCCCTGATGAAATACAAGCCGCATATACGAAGATGCACGATGCGCTGAAAAAGGCCGGACGTCCGATCGTTCTGAAGTCTTTGTGAGTACGGCTGGAACAAGGTTTGGGAGTGGGGTGCGTCAGTAGGCGGAAACCTGTGGCGCACGACCGGCGACATCAGCGACCAGTACCGCGTGATGGCCGAGATCGGCTTCAACCAAAACGGATTAGAAAAATTCGCCGGCCCTGGGCACTGGAATGATCCCGACATGCTCGAAGTTGGAAACGGCGGAATGGATGAAGATGAATACCGGACGCACTTCAGCCTATGGGCGATTCTAGCGGCCCCCCTGATCGCGGGAAACGACCTCACTAAGATGACTCCCTATACCGTGGAGATACTGACGAGTCGCGAGGTCATTGCGGTTGATCAGGACCCGCTCGGTAAACAGGGCATGCGGGTAGCGCAGGAAGGACCCTTCGAGGTCTGGATGAAGCCCATGGCCGATGGCAGCAAGGTCGTCGGTTTGTTCAACCGCCAGCGCACGGTCGAACAAATCACCGTCAACTTCTCGCAGATTGGGATCCTTGGAGAAGCAAAGGTTCGAGATTTGTGGCGCAAGAAGGATTTGGGCACATTCAAGAACAGTTTCAGCGCCTACGTCCCCACCCACGGTGTGGTGCTCGTGAAAATCCAAGCCAAGTAGGCAAGTGCAGGCGGACAGGGCCAGCCTGTCCAGGAAGAAAAAGATACCTTGACTTTTATATATCGCATATTGTATACAATACAGCCAAAGATGCGAACTTAATTTTTTCGTGTCTGTTTCGCCGAGACGCAAGATGTTCCGTTATCCCCGACGATGTTCGCCTCTGAACAGCGCGTACTGGAGGATGTCATGCGAAAGAGATTGTGTCAGACGAGCGTTTCCTTGCTCGTCGTTTTCGCGTTCCTGATCGCAGGATTGGCCGAAGCTCAGGTTCGCACGACCGGGCAAGTTTCTGGGACCGTCGTGGATCCTTCGGGTGCGGCCCTGTCGGCGGCCACCATAACCGCTCGCGACACGAGCACTGGCCTCACCCAGTCGGTCACGGCGAACACCTCGGGGCAATATGTGTTTCCCGATTTGCAACCGGGAATTTATCAGTTGACTGCGACGGCTCCGGGTTTCGCTGCCGCCGTCTATAAGGACGTAGTCGTGGAATCGGGGCGCACAAGGGACCTAACCATCCAGATGAAAGTTGGCGCAGTCAGTGAACGCGTGGAGGTTTCGGCGCAGGGTGCAATTTTGGAAACGACCACTAACACGCTGGCTACCACGATCGATCCCGATGAGATCCAAAACCTTCCTCTGGCCGGACGCGACATTCTGCCCATGGCCGAGTTAGTGGTGGGAGAGCAAAGCGGCGGGGACGAGCGCTTTACCACCTACAACAGCTTGCCCAACGGGGCCATCAGCATCACGATTGACGGTATGACGGCCAACTCCATGAGGTACCGTACTTCCAGCACCGGCTTCTTCACTTTTGCTCCTCTCCGTCTGGGTGCCTTTGACGAAGTGACCGTTTCTACCAACGAATTGACAGCCGACGCGGGTGCTGAAGGCTCGACGCAAGTGCGGTTCATCACCAAGCGAGGGACAAATCAATTTCATGGCAATGCCTTCTGGCAAGCCATCAATAGCTATTTCAGCGCCAATAGCTACACCAATAACGCGCTGGGGATTCCACGTCCGCTCCAGGTGCTCAACGATTGGGGCGGAAGTATCGGGGGGCCGGTCTTAAAAAATAAGCTTTTTTTCTTTGTGAACTTCGAGGGCATAACCGAAAAATTTTCTTACCCCGTGACTACTGAATACCCCACTCTGCAAGCCCAACAAGGGAACTTCACTTACGTCTGAACGGACGGGAACTCGCACACGGTCAACCTCCTGAGCCTTGCCGCAGGCGCTGGCCTGCCCTCGACAGTGAACCCTGAGATTAGCCCCATTCTTACGGCAATCAACCAATATGCGAAAAACGGCGCAATAAGCCCGGTCTCCGGACTTCCCTATGAACAGAGCGTCAGCTATACGGGGATTCAGCGGGACAAAGAATTTTATCCGACGACACGCCTGGATTAACACGCCTGGATTATCAAATCACCCCCAAAATTGACTTCCATGGTTCCTGGGACGTGTGGTGGCGCAACCTCCATAACTACCCCCAGACTTACCCAGGGGCCACTCCCGGAGCCGGCGGCTTCAAGTCGACTTACTATGTTCTCTCGAATGGGCTGGATTGGACTATTTCGCCAACCCTGATCAACCAGGCCAACTTCGGCATCGAAGGCGACGCCGAGTTGTTCAATCCTGGAAATGGTTTCAATTATTTTCAAGGTCAGAACCAGTTCGTAATTACTCCGGCTTCCCTTGCAAATAGCGGGCCGCAAATCTTTACACCGGTGATTCCGAGCTTCGTGCTCCCGCTTCCTCGCGATAACCCCGTATGGACGCTTTGGGACAACCTCAGTTGGACGCGCGGCAAGCACACTGTCACATTTGGCGGCGATCTCCGCATCTCCAACAGCCACGAACTGGAAATCAATAACCCGCCGACCGAATACCTGGGTTTGAGTGCTCTGGACACCACGGCGCTCGCCACAATCGGCCCGGCCAACCTCCCAGATATCAACACGACGGAACCCGGGGATCAGGATGTGGTGAACGCTCAGGCACTCTACGCCACACTGGTGGGGCGCATCAATTACATTGCCGGCTCCAGTTGGGTGAACGCGATCACGCATCAATATCAGATTGAAGGGGAGGGGACGAACTGGGAAAAGCAAACCGTCGGTGGCATCTACTTCCAGGATTCCTGGCGTAAAACGGCCCACTTAACGCTGAACTATGGTTTGCGCTGGCAGTTCACTGGGGCTGTTCACAACACCAACGGCCTTTGGACCGGTCCCACTTTGTCAGACCTCTATGGTCCCTCTACCGGGCTGTTCCAGCCGGGCACGTTGAATGGAGATCTTAATCCGCAAGTCAATCTCCGACCCGACCCCTATGGCGGCGATTTCAAGGAACCAGCTCCCAACTTTGGGTTTGCCTGGACCCCAACCTTCGATCATGGTTTTCTTCAGAAATTTTCGGGCGGCGATAACCTCGTGATCCGCGGTGGTTTTTCCCTTAGCCGCTTTGATGAGGGATGGCTCCCGGTGGATGGTGCCACCTTATTCGGCAACCCGGGTGGGACGCAAACGGAATCCCTGTATCCCGGTGGCTCCAGTCCGCTCCCTGGCGCGATCCTGGGTCCTCCACTGACTTTGGCTACTAACCCGACCAGTTTCACGTTCCCGCAGCCGCAGTCCGAGTTCTTTGAGACGGGGGCGTCCTTTAGCACCGTCGATCCGAAGATCCGCCCGCCTTATGTCGAAGCCTGGAACTTCGGAATTCAGCGTAAGCTGCCTGGGAACACGGTTTTCGAGATGTCCTAATGTGGGCAACCACGCGGTGCATATGTGGATGGCCTACGACCTCAACGAAACCAACATCTTCGAGAACGGGTTCGTACAGGAGTTCCAGCATGCGCAGACTGATCTGACGCTAAACGGTGGTCCCAATGCGCCAGTACCAACATTTTCCGATGCTACTGGCGTAGGCGGGCTGATTCCATTGCCTATTTTTGAAGCCGCATTTGGTGGCTCAGGCGCAGCAGCTGGGGCTTCCAACCAATTAGCCAGCTTTACGAATCCGACCTTTATCGCACTGCTTCAACAAGGCCAAGCTGGGGCGCTGGCCAACCAGTTGGCAACCCAGGCCGGGGGAACCTTCCTCTGCAACATGGTAGGCAACTCTCTCAGTCCTTGCGCCGGCTTAGGTTTAAGTGGATCGGGCAAGTATCCCATTAACTTCTTCCAGTTGAACCCATTCGCCGCCGGAACCTACGCGGAACTGCTTTCTAATCCTGGCAGTTCGTCTTACAATTCGCTTCAGGTCCAAGTGAAGCATCAGACGCGGCACGGCCTGATGATGATCGCGAACTATACCTGGAGCCACGCCTTTACGAATCGTTATCTCGGCGATTACGACACAGCCGATTACGCGCAAACAAACTTTGTCACGCTGCGCAATCGAAATCTGAGTAGAGGGCCTGGACCCTACGACCTGCGTAATGTATTCCGGACTTTCCTGACCTACGAGCTGCCCTTTGGATCTGGGCACTCATGGAGAACCACGAGTCCTGCTCTGAACCGAGTCATCGGGGGCTGGACGGCGGGTGGCATCGTTACCGCGCAATCCGGCCGCAACTTCAAGTTGCAGAGCGGGTACGACACCTACAACTACTCCAATGCCTACTGGCCTGACGCCAGCGATTCCGGTGTCGTGCTGAACGGAATCACTCAGAGCCAGTTGCAAAGCAAGGTGGGAAAGTACACCGGGCCCAATCCCAGCGAACCCCTCGTTTTCCTTCCTCCGAGCCTGCTCACCACCAGCGGCAGCGCCAACCCGAGCTTCATCAGCCCACCCAGCACCCCTGGCCAACTGGGACAGTTTATCTACCTCACTGGTCCGATGCTCTTCAACACCGACCTTTCGATCATAAAATCCATCCCCATCACGGAGCGCGTGAAATTTAACATTTACGCCGAATTCCTGAATGCGTTCAATCATGCGGACTGGTACGTGTTGGATAGTTACTCCTTTAAGGCTGTAAATAGCCCGGCCAACTATGCGAACATCACGAGCCCCACGTTTCCGGCGTTGACCGAGGCCAATAACCCCCGCAACATTCAGTTTCGGCTGCAGGTGGCATTCTAAAAGATAATTGGAAAGGGTTTGGTTGAATCAGGACTGGAAGGGGGAAAGATACGTGAAGGCTGACACACATTGTCCTCCCTTCCCGTAGAGTTCTTGAGATCCAACCATCTGGCCGCTCGGAGCGAGCCACTAATCTCAAGTTCACAATACCGCAGCGTGGAAGAATACGGGTGGAAGTTGCACGTAAGATCCGAGGGACGGCCGGCGCGGGCTGGACCGTCGCTGTTACAGGGTCTAGTCCGATGAGGGATTGATCTGGAGGGAAACGATGGCTTTGGCGTTTCGGAGGTGGGTCCCGCCTGCGGCATTGTGCTTTGTTGCGGTCATTCAATCTGCCGCCCAAGGCACGTTAGAGGATTATCAACGAGCGCAACGTTTTCTACCGGGAAACTTGCGGCATCAGGTTTTCGCGGCCGACGCGAGGCCGGATTGGATTGAGAAGACAAACCGATTTTGGTACCGCCGCGTTGGTCCGAAAGGAACCGAATTTGTTCTGGTTGATGCAGAAAAGAACACGAGCGCTTCCGCCTTTGATCACGCACGACTTGCCGCAGCACTCTCGCGGGCTACAAAGCGGGAGTACAAGCCGACGGAGCTGCCCTTCGACGGCATCGAATTTGTCAACGAGGGGAAGGCCATCCGTTTTCAGGTGATTGATGAGCAATGGACGTGCGGGCTCGACAATTGCGAATGCAAGCAAGAGCCGGCCGCGAACCCCAATGAGTCGCTGTCGCCGGATAAGCGATGGGCTGCCTACATCAAAGACCATAACTTATACCTGCGTGACGTCTCGACGGGCCAGATAGCGCAATTGACGCAAGACGGCGTGGTCGGCTGGGACTACGCCACGCCCCTTCCGTCGCTCCAACCTATGGTCGAGCAAGGAACGGAAGAGTTGAAGCAAAAGCCTGCCGTGTTTTGGGCGCCTGACTCTTCGAAGCTGGTCACCTACCGGATCGATTCGCGGACTGCGGGCCGCTTCACCAGTATTCAATTTGTTCCACGTGATCAGCTTCGACCGAAAGCCTTCACCGTAGTGTACCCATTACCCGGAGAAACACTTCCAGCTTCCAATCATTGACGAATCAAGCCCTGTCAGTACTATGCCGATGAAGAAAGAGCAGCTTGACCTCGCGAACGCGATGGCTTGGATTCCGGATTCCAAGACTCTGAACGGAGTGGCCGAGGTACCGTTGACACCTTTGGCCCTCGAAGCGTTCCGCGATCAGATGCGATTATCGCCATGCTGTCCGTATCTGTTTCCGAGCGATGAGAACCCGAGCGGACATCAACGAACTCTGAAAAGCGCCTGGCATGCCACCTAGCGACGTTCCAAGGTACCGTACTTTCGCATTTACGATCTTCGTTCGACCTATGCCACCCGGCTGAGTGCCGGAGGGGTAGCGGACGAGTGGGTGACACAAATGCTTCGCCAGGGAAACGCGCAAGTCCGCAAAAAGTATTCGCAGATGAAATTGCAGATGAAGCGCGAAGCTCTGGAGAAGCTCAACCGCCGTGCCAATGAGACGCCTGCTGAAAAAGCAGGTGCGCATTTTGGTACGGTCACCGTGCAGTGAACGCGATATTGGCACGGTTTTGACACGGTCGAGGCCAGAAATCCTGGTTGGGAGTGGCAACAAAGTTGGAAAGTACTTTAGAATCAACTCTGCCCACAACGAGGGCGGTTAGCTCAGCTGGTTAGAGCGCCTGCCTTACAAGCAGGAGGTCGCAGGTTCGAGTCCTGCACTGCCCACCATCTCCATATTTCATCGACGGCAAGGGGATGAAATGGTGAAAGTGGAGACTTGGAATCGCCAGAGTCTTCCACTGGATTGCCGCCTATTTTCCGCCCGGCAAAATCGCGTTCGTGGTTCGAGTTACGCCCATGCCGGTGCCCGCATCCAACAAATTGTGGAGCGCAGTTCGCGTTCCGGGCGCCGGCCGTAAGCCCACAGTTTGCCCGAGCTATTCTGGCGCAAGGCTGCGCGGCCGGGTTATCTTCCGGAGCAACGAGGATCGAACTCTTCCGAGGTAACATCTGCTATGACCAAGCTTCGCGTAAGAATGCTGGCAATCGTTGTGGTGGCCATGGGAGGCGCGCTCGTGTGCCTCAACGGCTGTGGCAGCAGCGGCAGTTCCGCTCCTTCACCGCCCATGATCGGCAAGGCCTTCGGAGCGGGCTCGATTCCGCTAAACGGAAGCACGTCGCTGACCTTCAATCTGTCAAACCCGAATGCGGGCACGAGCCTGACGGGCGTCAGATTCACCGACTTGTTGCCCGCCGGGCTGGTGGTATCCACGCCCAACGGTCTGGCCGGAAGTTGCGGCGGAGGAACGATAACGGCAACGGCTGGAGCGGGAAACGTCAGCCTATCTGGTGCCACTCTGGCCGCGAGCGCATCGTGCAGCTTTTCAGTGAACGTTACCGGGACAACGGTTGGCGTGCAGAACAACGTTACCGGGAAGGTCACGTCGTCGAATGGTGGTACGGGCCTCACGGCCTCGGCCAGCATCGGTGTGGGCGTGTCGGCCGGCAAGATAGGGCATGTGGTGGTGATCTTCCAGGAGAACCGCACTCCCGATAATCTGTTTCAGGGATTGTGCACGGCCAACGGCGGGATACCAGGCTGCGGAACCCAAGCCACGCAATACGACCTGGCGCAAAGCGGCAAAGACTCGAGTGGCAATACCATTTACCTGAAAGAGATCAGCCTCGCAGTGGATTACGACCCTGACCACTCGCACAGTTCGTTCAATGACATGTGCGATTTGAATGCGGCGACCGGGCAATGCCAGATGGACGGGGCGGACAAGATCCCGGTTGCATGCGACCAAGGTGCGACGGACTGCCCCGCGCCCGACTTGCAGTTTGGCTACGTGAATCCAGCCGATGTGCAACCCTACTTACAGATGGCCGAGCAGTACGCCTTCGCCGACCACATGTTCCAGACCAACCAAGGGCCGAGCTTCCCGGCGCATCAGTTCATCATTTCCGGGACATCGGCTCCAACGGCAGGAAGCAACCTGTTTGCGTCGGAAAATCCGAAAGGGAATGGGGCCACGATAGACGAGGGGTGTGACGCAGGTTCCGAGGCCACGATTGCGCTGATCGATCCCACGGGCAATGAAAGTTCGAACCCGCCAATCTTTCCCTGTTTCGAGCATCCAACGCTGACCGACCTGCTGGAAGCGAACGGCAACACTTGGCGGTACTACACGCCCATGACTTCTTCGATCTGGAATGGCCCGGAGGCGATCAATCATATCTGCGGGGCGCAAGATGGCTCCTGCCAAGGATCGGATTGGACCGAGCATGTGGTGATCAATAACGCGCAGGCGCTCACCGACATTGCAAATAATCAACTGGCGCAGGTGAGTTGGGTGATCCCAAGCGGACAGGAATCGGACCACGCGGGGAATAAAACGGACACGGGACCATCGTGGGTAGCGTCGATTGTGAATGCGGTCGGCGGGAGCGCGTATTGGGCGGACACGGCGATCTTTATCACGTGGGACGATTGGGGAGGCTGGTACGACCACGTTCCGTCGCCGCAAGTGCTGATCGATTGCGCGCAGTGGGGATGTGGTTACGTGTATGGCTTCCGCGTGCCGCTGGTTTTGGTTTCGCCTTACGCCAAAGCGGGGTACATTTCAAAACAGCAGCACGATTTTGGAAGCATTTTGAAATTCGTTGAGACCACGTTCGGGATTGGTTCGCTCGGTTACGCGGACGCGTCGGCGGACGACTTCTCCGACTGCTTCAATTTTTCTCAGACACCGTTGAAGTTTCAGACGATCCCGTCGGTCTTGAAAGCGGACTACTTTTTGAACGACAAAACCCCGCCCACGCCCCCGGACAACGACTGAGAGGCCGCAGGTCCGGCGGGCGAAGATAAGAAGGGCGCGGAAGCTCTCCGCGCCCTGAGTACAAATCAGCCAACTACAGGTATGTTCCCTACTGCACGACCAGCGATACCTGCGGCGTTTGCGATGTGGCCTCGCTTTCGGCTGCGGTTACGGTAACGGTGTAGGTTTGCGGCAGTGTGGTTGTTTCCAGGTTTATGGTGGCGGTCGCCGTTTTCGACGAGTCGGCTTGGGAAGTCACCGTGACAGTCACCGGGGACGTAAGCCCGGAGGCGACCGTGGGAGCGGTGTAGGTTGCGGTGTCAGTTCCTGTGGATGCTATCGAGCCTTCGCTCGGCGAGATCGTCCAGTTAACGGCCGTATTCGAGGTATTGCCTACGGTTGCGGTCAACGATGCAGTGGACACCGGCCAATTTGTATTGTTGGGCCACAGAGTCGTAGTGCTCGAACTAAGGGCTATGCTTACGGGAGTGGTGCTGCAGGCGATCAAGAACCCGAGAAGCACGAGCGAGAACAGCAAGAGGGCGAGCGTCGAGCGCTGCGACACTTTCCGGCTAACCTTCCCGCGCATAAGGCCGAGCACCGCAACGCCCGCGATGGGCAGCGTCAGAGGTAGCCACGGCGAGTGGTTGCCAGACCGATTGTCAGCACGATGGCGAAGTTCCGAGCCGGTACCGGGGTTCGGCCCTGTGGACGTTATGGTCATCGTAACTGGAGTCGAAGTTTTTCCAGCAGCGATCGACGACGGAGTGAATGTGCAACTTGCGTTGGTCAGCGTTGTGTCAGCGGGCGAAAAACTGCAACCAAAAGTAACAGTACTGGTAAATGCAGGCGATGAGACGGGAGTGGTGGGCGTGGCGAGGAAAGTATACGTGAGACTCGTCTGTCCCGCCAGAACGGTGTGCGAGGTACTGCCGGTGTTGGTAAAGGTGAAAACGGGGGCTAGTATAACCTGACTCAGAATTGTCGAGGTGCTGCCAGCATTATTTCCGTCCCCGCTATAGACGGCTGTGATCGAGTGCGTACCGACAGCGAGTGAAGAAGTAGAGTAACCCATTCCCAGTGCGCCGCCACTAAGTGTGCCGGAGGCCAGAACTGTGGTGCCATCATAGATGGTCACGGTACCGGTGGGCGTGGTCGTGCCCGTGGGGGTAAGGGTCGCAGTCAACTGCACATCGACACTAAAATACGCCGGGTTCAGGCTGGAGACGACGGTAATGGTGGTGGTAGTCCTGGTGGCGGCCCAGGCGGCAGCAAAGTTACCAAGGTCAATCGAGCCCAGGCCGGTCACAAGATTGTAGCCCGTGGTCGAGTCGGAGTTGGAAGCGGAGTAGCCAAAGATGCCGATGTCGCCGCTGCTGGCGGGGCACTGCAGCGCCGTCGGTTCATAGGTTGGCGTGGCGCCCTCGCAGTAAACATAATTGTTGCCGGTGACCACTTGATTGAAGCCATTGCTACCGGTAGCCGTCTGGGTCGTTGCCGCCAACGTGTACAGTGTTGGGTTGATGTTGCCCAAGCCGCTCGACGACGTCCCCAGTAGATACTGATTCAGGATCGCAACCATGCCGGCAAACACGGGGGTGGATGCCGAGGTGCCTCCGACGACAGAGGGATCGACAACATATGCGTTTTTGCTTATTACGCCAGTCGCAGCGGCCTCTATGCCGCTGGCACAACTGCTGGAGGTGTCGGTGTCGTCGGTAGTGCCGGTGGCCAGGTACTCCACGGGAGTGCACCAGATGTAGCCAGGCCAATTTGGCGTCGCCAGCAAGGAAACGTCGGGTACGAAACGTCCGGCTGCCTGTCCGGAGATAGACAACGTGCTTTGCCAGGAAGGCTGCGAGAAGCCGCCGGTGCAGGCGTCAGTGCTGCTGTTTGCATAGACGCAGGCGCTCACACCGCCGCCAGCGGCGTCGATGCCAAGCGCGTACTGCGCCGTCAATGCCGACGTAATATTCGGAATGTAATATGTGCAGAACGAATTGGAGGGGTTAGCAACGCAAAACTGCCCGAACTCATAATCGTCGTTCCAGTTTTGCTCCGGTATATAAGTCTGTGCCGTGCCTCCCGTGGTGCCGTTGGTGGTGGACCAGTACTTCGCGAAATCGGTCGCGTTCGTTAAATCGAGGTATGGGATAGCGGTGCCGCCGACGCCCGTGACCGAGGGACTGCTGGCCGGATAGTTTACCGCGAGCCCATAGATGGCGAGGTTATCGTAATCATTGGTCGAGGAGTCGCAGGCTGCGGCCCCTTCGTCGCCCGCGGAGTTCACGAACGTGATCCCCTCTGTATTTGCCGTCAGTAACTCGGCTTCGTCGGCCGCCAGAGTGCCGCTGAGCGCCTCATTCAGTTCGCAATCACCATAGCTCATGCTGATGACGGGCGAGACGGCGTTGTCGATGGCATAGTAAAGCGAATCGCTAACGCCGTTACCGCTGGTTATTTTGGTGCAATTGCTGTTGTAAGTGACAGGGGCATTGACGTAGATGATCTGGGCGCCTTTGGCGGTCGCGCCAGACCACTCGATATCGAGGTCCGCCTCGGGCAGATCGCCACACGTATTAGGTGCGCCCGGATCAGTGTAACCCGTCACCAACGTGTATTGCAGGTTGGAGGTATCGCAAGCGGTGATGGTATTACTGGAATTGACGGTGCAACCACTGATGGTCGTGGTGAGTCCGAAACCGGTGCGAAAATCAAGTAAGTCCGCCAGGTACACATCCGTCTGGCCCATGATCGCGATGGTTTGGCCGGTCCCGTCGTAGCCCGCCGCGTAGAGACCGTTCATGTCGTAGATGGTGGCGATGTCGCCAGGGCCGAGGTATGTCCCCGATGAAGTGCTGTCGTAATAGTTGCGGCGCAACCGGTTCTTGAGACTGGCTGGCTTGGGGAGGAAATTGCTCAGTCCGCGAACGCCGGTTACGATGCCGGAGAGCGCGGCGGGAATAGAGATCGGAGTGGTGTTGGAGAAGTGCGTCTCTCCGTTGACCTCGAAATTGTGAATCTGGGTCTGGAAGGCGTTCTCGGCTTGGGCAGCGGTCCCGCTGAAGACGATAAAGTTGCGGCCGCGGGCCACGCTAACAATGGTGAATCCCTGGGACTGGAGCCAGGTGGTGAGCTTCTGAATGTCGTTGGGGCTGAGGCCGAAACGATCGGCATACTGCTCGGGCGTGAGCCACTTATGGAAGAGAGGCGAGTTGCGATCCTGCTGCTGCGCCAGAAGCTTGTTGATGGCCTTCTGCTGACTCGCGTTGGGCACGGTAAGCAGCGTCATATAACCGAGCTTAAGCGAAGTGGAGACGGGGCCCTGGTCGAATTGCGGCTGCGCCTTCAAAGGAACTCCCGCCGAAAGCTTAATGAGTTGTTGAGCAACGATCGGGCCGGTGATGCGGTCCGGCGCGGCGGCGAAGCTGAAGGTTGCGAAGATCAGAATGCAGAGAATCAGGATTGAAAGTTTGGGCAAGGACATCAGGGCCGGGGACGAACGTTGCATGGTCGCTCCATGGTGCAGTGGGATTGTGGGTGGCTCGCAAGCATTATCTATGCTTTCTCATGTCAGATCAAGCAATCGCGCGCGGGGTTGTATGGGTAGGAACTATTAGTTGGCTTTTGTGAACAAGAACTGACATTCCTTCCGTGTCAGTGGCGGGCGGACAATAGTGTCCGCCCTACACGGGCTAGACTTCGGCGAGTTCTTCTTCGAGCAACTGCTTGTTGTAGAGATCGGTGTAATAGCCGTTGCGGGCGAGGAGTTGGTCGTGGGCGCCTTGTTCGACGATGCGTCCCTGGTGGAGGACGGCGATGGAGTCGGCGTTGCGGACGGTGGAAACGCGGTGGGAGATGAAGATGGTGGTGCGTCCGTGCATGATTTCGCGGAGGTGGTTGAGAATTTTGTCTTCGGTGTGGGTGTCGACGCTGGAGAGGGCGTCGTCGAGGATGAGGATGCGGGGGCTGCGGAGAAGGGCGCGGGCGATGGCGGTGCGCTGCTTTTGGCCGCCGGAGAGAGTGATGCCGCGCTCGCCGACGGTAGTGTTGAATCCTTCGGGAAAGCTCTCGATGTCGTGGGCGATGTTGGCGGCTTCGGCGGCGGCTTGAATGTCGGCGAGGGCGGCTTCGCCGTCTTCGTGCGATATGCCGTAGGCGATGTTTTCGCGGATGGTGTCGCTGAAGAGGAAGGTCTCTTGCGGAACGAATCCGATGTGGCGGCGGAGGCGGTCGAGAGGGAATTGGCGGACGGGGCGGCCGTCGATGAGAACGGAGCCGGGGGCGGCGTCGTAGATGCGCGGGATGAGGTTGACGAGCGTGGTTTTGCCGGAGCCGGTGGGGCCGACGATGGCAAGGCTGGAGCCGGCGGGGATGCGGAGGTTGATGTCGTGAAGAACGGGGACGCCGTTGTAGGCGAAGTTGAGATGGCGGAATTCGATTTCGCCAAGGAGATCGGGTGATCGGGTGATCGGGACTTGAGAATCGGGTGATCGGATGATCGGGTGATCGGATGATCGAAAAGCAAAATCGCGTGGTGCTGGGGGTTGATTCTCAGATGGCCCGATGACCCGATGATCCGATCGCCCGATTTCAGATGACCCGATGGCCCGATGATCCGATGACCCGATTTCGTCGGCGATCTCGGGCTGCTGGGAGAGGATTTCGTCGATGCGGACCATGGAGGCGGTGCCGCGCTGGAAGATGTTGATGACCCAGCCGAGGGCGATGACCGGCCAGGTGAGCTGCATCATGTAGGTGTTGAAAGCGACGAAACCGCCGACGTCCATTTTGCCCATGAGGACTTGGCGGCCGCCGAGCCAGAGGACGATGACGACGGCGGCGCCGAGCATGAGTTCGAGGGTGGGCCAGAGCATCCCCATGAGGCGAACTAAGCCGAGGCTGCGGCGGATGTATTCCTGATTGGCGGTTTCGAAGGCGGCGATCTCGGCTTGCTCTTGGACATAGGCGCGAATGACGCGGGCACCGGAGAAATTTTCCTGGGCGCGGGCGGAGATGTCGGAGAACATGGCTTGAATGCGTTCGAAGCGCTCGTGGATGCGGCGTCCGAAATACTGGATGACGATGCTGGCGATGGGCAGCGGGAGAAAGGCGAAGGCGGTGAGCTTGGGACTGATGGCGAGCATGAAGCCGAGAGCGCCGGCGGTGAAGACGATGGTGTTGGCCGAGTACATGATGGCGGGGCCGAGCAACATGCGGACGGCGTTGAGGTCGTTGGTGGCGCGGGCCATGATGTCGCCGGTGCGGTTGCGCTGGTAATAGGAAAACGACAGGCTTTCTAGCTTGACAAAAAGATCGTTGCGCATATCGAACTCAATATCGCGCGAAATGCCAATGACGACCCAGCGGGTAAGGAACTGGAAGATTCCCTTGGCCAGCGCGATGGCGACGACGAGTAGGGAATAGGTGAGAAGTTTCTGGCGAGTGACGCCGCCGTGCAGATCGTTGACGGCGCGACGCAGGACTTGGGGGAAGAGGATCCAGATTCCGTTATTGAAGAGAACGCAGATGCCGCCCCAGACGAGACCGTTGCGGTAGCGCTTTAGATAAGGAACGAGGGGGCGTAGGTTCTTGGGTACCATGACGTGTAAGATTGCGCACTTGTGTAGATGAAATTGTAGCAGCGGCGGGTGCGGAATTTTGGAGCACGGGCGCGAAGACAACAAAGGCGGCGGTGAGCAAGAGCGCGGTCCATGCGGGGCCTCGAATTTGAAAAAGCCGGGCGAGGACGGCGGTTGGAGGGTCCGTTCCTCACCCGGTTGGAGAGATTTTTTTTTGAGACGGGGCAAGCCCCGACTCTACGGAAGTTAGGACTAGTCTTCGGGCGGCGGAGGCGGCGCGTGCTTGCTCATGTTTGCCGCGTGGTCGGCCTCGATTTGGGCCAGTTTAGTTTTCTGATCGGCAGTCAGAATTTGCATGATTTCAGACTTGATGCGAGCGTGCTCGACTTGCAGCTCGATCATGGTCTGCGCGTTTTGCGTTGCGAGGGCGCGGGTCTTGGCTTCGTCGAAAGGACCGCTGGCCTCAAGGGCTTTCATGGCGTCATGGTTCTGGCGCATCTGCTGCATGAGCGGCTTCATGGCTGGTTTTTCTTTTTCAAAAATCGCTTTGACCTGGGCATGCTGGTCGGTGGTTAGATTGAGCTGATGAAGCATGTGGTGAAAGTCGCCGCCGGGACCGCCAAAACCGTGCGGGCCCTGAGCAATGGCGGCTGCCACGGCCAATATCAACGTGGCGCCGATGGCTAGAGTGCGAATGCGAGTGGATTTCATTGGTTCTCCTTTATGTACAACTCTTGATTTTTTCAGAATCTCGTTAGTGTTCGGGAGGCAGCCCGAACATCTACATAGATAAGAACACCATTCTGAAAAAGTTGGAGTAAAGAGTCGGTCAATCGCGGTAAAGTTTTGTAAAGATCGGGTGATCGGGTGAGACTAATCGGGTAATCGTGTGATCGGGCCATCGGGTGATCGAAGATCAAAGGCCTTTGACTTTAGATGACCCGATGATCCGATCAACCGATGGCCCGATTTCTTACAAATCTTTACCTCATTCGGGCCCGCGAAGGTGTTAGATGAATAGAAGAATGGACCACATACTGGTGGTGGATGACGATGTCGAATTGTGCGGGCTGGTGCAGGAGTATTTGACCGCCGAAGGCTTCAGCCTGAAGGCCGTCCACGACGGCGAGCGCGGGCTGCAACAGGCGCTAACCAACGATTATGCGCTGGTGGTGCTCGACGTGATGCTGCCGGGGATCAATGGTTTCGAAGTGCTGCGGCGGATTCGCAGCGTGTCGAAGATTCCAGTGCTGCTGCTAACGGCGCGGGGCGAGGACGTGGACCGCATCGTGGGACTGGAAATCGGGGCGGACGATTATCTTCCGAAGCCCTTTAACCCGCGGGAACTGGTGGCGCGAATACGCGCCGTGCTGCGGCGCACCAAGCCGGCCGGCGTGGCGAACGAAGTGCCGGAGGTCCTCAGCGTGGGCGATGTGGAACTGGACCCGGCGACGCGAAGTGTGTCGCGAGCGGGGCAGCCGGTCGATCTGACTTCGGTGGAGTTCAATCTACTCGAAGTTCTGCTGCGCGAGGCGGGACGAGTGGTGACGCGGGAGCGGTTGGTGAATGCCGTGCTCAGCCGGAAGTTTATGCCGTTCGATCGCAGCATCGACATGCACGTCAGCAAGGTACGGCGAAAGCTGGGCGACTCGGAAGAAGAAGGCGACCACATCAAGACGATTCGCGGCGTGGGATATATGTTTGCGCGGCCGGCGGCGAAGGGGAAGAAATAAGCTGCGAGCTACGAGCTGCGAGCCGCGAGCAAGCAGAACCGGTTGCTCGAAGCTCGCAGCTTACTTACTCGGAGACACAGAAGTAGATCGATGAGATAGACCGGAAAAATGAAAAGCCTTTTCCTTAAGATTTTTCTGTCGTTCTGGGCGACGCTGGCGCTGTCGCTGGTGCTGGCGATTCTGGCGACCATCGCCCTGCGTCCGGCGCGGCATGGCATTGAGAGCCAAGCGCCGCAGACTTTGGCGGAGGCGGTGAATGCCTACCAGACGGGCGGGGAACGCGCCGTCCACGACTATCTGGAAGAGCTTTGGCGAACACAGCATGTGCGGGCTTTCGTTTTCGATGCCGAGGGGCACGAACTCTCGGGACGGCATGTGCCGCCCTGGATCGAGGATTCACGGGAAGGCGGGAGGCAGCAGGGCGGGACGCCAGGCGGAAAACCGCGCGGCGGACCGCCGTATCAGCGTAGTTGGATCGACAGCCTGTTGCCCGACCGCATCCTGCGACAGGCGCTGACGCTGGATGGAAAACGGTACACGCTGGTGCTGGAGTTGCCGCCGAGCCCGCGGGGATTTTCCGGGCCGAATGAGATCCCGGGATTGGGAATCACGATCGCGATCGTCTCGTCGGGGCTGATCTGCTACCTGCTGGCGTGGTCGATGACGAAACCTGTGACGCGTTTGCGGAAGGCGGCGCAGAGCCTGGCGGCGGGCGACTTGAGTGCGCGCACGGGCGCGCCAGTGAGTGAACGGCGCGACGAGCTGACGGAGTTGATGCGCGACTTCGACCGCATGGCGGAACGGATCGAAGGGCTGGTGGACTCGCAATCGCGGCTGCTGAAGGATGTTTCGCACGAACTGCGGTCTCCGCTGGCGAGATTGAGCGTGGCGCTGGGGCTGGCGCGGCAGCGGGCCGCGTCTGGGGCCGCACCGGAAATTGCGCCGGAACTGGAAAGCGCGTTGGACCGGATTGAAATCGAGGCGGACCGGTTAAATCAACTGATCCAGCGGCTGCTAACCATTTCGCGGTTGGAGTCGGGTAGCGACGGCCTGCGCAAGACGCAGTTGTCGCTGCGGGAGCTGGTGGAGGAGGTGGCGCGCGACGCCGAGTTCGAGACTCCGGGGCGGCCCTGCCGCGTCACGTATTTGGCCACTGTTTCGACCAATATTTCGGCCAATCCGCCGTCCGCGCCGCCCGATTCTCCGGTCGATGCGGCGGATGAATTTCTGGTGGAAGCAGATCCCGACTTGCTGCGCAGCGCGATTGAGAATGCGGTGAGGAACGCTACGCGTTATACTGCGGAAGGCACGACGGTGGAGGTAAGGCTGCAACGGGAGCGGGCCGCGAACGGCGAAGAAGAAATTATTGTGCGCGTGCTCGATTCCGGTCCCGGCGTTCCCGACGAAGCGCTGCAAAAGATCTTTGAGCCTTTTTACCGGCTGGACGATGCCCGCAACCGGCAGACCGGAGGGGCGGGGTTGGGCCTGTCGATCGCGGACCAGGCGATCAGGCTGCACGGCGGGCAACTTCGCGCATCCAACCGAACGGAGGGCGGGTTGGAGATTGAAATCCGGATTCCGGCGGTGGAAAAGATCGGGCCATCGGGTGATCGGGTCATCTGATGATGGAAGATCAAACGCTTTTGACTTCCGATGACCCGATGGTCAGATGATCCGATCTTTTTTTAATCCGATACAATTTCTGGGAGAAAAGATGTTGAAGAAAATTGGTTTCGTCGTTGCGCTCGTGGGCATTTGCGCCCTGAGTTTGTTTCTCATCAATTGCGGAAATTCTTCGTACCGGCCCACGTCGCTGTTGTATGTGCTGACGCAGGGCAGCACGGGTGTGGGGAACAACGTGACTTCCTATTCCATCGATGAGAATAGTGGGAATCTGACGTGGATCAATTCGAATGCGAATACGTGTCCCACGGCTTCGACCACCACCAACCCCGAACCGTGCGGACTTCCGCTGGACATTTTGCTGGATTCCACGGGCGCGACGGCGTTTGTGTTGAATCAGGGAGTGCCGTGCCCGGAAGTGGAATTTTATAATAGCCAGCTTCAAATTAATCAGATGGAATGTGCGACTGGGTCGAATCCTCCGGTTGCGCCCACGATTTACTCATTTACGGTGAACTCGGACGGGAGCCTGTCAAACCCCGGAACAGCGGTAACGTGGTCCTGCCCCGGTGTCACTGGGACTTCTTGTGCCTATAATGACACGCCCGTGGCTATGGCGCGGGACACGTCAGGTAAGTACCTGTTTGTGATCGGTGAGGGATCGAACCCCACGCCGGGAACTACGAACCCTGCGGTATATGCAACCTGTCCACATGCGCCCACAACCGCTTTTGACGTGTGTCCGTCGATTTCGGTGTTTGCCATGACGACTGGTTCAAACGGTTCAACCAGTTTGTCATTGGTGGGAACGCCTACTTACTTAAGCAAGATTCCGAGCGCGCTCTCGGCCATTACCTTCACGCCGCCCAACGGCGCGACCCCTCCGACCCAGTGTGGATTTGGGACGAACGAGGAGTTTCTCTATGTCACGAACAATCACGACCTGTCCCAGACCCCGCCGCCGTATGACAGCACGGTGAGCGTGTACTGCGTGAGTTCTTCCGGGACCCTGATCAATCCTAATCCGCAAACGCAGACTTTGCCTTATGTCACCCAGGGCGATCCCATCTCGGTGTTGGCGGTGAACACGAACCTGGGGACGCAGGCAAATAACGGCGGCGTGTTTGTGTATGTTGGCAGTCAGCCGGGGAATGCTTCTGGCACGGTCGGTGTGTTTCAGATGTGCACGTCGGTGAACAGCAACGGCTCGAACTGCACATCCACGGATGTGGGCAATGCGCAACTGTATCCGGTAACAACGGAGACTTCGGCGGGGCAGAACCCGGTTGCGATGGTCGTGGATCCGACGAACAGTTTTCTCTACGTCGTGTATTACATGACGAACCAGGTTTGGGGGTACAGCATCGCCGAGAGCACAGGCAAGTTGACTCCGTTAAACCCGTCGAACTTGGCGACCGGAACGTCGCCGGTGGCAATGGCGCTGCACGCGAGCGTCAACAATACCGGCCAGTTTCTTTACAGCTCGAACAGCGGGTCGAATAACATCTCGGGCTGGGCCCTGAGCACCACGACCGGGTCGATGTCGGCGTTGACCACGGTGATCGCGCCGGAGACGCCGAGCGGGATGGCGGCGCGGTAGGGGGATCGGGCCATCTGATCATCCGATCGCCCGATTTTTTACGTTGGCATGCGAAGAATGAGATAGCCGCCGATGAAGGCGAAGACCAGGTCGGGAGACCAGGCGGCGACGGCGGGCGGGAGCTGGCTCAAGTTGCCCATGGCCTCGAACAATCCTGAGATCGTCCAATAGACCACGCCGATGCCAATGGCGGTGGCAATGCCCGCGACTGCCGAGCGCTTGCCGGCGGAAAGAGCGAAGGGAATGGCGAGGACGGCCATAACCAGCGTGATCAGCGGATAGGCAATCTTCTTTTGCAACTGCACGCGCAGGCGCACCACGTCAAAGCCACTCTGCTCGAGGTCATGGATATAACGCCCTAGTTCGTCGTAACTCATTTCCGAAGATTGCTTGATTTCCTTCTTGAAGTAGGCGGGCGCTTCGGAAAGCTCGGGGTAAGTGGCGACATCGAACTTGCGATAGTTCTCGATGGCGGAGCCGTTCAGGCTGCGCTCCCATCCCTGCTCGTAGACCCAGCGGCCCATGTCGTTCGACCAGCGCGCGCGATCGGCGGCGATGCGGTGAGTGATCTGGAAGGTGTGGGGATCGAACTGGAACACGGAGACGCCGGCGAAAACGTCGCGGTCGGGATCGAAGAATCGATAGTAATAAATGTCGGAGTGCTGGCCGAACATCCACTGGCGCTCGGGGCGCAGGTAGGTTTGCGCGGGCTTGCCCTTGATTTCGTTGCGCAGCGCGTCCTGGCGCTTATTGGTGTAGGGGAGATAGAGCTGGTCGGAAAGAAAAAGCGCGCCGGCGACCAGGGTGGAGGCGATCAAGACGGGGACGACGATACGGTAAAGACTGATGCCGGTGGCCTTGATGGCGGTGATTTCGTTGGAGCGTTGCAGCAGTCCGAAGGTGATCAGCACCGCCAGCAACATGCTGAGCGGCGTGGTGTTGTAGAGAAAATAGGGCACGACGTTCAGCAAATATGCGCCCACGGTGAGCGGCGAGACCTGGTTCCGCATAATGTCGCCGAGCAACTCGAACAGGGTGAACACCAGCAGCAGCGTCAGGAACGCGGCGACGATCAGGGCGAGGTAGAGGGAAAAGTCGCGCAGCACATAATCGTCGAGGATGGTCGGGAAGCGAAGATTGAACAAGCGACGGCGCATGGGCAACAGGCGAGGACAGGGCTTCTCGCCGTTCCGTTGCAGCACCATGAGGCCATTTGCCGAGGGCGCGCCGGGCGCGGCCTTGGACTTCGCGCTGTCAGACGCCGGTCTTTTGAACCAGGCGCGGAAGGCCGCCAATTCGATGGGACGGCGTTCCGAATGCCAGAGCAGGAAAACGCCTCCGGCAAGAAACACGAAGTCGGCGAGCCAAACCCCGGAGGCGGGAGAGAGGCGTCCTTGCTTCGCGAAAGACACTCCGATCAAGGAAATCGAATAGTAGAGAAAGACGAGCAAAATGGTCAGGACAAATCCGCTGGACTTGCCGCCTTTCTTGGAAGACAGGCCGAGCGGGATCCCGACCAGGGCCAGCACGATGCAGGCGGAGGGTAGAGCCAGGCGGCGATGGTATTCGATCAGGTGCCAGCGGCGGGTAATAGGGTCGGAGGTTTGGGCGATGCGCAGGAGGCCGGCGGTCGTGAGTTCGCCCAACGATGCCGGCTCGTGTTCCTGGGTGTTTTGCGTAGTGGGGAGCTGGATGGGAATGTCGGTGGTCAGGAAGGTGGAGATCTGGTAATGGTTCGGGTCCTTGGGATCGGTCTCGTGCGTGGAGCCGTTGGTGAGATGCAGGTCCAGATTGTCGGCGCCCTGGCTGACGAGCAGGCCTTCGCGCGCCAGGCTGATGCTGGGCGCGGTTGGATCGGTCAAATCGGCGAGGAACACGCCTTTCCAGAGGGCCCCGCCGGACATGGCCTTGACGTCTTGCACGTAGAGGACTTTCTTCGGAAATTCCTCGTAAAAGACGCGGGGCTGGACTTCGAAAGACGCTTGCGAGGACTTGAGGTTGTCTTGGAGCTGTCCTAGCGCGGCGAGCGAGCGCGGCGCCAGATAAACGCTGTTGCCGAGGGCGACGAGCCACGCCACCACGACGAAGATTGAGATCACGCGCAGGAAGGTCCACACGCCCAGTCCGCTGGCGCGCATGGCGGTGATTTCGCTGTCGGCGGCCAAGCGGCTGAGTCCGATGAGGATGCCGACGAGCACGCCCATGGGAATGGTGTAGGTGAGCGCGACGGGGACGGTGAAGAAAAAGATTTGCACCACGCTGGGCAGGGGGGCGCTGTTGCGGACGACCAGTTCGAGAATGCGGCCGAGATCGCGCGTGAATAGGACGAAGGTGAAAACCGCCGCGCCGATCAAGGCGTGGGAGACAACTTCTCCCAGGATGTAGCGGGTGAGGATGCGCATCCGCAAGGTTGTTTGACTCATTGCGAGTCTAGCATGAGAAGGGGAAGGATGGGGTGGTGCGACTTTTGGAATTGCCAAAGTTTTGGGGGTGCCACACTGGTTTCTAGGGGCGGTCCGCATGGCTCACTATAATGGGCTTTTAGTCCATGCTTTCTCCGGCCCACTTCAAAGTTATAAGCGGCATTATGAACAACGTTATGAACGGCGGCAAAGTTCGTCAGACGCTGCGGCGGCTCTGGAACAATAGAGGGTTTTCCGCGTCCGTTGTTTTGACGCTGGGGTTAGGCATTGGAGCGACCGTCTCTGTCTTCAGCATTATTTATGCGGTGATGATCAAGCCGCTGCCTTACACCGAACCGGCGCGATTGTTCAGTGTCTATCAGAGCAAAATCGCGAACGACGAAGGCGATCTGGAGGGTTTTTCCCCGGCAAACTTTCTGGATTTTCGCGAGCAGAACCGCGTTTTTACCGAGCTCGCGGCCTATTGCGGATTCAATTACAACTTGACCGGCAACGGCGAGCCTAAGCGACTGGAGGGAGTCGCGGCTTCCTCCGGTTTCTTTACGATTCTTGGCGCTCAGGCCATGCTTGGACGGACGTTTCTGCCGGACGAAGACAGTTATTCGTCGCCTCATGTGGTTCTCTTAAGCCACCACCTCTGGTCGGGAGAGTTTCGCGGCGATCCGCGGATCGTGGGCAGAACGATCTCTTTGAATGGCGAACCATTTTATGTCGTTGGCGTTATGCCGCGTAGTTTCCGCTCTCCTGGCGAAGAAGAGACCGAACTTTGGATTCCTTTGCAGCAGCAGATTCGGCCTGATCGCATGTTGTGGCGCGATCAGCATTTTCTAGGAGTCGTGGGCAGGCTGCGCCCTGGCGTGACGCTCGACCAAGCGCGCGCCGATATGAATCGCATTGCAGGTCAACTGCGAGCGCAATATCCGAATTCGGACAATGGTTCGGGCGCGGTGGCGATGCCTCTGCAACAAGCCTTGGTTGGCGATACGAAACAATCGTTGCTGCTTGCGCTGGGAATCGTTGTGCTTGTGCTGTTGATCGCAAGTTCCAACGTGGCGATTTTAATGCTGGCGCGCGTGAGCGGACGCACGCGCGAATTGGCGGTGCGGATGGCTCTGGGCGCGAGCGCAGCGCAAATCCTCGGCGACGTGCTGGCGGAGAGTGTGATTCTCGGCTTGCTCTCCGGTCTGCTGGGACTTTTCTTAGCACTGCTCGGCCGCAAGATATTCCTCCATTTCGCCCCGGCCAACAATGTTTTCACATTGATTCAGATCAATCCCGCGGTGTTGGCCTTTGCGGTTGCCGTATCCGGTACTGTCGGGCTTGGCTTTGGATTGCTGCCGGCGTTCAAGGTGCTGAAGACCGACGTGCAACACGTGCTTCGGAATGCTGGCAACGCAACGACCATGGACAGAGGAGGACGTTTTCTTCGCCATGCGCTAGTTGCCGGCGAGATTTCTCTTTCCATCGTTTTGCTCGTTGCCACGGGGTTGTTGCTGCGCAGCATGATGAATTTGCAACATCAGCCGCTCGGTTTTCACGCGGACCGTGTGCTCACCTACAAGATAAGTTTGCCGCGAACCCGCTATCAGAACAACAACGATGAGATCGGTTTCTATAGTCGCGTGGAGCAAAACCTGCGCGATTCGCCTGGCGTGGAGGCGGTTGGCTTGGTCTATCCATTGCCCATGCAGGGCAATGATTTCTCGACGAGCTTTACCCTTGCCGGAAGAAGCGCAAATCCAGGGGAGTATGAACAAGCCTCGCTGCGTTTTATGGATTCCGGATTTTTGCGGGTACTGAATATCCCGCTACTGAACGGGCGCAATTTTACCGACGCGGACGATGCCAAGGCGCAACCCGTGACCATCGTCAGCGAATCCTTCGCGCACAAATATTGGCCCGGGAATGAGGCCGACGCCATTGGACACTACATCACGGTCCTGCGCGACCCCGCCGTTCCGCGGCGCGTGGTGGGCATTGTCGCGGATGTGCGGAGTTCGGTTGACGAAGATCTGCTCCCAACCATGTATGTTACCTACAAACAAATGCCCTTTCAATCGATGCAGATCGTTCTGTTGAGTCGCGACGCATCGGGCGCTGTCTTGGCCAAGATTCGGCAAGCGATACAAAGCGTCGATCCGGAGCAGCCGGTCGACGATATTGGCTCCATGGAAGAGATCGTCCGCAATGCGCTGCAACCCTGGAGGTTCGCGCTTTCGCTGCTGGGCGGGCTGGCCGGATTGGCGATTGTCCTGACAGCGATTGGATTGTTCGCGGTGATTTCTTACTTGGTGCGCGAAAGGACCAAGGAATTGGGCCTCAGAATGGCGATTGGAGCTACGCGGGGCAATGTCATGCAATTGGTATTGCGCCAGAGTTTGAAGTTGGCCCTGCTCGGAACCGTCATTGGATTGGCGCTGACGTTCGCGGCCGTGCGCTTGATGACCGACATGGTGTATGCAATTCGGCCCAACGATCCCGCAACCATTGTCGTCGTCGCCCTCACGGTCGCTGCAATTTCGATTCTCGCAGCCTATATTCCAGCGCGCAGGGCCGCGCGTATCGAGCCGTTGACGGCACTTCGAGAAGAGTAGCAAGGGACTCGTAAGCCCGATCCCATGTCATCCCGCGTCACGAAAAGTGCGGGCCGTAGAACACCACCTCAGTGACACGATGCCTCGTCCTGAAACTTGTCGTCGGCAGCCATGGCGGCGAGGCCGCGGGAGCAGCTCAGGATTTGTTGATTCAACGGATCGTTATCCAGCGAGCCGGGAGCCATGTACTCCGCGTTCTTGCGCATAGCAAGATAGTTGTCGCTCAACTTCTGCAGGTCGCTGAGTTCGGCGGAAAGCAGCGGGAAGGCTTTGTGGTCGTCGTCGGTGGACATGGCGGCGGAGACCAGGGCAAGGCTCTTATCGGCAATCCGGCGCTGCGCCGAGAACCATTCATCCGGCAAGGGAAAGCCACTCTGAATCGCGTTGATAATGCCGATTCGCCATTCTCGGACGACTCCCATCTGTTCGATGCTCGCCTGCAGGAAGCCTCTGGAAAAACCTGGCTTTAGCTTGGGCTCTTCTGCCGCCTCGTGGACGGAAGGCGGGGAGAGAGTGAGGATGATCTGGCGTCCCTTGAAAGTGAGGGATGATTCCGTCAGGCGCGCCAGTTGCTCCAGCTCCACGTAGGACTTGCCGTTGATCTGAAGAATCGGCGCTTGGCCGGCATAGCCCGCGACCGTCAATGTTTCACGCGGCGCTGTTCCAGTTGTCGATGTTCCGCTCTTTGCCGTTGCGCTCTTTGATGTTGCGCTCGGCGCTGCTGCACTTGATTGCGGTGCTTGTGCTCGGCCAATGGAAGGTAGCATTAGGAATGCCGCCAGCGTCGTCGTGAATACGAAAACTCTCTTCTCCATAAACTTATCTCCTGGGGCGTCTCTCTCCGATGCGCAGAGAACGCGCAAAAATACAACCTCCCGTGAATTCTCGGTTGCGCGTCCGCGGCTATACTTTCTTTAGAAACAGCGCGCCCAGCGGCGGCAGGGTCAGGCGCAAAGAATAGGGTCGTCCATGGGTTTTTACGGGCAGAGCCTCGGCCCCCCCCGCGTTGCCCATATTGCTGCCGCCATATTCGCGAGCGTCGCTGTTGAGGATCTCTTTCCAGTAGCCGCCTTCGGGAACGCCCACCATGTATCCCAGCCGGGGCACGGGCGTGAAATTACAGGCGACGAGGATGGGGTTTTCGCCGGGCTGGCCTTTGCGCAGCAGCGAGATGACGCTGGCGGGCGCGTCGTTGCAGTCCACCCACTCAAAACCCTTGGGATCGTTATCGAACCAGTGCAGCGCGGGTTCGCTGCGATAGACGCGGTTGAGCTGCGCGACCCAGTTCATGAGGCCGCGATGCACCGGGTATTCCAGCACGTTCCAATCGAGGCTGCGATCGTGCGACCACTCGCTCACCTGGCCGAATTCGCAGCCCATAAAGAGCAGTTTTTTGCCGGGCTGGGCGAACATGTAGGCCAGGAGCAGGCGCAGGTTGGCGAAGCGCTGCCATTCGTCGCCGGGCATCTTGCCGAGCAGAGAGCCTTTTCCGTGCACGACCTCATCGTGGCTCAAGGGCAGAACGAAATTTTCGTGGAACGAATACAACATACGGAAAGTCAGTTTGTTGTGGTGATACTGGCGATGGATAGGATCGTTCTGAAAATATTTGAGCGTGTCGTGCATCCATCCCATGTCCCACTTCATGCCGAAGCCGAGGCCGCCGAGATGGGTGGGCCGCGAAACCATGGCGTAGGCGGTGGATTCTTCCGCGTAAGTCTGAATGTCGGGATGCTCTTTGTAGGCTTCGAGGTTGAAGCGGCGGAGAAAGTCGATGGCTTCGAGGTTCTCGCGGCCGCCGTACTTGTTGGGAATCCATCCGCCCGGATCGCGCGAGTAGTCGAGATATAACATCGAAGCGACGGCGTCGACGCGCAGGCCGTCGATGTGATATTTGTCGAGCCAATACATGGCGCTCGACATGAGGAAGCTGCGCACTTCGGGGCGGCCGTAATTGAAGATGTGCGTCTTCCAGTCGGGATGGAAGCCCTGGCGCGAGTCGGCGTGCTCGAACAAGTGGGTGCCGTCGAAGAAGGCGAGGCCGTGGTCGTCGGCAGGGAAGTGCGACGGCACCCAGTCGAGAATCACCGAGATGCCATGCTGGTGCAGACAGTCCACGAAGTACATGAAATCCTGCGGCGTGCCGTAGCGCGACGTGGGCGAGAAGTAGCCGGTAGTCTGATATCCCCAGGACCCGTAGAAAGGATGCTCCATGATGGGGAGGAGTTCGACGTGGGTAAATCCCATCTTGTTGGCGTACTCGGCGAGGCGGGGCGCAATCTCGCGATAGGTGAGCGAGCGGTTGTGTTCTTCGGGAACGCGCATCCAGGAGCCGAGGTGGACTTCGTAGATGGAAATGGGCGCGTGCAGCGTATTGGCGGCGCCGCGCCGTTCGAGAAAGTCCGCGTCGTTCCAGGTGTAGTCGAGGTCCCAGACAACGGAAGCGGTGCGCGGAGCTTTCTCGGCGTAAAGGGCGACCGGGTCGGCCTTGTCGGCGCGATGGCCGTGCTGGTGGGAAACGATGTGGAATTTATAGAGCGTGCCTTTGCCGACGCCGGGGATGAAACCTTCCCAGACTCCCGAGTCGCCGCGCGATTGGAGTTGATGGGATTGCCGGTTCCAACCGTTGAAGCTGCCGATCACCGACACCTGGCGGGCGTTGGGGGCCCATACGCTGAAGACGGTGCCGGTGGTCCCGTTCGATTCCGCGAGATGCGCGCCCATCTTGTTGTACACGCGATAGTGGCTGCCTTCGTTGAACAAAAAGAAATCGTCGGAGGTCAGCAGGGAAACGTCGTAGCGTACCGGATTTGCTTCTTGAGTCGGAGTGTCTTGGGTCATGGTTTTCGCTTAGGGTCTAGTGTAGTCGAATTCACTAAAGACTGAAGTTTTCCTTGCCCCAGCCGATAGAGATTACGAGGCATTAGGAGCCTCTAATTATGATCAGTGCCGTAACGGGTACAGCTCAAGCCTCAACCGCAACCGCCGCAACCCAAGCCCAATCGGCCGTACAAGCCGCCGCCCCGAGTCCGAAACCGGCCCCGGCGAAAGCGCCAGCCCCCAGACCTGTAACTACCGACACTGTTAAGATCAGCGATGCTGCACGGTCATTGATCAAAGAAGCCACCGAAACCCCGACTCGGACCGCAGAGGCAGCGGCAAAAGCGGAGTAGCTCCCCGAGCAGATGGACTCAATTATCGAACCGGGCGGAGACGCCCGGTTCAAAAAACGCGACTAACCACGCTGGTCCTTCTGCGCGTCCCGCTTCGCCCGCGCCCAGCCTTCTTTCACGGTTTGCCGCGAACGGCCGAGCGCCAGCGCATCCTCGGGCACATCGTCGGTGATGCAACTGGCGGCCGCGACGTAAGCGCCGCGTCCAATCTTTACCGGGGCGACCAGCGTGGAATCGCTGCCGATGAACACGCCATCTTCGATGACCGTCTTGTGCTTGTTCACGCCATCGTAGTTGCAAGTAATAGTGCCCGCGCCGACGTTGACGCCTTCGCCGATTTCGGCGTCGCCAAGATAAGTGAGGTGGTTGGCCTTCGATCCCTTGCCCAGCTTGATCTTCTTGGTCTCGACGAAATTGCCAACATGCGCGCCTTCGCCAATCTCGCTGCCGGGGCGCAGATGAGAATACGGGCCCAGCACAGCTCCGGCGGCCACGCGCGAGTCTTCGACGATCGTTCCCGGCTTTACCGTGACGCGGTCGGCAAGGATGGAATTTTCGATCACGCTATAAGAGCTGATGCGGCAATCCGCGCCAATTTTCGTAGAGCCCAGCAATTGGACGAAGGGCTCAATCACGGTATCGGCTCCGACTTCCACGTCGCTGTCGATGACCGAGGTGTGCGGGTAATAAATGGTAACGCCGTCGTCCAGCAGTGCGCGGCACTTCGCCATCCGCAAACGCGCATCGAGCATCGTCATCTCGGCGCGCGTATTGCTGCCGAGGACTTCGCCAGCAGCAAGAGTCTTGAACGCGACAACCTTCTTGTGCGCCCGGTGAAACACTCCCGCCATATCGGTGAGGTAGTATTCGCCGTGCGCGTTCTTGGTGGAAAGACTGTCGATATGCTCGTACAAGGCGGGTACATCGAAGACATAGAAGCCGGAGTTGATCTCGCAGATATCCCGCTGCCGCGGGGTCGCGGATTTTTCTTCGACAATCGCGCGTACTGGGGTTCGCGTCCCCGTGCCCCTGCGAATCACTCGCCCATAGCCATAAGGATTGTCGAGGTCGGCGCTGAGCAGAGTCATGGTCGCTTTTTCGGCGGTGTGGAAATCGCTGAGCTTCTTGATCGTCTCGGCGGTAATCAGCGGAGCGTCTCCGGAGAGCACGATGACTTGGTCGTAGGCAGCGAGCGCATCTTTATTACCAAAGATCGCTTCGCGCGCCACCATGAGCGCGTGTCCGGTGCCGCGCTGTTCGGCTTGCAGCACAAAGTTTACGCCCGTGGCGCGGACGGCCTCGCGCACGCGCTCGGCCTCATGGCCGACGATGACAAAGACGTCTTTCGCGGGCACAACCTGGATGGCCGTGGCAATTACGTGCGCCAGGATCGGCTTGCCGCCGACCTCATGCAGCACCTTGGGATGGTTCGATTTGAGCCGCGTGCCTTTGCCCGCCGCCATGATCGCAATGGCGGTGCGCGGGGTGGATGGGGAAGATTTCAGCTTGGTCTTGATTGTTTTTGCCATGCTAAGACAATATACCGCGAATCCCACCGTAGAGACGCGGCTTGCCGCGTCTCAGACCGCCAACCGACTCGTGTTGCGAAATGCCTCGGCCCTCAGCGGCTGAAGAGCCACTCCATTCGAAGGCGCTAACGGCACGACTGAAGTCGTGCCCTTCCCAAAATCGCTTGCGAATCAACCGTCAGAATCAACTCCGAATCGTCTGCCCAGCCGGCGCTTGCGCCATGAGCGCCATTAGGTCGTGGGCGACGCGGTCGGTGGCGTGGCGCGCGACCTCGCCTTCGTCCAAATACTCTCCCAGCAGCGGGCACACGCCCAGCGCCTCGATCGCTTCCATGTCGGCAACGATCTGCGTAGCTCCCTCCAGCGCGTACTTGGCCTTCATCTCTGGCGATGCCGCCGCGCGATTGATCAAGGTGTAATCGAACAACTGGACGCCAGCATGGTCGTTGAGCGCGCGAATGTGCTCCGCCGCGCTTAAATTAAGACTTTCATTGGCCTGGGTCATCAAGTTGCAAACAAATACTTTGATGGCTGGAGAATCGGTAATAGCTTGGGGGATTCCGCGCACCAGCAAGTTGGGGATCAGGCTGGTGAAAAGCGACCCCGGCCCAATCGTAATCAGATCGGCGTTGGCGATGGCTTCAAGCGTTTGGGGCAGCGGCTCCACGTCGGGAGGCACGAGGACGAGTTCGCGAATCTTACCCTTGCCCTTGCTCGCTGTGATGCGCGTCTCGCCGCGCACCAGCGAGCCATCCTCGAATGCCGCTTCCAGTTCCACGCTGGTCATGGTGGCGGGATAGATATGGCCGCGCGTGAGCAGGATTTCCGAAGAAAGCCGCACCGCTTCGGCAAAATCTCCGGTGAGCGAAGTCAGCGCCGCCAGAAAAAGATTTCCGAAGCTGTGGCCTTCCAGCCCCGACCCCTTCTGAAAGCGGTGCTGGAAGAGCCGCGCCAGCAGCGCCTCGTCTTCCGAGAGCGCGACGATGCAATTGCGCACATCGCCCGGCGGCAGCATGTTGAACTCTTTGCGCAGACGGCCGCTCGATCCGCCATCGTCGCTCACCGTCACCACGCCGCTCAATTCGCGAATGGTAGGCTGGCCGGAGGCGGCCAAGTCGGGCGTGGTCACATAACGCTTCAGCCCCTTCAGCAGCGTGGAGAGGCCGGTGCCGCCGCCGATGGCGACCACGCGCAGCTCGGGGCCGGGCTTGCCGCTATCGGACGAGTTCGAGCGCATTTGGGGAAGCATCGCGCCTCAGTATTGAATCATTGAGTGATTGAATCATTGGGCAACCTGCAGGGAACCTAGGTTTTCAATGAGTTAATACCTCAATGATTCAATGACTCAATCGAAGTCAGACTAGTAGCTAGAGCAAGCCTTAATACGAGCTCACTTCTTCCGGCGTCTCCGCTTCGGCGCCCGGGTCTGGATAGAGCAATTCGGTGAAGCGCGGATCTTCGGCCAGGTTCTGGAAGTCGCCGTCGTTCCGTGCCTGGAAGCGCAGCGCGGGTTTCACCTGAATCGCCTCGCCGAGCGTCCTCAGCGATTCTTCCACGTGGCCCGTCAGGCAATGCAACGCGGCCAGCCCGTAGAGAACGTACTCCGCCTTGGGGTCCTGCTTCAAGAGCTTGTCGAGCTGTTCGCGTGCCGTCACGTAGTCGCCCGCGTTGATCAGCGAGACGGCGTAGTCGTAATGCTCTTCCGTTGTCTTGAACTGCAATGCAGGCGTTTGCAGATGTTTGTCGCAGGCGAGGATATACACCTGCGCCCGGTCGACCAGAGACTTGTTCGGCCCGCTCAACACTTTCTGCAGATGGCCTTTGGCCTTCTCGAACTTGTGCTCCTGCATCGCGCGCAGCCCCGACTCGTAGTTCTGTACCGCCTGGATGTGCCGTGGATCTTCCGCCGCTGGTTTCTTGGGGATCATCTTCAGTGCCATCAAACCGCCTTCAGTTCAGAATAGAGATTGAAACTTTCACCGCCGAGACGCAGAGTACGCCGAGAAAACCTTCTCAAATATATATTCTACCTGAAGGCGCGGGATTGGCGAGTCACTGAGCGGGTTCGGGGCGTCGGCACAGCGTGCGTGGAAGATGAGTCATCCCAGACAGAGCTCAACGGCTTCCCGAACGCGCTTCATGAGAGTATCGAGATTTTTGGCTTGAGTATGGCAGCCCTGCAAGGCAGGAACGGTGGCGACATAATAACCGTCTTCGTCCCGTTCAATGACAACCGTGAACTTCCGTTTCGTCTTCACGAGCCAATTTTAACATTGGAAAAACAAGGCCCGCTCGAAGTTGTCTCGGAGGGCCCGGACCAGAAGTCCCTAGCCTAAATCCGGGTGCCCCAGGTCTCGCGGTTTTCGAGACCTGGGCCGCAGCACCGTAAAAATGGGGCCTTACCCCAGCTTCTCAAAGAACAAACAGATGGTTTCGATCCCGCGATAGAAATTCGGAATGTGAAACTTCTCGTTTGGAGCGTGCAGATTATCGTCGGGCAGCCCAAAGCCCATCATCACCGATGGAATCTTTAACACGTCCTGGAAATCGGTCACGATTGGAATTGATCCGCCGGAGCGAATAAATACAGTCTCTTTCTTGAACGTTTCTCGCAGCGCCTCGGTCGCCGCTTTGATAAAGCGGTTGTCGGTGCCCACCACCGATGCGGGGCCGGTGCTGTGGACTTTAATTTTGAGTTCGATCCCCTTGGGCGTGTGTTTCTTGACGAACGCCGTATAGCGCTTCAGGATGTCCGCCGGGTCTTGGTTGGGCACGAGGCGCATGGAAATTTTCGCCGACGCCTTTGCCGGAATCACCGTCTTCGCTCCCGGAGCCACAAACCCGCCCGGCATGCCGTGCACTTCGAGCGTGGGACGCGCCCACGTCCGGTAGAGCACGGAATATCCCGGCTCGCCGGTCAGCACCTTGGAACCGACTTCGGCTTTGCGATATTTTTCTTCGTTGAAAGGCAGCCGCTTCCACGTCTTCAGCTCATCTTTGCTGGGCGCTTTGACGTCCTTATAAAAGCCCGGGATCAGGATCTTGCCCTTCGCATCTTTCATCTTGGAGACGATTTCGACGAGCGCGAACAGCGGATTCGGCGCCGCGCCGCCATACACGCCGGAGTGCAGATCGGTCTTCGCCCCCACCGCTTCAATTTCGGTATAGACCAGGCCGCGCAGGCCAACGCAAAGAGTGGGAACATTCGGCGCGAACAGTTCCGTGTCGCAAACCAGCGCGAAATCCGCTTTCAATTTCGCCTTCTGTTTGCGGACGTACTCGGCAATGGCTTCGCCGCCCACTTCTTCTTCGCCTTCAAAAATGACCTTGACGTTGACCGGCAGCTTGCCTTCATTGGCCTGCATCAGGGATTCGAGCGCCTTCACTTCCATCCAGAGCTGGCCTTTGTCGTCGACCGCGCCGCGGGCGTAAATATTGTTGTCGCGCTCGGTCGGCTCAAACGGCGGCGTCTTCCACTCGTCCACGGGATCGGGCGGCTGCACGTCGTAATGCGCGTACATCAGGACCGTCGGCTTGCCGGGCGCGTGCAGCCAGTCGGCGTAAATCAGAGGATGTCCCTTGGTGGGGATGACTTCAACATTTTCCATCCCAATGCGGCGCAGCTCGGCGGCAACAAATTCCGCCGCCTTCAGGATGTCGCCTTTATGTTCGTCGAGCGTGCTGACGCTGGGGATGCGGAGAAGGTTTTTCAGTTCGTCGAGAAAACGCGGTTGATTGTTGCGGGCAAAATCGACTGCCGGGGAACCCATAGTCTTGTAGCCTTTCTGGCGCGCTGGGCGCGCATTCTGAGATGATCGCAGAAGACGGATCAGTATATACCGGAAAGCGGGCAATTGCTCCGGATTGCACGATGTTATATCGGAAGATACTTCCAGCCCTCCCAACGCGGGATGTTCCCGTCCTGGTACCTGAAACGCAGTTGACAGCGGCCCGCAACTCGCCAACAATAGGCGCTGTATTTCATTTCGACTGGAGACCTCTTATGTCTGAAGGCGAGCAACCGACCGTTTACCAACCCGAGCCGCAAAGCAATGTCGGGAAATGGATTTTCGTCCTCCTGGTTATTGCCTATGCCGGCGCATCGGCGTTTTTCATTTACGACCAGCACGGCAAACTCGACAAGGTCACGCAGGACCAAATCGCGAGCCAGAAACAGATTGCCGACCTGAGCAAGCGCATGGAATCCGCCGAAGCCGATTCCGAAACCTTGGCCCAGCAGTTGGGCATGACCAAGAAAGAATTGGCGGCGCGTGCCAGCGAGTTGCAGCATGAGCAGCAAGTCGCGTCGGCGCGCATCGCAGCCGAGGCCGCGGAAGAGAAAAAAGACGTGAGCGCCGTTTCCGGCGAAGTAGGTTCGGTGAAGACCGACGTCGGCGGCGTGAAGACCGACGTGGCCGCCACCAAGGCGTCGCTCGAGGCGACCATTGCCAAACTCCAGGCCACCATCGGCGACCTCGGCGTGCAAAGCGGACTGATCGCCAACACGCGCGGCGATCTCGAAGCCCTCAAGCACAAGGGCGACCGCCAGTACTACGAGTTCACCTTGCTGAAGGGATCGAAGCCGCAGGCGTACTCTACCGTCGCCTTGCAACTCAAGAAGACCGATCCAAAACATGCCAAGTACTCGCTCGATGTAACCTCCGACGACAAGATCGTCGAGAAGAAAGACAAGAACGTGAGTGAGCCTGTGCAGTTCTACAACGGACGCGACCACATGCTCTATGAACTCGTGGTCTGGACCGTGGACAAGAATAAAATCACCGGCTACCTAAGCACGCCGAAGAACGCGCCCGTGCCGGTCACGCCGACGCCGCAGTAACAGTCGTTATCGACGTAACGACGACAATCGTGTGCCCCACACATTCGCGTATTTTGCGAATGTGTGGGTGTTCGCACTACGCCACGCTTCTGAATGTTTGGATATTTCCGACAACCCACTCATTCGCACAGAACGCGAATGAGTGGGGCACCCGGCTCTCGAACTTGGTGCAAAACCGATGACCGAAACCAAGTCGTTGTCGCTCGTGAACGAGCTGTTTAACTACAATTACTGGGCGCGAGACCGCGTCCTTCAATCCTGTGCGACGCTCACAGAGGAACAGTTCCTGCGCCCGCTGGGTAGCAGTTTCCCCTCGATACGAGACACGCTCGCACACTTGGTTGCCGTGGAATGGTTGTGGCTGGAACGCTGGCGCGGCCGCTCGCCACGATCTTTGCTGTCTTCCGAGGAATTTCCAACACTGGCCGCCGTATCCGAACGCTGGCGCATGGTGGAATCCGAGATGAGAGCGTATCTCGCCACTCTAAGTGAGGAGGCGCTTGAGAGCGCCATGCCATATGTCAATTTCAAAGGAGAAACCTGGACTTACAACCTGTGGCGCATGATGGTGCACTTACTCAACCACCAAAGCTATCATCGCGGACAGGTCGCAACCCTATTGCGTCAGTTAGGAATGCAACCGCTACAAGTAGACTTTCTACTCGCGTGCGACATGGAATATCGCACCTGACGATATACCTCGCGGTGCTCGAAGTAGAAAGTTCGATCAGCGTCCTGAAGTACGACGACATCCAGACGGCAGCCACGACCCACCTCGCCCACCGCCGTAGATTTCTGCAGAAACATTGACCCGACAAGAGCACACTCAGTCGACGCCAACCGGCCGAGCTTATTAGCACGCCCGCTGTGCCTACAGCGAGCTTACCGAGGCCGTCTCCGAAATCCTCGGATTCTCCCCCTCCGTGAAGGAACACCTGCACAACTCGCGCATCGAGTTCCTCAAAGCCATTCGCGAGGCGATCGACGCCATAGTCGACCGCCTCTCCAATCCGCCGCAGAAGGGAACAAGGGTCGCGGTGGAGTAGCGAGAGCGCCTCTGCGGCTTAGGTGTTCACACTATTAGTGCGCCCGTGGCTAGGGGAGTGAAACCGCGATCTTTCATCAACTGTCCCTGATCCACAGGAGCCCTCCCGCCTCGCCCCTTTTCCTAGTTTGCTTCCGCAGTCGAGAAGTAGGATAATTTCACGGAAGAAAATCTCGCCTCCCCGAAGCGCAGTCCCCGCCCGTTGAGACGCACACCCCCTGAGGCGACAGCAACAACAATTCTCTCTCACCCTAAGGAGGAAATATGAAAGCGTCATTTTCACTAGCCGCCATATTTCTTTTGTTTGTTGGCGCGGCTCCACTCACCATTGCTCAGACTGCGGCTGCCACGCACTACATGTTGGGCAACGGAGCGCTGCTCGCGTTGGCAGGTGGAGGGCATGACAAAAAGTCAGATGCAGATGTTGTCCCGCCAGAGCTCCTGAACCTGGCCACCGATCCGACCTTGCGCTATCCGGTTATGCGCCTTTCCGGACTCTCGATGTTTAGCACAACCTACGGCTGGCTCGATGTGAGCAAAGACCAGGTGCGCTACACCGTGGTGCACCCCGACAGCAAAGCTAAAGAAGGTTTCGATATTCCCCTGAAGTATGTGTTCGATCCAAAAGTCGGCGGCCTATCGTGGGCGCCGGGTGCCTTGCACTTCTTTGGATACAAGCTAGGAGATGAAAAGAAACAGATCTGTTTCGTTTATTTGCCACAGAAACGCTGGGGCCATATTCATACGACCATGTCATTCACTAGCGCTCAGCGCGACTACATTCGTGGCACCCATCTTATCCTGGTAGCAATGACCAACTTCGAAAGTGCCCTTGACTCCGTGGATCCCATATGGAGAGCACGAGTAGGTGGGGCCAAAGGTCAAGATTGAAAGTACAACACCGGAACTATGGGTTTGCCTTTACGGAGAGGCGTGATCATGCGTTTCCTAAAGATCGTTGTGTGGCCCTTGGCGCTTATCCTCTGCGTGCAGCAATTGTGGGCAAAGAAAGACAGACCACCGACAGCGTTCACCGCGCCCGGCTTCGAATTTTCCCAGGTCGACGAAATTTGTGTGATGGTTAACGTCGATATCTCCCTTGAACAGTCGTCTAAACTCATAGAGGGATACCATAATCTGGACGCTGCTGCCGTCCGAGGTATCGCCGGCGAAGAGCTTGATCGACTGGGATATCAGGCGACTAGTGATTGCACGGCTGCGGACCTAGTAGGGGAAGCCCGGTCCGGGGCTTCGCACTGGTTCCTTACGCTCCTATTCATAAGCGTATATACCGACGCAGAGTTCGAAGTAGCCTCCCGTTCGTTGTCAAAAGGAGAATTCATGGTTGTTATACCCTACCTTGTTGCCTCCCTGTACGATGCGGGAAGAAAGATGGAGGTCTGGAAGGATGCAGTAGGGCCGCTAGTGCTGGGCTTGGGGGACCGTCGCGGGTTGAAGAATCCGCGGACGATACAAGGCCCCGATTATCTAGTTCGCAGACTGGTACGTGAATTCCCAAAGCGGAAACTGAAGGGTTAAGAGCGGCCTGGGGGCCTTTGGAGGAGCCTCCTACGGCCTTGTCATCTTCTCCGGCTTGACTAGCTGATCGAATTCCTCCCCCGTGAGATAGCCCAGTTTCAACGCCGCCTCGCGCAGGCTGCTGTGCTCGACGTGGGCTGTATGGGCGATCTGCGCGGCCTTGTCGTATCCCACTTTCGGAGCTAGCGCCGTGACCAGCATGAGCGAATTCTTCACGTACCAATCCACCTTGGCGCGATCGACTTCGATGCCCTTGACCATGTACTCGACATACCCATGGCAAGCGTCCGTGATCAGCGTAACCGAGTGCAGGAAGTTATAAATAATGACCGGCTTGAACACGTTGAGCTCAAAGTTGCCTTGCGATCCGGCGAATCCCACGGCGGCCGTCGCTCCGTGGACCTGGACGCAGACCATGGTCATGGCTTCGCATTGCGTGGGATTGACCTTGCCCGGCATGATGGACGATCCCGGCTCATTCTCCGGAATCGACAACTCACCCAGCCCGCACCGCGGCCCCGAAGCCAGCCACCTTATATCGTTCGAGATTTTCATCAGCGACGCGGCCAAAGTTTCCAAAGCGCCCTGCGCAAACACAATCTCATCGTGCGCCGAAAGCGCGGCAAACTTATTCGGATGCGAGCGGAAGGGAAGTCCCGTCAGTTCGGCGATCTTCTTGGCGGCACGCACGGCAAATTCTGGATGCGTGTTTAGACCCGTGCCCACCGCCGTCCCGCCAATCGCCAGATCGTAAAGGCCATCTTCATCGACAGCCTGCTCCAGCCGCTTGATGTCGCGGTCGAGCAGACTGGCCCAGCCGCCAAATTCCTGCCCAAAAGTCAACGGCACCGCATCCTGCAAATGCGTGCGCCCAATCTTCACCACGTTTTCAAATTCCCGGGCCTTGGCTGCAATCGCATCGCGCACGGTTTTGATCGCCGGAATCAAAGCGTTCTTCACCCGCTCTGCCGCCGCAATGTGCATGGCCGTGGGAAACGTGTCGTTCGACGACTGCGACATGTTGACGTGATCGTTGGGATGCACGGGCTTCTTCGATCCCATCATTTCTCGTCCATGCGGACCTCCCGCAATCTCAATCGCACGATTCGAGATGACCTCATTCACGTTCATGTTGGTCTGCGTGCCGCTGCCGGTTTGCCATATACGCAGCGGAAACTGGTCGCTCAGCTTGCCCGCAATCACCTCGTCGGCAGCCTGCACGATCAGCTTTGCGATGTCAGCCGGAAGCTTGCCCAGATCCTGATTCACCAGCGCGCACGCCTTCTTCAGCGTGCCAAAGGCGCGAATCAGCTCGGGAGGCATGGTGTCGCGGCCAATCGCGAAATGCAGCAGCGAGCGCTCGGTCTGCGCCCCCCAGTAAACATCTGCCGGGACTTCGATCTTCCCCATGCTGTCGGATTCAATGCGGGTTTTGATTGTAGTCGAGGCGGGTTCAGTAAGAGTAGACATGATTCAATCTCCATAGCGTCGGGCGTTGGACTGGAGCATCCAGGCCCTTCGGCGGGTATAGGGAACCGCTTATTATACGGCGGCGTGAAAGGCAAAGCCGGACCTTCAACCAAGCGGGGAATTTGGGCAAATGCCAACATGAAAGTCCCATGCTCGGCGATCTGTCGCTTCCCAAGGTAGCGGAATCGAGATTGAGATCGCTGGGATGGAAAGAAGATCATCCACGCATCTGCGAATCCTAAACCGCACGGGTTCCAGAGCGACGGGGCGCTCCGATGGAAATCGTTTCACAGAGTCGCGAAACGGCAAATTAGGCGTAAAATGGTGTCGTTTTCGAAACCCAAGGAGATTCCGGCAAAGGAGGCAACACAATGAGAAAATCGATTGCACAAAATTACCTAACCACAATCTTCGGGATTCTTGCTGGTCTGCCTGCGCTTGTATACGCCTATCCGTGGGATCCACCATTGACGTCGAAATGGACGCATGTTCTTGTGGCTATCGGAGGCATAGGAGCGGTCGGTCTCGGTGTAGTATCCAAGGCGTTCAATGTTCACTCGACTCAGGCTGAAGTCGACAGTGCCACTGTTTCACTAAAAAAGGCCGCTTAGGGCCGCATAGGGATTGTCCGATTAAATTTTTGTTGGGCGAGACGGGCTGCTGTTAGAGGACGGCCCTCGGCGGCTAACGCCGCTTCTGTGGCTGGTTCTAACGGCATAGCTGAAGCCATGCCCTGCCCAAAGCCAGCCGGAAACGAACTCAATCTGAGGTTATTAGATCGCTCGGCGTCCGACGTAACGCGCTGCCCACTCATTCGCACAGAACGCGAATGAGTGGGGCACCCGATCCCATGCTATAATCTCAGTTCGCCTGAACGATGTAGGTCGAGGCTGAAGCTGTGATTTCCTCCGCGGGCGGACCCATAATTCCGAGAACCATTGCCATTCCAGATTTCTAGAGACGAGGTATCGCTATGTCCGGCCATTCTAAGTGGGCAACCATCAAGCACAAGAAGGGCGCGCTCGACGCCAAGCGCGGCAAGATTTTCACGCGGCTGATCAAGGAAATCGCGATGGCGGCGAAATCGGGGGGCGATCCCGACATGAACCCGCGGCTGCGCACGGCGATATTGGCGGCGAAGTCGGAGAACATGCCGGCTGACAACATCAAGCGGGCCATCCAGCGCGGCACCGGCGAACTACCGGGACTGACCTACGAAGAATTTGTGCTGGAGGGTTACGGGCCGGGAGGCGTGGCGTTGCTGGTGGAAATTTCGACCGACAACCGCAATCGCACGGTGAGCGAAATCCGGCACGTGTTCGGCAAGAACAACGGCAACATGGCGGCAGCGGGCTCGGTGGCGTATATGTTCCACAAGAAGGGCGACATCATTATTCCGAAGTCGGCGGCCAAGGTAGACGATCTGATGAACATCATTATCGAAGCGGGCGGCGAGGATGAGCCGATCGACGATGGCGAGAATTGGGAAATACTGACTTCGACTCACGCCTACGAAGTCATGCTGGAGGCGGTGAAGAAGGCGGGGATTACGCCGGCTTCGTCGAGCGTAAGCATGGTTCCGGATACTTACATCAAGCTGGAAGGGCAACAGGCGACGCAGATGATCCGGCTGATGGAAGCGCTCGAAGATAACGAAGATGTGCAGAACGTGCACGCCAACTTCGATATCGACCAGAAAGTTTTAGAAGAGGTTGCGGGGTAATCGGGCCATCGGATGATCGGGTCATCGGGTAATCTGAAGCGCAGATCTGCTCTGTCTTTGAATTTCGGTCACCCGATCATCCGATGGCCGATGACCCGATCATGTTCGCGCCCACCACCGGCAGTTCCGCCGAACTTTTCAACATGCCTGAGGAAAAGTTTGTGGATAAGCGGGCTCTCAATCCTGTAACCTTCTGTTAACAAATCGTGTTCAACAATCTGCACTGTATCGAGTGCTGGTTAGGTGTGTGCCGACGCACCGCCTCGCGTAGAGACGAACTTTCGGCACGCGAGTGACGATTTGATCCCGGTGAAAACGCGTCTCGACAAATTACTGGTGGAGCGAGGATTCGCGCCGTCGCGCGAGCGGGCGCAGGCGCTGATCCTGGCGGGAAAAGTTCTGGTCAACGAGCAGAAGCTGGAGAAGGCGGGGGCGGCGGTTGATTCGGGCGCGGCGCTGCGGCTGCTGGGTGCCGATCTTCGCTACGTCAGCCGCGGCGGGCTCAAGCTGGAGAAGGCGCTCGAACACTGGCGCATCGATCTCCAGGGCAAAGTTTGCCTCGACGTGGGCGCTTCCACGGGAGGATTCAGCGATTGCATGTTGCAGCACGGCGCCGCGCGGGTGATTGCCGTGGACACCGGCTATGGGCAAATGGATTTTGGCTTGCGCAAGGATCCGCGCATGAGGCTGCTGGAGAAGACGAACGCGCGCTACCTCGAACACGGCGATCTGGGCGAGGCGATCGACTTCATTGCCATGGATGTTTCGTTCATCTCAGCCACGCTAGTGCTGCCGGCGGTGGTGCGGGCCGCGTCGTTTGGCGGCGGCGTGCCGCGCGACGGCGATCGCCGAGACGCCCGCGAAATTGTGGTGCTGGTAAAGCCGCAATTCGAAGCGGGCAGGGAACTGGTGGGCAAGGGAGGAATTGTGCGCGACGCAGCGGCGCAACGGGCGGCGGTGGCCAGGGTCGAGGGGGCGCTGGCGGAACTGGGCTGCGCGGGCGCGGAATGGATCGAATCGCCAATTCTCGGCGGCGAAGGCAATCGCGAATTTTTGCTGCACGCGGAGTTTTCGCCGCCTGTGAGCAGATGATTCGGTACAATCGAAAGTTCGGCGTCTGAAAATTTTCTCGAATGAATATTCGAAGAGAAATTGGAAAAGACGCTGGAACAGAAGTGCGAAGAGAATTCCGAAGACATGCCGCGAACTTCCCATAGCTCAACACGTCAAAAAGTCGTTGCTATCGTATCGAAGCCGCATCGTCCCGAACTGCGCGAAGCGCTGCCTGTGCTCGAAAAGTGGCTGCAGGAGCGCAAATACACCGTAGTGGTGGATGAGGAAAGCGCGGCGTATTTTTCGGCGTCTTGCGTTGTGCCGCGCGGCGAAATGGCGGCGCGGGCGCCGGACTTGGCACTGGTGCTGGGCGGCGACGGCACGCTGCTTTCGGCGGCGCGCGCGGTGGCCAAGGCCGAAACGCTCATATTGGGCATCAACCTCGGCACGCTAGGCTTCATGACCGAGGTTTCGCTGGCCGATCTCTATCCCGCGCTGGAAGCGATTGCGGACGAGCGCTACATCGTCGATAGCCGCGCCATGCTCAGTTGTTCGGTGATTCGGGACGGCAAGATTCTGGCGACGCACTCCGCGCTGAACGAACTGGTGGTGAGCAAGAGCGCCATTGCGCGGCTGAATCATTTCGAGCTTTTCGTGGACGGGGAGTTTGTTTCGAGTTATAAGGCCGATGGCCTGATTATTTCGACGCCGACGGGATCGACCGCATATTCGCTGGGCGCGGGCGGACCGATCCTCAAGCCGGATGTGGACGCTTTTGTGATTACACCGGTGTCACCGCACGGATTGACGCATCGTCCAGTGGTGGTACGCGATACAGTGGAGATTGAAATCCACGTCAAGAGCTGCGACGAGGAAGCGTACCTGAGCCTCGATGGACAGGTCGGAATGCCGGTACGCGACGGCGACATTGCGCGCTGCGTGAAGTCGGAACATTCGGCGCGGCTGCTGCGTTTTCAGAAAACATTTTTCGAAGTGCTGAGCACTAAGTTGAAGTGGGGAGAACGGTGAGGGAATGAGGGGCGGAATCCCACCCTTCAAAAAACGAAGTGTGGGGCACCCGGCGACTGGAGGAGATCATCGATGGCGCTAAAACTTCACAACATTAAATGGTATCCCGTCATTTTTTTGATCTTCTCTACTACCGTCATCGCCGCATGCTTACGTTTTGCGACAAGCCAACGACCAGAGCTATTAATATCCGCCCTTGGGGGCGTTGCTGGTTTCACCTATTTTCTATATCGTCGGCATCTCGACGAGACCAAGTTGTTCAAGAAGCTATTTGCGGAGTTCAACCATCGATACAATGATCTGAACAAAGGCCTAAATATGATTCTATTTGGGCCACGCGAGGGATCGTTGTCTACCGAAGAAAGGGATCTCCTTTTCATCTACTTCAATCTCTGCGCGGAGGAGTATTTCTTCTATAGAGCCGGTTATATCGACGACCGTGTTTGGGAATCCTGGGATCGAGGCATGAAGGTTTTCTTCGAGCATCCACGCATTAAGGAACTCTGGGAACAGGACTGCGAGGCAGATTCCTATTATGGATTTCAACCGTTAAAATAGGCAGCCGTTGCCTAACCTTGCGATGAAGCTAACCAGCCGGTGCCCCACACATTCGCGTTCTTTGCGAATGTATGGGGATGCGTAATGCCGCCAGCGTTGTTACGTATGTTAATTTACGCGGCTGGTAGAAGCTTCCTCTTAAATCTCCGTCCGCATCTGGTCCTCGATGGTGTCGCGGCGGCGGATTAGTTTGGCTTTTGCGCCATCGACTAAGACTTCCGCGGCGCGGGGGCGGGTGTTGTAGTTTGAGCTTAGGACTGCACCGTAGGCGCCTACGTCTAAGATGGCCAGCAGATCGCCTTCGTTGACCTTGGGAAGTTTGCGGTCGCGGGCGAAGAAGTCTCCGGTCTCGCAGATGGGGCCGACTACGTCGGTGATTTCGGTTTCGGTGGGCTCCGATTCGATCAAACCCGATTTGGTTGACTCTGATTTAGTGGGGCCGGTTGTGCGCGAATCGCAGCGTACGGGAACGATCTCGTGATAGGCGCCGTAGAGAGACGGGCGGATGAGATCGTTCATAGCGGCATCGACTATAAGGAAGCGTTTGCGGTAATTCGTTTTGCGATAGAGGACGCGGGTCAGCAAAACGCCCGCCGGGCCTACGATGGAGCGTCCCGGCTCCAACAGTAAGTGCAGTTTCATTCCGCGCAAGGGAACTTGCACGGCTTTGGCGTAGGCTGCGATTTGCTTTGCGAAATCCACCTGCGCGCCGTCGTCATTATTATTAGTATTAGGGAAGCTCTGATTCAGTACCCGCGAAAGGCTTAAACCACAGGGTACACGGGGGTACACGGGGGAAAGCTGGGGCTTTATCAGAGATTCTTTTACATTAGCATTATCAGCGTCAGTATTCGCATTCGCATCGGCGTCAGCTTCGTCATTATCGCCATAGGAAATTCCCAGGCCGCCGCCGGCGTCGATATAGCGAATGTTGTGGCCCTCTTTTCGCAGTACGCGCACGAAATCCGCAACACGCGCAATCGCTTCCTGAAACGAACCGACGTCGGTGATTTGCGAGCCGATGTGGACGCTGACTCCGGCGACCGATAGATAAGGCTGCTTGGCGGCGTGGGCATAGAGAGCGCGCGCTTCGGGAATAGGCACTCCGAACTTGTGGCGATGCAGGCCGGTCGAAATATAAGGATGAGTTTTCGCGGAAACATCGGGATTGACGCGCACGGCGACCGAGGCACGCTTCTGCAAGCGAGTGGCGATTGCGGAGAGCAAGTTCAATTCCGATGTGCTTTCAAGATTGAAGAGCAAGATGCCGGAGCGCAAGGCGAGTTCCAACTCGGCCGCGGTTTTGCCTACGCCGGAGAAGACGACCTTACTCGCAACTTTGTTAGTAACTCTGCTCGTAGTTCTGCTTACGGCCTTGCGGCTGACGCGCAAAACGCGTTCGAGTTCGCCGCCAGAGACGACGTCGAAGCCGGCTCCCGAGCGCGCCAACAGCCGCAGAATGCCAAGCGTCGAATTGGCTTTGACGGAATAACAGAGCGTGTTAGGGATGGAATGAAATGCTTGACGATACGCCTCCACGCGGGCGCGAATCATGGCCGCGGAATAGACGTAGAGCGGGGTTCCGTGGCGGGCGGCGAGGGTTTCGAGCGACACGCGCTCGCAGAAAAGTTCGGCGGAGCTTGGCTTGGACGGGCGAGGGCGCCCGTCCCCACACAAGGTCCAGTCCCCACACAAGAACTCGCTATGATAGGCGAACGCGGGCGGGCGTAAAGCTTGCGATGCGCGGGCGCTCTTCACTTGCGTTTGCCTGCGGGGGATTTCACTTTGATGGCGACCACCGTTTGATCGTCGAAGGCATCCATGCCGGCGGCGTGCTCGGCGACTGCCGTGAAGATATCGTTGACGACGCAGTCGGCGGATTTGGCGGCGCAGGCGGCGACGATGGCTGCCACGCGTTCGGGTCCAAACAATTGGCCGTGACGGTTGCGGGCGTCGAGAATGCCGTCGCTGTAGAAAACGAACATATCGCCGGGCTTGGCCTTGAAAGTGAATTCGTCGTAATCGGCTTCGTCGAAAAGTCCGAGAGGCAGGCCGGTGGCGTCGATGAATTCAATCTTGCCGTCGTGGCAATAGATGGGGCGCGGCAAGCCGGAATTGGCGACGAGCAGAGTCCGGCGGGCATCGTCCCACACGGCGTAGATGATGGAAACGAACTGCGCGGCAATTCTTCGTTCGGCAAGCGACAGATTCACGGCTGAAAGCATCTCGGCCGGGCCGGGCTCAATGGGCGCGTGAGAGCGCAGAATGCCGCTGACGAGCGCGGCATAAATGGCGGCGGGCGCGCCTTTGCCGCTGACGTCGCCGATGGCGATTCCGAGGCGCGACAAGGAATAGGGAACGAAGTCGTAGAGATCGCCGCCGATGGCGCGGGCGGGAACGAATTTTGCCGCGACTTCGAGGTGCTGCATCTTGGGGCGCGAATGGGGCAGCAGGCGAAACTGCAACTCGCGAGCCAGGGCCAGATCGCGCTCCAAACGCTGCTCCTGGCGGGCGATCTGTTCGTAGAGGCGGGCGTTTTCAATGGCGATGGCGAGCTGCGCCGCGAGCGTGGCCAGGGTGCGCTTGTGATCGTCGGTGAAATAGTTGCGGCGCGTGTGCTCCAGGTCGAGCACGCCGATAACTTTTTCCTGATAGATCAGCGGGACGGCCAGTTCCGAGCGGGTTTCGGGATTCACGACGATGTAGCGGGGATTCTTGGCGACATCGGGAACGAGGACGGCTTCCTTGGACTCCGCAGCGTAGCCGACCACTCCGCAGCCGATCAGGATGTCATGCTTCAGATGCAGGCGTTCCTCGAAGCGCTGCGAAAAACGATGCTGCAACTTTTCTCCCGTTTCGTCGACCAGAAGAATGCTGAACATCTGGTATTCGATCAGGCGGTTGAGCAGCTCGGCGATGCGCTTGAGCAGTTGGTCTAGATTGAGGATCGACGTGAGTTCGCGCGCGATCTCGTTGAGCAGCAGGAGCGTGCGCGCCTGGCGTGTGGTGCGCGTGTGCAGTCGCGCGTTCTCGATGCCTACGGCCATGCGCGAAGCGATGAGGGTCAGCAGGCGTTTGTGTTCTTCGGTGAAGTAAGCTTTTTGGCGCGCCTCCAGGTCGATCACGCCGATCAAGCGGTTCTTGACGATGAGCGGGATGGCCAGCTCAGAGTGAACGTTGGGCACGGCTTCGAGATAGAAAGCGTCCGCGGTGGCATCGGCGACGAGCACAGCCTGACGCGTTTGGGCCGCCCGTCCGACAACTCCCTGGCCGACTTTGACGCGCAGGCGATCGGCTAGTTCCGGCGGATATCCGACATGGAAGCGGAGGTATAACTCCTGGCGCTGCTCGTTGAGCAAAAGGATCGCGAAAATTTCGTAATCGATGACTTTGCGGACCAGTTCAGCCACACGCCGCAGCGTGGTTTCGAGGTCGAGGGTGGTATTGACCACGTCGGCCACTTCGAGCAGTAGAGGGTCCACGTCGGAAGTGCGTCCGGTTGGCGGGGCGGGCGTTTGCACAGGGTTTATTCTAGCAGCCGATCAATTTGCAATTGGTAATTTGTAATTGGTAATTTTCAAAACCTTCGTTTTAATTTTCAATTACAAATCAGAAATCGGTAATTATAAATCTTCCAGCACACAAATATCGGGAAGATTGCGATAGCGTTCGGCGTAATCCAGACCATAGCCGACGACGTAGGCGTCGGGGATGGTGAAGCCGATGTAGTGCGCCTGGACCGGCTGCTTGCGGCGGGAAGGCTTGTCGAGCAAGGCCGCAATGCGCAACGAGTTGGGTTGATGCGCCTCGATCAGCTTTGAAATGTAGTTCAGCGTCAGTCCGGTGTCGAGAATATCTTCGACCAGAATCACGTTGCGGCCGGCCAGCGATTGGTCCAAGTCTTTGGTCAAGCGGACTTCGCCGAGGGAATCCCACGCCGCGTGGCCCGCCGGATCTTCGTTGGCGGCGGGACGGTTGCCGTAACTCGAAACTCCGATGAAGTCGAAGGTGGAATCGAGCGGGACCTGGCGCGCCAGATCGCTCAAGAAAACCGCCGCGCCTTTGAGAACGCCGACGAAAATAATGGATTGGCCGCGAAAATCGCGGGCAATCTCTTCGCCCATCTCAGCGACGCGCTGGGCAATGGTTTCGCGCGACAAAAACACTTTGAGGCCGGGCATTGAGCACCATTTTACACAGGAGCGGAGGAATAGGCGCATCGCCCGCGCGGACAAGACGCTCCCAAGGAACATTACTGTCCTACAATGGGTCCCATGACTGAAAACTCGAAACGCGCGCTGTTGGCGATCGACGTTCAGAACGAATACTTTACGGGCAAGCTTCCCATTACCTATCCGGCGGGGAGTTTGGCAAACGTGCTGCGCGCCATGGATGCGGTGCGCGCCCACGGCGTGCCGGTGGTCGTAATACAACACGTTTCACCGCAGGCTGACGCCGCCGTTTTTCGCCAGGGCAGCAAGGAGTGGGAACTGCATGAGGAGGTGGCGTCGCGACCGCACGATGTTCTCATCCACAAGTCGCTGCCCGGCAGTTTCACCGGCACGAAGCTGGAGATGTGGCTGCGCGAGCGCGGGGTGGAGACGGTTGCGATTGCCGGCTATATGACCCAGATGTGCTGCGACACGACGGCGCGCCAGGCAATGCACCTCGGCTTCGGAGTGGAATTTCTTTCCGATGGAACCGGCACATTGGCCATCAAGAATGCTGCGGGCGCGGTCTCGGACGAGGAGTTGCATCGGGCGATCTTAGTCACGCAGCAAATGCGGTTTAGCCGCGTCATGACGACCGACGAGTGGATCGAACAGCTATGAACGCGGCAAAACGGAAGAGCGGCTGCGCGGCAATACAGGAGTTTAGTGGCGCTAGATCTCGGAATTCAAGTGTCACTGTAGGCTGCCAGGATCCGCTTGGCTCCCTGCGGCGTGAACTGCTTCCTTGACCGGTCCAGCTTCGGCAATTGCTTTCAAATCTGCTTCAAAATAGCGCATGACATCCGGGATAGCCCCAACGTGTCGTATTCGTACATACCCGGCTTCGTCAATGACGAACGTGTCTGGCATACCACCCACGCTGAATTTCTCCCGAAGCTCTGCCGATGCCTTAGAAATTCGCAAGCTTGTCAGTTTCCTCTCGCGGACTACCGCTTCGATCTGCTTCGCGTCTGTCGACTCATCGACGACAGTTGCAACCACAACTTCAGGATGTTTCTCTTGGAAGTCCTGGAGTTGTTTCAGCTCCCATAGGCACGGGCTACACCATAGGCCCCAGAAGTCTAGAATCACTTTCTTGCCGCGCAACTGAGAACTAGTTAACCGTTCTCCGCGGAGTGTCGTCAGATCGAAATCGGGGGCAGGGTGTCCCAAGACGCGCGGCACATAGTTCGCACTGCTAAAGTTCTGCACGAGCTTGGCCTCGATCCGCTGCTGCAATTGCCGCTCATTGCCCAGTTTTTCGCTCAACCACAAGTGCTCCAATGCATCGTTCGCCTTCTTGTCGTCGTTCGATGGCCGCACAACCGCTTCTAAATAGGCGTCGATTGCGGCCCGTTTGTCTCCCGTATCCTCCAACGTTTTGCCGAGGAGGTAATAGGAAGAACCAGAGGTGAACTCGCCCTTGAGCGGCTGCAGCACCGAGAGAGCTTCCCGAGACTTGTCTAATCGGATCAAAATATTCGCCCGCATGATCGCGATGTGGAGCTTCATGTTCTTTATCGTCGATTCGAGGTAGCGAATTTTGGCTTGTTTGTTCTGAAGGTTTGCGGCAAACAGTTTGTCGGCTTCGTCAAGCAGAGCCAACGCCTCCGGCAGCTTCTGGTTCGCTTCGAAATAAATGCTGGCCATGCAATAAGGCTGGAATGCATCGCCGGGATATTTGGCTCGAATCTGTTGATAGAGCTTCTCACTCTGGCTAATGTCCTTAACTTCTACCAGCAATTCCTTGCGAGCGTGGTCCGCATATTCACTGTTGGGATACTTGTCTACAAGTTCCCACAATAGAGCGATCCGTTTCGCCTTGCCCTTTTCCCTTGAGGCTCGGGCCGCGAAGATGAATGTCCGCGGGTCGTCGTCGGGGTACTTGTTCTCGATAGACTTAACAAGCTTCTCGATCGTCTCAGGCGGAACCCAATCTTGATAAGCTGCGAAATTCAGCGCATTTATGAGGCCGAACCCGTCGGCAGAATGATCGCTGACGAATTTGGTGATTTCGGCCAACAATGATGCCCGGTTTTCCGGCGTGTCGCCATGGAGCATCAATTTATAATTCCAGAGCCAGTAGATGAGATTCTCCCCGCGCGAGGGTGGGTGAATGTAACCCTCAAGAACTTCTATTGCCTTGGCGTAATTGGCTGGGCGTTCTATGCCATGCGCCTCCAGAGTCCCTGTATAAGACTCAGCCTCGAGCATCACACTCTGTTCTTCGCGTTGACCCTGGATATCGCAAAACGGCACTTCAAAATACTTGCCTTCATTGGTATCCACCTGCTTGTTCTCGCGGTCCTCTATCCAATAGACTGCGTACGTGGAGGTCATATCCTTTAGCGCAACCGTGGCCAGCCATACACCGTCCTCCCTTTGGGTGAAGGGAAGGATTTGCTCTTTGTCTTGGCCGAATCCGCGAACAAAAACAAAATGCAAAACGGGCGACTTCGGTGCTTTGATGGTTGCGCCCTGTCCCATGGGGAAATAGAGCACTCGAATCTCTTTTGTAATCGGAGCAGGAGCCACGAATCCGGTCACCGGACAAGCGGGATCAGTCAATGCGACGAAGTAAAATGGTTCGGGACGATCCTTCTGCACCTGCTGTCCGGCAAGAAACAGTGTGCTGGCGACCACAAAAATAATGAACGCGAAATATCGGTGTACAAGCATCCTGTTCCCCTTTCGTTGTTGTTCTGGCGCTAAACTCGAAACCTCAACGGCCGTTTCGAACAAGCTGAGACCGGCTTCCGGCATCGTCTTTGCCAGGCCCACCTCGCCAAGCCCATATTAGCGCAGCCGCCTTCTATAACGGGCCGCGCTTGCTCGTTGCGCGCTCTTTCCCAAGTCACTAGAATTCTAGATTCACAGGATGTGCAAAGAGGTTGCTATGAATCTTAAGGGAATCCAACTCACATGGCTTGGGCACTCGACTTTCCGCATCGAAACGCCGGAAGGGAAGACGCTCTATATCGATCCGTGGATTGCGGGCAATCCCGCGTGTCCGGAGAGCGAAAAACATGTCAAGAAAGCCGACGCGATGCTCTGCACGCACGGACATGGCGATCACATTGGCGACGCGGTCGACGTGGGCAAGAAGCTCAATCCGATTGCCGTCGGCATTTACGAGCTCTGCCTGTGGCTGCAGAAAAAAGGCGTCAAGCAGATCGCGCCCATGAACAAGGGCGGCACGCAGACCGTTGCCGGGGTGAAGATCACCATGGTGCACGCGGTGCATTCTTGCGGCATTCAGGATGGCGAGCAGATTGTTTATGGCGGCGAGGCGTGCGGCTACGTGCTCGAGTTTTCGAACGGAGTCAAGATTTACCACGCGGGCGATACGGGCGTTTTCGGCGACATGGCGATCATCCGCGAACTCTATGCGCCGAAGATTGCGCTGCTGCCCATCGGCGATCTTTTCACCATGTCGCCGCGCGAGGCGGCTTACGCCTGCAAACTGCTGCAACCGGAAACGGTCATCCCCATGCACTTCGGCACGTTTCCGCCGCTGACGGGAAGGCCCGGCGAGTTGCAGAAGCTTGTGCCGGAGGTGGAAGTGCTGGAGATGAAACCGGGGCAGACGATTTCGTAAAAGATAGTTTCGCAAGAATCATCAGGTGGAGGAACTGGCGTCTCGCCCATACAGCCGGGTGAGGACACCCGGCTCTCCATCCCCAAGATTTGCATCGCAAGGAGCAACATGAACGATCCATCGGCAATGCCTAGCTGGCGCATGGGTGGAATTACGGTTCCTGAAGTGGAAGACTACCTGTATGCGATGCTGCCAGCGCGCGATGAAGTTCTGGCGGAGATGGAAGTTGAGGCGAGCAAGAACGGCATTCCCATCGTTGGGCCTGTTGTTGGACGAGTGCTTTATCAATTGGCCACGATTAGCGGCGCGAAGAAGATTTTCGAAATGGGCTCGGCCATAGGCTATTCCACTATCTGGTGGGCGCGGGCGGTGGGTGAAGGCGGACGCGTGGTTTACACCGACGGCGACCGCGCACGCGCCGACCAGGCGCGCCGCTACTTCGAGCGCGCTGGAGTGAGCCAGCGCATTACGGTACGCGTGGGCGAGGCGCTTGAACTCCTTTCCGAGGAAAAGGGTCTCTACGACATCATCTTCAACGACATCGATAAGACCGACTACCCGCGCGTGGTTCGACTCGCGCTGCCGCGCCTGAGAAGCGGCGGACTTTTTATCGCCGACAACGTGCTTTGGAAAGGGAAGCTGCGCCAGCCCAATCCCGACGCCGAAAGCAAAGCCATCGGCGAATTCAACAAGCTGATCTGCGAATCGAAGGAACTGTTTACGACCATTCTGCCGCTGCGCGACGGGGTTGCCGTTTGCGTGAAGAAGTAGGGAAGCGAACGCGCCGCACTGGCGCGCGGTGCTAGAATGGTCGGTCTCCATTCCGCGCAGTCGAGGCTTGGCAGCTTTGTCGATCGAACAGATTCCGGAAACTTTATCGCGCACGCAAGCCCAGCCGCGGCCCGACTGCTGGAGCGACGTGCTGGTGGTGGGGGCTGGCCCCACTGGCATGGCGTGCGCCATCGAGGCGCAGAAGGCCGGATTCAAGGCCATCATCGTCGACAAGGGATGCCTGGTCAATTCCATTTATCACTATCCGAGCAACATGGTTTTTTTCACCACGCCGGAGTTGCTGGAGATTGGCGATGTGCCGTTCACGACGGCGCTGGCGAAGCCGACGCGGCTGGAAGCGCTCGAATATTACCGGCGGGTCGCCGAGCACTATCGCTTGCACGTGCGGCAGTACGAATGGGTGAAGACGATTGCGGGCGCGGACGGGGACTTCCGCGTCACCACCACCGACCGGCACAGCGCCATCTACGATTATCGTGCACGCAAGATCGTGCTCGCGACCGGCTACTACGATCTTGTCAACAAACTCGATATCCCCGGCGAAGAATTGGATAAAGTTTTTCATTACTACCGCGAGCCGCATCCTTATTTCGATACCGATGTGATTGTGATTGGCGGCAGGAATTCGGCGGCGGAAGCGGCGCTGGATTTGTGGCGGCACGGAGCGCGGGTCACCATCGTCCATCGCGGAGCGCAGATGCACGAGCACGTCAAGTATTGGGTGCGTCCCGACATTGAGAACCGGATTAGAGCTGGGGAAATCGCAGCGTACTTCAACAGCAACGCGACCGAGATCGGCGGCGATTACGTTGTCGTGCAGACTCCTTCTGGCGCGGTCCGGCTGAAAAACGATTTTGTGTTCGCGCTCACGGGGTATCATCCCGACTACGATTTTCTGCGCAGCGTGGGCATCGAACTATCTTCCGAGCAGATGCGTCCGGCGTGCGACCCGGAAAATTTGGAATCGAACGTACCGGGAATTTACGTGGCGGGAGTGATCGTGGCCGGGTCGCGGACGAATGAAATCTTCATTGAGAACGGGCGATTCCACGGCAAGCTGATCGCCAACCACCTCAGCGAAAAGATGGGCCGTGGCAATCCAAATTTACCTCTGGACGCAACTTAACTTGAGCTGGGGCGAATCTGCAACGAACGGAGTCGCATCAATGTAAGCAACAAGCGCAAATGAATCTATGGAGGAATCCATGAAGCCATCTCGCAATAGCGTTCGCAACATCGTCGGCATCGCCGCAGTTCTGTTCATTGTCCTCTCGGCCAGCATGGTTGTGGCCCAGTCGGATGCGCACAAATCGTTCGACCTGTTGAAGGGATTGGAAGGGACCTGGGCACATAAAAACCAGCAGGGCCAGACCATTCAAGTCGTTTTCCGACTGACGGCTGGCGGCTCTGCGCTGATGAGCGAGATACTGGGGCACGGTCCGGAAGATATGATCACCATGTTTCACATGGATGGCGACCGCCTTTTGATGACCCACTACTGCGGAGCCGGTAACCAGCCGCGCATGAAGATGATTGCTTCGGACGCAAAATCCGTGACCTTTGAATTCATGGACGGGACGAACATCGGCCCCGGCGACGGACACATGCAGCGCTTGACGATCACGGTCCCTGACGCCGACCACCATAGCGAAGAATGGGTCTTCCTCGATCACGGCAAGGAAATGAAGGAAGTGTTCACGCTGGCTCGGGTGAAATAACTCTATTACGTGGAGTTAGCGGCGGGATCCTGCGCTCTCTCCACATGCCGGAAAATATCCCAAGCTTGATGTGGTCTGGAATCCCAGTTCTCGAAAAGCGCGAGACCGGGGCACTCGGCTGGTGCATAAAAAAGTACCTCTTCCCCGAGTCGAAACGGCGCCAGCCGGGTTAGTATTCGACGATACACAATCCGGCAGTCGTAAGGAGGGTCCACCCATGAGTTACCGTCGTCTGGTGTTTGTCTTCGGCGGCTTTCTCGGCTTGAGCGTACTTTTGCTTGGCCTTGGCGGTTGCGGCAGTTCCGGGCCGGGCAAGACTGCGCCAACGCCCAGCTATGCGCTTACGGCTTCGGCGTTGAGCCCGAGTTCCGTCACGGCGGGAAACACGGCGACTTCCACGATCACGGTGACGCCGGCGAATGGTTATACGGGCAGCGTGACTGTTTCGTGCAGCAGCGTCAGCGGAGGCACACCGGCGCCGACTTGTGCGTTCACTGGGAATCCGATCGCCATTACGGGCGCGGCGGCGGGTACGGCCACGCTGACGGTATCGACCACGAGCAGTACGCCCGGCGGCAGCTACACCATTAAGGTCACGGGGAGCGATGCCGGGAATTTGGCTCCGAGCGACGGCGCGCAGGCGCTGGCGCTGGCCATGACGGCGGTGATCCAGCGCGTGGTGATCATTTTTCAGGAGAACCGGACGCCGGACAATCTGTTCCAGGACCCGGTGCTATACAATCCGCCGCGTAACGCGGACATTGCGCAAAGCGGATTGGACTCGACGAATCAAACCATTACACTCGCCCCTATCGACTTGGGCACGGCCGGTTCCAACCCTCAGAATTATGACCTGAGTCACGCCCATTCCGCGTTCGTTTCCATGTATAACGGTGGCCTCATGAACGGTGCGAACCTGATCCCGTGCTCGCCAGCGGCCAATTGCCCTCCCAATGCGCATCCCAACCCACAATTCATGTACGTCAATCCGGCCGACGTTGCGCCGTACTTCGCCATGGCCGAGCAATATACTTTCGGCGACCACATGTTTCAGACCAACGAGGGGCCCAGCTTTCCGGCGCACCAGTTCATTTTTTCCGGCACTTCGGCGCCCGCTGTAGGCAGCGATCTTTTCGCGTCCGAGAATATGAGCCTAGCAGTAGGCATCACCAACGCCAACGCAGGCTGTATTGCCGACCCCACGACGACGGTGAAGATGATCGATCCCAGCGGGAACGAAGCCAACCCTGCAGATCCACCCGAATATCCGTGCTTCGAGCATCCCACGATGGCCGACCTGCTTGACGCGGCAAATGTAAGCTGGCGCTACTACACTCCGTCGGCCGGTTCGATCTGGACGGCACCCGACGCGATTGAGAGCATCTGCGGACCGAACGCAACTCCACCCAATGCCACCGCCTGCGTGGGATCGGATTGGACCAACAATGTGATCATCCCGCAATGGCAAGTACTGCAGGACATCGCCAACGGGCAACTGGCGCAAGTAAGCTGGGTCATTCCCGATGGCGCGCAATCCGATCACGCCGCCAGTAACAATGGCAGCGGGCCCTCGTGGGTGGCCTCGATTGTCAACACGATTGGCAACAGCCCGTATTGGTCAAACACGGCCATCATCATTACGTGGGACGATTGGGGAGGGTGGTACGATCACGTTGCGCCTAAAGTCATCGACGATGGCGTGAGCTGGGGATCGGGATATGTCTACGGCTTCCGCGTGCCGCTGATCGTGGTTTCACCGTACGCCAGGGCCGCTTACACTTCCACGGTCACGCACGACTTCGGCAGCATTCTCAAGTTCATCGAGAACACTTACAATTTGCCATCGCTGGGCTACGCCGACGCTCCGGCGGACGACCTTTCGGATTGCTTCAATCTTTCGCAGACGCCCATTACCTTCAAGACGATTGCCGCGCCGCTCGATGCCGCGTACTTTATCAACAATAAGAGTGCGCCCGTCGATCCCGATGACGACTAGGGACGTATGACCTTGTGATAAGTCTTGCGATGGAGGGCTGGGTGTGGACGCCCAGCCCGCCGGGCCACACGTCACTCTTACAGTGTCGCTTCTAACTCCAGGCCCTCAATCATCTCGTTCAGTGCCTTATGCGCTGCGTCACGCTTTTGCTGCAAATCCGTGATCTCATGCTGTAGCGATTGCACCCGGTCTTCCTGATCGTTCAGTTCTCGCGCATAGCGTTCCACCAAGGCCTTTTCTTCGGAACTGCCCTTCAATGCCTTCATGTTCTCGCGCACACGCTTCTGATCTTCGGCAATGCCTGCCATCTGGGACTTGCGCGCGGCAATGTCGGCGTCGAAGGCGGCAATGGTGTCTTTTTGCGCCACAACCCTCCGCAATACCTTCTCCACCTCGGCATTGATTGCCTTTTGGCTAACAAAGAAAGCGATCTCGTCTTCCGACACATTGGTTAATTCGTACCGTGTCGAAATCGGCCGATACTCTTTCACGCTCACGATGGTGGTTTTCTTAGGATCGGCAATTAGACGAAAACGATGGAAGGATGCAGTGCTCTCGGCTGGTTCCGTACCGTCGACGAGTTTCCATCCCTGGCGGGCGGGATGCTCGATGACAACGGTGCGCGCCGAAGCATCGCGGTTGCGAATGGTGTAGATGTGCTCTTCACGCTCCTCGGTCATCTGGGTCATGGCGCCATGGGCGATCACAACTTTCGCGATCTTCTGTTTTTCCGATTTCTGTTTCTCATCCACCAACAGGCCGAGGTCGGCGGCATAAGACAGCAAACGCTTTTCACCGGGCTTGATGGGGTCCATCAGACCTTCGCCGGCAAAGGCGTCGCCTTCGAGCACATTGAAACTGCCACCGTCGAGCGTGAGTTCGCTGCTGTTGTCGATCCAAAGAGCGCGCAGCACAGACGGCTGCGAAGGATTCCAGACCGAAACTTTTTCCGCATCGATCCGCGCCTGGAGAATGGGTACCATCGCCGACTGGTTCTTGCGGATGGTGACGCGGTCCTTGAGTTTGTATTCGAACAGATCGCCGAGTTCCTGGGTTTGGGCCACGGTGGTTGTGGTTTCAAGAGACTGGGCCGCTGCCGTGGCGTCAAAGCGGGGAATTGCAGCTTTACCAACCCTGAAAACTCCGCCGGCAACGCCGCCGCCAGAACCTGGCCCATAACCGCCGCCAGAACCCGAGCCAATTCCTCCGGCAATGCCGACTCCATTTTCTTGGATCATTTCGATTTTCTCTGGAATTTTCGTTGGCGACACGAGCTTTCCATTTACAATTTCCGCCTCTTCCATGGTGGCTTCATGCGTCTGTGGCGTGATCATTGCGTTTTCCGGCAACGGCACCACTGGACGGCGTGTGTAGAAAGGCTGTGACAGATCCTGGACGAAGGACTGCGGCGCTCCCGCCACCAGTGATAACTCGACATTTTTCCAGTCTTCGCCAATCGTGTTATCCACGATAGCCCAGCCTTGCAGCAACGGTTTGCCTTCCTTCGGAATTACGATGCGGTACGTACATTTCCATACCGGAACTTCGCTGATGTAGCTGACCAGCAGATCGCGGTCGCCCTCACCCGCGGTCGAGATGGCCATGCGGCGGACGTCCTGGTCACGCGTGGAAGCGACCAGGCCGAGATACTTTCCGACCTGCTCGTTCACGTCCTTTTCTTCAAGGCGCACGCTGGTCGCGGGATTCAGGTCGAACACACGGACTTCGCCATTGTCGGTCACGATGGAAAGCTGATTGACCGTAATCTTCTGGTCGTCTTTGAGGGGCAACTCACGTTGGTCGATGCTCAACAAACGACCGGAGACGTTCGCAGCTCCGCTGCGCACTTCCAGGCGCGCACCGCGCAGGGCATCGAGAAATTGAACGGTGGTTGGATTTTCGCCGACCGGGAGATGCAAAGAACCCAGGCGCCGTTCGAGCGGAGCGGTCGAGTTGTAGCTGACGCCGGTGATTCTTCCATTGCCGAGATCCAAGACGGTCAAAGATTTCAGCACATCATTCAGTTGCGCGGTGGTGAAATCGATATCCACGTCTTGGCTCCCACGAATGCGCCCGGAATGTTCGAAGTAACCAACGCCATTTTTATAGAGAATGACCCTGGTCACCGGCAGGCGCGATGCCGAATTTGTTGTGACAGTTGCCGGGCGATCCGTTGGCTGGGCCGAAGCCCGGGCCGTAGTCTGAGCGTATGACATCATGGCGAGTACCAGCCATAGCAGTGCGAGTTTTCTAAGACGCATGTCTCCTCCTCCTAAAATAAAGTGGTTGCCGGTGCTGCCATCGCTTGGCGAAGCCGCTTTAGCGACCGCGATTCGCAGCTTATTATACTTAGACACCGGCAATCGAAATTTGGGTTGGATGCGGATATCGCGCGGCACCCACGGTTTCCTTCCCGTAGATTCCCCGATGCTTTCACTGGTTTATACTGGCTCCATGCCGGAGACCGCTGACAAGACGTTTTATCTGGAGACGTTTGGGTGCCAGATGAATGCGCACGACTCGGAGAAGGTGGCGGGGACGCTGGTGGGGCAGGGGTATCGGCAGGTGGGGACGGTGGAAGAGGCAGGGCTGGTGCTGTATAACACGTGCTCGATCCGGGACAAGGCGGAGCAGAAGGTGTTTCACCGGCTGGCGGATTATAAGAAATATCGGGCGCAGGGTAAGCAGTTTGGGGTGTTGGGGTGCGTGGCGCAGCAGGAGGGGGAGAAGATTTTCGAGCGCGCGCCGTATGTGTCGCTGGTGTGCGGGTCGGCTTCTTACCGTAATCTACCGCAGATGTTGGTGCAGTTGGAGACGGGTGGGCGGCGCGTGACCGGGCTGGACGACCGCGCTACGGACAAATGCTTCGAGACGGAGTACACGGCGCGGACGAATCCGCATCGCGGGTATATCACGATCATCGAGGGATGCGACAAGTTTTGCGCGTATTGCGTGGTTCCATATACGCGGGGGAGGGAACGGAGCCGGAGTTCCCGGTCGGTGCTGGAAGAGGCGCGGCAGTTGGTGGACTTGGGATATACGGAGATTCAACTGCTCGGGCAAAACGTGAACTCTTACCGCGATCCCGATGGGAATAAAAGCTTTGCCGAGCTGCTGGTTGCGGTGGCATCGGTTGGCGGAATACGTCGGGTGCGGTTTACGACATCGCATCCGCGGGATTTTGGACGCGATATAGTGGAGGCGCTCGACGCGGCGCCGGCGCTTTGCGGCCATGTGCATTTGCCGGTGCAGAGCGGATCGACGCGGGTGCTGGCCGCGATGCAGCGGCTTTACACACGGGACGAGTACCTGGAGCGGATTGGATGGATCAAGGCGGCGCGACGGGATCTGTCGATCACCAGCGATATGATGGTGGGGTTTCCGGGCGAGACGGAGCGGGAGTTTGAAGAGACGCTTTCGTTGCTCGATGCGGTTGGGTATGACAGCGTGTTTACGTTTAAGTATTCGGCGCGGCCGAACACTCCGGCGGTGGGGATGGAGGACGCGGTTCCGGATGAGGAGAAGATGCGGCGGCTGGCGGTTTTGAACGACCGGCAAAAGCAGATTGGGGCGGCGCGCAATCGGCGGCACGTGGGGCAGGAGATTGATGTAATGGTGGAAGGGAAGAACGCGGTGCGCGGACAGTGGATTGGGCGGACGTCGCAAATCAAGGTGCTGAATTTTACCGCGCCGGAGGGGGTTGAACTGGCGACGGGGAGCTATGCGCGGGTGCGAGTGACGGGGAGTTTTCCGAATAGCTTAGTTGGGGAGATGGACTGTAATCGGGTCATCGGGTGATCGGGTCATCTAACGATCCGAGTTCAACAGCGCGCAGTTCTCTCTGATGGTTTGAGGTATTTATGGAAGTCGAGATGAAAATTCGCGGGTTGATGATGGATCCGGTATCGAACATGCCGATTGTGCTGCTGAAGGATGTTGGCGGCGACGCGGTGCTGCCGATCTGGGTAGGGGTGTACGAAGCGAATGCCATCGCGCTGGAGATCGAAAAGGTAAGTACGCCGCGTCCCATGACGCACGACTTGATCAAAAACGTACTTACGGGGCTGGAAGCGCTGGTGCATAAGGTGGTGGTCACGGAGCTGAAGGACGACACCTTTTATGCGGTGATTTGGCTGGAAAGGGAAGGACAGATTGTGAGCATAGACTCGCGTCCGTCGGACGCGCTGGCGCTGGCGCTGCGCGTGGATTGCCCGATTTTCGTGGACGAAGAGGTGCTGAAGAACTCGAAGCAGCCCGCCAATCCGGTTCCCGCCGTGAACAGCGAAGAGTTGCGCAAGTGGCTGGAAGACCTCGGGGACGACGATTTGGGCAAGTACAAGATGTAAGTGAAGACAGTTGCCAGCGGCCAGTTGCCGGTTGCTAGAAGCTATCTCATAAATGGTTTTGGTAGGGCACGGCTTTAGCCGTGCCGCTCCGAGCCAATAAATACGTGGGCTTTAGCCACTGAGGGAGCGGACAGTTTACTCCCTCGGTTCATTATGAGATGGCCTCTAGTTATTTGAGTGCGAGTAAGACGCTGGTTGCGGGTCGCGTAAGTTGGGCCTTTCAAATTACTAATTACAAATCACCAATTACAAATTCTCCCGATGCCGGATTCCGCCGAACAGTTACAGCGTATTTATCTTGCGGGGTTCGAACTACAAACATTTGAGCGCTTTCCCAAGTGCATTGGAGTGGTGCGCGAGAACTGCGTTGCGTTGCTAGTCGCGGGTGCGGACGGTCTGCAAATCCTGGGCGCTCCGGGCTGGCGCATGGGCGAATCGCTGGGCGTGCTCACGGAAAGGGAAGGCCGAAAGGTGTTTCAGGCGAAGAGCGAAATTGTGGAAGCCACGGCGGAGCGGCTGGCGGCGTTGCGGAAGTTTCGCGAGGAACTTACGCAGACGCTCAAAACATAGGCGTTTCCCGGCGCCAAGCGATGGGCCAGGCCTTGAAGAAGCACGATGAAACGGTAAATTCCTCTTGACACCGATCTCATATTTCTGTAGATTCAGTCATGACAGAAATATGAAACACTTAAATACAGCCAAGAAGCAGTTCATCCTCCACTGGGGAGAGATGGGAACGCGCTGGGGAATCAACCGGACGGTAGCGCAGATCCACGCGCTGTTGCATGTTTCTGCAACACCCCTTACGGCGGAGGAAATCGCAGCCACGCTGCGCGTTGCGCGTTCCAATGTGAGCACCAGCATTCGCGAGCTTCAAGGATGGGGCTTGGTTCGGCCCGTACATGTCTTGGGCGACCGGCGACAGCATTTTGAATCGGTGAAGGACGTGTGGGAGATGTTCCGTATCATTATCGACCAGCGAAAACGCCGCGAGATCGATCCTACGCTGGAGGTGCTACGAATATGCCTAGCGGAGCTGGACAAGGGCGATACGAAAGACGAGTACACCAGGGAACGCCTGCGGGAAATCTATGAGTTCTTTACAGAGGTTGAGGCCCTCTATGCAGACATTCGACAGTTTCCGGTCTCGACGATACGGAGGATCGTGAAGGCCCGTGGCGCTGTCCGCAAACTCCTGGCGATCAAGGGTCGGCACTGAGGATATTTTATTGCTTTGTGTATTCAGAAGATTCAGAACTATCAGATATTACTGTTGACTGCAGGCGGTAAATGGATTCACCAAGAAAGGGAAGCGATATGGGTGCGATTGTCACGAGCGTTGTGACCGGAGCGTTTGGGTTTAGTGGGCAGAAAATCGCGAAGAGGCTACTGGCCCGCGGCGAGCGGGTGCGGACGCTCACGAACCATCCGCAACCCGCGTCACCGCTCTTTAGACGAGTCGAAGTCTCTCCACTTAATTTTGCCGATACGAAGAAACTGACCGAATCGATGAGGGGAGTGAGCGTTCTTTACAACACTTATTGGGTGCGGTTCTCCTACGGCGAGATCAGTCATGAACACGCGGTGGACAATACAAAAGTACTACTCCGCGCCGCAGAAGCAGCGGGAGTGAAGCGGATCGTTCACGTCAGCATTACAAGTCCCTCGGCCGATTCTCATTTGCCGTATTTCAAGGGCAAGGCGGAACTGGAGCTGGCGATTCAAGCGTCATCGCTGTCTTATGCAATTCTGCGACCGGCTGTGCTTTTTGGTGAGGGCGATATTTTGATCAATAACATCGCCTTCATGTTGAAGCGATTTCCGGCGTTCGCTATCCCCGGAAGCGGCGACTATCGTATTCAGCCTATCTTTGTGGACGATCTGGCGGAGTTGGCGGTCGAATGCGGACAGCGGTCGGACAGTTACATCGTGGACGCGGTAGGGCCGGAGAGTTACAAATACACTGCACTGGTAAAAATGATACGGAACGCCATCGGGAGCAGGACTTGGATCGTTCATGTGCCGCCAGCGGTATTAAGGTTTGCGTCGGGAGTTTTGGGAGCGATCTTGAAGATGTTGTCCTTACCGAGGACGAGATCAAAGGGCTGATGGCTGACCTTCTTGTTTACGATGCTCCGCCGACGGGACAAACAAGCTTGGAAGACTGGATCAAATCTCACGCCGAGACGATAGGGAACTCCTATGCATCGGAGCTGGCACGCCACTATCCAAGGGGTTGAGGCAGGAGGCCGTTTTGCTTATAGACATAATACCTGTTATCGGACATTGCAGTTATAGCGGCTACTGCGGGCACGTTTCGAGTACATACATGGCCCAAGGCGCAATCCGCAGCTCGCTCACCCAACGGTAAGGCTCGTCTTCCCTTGCCAAGGGTTCGTATTTTTGCAGCGGGCGCAGGTGGGCTTCGGCAAAGACTTCACGGTAGGATTCGTCCGACCACACGATGTCTTCGACGGGGCGCGGATCGGCGTGGTCGGTGACGATGATGCGGACTTTGTCGCCCGACTTGGCTTGGCGGTTCTCGGGAAAATCTTTGGTCGAAAACGACGCCCACTCGTGGGTGTAGATTTCGGGACGGGAGACGATGAGGACGAGCTTCCCCTCCCGGCCGAGTAGACGGCCGAGGTCGCGCAGGATGCGGATCTTGGTATCGCGACCGGCGATGTTGTCGAAGGTGAAGGCGGCAAGGATGAGATCGTAGGCATCGGGCGGAAACGAGCTTAAATCGTCGCCGGGAACGAGTTGGTAGTCGCCGGAGGGATCGAGTTCGCGCGCCTTGCGGACCATGTCTTCGGCGATATCGACTCCGGTGACCTCGAAGCCGAGTTGGCGGAGGAAGCGGGTGGAGCGTCCGGTGCCGCATCCGAAGTCGATACTTTTCGGTCCGCGAACATGCTCGGCGAGGATGGCGGGGATGTCGCGATAGGCCAGGTGGTAAGTGTTCTTGAACTCCAAGGTGGCGTAGGCTTCGGCGCGGGCGACGTCTTCGTAGCAATTGGTAAAGGTCAATGGATTATTTCCGATCCACGTGATCACGGTAACTCTCGCACAAATATAGCTTATATTTTTGCAGCCAAGAACAACACCTTTACCGCGGTGTACACAAGGAAACACGGGGTAAACCCCTACGTAGAGGAAGACGCCCGTCTATCCACTACTCCATTACTCCATCGCGTCGGGTTCGGCGGGAAAAACAATTTTGGGCTGGAAAAGAGTGCCGGCGATGCGGGTGGCGATGGCGATGAGATCGCGCTGGCCGTAGAAGACTTTTACTTGTGGAGCGCGCGACATTTCGGGCAGGTTGACGGCGCGGCCGCTGCGGATGAGGGCGGCGGTTTCTTCGCTGGCGGTGACGCTGGGCAGTTGCGGCACCAGCTTTCGGGGATGGATAAGCATTGTAAGTACAAAAGACTCGGCAGTTCCCTGCTGCATGGCGGCGGCGAGGGCTTCGAGCGTGTGGGCATCGGCTATGGTGAATTCGGCGGCGGCAGTGCGGCGCAGGCTGGCGAGATGAGCGCCGCAGCCGAGCTTCTGGCCCATATCGTGGGCGACCGAGCGCATGTAAGTTCCGGAGGCCACGCGGGCGCGGAAGGTGGCTTCGCTGGCGGTGGTTTCGAGAATCTTGAATTCCTTGATTTCGACTTGCACGGGCTGGAGCGCGACTTCTTTCTTTTTGCGGGCAAGTTTGTAGGCGGGGACTCCAGCAATTTTCTTGGCGGAAAAGGGCGGCGGCATTTGCTCGATAGCGCCGCGAAACTGGGCGGCAAGGGCGCGGAGTTCATCGGCATTGATATTGACATGTGCATCCGGCGGCGAGGTGGGCTGGCCATCGGCGTCGTAGGTGTCGGTAGAGAAGCCGAAGCGAATCACGCCTTCGTAAGTCTTCTCGGAATGCGTGTAGAACTGCGCCAGGCGCGTGAGGTTGCCGAGCACGATGGGCAGGACTCCGGTGGCCGAGGGATCGAGGGTCCCGAGATGGCCGACCGAGCGCTGGCCGAGAATGCGGCGGACACGATTGACCACGTCGTGCGAGGTCAGGCCGGCGGGTTTATCGACGATGACGACACCGTTCATGGGGATTTGTAATCTGGTACTTTGTAATTGGTAATTTAAGGACTAGCCGGTGGTGCGTTGGCGATCTTGCCTTTCGATTACCTATTACAAATTAACAGATTACAAATGAAATGATTCCTCTTCGCGACGATCAGCCGAGTTTCTCGACGCCATTCGTCAACTATTTTTTAATCGTTGCGAATGTGGTGGTTTTTCTGTGGGAACTCTCCATCGGGATGCAAAGCCATCGGGCGCTGAATGCGGTCATGGCCGAGTTTGGAGTGGTGCCGCACCACGCGCTGGCCGTGTTGACCGGACACTCGTACGCTCCGGCGGCGACGGCCATCTTGCCGCTGTTCACTTCGATGTTCTTGCACGCTTCATTCTTGCACGTTGCGGGGAACATGCTCTTTTTGTGGATCTTTGGCGACAACGTGGAAGACTATCTGGGACATTTCACCTATCTGATGTTTTATCTGGCCGGCGGAGTGGCCGGCAGCCTCACACACATCCTGATGAACTTCAACTCGCGCGCGCCAACGGTTGGAGCCAGCGGAGCGATCGCCGCGGTCATGGGCGCGTACTTCATTCTCTATCCGCGGGCGCGCGTGTTGACGTGGTTCTTTGTCTTCATCGTATGGCTGCCGGCTTGGCTGGTATTGGGTTACTGGTTCTTTTTGCAGTTCGTAACGGTCTCGCAAATCGCCGAGAACGGAGTGGCCGTTTGGGCGCATTTGGGAGGTTTCGCCGCCGGGGTGACGATGATAAAAATATTTCCCGAGCGCAGGCACCGGAATCGGTATGGGACGTGGTAGGCAGGGAGTCGTTCGTCATTAGCGAACTCGATCCGCGATGAACCCTACAGCGTGCCGCATGATGGCCTGACGACGATTTTTTCCATGGTCGTGTTATCGGGCAAGAGCAGGGCGTTGAGCACGGTGCGGGCGACGGTTGCGGCGGACATCATTTTTCGCCGGGGCGCGTTGGGCCAGAGCGTGTTCCAGATGGCGGTATCGGTGGCGCCGGGCAGGAGGGCGATGACGCGAATTCCTTTGGGGCGCAATTCTTCGCGCAAGGTGTCGGTGAACCCGAGGGCGCCGTGCTTGGAGACATTGTAGGCTGCCGAGCCCGTGAAGACGCGCTCGGCGGCGATGGAGAGATTGTTGATGATCGTGCTGCCGCGCTTCATCACGGCGAGGGCCGCCTGCGTCACGAGGAAGAGGCCGTTGAGGTTGGTGTCGATGACTTCCATCCATGTTGGATAAGGCAACTCGCCGATGGTGCGATGGGGATGTCCGATGCCGGCGTTGTTGATGAGGATATCGAGGGGCGTGTGCAATCCGCGGACGAGCGCGAAGAGATCATCGACCGATTCTGGGCTGCGGACGTCGCAGGGCTGCGCTAGCACGTGTAAATTCAATTTCGGCGGCTGGAGCTTCTCGATTGCAGCGCGCGCCTTGGCCAAGGCACGCTGGTCGCGGGCGGCGATGATGAGATTGCATCCTGCGCGCGCCAGCTCGCGAGCAACGGCGAGTCCGATGCCGCGATTGGCGCCGGTGATGAGGGCGAGGCGGCCGGAGAGACTTGGTTCGCGAAGTGTAGTTTTGCGTTTTGACATTTTTTGATTTGTAATTCACGTCCTCGTTTGCAAGTTACAAATTGTCAATTGCAAATCCTCTCACACGCCATTTGAGCGCTGGCGGATCAGCGAGAGAAACTCGGTGCGGGTTTCGACTTCGGCGCGGAAGCAGCCGAGCATGGACGAAGTTACCGCCGATGAATGCTGCTTCTCTACGCCGCGCATCATCATGCAGAGATGGCGGGCCTCGACGACCACGCCGACTCCTAGCGGCGCGATGGCGTTCTGGATGGCCTCGGCAATCTGGGTGGTGAGGCGCTCCTGGATTTGCAGGCGGCGCGAAAAGATTTCGATGAGGCGCGGAATTTTGCTCAGTCCGATGACTTTGCCGTTGGGGATGTAGGCGACATGCACTTTGCCAAAAAACGGCAGGAGGTGGTGTTCGCACAGGCTGAACATTTCTACGTCTTTCACAATGACCATCTCGTCGTAGCTAACGGTGAAGAGCGCCCTGCGCAGGAGCGCTTCGGGATCGTCTTTGTATCCCTTAAGGAGAAATTGCATGGCCTCTTGGACGCGGGCGGGTGTGCGCGTAAGGCCTTCGCGATCGGGATCTTCGCCGAGGCGGACGATCATTTCGCGGACAAGGTCTTCGTAGGTTGCGGTGGCAAGAGTCGTCGTTTGTGTCGTTGACTTCATAGGATTTGTAATTGGTAATTTGTAATTGGTAATTTTGGTCTTAGAAATTACAAATTACAAATCGCAAACTACAAATCTCATCTCTCTCCCGTGTATTCAAACGAATTCATCATCGTCTCTTCGATTCGTACCTTTTCTAGATGAGCGTGGTGGAAGCCGCGCTTCACAATTTTGTAGATCGCGATACATAGGTTCTCGGTGGTCGGGACTTCGTTGGCGAATTCCGGGAGCAAGTTGAGGTTCTGGTGGTCGTAGCGATCGAGGATTTCGGCGCGCACAAAGGCATCCAGACCGGCCAAGTTGCAGACCATGCCCGTCCGATTGTCGACTGGACCGCTGACCGCGATCTCGACGGTGTAATTGTGCCCATGTCCATAGGGATTATTGCATCTGCCGTAGGTGGCGCGGTTTTCTTCCGCCGACATTTGGTTGCTGTGCAAGCGGTGCGACGCGGAAAACATGTAGCGGCGGGTCAGGTGCGCTTTCAAGATTCTCGTCATCATGCTTCCCCGGGAGATTCTTCGCCGTAAAAGTCGACAAACAGGTCGGGTGTTTCGTAGACGCGCACGCGATGCAACTGTGCCGCGGTGAGCTTTGGCGCGAGGCGCTGCCAGATGACGATGGCGAGATTCTCGGTCGTTGGAATTTTGGTGAAAAATTCTGGAACTTCTTTGTTCAAGAAGCGATGATCGAGCGCATCGAGCACTTCCCTGCTCATAACGTCTTTCAATTGCTTGAGGTCCACGACGAATCCCGACTTGGGATCGACGGCGCCCTTCACGGTAACTTCAAGCGTGTAATTGTGGCCGTGGCCATTGGGGTTATTGCATTTGCCGAAGATGCGCTGGTTCTCCTCGGGAGTGAATCCCGGGTTGTGATAGAAGTGCGCGGCGGAGAATTCGGCTTTGCGTGTGAGATAGAGCATAGAGCAGTTCTCAGTTGCCAGTTCTTAGTCTTTGGTTCTCAATGCTTGGAACCTGCTTCACGGCGACCGCTGGCGCACTTGTTTTTCGAGCGCCTACATCATACACGCGGCCCTTCCACTCGACTTGGCCGATGGCGTGGGCGCGCTTCGAGCGCCAGAGCAGATAAACGAAGATCGGTGGACCGGCGGCCATTGCAAATAGATTATTTGCCGTTGTGAAATTTGCGGCGCGAAGCCGGCGAATTACTAACAGCCAGAAGGCGGCGAAGGCAATCATTAAGAAGCGATGGCTGAGCGCGCCCGATATGGCGATGCCGAGCGATGCCCATACCGCGAACCACAGCAGCAAGCTCTGGAACGCCAGAAACCCCGGCTGAGGAAACAGGAGCGCGAGATTTTTCGTCCAGCCTTCGCGAAGCTGGGGCCAGTTGCGATACATGCGGGCGCGCACGGCGTCTCCGCCATAACGGAAGTGGATGCGGCGGGCGGCATTGCGGAAGAGGCGGGCCAGCGCCACGTCCTCAAGAATTTCGGTGGCCACGGCGGCGTGACCGCCAACGGCGTCGTAGGCGGCGCGGCGGACAAGAATATACTGGCCGTTGGCCGCCACCACTCGCGAATTTTCTTCGCGCACTTTGTGGGGCGGGTACTGCGCGGCGAGTTCGGCAAAGACTACGGGCATGACGGCACGCTCGGCGAAGGTGACAACGGTCTGCGCGGGCGAGTAGGAGAGCAAATCGGCTTGTTGCTTCTTCGCCTCATCCAGAGCCCGCGCCAGCGATCCTGGCAGATGGACGGTGTCGGCGTCGGTGAACAGAAGCCACTGGGTGCGAGCAACTTTCGCTCCGGCAACGAGCGCGTTATTCTTCCCTGTCCAGTTTGGAGGCGGAGGCTCCGGGGAAAGCGAGAGTACGCGCACACCGGTAAAGCTCTGCGCGATCTCTGGTGTGCGGTCGGAGGAGGCGTCGTCGACCACGATGATCTCGAAAGTCACGCCGGCCTGGGCGGTCAGCGATTCCAGGCAAGCGCCGAGGCTAGCCTCTTCGTTGCGGGCGGGAACGATGATCGAAACGTCGGGGGTCGAACCATTAGCGATCGAGGCCTTGGGCATGGGCGACGGCGCGGCTGAAAGTGAACGATCCATCTTATAAACGAACCAGCGGATTTTCGCTATTATAGCGGGGTGAGTCCTACGTATCTAACCTCAGCGGCTAAAGCCGACTCCGCACTCAGACCAGTGATCGCAGCGCTGAAGCGCTGCGCCACCCAAGAGCAAGCGCAGCATCGAGTTTCTCCGCGAATTATGAAGTCGAGCCCTTCCCGGAACCACTCCAATCGGAGTTTTTTCGCGACTTGTCTAGCGATTGGATTGCTGTTGGGGCTGATCGGATGCTACAGCAGCAACCATCCCGCGCGCATAGGGTCGAATGCGCCGGACTTCACGGTGAAGGATTCGGACCACACGGTTACGCTCAGCCAGTTCCGCGGGCAGGTGGTGGTACTGAACTTCTGGGCGACATGGTGCCCGCCGTGCGTCGAAGAGACGCCAGCACTGGTGCAGATGCAGGCGCGGCTCAAAGATAAGGGAGTGGTGGTGGTCGCCGTCAGCATCGACGCCGACGACGCGGAGTATCACAAATTCCTTAAAGATTACCGCGTCAACATGGTCACGGTGCGGGATGAGGCGAAGAAGGCGGCCACGCTCTACGGCACGTTTGGCTGGCCGGAAACTTATGTGATCGACCGCACCGGAGTGATCCGCCGCAAATTTATCGGGCCCGTGGATTGGACGAGCCCTGAGATTACGGGTTACTTGGGCAAGCTGTGAAGGAAGGTCTCAGGTCTTAGGTGTCAGGTCTCAGGAAAACCGTTCCGCGATGGTGGCTTTAATTGATATCTGGCTCGGCATAGTAGCATCGTGACCGCGTAATTGTTACCGCCTTTCGATCCCCGCCCGTCCCTCCATCGTATGACTTATCGCATAGTCACGGTGCTAGGCATCGAGGACTTGGCGTGCCCGAGCGAGCGGTCGCGACGAGGGCAGAGCTATGGCCGCCAGGATGTAACAGGCGGCGCCAATCCGCCCGCAAGTGACGATGCTGGTTTCCATCGAGAGCACGATCGCGATAAAGCTGCCGAGGGTCGCGGCAGCGCCGTTGAGGGCCCACATCCAGGGCAGGTTTTCCCGCTGCTTGAGCACCGTCATCCAGCGCATGCCAACCGGAAAGCAGAAGCCCATGAGGAGGCCACAGGGCGCCACCAGCGCCAGGGAGAGGAGAGCGCGCTGCCAGAGGGTTTCCGCGATGAAGCGGTGAATGACGGGAATGACCGCGGACGAATAGAGAAGGAGAACCAGAGACGCGGCCAGGGCCGGCAGGCGGCATGAGGCGTTTGAAACGAGACGAAGCCGGTCGGAAACGAAACTGCCCACTCCGGTCGAAAGAATGAGGCCGGAGAGGACCACGACCAGCGAGTAGATGGGATGACCGAGAAAGATCGAGAGTTGCTGCATCATGGCCATTTCAACCAGCATAAAACCGATGCCGATGCCGACAAAATAGACGATGCCGCCGTTTCGAGGAGGCGCAACGCCGCCTTGGCGGCTGGCCCAGCGCTGGAGCGGCAGCACAATGGTCAAGGCCACCAGGACCACGGCGGCCAGCAGGAAAGCGAAGACAAACATCAAAGCTCGAAGGTTGGAGCCTTGCCCGCGTTCCACCAGGAATCGAGGAACGTTGCGCAGCCGCAGCGCGTTAAAGAAGTATGGAGAGCTATCGAAAACCGGGGAGTAATCGACTTCAGAGGCGTAGCGCAGACGCGCCATATCCGCCAAGGTGTGCGCGGATGCGATATTGCGCAATTCAGGAATAGCAGTCTCGACGCCGGGAAGGAACAGCACCTTGAATTGCATCTGGTCCGTGACGGTCCGAATCTTGCGAAGATCCTCGTCGGAGAACGGCTGGTTGCTCACGAGAATGGTCGCGACCCGGCCCGACGACACCAGGGCGATATTGCGCGAGGGGTCGGTCACGCCCTCGGTGAGGAGCATGGCCCAGGCCACGGAAAACAGCCGATAGGTCTGGGCGGCCTCGCCTCCGTAATACCAGCGGCTGAAAGTGATCAAGCCGCCGGGCTTGAGATGACGATCGAATATTTGCCAGGCGTCGACGGTGTAAAGCGAATTCTCGGTGAGCGTGAGGGCCCCGGCCGAGGTAGCGGCCCAGGTATCCACAAACGAGGCCTGAATCATGTCGAACTTCTCATTGTTACGAGTGAGGTAACTGCGTCCCTCATCGTTATGTAACTCAAAATTGGGGATTTTATCGAAGCCCGAGAACCAGGCGAGCCGCCGGGTATCGAGACCAACGATGGCGCTGTTGACCTCAATGCCGACGATGCGGCGGAAGCCGTTGACCGCGCAAGTGAGCACGTCGCGCCCGCCGCCCACGCCGATAATGGCGGCCGAACCGCCAGCGCGTAACTCGGCCGCGAGCGCAGTCACGTCGTAATTAAGGAAAGAGAGGGGTTTGAGGTCGCCAGCAAAGCGCGTGATGGGGGTGGAGGCGTCGCTGTCAATGTCAACATTGATTTCCTCGACGTTGACTTGTGGAGTGGATGGGCTGGGCCCTTGCAAGGATGGTGGATGCGTCCCCGTCTGCAAGGCGCGGACCCTGGAGATAGGGTTCCAGACTTCGGCGATCAGATTGTCGGTTCGGTCGATTTTGCCCTTCGCCCAAATGGGTTGAATGCCGTGGACGGTGGAAGCGTTGAGGGCGGCGACGATCAGCATGGCACCGGCAAAAATGTACGACTTGCGGAGCCGGGGGCGGTCGCCGGCATAGGTTGCATAGCAAGCGGCGCCGAGAAAAAGCAAAGCCGAGATTACGAAGATGCCGCTGGGAGCGTCGATCAGCATGAGCAACGCGACCGAGGCCAGGCATCCCGCCCCCGCTCCCACGAGGTCGGCAAAATAGATGCGGCCGATGGGAAAGGGCGTCCGCGTAAGTGAGAGGCAGACAACAACGCCCGAGAAAAAGAAAGGCACGGCGATGACCGCGGAGAACAGCAGAAAGCTGAATAAGGTCTCCACGGCAAGCGCGATTTCGAGCGGCACGGCCAACATGACGACGAGCGTGATGGGCATGGATACAGCCATGGCGAAGGCAGCTTGGGCGAGCCGTTTTGAAATGTCGCCGGGCTTGAACCACTGGGGAAGCAACTGGATCGCCAAGGCGCCGGCGGTCATGCCAAACATCGCCATGGAAATAGAAACGAAGGCGAGGTAGTACCAGCAGAGCACGCTCAACATCCGCGTCAGTACGACTTCGTACATAAGGGTGCTGGCGCAGATCAAGGAGAGGCCGAAATAAAAGGCGATCATGACATGTCCTCTGGAGCGGCACCCCGCATTTTCGTCAGTGATCGGGCCCGCGTGCGATTGTTCCGAGATTGCCATCTTGATTTAAGAACGGAGGGGAAGACTAACACACAGCTTTACCTTCCGCAAACGCAGCGCGTTCGCGATGACCGAAACGGAACTGAAGCTCATGGCGGCGGCGGCCAGGATCGGGCTTAGGAGCAGTCCGAATGCGGGATAGAGGACACCGGCGGCAATGGGCACTCCGATGGAATTGTAGAGAAACGCGAAGAAAAGATTCTGGCGAATGTTGCGCATGGTGGCGTGACTTAACTTACGGGCGCGCAGAATTCCTTCGAGGTCGCCTTTGAGCAGGGTGATGCCGCCGCTTTCCATGGCGATGTCGGTTCCGGTGCCCATGGCGATGCCGACGTGAGCTTGCGCCAGTGCGGGTGCGTCGTTGATGCCGTCACCAGCCATGGCAACGATGCGGCCTGCGCTTTGAAGTTGTTTGACGATCTCGGCTTTTTGCGCCGGTAGAACTTCGGCGCGAAAATCGTCTTGATAAATACCTAATTGACGCGCGATTTCCTGCGCCGTTCGCGCGTTGTCGCCGGTGAGCATGACGATGCGGATTCCCTGGGCTTTGAGGGCGCGCAGCGCGGCGGCGGCGGTGGGCTTGAGCGGATCGGCGATGGCGATGTGGCCGGCATATTGACCGTCGATGGCTACAAAGACCTGGGTCGCGCCGGGCACCGTTGCCGCTAAAACTTCGGCTTTGCGGCCAGAGCCGAAGACGCCGAGATCGGTCATGAGCGCCCAGTTCCCTGCCGCGATTCTCTTGCCCTCGACGAAACCTTTGACGCCCTGGCCCGTTATATGTTCAAAGCTGGAGACCGCGGAGAGTTTCAGATTCCGCTGGCTGGCGAATTCGACGATGGCAGCGGCCAACGGATGTTCGCTGGCGCGCTCGACGCTGGCGGCGAGGCGAACGGCCTCGAGATCGCTGTAGGCTGTGACTTTCGGCTTGCCTTCGGTGAGGGTTCCAGTCTTGTCGAAGACGATGGTGTCGACCTTTTCGAGGGTCTCGAGCGCCTCGGCGTTTTTAATGAGCACGCCGGCTTGCGCGCCGCGTCCGGTGCCAACCATGATGGCCATGGGCGTGGCAAGGCCGAGCGCGCAGGGACAGGCGATGATGAGCACGGCAACGGCGTTCACCATGGCGTGCGCGAAACGCGGCTCGGGGCCGAAGCTTATCCACACGAAGAAGGTCACGGCCGCGATGGCGATCACCGCCGGAACGAACCAGGCGGCAACTTTATCGGCGAGGCGCTGGATCGGAGCGCGGGTACGCTGCGCTTGGGCGACCATTTGCACGATCTGCGCCAGCATGGTTTCGCGGCCAACGCGCTCGGCGCGCATGATGAACGACCCGGTGTCGTTGACGGTTGCGCCGATCACGCGCGAGGCCACCGTCTTCTCTACGGGCATGGATTCGCCGGTAATCATCGACTCATCCACGTCGCTCGATCCCTCGAGCACGACGCCATCGACGGGGATCTTTTCGCCGGGACGGACGCGCAGTTTGTCGCCGGGCTGCACTTGTTCGAGGGGGATGTCGCGCTCACTTTGAGGGCCGTCTTCGCTGTCGTCTTCGTCGATGCGGTGCGCCATTTTTGGGCTGAGATCGAGCAGGGCGCGAATGGCGCTCGATGTGCGGCTGCGGGCGCGCAACTCCAGCACCTGGCCGAGTAATACGAGCGTGACGATGGCCGCCGCAGACTCGAAGTAAACATCGGGGCGGTCGCCCATGCCGCGGGACATATTGTGAGTCGCGCTGCGGGCCATAGTTAGGAACGAGGCGGAAAATATTTGTGGGAATAAAGTTGCCACCACGCTGAAGAGGTAGGCGACGCCGGTGCCCATGGCTATCAGCGTGAACATGTTGGCGCTGCGATGGACCACGGACGCCCATCCGCGCTGAAAGAAGGGCCAGCCGCACCACAGGACAACGGGCGTCGCGAGCAGCAGTTCGAGCCAGGGCAAAGCGCGGAGCCACGTCGATGGCAATGCCATGAAGGCGCGCGGCCACAACATGCTTCCCATGGCAATCGCCAAGAGTGGCGCGGTCAGGGCGAGGGCGATCCAGAAGCGGCGCGTCATGTTGCGGAGTTCGGGATTGGCTTCTTCGACGGCGAGCGTGGGCGACTCGGGATCGAGCGCCATGCCGCACTTGGGACAGGGGCCGGGGCCGATCTGCTGCACTTCGGGGCACATGGGACAAATGTAGGTTGAACGAACAAGAGCCCGCGCGTCTTTTGCGGTGGTGTCTGCCGATTTAGTATTCAGTACCGCTGGCGGCTTGCTCAGTGTGGGCATGACCAGCGTGGGCATAGTTTTTTTCGCAACGGCAGAGGGAGCGCCGAGAGACACCAGCCCCGATGCCGCCGTTGTTGGCATCCGCATCGGCTGGGGCGGGGCGGACAGGATCCGCTCAGGGCTCGTTTGGAATTTCGCCTGGCAACCGGCGCTGCAGAAGAAATATTCCTTGCCGTTGTGCAGCGTCTGGTAGCGGGCGGTTGCGGGATTCACATCCATGCCGCAGACGGGGTCTTTGGCTTTGGCTGGGAGCGGAGCGGGGTTCGGCTTGTCCACGGGGTTTGGGCCGTCCATAGTTGAGTTGCTAGAAGTTTATATCGAATCCAGAGTTACGGTGAGCGCAGGCGGCTGTTTCCACCCGAACCGATGGCAGATCGCGCTTGGCGGAATCCGGGCGTTCATAGATACTCACTATTAGATATTGAAAGAGTAGTCATCGAACTAATTGTTGGGAGAACGAAAATGACGTACCTCGAAGCCGTGTACCGCTACCAGACTGCGCCGGGAGAAGCGGCGTTGCGGGCCATTGACAGCGTGCGCGATGTCTATGGGATCCAGCGCATCGAGTTTACTGAGAATGAGAAGGAGCGGACGGTGCGAGTGCGCTTCGACGCCTCGCGCTTGAAGGGCGAGGCGGTGGCGATGTTGTTGCGGCAGGCCGGGATCGACGTGCGGGAACAACTGGCGCTGGCTTGAGTTTGTTGCGGAAAATGTTTTTCCAGGCAGGTTTTCTAACAGGAAGCTATGAAATGCGGCCGGAAAGCGCTTCGCCAGTTTCCCTGCGAATCTTCATTTTTGATGAAGACTCTTGGGGAAGGCTGCCGGAAAACTGGCCGAAGCGCGTCTCGGTCAATCGCTAGTGGCCGATGAGCGAATTTTGCAAAGGGGCATTCGGAAATACCTCTGGCCGAAGTTGTTCTCCAAACGCCCCGTTGCGCGCCACTTCGTTCTGCCCATGCAGGAGCATGTCAAGTGCCAATCGCTAAGAAAACTCCGATTAAGTCGGTTCATGGAGAGTTTTGCAAGGGCATGGCTTCAGCCATGCCGTCAGAATCCGCGACACAAGCGGCTTTACAGCTTGCGGAAAAAGTCGATTTTGCTCTTGATTTTGGGTGGCGCAGCGCTTCAGCGCTGCGATAAGTGCATTGTTTTGAATGCGGCTTTAGCCGCCGAGGTCGCTGTTTTTGTTCGGAAACGACTTTTTCCGCAACCTCTTTAGCCGCTGCGGGTCGCACTTTCAACCCATTCCGTCTGCCAGCGAAGACTTAATCGGAGTTTCCCTGAGGCATTGTCAACATGCAATCTTGGAACGCGGGCGCTGGCAGTTTTTGCGCGGTGCGGGAAATTTTTACTCGAAATTGCAGATTTGCCGTTTCGGCAAGGCCTCGATTTCCACAGCCAGCGCGGGATTTGGCGGGGAGCGGAAGCGGAATCGGACTCGGCCCGGGGTTTTGCCTGAAATTGATCGCTGTGTTTCGGGGTGGGCGAAACGATCCAGTTTCCGCTATAATCCAGAGACACAATTCTTCCATGATGCGCCCGTAGCTCAATTGGATAGAGTGCATGGCTACGAACCATGAGGTTGGGAGTTCGATTCTCTCCGGGCGCACCATTCCTGCCTGCTGAACGAAGCTCGCGGACGGGTTTCTAACGTTTGTGCAAGTCGTACCGGCTGGCTCGAATCACACCACCCAAATGGAAGCCTTGATCGAGCAGCATCGTGGCCTGTCACTGCTCACGCTCGTACGCCGCTTCATCCTCCCTCACGAGCGTCTCAATTTACTCGGGGAGGAAACCACTAAGGTAGGAAGCACCGCGAGCAGCGAGAACTCTCAACTTCTCGATCGTCTGCTGCGTCGGGCTTATTGCCATTTTTCGCTTGGACATAATTCCGCGAACCTGCTACGTATCCATGGCAGCCGCCACCGCTGTCAGTACCGTACTCGTAACTTGCTTAAAGGCCTCCGAAGCGGGATCGATCAGCTCAAAATGGCCGGCATGCGGTACCTCAATCCACTGGACCAACTCGCCCGCTCTCTTTTTCCACATGACATAGTCGCGGCTGAACTCCGGCGGCACCATGTCATCCTCGCTGCCGTGGAGCAGCCACTGCCGTGCTTGCGGAATGCTGAGTTCCATCGGATCGGCTTGCCGGTAGTATTCCGCCACCGTCTCCGGCTTGCCACCCATGAACTCGGGAATAGCGTCACCGCCTAGGTGCAGCGCGCAGCCTTTCTCAAGATCGACGACTCCGGCCAACGAAATTACGCGCCGGACCGAGGTTTCATGCGCCGCCAAGCACAGGGCAAGCTGCCCACCCGCCGAATGCCCCATCGCTACAAATCTGTCGAGATCGAGATGAAATCGGGAATGCTGCCGCTGAACAAACCGGTAGGCAGAGCGGACATCCTCAAATGTTCCGGGCCATCCGCCGCCGTTGTTACCGACCCGCCGATATTCGATATTGAAGGTGGCGACACCCACGGCCCGCAGCGCTTCGCACAAGTGCCCAGCGTGTGCCAGGTCATTCTTCGCCCGCCAATAGCCGCCGTGGATGTTCAACACAACGGAGTGCGGCCCCCCCGTTGGCGGCAGACGCACATCGAGAAACTGATTCGAGTCGGTCCCATAGGCGACGCGAGTATCGGGGGGCGGCTGCGGTTGGCTGAGAATGTCTTCAAGGGACACGAGTCGCTCCCTGTGCGATATTAGCCCTGCTTCATCTTTAGTTTGCTCTTGTTTTCTTCAATAAACGCTTTAAGCTCGGGAGCGGCGTCGAGCAACCTTGTCCACTGCTCGTAATAGAGCGTAACGGGAAAGCGGCCGAGTCCATAGACGCTGACGCCGCCCTTTTCGCTGACGCGAAACTCGATGGCGCCGCTTCTCTTCTTCGTTTCGACCTGCTTTTCCAGATCGGCCAGACGGGCTTTCAATTCTTCGTAGCTTGGTTCGGTCATGAATGCACCTCGATCTATTTTTTATCACAGGAAGGCAATTCGCGGGAGGCGGGCAAATCGAAGGATGCGAGAACCGAGGCGAGCGCCAGTTCAGGCGCCGCACCCAGGGCCGTTCTTGCGGAAGAAGAGTCGGGCATTCTCGACTTGCGGCAGGTTCCCTTAAGGTGAAAAAGTTTTCACTCGGGTCCCGGACCGGCGGCTCTCTTCAGCCATCTCTCGCGGTCACAGCCGGTTAGGGTACTTGCGTAAGATGGGGGATGGAAGCGTAGATGCTAAAATAAGGCGAGCGACGAATTTCAAGGGGAGAACACAGAATGGCGAAGAAGAACGCACTACTAGAGAGCATACCGATGCTGGTGTTGCTGGGGTTGCTGGCGGGCATAGTTGGGGGCGCGGGAGTCGGCTTTATCCAATTGCGGGCCATGAACTCCTCCGCATCCAGCACCGCTGGCAAGTAAATTCCGATTACCGATTCCCGCAGAGGGCCGATCTCAGATTCAACCAAGAATTGGAGCGGGAGACGGGGATCGAACCCGTGACATCCAGCTTGGGAAGCTGGCGTTCTACCGCTGAACTACTCCCGCTCGACTTCGATAGACTACCATTCCACCCTGTTCAAGACAACGGGGTCCGCATTGTGTGGCGGATATTCATTAAAACGGCGCGCCGCCGTGTTTGCCTTTCTCGTACGGCCTTTGTAATATTCCCGCTCGGGACTTTTGTCGAAGTCATCCACCCGTCCAGGAGTTGTCATGTTTGCCGATTCCCTCCCCCCAAGGTACAACTCGCGCCGCAACTTTCTTCGTACAGGGCTGACTGCAATGGCGGCCACAACTGCTTACCCGGCGCTGGGCTCGGCGCGCGCTGCCGGTCCCGATCGAGCGCCTTCGCCCACGCCGGATGTCGAGAAGTTTGAAAAAGACTTCGAACTCGACGAGATCACGATTGACGGCGTGCAGAAAGCATTCCGGTCTGGTCGGTATTCTTGCCGCTCTCTGACCGAGAAATATCTGGCGCGCATTGAGGAAATCGACAAGGCAGGGCCCCGGGTCAACTCGATCGTCGAACTGAATCCCGACGCGCTGCACATCGCCGACGCGCTTGATCGGGAGCGCAAGGCAAAGGGGCCGCGCGGGCCCCTGCATGGCATTCCGGTGGTCGTCAAAGACAACATCGATACCGCGGACCGCATGCAAACGACTGCGGGATCGCTGGCGTTGCTGGGGTCGCATCCCGCGAACGACGCTTTCGTCGCCGCGCAGTTGCGCCGAGCTGGAGCCGTGATTCTCGGCAAAACCAATCTCAGCGAGTGGGCCAACATTCGTTCCAGTCATTCCACCAGTGGATGGAGCGGTCGTGGCGGACTTACGCGCAATCCTTACGCTCTCGACCGCAATCCCTGTGGATCGAGTTCCGGCAGCGGAGCTGGCGTCTCGGCGAACCTGTGCGTTGCCGGAGTGGGCACGGAGACGGACGGATCGGTCGTCTGCCCGTCAGCTGTGAACGGCGTGGCCGGACTGAAACCGACAGTGGGGCTGGTGAGCCGCAGCGGCATCGTTCCTATCTCGCACAGCCAAGACACGGCGGGCCCGATGGCGCGCACGGTGCGCGATGTTGCGATCCTGCTCGGCGCCATGGCGGGAGCCGATCCCGAAGATTCCGCGACCGCCGACAGCCGGGGCAAGGCGTTTTCCGACTACACGAAATTCCTCGATCCCACGGGACTCAAAGGCGCGCGCCTGGGCGTGGTGCGGAAATATTTCGGCTTCAACGATGCCGTTGATCGGCTCATCGAGACGCTCATCGGCGAGATGAAGAGCGCGGGCGCGGAGATCGTCGATCCCGCCGACGTTCCCACCATTGGCAAATTCGACGACAGCGAGCTGACCGTCTTCTACTACGAACTCAAGGCCGACCTTGCCGCCTATCTGGCGCGCCGCGGCACTACTTCGGTCAAGAGTCTGAAGGATGCGATCGAGTTCAACGAGCGCAATCGCGACCGCGAAATGCCCTATTTCGGACAGGATATTTTCCTTAAATCGGAACAGAAAGGCCCGCTCACTTCGAAGGAATATCTCGATGCACTGGCCCTGAATCGCCAACTCAGCCGCGTCGAGGGCATCGACTTCGTCATGGACAAGTTCAAACTCGACGCGTTCCTAGCCCCCACCGGAGGCCCCGCCTGGCTTACCGACCTGATCAACGGCGATCACGTCGCCGGAGGTAGTTCGAGCGCCGCCGCCGTCGCCGGCTATCCCAACATCAACGTACCGGCCGGTTCTCTCTGGGGATTGCCGATCGGCATCTCATTCTTCGGGCGCGCCTGGAGCGAGCCCACGCTGCTCAAGATCGCCTATTCGTTCGAGCAGTTGACGAAAGCCCGCCAGAAGCCGCGCTTCCTTGCGACCATCGACAGCCGGGCAAACTCTTAGGAACTTGTTGTACACGGCTCCGAACCCGACTTTCAACGGATACTTTTATCGCTGCTGAGTCGATCCCGGACTGAGGGCCTTGTCGAGGCTCGCCTTGTCCGGTGCGGGTTGGCCGGGGACCGCAGGCGCGGCGGGCGCGAGCGGTGGCTGGTTCGATACCGGCAATAACGACGAGGGCGCGGCAAACAGCGGGTCGGACTTCGCATCGGACTGCAAATCGGGCGCCGGTTGCGCCGCCGCCGGACGGATTCCCTTGGCCTCCACAATCGACCATCGCCAATCTTCATCGGGGCCGGGAGTGATGCCGATATTTTCGTGAAACGATGTTGTGCTGAAGGGCTTGGCCGCGGCCTTGAGGTGGTAGAGGAGCGTTACATCGGAACGGCGCTCGACGGTGGCCGGCTCCATGGCTTGAGCGGCGGGAATCACACGCGCGCGCGCCGCCACTTCGGCGTTCTCTCCGGGCTTGCGTTCGAACGTAAGGCCAATGGTGATTTCGCGCAGGTCCCAGTCCGTCCCGTTAAATACTTCGAGGTCCAGGTTCGCGTCCTGAATCGAACCGGGACCGTCGATCTTGAGCAACTCGGGGAGCGGCAAGTCTTCGACGAGGACCGGCTTGATCAGCAGCGCACTGGCCCGCGCGTTGAACGACAAACTGCAAGTCACATCTGGAGACGACACTTTCACCGTATTGCTGGCGGGGTCGATGGAAAGCACGGTCTTGTCTTGCTTGACCGGCCTGGCTTTTTTGGCGTCCTCGATGGCCTGGGCCAGATTGTCGTTGTCGATCACCGTGGGGATCTCGGTGGGAGCCGACGAGGGGGCTGTGTTCGGCTGAAGTTGAGTCTGCTGCTGCGATTTGCTGTTGCGGAGATTGCGCGCGAGGTCGCCGAGCGAGGGCGCATCGTCTTGCGCCGAGGCGGCCATCGGAAAGAGCGCGGCGAACAGCGCCGAGAGCGCAAGCCATCGCAAGTTGGGGAGTTTGGGCCGCATGTTTTCGCTCACTGGCGCGCGTGCGCGCAGCGGGCCTACACAGAAAGTTTAGGCGAGATGGAAGGGAAAAGAAGTTACCGGAGGGACACGTTGGTGCTAGTACTTTCAGATTTGGCAAATAGGGATGGGAACGGGGCATGGGCGCGCGGAAGTTGATGCGCGCAACGGGGCGCGCCCATGCCCCCCTTCACTCGTCGTTACTTACAGCAGGCCAGAAGCACGAAAACGCGCGATCGGGTCGGCCACCGCCATTGCTTGACGTCTAAAAACCCAGCGCGCCACCGCCATCCCCAATGCCGCATAGCACAAACGCCAGATTCTCATACCATCTCTCCCCACGCAGGACCTTTTGCAGGGGAGAGACTACAAAGTCCCGTCGTGAACTAACGCTAACGCTGCCCAATCGGAAGGTCTAGCCCACGAAGGTGCTATGACGTTGTACTAAAGTAATAGCTGCTGATGAATTCAAGGTAACCAGCGTTACCCGCGGAGACGGGCTGGCCCGGTCTCGTCTGGACGCGGCGGGAGGCGCGGCAAGCCGCGTCTCTACTCGGAATTCTCGATCCAGCCGCCGCCGGCAACGATGTCTCCATCGTAGAAAACGGCGGCTTGGCCGGGGGTGATGGCGCGCTGCGGCGCGTCGAAGATAACTCGAATTTCGCCGGGGCCAACGGATTCAATCATGGCTGGCGCGGGTTGGTGCTGGTGGCGGATCTTCACCGCGACCCGCATGGGCGCGCGCAGCTCGGCGGTCGAAATCAGGTTTACCCGGCGAGCGTGGAGAGTGCGCGAGTAAAGCTCTTCGTCGCTGCCGACCACAACTTGCCGCGTGTCGTTATTGATATGAATCACATAGAGCGGCGAGCCCGTGGCCACACCGAGTCCCTTGCGCTGGCCGACTGTGAAGTTATGAATGCCCGCGTGCTGGCCGATCACCTTGCCGCCGGTAGTAACCACCTCGCCATAGGTCGGTTCGCGGGCGATTGTCTCATCGCCAATCCGGGTGGGATTCTCTCCCTGCTCTGCGAGATAGGCTTCGAGAAAGTTCTTGTAATCGCCGCCGGGGACGAAGCATATCTCCTGCGAGTCGGGCTTTTCGGCGATCGCCAGGTTGTGCTTGCGGGCTAGCTCGCGGACTTCCGGCTTGGTCATTCCGCCGAGAGGAAACAGAGTGCGGCTTAGTTGCTCCTGCGTAAGTCCGAAAAGGAAGTAAGTTTGGTCTTTCGACTTATCGGCTGGCCGCTTCAGCAGCCAGCGGTCGAGATGCTCGTCAAACATTATTTGGGCGTAATGGCCGGTAGCGATTTTATCGGCGCCAATCTGGCGCGCCACAATAAGAAGCTGGTCGAACTTCAAATGATTGTTGCAGAGACTGCACGGGACCGGCGTACGTCCGGCGAGATACTCCTGGACAAACGGCCGCACCACGTCGCGCTCAAAGCGCTCCTCGTGATTGACCACATAGTAAGGAATACCGAGCGTTTCGGCGACGCGGCGAGCATCGTACACGTCGTCGATGGAACAGCAGCGGCCTTGGACGGATTCCGTCATGCCCGCGTGTCCGGCGAGACGGCGCTGGTTCCAGAGCTGCATGGTCAGGCCGATGACGTTGCGGCCTTCGGCGCGCAGCATAGCGGCAACGGCCGAGGAGTCCACTCCTCCCGACATGGCGACGGCGATAGTTTCAACAGTTAGCATTCGGCAATCGTTATTTGGAGACTGGTTCGAGCCGCGAGCTTCGAGCTACGAGCGAGTCCCTACGGTCTGTCGTCCCGATGCTTACTCGCAGCTCGTAGCCCGAAGCTCGGAGCCTTACTGTTCATCGGCGATAACTCACGCAGTCGCGCTACGGTTTCCGCGGTCAATGCCAGCGCGACGTCTATATCCTCGGGCGTATTTTGTTTGCCGAGGCTGAAGCGGACGCTGGCTTTGGCGCGCTCGGGAGCGAGTCCCATGGCGAGCAGGACATGCGATGGTTCAATCGTTCCGGAAGAGCACGCGGCGCCGGTTGAAACCGCCAATCCCTGCAAGTCGAGCGCGATGACCAGCGCCTCGCCTGCGATGCCGTCGAAATAAATATTGGACGTATTGGGCAGGCGCGGCGCGACTTCGTCATTCAAACCTGCGTCATTCAAACCTGCGTCATTCAAACCTGCGCCGTTCAGTCCCGTGCCTTCGATCGAGAGCAGTTCCCTTTCCAAACGGTCGCGCGCGGCGGCCATCTTCCGATCGTCGCCGCGTTCGAAGCCGGCGATGGCCAACTCGGCGGCCTTGCCCAATCCGACGATGCCCGGGACGTTCTCCGTGCCGGCGCGACGCGAGCGCTCGTGGCTGCCGCCATAGAACATAGGCTCAAGCTGAGTTCCCTTGCGCACGTAGAGCGCGCCCACCCCTTGCGGCCCGTGGAACTTGTGGCCGGAGACGGTGAGCAGGCCGCAGCCGATTTCGTCGACATCGATCGCGATCTTGCCCGCCGCTTGCACGGCATCGGTGTGAAAACATACGCCGGCTTCGGCGGCTATCTTTCCAATCTCGGCGAGGGGCTGGACCACGCCGGTCTCATTGTTGGCGAACATGATCGAGATCAGCTTTGTGTTGGGACGGAGGGCGCGCTTGACATCCGCCGGATCGACCAAGCCGCGGCCATCGACGGGAACGTAAGCGACTTCGCATCCTTGTGCCGCGAGATGCTTGCACGCGTTAAGCACGGCGTGGTGCTCGATGGTCGAAGTGACCACGTGGCCGACGGCCTGTATTGTCCCAAAAATAGCAAGGTTGTCGCCTTCGGTGCCGCCGCCGGTAAACACGATCTCGGAGGCGCGGCAGGCGAGCAGCGCGGCCACCGATTCGCGGGCGCGCTCGACGGCGGCACGCGTCTCCTGCCCATGATGGTGGATGGAGGACGCGTTGCCAAAGCGCTCGCCAAAGTAGGGCCGCATGGCCTCCAGCACCTCGGGGAGCATCGGCGCAGTCGCGTTGTTGTCGAGATAGACGCGGCGCATTATGCTGCTTCTATTGTACCGATACGGGGCGCGCTTCCCGGCAACCCGAACAACTCAGCGATTCTCGACCGGCACGTATTTCTGCGGATACGCGGGCCCGATGTATTCCGCGCGCGGCCGGATCAGCCGGTTATCGTCGAGTTGTTCGATGACGTGGGCCGTCCAGCCGCCGATGCGCGCGACCGCGAAGATGGGCGTGAACAGGTCCACATCGATGCCGAGCGTGTGGTAGGTGGACGCGGAATAGAAGTCCACGTTGGCGTTGAGCTTCTTGTCGCCGCGGACATAGTCCTCGATTTTCTGAGAATACTCGAACCACTTGGGATCGCCGCTGGATTGGCCGAGGTCGCGCGACATTTCTCGCAAGTGCGTGGAACGCGGATCTTCCGTGTGGTAGACGCGGTGCCCGAAGCCGGGGATTTTTTTCTTCTGCGCCAGCAAGCCCTTGACATACTCGACCGGGTCGGCGCCGTTGGCATCGATCTCCTTGAGGATTTTGAAGACGGCTTCGTTGGCGCCGCCGTGCAGTGGGCCCTTGAGCGTGCCGATGGCCGAGGTGATTGCCGAGTGCATGTCGGAAAGCGTGGCGGCCGTGATCCGCGCCGCGAAGGTGGAAGCGTTCAGCTCATGGTCGGCATGCAGAATGAGCGCGGTGTCCAGTGCGCGCTCGGCGGTCTTCGAGGGCGGCGCTCCGTTCAGCATGAGCAGGAAATTGGCCGCGTGCGAAAGCGCCCGGTCGGGCTCGACCATCAGCTTGCCTTTGCGAATACGGTCGTAGTCCGCCACCAGCATCGAGATCTGCGAGGTCAGGCGGATGGCCTTGTTGATGTTCGCTTCATGATCGTTCTTGCTGTTCTCGGGATCGTAATACGAGAGCGTGGACACGATGGTGCGCAGCATGTCCATGGGCGCGACGTGTCTGGGAATGAGCTGCAAGCGGTAAAAAATCGAGGCGTCGAGCTTGCGCTCTTCCGCCATGCGCCACTTGAGATGCCTGAGTTCGTCGGCGTTAGGCAAGTGCCCGAACCACAGCAGGTGGCAGACTTCCTCGAAAGTGGAGTGGTTGGCAAGGTCGTGGATGTCGTAGCCGCGATAGGCGAGCACTCCCGCTTCGCCATCGATGTAGCAGATGCTGGAGGTGGCGGCGACAATTCCTTCCAGACCTCTGGGAATGTACGGGTTCGTAACGGTGGACATGGCTCCTCGTTTACAGTGCGGATGGATATTAAGATGCTCGCGCGCGCAAAAAGTCGCACTGAGTCTCTAATTTATACGCCAAACTCGCGGCGGTATCCAAGCGCATTCCTAGCACTGTGACCGTATGATGATTACGGCATGGAAAACGAGTAGCGCCGGCATCTTGCCGGCTGTCCCGAGGGCGTCTCGCCCTCGGCACGGCGGGCGAAGACGCCCTCGGGACAGCCGCCGGGACGGCGGCGCTACTCTCTCGTGAAAAGGTATAAATCACATGGTCACGGCACTAGCGGGTGACGTTTGGCCGTTGGTGTAAATAGGGAGAGGGTGCGGGGGTTGACGGAGAACGGCTGGTAGCCCCGGCAGGAATCGAACCTGCATATTCAGTTTAGGAAACTGAAGTCCTATCCGTTGAACGACGGGGCCAAAAGAAATATGCGAAATCAGGTTAGCAGGTTCGGAAACGGGTTGCCAAATCTGCGATAAGTCTGCAATTCGCCGCAAAATGCAGGTCCCTCCCCATCGGCTGTGCTCAGGGCCGGGACAACGAATTCATAATGCTGATTACAATTCATAAGATGTGTGGCGCGGATACAGTTCCGCCGCCGACGAAGTGGACGATCTCCAGACGGTCTCCATCGCGCAAGGGAGTCTGTGGCCATTGGCCGCGGGGAACGATTTCGCGGTTCAGCTCGATGGCCACGCGGTCCGGCTTCATGCCGAGTTGCTCGACGAGCGCGCCCAGCGTTTCGGCGGAAAAGACCTGGGTTTCGCCATTGATTGTGAGATTCATTGGATTGATTGTCGCACGCTCGATGGACAAGCGAAATCTCTTGTAGAGACGCGGCTTGCCGCGTCTCCTTGTCCGCGGGCAGTGCTGGTGCAAGCGGAGACGGGGCTAGCCCCGTCTCTACAACAACCGGGCTCTAACCGGCGGCGCGGAGTTGGAACTTGCGCGTGGCCGTGCGTCCGTCGAAACTGGCTTGCACGAGCACGGAGGAATCGGCGAGCGACTTTTCATCCGCCTGCACGCTCATTTCGGCGTTGCCGCGGGCGTCGGTGAGGACCTGCGCGTAGTAGGGCGCGGCGTTGGGCCGTGCGAAGCGGAGTGTGAGGCGAGCGCCTTCGATCGTGGCGCCTCCGTCGGTAACTCGGATTTGCAGGGTCAAGGCGCCGCCCGAATGAACGGAACTGGCATTGATCCACTCCAGGTCAAGTTCCTTCACCGCCGCCAGCGTTTCCGGGGTATCGCGCTTGTCGAGAATGGATTCGAGTTTGCCGTCGCGGATGGCGTCGAGCGCCTCGCGATGCAGCTCGCGCAGCATCTTCTCCCGCTCCTGATCGTTGATCAGAGGGCCGTTCGGAGAGCCGGTTTTGGCTTCCGCCGCGCTCGGTCCATAGGGAACGGCGCGCTTTCCTATGCAGCGGCCGCGAACGAAAACTTGCGTTTGCAGCAACTGCTCGCCTTCACGCGCTTCGCTCTGCACGTGGTAGATCGTGTCTTCGTGCCGGATGTCGGTGTTAAAACCAAAGATCATGCGGTCCAGGCTCTCCCCGGCGATGTTGAGACAGGTTTCGCCGGATGAAACTGCTGTGAAAACACAGGTGCTATCTTAAAGTGCGTTGACAACTCATGCCACCTTCTGGGCGATGGTCTCGTCTAGGATTTCCCGCACGGTCAATGGCACGATGACGGCGTGCTCACGCCGAAAAAATGCGTTGATTTCGGTCAGCGCATCGCTGGAAAACCCAAAGGCAACGAAAAACCCCTTCTTTCGTTTCGTCCTTGCCATCGCAGTCTCAAATTGATCTATATCCGGACGGCCCACTTTGTCCCGTTGTTTGACTTGGATCGGGTACCATTGATCCATAAAGTCGAGTTCCACCGCTCCAGTCTTGCTCGACTTCGGCTCAGACCCTATGGGGTAAATGCGTCCATCGATGCCCATGTCGCCAACCTGTGTCTTATTCGGAATGCCGCCAAGTGCGATAACGGCCCAATTCTCGAACTCAAACGGCGGCATTTCGCGGAGTTGCTTTTCCGTCCACGGCAGATCGCGCACCACGAAACCCTTACCGTGGCCCCGATAGTTCTCGCCTTCGCGCAGTTTGCAAACTTCGCGCAGCCGCTTCGCCATAACACGGCAGGCGGTTGGGGAAATGTCGATACCGATCCACTGCCGTCCGAGGTTTTGCGCTGCGACGAGGGCGGTACCGCATCCACAAAAGGCATCGAGCACAATGTCGTTCTCGTTCGACGACGCTTTGACAATGCGGTCTAACAGAGCAAGTGGCTTTTGCGTTGGATAACCAAGCCGCTCCGGATCCTTTTGCTGCAAATGGCTGATATGCCACACATCGCTTGGGGTCACGGGCTCGTCGTCATAGTACTTATAAACTTTCCCGGCGCCATTGATCGTCCGATACACCCTGCCGTCATCGTCAATATGCTTCTTTAGATTGTTCCACTTTTCAAGTGTGGAGTTGCACAACTCGCACCGATCGCGCGGGATTGCAACGGCATCTCCGTTAAAGGTGTAATTCTTCGTTTCCGCCGATGGAGAGTAAAATAATAGGACATCGTGTTTGCGGTGGAAGTGAGACTTGGCCCTGCCGCCCGATTCGTAGGCCCAGACAATTTCATTTATAAAACTGTTCTCTCCAATAATCTGGTCGAGCATAACCTTGACATAATGGCTTGCATGCCAGTCGCAGTGATAGTAAAAGCTACCAGTCTTCTTTAGGACCCGCGTCAGTTCCACACATCTGGGGCGCATGAAATCTATATAGGCACGGGTCGATTCGTGGCGATCCTCAAAAGCGCGCTTTTCTTTCGTCTCGCCCCAGAACACCTCGTAGTTGCGGTTGGAGTTGAAGGGCGGGTCAATGTAAATCAGGTCGATACAGGCATCCGGCAGTTTCTTTAGCCGCTCCAGATTGTCCCCACAGTAAATCGCGCGGGTATCGAGCGTCGACGAAGGCTTGCGGGACGAGGGGGCCATGGCTGAAATTATCTCAGGCTGAAATTATCTCATGCGATCAACGATTCTCTCAGTTGCCGGACATGGTAGATTGAACCCGCTTCCCTCACGAAGAGTGACGCATGGGGCTGATGGAGGCAGCAGAAGCGGCGACTGGCGGGTAACTGAGGTATCGGCATCGTAAAAGCTCCTTCGAACGTCCGGCATGGTCTGAAAGAAAACACGCTCATCGCTTGACACTTCCGCCAGCCAAAACTAATCTGGTACGACTGGGTTGCGCTTGACGCAAATTATATATAGCTCCTCCTATGCCGGACAATGATTTCGCGCCCTACTTGCCTCTCTTGATGCACTTCGGCATCGCCACGGCCCTGGCGGCCGCGATTGTCATTCTGTCGTACTTGGTGGGCCAGCATAAGCCGAATCGGGCAAAGGTGTCGCCCTACGAGTGCGGCGTTCAGCCCATTGGCGACGCACAGGGGCGGTTCTCAGTCAAGTTCTACCTGGTTGCGATGCTCTTTATATTGTTCGACGTGGAGGCCGTTTTCCTTTACCCCTGGGCGGTCATCTTGCGCGAACTGAAGATGTTTGGCTTCTGGGAGATGATGGTGTACATCGCGATCGTGATGGTCGGCCTCTTCTATATATGGAAAAAAGGCGTGCTCGACTGGGGGCGGACGGCCGCGAAACGAGGAGAGTTTTAATGGTGCTCGCTCCTCCCATCACTGATATCGAGGCGTTGAAAGCGCATCCCGCGCTGGGCCGCCTGGTGGCCTGGAACGCTGCCGCGGTCGAGGCGGTGAAGTTCGATCGCGACGAGCTTACGATCTGGATCGAAAAGGACGCCATTCGCGAAGCTTGCGCCATTTTGCGCGACTCGGCGGATTGTCCATTCAATTATCTGGCCGACCTCACCTGCGTCGATTGGTATCCCTCGGAGCCGCGCTTTGAGATGGTTTATCATCTGCTTTCGATTCCGGCGAAAGAGCGCGTGCGCCTGAAAGTCCGGCTCGATGACGCGAGTCAGGCAATCGAATCGGTCACTTCGGTTTGGCCCTCGGCCAACCACTATGAGCGCGAAGTGTTCGATCTGTTTGGCGTGCGCTTTACCGGACATCCCAACCTCGAACGCATCATGATGCCCGACGACTGGGAAGGTCATCCGCTGCGTAAGGACTACCCAGTGGAGGGTTACCGGTAAGCCATGACGCAATTTCCCACTGCTGTCGCCGAAGCCGGCCACGAAACTCCCTCGGGCGACCGCACCCTCGTCCTCAACATGGGGCCGCAACATCCGTCGACTCACGGCGTGCTGCGCTTGGTGCTCGAAATCGACGGCGAGACCATTGTGCGGCTCAAGCCGGTGATCGGCTATCTGCACACGGGTATCGAGAAAACCTGCGAGGCGAAGTTCTATCAGCAAGTCGTGCCGCTGACCGACCGCATCGACTATCTCTGCCCCATGACCAACAATCTCGCCTACTGCCTGGCAGTGGAAAAGTTGCTGGGGCTGGAGATTCCTCCCAAGGCGCAGTGGATGCGGGTCCTGATGAATGAGCTGACCCGCATCAATTCGCACCTGGTCTGGCTGGGAACGCACGCCATGGACCTGGGCGCGTTCACCGTCTTCCTCTATTGCTTCCGCGAGCGCGAAGACGTTCTGCGTTTGTTCGAGATGGTCAGCGGACAGCGGATGATGACCTCGTATTTCCGCATTGGCGGATTGGCGCTGGAGCCGCCGCTCGGTTTTTTCGAGAAGGTCAAGAAGTTCGCCGACCGCTTTCCCGGAAACGTGGATGAATATGAAGGCTTGCTGACCGGCAATCCGATCTTCATGATGCGCACCAAGGGCATCGCCCGGCTGAACGCGGAGGACGCGATCGCGCTGGGCGCGTCCGGTCCGACGCTGCGCGCGAGCGGCATCGATATCGACCTGCGCCGCGATGTTCCTTATACGGGCTACGAAAATTTCAAATTCAACGTGCCGATTCGCACCGAAGGCGATGTGTTCGCGCGATACTTGTGCCGCGTCGAAGAGTTACGCGAGTCGATTGGCATGGTGCAGCAGGCGCTCGCGGGAATGCCCGAAGGCCCGATTAAGGCCGACGCGCCCAAGGTCGTGCTGCCCGACCGCGAGAAGATGAAGACGCAGATGGAAGCCCTCATCTACCATTTCAAGATCATTACCGAGGGCTTCGCGGTCCCGGTGGGCGAGGTTTATCAGGCGGTCGAATCGCCGCGCGGCGAGATGGGATACTACGTTGTCAGCGACGGAACGGCCAAACCGTATCGTGTGCACATGCGCGGCCCGTCCTTCGCGAACTTACAGGCGCTGGCCAAAATGTGCGAGGGCTGCCTTATCGCCGACGTGGTCGCCGCCATTGGAAGCATCGACGTTGTGCTGGGAGATATAGACCGGTAGGAAATTTGTAATTGGCGATTTGTAATTTGTAATTTAGAGCGTTTTCACGGTTTGTGTAAAACACAGTCGGTCTTTGGGTAGGGCACGGCTTCAGCCGTGCCGCCCAGGACCAATAAATATGTGGGCTTTACAGGCTGCGGAAAAACTCGGTCTCGCGCTTGTTTTTGGGTGGCGCAGCGCTTTAGCGCTGCGGTAAGTGCATTGTTTTGAATGCGGCTTTAGCCGCTGAGGGCACGGGTTTTGCTCGGAAACGACTTTTTCCGCAGCTTCTTTAGCCCCTGAGGGATTGTCGGCAGCGAGATATAAACCGACGGTGAAGACGCTAATAGGACGCGCACAAATCATGAAGTTTAGCGATGAGTTCGAGACGCGCTTCACCGAGATGCTAACTCACTATCCGACCCGGCGGTCGGCGCTTGTGCCTACGTTACTCTACGCGCAGGACGAGGTGGGCGCGTTGACGGACGAAGTGATTGCAGAACTGGCGCAACGCCTGGATCTCACCGAACTCGAAGTTCGCAACGTGATCAGTTATTACTCGATGCTGACCACGAAACCGCGAGGAAAATATAACGTACAGGTCTGTACGAACATCGCCTGCATGTTGCGCGGCGGCGAAGAGATTCTGCATCACTGCAAAAAGAAGCTCGGCATTGAACACAAAGGCACAACGGAAGACGGTCTTTTTTCTCTCGAAGAAGTGGAGTGCATCGGCGCCTGTAGCTGGGCCCCGGCAGTTCAGGTAAATTACGATTTTCACGAGAACCTGACCACCTCAAAACTAGATCAGATTCTCGATGACTATAAGAAGAAGGGAATGCAATAAAGCATCGGGCAATCCGGTGACTTGGTGATCTGTACCTCTTTAAGATCACCCGATGACCCGATGACCCGATGACCCGATCTACATGGCTTTTCTAGTTTCCCATCCCGACGAGGTACGCGTGATCTCCAAGCGCTTTGGTCAAGGTGCCACGGACATCGACCGCTACCTTCAACTGGACGGCTATAAAGCCGTGCAGAAGGCGCTGGCCATGCAGCCCGACGCCATCATTGCCGAGGTCAAGAACTCCGGCCTGCGCGGGCGCGGCGGCGCTGGATTCAGCACCGGGATGAAATGGTCGTTTGTTCCCAAGCTGTCGGCCAAACCGAAATACGTGCTTTGCAACGGCGATGAGAGCGAACCCGGTACCTGCAAAGACCGCCTGATTTTCGAGCACGATCCGCACGCGATCGTTGAAGGTGTCATGATCGCCGCCCTCGCGGTCGGTTCTCATACCGGCTACATCTATATTCGCGGCGAGTATCGCTATCTTTCGGTGATCATGCAGAAGGCGATCCAAGACGCTTACGCCAAGGGTTTCCTCGGCAAGAACATTTTCGGCAGCGGATACGATCTCGACGTTTACTGGCACGGCGGGGCGGGCGCTTACGAAGTGGGTGAAGAGTCGGCGCTGATGGAATCGCTTGAGGGCAAACGCGGCGTTCCGCGCATTCGTCCTCCATTCCCCGCCGTGGTCGGCCTGTGGGGTGGCCCGACGGTGATTAATAACGCCGAAACGCTGGCCTCCGTTCCGCACATCATTCTGGGCGGCGCGGAGTGGTACGCGAAACTTGGATCGCCGAAAAATGGCGGAACGCGGCTGTTCTGCCTGTCGGGAAATCTCAACAAGCCGGGCGTATACGAGCTTCCGATGGGCTATAACCTCAAGAAGATGATCTATGAGGTCGGCGGCGGAATTGCGAACGGGCGCTATTTGAAAGCCGTGGTTCCTGGCGGATCGTCAACGCCAGTGCTGCTGCCGGAGGAAATCGATATTGCCATGGATTTCGACTCGCTGGCCAAAGCAGGCTCGATGCTTGGTTCCGGCGGTGTGGTGGTGCTCGACGATACTACCTGCATCGTGAAGTTCGCGTTGCGCACCATCAAGTTCTATCAGCATGAAAGCTGCGGATGGTGCATCCCATGCCGCGAAGGCACCGACTGGCTGAAGAAGACGCTGACGCGATTTCATGCCGGCGCTGGACTGAAGATAGACATCGACAACATTTATTACTTGGCAGAAAACATGTTGGGGAAAACTTTCTGTCCGCTGGGAGACGCAGCGGCAATGCCGACGATGGCATTTGTAAAGAAGTTTCGCAAGGAATTCGAAGATCATTTGGAAGGCGATCCCTGCCCGTTTGAGAAGGCAGTCGCAACGGAATCGGCAATGGCGTAGAGAGATTTGTAATTTGCGATTTGTAATTTGTAATTGCTTTTGTTTTTCAATTGCCAATTACAAATTACCAATTACAAATTCATGGCTGACGTAACTCTAACTGTCGATGGCAAGAAGATAACGGCCCCTGCGGGGACGCTGCTGATCGAGGCCTGCAAGAGCGTGGGCATTGAAATCCCCTCGTTCTGCTATTACCCCGGGCTCTCGTTGCAGGGCGCTTGCCGCATGTGCGTCGTGAAAATCGAGAAGATGCCCAAGCTCCAAACCGCCTGTACTACGACGGTCACCGAGGGCATGATCGTCTCGACCGACAGCGATGAAGTGCGCCAGGCGCGCAAGGCGATGGTCGAGTTACTGCTTGGGAATCATCCCCTGGATTGCCCGGTGTGCGACGCCGGGGGCGAATGCGAACTGCAGGACATGGCGTTCTCCTACGGCGCCTCTGAATCGAAATTCATCGAGATCAAGAACCACCGCGAAGAACAGCAATGGTCTCCGGTGGTGTATTTCGACCGGCCGCGCTGCATCCTGTGTTACCGCTGCGTGCGCGTCTGCGGCGAAGGCATGGACGTTTGGGCGCTGGGCGTGCAGAACCGCGGAGTAAGTTCGATCATAGCGCCCAATGCGGGCGATCATCTCGACTGCGAAGAATGCGGCATGTGCATCGACATCTGCCCGGTCGGTGCACTTACTTCCGGCGCTTACCGTTATAAGACGCGTCCGTGGGAGATGAACCACGTCAGCACAATCTGCGCGCACTGCGGTGACGGCTGCAAGACTACTCTTGGCGTGCGCCGTTCGGGAACCGGCATGGAGATCGTACGCGGCGACAACCGCGATAAGAGCGGTATTAATAACGACTTTTTGTGCATCAAGGGCCGCTATGCTTTCGACTTTGCGAATCACAACGACCGCCTCACCGGGCCGCTGATCAGGAAGAACGGCAAGCTGACACCCGCGACCTGGGAAGAAACCTTTGAATTGATCGGTAAACGGTTTCGAGAAGTTCGAGATCGAGATGGTGGAAGCGCGATCGGAGTTATTGGATCGAACCGTACGACCAACGAAGAGAATTACCTGCTTTCGAAATTTGCGCGGGTTGTGCTCAAGACCAATAACATCGATCATCATCGGACAGCGGACTTCCCTGCCCTGGCGGCGGCGCTGCATGGCAAGCCTGGAAAAACGGCTTCGATGCGAGATGTATTGACCGCGCCCGCGATTCTCTTGATCGGCAACGATCCTACGAATCGGCACCCACTGCTGGCGTGGCAGATTCGGACGAACGTGCGGCTGCGGCGCGCGAAACTTTACGTTATCAACTCCGCACCTATTAAGCTGCGGCGGCAGGCGGCGGGATTTGGAGCGATACCGGCGGGCGCGGAAGCGAAAGCGGTCGCGTTTCTCGCGGGCGAAGATTCCCCGCTCGATGCGCTTGCCGATCCGCAACTAGCGGACGGTTTGACCCGCGACGCATGGATCGCACTGCGCGAGAAGATCCGTGGCGAACAGAACATGGTCATTGCCTTCGGTTCAGAGTTGCGCGGACACGACATCGAGAAATTGGTGAGTTATGCTGCGGCTTTAACTGGAGCGAAGCTGATCTGTCTGGGCGATTACTCGAATTCCTGCGGGGCCAGCGAAATGGGTCTCTATCCCGACCTTCTGCCGGGATATGAGCCGGTTACTAGCGCGGACAGGTTCCAGATAGAGTGGGGTAAGCTGCCAACCGCGCATGGTCTGAACCTATCGGAGATGGTGGAAGCGGCGAAGGCCGGCGAGCTAAAGGCTCTGTATGTCGTGGGATCGAATCCGGTCGGGCGCTTGAGCATTGATCCTTTTATCTTTGCGAAAAGTTTTGTGGTGGTTCAGGATATGTTCCTTACCGAAACCGCAGCCATCGCCGACGTGGTTTTGCCTGCGGCAAATGCGTACGAAAAGACGGGAACTTACACGAACACCTGCGGCGATCTGCAACTTATAAAGAAGGCCGGCGAAGTTACAAACACTAAGCCTGACTTCGAGATGATCGTCCGCATCGCCGATGCTATGGGCTTCGACGTACGCGGCCTGGTGCCCTTTGGGAGCGGGACGTACTCCGACATGGGCCAAACACGCGGCGCACAATCGGGTGAGGCGGACCGCCATGCGGTGTGGCTCGAAGCGCACAATCTGGAACCGAAGATGACGCCGTTCGACCCTATGGCGATGCTCGACGAGATGCAGCGCGTGGTTGCCGGATATGGGGTTTCGCGCGTAAATTTGCTGGCGGGCAACGATCAGCATCTTGAGATTGCCGAGTGTGGCATGAGCTCGATGCAGAATCCTGGGTTGATCGTCCCGGCCTACGAAGATTTGTTCAATTCGGGCACGCTGGGGCGGTATTCAAAAACTTTGATCTCGGTTTATGAGAACAAATCCGCGGAACCGGAAGTTGCGGCGGACTAAGTACGTACTAAGTAAGAGGCACTGACAGACTAAGATCAAAAACGCGCAGGCGAGGGCGCCCACGCCACACGAGATGAGCATAACGGCGTTCATTATTATTTCGATCATTAAGTCGCTGGCCGTGGTCGGCGTTCTACTGACGGCGGTGGCGTACAGCGTCTGGCTGGAGCGCAAGGTGTCGGCGCACATCCAGAACCGCTGGGGCCCTACACGGGTCGGCCCCTTCGGCCTTTTGCAGCCGCTGGCCGACGGCCTCAAGTTCATCTTCAAAGAAGATTTGACACAGCCGCACGTTTACAAACCGCTCTATATTGCGGCGCCAATGATCGCGCTCGTCTTTGCAATCTCATCTATTGCGGTGATCCCGTTTGGGAACTGGGTCGACGTCGGCCCCTGGGGCACTTACTTACAGATTACCGACTTGAATATCGGCCTGCTGGTGGTGCTCGGCATTACATCGATGGGCGTGTATGGCGTGGCGCTTGCCGGGTGGTCTTCGAATAGTAAGTACGCGTTACTTGGCGGACTGCGCGCCAGCGCGCAGATGATCAGCTATGAAGTTTCGCTGGGCCTGTCGCTGGTTGGCGTGTTGATTATCTCTGGCAGCCTCAGTTTGCGCAACATCGTGGATGCGCAGCGCCATTTGCACTGGAATATTCTCTTCCAACCGGTGGCGTTTTTCATTTACCTTATCTCCGCTTATGCGGAGACGAACCGCACGCCGTTTGACCTGCCCGAAGCCGAGTCTGAGTTAGTCGCCGGGTATCACACCGAATACAGCGCCATGAAGTTCGCGATGTTTTTCATGGCCGAATACGCCAACATGGTGACGGTGGCTTGTCTGGCGACGCTACTGTTTTTCGGCGGATGGTTGGGCCCGGTGTTTGGGCCGCAGCTTTTACAGGCAGTATTACCAGTGTTCTGGTTTTGCCTGAAAGTTTTCTTTTTCATGTTTCTGTATGTCTGGGTGCGTTGGACCTTGCCGCGCTTCCGCTATGACCAACTTATGGCGTTTGGCTGGAAGGTGCTGCTACCCCTGGCGGTTGCGAACATTGTGGTTACCGCGCTGATTGTGGCGTGGAGAGCTTGAAAGCAGTTGCCAGTTGCCAGTTATGGACTTGGTGTTACTGAGAACCGATAGCCGATGGCTGAGAGCTAGCAAACGATGTTTCACTTAATTCTATTTCTATTCTTCGGAGCGATCTGCGTGGCGGGGGCGATCAACCTGCTGGTACAGAGCCATCCCATCAACAGCGCGCTGTCGCTGATCGTGGTGATGGCGGCGCTGGCAGCCGAGTATCTTTTATTGGGAGCGGAGTTTGTCGCGGCGGTGCAAGTTATCGTCTATGCTGGCGCGATCATGGTGCTGTTTGTAATTACCATTATGTTGTTGAACGCCGGCAAAGAAGAGCGCACTAAGGGCAGCCGGGCCGCGATCTTACTGGGCGTTCCTGGAGTCGCGATCGGCGGAGTGCTCGTCGCTTGGACGCTGCTCAACCGGCCCAATGCGGAAGCTGTCCCCATCGGCGCGCTTCAGGGCGATCCACACGCGATTGCACGGCTTCTCTTCCACGATTTTCTGCTGCCCTTTGAAGTCACGTCGGTACTGATCTTGATAGCGATCATGGGCGCAGTCGTACTCGCCAGCCGGCCCGAAGGCGCGGCGCGCGGCGCAAGAAAGGACGAAGGATAACAATGATCCCTCTTTCTTATTACTTGCTGTTGAGCGGAATCCTATTCGCGTGTGGCGTGCTCGGGTTTCTGATTAAACGCAACATCATCACTATTTTCATGTCGATCGAGCTGATGCTGAACGGCGTGAACCTCGCGTTCGTCGCCTTCGCCGCGCACTGGCACGCGCTCGCCGGGCAGGTCTTTGTGTTCTTCGTGATGGTCGTAGCAGCCGCCGAAGCCGCGGTGGGCCTGGCGATCATCATTGCCGTTTATCGCACGCGTGATACTTTGAATGTCGACCGGGTGAACCTGCTCAAGCTATGACGCCGAAGACTCTTAGTCCGTTGCTCTGCACGATTCCGCTGCTCCCGCTTGCCGGGGCGGCGATCAATGGCTTCTTTGGCCGCAAAGCGTCGAAGAAGGCGATATCGGCGGTTGCGCTGATGTTTTGCGGCGCGGCATTTGCGATGGCATTGTTTATCGCAGCGAATTTCTCTTCCGCATCCGCGCCTTATTCTTTTAACCTCGCGCATTGGATCCGCTCGGGAATCTTTAGCGTCGATTTTGATTTCTACCTCGATCAGCTTTCTCTAGTGATGCTGCTGGTGGTTACCGGCGTCGGCTTTCTTATACACATTTACTCGGTCGGGTATATGTGGGAGGACGACGGTTACTACCGCTTCATGTCGTACATGAACCTGTTCATGTTCTTCATGCTGGCGCTGGTGCTGGCGAAGAACTATCTGGTCCTGTTCATTGGCTGGGAGGGCGTGGGGCTGGCGTCGTATCTGCTGATCGGCTACTGGTTCACCAAAGATTCGGCGGCGGCGGCCGGCAAAAAAGCGTTTATCGTCAACCGGATCGGCGATTTCGGATTCCTGATTGCGCTGTTCTTGATGATCAAGTATTTCGGATCGCTCGACTTCACGCACATCTTTACTGCAGTGCGAACGCTGCCGACGGAAAGTGGCGGCGCTGGGCTGCTCACGGCCATTGGTCTGTTATTGATGGTTGGCGCGGCGGGTAAGTCGGCGCAGATCCCTCTTTATGTCTGGTTGCCGGACGCGATGGAAGGCCCGACTCCGGTTTCCGCGCTGATCCATGCGGCAACCATGGTGACGGCGGGCGTTTATATGGTGGCGCGCTCGTCCGCCATCTTCGAGCGCGCACCGATGGCGCTGACGGTGGTCGCGATCGTTGGAACGCTCACGGCCCTGTTTGCGGCGACTATTGGCATTGCCCAGACCGACATCAAGAAAGTGCTGGCTTACTCCACGATTTCGCAGCTTGGTTATATGTTCATGGCGTGCGGCGTGGGAGCGTTTTCGGCGGGCATTTTCCACCTGATGACGCACGCGTTCTTTAAGGGCCTGTTGTTTCTCGCGGCGGGTTCGGTTATTCATGGCATCGGCGGCGAGCAGGACATGCGTAAGATGGGCGGGCTGCGCGTGTATATGCCGTGGACGTTTCTAACGATGGGCATCGCCACGCTGGCCATCGCGGGCATCCCGCCGTTCGCGGGCTTCTGGTCGAAAGACGAGATTCTCTGGCGAGCCTTTGGCGCGAGCTGGGTATATTGGCTGATTGGCGTAGTCACCGCGTTCATCACCTCCTTCTATATGTTCCGATTGATGTACATGACATTCGGCGGCGAGTACCGGAGAGCGGCGGTGCAGGAGTTACACGGGCATGACGATCGCGATAAGACGCACGCTGCGCGGACAGGAGTGTCCGCGCCACACGGGCACGGAGAACCGCACGAGAGCCCGTGGGTGATGCTCGCGCCGCTGGTGGCCCTTGCGGTGTTGTCCGTCTTTGGGGGATTTGTCGGCTACGGAAATAGGTTCGAACATTTTCTCGCCCCGGTGTTTCATGGAGCGAGTGAAGTCGCGCAAGAAACTTCCCGTGAAGCTGGCAACAGCACGCTGGAGTATCTGCTCATGGGCGTTTCCATCAGCGTGGCTGGGCTGGGATGGCTGCTGGCACATCTGCTCTATAGCCGCCGGCCGCAACTGCCGGTGCGCATTGCCGCGAGCCTCGGCGGGCTCTATCGCGCAGTCGCGAACAAATACTACGTCGATGAGCTTTACTCCGTACTTTTCGTCAAACCGGTTGTCGACGGCTCGACCGAAATCCTCTGGCACGACGTCGACCAGGGAGCGATCGACGCCACAGTGAACAACTCGGCCGCCGCGGCGCGCCACGTTTCCGACAATGTGCGCTACATGCAGTCGGGCAATTTGCGCTCGTATGCCGGCTGGGTGGCGGCCGGAGCGGCGGTTGTGATCGCCTACATGGTCTGGATGGGAGTGCGATAAATATGGGCCCGGTGAACATGGCAAGCCTCAATCCCATCATTCTTTCGCTGGTGACTTTCATCCCGGCCGCGGGCGGGCTGCTGATTCTGCTAATCCCGCGCCGCGATCGCGACATCAAGCTGTTTGCGTTGGTCGTCTCGCTGCTGGCGTTTGCGGCATCGCTGCATTTGCCGGTTCATTTGCATCACGGGCACAGCGCCTTTAAGTTCGAGATCGACAAAGTCTGGATCGCGACGCCTAACATTCACTACCACATGGGCATCGACGGAATTTCCGTCTGGCTGGTCGTGCTGACGACGTTCCTCACGCCGCTGTGCGTTCTGATTTCATGGAATTCGATCCACGAGCGGGTGAAGGAATTCTTCATCCTGTTGCTGCTCTTGGAAACGGCGCTGATCGGCGTTTTCACCTCGCTCGACTTGTTCCTGTTCTACTTTTTCTGGGAAGCGACGCTGATCCCGATGGCGCTGCTGATCGGTATGTACGGCCACGGACGTCGAATCTACGCCGCAGTGAAATATTTCCTGTTCACCATCATAGGCTCGATGTTCATGCTGGCGGCGATCCTTTGGCTCTATGCCAAGACGGGCAGCTTCGATTTTGTTGTTATTCAGAATGCGATTCGCAGCGGCAGCGTGCCGGGTTTCGAACACGCCTCGCTGTGGCTTTTCCTCGGTTTCTTCATCGCGTTTGCGGTGAAAGTCCCGCTCTTCCCACTGCACACCTGGCTGCCGGACGCGCACGTGGAGGCGCCGACCGCTGGATCGGTGCTGCTGGCGGGCGTTCTGCTGAAGATGGGCACCTACGGCCTGCTGCGCTTCGATGTTGGCCTGTTCCCCGAGCAGGCGCACCGCAATGCTTCGTGGATCATGGTGCTGGCGCTGATCGGCATCATCTATGGCGCACTGGTCTCACTCGTCCAGCCGAACATGAAGAAGCTGATTGCCTACTCCTCGGTCAGCCACCTCGGATTTGTTGTCCTCGGCATTTTTAGTTTCACCGCGGCCGGGCTGAATGGGGCCGTCTTCGTCATGCTGGCCCACGGAGTCGCGACGGGCGGACTCTTTATGCTGGCGGGCATTCTCTACGAACGCCGCCATACTTACGAGATCGCGGAGTTTGGCGGACTTGCCACGCCGATGCCCAAGTACGCCACGTTCTTCTTAGTAACTGTACTCGCCTCTGTCGGACTGCCGCTGCTGAATGGCTTCATCGGCGAATTCCTGGTGCTCAGCGGAGCCTTTCAGGCGCGGCCAATCTATGGAATCCTGGGCGCGACGGGCGTGATCTGGAGCGCCTGCTATCTGCTCTGGATGTATCAGCGCGTTTTCTTCGGCAAGGTGACGCACGAAGTCAACAGCACGCTGCCCGATCTCAATCTGCGCGAGAAGGCTGCGCTTTGGCCGATCGCGGTGGCCGCTCTGGTGATGGGCGTTGCGCCGCTGATGTGGCTCGGCGCGATTGATCCGGCGGTGCAAGCGGCGCTTACCCCCCTCACACAATTGGCCAGCAAGGTGGTGGGCCAATGACGATGACGATGCTGATGACGGCATTCTCGCACTCATGGTTCGCGCATTCCTTGCCCGCACTGCTGGCGCAGGCGCAGGCTTCCCTGCCGCAAACCGCCGACTACATGCGCATCCTACCTGAACTTGTACTTACGATTTTCGGAATGCTGATCATGATCGTCGATCCGCTGCTCGATGAAGAGAGCAGCCACCAATCGCTGGGCACGATCGCGCTGATCGGCGCTGTGGCCGCGCTCGGGTCGGCATTCTGGATGGCTCACTATCCCGGGACCGCATTCTGGAACATGGTGCGGGTGGATGGGTTCAGCGTCTTCTTTCATGTGCTTGTCATCGCCATTGCGGCGGTGGCGATTCTCAGTTCTTTCGAATATCTGAAAGTGCAGCGGATTCGCGCCGGGGAATACTACGCGCTTATTCTCTTCTGCGCGGTCGGCATGTGCCTGATGTCGTCGGCCATCGAACTGGTGCTGATTTTCATCGCCCTGGAAATTTCGTCGATTTCGACCTACGTGCTGGCAGGCTTCCGGCGGCACGACGCGGCCAGCAGCGAGTCGTCGCTAAAATATTTTCTGCTGGGCTCGTTTGCCACGGCATTTTTTCTCTATGGCGTTGCGCTCATGTTTGGCGCGACTGGTTCCACTAACATTGATGACATCAAACACGCGCTCCACATGTGCAATATGCCTGTGCCCGTCCTAGCGTATGTGGCAACGGCGCTCATGTTTGTGGGCCTGGGCTTCAAGGTCGCCGCCGCGCCTTTCCATGTGTGGACTCCGGACGTTTACGAAGGCGCGCCCGCGCCCATTGTCGGACTGCTGTCGACGGGCCCGAAAGCGGCGGCCTTCGCGGTCCTGCTGCGCGTCTTGTTCGAAGCGAACGCGCCCGGACGCTTCTGGCTGATCTGGGTCTCGGCCGCGCTGACCATGACGCTGGGAAATCTGTGCGCCCTGGTGCAGAACAACGTCAAGCGCCTGCTGGCGTATTCCTCGATTGCCCATGCGGGATATCTGCTGGTTGCCTTCGCCGCGCAACCGGCGCTGGGCGCGTCGGCGGCGATGTTCTACACCGCAGCCTACGCGGCGATGAACTTGGGAGCGTTTGCCGTGGTCAGCCACTTCGCGAACGCGGGCGAAAAGTACGTCGCACTGGAAGATTACGCGGGCCTGGGTAAGAAGTCGCCCGTGCTGGCCGCGACTTTTACGTTCTTCCTGATGTCGTTGATCGGCATCCCGATCACGGGCGGTTTTTTCGCGAAGTTCTACGTGTTGACTGCCGCGCTGCATTCGAATCTGGTGGGCTTGGCCATCATTCTGGTGCTGAATAGCGCGGTGGGCGCTTATTATTACCTGCGCATTATCGTGATGATGTACATGCGGGAGCCGCGCGGCGAAGTGCCCGTCACCCGCGTGCCTGCCGCGGCAGGGCTGGCCATTGCAGTTTGCGTGTTGGCCACGCTCTATCTTGGAGTGCTGCCCGGACGCGTGCTCGATTTCGCCGCCGATTCCGCCCGCCAGCTCGCCGGCACTACGGCGGCCCCGTCGCCAGGTCCTCTAGCGGCGGAACGGTAAATTGCACTGGCCGCGGCGAGCGCGAGTTGAGTTGTACAATATTGCAAAGGCGGCGCGGAGCTTGGGTTCCGGCTGCGGCGGCGAGAGCAGGCGCAGGCGTAAAAATTGATTGGACTGCGATTGACAATCGCCGTCCGAGTCGTCATTATTACCTACACTAGATTTTGGCAACATTTACTTGTACGGCCCGGAGGTTCTATGGCGCGGTTTTTCCGAAGTATTTGCAGGGACGAGCGGGGACAAGACATAGCTGAATATGCGGTCATGCTCGCTGTCATCCTGGTATTGGTAATCGGAACGGTGAAGCTCATAGGGGGCAACGCCAACAACGTGTTCTCGCAAGTCGGCAGCAGTTTGTCGACAACACCGTAGCCCGCAGTAATTCCGGGCCCACCGGTTTTCGAAGGGACCGGTATTGCCAGAATTACGGTTCGACATCTCAATGACTCGATTTAGCATCTTTCGTCCGTTTGGCCGCTATTGGTTTCCATTCGCGGCGAAGGTGCAGGATCGGAGCCAGTCGCCAGGGTAAGCCAAGAAAAAAAAGACAGCTCATAGATTCCGCCGTAGCCGCGATACAATCGCGGCATTTTTTTTGGCGGCAAAACGAAAGAAAGGTCATCGCCATGATTGTGAACATGTCCGACAACGCCACCGAAGAAGAAATCAACCACATCATCCAACGAATCCGCGAAGCCGGGTTCCAGCCCCACATCACGCGCGGCACCGAACGCACCATCGTTGCGGCCGTGGGCAGCGGGGGACGCCGCCACGAAATCGAAGCGCTTTCGGCCGCGCCCGGCGTGGACAACGTGGTCGCCATCGCCCAGCCCTTCAAGCTCGTCAGCCGTCAAACGCGGCCGCAGCCGTCGGTCGTTAATGTTGGCGGCGCAGATTTCGGAGGAAAGTTCGGGGTAAAGATCGGCGGCCCCGAAGTGGTCGTGATTGCCGGTCCCTGCTCGGTGGAGTCGCGCGAGCAGTTACTGGAGACTGCGCAAGGGGTGAAGCGCGCGGGTGCCACCATGCTGCGCGGCGGCGCTTACAAGCCGCGCACTTCTCCGTATGAGTTCCAGGGCCTGGGAATTGAGGCGCTGAAGATTTTGCGCGAAGCTCGCGAACTCACCGGCCTGCCGTTTGTCACCGAGGTCATGAGCACGGAAGACGTGGACCCGATCTGCGAGTATGCCGATATGCTCCAGGTGGGTGCGCGCAACATGCAGAACTTCGCCTTGCTGCGCCGGCTGGCGACCGTCAAGAAGCCAATCCTGCTTAAGCGCGGCCCCTCGGCCACGGTGAAGGAGTGGCTGCTGGCGGCGGAATACCTGCTCTCCGGAGGAAACGACCAGGTCGCCCTCTGCGAGCGCGGGATCAAGACGTTTGAAACCGCCACGCGCAATACGTTCGACCTTGCCGCCATCGCGCTCGCCAAGGAACTCTCGCACCTGCCGGTGGTGGCCGATCCGTCGCATGGCACCGGCAAGCGGAGTCTCATTGGGCCGGTTTCGCGCGCTGCCATCGCCGTAGGAGCCGATGCCATCATCGTCGAGGTGCATCGCTGCCCGGAGCGGGCGCTTTCCGACGGTTCGCAGTCGCTCGACCTGCCGCAGTTTGAGCGCGTGATGCGCGGATTGAGCGCGCCTTTGCGCCCCGTGGCCGGCCGCGATAACGTCCCAGCGCAGGCTTGACCAAGGCGCATCTGTCAGGCGCCTGCCGTCAGATCTCGATGTCAGTTCTCGAAGATAGCGCCCTGGCCCCGCTCGGGCGCACTTTTTTGAACGCTCACTTGAGAAATCTTGTTATGCTGAGTTGCGGGCGGACTGGGCCGCTCCCGATGGAGCTGAATGGACGCACATCAGGAACTTCTTGCGGAATTCGAACGGGTCGCGAGCCCCGGAAGCCGGATCTACGATGTGATGCAACTAATTTCCGACCGGCTCCACGCCAGCCAAACCCGTTATAACTGGGTTGGATTCTATTTGCTCGATGAGGCCGATCCGGACTATCTGCTGCTGGGGCCCCACGCCGGTGTTTTCACGCCGCCCCTGCGAATTTCCTTGAATCGGGGCCTGTGTGGCGCGGCGGCCAGCGCGGGGAGAATGGTGGTGGTGAACGATGTCAGCAAGGACCCGCGATATCTGGTGGGTACGGATGCCACAAAATCGGAAATCGTCGTGCCCATTGCGCCGCGCGGGGCGGTAGTTGCCGTACTCGACATCAACAGTTTCTTCAAAGACACTTGGACCAAGGAAGAGACGGCCTTCGTCGAGCAATGCGCCGCTTTGATGAAGCGGTGCATGTGACCGGGCGCAGGTGACACGATCGCGCCGAGATATTATTTTGCTCGCAACTGGTCCGGCCCCCTACTTAACATCTCCGCATACCGGACCGAGATATTTGGAACTGAAAATCATGTCCGTGTTTATGTTCCGGCCACTGGCATTGCTGACAAGATGCATTGTGCCCTTCGTGGCGTCGGAACCGATGGCCTCCACCACCATCGTTCCATCGGTCGGCCCCTGCTTTCCTTCGCAGTGGATCTTCATTTCGATTTTGCCGCCCGTGGAATTCACGACCGTGCGGGTGCATTCTCCGCCACGGTTGACGCTAAAAGCGGAGGCTTTTTCCAGCTTCTCTTTGTTGATGCATTCCTTTTGCACGATGGGCTTGTTGTTCATCATGCCCTCGATGCGGGCGCGCTGCTCCGGCGGCATCTTGGCGAGAGCCTCGGGTGGAATTGCCGGCATGGCTGGCATTCCGGTCATGGAAAAAGTCACAGTCATTTCCCAGAGACCTTCTTTGATATTGAGCGGCGTGATTTTGTCGGCGGCGTACAGGGTCGGCGAGGAACAGACGATCGCGGCAAGAAGTACCATGCTTCGCATTTGGGACCTCCCTGGTTTTTGAATCGCTAGCGTTCAACAGGATTACACACTGCCCGCTCCGGAGCAAATCAATTCCACGGGAAATGTGGCAAGACAAACTTGGGCAAAACGGGGACATTTCTATTGTGGACAAGACGGGGACATTTCTAATGTGGTATGACAATGGATAAGACTGCACGTTGACTTTTTCGCGGCCTACAGGCAAACTCTCCATTCGCCCGTCCTGCGCCTTTGGACAGGCGCTTTTGGCCCGGCGTCGGCGCGCACGATAGGCGAAAGCCGGCCCAGGAACCGTTCAATCTATGTCCGCAGACCGCGTCTCCTATACGCTCGATTCGACGCTGGAGACGGTAAACGACGCCGAAGAGACAGCCGGCCGCATTGCCGCCGAGGCCGGCTTTGACGACGAAGAGATCGTGAAGATCTCGATGGCGGTGCGAGAAGCCGCCGTCAACGCGGTTTTGCATGGCAATGCCTACGACCCGTGCAAAAAGGTCACACTGGCGTTTGAACGCACTGCGGACGATCTGGTCATCGTCGTTCGCGATCAAGGCAAAGGGCTCGACCCCGGCCAGATTCCGGACCCATTGGCGCCCGCCAACCTGATGAAAACATCGGGTCGGGGCATTTTTCTGATACGCTCGTTCATGGATGTGGTGGAAATCCACCCCTCCCAGACCGGCACCGAACTTAAAATGATCAAGCACATCCACGGCAACCCCGTGGATTCCAAGGAGGCTCACCAGTGAGCATGAAGTCCAGCACTCGTCAGATCGATGGCGTCACCATTGTCGACCTCAGCGGCCGAATCACCCTCGGCGAAGGCAGCGTGGTCCTGCGCGACACCGTGCGCGACCTGCTATCGAAGGGGCAGAAAAAGATCCTGCTCAACCTCGCCGAAGTGAACTATATCGACAGCTCGGGGATCGGCGAATTGGTCAGCGCCTACACCAGTTGCAAAAACCAGAGCGGCGAACTCAAGCTGCTCAACCTCACCAAGAAAGTGCACGACCTGCTGCAGATCACAAAGCTTTACACCGTCTTCGATGTCAGGGAAGACGAAGCGGCGGGCGTAAAATCTTTCGGCAAATAGCGGGCGCGTTGGGTTGGCTGCTCGCTGTGTCCTCTAGATTTTGTCATCCCGAGCGGAGCGAGGGATCTGCATTTTGCGGCGAACGGCAGGTCCCTCGCTCCGCTCGGGATGACAATTCGAGAGTTGCGCCCGTTCCCTTTTTGGGATGCCGCCACGAATATTTTCGTCCCGTCTGGCGTTGGCCCTCCCCGCCGCGCCTAGAATCGGACTGAGGCCACACTTCTCCGCGCCTCCGTCATTATGCGTTTTCGTACTCCGACTTTCTTCCTAGCAACCGTTTTTGCCATGAACGGTATTTGCTTTGCCCACAATAGCTCGCCGACTAACTGTGTCTCATTCGCCGAAGCGGGCAAGCATGTGGGCTCAACCCAATGCGTCAGCGGGACCGTGCTGCGCGTGGAAAATGGCGGCAACGGCGCCACTTTCCTTAACTTCTGCAATGACAAAGACAAAGACGCCAAGGCGTGCCCCTTTACCGTGGTTGTCTTTCCCGGCGATCTCAAAAAAATGGGCGATCTTCGCCAGCTCGAAGGCCGCCAGGTTGAAATCAAGGGCACGATCCAGGACTACGACGGGCGCGCCGAGATCGTCTTGCGGCGCTCGCAACAACTCGGCCAAGCCGCTTTCCTGGTGCATCCCGAGGTGCCCACCGGCTACGACGTCGAGCGCGCGGGCCACAACCGCGCCGGGGGTTCCACTCATGCCAAAGCCGCCAAGAAGACGGAGACCAAGCAGGACAAGCCGATGTCGATCGAAGATCCCGACGAGCCATAGAAATTTTGGGACGATGATTTTTGTAAAGTTGGTAAGGGTGGCGCAGCGCTGAAGCGCTGCGCCAAGGGTCGCACTATTTCGTAAAATGGATGGCGTCGCCTTTTACATAGAGTGTCTGGAATTCACCCGAATTCGACACCGTTTGCTGCATCAGTACTACGGCGTCGGCCCCAATCCGGCAGGCCTGTTTCTGGAACTCTGGCTTGGCACGATCGATCGGGGCTTCAGAGCGGCTTAAAAGTTTGTCTCGCGAAACGTAGACGCGAATATGACCGACGACCTCATGGGGCGAGTCCGGGGCCTTGTTGTCGAAAAACTGGATCTCGCACTTCTTGTCCCGCGCGTGCAGTTTCGGCCCGGTAAGATCGACCACACTCCGCGTTTCCGCTGAAAGGCCAGCAGTAAGAAATAACACTGCCAAGGCAAGTCGGCAGATCATTTCTGTGCCTCCTTCTGAAGATTACAGGCGGTTTGCGACAGCACTGCGCCGGTCCAGGTCTTTTGCCCAGCGCCGCCCACAAAGCCCTTCTTGGTCTCACCAGTGACCATGGTTCCCTTCTGGCCATTCTGCTCATCTTCCTTGAAATCAAGCCGGACTTTCTCTCCGCCCGAACCGACAAAGACGCCCATGTGGCGCGCCTTTTGAGCTACGAGCGAGTCATTGGTGTCTTTCTTGACTTCGAATTCGAGGGAATGCAGGGCCTCGACCGCTGCCTCCTTCACTTTGGGCAACGCAAACGGATAGAAGCGCTCTTGCTTCCCCTTCTGTCCGCCGGACTTGACTTGGTCTTCACAGCCGGCCAAGGTTGCCGGCTCCTTGGATTGTTTTTCCTGCGCCCAGGCAGGCGAGACAACCCAAATGAACGCACCAGCGGCAAGAACCCATGCAACTCTGGCGCGAAGTGTATTCAAACGCGAACCTGTGATCATAAGTCCTCCTAGCATGACATGATACAACTTTCGGGAAAAAAAAGACTGCTTGAAGCTCGGTGGCTTCAAGCAGCCCAGTGTCAGTTGCTTCAAAACTAGAAGCGGAACACGATACCGGATGCGATTTTGACGTTGCCGGAGCTGCTGGTGCTAGGGAGTAAAGCAGACGAGCCAAAATGATAGTAAACCCAGTCAAATTGAGCGAGGCGAACCGCGACAACCTTGCTGACTTTGAGGTCCAGGCCGCCGCCCATCATCATAGTGTAACCGGAGTCGGAGACCGACACGCCGCTCTCCGAACCACTCACGCGGGCCCCTCCGAAAAGCACATGGACGAACGGGTTTACCTTACCCGCAGAATCCACAGAAAACACTGGACCGCCAGTGTAAGTGTAAATGTGAATGCCAACCCCCTTGATAGTCTGGTAAGCGCCGCCGAATTCGCCCGTCACACCAATATGTTTGTTGAATTTGCCGGTCACGGCAGCGTCCCAGCCATTAGCGGTGGCAACGGGGGACAGGTCACTACTGAGGTGCAGATATTGATAACCGCCAAAAACCTCAACCTTATCCTGTGCCATCAAGGGAAGCGCCAGAATTCCCAGTAGAACAACTAACACGAAAAACTTCTGCATATTCTCTCCTTTGTGAAATTGAAGTCCTTGTCTTCAGTTGGATGCGAAACAGGTATGCCGTGTAAACAAAATGCGCCAGACTCAGCGATCTGAATACAGTTTGAAGCATACCTTTATAACAGAGTCGTTGTCAAAAGGGCGCGACCTTAATGGTACACACCTTGGTAACCTGCCTGGGCCGAAACTATACAAATAATCATAGGTTCCTACTGGAAATAGAAATCTGCCCTCAACCCGCACGCTTCCTCGATACATTGACATTCGGGAAATGTTGCTTGATCCGAATGAAACCGCAAGTGGGCGCAGTCACAGGTAATTACATCACACTAGCCCCTTGCGTAACTCCTCTAGCGGATACTTAGTCCCCCGCCAAACGATGCCGCCGTTCCAGAAGGTGTGTAACATCGAGCGCAGTAAGGTGTACATGAACAGGCTGGTACTTACAGGATGCAGAAGAAAGTAATACGGCGGGACTGCCGACCTGGATCTCATGTCGCAATAAATCGCAAACATCGAACCGAGAGCGATGATGTAAGGAACTCGCGCCCATCCATGCGCCAGTCCGGCGCCCAGAAACGGCCCAAGATTCAGAAACCCCAGACCCAGGATGCAGGCCACGGTCCGCGGCCACTGGAAAGATAGCGCGGCAAAAAAGTTCTTGGTCAGATTGTTGACAATTCCGAAAGCGCCCTTGGCCCAGTGGACGGAAACCAGGTCGTCCCCGGAAACATTGCGCTGGGCAAAGCCCGCGTTCTTGACGACCTTGCCCAGCTTCATGTCGTCGAGCACTTCCATGCGCAGTGCGCGATAGGTGCCGACCGCGTCGTAGACCGAGCGCCGCACCAGGTTGAAAGCGCCCACTCCCATGTGGTCGCGCGCCTTGGGATCGGCGACTTTCCACGGGCGGTGCGCGAAAACAAAAAGCGCCTGAAAAAAAGCGATCATCATTTTCTCGCTCGCCCGCTTCATAATCATGTGCGGGAAAACGACCAAGTGGCCGGCGCGCTCGGCTTCGGCGTAGGCGATGGCGCGCCGCAGAACATCGGGCTTGAAGAGCACATCGGCATCGGTGAAGAGCAACCAATCCCCGCTCGCCTGTTGAGCGGCCGTCCACATGGCGTGCGTTTTACCCAGCCAACAGGCGGGCAGGTCCGAAACATGGATCACTTTCAGTCGTGTAGCGCGGACACTCCCTTCGACTTCGCTCAGGTCATGCTTGTCCGCCTCCCCATGCCGCTTTATATCGTTATCTTCGAGAAGGTCAGTCTCTTGATTGGCCTGCGCTTTGGGGTGGCGCAGCGCTTCAGCGCTGCGATTCAGGCTCTCAATTCCGACGGCTTTAACCGCTGAGGAAGCACCCTTGGCGACCTCGTCCATGATCTCGCCCGTGCGGTCCGTCGAGCGGTCGTTGACGGCGATGATTTCGTAGTTGGAATACTCGAGCGCCAGTAGCCGCGTCAGCGTCTCGCGGATATTTCCTTCTTCGTTGCGCGCCGGAACGACGATGCTGACTCTCGGTTCTCCATTCGCGGTCGCGGGTTTGCGGTCCCACTCGGGCCGCGCGATATTGGCGACGCGCGGCATGCCGATTGCCGCGTCCACGAAGCGCGAAAACCAGGCCAGCGCCAGGATGCCGCCTGCAATCCAATTCACGATTTGCCAATGCATTGTGCTTAGTAAGATGCTCCCAAGGGAAGTTGCGGCGACGCCACTTCTTCGCCGGCGCGCACTGCCGGCGCAAATCTCATGCCGTAAAACAGTATGGCAGAAGAGAGCGCGATGGCGGCGACCGGCGCCAGAAAAGCGAGTTGCAGCGAATACTTGTCCGACATGTATCCGATGAGAGCGGCGGAAGGCACATCGCCGAGCAGGTGGAAGATAAAAATGTTTACGGCCAGTGCAGCCGCGCGCACATGCGGCCCGACCGAACCAATCACGGCGGCGTTGAGCGGGCCGGTATTCAAGAGCAGCAAAAACTCGGCCACAAAAATGCCCACGACCATGGGCCTGCCGGTCGCAAACAAAGCGACGCACATCGCTGGAATGCCCAATCCCAGGCTGACTGCGGACACGAGATAGTGGGCGGAACGGGTTCGCCGCAGCAGCCAATCCGAAATCCAGCCGCCCGCCAACGACGCAACCAAACCGTTGACAATGGTGCTCACGCCAAAAATTATGTTCGCATCGAGCAGGCTGTAACCGCGAGCGCGATGCAAAAACGTCGGCATCCAGACCTGGAGCCCTCCCAGCGCGAATGTCATCGCCGCCATACCCAGCGTTGCCGTAATAAACGCCGGATTGTGCGTCAGGCTTTTCAGCGTATCGTGTTTTAAAGTTTTACTTTCAGGTGTATCGAATTGGCCGAGCGACGGCTCGGGAAGCAACAACAGCAGCAATGCCAGCAGCACTCCGGGCGCAGCCGCAACATAAAATGGAGCGCGCCAGCCGTGCGTCGATCCCAGAAATCCTCCCAGCAAATATCCCAGCGCGGTCCCGACCGGAATCGCGAGATAAAACACTCCCATCACGCGCCCTCGCTTTTCGACCGGAAACATGTCGGCGACAAAGGTCGGAGAGAGAATGACAAAGCTGGCCTCGCCAATCCCCACCACCGTGTGGCGGATGAGCAGCTCATCGAAGTTCCTGGTGACGGCGGTGAGCAACGTGGCCACGCTCCACACCAGCGCGCCGGCGACGATGACTCGCTTGCGCGAAAAACGCAGCGAAAGCGGCCCCATGAAAGGCGCCGCGCACATATAGAAAATAAAAAAAACGCTGGTGAGCAGGCCAAACGCCGCATCGCTGCGTTGGAACTCCGCCTTGACCAGATCCTGCACCGCGAACAACACGGAGCGGTCGATGTAATTGAGCAGATTCAACGCCGTCAGCAGCGCCAGCGCCGTTCGTGGATAGAGTTTGGTCGGGGCCACGGGTCAAGTAAATAAAGATCAAGTAAATAAAGATCGAGTGAATAATGATCGAGCGAATATAGCACGGCGAAGATGGGCCGCGCCCGTCCGTCAACCATCGAAGCCGGTAACGATTGACATGAAGAATTGCGCAACGTTATGGTTGCGCAGTGATTGCAACCATCGCCAAGCACGAAACAACGCTGAATGAGCGCGAGTTCCCTTCCCGCGCCGACGACCTGCTGCCGCTAATCGTGCTGGCGGCCGGCTTGAGCGCAAGGCTCTTCGAGGCCAAGCAGTACTTTCTCAATCCCGACGAAGCTCTCCACAACCTTTTGGCCAGCCAGTCCACTGTGGAGCTCGCTTACAAAGCTTCCTTGACGAGCGCTCATCCTCCGTTGTTGATCCTCGTGTTGCATTACTGGCGTTCGCTCGGACAATCGTCGCCGATGCTTCGCATGCCGTCCGTACTGGCGGGGACGGCTTTCTGCTGGCTTGTCTATCTCTGGCTTAAGAAAGTCACGGACCGCTCCACCGCGTTTATCGGCTTGCTGCTTGTGTCGTTCGCGCCGTCGCTGATTGGCCTATCGGCGGAAATCCGGCAGTATGGGCTGCTGTTGTTTTTCATCGGCGGCTGCCTTTGCTTGTCCGAGCGCGCGATCCAGAAGAACTCGCGCGCCTCGATGGTCCTGTTCTCACTCTCGCTCTATGGAGCGATTCTTTCGCACTATTCTTCTCTTCTCTTCGCGCTCACCATGGGCGTCTACATGCTTGCGCGGCTCTATCCTTATGTAAAGCGGCTTCGCTTGCTGGCGGTTTGGGCCGGCGGTCAAATCGGCGCTCTGGTTCTTATCGCCTACTTACTCGTCACCCACGTCGCGCGCTTGCGAGAGATGGGGATGCCACAGGAAATTGCCGCTACCTGGCTGCGAAAATCCATTTTCCACTCTGGCGAGCGCAACGCGGTGGTTTTCGCTACGTGGCAAACCCTGCGCGTCTTTACCCACCTGTGTAGCCAGGGAGTCGTGGGCACAATTGCGCTGCTGGCTTTTTTAGCGGGCATGGTTTCGCTTTTGCAACGAAAAACTCCGTGGAATCAAACTGTGCAAGACAACGACGGCCCCACGCCGCGACAACTCGCGCTTCTGCTCAGCTTGCCTTTTGTGGTCAACTGCTGCGCCGCATTCGCTGGACTTTATCCCTATGGCGGCACGCGGCATAGTGTGTTCCTTGCGCCTTTCGCGGCCGGCGGCGCAGCTCTCGGGCTCTCCATTTGGACGCCCGCCCGGGTTTGGGCAAGGTCCCTTGCGATCGTCGCCGCTCTCGCCTTCTGCAACTTCTTTCCCGCTCCACCGGGATTGATCAAGGCCAGAGACCATTCCGAGATTCTGATGAGAAACGCGGTGGCTTACTTACGACAGTCTGCGCCACCGGGATCGGTCGTACTCACCGATTATCAGAGTGGTCTGGTGCTCGGCTACTACGCTTGCGGTCACGGTATTGTCCAAGTGTTCCCGCCGCAGCAGCCCTTTGCGAAAAGCGATTGTGGTTCTTACACCGTCATTACCGCGAATCCGCAGGAGTGGGATTTCCACGCTGACATTTTGCCGGATCAATTGGCGGAAGTTGCGCAAACCTATGGCCTCGTTCCAGAAACCAAGGTCTGGTTGTTCGAGGCCGGCTGGATTACCGATCTGGCGCCAGCACTAAACAACGGGAAGTACTATCTTGGTTGCTCGGCGCCTCGGACCTTCGGCGAAAATATTTTGCTTTGCCAGTTGACGGTCGGCGAAAATACCGGCAGCGGCGCGAACCCGCCAGTCACGAAGTGATTTTCTTCTTCGCTCGCGGCCAGCGCGCAATCACGACGGTCGATATTCCTCCGCGCGGACGGAACTCGCCCCTCACCTCCGCCCACACCGGCTTGGCCCAGCGCACAACATCTTCCAACACCCGGTTCACGATGTTCTCCTGGAAGATGCCAAGGTTTCGATACGCCTGAAGATATTCTTTTAACGACTTCAACTCCAGGCATTTTCGATCCGGCACGTAGCGAATCACGATGGTGCCGAAATCCGGCAAGCCCGTCTTCGGGCAAACAGAGGTGAATTCGGGATCCTCCACGACAATCTCATAGCCTGCCTGGCCAGAAGCTGGAAACTGGTTTGGCCAGGTTTCAATTTCCGGAAAATCGTAGTCGAGCCCGGCGCTGGCGTGCTCCGCGGTGTAACGGGGTGAAGCGTGGCGAGCAGAGGTGGTACGGGAAGATTTCGGCATTCGTTTATTGTACCTACTGCTGGTTTCATAAATCGGTTTTGGGTAGGGCACGGCTTCAGCCGTGCCGTTCAGGGCCTGGAAAAATGCGGGTTTTACAGGCTACGGAATAACTCGATCTCACGCTTGTTTTTGGGTGGCGCAGCGCTTCAGCGCTGCGGTAAGTGCATTATTTTTAGTGCGGCTTTAGCCGCTGAGGGACGTGCCTTTCGAGCGGAAAGGCATTTATGAAACCAGCCCTAGCGCCATGACTGTGCGATGGGCCGCGCTGGCGTGGCGATCCAGCGCGGCATCTGGCGCAAGCGGCCAGCTCGGCGCATCTAAACCGGCAAGTCCCAAGCGCATTTGCCAGCTCCACGCGGCGCGTGGATGATATACATTGGAGTTTGCCCTTATCTCTTCATGCCATCGAACGGGAATAATTCGGGACGCCAGTCGCGGCGCCGGTGGGTAATGGCGCTCGCGGTTCTCGGGGCGGTGGTCGTGCTTACAGCTATCATCTTGCACCGCGACAGCGCGGTGCCGGTGCGGACCGCGGTCGTCGAGCAGGGCGCGGTCCGCAGCCTGGTTTCCACCAACGGAAAAATTGAGCCCGTCAACAATTTCGAGGCGCACGCTCCGGCCGCGATGAGTGTGCGGCGCGTTTTGGTCAAGGAAGGCGACGCCGTCAAGAAAGGCCAATTGCTGCTCGCCTTAGATGATGCCGAGGCGCGTTCCCAAGCGGCCCGCGCCCAAACGCAATTGCGCGCGGCGCAGGCCGACCTGAACGCCGCGAAGCAAGGCGGAAGCCATGAAGAAGTGCTGAGCCTCGAGGCCCAGTTGGTGAAAGCCCGCACCGACCGCGATTCGGCATCCCGCAATTTGAACGCGCTAAAAAAACTTGAGAAGCAGGGAGCGGCCTCGGCGGGAGAAGTGCGAGAGGCGGAAAACGCGCTGACCCGCGCCGCTGCCCAACTGACCTTTCTCCTTAATAAGCAGACCCAACGATATTCGAATGCGGAACTGGCGCGCGTTGAAGCACAGCAAGTGGAAGCGCAGGCCGCCTACGATGCCGCCGAGGACGTTCTGGCGAAATCGAATGTCCGCGCCCCTTTTGATGGCATCGTGTACTCCGTGTCCGCCAAGCAAGGCGGCTTCGTCGCGGCCGGAGATCTTCTACTGCAAGTGGCGGATCTCGAAAAAGTAGTGGTCCGCGCTTTCGTCGACGAACCCGATGTGGCCCGGCTCGCCGCCGGAAATCCGATGGAGATTACCTGGGATGCCGTCCCCGGACGCATCTGGCGCACCACTGTGACGGCCATCCCATCGACGGTGAAATTGCGCGGTTCCCGCAACGTCGGCGAGACGACCAGCATCGTGGACAACAAGGACTTGAGACTCCTGCCCAACATCAACGTCGGGGTGACGATCGTCGTCGGCGCCCACGATAACGTGCTGGTGGTGCCGCGAGAAGCGGTGCGCATGGACGACTCCAAGCCTTATGTTCTGCTGGTCTCGGGCCACCAACTCAAGCGCCGCGAGGTGGAAACTTCCCTTTCCAATCTCACGCAGGTTGAAATCGCCCGCGGCCTCTCCGCCAACGACGTGGTGGCGATCAATTCGTGGAATGGCAAACCGATTGGCGACGGGACGCAGGTCAAGTTTTAAATGATCACGCGCGCTGGCAGAGTTTTTCTCGTTTCGGCCGTTGTCATTGCCATTGCCTCGTTCGCGGCCAGCGCAGCGGACTCAGCCCAGGACATGCTGGCGGCGGGACGGATCGACGACGCCATCGCCGCATTGCATGCCCGTGTCGCTTCCGCTCCGGCCGACGCGGAAGCGAACAACCTGCTCTGCCGCGCCTACTACGCGCTGGAAGATTGGAATCGGGCGGAAACTTTCTGCAAAAAGGCGGTCGCGCTCGATCCGGGCAATGGCCGTTTCCATCTTTGGCTGGGGCGCGTGTATGGCGAAAAGGCGGACCGGGCAAGCTTCCTGGCCGCGGCCGGTTTGGCCGGAAAAGTCCGCGACGAATTCGAGCGCGCGATGCAACTGGATCCAAAAGACCTGGAGGCGCGCGTCAACCTGACGGAGTTTTATATTGAAGCGCCCGGCATCATGGGCGGCGGCGAGCAGAAAGCGCGCCAGCAAGCGCAGTCCATGGCAACGCTCGATCCTGCCCGTGAACACTGGGTTTACGCGCGCATCGCGGAAAAGAAAAAAGACACCACGACCGCCGAGCGGGAGTATCGCCAGTCCATCGACCTCAGCAAGGGTGGCGCCGAGGCGTGGCTCGACTTCGCTTTTTTTCTCCGCCGCCAGAAGCGCCTCGACGCAATGGAGCAAGCCCTGGTCAAGCTCAGCCAGGCGCCCATGCCCAAACGCGATGTGCTGATGGAAGCGGCCCAGATTCTAAATAGCACCGGTCGAAACTACAACTTCGCCGTGGATTTGCTTCGCCGCTACCTCGCAGCCGGCCCGGTGGAGGCAGCTCCAGCGTTCCGGGCCCACTATTTGCTAGGCATGTTGCTGGAAAAACAAGGCGATCGAGCGGGCGCGACGCGCGAATTCCGCGCTTCGCTGTCGTTGGCCCGCGAGTTCGGCGCCGCTCAACAGGCGCTGAATCGAGTTACTCACTGAGGTGACGAGATGAAACTTCGACTGCCGCGGTGGTTGCGTTCCACAATTCCGCTCGCTTTAGCCGCGTCCGCTCTGTTGCTGGCAACGCGCGGCCAGGCTGAAACGCTGCCGCTCGATCGCGCCATTCGGCTGGCGCTCGCCCACAGCACGGTTTCGGCGATTGCCAGTGCCGACATGCAGCGGACTTTTGCCTCATATCGCGAACTCCGCAACAACTACATCCCGCAGCTCGTCGTCGGCTCGGGAATCGGCTATACCTATGGATACCCCCTCAGCATCGAAGGGAATGCGCCGGCGCTGGCGAATGTCGTCGCGCAGAGCACGGTCTTCAACCCCGCGCAGCGGCAGTTCATGGGTGCGGCCAGAGCGGAGTGGCAAGCGTCCCAGCTTCAGGACAAAGACCAGCGCAATGCCGTCATTCAGGACGTTGTCTTGACCTATGTCGAACTGGCCAAGTGGGAGGCGCGGCTGGCGCGCTTGCAGCAGGATGAGGCCCAGGCGCAGCAAATGGAACAAGCCGTGGCCGCTCGCTTGCAGGCCGGCGTGGACAGCGCCGTGGACTTGAACAAAGCCAAGCTCGCCGCCGCGCGCATGCGTCTGCATCAGGCCGAGGCGCGCGGCTCCGCCGACGTGCTTCGCCGCCATCTCTCGACCATGACCGGCTTGCCGGTTACCTCCATCGAAATCGCGCCCGAAACTATTCCCGCCTTGCCGCCCGTCGCTGTCGAGGATGGTCTTTCCGAGAAAGCCATTGCCTCCAGCTCCGCCATCAAGTTGGCCGAGCAAAATTCTCTGGCGAAAGCGTTGCAGGCTTCGGGCGAGCATCGCTCCTTATTGCCGTCCATCGATTTTTCTACCCAGTATGCGCGGTTTTCTAACTTTAATAACTACCAGCAGTACTTCCGTCCGAAAGCCTTTCAGAATGACAATGTCACGGTCGGCATTGGCATAAGAATTCCGCTATTCAGCGCCAGCCAGCGCGCCCGCATCGACGCGGCCGAGGCCGAAGCCCTCAAAGCGAAGAAGCAAGCCGAGGCGGCCCGTGATCAGGTGGCGGAGGAAACGCTGAAACTCCAGCGCGCCGCCGAGCAACTCGAAGCCGCCCGCGAGGTCGCGCAGTTGGAGTATCAATTGGCGCAGTCTGGCCTGGAAGCGGCCCAAACCCGCATCGACGCCAAGACCGGAACCTTGCACGAATTGGCCGATGCGCGGGCGCTGGCCGCCGAAAAATATCTGCTCTTCCAGGACGCCGATTTCGAGTACCAGCGCGTCCGCATGAGCCTACTGCGCGCCACTGGTGATTTGGAAAATTGGGCGCTGCCCGACTCAACTTCTAAATAACGCATCTAACTCATCGTCCGTCCGCTGCCCGATTCTCGCGCCGCAATGCGCGAAAGCGGCGTTCGGTGAAGTTCTTTTGCGGATTCAGCCCCGCTAAGGCACACTTCGACTACGATTTCCACGCTTTCGACGCAGCGCGACACGTACCGGAATGGTAGCGTCGAGTGGGGTTTGTGCGCTGCTGAGAATGCTAAAATAGAGGCTCCCAATATGCCATTGAAAACGCTGTTTCTGAATCCGCCTTCGTTTGAAAATTTCGATGGCGGCGCAGGCTCGCGCTGGCCGGCCACGCGCGAGATCGAATCCTACTGGTATCCGGTCTGGCTCGCCTATCCCACCGGAATGCTCGAAGGCGCTCGCTTGCTCGACGCTCCGCCCCACCACATCACGGCGGAAGAGACGATCCGCACCTGCCAGGACTACGAACTGCTCGTGCTCTTCACCAGCACTCCGGGCTTCGCCGGCGACATCCGCATCGCCGAGGCCATCAAAGACAGCAATCCGCGCATCAAAATCGCCTTCGTCGGCCCCCACGTCAGCGTGCTGCCCGAAAAGTCTTTGCTCGAAAACAAAGTCATCGACGTGGTCTGCCGCAAGGAATTCGACTACTCCATCGTCGAATACGCGCAGGGTAAGCCCATCCAAGACATTCTAGGAATTTCCTACCGCAAGAACGGCCAGGTCGTGCACAATGCCGACCGCCCCACCATTCAAGACCTGGATTCCCTGCCGCACGTCACCGATGTTTACCGGCGCGACCTCGATGTCCGCCGCTACACCGTGCCGTTCCTGCAACACCCCTATGTCGCGCTCTACACCTCGCGCGGATGCCCGGCGCAGTGCACCTTCTGCCTCTGGCCGCAAACTCTCAGCGGACACCCCTGGCGCAAACGCTCCGCCGCCGACGTGGCGCGTGAAATGGCCAAGGCGAAAGATTACTGGCCCTACGTGAAGGAATTTTTCTTCGACGACGACACTTTCAATATCCAGAAGGCCCGTACCGTCGAATTGTGCTCGCAGTTGAAGCCGCTGGGCCTGACTTGGTCGTGCACCTCGCGCGTCACCACCGATTTCGAAACGCTCAAGGCCATGAAAGAAGCGGGATGCCGGTTAGTGATTGTGGGCTATGAATCGGGCGACCAACAAATTCTGAAGAACATCAAGAAAGGCGCAACCGTCGAGCGCGCCCGCCAGTTCACCAAGGATTGCCACAAGCTCGGACTCGTTGTCCACGGCGATTTCATCATCGGCCTGCCCGGAGAAACTCGCGAGACCATCAAAAACACCATCGCGTTCGCCAAGGAACTCGACGTGGAGACGATCCAGGTTTCAGTGGCCCACGCTTACCCCGGCACCGAACTGCACGAATTCGCCTTGAAGAACGGCTTCATCACCAGCCAGTCGAAGATGGTCGACGATGGCGGCCACCAGATGGTGCAGGTCGAGTATCCCGGCCTGCCCGCGGCCGAACTGATGGAGGCGGTCCATCGCTTTTACGATGCCTATTATTTCCGTCCCAAGGCCGCGTACCGCATTCTGAGAAAGGCGATGTTCAACAATTCCGAGCGCAAGCGCCTCTACAAGGAAGCGCGGGCCTTCCTCAAACTGCGCTCCCAGCGCCATAAGTGGGTCAAGCAACAACGCAAGGAAGATCCACCCGCTCCGGCGCCGGCCAAAGCTTAGAGCAATTTTAGAATTGCTATAAGCCATAACCGGAATCGGGTAGGGCACGACTTCAGTCGTGCCGCTAACGACCGCCAGAAATGCGGGCTTTAGCCCCTGAGGGATTGCCGTTGGCGACGTCTACACTATTTGTGAAAACACTCTAGGCCTGGAGTTGCACCGTAAGTGACCTTTAAGAAATACCTCGTGCTGGCGGGAATCGCCGTCTTCGGCGCGGCAGGCGATTCCCTGCTGGACCGCGGCATGAAGAATTTCGGTATTGTTTCCCTGCATCATCTGTCCCGCCTGGTTGTGGCCCTCCTCAATCCCTCGGTAATTGTTGGAATCCTGTTACTGCTGGCGTTTTTCGCTTGTTACATGTCCTCGCTGTCGTGGGCCGACCTCACCTATGTGCTGCCCGCCACGTCGCTCGGATATGTGCTGGTCGCTTTCGTCGCTCGCTTTGCTTTTCATGAGCACATCTCGCCAACGCGCTGGCTGGGCATCGCGCTGATCGCCGCCGGCGTGGGCTTTGTCTCCGCCGGCCCCTCCATGACTCCCGCTCGCCAAGCCCGGCATTCCTTGGACGCACGCCCAAACGCGGTTTCCCCGGAGGTGGAGTCGTGAAAGACCTTCAGGCCTGGGCCGCGATCGGGATCGTCGCGCTGGCCGCGACCACCGGAGACGTCCTGCTTTCCCACGCCATGAAACAAGTCGGCGACGTTGCCGAACTCTGCAAGCGGCGCGGCGTCTTGCCGGTGCTTGGCCGCGTGCTCCAAACGCCCACCTTCGCTCTCGGCGTGATGGCCATGGCGGCCGCGTTCTTCAGCCTGCTCTTTGGCCTTTCAAATGGAAACCTTAGTTTGGTCGTGCCCGCTTCGGCCTCGCTCAGTTTTGTCGGCAACGCGATTGCCGCGCGCATTTTCCTCCACGAACGCGTGGGCCGCCGCCGCTGGATGGCTGCGCTGCTGGTGGCCGGCGGCGTGCTGCTGATGGCGCTCTGAACTGAGCTAGCCGAATAAATTGACGGGAATCACGCGCGGCTTCTCTTCTTCATCATGGCCCGGTCCCGAACTCTCGTGAAACCGATACCTCGCGCGCAACAGCGCCTCCAGTAGCTCGCCCGCCTTCAGTTGCTTTCGAAACGTCTCCGCATCCATCTCGCGACGGGCGAATCGGAGCTTGTTCATGGCCGCCTGCAACCTTGCCAGCTCCGCGATCAGGCCCGCCAGCACATCTTTTCCGCCCGCGCTCAAGCGCACGAACTTCATGCCTGCTCTGGATTGGCCCCGGATTTCCCTCACCTCACCCAGCGCCCGGAACGAGGCGGCGTTGACGTGCACCACGATTTCCGCCCGCGCTCCGCAATCCATAGGTAGCGTGGTGTCGACACAGCATCCGTCGAGGCTTAGATCGAGCATCTTTCCCGGAACAAAGATGCCTTTCGATGGAAGGCAATCGATCTTGGCGTGGCCGGCGCAGCTAAATCGCGGACTGCGCCGGCGATCTTCATCTGCGTCCGTGCGTTCAGCCATGCTTATAAGATCGTGCATTGGATGGGAATTCTTGAGAGTAACTCAGAGTAACTTACGATTGGGAACTGAAGTAACCGAAGTTAGCGAGATGCATCTTATCGAAACAGCCGCATCAATCCACTCGGGGTTAGGTCGGGGACAAGGAATCTGGCGCGTTGGCCGCTGGCGAACCGCGCCACCGCTTCCGCCGCAAGATAGCCGCTGCGGACGGCTCCCTCCATGGTGGCGGGCCATCCGGTCGCGGTCCAATCGCCCGCCAGATAGACTCGCGGCCATGCCGTCTCCGCCTGCGGCCGGTACTGGTCGATTCCCGGGCGCGGCGAATACGTCGCGTTGATTTCCTTGATCACGGCTGACTTCACTAGTTGAGCGTCGGGCGCATTGGGGAAAAACTCCTGCGCTTCCTTCATCGCCATTTCGACGATCTCCGCTTTCGACTTCTCCACCAGGCTTCGCGAACAACTTACTACCAGCTCAATGTAGCTGCCGTTGGCGCTGGCGTCACCATTGCGAACTCCATCGGCGCGAGATCCATTGGCGCGAGCTTCAATGATCTTCGATTTGTGAAACATCCACTGTATGGTGCGGTCGAGCAGCACGGCGTGATCGAGCTCGCTGATCTGGCGATCGAACCAAAGATGGATGCCTGTGATCGGCGACGTCGTGAACTGCCCGAGCGCCGCCGCCAAAGGCGCAGCCGCCGGTGTGTCGGGCAAGATCCGCCCCAGCGCATCGAAAGGGACCGCCAGAACCAAATAGTCGAATTTCCGCTGCTCTCCATTTGCCGTCACGTTGACGGCAAATGGCACGGTCTGAAACGACTCCACTCCCGCGCGAAATTGAATATCTCCACCACGAGCGCGTATGTAGTCTCCGGTTTTGCTGTACAGATCGGTGAGCGGCACAGTTGGAAGTCCCATGCGCCCGGCTGCCGCCGATTTCAGAAACGACTCACGCACCACCAGCGCCGCGTAGGGGACGGAAACGCGGTCTAGATCTTCGTTCAAAGCGCTGACCAGAATTGTCTTCCAGAAACGGTCGATGGCTTGCGCCGTTTGTCCGTGGCGCTTGAGCCAGTCGAGAAACGGTTCGCCATTATCCGGCGGGGCGAACGGCACAAGCACCGCCAGAGCGCGGCTGATAGCCAGCTTGTCGCGATAATTCAAACAGCCGGCCCGCAGAAACGACAGCGCCGTATGCAGCGGAGCGGGCAGGACCGACGGCTCGATCGCGGAGGCGCGTCCTCCGGGCTCGAGAAACGTCAACTTCTCATACCAGCGGGTCTTGTCCTCAACTCCCGCGCGGCGATAAAAATCGAGCAGGTTGGTGCAACAGCCCAGCAACACATGCTGGCAATTGTCCACAACTTCGCCAGTGCCCGGATGCTGGTACGAAGAAGCGCGCCCGCCCAGATAATGCCGACGCTCAAACAGGGTCACGCGAAACCCCGCTTCGGCCAAGGCGCAGCCCGCGGCCAGGCCGGCCAATCCGCCTCCGGCAATCGCGACGGTGGCAGGCTTCGTCGTATTGGAATGGGGCGAGTTAGGATTGGTCGTGTGCGGCATCACAGCAGGCGCTTCAGAATTCCTTTTCCGAGGACAGTAACTTTTTCGCGGACCGTCAACCGGACCCGCTCACTGAAGACGTCGTACTCCTTGAATGCAATCTTTTCCAGTAAGCGGCGATAGATGGTAATTAGCACCCACAGCGCGGGCTGACTGTCTTCATTCACCAGCGGGACCAACTCTTCTCCGGAGCGGTAACACTCGCGGGCCCGGTCGGCCTCCATCGCCAGCAGCGGACGAACGCGGGCAACGTCAACCTGCGCCGCGGCCAGATCGGCGGCCGAAAGGCCGAACTGCGCCAAGTCCTCTTGCGGAAAATACACCCGCCCCATGGCGGCGTCTTCTTTCACGTCGCGAATAATGTTCGTAAGCTGAAACGCCAGCCCGCAGCGCTCGGCCAGCGGCTCGGCGGCGGCATCGCGATACCCGAAAATCTTGATGCACACTAATCCGACGACCGATGCCACTCCGTAGCAATACTCGCGCAACTCCTCAAAAGTCCGGTAACGCGCGGCCAGCGGCGCGCCGCCGGAGGTCTCCGATCGGCCGCATTCGAGGTCGGCAGCCGTGCCGTAAGCCAGTTGGTCGAGAAGCCCCACCGGAATCTGGTAAGCGCGCTGCGCATCGGCGAGCCCCAGCAGCACGGGATCGTCCGTGGGCTGCGCCGCCAATGCGCGGTGGACTTGGTCGAGCCATTCCGCAAGTTTGTTTTGACGATCGCCGGGGCTGAGCGTAACGTCGTCGGCGATATCGTCGCAGCGCCGCATGAAGGCATACACCGCGCTCAACGCGTTGCGTTTGCGCTGCGGCAGCACCAAGAAACCGTAGTAGAAATTCTTGGCGGCGGAGCGCGCGATGCTCCGGCAAACGGAGTAAGCCATGTCGATTTGTGAAGCGGTCGGCGCAAACTGCGTCGGCGGATTTTCCGCGGCGACGCTCATCTTTCCTTCTCCAGCGGATTCCCCCGCAGCTTTCCCAGCGCGGCGCGAGCTACCAGCGCCAGTTTTCGCGCTTTCGATATTGCCGGACGCCGGCCCAGCACGGCGTAATCCTGGCGCTCGATGGCGTGCAGAATTTCCTGCCCGCCGCGGCTGAACAGTTCGATGTCGGTGGCCAGCGAGCGCTCGATTTTCGCAATCAGCGGCCAGCCCTGCGCGAACCACTCCCGCGCGCGCTCCACTTCAAACTTCATCATCTCGCGAAATGCCGCGGAATTTTCGCCGTCGCGTATCGCCTCTTCGCTCACATTAAAACGCCGCAGGTCTTCCAGTGGAAGATAGATTCGCCCTTTGCCAAAATCCGCGCTCACGTCTTGCCAGAAGTTCGCCAGTTGCAGCGCTGTGCATGTAAAATCTGAAAGCTGTTGCCGCTCGCCATCGCTATAGCCGCACAGATACAGCACCAGATGCCCCACCGAATTCGCCGAATAGCGGCAATATCCCAGCAAATCCGTGAACGTTTCGTAGCGGCTGATGCGCTGATCTTGCCGGAACGCAGTCAGCAGGTCCGCGAATTCATGTTTCGGAATTTCGAATGTGCGCACCGTCTCGGCAAGCGCGATAAATACGGGATGCCGCGGATGAGCCTCGTAGCACGCGTTGAGTTCCGCCTCCCACAGATCGAGCAATTGCAAAGACGCGGCGCTGTCGCCCACCTCGTCGCCCAAATCGTCCGCAATGCGGCAATACGCATAAACATTGAAGAAGTGCTGGCGCAGTTTGGCCGGAAGAAACCACGACGCGACCGAAAAATTTTCGTAATGCGAGCGCGCCAGGCGGCGGCAATATTCGCGCGCTTCGGCTTCCGAGGGCGCCTGCTCGGGGATGGCGTACTCCAGCGGCAGCGCGCTCCAGCCGGAGGCGAGCGGCTCAGTCGGGGGAAGGCTGGCAGCAGTCATCGTCGTTAATTCTCTAGGAATCACTGATTAAGTTCATTACCAGTGGCATTGGGTAGGGCACGGCTTTAGCCGTGCCGTTAAAAACCCGCTATACAAGCGGCTTTAGCCGCTGAGGGCCACATTTCCAACGCGTCTCGTAATCGACAGCAAAGACTTAATCAGAGCTTCCCTAACGTTAATTATTAACGATAGTTCTTCACCACAAAGGATACGGGGATTGGCGCCGCTCCAGTTAGTGCCCCGGGATGATCGCGGTCTTGATGTCCCCGTTGCGGTTCAGCATGTGGCGCAGCACATCGTGCAGACGCGAAAGCGGCGCTTCGCCGGTAATGTAGTCGGTGGCGCAAACTTTCTTCTCGGCAATCAAACCGAAGGCCCGGCGCACCGTCTCCGGCGTGTGATGGAAAGTCGCCTTCAACGTGATTTCCGAGTAGTGCAAGCGGTTGGTATCGAGCTGCACCTTGGTCCCCGAGGCGCACCCGCCGAAGAAATTCACCGTTCCGCCCTTGCGCACCATCTGCACGGCCCACTCCCAGGCTTCCGGACGGCCCACGGCTTCGATGGCCACATCCGCTCCGCGCCGGTCCGGTGTCAGCGCGCGCACCGCCTCCACCGGATCGTTCACCTTGGTAATCTGAATGACTTCGTGCGCGCCCCGTTTGCGCGCCAGCGAGACCTGCGAATCGCGCTTCACCACCGCGATCACGTTGCAGCCGATGGCCTTCGCCACCTGCACAAACATCAGTCCAATCGGTCCGCCGCCAATGATCGCCACCGTGTCGCCAATTTCGACTCCCGTCTCGTGCAGCCCGCGCAGCACGCAGGCCAGCGGCTCGGTCATCGCGGCATCCTCGAAGCTCACATTCGCGGGCACGACCAGCATATTGGAGTCCACAATGCGCTGCGGAATCCGTATGTACTCGGCGTAGGCACCGTTGTTGAACAGCAAATCTTCGCAAAGATTGAGCTGATGTTTCGAGCAATAGAAACACTTTCCGCACGGGGCCGAGTTGAGCGCAACCACGCGCATGCCGCGCCTGAAGCCGCGCACACCCTCGCCCACTTCCTCGACCGTGCCCGCCAGTTCATGCCCAAACAGCGCCGGCGGCACAATCATGCGCGCGTGATAACCCCTCTGATACACCTTCAAATCCGTGCCGCAGGTCAGCGCCACATGCACCTTGACCAGAACTTCGCCCTCGCCGACACGCGGAATCGGCACCCTTTCAATCTTGATGTCTTCCTTGCCGTAGAGGACGGCGGCTGTCATCTTGCCATTCACAGTTGATGTCCTTCCCACAAGCTGCCCGGCTGGATGACGATCTTCATCGAATCCGGTCGAGGATGGGCAGCCAGGTTCAGCGCTTCCACACCGCTTTGCAGCGGGAAACGGTGGCTGATAAGCCGTTTCAAATCCATTTCACGTTCCATGACAAACCGCAACGAGTCCTCTTGCAATTCCACCGACGCACTGTAAGATCCGAGCAAAGCCTTTTCGTCCACACACACTGCCGCCGGGTCGATCGTCGCCTCGCCCCGCGCGGTTTGCGCAAACAGCAACACCCGCCCTCCCGGCCGCGCCGCATCCATGGCAGCGCGAATCAGGCCGCTCCCGCCCACTGCCAGAACCACAGCATCCGCCCCCCGCCCTTCCGTCATTCCGCGCACCGTTTGTACGGCGTCAGCCTTGGAAGCGTCAATCGTCAGGTTAAGGCCGAAGCTATTGGCCATTGTAAGCCTTGCCGGATACAAATCGGAAGTAATTACCCGAGTTCCCGCCCGCTTGGCCAGATTCGCCAGGATCAGTCCGATCGGCCCCTGCCCCATCACCAGCACCGTCTCCCCGGCTTCGAGACGTAGGGTCTCAATACCTTTGATGCACGTATTCACCGGCTCGACGAAACATGCCTGCTCAAAGCTAACGCCCTCCGGGATGCGCGCCATCCCCTTCTCGACAATCCAGTCCATCACCCGGACGTATTCCGCAAAGCCTCCGCCCGACGGCTCGAACCCGGCTGTGCAGCCCACTTTCTTATACCCGGAGCACTGCGCGAAAGTTTTATGGCGGCAGTAATAACACTCTCCGCACGGGATGTGATGCAACACCACCACCCGTTCGCCCACGCTGAACTTCTGAACGCCTCTGCCCACTTTCGCCACGACGCCCGCGGTTTCGTGTCCAAAAATGCGCGGCGCCGAGTGCGACCCAGTCGCGATTTTCTTCAGATCGGTCCCGCAGATTCCGCAAGTGTGGACGCGGACCAGAATTTCTCCCGGCCCGATTTCCGGCACCGGCACTTCTTCCAGCCGCACATCGTTCACCCCGCGATACACGGCAGCCTGCATCGTCGTCGGAATCTCGCGCCCTTCACCTTCCATCGTCAATGTTGATGTCTCTGCAATCGCCATGATTAAATATCACCGGGTGCCCCACCCTTGTGTCTGCGTTCTTTGCAGACACAAGGGTGGGGTTTTTGACTTCCTGTGTCCCCACTTCTAGTCATTCTGAGAGACCCTGACTTCTTCGCTTTCTCTCAAGAACTGTTATCAAAGAAAAAGACTTATGTTCCCATAAAAATGAACTTAATCGAACCTTTTCTAAGGACTGGGCGTCATCCTCCCGACATGCGTCGTGCCAACTTCTTTTTGATTCCCTTCTGCCGCCAACGACTCATCCGGCAACGTCTGATGGCCGAGACTCTGACGCCCGAGATAACTAACAATCGCGCCGCAAAGAGCGCGGCTCGCCTTGGCACTATTTCGCGCCAGCGCAATCGTACTCCTCCACAGCCAAGGCCGCACCGTCACATGGCACACAAATCTGGCGGAGCGAAAGCTGCCGTCGCTCGCCACAAAACAGCTCGGCAAACGATCCATCAAGGGCAGGTCGAAATCGGCCGCGTCGGAGATGACTTTCAAAGCTCCAAACTCCACTCCCCTCGCTTCGGCTCCCTGCGCCACCGCTGCCGCTTCCATGTCTACCGCGCTTGCGCCATAAGCTTTTCGCAGCCGAGCCTTCTGTTCTTTATCGGCCACCGTCGCGGAACTCACCAGTATTCCCTCACCCGAGCCGATTTCCGTCCGCACTCCGTCGGCGGCATTGATCACCATGCGCGGCTCCAGAATATCTCCGACTCGCAGCGCGCCATCCAGCGCCCCGGCAAAACCCACGGAGATCGCCCGCTCCGGCTTCACTTCCCGAATCACAGCCTCGGTCGCGCGCCGCGCAGCTTCGGCTCCAATGCCGCCGCACACCAGCGCCGCGCCGCCATTTTCAAAAACATTTTCAAAAAGACGATACCGTCGCCCGCCGTGCTCGATCATTCTGACTTTCCAGCTTCGCACCAACGGCCATACTTCTCGTTCCATCGCCGCAATGATGACGATCGCAATCCTCATGCTTCCTCAACTCACCTGCGTTCCACATCAGACACAGCAACAACAGGCCCTAAGGAACCTCTGATGAAGTTTATTTCCCAATGGCTTTGAAAGGGCACGGCTTCAGCCGTGCCGTTAAGACCCGCTATATAAGCGGCTTTAGCCGCTGAGGGCCACACTTTTGATGCGTCTCGTATCGATAACGCGGATTTGTTCAGAGCTTCTCTAATCAAACCCATGGATTTCCCCTGTGCCCCTCCGTGTACCCCGTGGTTAAGGTTTTTCTTGCGAGCGCGAACGCAACCACACTCTCGCTACGCATATCCGTTCGCCTGGAACCACTCCACCGACCGCCGCAGCGCTCCATCCACTGTCGCCGTCCGCCAGCCCAGTTCCCGCTCCGCTTTCGCCGAACTCACAAACATCGTCTTGCGCGACATGCGCACCTCGTCAATCGTAGCGCGCGGCTCGCGCCCCAGCATCCGCCCACTCACCAGCTCGTAAAACGCCCCAGCCGCCAGCGCAACCAGATACGGCACCTTCGTCGTCGGCGACGGCAAGCCCGTGATCGCGCCCAGCCGGTCCAGAATCTGCTTCAGCGTAAGGTTCTCACCGCCCAAAATGTAGCGCTCGCCCGCTCTTCCCTTTTCCAGCGCCTGAATATGGCCGCGCGCGCACTCCGTCGCATCCACCAAATTCAAACCCGTTTCCACATACGCCGGAAACTTGCGCTGCAAAAAATCCACCACGATTCGCCCCGTCGGCGTCGGCTTGATATCGCGCTCGCCAATCGGAGTCGTCGGATTCACCACCACCACATCCACTCCCGATCTCGCCGCCTCGAAGGCCACTTGCTCCGCCATGAACTTCGACCGCTTATAGTGCCCGATCATGTCCGCGAGCGAAACCGGACTCTCCTCGTCGGCCACCGTGCTCGTGTGGGGACAGGTTGTGTGGGGACGGGCGCCCTCGCCCGTCCAAGCCGAGCGCAGCTCGGCAGCTGCGTGGTTCGAAAGAAATCCCATCGTCGCCACGCTCGACGTGTACACCACGCGCCGCACGCCCTGCTTCCGCGCCGCTTCCAACAACGACCGCGTACCCTCGACGTTCGAGCGATACATTTCTTTGGAATCTCGCCCGCGCACCCATAGTCGGTAATCCGCCGCCACGTGAAATACAACTTCGCAGCCGGCAATCGCCTTCTCCAGCGAAGCCGGGTCGCGCAAGTCGCCCAACACCCGGTCGGCCTTCAGCCCATCCAGGTTGCGCAGGTCGCTCGTAGGCCGCACCAGCAGCCGCAGCTCGGCTCCCTGTTCCGCCAGCGCCCGCGCCACATGACTGCCCAGAAATCCCGTCGCTCCTGTAACAAAAGCAAGCATTTAGCAGTTAGTCCCAGAAACGCTAGGAAAACTCTGATTAAGTTCGTTTTCAAAGGTTTTGAAAGGGCACGGCTTCAGCCGTACCGCCAAAACCCGCTCTAAACGCGGCTTTAGCCGCTGAGGGCCACATTTTCATCGCACAGGCGAAGTCTCATCCGCTCTCGAAACCAAGATCAGATCCTCCGCAGTATCGGTCTCATGTAGAAATGCCCTGCCAAAGACCTTTGGTTCCAGAATCATCACCCCGCCACCGAATTCCTTCACGTGCCATTCAATCTCAGGGTCTCCAATCAATGACTCGGCAACGAACTCTACTCGACCCGGATCTCCGTGGAATCTAACGTAGTCGCCTTTCTGGACATCTTCTCCGGTCATGTACTTAAATGTCATAGACTGGCAACTGTGTACCGGCAACTGGCAACTAGTTTTTCTCCCCCATCGCCTTCGCATACGCCGTCAGCGCAATCAGCGGGAAATACTGGCGGTACAAGTGGTAGGCCAGATAGAACACGCGCGGGAAGCCGGTCCCGGTGTGGAAACGCTCGTCCCAGGAGCCGTCTTGATTCTGCGTGCGTAAAAGATGCGCCACGCCGCCCGCCACGCATTCGCTGCGAGTGTCGCCGGCGGCCAGCAGTCCCATAATCGCCCACGCCGTCTGCGAAGCCGTGCTCTCCCCTTGCCCGCGAAGGTTGGGATCGTCATACGACCCCACCGTCTCGCCCCATCCGCCATCGGCGTTCTGCACCGATCGCAGCCACTCCGCCGCTTGCTGCATCATCGGGTCGTTGCGGTCCATGCCCACCGCTTCCAACCCGCGCAACACCAGCATCGTGCCGTAGATGTAGTTCACGCCCCAGCGTCCGAACCAGCTTCCGTCCGCCTCCTGCTCGTTGCGAATAAACTTGATCGCCCGCTGCACCGCCGCATGATTCTGGTTGTAGCCATAAGTCGCCAGACACTCCAGCATGCGTCCCGTGATATCGACGGTCGCGGGATCGAGCATGGCGTTGTGATCGGCAAACGGCACATACTGGAACACCATGCGGTCGTTGTCTTTGTCGAACGACGCCCAGCCTCCGTTCTTGCACTGCATCGACAAGATCCAATCGATTGCCCGCTGCACCGACTCCGCCTGATAGCGCCCGTTCGGATGCTCCACCCGGCTCAACGCCAGGCAAACCATCGCTGTGTCGTCCACGTCGGGATAGAACTCATTGTTGAACTCGAAATACCAGCCGCCCGGCTCGCCCTTGGGATTCTTGATCTTCCAGTCCCCCGGCTTGCGCACCTGCTTCTGCAAGATCCAGTCGGCGCACTTCACCAGCCGCGCGTCCGTCGCCGCCACCCCCGCCTCGCCCAGCGCATACAGCGCGAATGCCGTGTCCCACACCGGAGACTTGCAGGGCTGCATGCGAAAAGTGTCGCCCTCTTCATCTTCAATGCCCAGCTTCTCAAACTCATCCAGCGCCCGAATGACCTGCGGATCGTCCACCGAATACCCCAGGCAGCGCATGGCGATGGCCGAATTCACGAGTCCGGGATAGATTGCGCCCAGCCCGTCGCTCATTTCGAAGCGCTCCAGCATCCACTTCTCCGCCCTCTTCAGCGCAATCGAACGCAGCGGCCGAATGTGTACGCGCTCCGCCCAGTGCGCAATCCGGTCCAGCACCAGGAAAAAATTCCGCCAGGAAATCCGCTTCTTCGCCCAGCGCAAGTGCATGCGTGCCTTGTCGCGTCCACCTACAAACAGCTCCTCGATTCCCATTTCGTCGGGGATCTTCTTGAACGGCTTCTTGGCGTAGCAAATCGACAGCGGCACCAGAATAACCCGCGACCACGAAGAAATTTCGTAGAGATTGAACCAGAACCAGTTCGGAAACAATACAATCTCCGGCGGAATCGCCGGCACCGCGTCGTAATCGTATTGCCCAAAGAAACACAGATAGATCTTCGTGAATGTATTGACCTCGGTCACCCCGCCCATTTCGAGGATTTTCTTGCGCGCTCGCGCCAGCGCCGGATGCTCGGCCTTGAATCCCGCCAGCTTCAGCCCAAAATATGCTTTCACCGAAGCGCTGACCGTCGAGGGGCCTCCGGCGTAATTGTTCCAGCCGCCGTCTTCATTCTGCCGGCTCAGGATGTGGCGCGCGGCCTTGTCAAATCGCTCCTGTTTGCCCGTTCCCAGCAGCGTGTGCAGCAGGATGTAATCGGATTCGAGGGTAGTGTCGCCTTCCAGTTCGCCACACCAGTAACCCTCTTCGTGTTGCTCCGAAAATAGATAATTGCGGGCCGCATCGACGGCCGCCGCCACCCGGCCCTTCAGCCCGTCGATCTTTCCCAATCGCATCTGCGGGGTCCCCAGCACGCCCGCGTTTGGCGTGCTGGGGTGGGGCACAAAGGCCGAACTGAAAGGGGAGGATTCTTCCATCGCTAACTCCAATCGTTACTCCAAACTTTATTCCGAACTTTACTCCGCACTATGGATCCACGGCAGCCATCGCCGGCGCCGCCGCAATCGTCGCCACAATCTCCGGCGGCAATCCAAAGCGCACATTTTCCGGCATGATTTCCAATTCCTGCACGTCGCCAAATCCCTGTCCCGCCAAATATTGCACCACTTCCTGCACTAAATGTTCGGGAGCCGACGCTCCCGCCGTCAGCGCCACCGTCCTCACGCCGTTCAACCACTGCGGCCGAATATTACGGCAGTCGTCAATTAGATGCGCCTCGGTGCCCAAACTGCGAGCCACTTCCACCAACCGCTTGGAATTCGAGCTGTTGTTCGATCCCACCACCAGCAGCAAGTCCGCGTCCGAGGCCACATGCTTCACCGCAACTTGCCTGTTTTCCGTGGCATAACAAATGTCCTGCGCCGCCGGTCCCTTGATATTCGGAAACCGTTTTCGGAGCGCTCCAATAATGTCGCGCGTCTCATCCAGGCTGAGCGTCGTCTGCGTCAAATACGCCACCCGGTCCGGATCGGGCAACGTCACCCGCGCCACTTCCTCCGGCGATCCCACTACATGCGTCACCGCCGGCGCCTCGCCCAGCGTGCCAATCACTTCGTCGTGATCGCGGTGCCCAATCAGGATCAGCGAATACCCCTCCTTGGCGAACTTCACCGCCTCCACATGCACCTTCGTGACCAGCGGACAAGTCGCATCGATCACCCGCAACTTCCGCACCTTGCTCGCCTCCCGCACCTCCGGAGAAACCCCGTGCGCGCTATAAATCACGCGTTCCCCCTCCGGCACTTCGTCCACGTTGTCCACAAAAATCGCGCCCTTCTGCTGCAGCTCCTCCACCACCGAGCGGTTGTGCACGATCTCCTTGCGCACATAAATCGGACGCCCAAACGCCTCCAGCGCGATCCGCACTATATCGATCGCCCGCACCACCCCGGCGCAGAATCCCCGCGGCTTCAACAGCAATAGGCTCTTCGTAGGCAAATTCCCGCTCTCAGACAAATCGCGCCCCCCACCCGCTAGCGTACTCTTCTTTAGGAAAGATGCTCCAAGGTTATCGAAAGATGCACCGCCAGGTCAATGTAAGCCTTTGAGACTGCGAGGATTAGCATCCGCAATCCAACTTTCGAGGGTGCCCCGCCCTTGTCGCGTTTTCTGCGACAGGGCCTGCCCTGAGCTTGTCGAAGGGGCGAGGATTTTGACTTCCTGTCCCCACCCCGCCATTATCACTTTCTGTCATCCTTCGCGCAGTAGCCGCGAAGCTAGAGCATTTCTCTCTTTGCTGTAGAGGAAAGGCACGAACTGGGAAGGGCACGAGTTCACTCGTGCCGCCCAACCATTAAAAATCCCTATGCTTCAACGCCTGCGGTGCCTCTTGCTGCGCCACTGGCGATTTTTCTCGCCGCGCAAACACGCCGTCCCTCACCAAATCCGCCGCACCCCATACTGATCGAAGATTTTTTCGTTGCTCACAATAAACAGCTTCTCCATCTCAGCCTGCGCAATCAACATGCGGTCAAACGGGTCCTGGTGCGGCCCCGGAAGAAGTCCTGCTCGAACGCCATGCTCCGTGCTAACGGGAAGACTCTCGAATCCCGCCTGCAACATATATTCCGGGAAGTTTCGGGTAATGTCGGAAGCAGCGGGCAGCCTTCCCAGCCGCACCTTGGTCGCCATTTCCCACGCCGACGCCGCGCTTACAAAGATCGTGTTTTCCTTGTCGGACATCAAGCGGCGGACGGTGTCCGGAAGCGATGGACTGTTACTCATCCACCAGATCAGCGCATGAGTGTCCAACAAAAGCCGCACGCTATTGCCCCCATGCGTCAAGCTCTTCCTTAGGCAACGGCTCGAAAAACTCAGGACCGACTTCGATCTTCCCTTTCCACGCCCCCGGCTTCCGCTGCCCCGCCTTGTCCTCAATCGCCACTAGCCGAACCACCGGCTTCTTCCCCCGTGCGATCACAATCTCCTCGCCCCGGCAAGCCCTGGCAATCAGCCGCGATAACTCCGTCTTCGCCCTGTGAATGGTAATGGTTTCCATAAACCCATATTAGCTAACTTTACTTAGCTAAGTCAAGAACGGATCGCTTCCATATTTATGGCACATATGCGATAATCGCGTTTATGAGGCAGGATTCCGTCCGCACCACTGTCGATATCCCAGCTCCTCTCTATCGCAAGCTGAAAGCCCAAGCTGCCGCCAACGGCCGCTCGGTACGCGAACTGGTTCTCACGGGTGTTAAAACCGTGCTCCTGCAAGGCCAACGCCCACGTCCTAAGAGAGTGCAGTTCCCGCTCATCGTCTCCGATGGCCCCAAGGTCGAACTGACCAACGAACAAATCTATGAACACGTTGAATTTCCTTGATGCCAACGTGTGGTTGGCGCTCGTTTGGAGCCGCCACGTGCATTCCGAAAAAGCCCGGTCTTGGTTCGAGCAGGCGGGCAGCAAAGACGAACAATTCTTTTTCTGCCGCTTCACCCAGATCACCGTTCTCCGGCTCCTCACCACCGATCCAATCATGGGCACGGACACCAAGACCATGTCCGAAGCCTGGACTGTATGGGACCGAGTCTGGGCCGACACTCGCATTGCCTTCCTGCCAGAGCCGGACGATCTCGAAAAGGAGTTCCGTTCCCGCTCCCGCTTGTCCACCCGCTCTCCCAAGGTTTGGGCGGACGCCTACCTCCTGGCCTTTGCAGCCGCAGCCAGCCTAAAGCTCGTCACCTTTGACCGCGCATTTCAATCGCGTGGCGTCGATGTGCTCGTGCTGTAGGCAAGTCAAGAAAATCCCGGGTAGGATACGACCGTGGAATCCCACCCTTGACAAAAAACGTCAAGGATGGGGCATCCGGCTCGACGGACTCTGAAAAGTTTGCATCTGTTGCTCAGCAATCCCCCAGACTTGTTGTCTCACCGGCGCAATTTCTGATTCCAAACCGAGTGCGAAAACGCTCGATAGTCGGTCGATCATGTGAAGCATCAAGAGCATACTCATTACGCCTTCTTTCTCGGCCCATTTCTTCCATTCCTCAGGCTCCGCCTGGATTTTCCAATCTTTGCTCTCCCTGTCGAATTGTTGGACAACCGGAAATGGGTGACCGTGCGCGATGGCTGACACACGGATATAGTATCTGCCGCGGAAGTTTTCTGGCAGTTCTGCCTCAGCGAACGCGTCTGTAGTCTTGAGAAGGTGCCAATTCCCGGTAGGTTTGAAGTAGGCTTGAAGCGTATCACACTCAGGCGTGGTGTCATCTCTGAATTTCTTCACTCCCGGGGAGTGGAACCGCGATTCAGCAGAAATTGATCGCGCCATTTGAAATGTTGTCCACTTCCCATGGTTCTTGAAGTCGTCAAGTTTCTCTTGGTGTTTTGCCAGGATGACCGCACTTACCACGGCTTCGAGCAAAGTGCGAACCAACGACACTACCGCAATCCCATTTTGAGTATCCACCACCTGAAGTACCCCAGTGTAAGTCTCGGTGGCAAAGGCACACTGAGCCTGCACTGCACGAAAGTGTGCATTGTCTCGCTGTACCGCGAGCAACCTCTTCGTCAACCGGAGCACTGCCTCGCCTTCCTTTGATGCGGGAGTCATTGCTGTCCCCTTTCGCAACCAGCGCCTCTTTGAATCAAAGCAGATTGCTCGGCGAAAAGCGATCTTACCCATTCGCCCGAACCATCTGCTCCGCCTGCTTCCGCGAAGTCTCCGTCATTGTTAGCTCCGCACAGCATATGCAGTGGAACCGAACGATCGCAGTCCCCATGTCGGCCCAGTTTCCACAAACCTCTGCGCCCCTCTACTCGTGCTGTAGCGCCACCAGCGGATCCACCCGGCTAGCTCGCAGCGCGGGAATATACGCGCCTGCCAGCGCAATCGCCAGCAGCACAACTGGCACGACCGCAAAGGTCACCGGATCCGACGGCTTCACTCCGAACAACTCCGCCCTCAGCAGCCGCGTCAACCCGAATGCCGCCGCAACGCCGACGGCAATCCCTGCCATCGTCATGCGCAACGCCTGCAGCAGCACCAGACTCAGCGTGTCGCGGCGGTTCGCCCCCAACGCCACGCGGATGCCGATCTCGTGCGTCCGTTGCTCTACGCTATACGACATCACGCCGTAAATCCCCACCGCCGCCAGCAGCAGCGCAATTGCCGCGAACACCCCGAGCAACAGCAAAATGAAATTCTGCCTCGCCGTCGAGTCCCGGCCCACCTCGTCTATCGTGCGCGCATTCCTCGTCGGCAGTTGGTCGGTTGCCAACAGCGCCTGCTCGACCGCCTGACTGACGCTCATGGGCGCAACGCCCGCCCGTGTGCGTACCAGAATGGCAGGCGTGTCGAACCGGTTCACCAACGCCATTGCGCCATCCAGAACTTGCGATGGCGCTTGGTACATGACCGGCGTTGGATCGCCATTCAGCCGCTCGCGAACATCGCCGACCACACCGACGATCTCCGTAACTCCCGCCTCATACTCCGGCCCCAGCCCCGGGCCGATGACGATCGTCTGCCCCACGGGATTCGAGTTCGGCCAATATTCGTGCGCCATGGCTTGGCTGATGACCACGGTTCGTCCCAGCTCCCGCTCCTGCAAAAGCCTGCCGGAAATAAGCGGAATCCGCAGAACGTCGAAATAGTGCGGCGAGACAATCCGCCACTGCACATCGCCGGTGAACTTGTAACCCTCGAGCGGCGCCCTTCCCGGAATATCGAAGAGCATGTCCTGACGCCCCGCAAGCGGCAGCGCGCTCGCCAGCGCCGCCGACTCCACGCCGGGAATCGTCTCCGCCCGCGCCACGAACCCCCGCCCCAGCCGGTCAACCGCACTCGCTTTCGCATAGCCCGGTCCCACCAGCGATACTTCCATCGTGAGCAGATTGCGTGGCTCAAAACCCAGGCTCACCGCATGCATGGCCACAAAGCTGCGAATCAGCAGCGTGGCCCCACATAAGAGAACAACCGCGATCGCAACCTCCGCGCCCACCAGCGCGCTGCGCGTGCGGTTATGCTTCCGTCCCGAGCCCGCGCGTTCGCTCGATTCCTTGAGCGCGGATGCCAGCTCCGTCCGCGATACCTGTAGCGCGGGAAACAGCCCAAAGACCACTGCGGTGATCACCGCCAGCAGCACCGTAAATCCTGCCACTCGCGGATCGAGCGCCGGAATCGATGCGATCTCCTGCACGCGCGGCAAGTCGCCCGGCGTCAGCGCCAACAATGCTCGCACTCCCCACGATCCAATCGTCAGCCCCAAGGCTCCGCCGGCGAGGGCCAGCAGCAAACTCTCCGTGAGCAGTTGCCGCACGATCCGACCGCGGCTGGCTCCCATGGCCGTGCGGATGGCGATCTCTCTCTGCCGCCCGCTCGCTCGCGCCAGCAACAGGTTCGCAACATTCGCGCAGGCAATCAGCAGCACCAGCCCCACCGCGCCCAGCAGTATCGTCAACGCGGGCCGAATCTTGCCCGTCAACTGTTCTTGCAAAGGCGTGACCTGGATCTGGTCGTCATGCCCCACAATTTGCTGGGCAAAGGTTTGCGCGTATTGCTTCCCGATCACCGCCATTTGCGCATTGGCCTGCGCAACGCTTTCGCCGCGCGCGAGCCGGCCACAAACCGTCAGCACATGCGCCTGATCGGTGCTGTTCCGGTCGGCCTGCAGCGGCAGCCACACGTCGGTCGCGGGGTACGGAGTGAAGCCTGGCGAAAGCACTCCAATCACCGCATAGGCCGCTCCTCCCAGCCGAATCGTCCGCTGCAATATCGATGCATCGCCGCCAAATCGACGCTGCCACAGCCCGTAACTCATCGCCAATACTCGCGGTCCTCCCGGCTGGTCCTCCGCTGCCGTGAAAGTTCTCCCCAAAATCGGGTTCGCCCCGAATAGCCGGAAGTAATTGCGCGACGACGGCATCGCCGCCACCAGTTCCGGCTTGTCGCCGCCGTTCAGATTCATGCTCGCCCCAGGGAGGTACGCTGCCAGATCGTCGAAGCCGGGATTGTGCTCTTGCCAGTAGTTGAACATCGGAACGGAAGCGCCCCCGCCTCTTGATATGCCGATATTCACAATCCGGCCTGCATCCGCATACGGCAAGGGACGAAGGATCACCGCATTGACCACCGTAAAAATCGCGGTATTCGCTGCAATGCCTATGGCAAGCGCGGCCACCGCTGTGATGGTGAAGCTCGGACTTTGCCGCAGCCCGCGCAGCGAATGCTTGACATCTTTCAGGAAAGATTCCATCGCCCACCATCTCCTGGCATCGAGTACCCGGCATCGAGTATATGGATCTGCCCCAGAGAGCGGTATTCGAACGAAAGACAAAAGCAAAGATAACTTGATAGATGCTGCCGGCCGGTGTTCTGTTCACATTGGCTGCTTCTCTCTTCAAACAGCCGCAGTTGGATAATTTCTTTCACCCACTCGCCCGAATCTTCCACTCCGATGTTTCCGAGAACACTCGCAGCCCTAAGCTCGTGGCTCGAAGATCGTAGCTTTCCTCCGTGCTCCCCTGTGCCCCCCGTGGTTAATGCCTTTCTCCGCCACCTTCTCAAATCTCAATTTCCTCAATTCTCCCAAGGACTACAAGTGGTCGTTCCTTCCTTGACTTGGCCAACCCGAGTCCGGTGCTGTCAAGCCCCCGTTTTTACGATTTTCTCCGTAAGCTATTGAGTCGGCTAGGAAAATATTGTTGGCAAATCTGTCGGTGTGGGTGGGTCGAAATTGCTATAATAGACTTATAGAGTTAGAAAAGGGTGCGGATCACTCCCGCACCCTTTTTACTTGCAGGTCTTGTCTCAGCCGGTCGGTAGCCAGGTTTAATTGACGGCTGATGGCTGACAGCCGAAAACTGCCCCTAAGTCCTTAAGTTCCTGAATACTATGGCTTAACTCTTTATTTTTTAATATTTTACCTTAACTCCCTTGAAATGAAGATCTTGACAAAATAGGGGGAGGGGGTACCCCAGTTACCCATTTGCCCGAATCATCTGCTCCGCATGTTTCCGCGAAGTCTCGGTCAGCTTCGCTCCCGACAACATGCGCGCCACTTCTTCGGTGCGCTCTTCGCCGCTGACCTCGCGCACAGTGGCCTTGGCGCGGCCTCCGGCTTCGCGCTTCTCGATCAGGTAATGATGATCGGCGAAGGTTGCGATCTGCGGCAGGTGGGTGACGCAGAGCACCTGATTGCCTTTGGCGAGCGCCTTCAACTTCTTTCCCACGGCCTCGGCCGCGCGCCCTCCGATGCCGCTGTCAATCTCGTCGAAAACGAGAGTCCGCTGCGCCGCCGCCGTCCGCTTCTTCCCTGCCGGATTCGTTCCTGCCTCGACGCTAGCCTTCAGCGCCAGCATGACGCGCGAAAGTTCGCCGCCCGAAGCAATCTGCTCCAGCGGGCGCATGGTCTCGCCCGTGTTGGTCGAAATGCGATACACGACCTGATTGCTGCCCGAAGAAGTCCAGCGCTCTTCGCCGCCGTTCTGATCGATGACCTCTTCCACCGCGATGCGGAAACTGGCGCGCATTGCCAGGTCGTTGATCTCGGCCTCGACCAGCTTCTCCAGCTTCCGTCCCGCCTCCAAGCGTTTGCGCGAGACGCTGCGAGCGGTTTTGCGATACTCCTCGGCCGCCACAGCCAGCATCGCCCGCAGTTCAAGCAATACTTGATCTTTGTTCTCCATCTCCGAGAGTTTGCGACGGATGTCATCGCCATAAGCGATGGCCTGCTCCAGCGTCGGCCCGTACTTCCGCTTTAGCCGATCCAGCAGCGCCAGCCGCTCTTCGATTTCCGCCAGCCGTTCCGGAGAAGCCTGGATTCCTCCCGCATAATCGCGCAGCGTCGCTCCCACATCCTCGACGCTGATCCGCGCCGATTCCAGCGCCGCGAGCGCTTCCTGAAACTTCGGCTCATAACGCGCCAGCTCTTCCAGGTGCTTCTGCGCCGCCCGCAAGCTCGACGAAGTTGAAGCATTGCCCTCATACAGCAAGTCGAAGGCGCCAATGGCCGAGCCGTAGATCTTCTCGGCGTTGGCCAGGACGCGCTTCTCCGCTTCGAGTTGCGCATCTTCGTCCTTGCCCGCCTGCAAGCGCGCCTCTTCGATCTCGCGGCATTGAAAGCTCCACAGGTCGAGCAGCCGCATCCGGTCCTGCTCGTCCTGTTCCAGTTCGGCGATGCGTCCGCGAATCTGCTTCCAATGCGCGAACGCCGCGGATACGTCCTTCAACTCGACTCCGGCATAAGCGTCGAGCAGTTCCTGCCGCGCCGCCGCGTCGAAATTCGCGATGGATTCATTCTGCGCGTGGATCGCCGCCAAATGCGGCGCAATCTGCTTGAGCACGGCCACGGTCGCCGGCTGATTATTGATGAAGACCCGTCCCTTGCCGCCCGCGGCAATTTCGCGCCGCAGAATCAGCGAGCCATTCTCCGCGTCCAGCCCGTTCGTCTCCAGGATGTGTTCGATGGCGCGCGCCGCCGCTCCGTCGCTCTCGAACACCGCCGCGACCACGGCCCGCTCCGCGCCCGTCCGAATCACATCCGACGACGCCTTGTCTCCCAACAGCAATCCCAGCGCGTCAATCAGAATCGATTTCCCCGCCCCGGTTTCGCCGGTCAGAAGGTTCAGCCCAGGCGCGAATTTGATCGCGACATTGTCGATCACCGCGTAATTTTCCAGTCGAAGTTCGGCCAGCATAAGGGTCCCGCGCCTTTAGTTGGAACCGGTTTCATAAACAGGTTCTGGGTAGGGCACGGCTTCAGCTGTGCCGCTCAGGACCAGTAACAATGCGGGCTTTAGCCCCTGAGGGCCTGGCTCCCCGTTCTGAAAAAGCATTTATGAAACCAGTTCCAGCCACAACCTTTAGTTCATCACACTCTCTGAATTGGTTCACGCGCATCTTTGAATTCCGGACAATCTATCACTCTCAGGTTTTCTAATCCAAGGCGCTCTTCCAACTCAGGACGATCTTTAAATTTACGACCTTGAATTCACGCGCAGCATAGCACAGACCGCCCCATCGGGCTGCCCGAAACCGCCTGTCCCGTACCCAATCCGGTACCAAAGGTTGGGCCCAATGCACTTCCGATTTTGCTTCGACACTCAGCGCTTCGTAAACATAGTAATTATGCGATTTCTATACGTAATCTTAATTGTTTTCGTTTTCTGCGGTCTCGCGCCTGCCCCCGCATGGGCGCAAGAGCTTCAATGCCAGCCCTGTCGTCATGCCTACGGCAAAGTCCAGGTCGGCGATCCCGTCTCCTATTCCGTCCTGCTCTCGAACACTGGAAGTGAGGCCCTGCGGATCAAATTCAAGTCGGTAGATGGGAGCGCCTTCTCCTTCGGCACATTCCCTGTACCCGTGCGCATCAAGCCTGGCGGCAGCCTCGAGTTGCCCATAATCTTCACCCCAACTGCCAAAGGACACACCACCGGCGTTATTACGCTGGTGAGCACTGCCGAGGATCCCCAGCTCACGATCAATGTCGAGGGTACCGGCGTGTACCCGGAATTGGGAGTAACGCCTGCAACCCTCAATTTCGGCGATGTCACGGTCGGATCGAACGCCCAGCTGCGAGCCACGCTCACCGCCTCCAACGCCGCCGTCACCATCTCGTCGGACCAGTCGACCAACTCGGAGTTTGCCCTGCTTGGCCTGACCCTGCCCGCAACCATTCCAGCCGGGCATAGCCTCCCGGTTACCGTTCAATTCACGCCGAGCGCCTCCGGCGTGGCCTCCGGTCAAGCCGGATTCACCAGCAATGCCGCCGACTCGCCAACCACCGAATCGTTGACCGGCACGGGCGTGCCTCCGGCTTCCCACTATGTCGATCTTTCCTGGGACTGCGGAGGCGATGACCCTGTGGGATACAACGTGTACCGCGGTACAGCCAAGGCTGGCCCCTTCGAGCAGATCAATACCGCGCTCGATGCCTCCACCAACTACACGGACGATACGGTTGTGGCCGGAACGACCTACTATTACGTCACAACGGAGGTGAATGCCGAAGGCGAGCAGAGCGGCTATTCCAATGAAGTGGAGGCCGTGATTCCGAACTCGTAGCTAAAGCCAGTCGTTGGTCGTAAGTCGCTAGTTGTTCGGATGGTTAGCCAACGGCTGAAACTCTGCATTGACCGATGCGGTACCCTCGCCAACCGCGCCGCCGCCCTGGTCTATAATCTAGATTAGGATTTTCCCTAAACCAATGCATTTTTCTTCCGCTCTCCTCTTGTTTGTTAGCGGCGAAATCGTCGATCTCGTCCTTCAGACCGGTCCGGTCGCCAAGTCCGTCCTTCTCATTCTGATTGCCTTCAGCGTCCTCTCCTGGGCCGTGATTCTTTCCAAATGGAGGCTGATCCGCCGCGCCCGCACTCAGAGCGGCTGCTTCGTCCGCGCCTTCCGCAAGGCGCAGCGCTTGCAAGACATTGCCTCGGTCGCCGAACAGTTCCATCCCAGCCCGCTGGTGGGCGTCTTCGAAGGCGCAGTCGCGGAATTCAAACGCCAGATGGGGATGACCGGCGGCATCCACAACGTCACCTCCATTCAACGCGCCATGCAGATCGCGTCTTCCGAGGAAATTACCCGCCTCGAACGCAACGTGCCATGGCTGGCGATTACGGGTGCGATTACACCGTTTATCGGATTGTTCGGAACGGTCTGGGGAATCATCGACGCCTTTCACGGGCTGGGCACGGCTGGCGCGGCGACTTTGCGTGCCGTCGCTCCCGGAATTTCCGAAGCTCTCATCACTACCGCTGCCGGCCTTGCCGCCGCCATTCCCGCCGTCATCGCCTACAACCTCATCATTGGCTCGATTCGCGAAATGGCTGCGCGTAACGACGACTTCACTCTTGAAATGCTCAATCTGGTCGAACGGCAAACGCAGACAGTTGACCGCCAGCAACCACCCCCAGTCACCGAGGCGCGCCGCTGATGGCCTTCACCTCCGCCAACGGACGCACCCAGACTGCGCTCTCCGACATCAACATCACCCCTCTGGTCGATGTCGTCCTGGTGCTGCTCATCATCTTTATGGTGACCGCGCCCGTCTTGCAGTCCGGCATCGAAGTCAATGTGCCCCACACTCGCACCGTCAAAGAGATCACCGAAGAACGGCTGGTGATCAGCATCGACAAATCGCAAAAAGTTTTTCTCGGCAACGATCCCATTAACATCAACCGCATCGGAGCGGCACTGAAACAGAGGATTCGCGATCCGCAGCATCAAGCGATTTATCTGCGCTCCGACGAAGATGTCCCGTTTGGCGCCTTCGCCACCGTGATGGATGCCATCAAGCAGGCGGGTATCCCCAACGTCAGCATCGTTACGCAACCCATGGATACACATGGCGGCCATCGCTAATTTCGATATCTATTCCGAACACGGCCAACTGCGCAGGCCTCTGGCCTGGTCGCTCGGACTGCATCTCGGATTCGCGGCCTTCGTCGTGCTCTACGCCATGTTCATACACAGCTTCCGTGGCGAGGGCTGGGGCAGCGGCGGCGGTGGCGATGCCATGGGAGCAACGCTGGTGAGCGCAATTCCCTTGCCTGCCAGTGAAGTGCAGACGGCAAACGTGCTGGCCACGGAATCCAAAGGCCTTTCGAAATCGCAGCCGCGCGTGCAGGAGAAAGAACCGGAAGCGATTCCGATTCCCGACCGCAACGCAAAAACAAAGATAAAGAATGCGCCCGTCAGGAGCGCGACGCAGCGCAAGCCGGAACCGGAACCCGAGGAGTCGAATCAAATCCCTTATGGCGAAGGCGGCCCGGTCAGCGGGCCGTACACTATGAGCGCGGGCGGCGCGAAAGGTGGATTCGGATTCACCGGCAGCGGCGGCGATTTCGGCAGCCGGTTTTCCTGGTACGTCCAAGCCGTGCAGCGCAAGGTCACCGAGAATTGGCTGAAGTATGAAGTCGATCCGCGGATCACGGATGCAAAACGGGTTTATCTGACGTTTGATATCGCGCGCGACGGGCATCCGGCGAATGTTGAGATCGAGCAGTCGAGCAACGTGCCGTCGCTCGACCAGTCGGCCATACGCGCCATCCAGCGCATTGATACCTTTGGCGCATTGCCGCCGGATTATTCGGGAAGTAAAGTGTCAGTAGAGTTTTGGTTCGATTACAAACGGTAAGTCAGTCGTTGGTCGTTAGCGGTTCCTAGCTCGTCGTTACCGATTTCTGTCAAGGATGCAAGCCAGCCACGAAGCGGCGAAAGATTGCAGCCCGCGGCGCAAGTCGTGGGTGGAAAGGGAAATTATGTCCGTTCAAACTCTAAGTGCGCGTGTGTTTCTTGCACGGTACGTTGAAGCCTTCAATGAGTGTTCTCCTAAGGTAACGGAAGACCAAGATTGTGCCTGGAAGAACTGGACGGCGTTCATGACGGGCAAGCAGGGGAAGGTCTCGGGATTTTGGGACAAAGACAAAGCAGTCCTGCCACAAACAGCGGAAAAACTCAAACTGAAGTGGCAACTCGAATATTTGCATTTGGATTTGGTCCTCTTCCCTTCGGGCGATCCTTGGGGCAATCTTGTTGTCGTGGAGCATGAAAACGAAATCAGAGGATTCCAGAACGAAATTGAAAAACTAATGTCCGTGCTCGCTCCCTTAAAAGTAGGCATTACTTACGATGGAGGAAATGCGGAGAAACACTCAGAACTGATGGAATGGATACACCGATTCTTCCGGACTCGGCACCCCTTGATTTTGGAAGCGCCACAAACGGAATATCTCTTCCTGCTTGGAGCCGTAAACAAAGGCGTGAGGCCATGGCCAACATGGAAGTATCTAACATTCACCTGTGGTGACGGGCCAGAGGGAAGCACCTTTAGGGATATTGGATGCGGGACATGACGAAAGAAGTTCACGCAGATGTAGGTGCTGTGAGCTGTCATTCCAAGCGATTCACGAACAAGCAACAACCGGACCAACGGTTACACAGGAGCAAAAATTGAGCAACTTAACTCGCCCCATCCAGCCTCTAATGGAAAAGAGGCAGTTTCGCTTGCAAGGCATGGGGGTTACGTCGCGCCACGATCTAAAATCCCAGCTTGGCCGCCGATACGCGGCCTTCATTAAAATTGTTGCCACATTGCTGTTTCTATTGGCCGCCACCGCCTCCGCGCAGGACTGGATTCGCACCGGCACCGGCCTCGGCGTCGAGCGCGTGCGCCTCGCCGCCTCCGACTTCAAGCCCTCGACCGCCGACTCTGCTAACACCGCCCTGCTCAAAACCTTCAACGACACGCTCTGGAACGACCTCGACAACGCCGGAATCTTCGATCTCGTCTCCAAAAGTTTTTATCCGCTGCAGGAGCCGGGGCAACCCTCCGATGTCAACTTCTCGGCGTGGAATTCCCCGCCGCCCAACGCTTCCATGCTCGCCTTCGGCAACCTGGGCGCAGCCGCCGGCAAAGTCACCGTCCAGGGCTGGCTCTACGACGTCAAGAATGAAAAATCGCCGCAAGTTCTCGGCAAGCAATACACCGACAACGCGACCGACGACGCCGTGCGCGTGATCGCCCACAAGTTTGCCGACGAAATCATCTTCCGCCTCGGCGGAGGCGTGGCCGGCATCGCCGAAACCAAGATCTACTTCGTCAGCGATCGCACCGGCCATAAAGAAATCTGGATGATGGATTACGACGGTGCCAACCAGCAGCAGATCACGCATCTCGGCGGCATATCGCTCTCGCCGCGCATCTCGCCCGATGGCTCGCGCTTGGCCTTCAGCTCCATCAGCAAGAGCGGCTGGGAAATCCTGATGTACTCCTTCGATCTCAACCGCATGGTAAGTTTCCCGCGCTTTGGAGGCATGAATCTTTCGCCTTCCTGGTCGCCCGACGGCAAGATCGCGTTCTCGTCATCGCGCAACGGCTTCCCCAACATTTACACCGTCGATGCCTCTGGTAGTAAATCGCTCCGCCTGACCAACGATCAAGGCCCAGACGTTTCGCCTACTTGGAACCGCAAAACCGGCTCCCAGATCGCCTTTGTCAGCGGACGCACCGGCTTGCCACAGATCTATACCATGGAAGCCGACGGCACCAACTTGCAGCGCGTCACCGACCAAGGCTACGCGGTTTCTCCGAACTGGTCGCCCAACGGGCAGTTCCTGACTTTTTCCTGGATGCGCAAGTACGGCCCCGGAGAGCCCGGCTCCAACGATCTTTATTTGATGGACGTCGCAAGCAAGCAATGGGTGCAACTCACGCACGACGCGGGGCGCAACGATTTTCCCTGCTGGTCGCCCGATGGCCGCCACATTGTATTTCAGTCGCACCGCTCGGGCAGCGACCAAATATGGAGTATGCTCGCCGACGGCTCCAATGTGAAACAATTGACTTTCGCAGGCGTCAACACGCAGCCTAATTGGAGTTGGAAGTAGAGTAAGAGGTGAAAGTAACGTAGATGACAGGCTGTGCGTAATTGAGATTCGTACCGGGGCATGAGTTTTGTATCGGGGCACGCCTTCACAGCTTGCGGAAAAAGTCGATTTTGTTTCTTGATTTTGGGTGGCGCAGCGCTTTAGCGCTGCGATAAGTACATTGTTTTGAATGCGGCTTTAGCCGCTGAGGTCGCGGTTTTTGCTCGGAAACGACTTTTTCCGCAGCCTCTTCAGGCGTGCCGCAGGAGATGCGTCATGAAAGCGCCTTTAGGCGCTGAGGTCGTAGATTGGAGTTTCACTACAAGCTGTTAGAGAATACGCTTTGCGGCTGGCCCAGAGTGCGCCCTGCCGTGAATCTGCAAATTGCACGCCACAATGCGGCGCACGGAAAACAGGAGGAATCAGTGAAGCACGCAATGAAGAGATGGAGCATTCTGGTATTCGCACTCGGCACGATCGTGTTCCTGGGCGCATGCGCGAAGAAGGTCGCGCCGCCCCCGCCGCCCCCACCACCCACGCCAACCGCGCCCACAGCCTCGTTGTCGGCAAATCCGAATATTATCGACAAGGGCCAATCGACCACGCTGACCTGGCAGACCGCGAATGCGACCGACGTCGGCATCGACGGAATCGGCCCGGTAGACGTGAGCGGCTCGCGTCAAGTAACGCCGAGCGATTCGACCACCTACCATCTCGTCGCCAAAGGCGCCGGCGGAACTCAGGATGCCAGCGCGCGCGTCACCGTCAACGTGCCGCCACCGCCGCCGCCGCCGCTCGCGCCCACTCTTACCGAGGAAGAACTCTTTCAGCAAAACGTGAAAGACATCTACTTCGATTACGACAAGTATGACATTCGCGCTTCCGACCAAGCCTCGGTGCAGGGCGACGTCCAGTTCCTGCAACAGCATCCCAACATCCACATCCGGGTCGAGGGATATTGCGACGAGCGCGGCTCGACCGAATATAACCTCGCCCTCGGCACCAATCGCGCCGACGCCGTCAAGAATGCGCTTATCCAAGCCGGACTGGGTGGCGATCGCATCAAGACCATCAGCTACGGCAAAGAGAAACCGTTCTGCACCGAGTCCACCGAAAGTTGCTGGCAGCAAAACCGCCGCGGACATGTCGTGATCGACAAATAACCGGCTGAGGGCGGCTGCGGCCGCCCTCGCTTTTTTATGTTCCATCCGCTACACGTTCAGCGGCGTCATAACATCGCACGGGGTAACTATGAAATCGAATTGCATCCGGCTTGTTTTCGCGCTCTTCCTCACTCTCTCTCTCGTTCCCGCTTACGGCGCCAGCAAGGAAATCATCGAACTGCAAACTCAGATCACCCAGTTGCAGGAGCAGATCACCCAAATGAAGCAGTCCTTCGACGAACGCATGGGCGTCATGAAGAATCTGCTCGAGCAAAACACCGACGCCGCTAACAAAGTCACCACAGCGATCACCGACCTGCAAACTTCCATCAACAAGCAGCAGCAGGACCGCGCCGGGCAAGTCGACCAGATCTCCGGCCAGATTCAGGCGCTCAACGACACCATGGACGAGCTCAAAGTCCGCCTCGCCAAGTTGAGCAAGCAATTCGAGGACATGCAAGCGGCGCAGCAGTCCATGGCCGCGCAGCAGTCGCAAGCGCAGCAGCAGGCCCAGGCTATGGCGCAGGCCCCTCCGCCCGATGTGCTCTATAACAACGCCCTGCGCGACTACAACGGCGGGAAGAACGATCTCGCCACCCAGGAATTCAACGACTATATCAAGTTCTATCCCAACACCGACCTCGCCGGGAACGCATATTTCTATCTCGCCGAAATCCAGTTCAAGGCCGGAGATTTCCCTAAAGCGGTCGCGAACTACGATCTTGTCCTACAGAATTTTCCCAGCGGAAACAAGGCTGCCTCCGCGCAACTCAAAAAGGGGTTCGCGCTCCTCGAACTGGGAAAAGAAGACGAAGGCGCGCAGGAATTGAAGCACGTCATCCAGCGCTATCCGAAAACCACCGAAGCCACGCAAGCCCGTGAGAAATTGCGGAAAGTGGGAGCGGCGCCAAAGAAAAACTAGCCGCAACGTGTAGAGCGGACACTCTTGTCCGCTGTTGTTGCAGTTGCCTTTGCTGTTGCTCTGCTGCACACTTTTCGCGGACAGGAGTGTCCGCGCCACAGCACATCACGGCCGCTGTGCAGTATTCGGCACCATCACTCCGCCTTCAATCTTCGGAATGCCGAAGTGACCGCCGAGATGCGACAAATCGAGCGGACTGATCGATCCGGAAACCACGATAAAATCGACCTCGTTCGACTTGGCAACGAGGACCGCAACGTTGCTGATCGCGTTGTTCTCCAGGCGCACCCAAAGATCGCTCTCGCCTGCGCCTCCTTCTTTCTCTTGTTTGTTCATCAGTTGTTTCCAACCCGCCGCGCGGTATTCCTCTTTCACCGCGCCCAACGCCTGCGCGTCGTACGTCCAGGCCCCCGCGAAATGGTAACTGTGGACCGAGATCCCACTCACGCCCGCGATCACGCGCTGAAGGTCCTCGTTGCTCGGGTCCATTTTGGCCGCGAATACCAGCATGGAGTGGTCCAGCGTGAACTCGGTCTTCGACGATGCGCTTTGCCGCAAGGCATCAAGACCCCGAGGAATCGACTCGCGCTGCTGCTGCGCGACGGATAGTTGGGCTGCGGAAATGACGATCGAAGTTACAAGAACAATGCGGAACAATCTCATAAAGCACCTCGCTAGTTAGACGGACTCCGCCCCAACTCGTGAGCCGGGACCCTCAGCCCAATAGGAACCCGGCCCGCAAAAATTAGTTGCACGAAACACCACGGTATATTGGATCGCGGGGCTGCCCCATCTTCGGCGTCCTCGGCTACCTTGCGATAAACAGGTCCGAGGTTTATTTCGTCTCTACCACCGCGGCCTTCTCCGCCGCAACACCGCTGGCGCGCAGCGTGACCCAGTCGGTCTGCACGTGGTCCCATCCCTGGATCAGGAAGCCATACGATTCGAAAAACTGCCGGATCTGCGGCCGCTGCCATCCCGCAATATCCTCCAGAATCGGCACCAGCGTGGCCAGCGCGTTGTCGCCCAACACCGTCCGCTTCGCGATCTGCGCCACCAGCTTCGATTCCGACACGGCAATGGTGAAGCCGTCGCGCCGGTTCACATGCAGCATGACGTGAATGTCGGAGCTGCCGTCGCCCACGTACACAATATGGTCTGCCGGAACGCCAAGCTGCTCTTCCAGTTGATCGAGCCGTGTGACTTTTCCATAACCCGCCGTCGCCCGCACCAGGCTTTCGATTTCACCCGACGCTTTGTACTTGAACTCGGTGCCAAAGATGTGGTCCTCCGGCACAATTCCCTCCAGCGCCGACTGGATCACCTCCACCGGCGCCGCCGAGAGCACGTAAAAATCGAAGTGGAATCCTTCGATCCGCCGGTCGAGTATCTCGTAAATCTGCTTGATGTTTTCCTTCAGGCGAATGCGCTTGCCCACTTCGAACAAGTGGTCGCGTCGCACCCGCGAGCGGAACTCGGGATCGTGCAACAGCAGATAGGAAAGTTCGGCGCCCTGCTGCACCAGGTTCAGCTTCGCCATCCCCTTGGCCTTGCGCGCGAATTCCTCGACCGAAATGCCCAGCAACTCGCTCAGTACGTAACCTGTATCGTTAAAGGTCAGCGTCTGATCGAAGTCGCTGGCGAACAGATAATGTTTCCGAAATCTGTTAACCATGTCCTATTTTAGATTCAAGATGAGGTTAATCGGCGATTAAATTTGCCGATCGCAGTCATTACAACATTTTTGCGCGCACATCCCTCGTCCAGGATTCTCTTCTGCTAAACTCGTGCCAGCGCAATCCATTAACTTTGAAAAGAGGATATTTTATGGCTGAGACCCCCTCGACCATGCTTCCGCTCGGCACCAGCGCACCCAACTTCAAGCTTCCAGACCCCAGCGGCAAGTTGGTGTCGTTGGAAGACGACAATTTCAAGAACGCGTCCGCGCTCCTGGTTGCGTTCTTCTGCAATCACTGCCCTTTTGTGAAGCACATCCAGAAGCAATTTGCAGCGCTCGCTAAGGAGTATCAGGCGCGCGGCGTGGCTGTTGTTGCCATCAGTTCAAACGATGTTGAAAATTACCCGCAGGACGCGCCCGCTAAGATGGCGGAAGAGAGTAAGCAGGCGGGCTATACCTTTCCCTATCTCTACGACGAAAGCCAGCAAGTGGCCAAAGCCTATCGCGCCGCTTGCACGCCCGACCTTTATCTTTTCGATCGCGATCGCCGCCTCGTCTACCGCGGACAGTTCGACGACAGCCGGCCCGGTAACGGGCGTCCGGTCACCGGCGCGGACCTGCGCACGGCTCTCGACGCGGTGTTGGCCGGCCGCGCCGTCCCTGGAATCCAGAAGCCAAGCATCGGTTGTAACATCAAGTGGAAGCCTCAAAACGCTCCCGATTACTTTCCCAATCGATAGCATTAGATCATTTCTCGAATTGCTGTAGAGGGAGCATGGTATGGGTAGGGCACGGCTTTCAGCCGTGCCGATAGAGGTTGCAACAAGTTCCGGCTTTTGCCGCTGAGGGTGCGCACTCTACACCATCACGAGAAATGCTCTAGCATTGCCGGAATCCCGTTCCTTTAATTCGCCAACAAAGACGGTCTTGGAAGCACACTTCGCTCCCGCAATGTTCTCGAATGCAAGAACGCGGGTGCTAACGAGAGGCTGCGCTCAAGATTTGAGAATCACTGACGTCCCAGGTATCGAATGCGGGAGGTAAAGGCGCGCCCTGGGTTGTCGATGAAAGTCGGGGCCGGGTGGGTCGAATCGATGGTACCGTTTGCCAGCCCGACGTTAGCGTGGTTGGTAATGTTGTCGAAGCCCCCGCGCACGGCCCAATAGCGTCCAAACAGACGCACACGCTTTTCGACCTGCAGATTTACGGAATAGTAAGTGGGCAGGCGAAGAGTTCCAAAAGGATAAGCGGTGGAAATTTGTCCCTGGTCGGTGGTCGCGTAGAAAGGCTGACCGCTGCGCGCCTCAACCGAGTAGACCACATCGAATTTATGGACGATGGGCAACTTGAAAAACGGCAGCACGCCCCATCCAACCAAGCGGTTGGGAGTGTCCCAGGGATAAGGGCCCGGCCTCTGCGGGCTCAACAGCGGAAAGTCCAAACTGAAATCGAACACCTGATTAGTACGAGAGCGGGAGCGCGTGTAGGCGCCGAAAATCTCATAGTGCTGGCGAAAGCGGTGACGCGCGCTGACCTGGAAGGCGTCGTAGCGGTCGTCGCGTCCGTTGCCCAGAAGAAAGTTGCCGTCTACCGCGCCATTTAGCGTGTTGTAGGCGAAACCATGCGCGCCGCGTTTCTCGAGAAACTCCAGTTTCAGAAAGATGGCAGCCGGCAGCTTCTTCTCCAATCCAACACTCCAGTTCAAGAATCTCGTCGCGGCAAGCGCGTTCCGATTCACAACAAACGCTGTCGGCACCGGAGTGGGTTCACTGGTCTGGTTGCCGTTTGCATCTGTTGGTTCCACGGTGCAACCGCCCGCGGAATTGGGTATGCATTCAAAGAAATAATCCGCCCTCTGTCCTTCCAAGGGCTGATGGATCAAACCCAGACTGGTCCCGTCGTAGACAATTCCTATTCCCGCCGACAGCTTGGTATTGCCTTCATCGTCGAAAATGTAAGTCCCCGCCAGACGCGGCGATAACAACGGAGTTCGCACGATTTCATCCCAATCGAAGCGTAAGCCCGGCTCAATGAGCAAACGATTCGTAACCAGCCAGCGGTCCTCGATGTAAGCGCTGGCCTCGGTGTTATAAGTTGAGGAGTAATTGCCCCCGCCGAAAACCGTATAGCGCGCACATGTGTAGGGAGGCACAGGAACCCCATTCGCATCGGTAGCGCACGGTTGCGGCAGTTGGCCCGCCGCCGGCTCACCTGCGAGCAAAAACGAAATCGGCTCGCGCAAAAACCGCGCGCCATAGTTCAAGCGATCCAAGTCGGCGCCGGTTTTGATGTCGTGGCGTCCGTGCCACTGATGAGGCGGAAGGTAGAGATTCGCCAAACCCTGCACTCTCCGGGCCAGTGTGTTCTCGCGCAAGTAATAGTTGCCCGCCGCTCCCTGCGTCATCTCAATGTACGGGCCATTTCCGTGAGGAGTGAGCGCCACGCCGTACTGGTCCACTCCGAATCCGGTTTCGAGCAGCGCCCCACCGCGCAAATAATATTGGTCTTTGAGCGATCCCATGTAGGCGGTTTCGGCGTCGGTGGCAGTGGTCGGCTGCGGCTGGAGAGCCGACAGTCCGTCGTATGGATCGTTATAGTAGTTCGACAGCAAGCTGGCCGTCACCAGGTTGCGCGTCGTCAGATTGGATTGCAACTTTGCCAGGTTGTCCACGCGCCAGAGGTGGTCGGTGTCGGCGCCGGATGGCAGTTGCGTAATGATGGTGTTGTCGTACTCGCCGTCGAGCGCGTCGATGAACCACATCTTCCCCTTGCGGATTGGGCCGGACATCGTATAAATGGGCGTCCAATTGCCTATGGAGATCCCCTTGATCGTCTGCCAGCCGGGCACAAAATCGGTGGAAGTGAAGCGGAAGCGATCATTCCCCATGCGTGTGTTCAAGTCGAGCACGCCGCCGGAGCCCTTGCCAAACTCCGCCGCCTCGCGGCTCGGCGTCACCTCGAGGGAGCGGAATGACTCGACGCTCGTGCGTACCTCCAACTGGCCATTCGTTGGCTGGGTCACGTTGAAACCATCCAGCAGAACCAGCGTCTGGTAGCTGTCGGCCCCCGCCACGTGCGGCTCGCCAAAAGCACCCGGCGTAATTCCAGGGACAAAGGCCAAGGCGTTGCGGTAATCGTGCGTCGCCGGATAGGGGATGTCGACAATCTCCGTACCGGTGAGTTCCTCCTTGGTGGAGACCTGCGCCGGATCGATGGCCGGCGAGGATTCCACCACATCCACCACTTGCCGCACCTCTTGCTGATGAGAGAGGGTCGCGTCCACATTGGCGGTGATGCCGACTTGCACATCGGCCTCAACCAGAGCGTAGAAACCCGTCTTCTCCACGCGCAGTTCGTAGGACCCGGCAGACAAGCCGGTGAATTCACAATGCCCGGCAAAATCGGTTTCAGAGCGCAGCGGCATGGTGGGCGGCGGCGCTTGCAACTGCACGCGAGCGGACATGACCGCCACTCCGTTTTCGTCCGTGACCGTGACCACTAGCTTCTGTTCCGCGAAGGTGCGCTCGGAAGGAACGCGCTGCGAGGAAGGCGTAGCTAGCTGTGCGCGAAGCGGCGTGACAGACAACGCCGCCAGCGCCAACCAGAGCGCCCATTTCGCGGATGCGCCACGCCACTGCATGGGTACGAGTATGGAACGATTGTGGCCGCGTAGTCCACTAACTGCTCGCAACCCCAGATGAAGGGATGCGCAGCGTCACAAGACTTGCAGCGTACCGCGGTTCAATCCTCGCGCAGGGCTTGCATCGGCTCGATAGACGCGGCCTTGCGGGCTGGAAGCAACGATGCGACGAGACCGATGGCCAGCAGCGACAACGAAACTCCTAGATAAGTCCACAAGTCGACTGGCTGTACTTGATATAAGAAGCTTCGTACCAAGCGGCCCGCTCCGATGGCCAGGAGGATTCCCGCCCCGAGACCCGATCCAATCAGGACCGCGCCCTGGCGCAGAACCATGCCTGCCACGCCTTGCCGGGTTGAGCCGAGCGCCATGCGAATCCCAATTTCATGACGGCGATAACTCACCAGTTGCGCCAACACACCGTAGAGTCCGGCAATCACCATGATCACGGCAAGGCCGGCGAAGGCTCCCGTCAGGTACAGGCCCAACCGCTGGCTGAAAATGTTTTGGTCGACGACCTCCTGCATGGTCTTGAAGTTGTCGAGCGCGATGCCTGGGGCCGTCTCACGGAACACCGACCGCATCGCCGGCGCCACCGCCAGATCGCCCCTGGTCTTCATCACAAAGCCAACCATGGTTTTGAGCAGCGCCTGATAAAACAAAGACGTGACCGGCACTTGTTGATAGGGGAGAAGAATAAACGACTCGGGCGCGCCGCCAACCTTGTCGTCGATCTGATCGGCGAGGATGCCAACGATGGTATAAGGCCTCACCATTCCTGTCTCTTTGCCGCCTAAGCTGATCTGCTGTTGCAGCGGGTCCTTGTTCGCGAAGTATTTTTTGGCCAGCGCTTCGTTGATCGCGACGACGTAGGGAGCGCTGGCGGCGTCGTCCTCGTTCACCATGCGTCCGCGCAGGACGGGCGTGCCCAGCGTGCGCGCATAGTCTCCGCTAACGGCGGTCACTCTCGCATTGAATTCGTTCGCGGGGTCCTCGGGCTGATCGCCGATGGTGAAACTGGAGTGCAGGTCCATTCCGGAAAGAGGAGGCGCGGTAATCAGCGCGGCGCTTTCCACGCCGGGCAGGTGCCTCATGCGGTCCAGCACCGGCGCATACACCAGCGTAGCCACCGAAGCCGGCGCGTTCGCCGTATCTTCCGAAACGGCCATGCCCATGAATCCAGCCGATTCCGCGGGCATCGCTACAAAGGTCGTCACACGAGTTGTGTCAAAGCCGAGCCGCGCATGTTCCAGGTTCCAAAGCGTGTGAAACAGAAGCCCCGTCCCAATCAGTAAAACGGTCGAAAGCGCGACTTCGCCCGCCACCAGCCATCCGCTCATCCGTCCGCGCACCGAACGCGAGCCCACGCCACGGGAAGCGGCCTGCAACGCCGGTTGTGGATCGGTGCGCGCCACCAGCAGCGCGGGCAGCAGCGACGACAACAAGGTCGTCAGCGTGGCGATCGCCGCCAGCGCCAAGATCACAGTCCAGTGGATGGCGATAGAATCCCCGCGCGGAATCGTGCCCGCGGGCAGCTTGCGCACTCCTTCAAGAGCCATCTGTGCCAGCGCCATCCCGAGCCCGGAACCGAGCACGCTGAGCACTGCGCCTTCGGCAAACAGTTGCCGCATGAGCTGCAACCGGCTCGCGCCCAGCGCCGTGCGCACCGCAAACTCCTGCTGACGGCCCAGGCAGCGCGCGATCAACAGATTGGCGACGTTCGCGCAGGCAATCAGAAGCACCAGTGCCAACGCTCCCAACAACGCGTAAAACACCGGCCGCACCGGGCCGGTCAGCAACTGCTGGTAGGGTGTGGAGCGGAAGCCGAAACCAGCCAGGCTCGGATTGTCGTGGATTATGCGTTGCGCGATGGTGTCGAGCTCTGCCTGTGCTTGTTGTTGGCCAATGCCGGGGCGGAGTTGGGCAACAATGTTGGAAAAAACATACCCTCGTTCTTTCATCATTTCCGGCGTTGGTTGTAAGGGCAGCCACACAGCGGTCTGGATATCTGGGCCAGCCTGCTCGGGAAAGCGCATCGCTAGCGGCATCACGCCGACGACGGTGCGCGCCGCGCCGCCGATCTTTATGGTTTGTCCAACGATCTCGCGGTCGGCGTTAAAGTTTTTCCGCCACAACCCTTCGGAAAGCACGGCCACGGGCGCTCCGCCCGGCTGGCCTTCCGCTTCCGTGAAGACGCGCCCGAGCAGAGGCTTCATGCCCAGCATGGAAAAAATGTTCGGCGTCACGCGCGGCGCGATTTCGCTCAGCGCGCCATCCTTGTTTTCGATTACGGTCACGTCGATGGAATAGAGGCCTACCGCCTGAAAACTTCGCGATTGGTCGCGAATGTCGCGATAGTTGAGCCACGAAGTGGCCGAGAACCCCGTCTGGTCGCCTGCCGGCGCGATATACGTCAGCCGGTCCGCATGAGCGTATGGCAACGGCCGCAGCAGCACGCTTTCCACCACGGTGAATAAAGCCGTATTGGCGCCGATTCCCAACGCCAGCGTGAACACGGCCACCAAGGCATAGCCCCAGCCCGACCGCAATTGCCGAAATGCATACCTCACATCTTGTGTCCACATGCGCAGCACTCCGATCGAATATCCAAGACGATCTTCCTGGAATACCGCAAGCACGTCTTTCACCACAAAGGCGAAATACCGTCAGCTCGTTCTCTTGTATTTAGTTGAACTTAGAGCGTCACTAATTTTTCGCCCGACGCGCCAGTGTCCGCTTTCGTTGCGGACCGTTCGATATTGGACACCCCGAGACCCTTCGCACACTGACCTGCTAAAGCGCATTCACTATTGCGGCAACAACAATAAACGCAAAACGGGAACCGACGGCGCCGGTCGCTGCGTGGTTAAGGCTCCTGTGAGAGTTTCCTCAGTGATTCGACGTACGGCGCACGCGCTATGCCTCGCTCAGTGACGATCGCCGCCACGTATTTTGCGGGCGTTACGTCGAAGGCTGGGTTCTCGACCTCGACTCCGTCGGGCGTCATCTGCTTGCCGGCAATGTGCGTAACTTCTCTCGGGTTGCGCTGCTCGATGGGAATCTGGCTGCCGTCGGGCGTGGCGAGATCGACGGTGGAAATCGGCGCGGCCACGTAGAACGGAATGCCGTGCTCTTTGGCGAGAATGGCCACGGTATAAGTGCCAATCTTGTTGGCCACGTCTCCGTTGGCGGCAATGCGGTCGGCGCCGACGACGACGGCTACGATCTTGCCTTGCTTCATCATGACTCCGGCCATGTTGTCGGAGATGACGGTGGTGGGAATGCCGTCTTTCATCAGCTCCCATGCGGTGAGGCGCGAGCCTTGCAGAAAGGGACGCGTCTCGTCGGCGTAGACGTGAATTTTCTTGCCCTGTTCGACGGCCGCGCGAATCACGCCGAGCGCGGTGCCGTAACCCGCTGTAGCCAGCGCTCCGGCATTACAGTGCGTGAGCACGCCGCCGCTCGCGGGCATCAGCGCAGCGCCGTGGCGTCCCATGGCTCGATTGGCGGCAACATCTTCGGCGTGTATGAGCTGAGATTCTTCGATCAGCGCCTGCTGAATCTGCGCGACGGAGCTGTTGCGAAGGGATTCAAATTTCTCCCTCATGCGCTGGATCGCCCAGAATAAATTCACGGCGGTAGGGCGCGTCTGGCGGATGATCTCGCAAATCTCACCAAAATCTTTTTTGAGAGCAGCGGCATTCGCGGCTGGCGAATTTTTCACGCCCAGCGCGATGCCCATGGCCGCGGCAACGCCAATCGCGGGCGCTCCGCGCACAACCATATTGCGGATCACGTCGGCGACTTGCTGGTGCGTAGCGCAGGTCACGTAAACTTCTTCGGTGGGCAGCTTCGTCTGATCGATGAAAACTACGCCGCGGGGAGTCCATTCAAGAGTTTGAATCATAAGTCGGTCGTTGGTCGTTTGTCGTTGGCTTTTTCCGGCGATCCCTAGTTCTATGCGGGCGCGCGGAAATAGAACCGGACGCTTTAGATTAACGGATAATTGGGACGTGTGGCGCGGCATTTTCCGGCAGAATTCCACGGATGCGCGGATCGTCGGTCACTTCGATGGCCCGCTTGTAGGGATGAAAGCCACACTTGATATAGAAACTCAGCGCCCCTGGCCCGTCGAGCGTGCAGGTGTGCAACCATACGCGCGCCTTCGCGCCATCCCATGCGCGGCGGAGCAACGCCGTCATGAATGGCCGTCCCAGGCCCTTGCCGATCGCTTCAGAAAACAACGCGAAGCTTGTGATCTCAACGTTGGGTGGATCGGAACGGTCCAGTTCTGCCATCCCGATCTCGATCCGCTCGCGTTCGGCCACAAACAATTCGGAGGTCGAGCGGTGCAACACCGCCGCAAGTTGCTCGTCCGTCATCTCCAGACGGCTGAACCAAAACCATTGCGCTCCCGCTCGCCGGTACAACGCGCGGTACCAATCGAGCCCAGGGTTTTGCACCTGCCGCAAGCTCACTTCGTTCGATGAGGAGCCGCGCGATGAAAACCCGCTCGATGAAACGTTCGCCAGCCGAGGCTGTTCGAGCATCTCAAGGTAGGTCACAACCGACGCGATTTTTCCGGGAGCGAGGTCGGTATAGCCGTCGGGAATCATTGAGTCAGTCATTGGACGCTAGTCGTTGATCGCTCGCTGTTCGTCATTCGCTATGCGCTGTTCGCGGATCAATGCTTAGTGGTAATCGCTAAATGCTCTTTCCGCACTTCATTCGCCGTAAAGATCGAAACGAACGGCGCGGGCGCGGCGGCTTTTTCTACCTTGGGACGACCGTGGGCATCTTCGCGCTCGACCAGGCACATCGCGCCGGCGATCTCAAATCCGAATTCGCGCGCGGCTTCGATGGCTTGCACGGTGGAGGAGCCGGTGGTGCAAACGTCGTCCACAATCACAACGCGCGCGCCCTTTTCGCGGAAGCCTTCGATGCGCTGGCCGGTGCCGTGCTGCTTCTCGGCCTTGCGCACCAGGAAACCGTGCAATGTCCCGCTGGTGACGGCGACGGCCACGACGATGGGATCGGCGCCTATCGTGAGTCCGCCGATGGCATTGGCATGCCAGCCCTGGCGGCGCATTTCATCGAGGAAGACTTGCCCGACCAGTTGCGCTCCACGGGCGTCGAGCGTAGTAGTGCGGCAGTCAATGTAATAGTCGCTGGTGCCGCCGGAGGACAAATGAAATTCGCCCAGGCGGAACGATTTCCGCGCCAGCAGTTGTAAGAGTTCTTCTCGCGCTGTAGACATAAATTTCTAAGATAGCACGAGACATGCAGAGTCAACGGTTAGTGTCTACGCGATGTCAACTTCCTTGATAGGCAGAGCCGACACGAATATTCTGGAAGCGCGCCGGGCTTGCGCCGTGTCCAGTGCCGACGACCTGCTGCGGCTGGCCCTTGCCGCAGTTGGGAGTGCCCCACAGCGTCCATTCGTCGCGCGAGCAGATGGCGTCCAGCGAATTCCAAAACTCGGTGGTGATGCCGGAATACGAGGGATTTTTCAGCATCCGCGTGCGCTTGCCGTGCTTGATCTCCCACGCCATTTCGCAGCCAAATTGGAAGTTGTAACGCTTATCGTCGATCGACCACGATTTGTTGGTCTGCATGAAGATGCCATCGTCAGTCGCGGCAATGAGCTGCTCCAAACTCAGCGGCTTCTCGCCGGGCAGAATGCTGATGTTGGTCATGCGAATCATGGGTAGGCGGTTCCAGCCCTCGGCGCGCATCGTGCCGCCGGAGCGCGCGGCTCCAATGGTATGAGCGGTTTCGCGCGAAGTCAGATAGCCGGTAAAGAGTCCATTGGTGATGATGGGCGTCGATTGCGCGGCCACGCCTTCATCGTCATAGGCGAAAGTGCCGAGTCCGGGCCCGTGCTCCTGCCGCGCGTCGGCAACAACGTTGACCAGATCGCTCGCGTAGCGCATATTTCCCAGCTTTTCGAGCGTGAGGAACGAAGTGCCCGCGAAATTCGCTTCCATGCCGAGCACGCGGTCCAGCTCAATCGGATGCCCGATGGATTCGTGAATTTGCAGGCCCAGTTGCGAACTATCCAAAATGATTGTGGCCGTGCCTTCCGGGCATTGCTCGGCCTTATGCAAGGCGACGGCCTCTTCCGCCACGCGCCGGGCATTCTCCAGCAACTTCATTTCTTCGATCAGCTCGTAGCCGCGGTTTTGCCATTGCCCGCCGAATGAGTTCGGATAGGACCGCTTCTGAATTTCGGAACCGGCGAACGCATGGGCCGTATAGCCCGCGCCGGTCGAATATTTTGTCTGATGGATTTGAGCGCCTTCGGAGGAAAGAAACCACGACTCTTCGCGCTGAAAATTCATGCCGGTTTCGGCGAGCGTGACTCCGGCAACGGCGCGCAACTCGGCGTCAATCTTCAGCAGCAGATCGAGATTCTGCTCGACCGCGGTAGTGAAGGGATCGATCTTGTAGGGTGTCGTCCATTCCGCGACTGCCGCGGGTTCGGAAGCCAGACGAACGTCTTCCCTTTTCACGCGCGCCGAGGCCCGCGCAATTTCGACCGCCCGCGCGGCGGCCGCTTCCACCGCGGCGCGGCTCAAATCGGCGGACGCGGCAAACCCCCACGCGCCCTCCGCGATCGCGCGCACGCCGATGCCGAGCGACTCGGATTCCGAGGCGTAACCTACGCGTCCGTTCTTGGTGGTGAGCGAGCGGTTGCGGACCGCGACCACGCGCGCGTCGGCATAAACCGCGCCGCGCGCGCATGCGGTGTCGAGAGCGAGTTGGGCAGCGGTCTTCATGGCAGAATTAACGTATCACGAAGAACGAAAATCGGCTCTTAGCTCTTGGCCGTTAGCTTTTAGCAGCCTGTGGTGAGAGATGGATCCCGCTCTTCAACTCACACGATTTTGTCATCCCGAGCGAAGCGAGGGATCTGCAGTTCTCCGCAAAATGCAGATCCCTCCCCTTCGGCTTTGCTCAGGGTCGGGATGACAATTCATAAGAAGTTTGGCTTACGCTCGTTGAAAGAGCCAAGCCTCAGTGCAAACCCGGCGCGGCAGTCGCCAGCGGCGATCGCTTGCGCGCAACGTCGATCGGGAAACGGCCGCCCTGCAAACGATTTTCATTGGAATTTGCGTTCGTGCCGTCTTCGTTCGTGCCGCCGGGATCGGTCCACAGGCTGCTCATTTCCACCTTGCCCGCGCCCGCCGCCATTTTGGTGGGCTGGCGCCGCTGCTTATCCACGTATGCCTTGACTACTTTCGCCGTGGCCCTGGCGGCGAGATAACCGTGTTCCCCTTCTTCAAGCAACGTACAAACGACAATGTCCGGATTCCGTCTCGGCTCGAAGCCCACAAACCATCCATTGTCCTTGAATTTTTTCCCGCTCGCGCCCAGTCTCGCCTTCAACGCATTGCTGATCGTCTGGGCACTGCCGGTTTTGCCGGCAAAATCGATGCCTGGCAAATGCGAGAGACCAGCCGTACCTCCGGGTTCCACAACCTTCTCCATCGCATCGGTAATGGCGTTCCAACCGTCCGGGTCGAAGGGAAGGTTTATTACTTCCGTATAGTGCGTGGCTTCAACGAACCCCGGTGGCAGGTTCGTCGGATTGATCACATGCGGCACTACCATCTTTCCACCCATCGAAACCGCAGAGATGGCGCGCAACAACTGCACGGGAGTGGTTGTCACCGCACCCTGGCCAATGCCGACCGAAATCGTTTCCCCGGCGAACCACTTCTGCTTGAAATTGCGGATCTTCCATTCCTCCGAAGGCATTGTACCGGTCACTTCGTTGGGCAGGTCGATGCCAGTCTTTTGCCCCAACCCCAGCATGGTCGCGTATTTCGCGATGCGTTCGATGCCGAGTTTTTCCGCCAGCGTATAGAAGAACACGTCGCAGGACTGGAAAATCGCCTTGTCGAGATTGACCGCGCCGTGGCCACTCTTGAGATGGCATGCGAAATGCCGGCCATAAAACGTTGCGCCCCCGTTGCAGTTTACGTGGAAGGTCTGGGCAATCCCTTCCTGCCAACCGGCGAACGACATGATGACCTTGAACGTCGAGCCCGGCGCAAGCTGGGCCTGAATCGCTTTGTTCAGCAGCGGCTTGTCGGGATCGTCCTTCAGCTTGTCCCACTCGTCGCGTGAAATCTTCACCGCGAAATTATTGGGATCGAACGTCGGACGGCTCACCATGGCCAGAATTTCGCCGGTGTGCGGATCCATGGCTATAATCGCGCCGTTCTTGCCTTCAATGGCCTCTTCCGCCGCGATCTGCAAATCCAAATCGATGGTGAGCTTGAGCTGCTTGCCCGGCTCGGCGGGCGTTTCATCGAGGCGCCCGACTTCGCGCCCGTGGCTGTTGACGATCGCGCGCCGGAATCCGTTCTTGCCCATCAGGATGTTGTTGTATTGCTTCTCCACTCCGCTGACGCCGACCACATCGCCGGGGTTATAGAGCTCGAACTGTGGCTGGTTGAGCATATCTTCGGTCACTTCGCCCACGTAACCGATGAGGTGGGCCATGAATCCATTGCGCGGATACAGGCGGCGGTGCGCCATGATGGTTTCAAGTTCGGGTAGCTCGTTCTTGTGCGCTTCGATAAAGGCGAGTTCGTCGGGTGTGATGTCTTCCTTCAGGTAAATCGGCTCGTACTGCGGCATCCAGGCGGATTTTTTAATGCGCAGCCGCACTTCGTCGGCATTCAAGTGCAGGCCCTTGGAAATGGCGTCGGCGTCGGCATTCAGATCGCGCGTGGAATCGCGCAGCAGCAGCGCGGAAAACGAAGGGTAGTTGTCGACAATGATGCGGCCTTCGCGATCGAGAATTTTGCCGCGCGGCGCCAGAATCGGCACATTGCGGACCCGGTTCTGCTCCGCCAATTGCGCGTACTTGCCGCTTTCCATCACCTGTAGCCGCCACAGCCCGTAGGCCAGCAGCAAAAACATGCAGAGCACGGCGTACTGCACGATGGTAAAGCGAACGCCGGAAACTTTTTCTTGGTAGCCGAACATCAGTCCTCTATTACTACAGTGGCCCCTGCACTCTTTCCTGCAACGCTTCCTGCAATCCTCAATCCGTGCCCGCAGGCGTGGGCGCTCGAACTGGAATCGAAATCGTCGATGGCGTCGGGCATGGGAAAATTATTGGAGAAGTTAACTGTATTTTAACTCTTGCTCCACCTATCCGAAATATTGCACCGAAAACGAAAGTTTCCCAGTCGAATACGGGGTGCTGTAAGCGGAAGCCGAACGTTATGGCAACGCAATCGACGGGTCATGTCCACCCGTGAATTGAATTGGGCATCGCCTTCGGGCAACAATACAGGCTAAACTTGCGTCTTAGGAAAGTTCTGATTAAGTCCCTGGGGTTCTCCGTGCAACCCTGTGTACCCTGTGGTTTAAGGTTTACGATGGTATTGAATCAGAGTTTCCTTAGTAAGTCTGGCCAAGGAGTGGAATGCGGATTCGCACTTTCGTTATCGCTTACGCGCTCGTGCTCGCCATTTTGCTGTTCGCCGACCGGCGCCACGCTCCCGCGCCGCAAAACCGCTATTCGCATGTGGTGGACTTGACGGATGGGGAAAGCGCGATCGCGCCACATGCGCCGGTATTGGAATCCAGGACCCGCATCATTGCTCCTGGCGCGCTGATTCCCGGAACATGGACCGCGGGGCAGATTCCGGCCGAGCGCCTGGTGGCTCCGCTGGTGGTGATGGATTTGAAGGCAGCGCCCGTGGGCAGCGGGCAAATTTCTCTCGACGACATTGCTGCGTGGGAAGCGCAGCACGGCATGGTTCCGCAAGGGGCCGTCGTCGCCATCCGGCGCTCGGGCGCGCGCGACGCGAAGCCAGACGCCGATCTTTCAATCGCCGATCCGTCAATCGCCGATCTGCCAAGCAGCGAGTTTTCCAACACGCCGCTTCCCATCGACCGCGATGCGGCGCTGTTTCTCGTCGACGCTCGCTACACCATCGGCTTTGCCGTCGAGACGCCGGTGAACTTCAGCTCCGACCGCTCGCTGGCGCGGCAACTCGCGCTCCACGGCAGCTACGTGCTGGAAAGGGCTGCGCGCTTCGCCGCGCTGCCCGCAACCGGATCGCTCATCGTCGTCGCCCCGGAAAAGAACAAGAAACCAGGCGAGGCCCCGGTCCGCATTCTCGCCATGGTGCGATAGGGACACAGCTTCGAGCCGCCTGTAGAGACGCGGCTTGCCGCGTCTCCTTCGCGTGCGAGACGCGGCAAGCCTCGTCTCTACACAAGGGATTTGGTTGCTTCAAACCCGCGACCGGAAGCTCGCAGCTACTTTTACGGCAAGCCCGCCTTCCACGCCAGATAACTCGCGGCCTCGCGCATGACCGCCGCAAACCGTTCCAATAGAGGATGCGGGCGCGATTCCGGCCGGGGAGCAAGCTCCACTTGCACGCCCTCGTGTTCGAGCAAAGCGCGAATGCGGAATACGTGATACGCATCGCTCACCGCAATGCAGCTCTTCATGCCGTTGGCGCGCATGATGTTGGCCACGCGCGCCGCCGACAGCGCCGTATCGGAGCCTTGCGTCTCCGCGATCAGCGCCTGCTCCGGAACCCCGCGCCGCAGCAAATAATCCCTGCCCACGCCGCCCTCGCTGAAATCCGGATCCAGCGCCGCTCCTCCGGTCGTTATCACCACCGGCGCCATTCCCTTTTGAAACAGTTCGTAGGCGTGGTCGAGCCGCGCCCGATAGACCGGCGAAGGGCGTCCGGCGTATTCGGCGGCTCCGAATACAACGATCACATCGGCCCTTCTTGTGGGCGTTTCGGCGGCGGCGCGCACGATGCGCATCCCGGTAATGCCGAAAAATAAGAGCACCGCTCCCACTGCCGCCAGCAACAACAGCAGCCACGGACGCATAAATGTGAGTCCAGAATTCAAAATTTCAGAGTTGCAACGATTCAAAGTAAATCAGTCGCAGAACTAATCAGTGTGTCAATCTAAGGAATCTCTGAGTAAGCCCCGGCTTTCCCCAGTGCACCCCTGTGTACCCTGTGGTCTAAGCTTTTCGCGGGTACTGAATCAGAACTTCTCTCAGGATAGCAACCTTGCAACCCGCCTCAAGACAACGCTTCAACAATGTCCTTCGAGGCAATCGCGCCTTCGCGCAAAATCTGCCAGCTACCGTCTTCCTTGAACTGCACGATCGTCGACGACATGGTCCGAGGAGACGGGCCGCCGTCCACAATCACCGCAATGCGGCCCAGCAACTGCTCCTGCACCTGCTCGGCGGTGGTGCATTCCACCGCGCCGCTCAGGTTGGCGGAGGTCGCCGTAATCGGAATTTTCGCCGCCCGCACCACCGCCAGCGGGATTGCGGCCGCCGGCACGCGCAGCGCCACGTTCTCCGTGTTCGCGGTGACCTTCAGCGGCAGATGCGACGCGGCCGGCACAATCATCGTCAACGGCCCTGGCCAGAAACGCCGCGCCAGAAGGTGGAAATCGTCCGGCAAGGGACGGGTAAATTCTTCCGCCTGGTCCACGCTTTCAATCAGCAGCGAAAGCGGCTTGTGGCGCAGGCGCGACTTGATCTCATAGACGCGCTCCACCGCGCGCAGGTTAAACGGATCGGCCGCCAATCCGTAGAACGTGTCGGTCGGCATGCCCAGCACCTGCCCGGCCTGGATCTGTTCGGCGGCGTACTTAATCAGCGAAGCTTCGGGCGTTACAGCATCGATTTTCAGGATTTCCGCGCGCACTCTGGTCCCTTCCCGATTGTCTGCTCAAACAATGAAATGTACCATAGTTGAACTGCGAGCTACGAGCCGCGAGTAAAGCGGCAGCCCAAAGCTGGCGCGTAGCTCGAAGCAATTTTACTCGTCAGCTCGGCAATCTCCACTGCCGGATACTGGAACCGACCTATGAAGCAAGACGTGAAGGCCGAGCGAACTCGCAGTCAGGCGGAACGCTTGCGCCCCGTCGCCGGCCGCCACAACCAGCGGCTGAAAGAACTGCGGCTCGCCTTCCACCGCGCCGCGCCGACTGCGCTGGGTGAGTGCGCCATCGAAGGCGTCAAGCTGATCGAAGAGGCGCTGCGCAGCGGCCTGCATCTGGAGAGCGTATTCTTCAGCGAATCGGCGCGGCCGCTGGCCGAAAAACTTCTGCCCCAGATCGGCTCCCGGAAGATCGACGCTCGCACCGAAACTCTGGTATTGCCGAACGCGCTCTTCAACTCGATCGTGCCGAGCGACGCGCCCCAGGGCGTGGCGGCGCTGGTCAAGCTGCCGGCTTTCACCGCCGCGCAAATGCTGGATCGCGCCAGCAACGGCCCGCTGGTCGTGGCCGCTGGCCTGCAAGATCCCGGCAATCTGGGCACGATTCTGCGCTCCGCCGAAGCCTTTGGCGCGGCGGGAATTTTTCTGACCGAAGGGACCGTCAGCGTTTACAACTCGAAAGTTCTGCGTGGTTCGGCGGGCTCGATCTTCCGCTTGCCTTTCTTGCAGATCGCTTCGGCGGAACTCATTCCGCTTCTGCGCGCCCGCGGCGTTCGACTGCTCGCAACGTCGTCGCATCGGGGAACTCCACTGCCGCAAATTTCGTGGACTCTGCCGCTCGCGATTTTCATCGGCAACGAAGGTGCGGGCCTCTCGCGCGATCTCACGCGGCAAATGGACGAAACGCTCGCGATCCCGCAAGCCGCCGAAGTCGAATCGCTCAACGCCGGAGTCGCCGCCAGCATCGTGTTGTATGAAGCAGCGAGAAACCGTAAAAGCAGTTCCCAGTTCTCAGTTCCCAGTTCCTAGTCGATGCGGAGAACGGGTTCACTGAGAACTGAGAACTGAGAACTGGGAACTATTCTTTGTGAACCTATTCCAAGCCAATCCGCCGGAAGACTCCAGCCATCTGGGCGCGCGCCCGCTGGCCGACCGCATGAGGCCGCGCACGCTCGATGAGTTTGTCGGGCAGGAGCACCTGGTCGGACCGGGCAAACCGCTGCGCGTGCAGATCGAGCGCGACGATCCGACCTCGATGATTTTCTGGGGCCCTCCCGGCACCGGCAAGACCACGCTCGCGAAAATTATTGCCGGCATCACTAAGGCCGACTTCATCGAGTTTTCCGCCGTGCTCGCCGGCATCAAGGAAATCAAGCAGGTCATGAGCGATGCCGACCGCGCCCGCCAGTACGGCACGCGCACCATCGTCTTCGTCGATGAAATTCACCGTTTCAACAAAGCGCAGCAGGACGCATTTCTTCCGCACGTCGAAAAAGGCAGCATTCGGCTGATCGGCGCGACCACCGAAAATCCCTCTTTCGAAATCAACTCCGCGCTGCTCTCGCGCTGCCGCGTCTATGTCTTAAATCCGCTGACTGAAGAGCAGATTGTCGTCCTTCTGCGCCGCGCACTCAGCGATATCGAGCGCGGTCTCGGCCCGTTGCAACTCGAAGCGTCCGAAGAAAGTCTCAGCAAAATTGCCGCCTATTCCAGCGGAGATGCGCGCGCCGCCTATAACGTCCTCGAAGTTGCCGCCTCCTTGTCCGTAGAGACGCGGATTGCCTCGTCTCCCGCCGCGACCATCGCGATCACCGATGCCATCATTCGGGAAGCTGTGCAAAAACGGGTCCTACTTTACGACAAAGGCGGCGAAGAGCATTACAACATCATTTCCGCGCTGCACAAATCGGTGCGTAATAGCGATCCCGACGCCGCGCTCTACTGGCTGGCGCGCATGCTCGAAGCGGGAGAAGATCCGCTCTACATCGCGCGCCGCGTGGTGCGCATGGCGGTTGAAGACATTGGCCTCGCCGAACCGACCGCGCTTGCGTTGTGCATGGCCGCTCGCGACGCCGTCGATTTCATCGGCATGCCGGAAGGCAATCTGGCGCTGGCGCAGGCCATCGTCTATCTCTCGGTTGCGCCCAAGTCGAACGCGCTCTACACCGCTTATGGCGCGGTCCGGCAAGACGTCGAGCAAACCGCCGCCGAGCCCGTCCCGCTCCACCTGCGCAACGCTCCCACCAGCTTGATGAAAGACCTCGGCTACGGCAAGGGCTATCAATACGCGCACGACACGAAGGAAAAAGTTGCCGACATGCAGTGCCTGCCCGACAGTCTGCGCGGTCGCGTGTACTATCGCCCGACTAACGAGGGAGTGGAAAAGCGGATTCGCGAGCGGCTGGAAGAAATCAAGCGCCTGCGTTTCCAAGCCGCGGAAAGCGGTCCACGGAGGCGGGAGAAAGAATCCTAGACGAGCAGGCGAAGTTAGGTATATAGTGTGTGCCATTCTTGAAGTCAACAAGGGGACCCAGGTTTACTAATTCACGGGCAAGGGCTTCGTCAGGGGAATCGGACGTATATCCTTTTGCCCAGAAAGAAGTCATCCTTGAGGACACTCTGTTCTGCAATTCTGCTTTTCTCCTGCATACTCATCTTGGGTTTTTCGGCGTCCGGCCAAGACGCGTCTACCGGTGCTATAAACTCACAAACATCCGGAAACGATTGTGCGCCGACGGAGGGCAAGTGGAATTTGATTTACCCGGCGAGCAACGCTTCCTACGTCGGCGGGTCCATTCCGGAAATGCACATGAGCGAAGGAAACCGCTTCTTGCGGGCTCTTCTCCAGGAGCTGCAGTTCCGCAGAAACGGGCGCATTGCACTGGCTCCAGGATGCCTCCTATTTGCATTCAACGCGGAGAAGGACGAGCGTCTCGAAACCATAGAAAAGGACACGGACGGTAGCTTCAAAATAAACGCGAACTATCGCATCCTCCGATGTTCGAACAAAGTCACACTTTCAGATGCAGATAAAGTCTGCAAACTGGCTGCGGATAAAGAGTCCCCCGCATCCTACGTGCTAACCATCCCCTATGCCAAGGTCAATGTGCTGTCGCGCGCAAAATACGCGACTTCAGACTTAAGTTCCGTCTCGACGGCGTACGTCGGATTCAGCGCTGGTGTCCTCGCGGCCATAGCCAGTAGCATTAGTAAAGCGTCGACTACAGCGCAGGTATTGGGCGTGGGCGGCGCGGCTGCATCCTTGGCCGCTTACTATTTCATTGCCATCGCGTCGCCTCGAATGGGGGACAATTACATAGCGGTCTTCGTCGAGCCGCCTGCCTCTAAGATCAACCTGTCGCGCAAGTCGAACCGCGTCACCGTAACTACTTCCTCGCTGCACTCTTTTCATGCGGGCCAGCAAATCCAAGTCTCAGACTTCGCCAACTCCGAGTTGACCAATATTTCGGAGATTTCGCGGGATGCGAAAGGGATTGTCAAGGTTACCATCAAACCACCGCACGACCTTCCGGTGGGTGCACAGGTACAGATTGCCGACGTCACAGATGATCCCAGCCTCAATGGGCAATTTCAGGTGGCTTCAGCCCCCAGTTCGACCACCTTCACGTACGAGCAAAAAGACCTATTGAAAAAAGCGGTCGGCCCATTTGGAACGGGCAAAGTCCAGGATGTCTGGAATGGAACATTTCCGATTGAGTCGGTAACGCACACGACGCTCACTTATGTGCAGGTGGGACCAGATAATCAAACGGCGAGTAAAGGAACGGTGGCGGCCCCGCCTCAAAACACAACCCTCACGGTTACCGGCAACTTGGCGGGGAATCGGCCTCGGGCGCCAAATTCCAGGTCCGCTACTCTGACCGGGACTGCGACTCTAAGCCAGCCTCCCCCGGATGACTTGTTCAAAAAGGGCGATCTTATGATGTTTCGCATTCCGAATCATCACGATTATTTCAATATCTCCATGATTTTAAGCGGTGGCACGGGGTTGACCTTCGTCTCCGAAACAGCGGAAAAGACCGGGAAGTGAATCTTCCCTTTTAGGAAAAGCGGATTCGTGAACGGCTAGAAGAAATCAAGCGGATAAAGAAAATCTGACGGAAGCTACGTTCGATACCCGAACCGCGCCCTTTGCTCTTTCAGAATGCAGCGATTGATTACCACAAAGATTCCGGCCTGTCGCGCCTTCTCCGTTGAGGGAGACGGGGCAAGCCCCGTCTCTACACGAATTGCGAGCGACGAATAGCGAACGACTAACGTCAAACGACCAGCGACTCACGACTAATGGCCGCTCTTTCCAGATTTTAATTCCATCTTCTGCCGATACAGCCGCATTGCGGCCTTGCGGACCGTCTCCGAAACTTCTTTGTTCTCAACCAGATTTTTCAAGTCGTGAGTAAGTAAATGCTTGACCAATCCCAGCGAAAGATCGATCGGCGTACGCGGATTGAAGGTTATGTTCCGAAGGATGGTGTAATTCTTAAAATAGCGCCGTTTCATCGGAATCGTTCGCAGCACCGAATCCAGCACGTTTTTCTGCTGCGCGAAACCCTCGACCTCGCCATCGGAAACTTTGGGCGACTCCAAAACAGCGAGCGCCACGAGTTTAGTGCCGTCGCGAATCAGGATCGAGCGCGCCTCCTTGTCGCCTCGGATCGCCAGCGCGATCCGGCCCTTGACGTCAAGCTTGGCGATTTTCTGCAGCGTGCTCTCGCGCCGTTCCACACTCGGAGTTGGCTGCTTCTTGGCACGTATAGCGGCCAAGGCTGCCGCAGTCTTTCCCACTGCGGCTACCGCCAATTTCCCCGCTGCGATTCTGGCCGCTTCCGCGTCCTCACTTGCCTCAGCGGCAGCCTGCGGCTCAGCTTCAACCGCCGCCTCCACGCTCGCCTCTTCGCGCGCCATTCCTATGGGTTGGAACGGTTTGTCCTTTTCGGCTGCCAGCTCGACCGCGTTCTCTTCCAGATATTTTGTGACGGTGCTCTCAGCCGCTTCATCGCTGGCGGCGGCTTCGGTGGGCTCCGCTGGCGAACTTACGCCCAAAGCGGCGAGCTTCTTTCCAATTTCGGCGAGCTCGTTGGGACGCAGGCTGGCATTCGATTGCAACGCCTGCAACAGCCGCGGAGAGCCCGTTACGCGCGCGCTCGCCAAGAAGGTTTCCACGGTGGCGCGCGATCCGCTCACCGCCAACTGGTCAAGCGATTCTTCGCTTATCGACGGATTCTCCGCCAATGCCGGCAGCAGCGCAGGCCTCAGATTCTCGCGGGAAACTAAATATCCCAATACCTCGGCGCTGGTCGCGGGATCGGCAGCGGCGGCCAAGCTGGCTTTTTCATCCCAACCGGCAAGGGTAAGACGCGCCTGCTCGCCAAACAATTTGTGATGGAGCGCGAGATAGACGAGGACCTCAATCGTTTCCCCCGGCGGCAACGAGAGCGATCCTCGCGCCGCCGATTGCATCAGGTGCGACGGGACCTCGGAATTGCGGATCAGATCGATCATTCGCGGCATGGTTTATCTCCGAGATTTTGCGGCAACTTTTTCTTCGCGGACTTCTTCGCAAACTCTTTCTCATTCCCTTTTAACGATCGCGGCTGTTTGCCCACCGCACTTTCCAAGTCCGCGATGGCAATTTCAAGTTCGCGCGTGATGCGGTTCGGACTGCGCCGCCGGTATTCGTCGCTCAAGGCGCGATAATACCAGAGCGTGCCTTCACGCCCGCCGTTAAACCGCTTCCAAATGGCTTCGCCATGCTGGCGGTAATCGGCCAGAATAGTCCGCACGTTGTGCAGCTTATCGGACGCCGAAACCAGCCGTGTCTCGGCATCGGCGTGTTGGACTTCGCGTAGATAATCTTTCTTCCGCTCGATCCACTCCGGCTTGGGCTCGCCGAAGGAATCCGTGCAACCCTCGACGATCTTTGCCACGCGCGCGCCAAACCGCTTGCGGATTTCGCGCAACCTCGGCATTCCGCCGCAATCTTCGACCACATCGTGCAGCAGCGCCGCAATCGCCAGATCTTCGTCGCCGCCGGCTTCGAGTACCAGCGACGCCACCGCCATCAGATGCGAAAGATAAGGCACCGCCGATTGTTTCCGCGCCTGCCCGTAGTGTTTCTCGGCAGCATAGCGAAAGGCGCGCTGCAAGCGGACTCCAAGCTTCGGCGTTTTCAGCAAAATCTTCTTTCTATCCTTCATAAAAACCGCGTCGAGCGCTTTCCCCTGTGTGCCCCTGTGTACCCTGTGGTAATGGATTTTTGCCGAATCCACCTGGCAATTCGCCGTGTACCTAAGCTTTCTTCTCTCCCCGTCGCATCCTCAAATACGCTTGCATCAGCGGTCGCAGATCGCCATCGATCACGCGGTCCACATCGCCGATCTCCAGTTTCGTGCGGTGGTCCTTAATCATGCGGTAAGGTTGTAGCACGTATGACCGGATCTGCGAACCGAAATTGATATCGAGTTTCGAATCCTCGATTTGTTTCGTGACCTCGCGTTTTTTCTCCAATTCGAATTCGTAAAGTTTCGAGCGCAACATGCTCATGGCCTTTTCTTTGTTCTTATGCTGTGAGCGCTCATTTTGGCAATTGGCTACCAGGCCCGTGGGGATGTGCGTGATCCGCACCGCAGAATCGGTAGTGTTGACGTGCTGTCCGCCCTTGCCGCTGGATCGATATGTGTCGATCCGAATGTCATCCGGCTTGATGTTGACTTCAATACTGTCGTCGATCTCGGGCGAAACGTACACGCTGGCGAACGAAGTGTGCCGCCGCTTGGCCTGATCGAAGGGCGAAATCCGCACCAGGCGATGCACGCCGATCTCGCTGGTCAAGTAACCGAACGCAAACTGGCCGAGCACGGAAAATGTGGCGGACTTGATTCCGGCTTCTTCTCCGGGCTGATAGTCGTACATCTCGGTCTTGAAGCCCTGGCGTTCGGCCCAGCGCAGATACATGCGCAGCAGCATCTCGGCCCAGTCCTGCGACTCGGTGCCGCCGGCGCCGGGATGAATGGTCATGATGGCATTGAGACCGTCGTTTTCGCCCGAGAGCATCGTCTCGGTTTCGACGCGGTCCACCAGTTCGCCGAGAGAATCCAACTCGCGCTGCAAGTCGGTGGAGACGTCTTCGCCTTCGCCGGCCAGATCGAAATAAGCGGCGATGTCGCTGCTGCGTCGCTCCAGGTCGCCTTCAAGCGTCAACAGGCTTTCCAAGCGCTTGCGCTCGCGCATTACCTGCTGAGATTTTTCGGGATTCGACCACAGATTGGGGTCCGACGCCTGCTTCTCTATTTCGGCAAACTGCGAGCGCAGCTTACCGGCGTCAAAGATACTCCCGAAGGTCGTGGACCTTGGTCTTTAACGAAGTGTATTGCTGTTCGAGTTCATCCAACATTGCTTATCGTCCGGCCTGTCTTATTCGACTTATAGTACGCGATTAGAAAATCTCTGCTTAAGCCCATGTTTTCCCCCGTGCACCCCTGTGTCCCCTGTGGTTGAAGCTTTTCGTGGGTACTTAATCGTAGCCTCCATTGGAAAACACAAATCGCGCTAAAATCGCGCCTGCTGAAATTATCGCACACAGATACGCGAACCAATCGCCATGGCGAGTGTAGAAAGTGGTTCCCGTACTAAGCGCGTAAGGCGCTGCCAGCGCGGTGCGCACCTTTCGCGGAGTTGCCGCCACAATTCGCCCGTAAGGATCGATCGACGCCGTCATCCCTGTATTCGTCCCGGCCAGCAGCCAGTGCTCATTTTCGATAGCGCGCATTTGCGTTTGCTGCAAGTGTTGCTTCCACGCGCCGCTGTCGCCGTACCAGCCGTCATTCGAAATATTCACCAGCACCTGCGCGCCCGCCAGCGGAAACTGCCGCACCTCGTCGGGAAAGACCGATTCATAGCAGATGAACATTCCGAGGCGCTGTCCACCGGCATTCAGCGGCGTGCGCGACTCTCCGCGCTGAAATTCGCCGACCTCTTTGGTTAGGCCTCCAGCAAACGCAAAGAGTTTCGGGAACGGCAAATATTCGCCGAAGGGCACAAGATGCACTTTATCGTAGCGTCCGATCCATTCTCCCCCAGGACTAACCAACTCCGCCGAGTTGAAGATTTGCGAGCTGTTCCCACCGCTGTGCATCGCGGGCGTAATGCCTACCGCGCCCGCCACCACCCACGTTCCCGAATGCATCGCCAGATCGCTCACGGCGTTTTGAAACAGCGGATCGTTCGTGAAAAACGGCGCCGGCGATTCCGGCCACACGATCAAGTTGTACGACGGGTGAAACACGTCGGGAGACGTGCGTGATTGCTGTAGGGCAGGTTTTGCTCCCGGAGGGTGCAAGCTCACCGCGGTCAAGTCGTGCAGCGTATCCTGAAAAAATTGTTGCGTCCACAGCGCGCCGTCTTGAATCGGAATGTTCGGCTGCACTAAAATCGCGGTGCGATCGGTTGCGACCGCGGGAGGCGACAGCCATTGCCCCGCCTGCAGAATCACCGCCGCTCCGCACGCCGCCGCCATCAGCAGCCAATTCCGCCGTTCCTTCAAAGCTTTTTGCGGAAAGTCCTTCGGAACAAGAAACGCCGCCGCGAACACTGTATTCACCAGCGCGATCTCAAACGAGAGTCCGTAGACGCCGGTGAGTGTAGCAATTCGCGTGAGCGCGAAATTCCCTGTCTGCGCGTATCCGAGAAGTTCCCAGGGAAACGCGGTAATCCGCGTCCGTGCGAGTTCCGACGCAACCCAAAGAAACGGGGCCACCACGAGCGCGCGCCGGATCGAGGCTCCCGTTAGAGATGTCTTCGATTCGGCTTTCGATTTCGAGGACTTCGCCCCGGCGTGCTTCGATAAGGAGTTTCTTGATCCATAGATTCGCGTTCCGGCGACCAACGCCAGCAGCAGCCCAAACATCCCGTGATAGAGCCCGACATACATGCAAAACAAGATCAGCGCCAGCAGGGCCGCTGGAATCGGCAACCCGCCATAGCGGTGCATGGTGTCGAAGACCCAGTAGCAGGTTCCGGCGAACCATAGAATTCCGCACATGTAGCCCAGTACGAACCCCTGCCACGGCGTGGCGGGCAGTAACCGCGCCTGGCTCGAAGAATGCCCGTCGAGTTGCAGTTGCAGAGTTTCTGGAGCGCGCGCCCGCAAGATCGCGACCAGCAGCGGAGCCACCGCGACCCACGAGAACCAGTAGAGACTCGGCAACGGAAAAATAACGATCTGCAGCCCAGCGGAGAGCAGAACCAGACACCAAACATGGATAGGGATTCGGCGCACAAGCTAGCATAGCAAAGTCGCCTGCGCACGCCGACGCTCGTTTGGACAGCCGAGGGCAGCTGTCTCTACGTTGGCCTTACCACATCGACAGCCCGCTCACTGCACTTTCGGCGAATCCAGGTCCGCGGGCTTTTGATCGTCCGCATGAATCACGCCATCTTCCTCGGCATAGAAAGAGCGATGCTCGCGGTCCATGTGCTTGGGCGTCATGGTCAGGGTGAAACCGTCGTGATGGGGACGGAAGCTGGCCGTGTAATCGCCGCGGTCGGTGGTGCTCGCCATGCGTTTGGTAAGAGACCCGGTTCCCGCCAGCGCCGCCAGCGACTCCGCGTACTTGTTATGCCGTTTCTTGTAAGTGTGTTGCGCTCGGAGCACCGTCCGCATGTAGCCGAGCGCCTGCGCTTCCGCCTCCGAGCGCGCCGGATCGCCCGTAAACTTGGGTTGATAGGTTACTGAAGATTGCACTGTGGGTTGAGTTGCAGTTTGCGCGGAAAGCTGCGCCTGCCCTTGCTCCTGCGCCGTCACCAGCCCCGTTCCCATCATGCCCACCGCCAGAATTCCCGCATAAAACCGTTGTATCCGCCTTCGGCTCACGGCAAACCCTCCTCTGGTGCCTAACTTTGGGGGTTACCCCCGTAATTTGCTTCGCTCACCAATCGTTCCAATTCTCTGCCAGTTCAGGCAAGCTAATTCAGGATGCAATCCTAACAGGGAAACCTAATGAAAGCTGCCGTCGCCAGAAAGCCGCTGATCCGTGTCGCCGTGGTGGAAAGCGATCCACTGCGATTTGTGGGATTCCGCGCCCTCTTCGATACCGAACCCGATCTGGAGCTGGTCTCCGCTTCGTTGGCCGATCTGGGCCAGTTGCAGGCCATCGACCTGGTCCTGCTGGGCAATCGCGGTGGCCAGAACCTGTACGACATCATGGCCAGCATGAAAGCCATCCGGCCCGACCTGCGCATTATCGTGACCGGCTCAGGCATGGACGATGAAAGCGTGCTCAAAGCTATCGCCGCCGGCGCCAAAGGCTACGTGGATGAGGCCGCCTCGCCCGCCGAATTTATCCAGGCGCTCCGCATTGTCAATCAAGGTTCGGTGTGGGCCCCGCGCCGCGTGCTCTCGACTTTCATTGAACGCGTCAGCTCATCCCCGGGCCGCATCTTCCCCGCCGGCCGCATCACCTTTACCGACCGCGAGAAAGAAGTCCTCGAGATGCTGGTTGCCGGCCGCTCCAATAAAGAGATCGGCTCGGCCCTCGGCATCGAAGAACGCACGGTTAAGGCGCACGTCGCGAAACTCATGCGCAAAGTCGGCGTGCAGAACCGCATCGCTCTCTCCGTCCACGCCATCACCCATTCCCTGGTGACGGCGAAGTAGATTTTCTTCATGTGGGGACGGGCGCCCTCGCCCGTCCAAGCCGAGCGTAGCTCGGCAGCCGTTGGCGGTGACAGCAATTTTGGGTTTGCTATCCATGTACAAACGAGAACAATCGCGCGCGGAGTGGGAACGGGAAATTAGGGAAATGCAGCAAAACATCACTCCCGCTCAGGTACAGCGGACCGCCCACTACATAGCGAAAAGGGGCTACACAGCTCCCATTCACGACTTGACCCACTTCGTGGAACTCCTGTCCGCTGGCGTATTGCTGACGCTGGGAATCAGCGCTTTTTCCTCCAGTATTCCCCACAGCTCTGAGATTGCCGTGGCAGCTCTGGCCGCTGGGTGTTTCCTGGGCTGGACAGGCTTTCGCTGGAACCGCTGAATACGGCAGGTCATTCGTTTCGTCCCATCTATTCACATCTCATCGCCGAAAAGAGCAGGACCAATATCAATAAGTCCTGTCTTGATTAAATTCTCTACATTGCGAAGAGTTACGTCGGGATATTTTCTTAGGGTCGATTCGAGCTTATTTGGCATGCTCGTCATGTAAAGCGTTCAAGTATTTTGCGAAAGCTTGAAGCCTTTCCGACGATCCTTCTGGGTGGCCGAAGGCCCTGACGAGCAGTTTTCGGGACTTTCGGGTACTACGGGCGGGCGCCTGACCTTCCGTTGGCCCGATATGACGGACTTCCTCATAATTGGCTGCCGGCGTCACGCGTTTTTGCTTCGCTATTGCCACATGTTCTAGCCTAGTTGCAGCTTTCTTGGCCGTCAAGGGCAAACCAGAGGGGAACCAGCAGTCCGCCCCTGATTACCGAAGGACACTGCCCACCGTAATCTTGTCCGCTTACCCCACCTGCCGCATACTCTTCTCACCTACCACAGAACCTGGGAGACGGGGCTGGGAGCGGAGATTAGGGTCGCCGCTGTCGGCCCCGCATTTTTTGTCGCTCACCACAAATTACCAACCAAAACCCAACACTCTGCCAAGACCATCCGACCCTAAAGCTTCCTCCGTGCTCCCTGTGGTTCAAGCTTTTCTCTCCGCCCTCACCTCCTGACGCAGACGGACTGCGCTTTCCTCGATTCCGCCTCAAACTTCCGCGATTGTCTCTGGTACCTATCTGCGAACTGAGAACCGGGAACTGAGAACTATCCTTCACCCCGACTCACCCTGATTACTCCCCCCTCAACCTCCGTTCCGCGCCCCACATCGAATAGAATCATGGTACCGATCATTTCATCATTGAGGCCGATCATTGAGCCTGAGCCATGGCAGGCTTCAATCATTCAATACCTCAATGATTCAATGACTCAATAACTTCGATCTTCCAAGTGAGGCACGATGCGAAAACTCCTCGTTCTGCTGCTGGTTTGTTTTCTGACATGTTTCCAAACGACGCTTCTTTCCGCCAATTCCAATGACGACACCAAGGCTGCGGGAGCCGACACCAAGGCCTCGGGACGCATCGAAGCCGCCGGCACCGTGCTCGACGAAATTCAGGGCGCTCCCGACCAGCGCATTCCGGAAGAAATTCTCGCTTCGGCCGAGTGCGTGGCCGTGGTGCCGTCGCTGCTCAACGGAGGTTTCGTCTTCGGCGGCCGTTATGGCAAAGGAGTCGCCAGTTGCCGCACTCCCAAAGGCTGGAGCGCGCCCGCTTTCTTCACCATCGGCGGCGGCAGTTTCGGCTTGCAGATCGGCGGCCAGGCCACCGATGTCGTCATGCTCATCATGAACAAGAACGGCATGAATAACCTGCTTTCCAGCCAGTTCAAGCTTGGCGCCGATGCCAGCGCCGCCGCCGGCCCCGTCGGACGCCACGCCGCCGCCGATACCGATTGGAAGATGCGCGCCGAGGTGCTAACCTACTCGCGCTCCCGCGGCCTTTTCGCCGGACTCGAACTCAACGGCGCCGTCATCAAGCAGGACAAGAACAGCACCCGCGAATTCTACGGCCGCATGGTGCCCTTCAAAACCGCCCTCAAGGGCGAGATTGAAGCTCCCAAATCCGCTTACCCGTTCTTGAGCACGCTCGCCAAGTGGGCGAAGGAAGCGGCAAAATAGCAAGTTCTCGGTTCTCAGTTTTCAGTTCTCAGTCTTCGATTCACTCACTGAGAACTGAAAACTGGGAACTGAGAACTACCACCGTGCGCGGACGCCTTGAATACGCTCTCGTCTGGCCCTGGATCAAGCTCCTGGGCTTGCTCCCCCGTCCCGTGGCGCGCGCCATTGGGATCGCGCTCGGGCTAACTGTCTACGCGCTTCACCGGCGCCTGCGCCGCGTCGGCCTGCGCAATCTCACTCTCGCCTTCCCTGAGATGCCGCAGCGCGAGCGCCGCCGCATCGTTCGCGGCGAATTTATTTCTCTCGGACGCCAGCTCGCCGAGGTTTGCCTTTTCCCGCGCTACACCCGCGAAAATGTTTCGCGCATCGTCGTCTACGACGGCTTTGAAAATTTCGAGCGCGCCTACGCTCGCGGTAAAGGCGTTCTGTTTCTCACCGGACACCTCGGGGCCTGGGAACTCTCCGCCTTCGCCCACTCGCTGCAAGGCCATCCGCTCTCCATCGTCATGCGCTCGCTCGACAATCCCTACATCGACGCCTTGGTGCAAAGCTATCGCACCATGCACGGCAATCGCACCGTCGATAAAGACGATTTCGTACGCGGCCTGCTTTCCGCCATGAAAGCCGGTGAAACCGTCGGCATTCTCATGGACACCAACATGACCCCGCCGCAGGGCGTGTTCGTGGATTTTTTCGGCATCCCCGCCTGCACCGCCAGCGGCCTCGCCCGCATCGCCCTGCGCACCGATGCCGCCGTCGTCCCCGGCTTTACCGTGTGGGACTCCACACTGCGCAAATACATCCTGCGCTTCGATCCCGCCGTCGAGTTGATTCGCACCGCCGATAACGAGGCCGACATCGTCTCCAACACCGCAAAATTCACCCGCGTCATCGAAGACTTCATTCGCAAATATCCCGACCAATGGCTCTGGGTCCACCGCCGCTGGAAAACCCGCCCGCCCGGCCAACCGCCGCTGTACTAAACTAGGGAGCCATGAAGCTAACCTTGCGCGATCTTGCCGACAAGCTCGGCTGCCGTCTCATCGGAGACGGCTCCATTACCGTTGCTATCGTCTCCAGCCTGCAATCCGCCACCAGCGACGGCCTGGTGTTCGTGGAGGATGCCCAGCATCTCGACGCCACACTCGGCTCATCCGCCGCTGCCGTAATCGCCGGAGACTTTGCGGCCGGAGACTTCCCGGCCAGCACCGCATCCAAGCCCATCCTGATTTCCCCGCAGCCTCGTCTCACCTTCGCGCGAGCCGCAAAACTGCTCCGCGACCCCGACGGCAATCGCGCGATTCATCCTTCCGCCATCGTCCCCGATTCCGCCGAGATCGGCAAGAACGTAGCTATCGGCGCGCGCGCTGTCCTCGGCGAACGCGTCAAGGCTGGAGATGAAACGGCCATCGGCGCCGGTTCGGTGATCGGCGACGGCGTGGTCATCGGAAGCCATTGCCGCATCGACCCGAACGTCACCATTTACTCCGGCACAACCATCGGAGATCGTGTCATCGTCAAGGCTGGCGCTGTCCTCGGCGGCGCGGGCTTCGGCTACGTGCGCGATGCGCAAACCGGACGCTACGAGCAGTCCCCGCAAATTGGACGCCTTGCGATCGAAGACGATGTGGAAATTGGCGCGAATTCGACCATCGACCGCGGCGCCCTCGATGAAACTCGCATCGGCCGTGGCACGAAAATCGACAATCTTGTGCAGATCGGCCACAACTGCCAGATCGGGCAGGATGTGGTCATGGCCTCGCAAACCGGCATCTCCGGCAGCGTTACCGTGGAAGACAACGTCATCATAGGCGGACAAGTCGGCATCGCCGATCACGTGCGCATCGAAGCAGGCGCGATTCTGGGAGCGCAATGCGGCATTCCGACAAAGAAAGTAATTCGCGGCAAAGGAGTGGTTTTCTGGGGAACCCCGGCGCGCCCTATCCGCGAGTATCTTAAGGAACTCGCGTTCTTGTCGCGGTCGGCGAAGAAGGACCGTTGAGCTTCACGATCGTTGGCCAATACGAAATGCCGCTGTAGAGACGCGGCTTGCCGCGTCTCCGTCTGCGAGCCGCTTTCAGTTCGTATACATCCGAATCACGCGCTCAATGGCGCGGCGGCAGACGGCGCAGAAAGTCTTGTGCCGCGTGAACATGATGCAGTCCAACTCCGGACGATAGTAGCCCTTCGCCATGTAGTTCGCGCCCTCGAAGGCCCCGACTTTCCCGACGTACTTCTCGGAAGCGAGCATTGCGTCTTCCTGCGCGCGCTCTTTGCGGAATAGTTCTGCCATCTCGGCCTCGGACTTCGCTGCCGCTCGCAGTTCCTTGCGCTGGCGCTGGATGTCGCGCTCGAAGCGATCGAATTCTTCTTTGTCCCAGGGCGTGGGCAGCGGCGTTCCCGGCGCAACCAGATCTTTCCACTTCAAATTTGCCGGATCGAGCAGCGCGGTCGCGTTCGGCTCCCACGGCTCCGTTCTTTTGTCCGAGGGCAGATAGGCCACATCCGAGGTGTAGTACTCATCGGCCAGCCCGGCGAAGTGGTGGCCAAACTCATGCACACCCACATATTCCGACCACGGATTGTCGATGGCCACGGTGGCATATTGATTGAAAATTCCGCCACCGCCGTAGGTCTCTCCATTGACCAGAATTTCGATGAACTCATAGGGCGCGAACGACGCCACATCGCGCAGCGCGCGGTTCTCCGTGGTCAACACATAGCGTTCGCTGCCAAAAGTGTCGTAAGCGGCGCCCAACGGCGACCGCCGGTAAATTCCGGTCGAAGGCCGCGACACGCCCGACTCCTCCGCTGGCGGACAGAGGCCCCACACATTGAAGTCCGACCGGTGCTCGCGAAACGGCGTCGTCGCAAACAGCGTTTCCATATATCGCCGCGCGTCTTTCTCGAACTTCGCGCGCTCGGCGGCCGTGTAACCGTCGCCCAACACCAGCAAGTCCACTTTGTTTGCGGGATCGCCCATCTTCTGCAATTCCAGCAACGCTCCCGGCGACGGCGGACGCGAGCGGTCGACGAACTTGTCCTTGGGATCGACCACCGTCTTCCAGACTTCCTTCCAAATTTGCTGCGAGCCGCTCTCATCGTTCTCATTGCGCTCTTTGAGCGAGACTTCCACCGGCGCATCGGGCGTGGGAAAGCGCAGCGACTCGGAAAACGTGCGGTTGGCGTGGAGCGCCTCTTCCGTCGTCTTCCACTCGCCGAAGACGGAACTGAATCCGCGCGAGTACAAAAGCTTCCCGCTGCCGCGCTCGCGCACTTCAAACAGATAGTTTCCGAGCTGGCTATCGTCGATGGACTTATTCAGATTTCCCGGCCACTCCAGCGGCTCGAGCACGATGCGATCGAGGCTGAACCATTCTTCGCGGGAGTTTCCAGTGTGGTAATAATCGACACGCAGGGTGCGCGGCGCGGCGAAACTTGGGCAGCAGATCGAAAAGAAAAAGAGAAGAAAGGCAACAACGCCGAGGATCCGTTTCATGAGCGAAATTGTACAGCAGCTCCAGGTCAAGGGTACGCACTCCACACCATTCGAGGCGCGCCCAGGAGGAAATTGTTAGGTTAGAAGCTGAAGCGAAGGCCCATCGTGGCTGTACGGGTGGCAAGAGTCCTTGTCTTCGGCAGAGGCATACCACTCCGCGGGAACAAAGTCGTTCGCATGGCGGCCGGGATCGGCGCCGCTCTTATTCCAGGAGAGACCGACTTTGCGCGCCGATTGGCGTGGGCGCGTGCGCGGCGTAGAATAACAAATTTGCCCTTTGCCGCTGCAGCGCGTATGCTCCGGCGGCAAAAATTCCCAGAAATACGCGGAGAAATCATGAAAGCAAAACGGCTCATTCTTGGCCTCGTCTTTATCCTCACCCTCGCCCTGGCAACGCCCCTGGCGCTTGCCGACGAGGGCATGTGGCTCTACAACAATTTCCCCAAAGACCGGGTCGAGAAGCAATATGGCTTTTTGCCGACACAGGCTTGGCTGGACCACCTGCGGCTGTCGTCGGTGCGCTTTAACAATGGAGGCTCGGGTTCGTTCGTATCGGCCGACGGCCTGGCGTTCACCAATCATCACGTGGGCGCCGACTGCATCGAGAAGCTCGGCACCTCCGGCGCGGACTATATAAAGAACGGTTTTTACGCCAAAACCCAGGCTGAGGAAGGCAAGTGTCCCGACCTTGAACTGAACGTTCTGGTTGGAATCGACGACGTCACTGCCAAGGTGAAAGCCGCCGTTACGCCTGCCATGTCGGCCGCCGCCGCCGCCCAGGCGCAGCGCTCAGCTATCAGCTCCATCGAAAAAAACTGCGCCACGGCGCCCGGCCTGCGCTGTGACGTGGTCACGCTCTACTCGGGCGAAGTTTACAACCTCTACAAATACAAGAAATACACCGATGTGCGGCTGGTCTTCGCGCCCGAATTCGACGCGGCATTTTTCGGCGGCGATCCCGACAACTTCACCTACCCGCGCTATGACCTCGACATTACCTTCTTCCGCATTTACGAGAATGATAAACCCGTCCATCTCGACAACTATTTGCAGTGGTCGAAAGATGGAGTGAAAGATGGCGATCTGGTCTTTGTTTCCGGCCACCCCGGAGGCACGGACCGCCTGAAAACGATGGCGCAATTGCTCTTTCTGAGAGACGTGGATTATCCCTCGCGTCTCGCCAGCTATAAGCGCCGCATCGACATGCTCCAGAAGTTCAGCGCGGTGTCGGCGGAGAACGCGCGCATCGCGCAGGAAGACATTTTCGGCTTGCAGAATTCGCAGAAAGCGATCACCGGCCAGTATGAGGGGCTGAAAAATGTGGCCAGGCTGGCGCAGATGGACAAGGCGGAACGCGAGCGAGAAAAGGTCTACATGGATAAGCATGTGGGCGAGCCCAATCCCTGGCAAGAGGTCTCCAACGCCATGAAAGTGAACCGGGAAATCTATGACGCGTTCACCTATGTCGAGCGTATGCGCGGGTTTAGTGCGGATTTGGCGATGAAAGCTCGGTTTCTGGTCCGTGCCGCGGCGGAAAAGTCGAAGCCGAACGGCGAACGCCTGCGCGAGTTTACAGATTCCTCGCTGCCCTCGCAGGAGCAGCAACTATTCAGCACGGCTCCCATCTACAAAAACCTTGAGACCGCGACGCTGACGCTCGCTCTGACGCAGATGCGGGAAGCGCTGGGGCCGGACGATCCAGCGGTGAGGGCGACGCTCGGCCGCAAGCCTCCGGCGGAGGTTGCCAAGGCTCTGATCAGCGCCACCAAGCTGGACGACGTGGCTGTTCGCAAGCAACTTTATGAGGGCGGGAAGGCGGCTGTGGATGCGAGCACGGATCCGCTGATCGTACTGATGCGCAATGTGGACACCGAGGCGCGGACGGCACGCAGGCGCTACGACGACGAAGTCGATGCGGCGGTGCGGCGCGACGGCGCAACCATCGCACGCCAGCGCTTTGCCCAAACCGGCTTCAACCAGCCTCCGGACGCGACTTTCACGCTGCGCCTCAGTTATGGCACGGTGAAAGGGTATGAGGAGAATGGGAAAAAGATTGCTCCCTTCACCAACTTCGCCGGTGCTTTTCAGCATGCGGACGAGCACGGCAACAAGCCCCCCTACAATTTGGGCATCAGTTGGCCGAAGATGAAGTCCAAACTTAAACTCGATACGCCATTGAATTATGTTTCCACCGCGGACATCATCGGCGGCAACTCCGGTAGCCCCACCGTCAACAAGGCAGGCGAAGTCGTCGGAATTATTTTCGACGGAAATATCCAGTCGCTGGTTTTGGACTTCTATTACGACGACCGTCAAGCGCGGGCCGTGCACGTCGATTCGCGCGGCATCATCGAAGCGCTTCGCCACATTTACGGCGCCGGCGCTTTGGCCGACGAACTGACCGGCGCTAAAACGGCAGGCAAGTAATAAGTTCTAGGGCAGTCCCCGGTTTGCCGTGGAAGGAGATGGGAACGGGTAGGGCACGGCTTCAGCCGTGCCGCTAGGAGTCGCAATAGGGCGCGGCTTTAGCCGCTGAGGGCGTGCACTCTACACCTTTACGAAGACCGCTTTAATCCGCGACGGCGTTGCAGAGAAATTGGGTAATTTTGAAATTTCGTAATTTGATCTCGTGTGCGGATGCTTGCGAGAAGTATTTAAATTGCCTACTTACACGACGACAAAATTACCCATTTCTATTCCGGCCGAATTGCCGCCGCGGTCTTGCTCGGAATCTGCTGGCGCGCCCCTTCGAGGTGCGGCTTTTCGTATTCCCAGTCTTCGCGAACATCGAGCAGCGTAAATGTTTCTCCGCGCTGTTGCAGCGCCTTGACCTGGCCGAGAGAGATTTCGAAATCCATAGTGTTTTCAGGATGACGCTGTTCGTTATCCCTTCGAGGATTCCCCGGGATCTCCTTTGCGCTTCCCCACCGTGGTTAAGCTCACCAGCCCGGCCAAGGCCCAGAGCGCGCCGGTCCCAATGCGAACGTTGCGCACATCGGCGGACGGAATGTTGCGCCACAGCGTCAACCCGAAGCCGATCGCAAAATTGATTACCAGCACGCTGAAAACCACGCGTTCGCGCAGGCAGCGCGTGTCCAGCGCCAGCCATGCGAGTAAAAGGATCCAGACCATGTAAGTCGCCGCAGTCCAGGCGTCGTGCGGCCATTCATACTCGTTGCGCGCAACGTGGCCAAACGAAATCCAGGTAAAGTAAGCGCAGCCGAGAAAACCGGCCACACCCCACAGTGGCGAACGGCACATCAAGTGGCTGAAACTATTCGCCGGCTTCGTCCCGCTCTTTCCCTTGGCCTTTTCGTTCTCTATTTCGCCGTTCATTTCATCGACCGTTTCTCAAGGAAAGCAATGATACCTTTGTGCGCGCCCGCAGTCGAGATGAGTTCGTCAAGTCGTCAACAAGTGGTTCAACTCCTGATTCCCGCCATCAACTTCTCGATCTCCACCCTTTGCCCGCCGGTGAGTGGCAGGAAGGGCAAGCGCGATGGGCCTCCATAGTAACCGTTGAGGTCCATGGAGTACTTCACGCCGGGGACGCCGAGTTCCCCAACCACGCGCTGGGCGGCCAGTTTCACGCGCTCTTGTTTTTCGCGGGCGAGGGCGTTGTCTCCGTCTTTGAACGCGGCGTAGATTTCATAACACGCGCCGGGCGCAGGACAGGCGAAGGCGAGAATGGCCCCGACCGCTCCTAGTTCGAGCGAGGGTTCGAGTTGGTGCGCGGCGCCGACCATGACCTGAAAGCCGACTTCTTTCTGCCGCGTCTTCAGTTTTCCCACGACGGTTACGGCGGAGGATGAAGGCTTCGTAGTGCTGCCTTCATGGACGGGCAAAGGTATTCGTCCCTCCATTGATTCGGCGGCCGCTTCAATAGATCCAGCGAGCGACGCCACACTCAACAGTTCCCTACTCTGTTTCTTGCTCTCGGCAGCGGCAGCCTTCAACATGCGCGGTGTCACCGCATCGAATCTTTCCGTTACCGTGGCCTGCCGCTTCACGTGTCGCGTACCTTCAACCATCCTCTTCACTTTGTCGAGGTCGCCGCTCGATTCCTTGATGGCGACGATGTTGGGATGATTGGCGAGTTCGATCACAACTTCGGCGGGGATGTCATATCCCGTGGCTTGAGGGAAGTTATAAATGATAATCGGCAACGCGGAGCGGTCGGCGACGGTGCGATAGAAAGCTAGTAAGTTGGCGGGCAACATCTGCTTCTTGTAGTAATGCGGAGTGCGCACCAAGGCGGCGTCGTAACCGAGTACGGCGGCGTATTCGGTGAGGCGCAGAGTTTCATGCGCGGACTCAATGCCAGTACCCGCGATCATAACCTTGTTTGGCGCGGCGGCGGCAAGCGCGGCCTTCAGCACATCGCGGCGTTCCTGGTCGGAGAGCAGAATCGCTTCGCCGGTTGAGCCGAGCACCACAATGCCGGCAATCGGCGTACGTGAGTAGCGCTCGACGTTCGCTTCCAGCTTTTTGTAATAGACATCGCCATCGGGATAGAAGGGCGTCGTGATTGGCGGGAAGATTTCGGATAAGAGCATATAACCTCAGTCATTAGTACGTGCATCAATAATGGGTTTTGGGTAGGGCACGGCTTCAGCCGTGCCGCTCAAGACCAATAAAAATGCGGGCTTTAGTCCCTGAGGGATCGTGCGGCTTACTTGTTCGATTCATAATGAGATAGCTTCTAGTATTTGGTCGTCGGTCGTTTGCATCGTTTGATCTCGTTGCCGCTTCGTTTTACTGCGCGTTCTCACTTTGTTGCGATTCGCTCGGCGTGCAGATGTTGCAGAGCTTGCACGCGCACTTCTCCGCGCTGCAAAGCGGCAATGCCTTCGGCGGCGGCGCGCGCGGCAGAGAGCGTAGTAATCGCCGTAATGCGGGCGGTGACAGCGGCGCGGCGAATCGCCTTCTCGTCGAAGTAAGGGTCGGGTCCTTGCGGCGTGTTGACGATCAACTGGATGCGATCGGCCTTGATCAAATCCACTGTGTTGGGGCGGCCTTCCTTTACTTTGTAGACGCGCTCAACCGTCAGGCCGGCTTTCTCCAGAACGTCCGCCGTGCCGTGCGTAGCCACTAACTTGAATCCCATGTCGACAAAGCGGCGCGCGACCTCCGCCACTTGCGGCTTATCGTGGTCGGTTACGCTGATGAAGATTGTGCCTTGCGTCGGCAACTTCTGTCCAGCGGCGATTTGTGCTTTGGCGAATGCCTCGCCGAAATTGTCGGCGATGCCCATGACTTCTCCGGTGGAACGCATCTCGGGGCCAAGCACCGTATCGACGCCGGGAAATTTCGACCAGGGGAAGACTGGCGATTTCACGTGGAACGAGCGGCCGGTGTCGAGATCAACGCCGCGCTCGACGTATTCCGGGAGGAACTCGCTCAGTTTTCGGCCGGTCATCAAACGCGCCGCGATCTTCGCCATGGGCACGCCCGTAGCTTTAGAAACGAAGGGCACGGTGCGTGAGGCGCGCGGGTTCACCTCGATGACATAGACTTTGCCATTTTCACCGGCCCCGTCCCCACACGATCTGCGCGGGATCGCGAACTGCACGTTCATCAGTCCGATCACCTTGAGCGCGCGCGCCAGCTTGAATGTGTAATCGCGCATGCGCTTGAGCAACAGCTCGGGAATGTCAACCGCGGGCAGCACGCAGGAAGAGTCGCCGGAATGAATGCCGGCTTCCTCGATGTGCTGCATGATGCCGCCAATCACCACGTCTTCGCCGTCGGAGAGCGCGTCGACGTCGATTTCAATCGCGTCTTCCAAAAATTTGTCGATAAGAATGGGGCGGTCCTGCGAATACTCGACGGCCTGCTTCATGTATTGCGTGATGGTGTCTTCGTCGTAAGCGATTACCATGGCGCGGCCTCCGAGCACATACGAAGGACGGACCAGCACAGGAAATCCGATCTTCTTGGCCGCTTCGACGGCCTGTTCGACCGACGTGACCATCGCTCCGGGAGCTTGCAGGATGTCGAGTTCCTCCAGCAGCTTGCCAAAGCGCTTGCGGTCTTCGGCGAGATCAATCGATTCTGGCGTAGTGCCGATGATATTGACGCCAGCGGCTTTGAGAGGCAGAGAAAGATTCAGCGGCGTTTGACCGCCAAACTGCACAATCACACCGACCGGCGCGCCGCCCGAGGCTTCGTGCTCGCAGACGGCGAACACGTCTTCGAGCGTGAGCGGCTCGAAGTAGAGGCGGTCGCTGGTGTCGTAATCGGTGGAGACCGTCTCCGGGTTGCAATTAATCATGATGGTCTCATAACCATCCTCGCGCAGCGCATAACTCGCATGGCAACAGCAGTAATCGAATTCAATGCCCTGTCCAATGCGGTTAGGGCCGGAACCTAAAATAACTACTTTTTTCTTCGCGGTGGGCGCAGCCTCGTCTTCTTCTTCATAAGTCGAGTAGAGATAAGGCGTGTAACTCTCGAACTCGGCGGCGCAGGTATCGACGCGCTTGTAAACCGGCTTCAGGCCGTGCTTCTTGCGGAAGTGGCGAACTTGCTCCTGACCGCCTTTGCCATCCAGACGCCAGGTCCCAGCGAGACGTCCGTCGGAGAAGCCCATGCGTTTGGCCTCGCGCACTAAGTCCGAGGGGACCGATTCCATGGGGTGTTTCTCCAACTCAAGTTGCATGTCGTTAATTTCCTTGAGCTGGTATAAAAACCACGGATCGATGGAAGTCATCTTCGCAATCTGTTTGATAGTGTGTCCCTGGCGGATGGCGTACTGCACGTAGGTCAGGCGCTCGGGATGCGGCGTGACCAGGCGCTGCGTGAGGATCTTGGGCTCGATCTTCTGCGACCCTATGCGCTTGCCCGTATCGAGCGAGCGGATTCCCTTCTGCAAGGCTTCCTTGAAGGTGCGCCCGATGGCCATAACTTCGCCGACGGATTTCATCTGCGGGCCCAGCGATTCGTCGGCGCCGGGAAATTTTTCAAACTGCCATTTCGGAATCTTGACCACCACATAGTCGAGCGTGGGCTCGAAACACGCCGGAGTTTTGCGCGTAATGTCGTTCGGAATCTCGTCGAGCGTATAGCCGACGGCAAGCTTGGCGGCAATTTTTGCAATCGGAAAGCCGGTGGCCTTCGATGCCAGCGCGGACGAGCGCGAGACGCGCGGGTTCATTTCAATCACCACCATGCGCCCGGTCGAAGGATTCACGCCGAACTGGATATTCGATCCACCGGTCTCGACGCCAATCTCGCGGATCACGGCAATCGAGGCGTCGCGCATAACCTGGTACTCGCGGTCGGTGAGCGTCTGCGCGGGCGCGACGGTGATGGAATCGCCGGTATGCACGCCCATGGGATCGAAATTTTCAATCGAGCAGACGATGATGACGTTATCTTTCGTGTCGCGCATCACCTCGAGTTCGTATTCTTTCCAGCCGAGAACCGATTCTTCGATCAGACATTCATGCGCCGGCGAAAGGTCGAGGCCGCGGGCCAGCACTTCCATCAATTCTTCGCGGTTGTAGGCGATGCCGCCGCCGGTGCCGCCGAGAGTGAACGAGGGGCGAATGATGACCGGGAAGCCAATCTTACCGGCGAACTCGATGCCGTCTTTCAGATTGTTGACGAGCGCCGATTTCGGCACGTCGAGGCCAATGCGCTGCATGGCGTCTTTGAAAAACAGACGGTCTTCGGCCTTCTTGATGGCGCCAATCTGCGCGCCAATCAGACTCACGTTGTACTTGTCGAGCACGCCGCTGTCGGAAAGTTCGATGGCGAGGTTGAGCGCGGTCTGTCCTCCGACGGTCGGAAGAATGGCAAAGCCCGCACTGGGCGCCATTTCGCGCTCGACGCGTAGGATCTCTTCGAGATACTCGCGAGTTAGCGGTTCGATGTAAGTGCGGTCGGCCGACTCGGGATCGGTCATAATGGTCGCCGGATTCGAGTTTGCCAGTACGACTTCAAAGCCCTCCGACTTGAGCGCCTTGCAAGCCTGCGTGCCGGAGTAATCGAACTCGGCCGACTGTCCGATGACGATGGGGCCGGAGCCGAGGATGAGGATTTTCGAGATATCGGTTCGTTTAGGCATTATGCAGTTTTGGCCTTGCTATTTAAGGGCGCAGCAGCCGCGCCGTTTGTTTCATTATGAGTTGAGATTTTGTTTTGAAAGGGCACGCCTTCCAGGCGTGCCGCAACGATCTCGCCGAGGTCTTGGGGCTTTTGCCCCTGAGGGACGGCGTCGAGCTCAAAGCCGGGATACGCGGAAGAATAAGGGAATTCTTCCGGGCGTTCGCAAAAACGCTCCTTGACGGGATTGTTGTGAATATAGGATACATGCACCGCCCAATCACTCGCGTCGCGGATGTGATGGTCCTGAAATCCTTTTTGCCAAACCTCCATGTGCGAACCCAATTCTCTCGTTGCTCGATAAGAAAAACCGCCTTTGATAAATTGAACCACCTTTTCCAAGTTGGTCAGAGGACTAATGAGTGCGTAAAAATGGTCGGGCATGATGACGAATTCATGCAGGAGATAGACGGATGGCCGATAGTGATAAAGCGTGTCGATCAAAAGTTTCGCCCAAGGCTCGTTCTGGAAAAGAGCGCGACGTTCCCACGTGGACGAAGTGACCATGTAGGTCTGGGCATTGTTAGTCGCGTGTTCTCGTTGCGGCTTCATTCGTACTCCTAGCAATCCCTCAGCGGCTAAAGCCGCGTCATTATTGTTGCCCGCTACGGCACGCCTGGAAGGCGTGCCCTTTCAAAGCTCTCGCCCGGCCGGAGCCGAGAATTAGGATCTTCGAGATGTCGGTTCGTTTGGGCATTTTTTAGCTCAGAACTTTGCGTGGTATCCCTTTTTGCTTACCGATTGGCCGCATACCTTTATGCCCAATACGACCTCCAACGGTTTCTTACAAACCTTGCTGGGCTTAGAACTCGTAATTTTGACGGGCCAAAAGAGGTGCCAACCATCCGACTTTGTCGTCAGATCGTATTCACCCATTTGCAGTGGCCCAAACATGAAGTTCCCATCTGCATCGGTGTTGACCTTTGCTACGATTGTCCCCTTGCTTACAAGTTGCAATTCCACGTCAGCAACAGTTTCACCTATTGGATCCATTACATGTCCACAGACCACAGTTGCAGGTACCGGATTCTTAGGAGCAAGACAGGTGTCGGCTCCCAGTGGAATAGCACAAAAGATGATCACCAATACCCACTGTGAATTATTCACCTCTTGCATTCCTCCATCATCTTCACAAAATCCTTGAACAAGTAGTGCGAATCGTGCGGGCCGGGCGCCGCTTCGGGGTGGTATTGCACGGTGAACAGCGGCAGGTTCCGATGGCGCATGCCTTCCAGCGTCTGGTCGTTGAGATCGATGTGCGTCAATTCCACTTCGCTTTGCGGCAGCGAATCGGGATCGACGGCGAAATTATGGTTGTGCGCGGTGATCTCGATTTTGCCGCTGGCCAGTTGCTTCACCGGATGATTGCCGCCGTGGTGGCCGAATTTCAGCTTAAAGGTCTTGCCTCCAAGGGCAATGCCGGTGAGCTGATGTCCCAGGCAAATGCCGAAGATCGGCTGGCGTCCCAGTAATCGCCGAATGTTATCGACCGCATAGGTGCAGGGCTCGGGATCGCCCGGACCGTTCGACAGGAACACTCCGTCCGGCTTCAGCGCCAGCACGTCTTCCGCCGCAGTCTGCGCCGGGACGACCGTTACCTTGCAGCCTTCCTTCCGCAGCTTACGCAGAATGTTGTGCTTGATGCCGAAGTCGTAGGCAACCACATGGAAGCGCGGCGGCTCGTCTTTCATGCCGACGATTTCGTCGGGCAAGTGCGAGCGCTCGCCCGTTTCCCACACGTAGGTGTGGTGGGTGGAGACGACCTTGGCGAGATCGGTGCCGTCCATCTTTGGAATGGCGAGCGCCTTCGCAACAAGCTTGGTGGGATCGTCTTCGAGCGTCGAAATCACGCCGCGCATCACGCCGTTGGTGCGCAGATGGCGAACCAGCGCGCGCGTGTCAATCTCGGCGAGCACGGGAATCTGGAACTGTTCCATGAACTCGTCCGTCACTTGCTGCGAGCGCCAGTTCGAGCTGACTTTCGAAAACTCGCGCACGATCAGTCCCTCGATGTACGGACGCACGGACTCGTTGTCTTCGGGATTGGTGCCATAGTTTCCAATTTCAGGGTTGGTCAGAACGACGATTTGCCCGGCATACGACGGGTCGGTGAAAATTTCCTGGTAGCCGGTGATGGAAGTATTGAAAACGACTTCGCCCGAGCACTCGCCTTTGGCGCCGTAGCCTTTGCCTCGGAAGACCCTGCCGTCTTCGAGCGCAAGGATCGCTTGCATTGGGACTCCTGGGAGTGGATTTTATAGATTCTAACAGAGAGGGATGTGGAGAAAAGAGGAAAAGCCGAAGCACTCAGTTTGGACGCTCGTCAGTTTTGTGGTATTGACGCAGTGCCGCTCGAACAATTTGAATAGAGCCGTAGGAAAAAAGAGCGTAAACCAAACACACTATGATCCACATGATCTTGAATCTAATTCGAGGCTCGTAGACAGCCCACACAACTGAGCGAATGGCCTGTATCGCCATGATTATCGACCAGACTGACCAGAACCAAATATGGTACCGTTTCACCCTGCCGCTCCTACGCTCTTGGCTTCCACAATCCTACCGCAGCCTCCCCAGTTTCTCCATCGGCCAATATCCGAAGACGGCTTTGCCGTAGATGAAGCGTTCGTTCACCGGCCCGAAGTCGCGGCTGTCGTTCGACATGGTGCGGTGGTCGCCGAGGACGAAGTAGCTGTTCCGCGGCACCACCACCTCTCCGTAAGAGCGGGCGTCGGCGTAATCGCTGGGAACGTAATCTTCGTCGAGCGCCTCGCCGTTGACGTAGACTTGGCCGTTCTCGATGCGAATGCGGTCGCCGGCGATGCCAACAACGCGCTTGATGTAGCTTTTCGAGGTGTCGCGCGGATAGCGGAAGACGACGATGTCGCCGCGCTCGATGGGCTCCCAGCGATAGACGAACTTGTTGACGAAGATGCGCTCCTGGTCTTCGAGGCCGGGCATCATGCTGGTGCCCTCGACCTTCACCGGCTGATAGAGAAAAATGATGATGAAAGCGGCGATAGCCAGCGAGACCAGCAGATCGCGCGCCCACACCGCCACTACGGGCAGCGTGCGCGCGCCGGATTTTTCCGCAGCCACCGGGACCGGCGGCTCAGATCTCCCCAAGTCGGGCATCTTGTAGCTATTCTATACGGAAGAAGACCGCTGGTCGTTCGTCTTCAGTTGTTCGCGGTTCGCCTTGGGCTCTTGGGCGCTGGCCGTCCGTCGGCGATCGTCTGCCTCAAGTTCTCTATTTTCCATTGCCGGTTTTGGTGCTGGGCGCCGAAAGCACGCTTTCCCGCAAGCCCACACGATTCATCACATATTTTTAGTACAGGCGACACCGCCAACGTGTCCCCCAATTCTGCTATAGTGAGCATCTCGAAGGTCAACGTTCGCGAAGGAGCCGCACTGATGAAAAGCGTAAATAAAGTCATTCTGATTGGAAACCTGGGCAAAGACCCCGAAATCAAATATACGCCGCAGGGCAAACCGGTGGCGAAATTTTCCTTGGCAACCAACGAGCGTTACAAAGATAAGGACGGCAACTGGCAAGACCGCACCGAGTGGCACAACATCGTGCTCTGGGAGCGGCTGGCGGAGATCGCCGGAGAGTATCTAAAGAAGGGCGGCAAGGTTTATATCGAAGGCCGCATCCGGACCGACTCCTGGGACGACAAGCAAACCGGTCAGAAGAAATACATGACTCAGATCGTCGGCCACGATCTCGTCCTGCTAAGTGGACGCGGCGAAGGCAGCGCTGGCGAGCACGTGGGCAGTTCGCGCGGAGTTTCGGCATCGACCTCCTCGGGCGGAAACAACTTCGACCAGAGCGCGCCCGAACCCGAACACGCTCCAGCGTCGGCGTCCTCTCCGATTACGGACGAAGACATTCCATTCTAGAACGCGTAGCTCGCGTAGGGGCAGGTGCCCTCACCTGCCCAGCCGAGCGCAGCTCGGCACCGGCTTCGGCGGTCAGACGCAATCATCGGTAGTTGCCGCGTTTCTGTGCATCGCTCCAACCTGTCTAGCATCTAACGGACGATGCGGAACCTCAAGCTTGCCGACAAAACTTGCGTTCCCTGCCGCGGCGGTGTTCCGCCGCTGAAGGGAAACTTGCTTGCCGAACTCCATTCCCAGTTGGCGGAGCCCGCGCAGTGGAATATCGTCAACGAGCATCACCTTGCACGCGCTTACAAGTTTCCCGATTTCAAATCCGCGCTCGCTTTCGTGAATCGCGTCGGCGAAGTGGCCGAAGAACAGGGTCATCATCCCGATATCTTACTCGCATGGGGCAAAGTTGAAATCACGATCTGGACGCACGCAGTCGATGGCCTGACCGAGTCGGACTTCGTTCTCGCCGCGAAAATCGATCGGCTCCTCGATCGTGTGCTCCCCACCAAGTCGAACCACCCGACCATCGGGCCATCATAACCGCTCGACTTCAGATCGTTCGATGGCCCGCTCACATGATCGCCAGATCCCCCAAACGCCGCATCCAGAGCCAGAAGTACTAGCCCATTACCACAACTGTGCAAGATACTGCACACGAGAAAAGTTGTCTCTGGAAAACTGCTGCATCGTATCGTGCGCGGGTAATAATTCGGCCCGTAAAACGACTCTATGAACTGATGGTGAAAGTGGAACGATTGGCGAGCGGATTGCCAACAATTCTTACGAGCAGCTTAAGCTAAAAGGAGCAATTCACCCCCGTGCGTAACTTCGGCCTCGTTGTTCTTCAAGTTCTTGTCTTGGTTTCGATCCTAGCCACGAATTCCTTTGCTGCGCCTGGGATTGTTCGGTCCTCCGCCATCCCGGAATCCGGTGTTCTCGTGTTGCTCGGCGGCGGATTGGTTGGCCTGGCAACCTTGATACGGCGGCGCATGGGAAGCTAATTCCCTCTGATTGAGAACCTCGGCTTGCCTTTCTTCACCGCAGCACCCTTAACAGCGTCTGTCACGATCTCAAACGACGTTCCTTCGCCACCAGATCCAAAAAATATTTGTGGATGCGCGGGTCGGCGCTCAATTCCGGATGAAACGTCGCCGCCAGCGTCTTTCCCTGGCGCACCAGCACCGGGTCTTCGTCTTTATCTTTGCCTTCGGTCGCGATCACTTTGACGCCCTTGCCTACGCGTTCAATCTTCGGAGCGCGGATGAAAACCATCTCGATGGGCTCGCCGAGGAATCGGCCTTCGCGGATCGAACTGTCGATCTGGCGTCCGTAAGCGTTGCGGCGCACGGTAATGTCGAGCGCGCCCAATCCCGCCTGCTTCGGGTTCTCAACTTCTTTCGCCAGCAGGATGCAGCCGGCGCAAGTTCCAAAGGTCGGCTTGGCATGTACGAAATCTTTCAGCTTGGCGAATCCGTCTTTGCCGAGCAGCTTGAGAAATGTGCCTGACTCGCCTCCGGGAATTACCAGACCGTTGAGATCGTCGAGTTGCCTGGGCTTTTTGACCAGCACAACTTCCGCGCCGAGTTCCTCCAGACGGCGGCGATGCGCGTCGAAATCGCCTTGCAATGCTAGTACTCCAATTTTCATGGTCTTTGAGAACAGTTTAGCATTCACCTCTCAACGATTGGCCGGATGCGCGGGTGCCCCGCCCTTGTCGCGTTTTTTGCGACAGGGCGGGGACTTTGAACTCACACAATCACGGAAGAAACGTTAGAAAGTCAAAATCCCCGCTTGTGTCTGCAAAAAACGCAGACACAAGAGCGGGGCACCCTCGGGAGTTGAGATGAGGAAAGGTAAAGGCCAAGTCCTCTAGATTCGCTCTTCCCAATAGCGGGGTCGACGGTGGCCGTGAGCGATGGCGAGGATTTGAACTGTCGTTAGCTTTTCACGGTAGATGACGGCATAAGGAAAACGCGAGAGAACAAATTTCCTAGTGCCGAGTTCGCCTGTAGGCCAACGTGCGGGCGTGGCGGCGATCAGTTCGATCGCGCGGTCGATTTCAGCGATAAATCCGTCGGCGGCGCTTTCGCTCCGATCGAGGTACCAACGCAGCGCAGACTTCAATTCAGCGAGAGCGTCGGTATGGATTTCAATCGGTTTAGCTGCCATTGCGGAGAGCGGATATTTGCCGGCGCGCCTCCGCCCATGGGACGGGTTTTACTTTGCCGGAATCCAGTTCCGCAATGCGGCGGGTGATTTCGCGGCCCCACTCTTCTTCGGCGGAGGCATCGACGGTATCGTCAATGCTTTCCAGCAGCGAACCGGCCAAGGCAGCGCGAGCCTCGGGTGGCAACGCCAGCGCCTTCTTCAGAAGCTCGGAAACATCGGGAGTCATGGGTGTATTTTAGCACCCAAAACACGAATGGCCCCGCGAAGACGGGACCATCGTGAAAAACCGTAGTGTAAGGCACTCTGTCAGAATCAGTATGGGTGAACGGCACGCTAGAGTCAAGTTACTTTGAGGAGATATCTCTGTTTTCTCTCCTCAAACGAAACTTCTCCTCTACCACTGGGAGAATGGACCCGACGGGATTCGAACCCGCATCTGCGACTGTGACAGAGTGCCGTGTTCCCCTTACACTACGGGCCCTGATAGGAGTCTCTGGGTCGGCCAAGAATATAGCAAGATTGGCGGAGACAATTTTTTGGACTGTGTTCCAAATTGGGAGGCTTTTGGTAGACATAGCGCATTGAAGTCGAGTGCGAAGCAAGTTTCATGCACTATGATTGGGGTGTTTGAAAGGCAGCGTACCGACTGGCAATGTTGCCGAGCCCCGCCCGATTAGCGGGGCTTTTGCTTTGTTCTAACCTGAGGAGCTGTGGTGAGGATAAGAAGTCAAAATCCCCACCCAAGCGACGCTTGGACGGGGCACCATCGGAAGTTAAGATGAATGAAAGGATGGGCCAGCCCCCTTAGTCCTTGGTCCGCCCGCCAAGAATCTGTACCGATAAATGAAGCTGCCTTCGGCTGCAGCCCTAAATCTATTCAAGACTTCTTGAGCCAGATCTTTTGGCAGTGACTTGAGCCATGTGACCAGATCGTCGAGCCACGTAATCCACCGAAGTAAAAATCTGGCGTCGGTTTCTGTCTCAAGGGAGATGCCAGCCACTTCGAGCAATTGCTCGGGAGTGAAGTCCAAAATCATATCTGCCACATTTTCAAGTGGAACCCCCGTCTGCAATAGTTTTTCTATACCCGCGATATAATAAAGTTCTTGTTGAGTGGGCACAAAGGGCTTCTCAGGCATCCCTCTGGGCGCACCAAGATCAACCCAAGCACCGTCGCTCGGCTCAGCCTTTTTCGTTATGCGAAGCCCGCTCCATATTTCCGAACCCCATTCATCTGACTGAGATGTACGGGATTTATGCACCCTGATAAGTTCTAAGTCATATTTCCGACGGCGAATTGGATCGGTCAGCACCTCATAGGCAGCATCGGTTATGAGCGTCTTCCTAGTAAGGATGCGGTACGAATCCTTGATATGGGTTATGCTCGCGCCGTTTGGAACGCCGAGGATGTCATAGTAATTGCGGCTCATGTCGACCTTATTTTACGCAAGAGTATGGAGGTTGGGAGGAACTATCTTTTGGCACCTTCCGGAGTTGAGATGGGTAAAAGAGTGGGCCAGTCCCCACCCTCGGGAGTTGATATGAGTGAAAAGGTGGGCCAGCCTCCCCAAAAGGTATAAGCTAAACTGCATGCGTGTTTCTGAATTAACTCATTCCTCTATAGCAGACATTCCCGAAGATGAGCTCGTGCAGCGACTGGTTTCTCCGCTTTGGCGTGACATGTTCGAGCCTAGCGGTATACCAAGGGGGATGCTCCACAAACTGAGAGTGCTACTGAAGACGGCGCCGGGCGACTTCAAGGGGGACGTCGATATCCTTCTCTCTTCTCCTGATCGTCCCCATGAGGCAGTCGCTTTCGAAGTGAAGAGAATAAAATTCGGAAGGTCGGCCCTTCGTCCTGGTGGCAAGCCGAATAAACTGGGGGAATTTGCTAAGGCTATCCAGCAGGCGAATCGGCTCGCTCATATAGGATTCTGGCAAGTATATCTTTATGTGATTGCTGTGGTCGACGCAAGAGAACAGAATGCTGGGAAGAATACATATCTGGGGCTTTCGTCAGAACTGCGGAGCCTAGTGGCGTCAGTCTTCACTCCAAATGGTCTGAATGCGCGAGTTGGGCTGTTTAAATGGGAATTTACCCAGCCGATGGACTATACACCCTTGACCGTCGGTACTCGGAGTGGCCATCTACACCGTCTCGCCACGCGGGCGCCTCAGAATGAGGAGCTAACGAAGTGGATAGCCGAGGTTTTCTCCGAGTAATCGGCACTTTGGTTTTACCACCCCCGCGTTTGCAGCATTTGGGATTCGTCTAGGGTGGAGACAGCCAGCCCCTTCATAGCCCCAGCCAGATCCTCGCTGACTTCAAGCAACACTTTAGGGTCCTTGAAGTGTGTTGCCGCCTGCACGATGGCCTTCGCGCGCTTTTCGGATTCGGCGGGGTCGGCGAATTCGGTGGAGTTCTTCATGAAGATGCCGGAGCCGACGAAGACGGCTTCGGCGCCAAGCTGCATGACGAGCGAGGCATCGGCGGGAGTGGCGATTCCTCCGGCGGAAAAATTGGGCACGGGAAGCTTGCCGTCGCGGGCGACCATCTTCACCAGTTCGTAGGGCGCACCGTGCTCTTTGGCTTTGGCGTAGAGTTCTTCTTCGCCGAGGACGGTGAGGATCTTCATCTCCATCACAATCTGACGAATGTGGCGGACGGCGTGGACGACGTCTCCGGTGCCCGCCTCGCCCTTGGTGCGAATCATGGCTGCGCCTTCGGCGATGCGGCGCAGGGCCTCGCCGAGATTGCGCGCGCCGCAGACGAAGGGCACGCTAAAGGCCTGCTTATCGACGTGATGGGCTTCATCGGCGGGCGTGAGCACTTCGGACTCGTCGATGTAGTCGACGCCGAGCTCTTGCAAAATTTGCGCCTCGGCGAAATGGCCGATGCGGCACTTGGCCATGACGGGAACATCGACCGCGCCCATGATTTCGCGAATCACTTTGGGTGAGGCCATGCGGGCGACACCGCCTTCGGCGCGGATTTGGGCGGGGACGCGCTCCAGGGCCATGACGGCGACGGCTCCGGCGCGCTCGGCGATCTCTGCTTGCTTGGCGGTGGTCACGTCCATGATGACGCCGCCCTTGAGCATTTCGGCGAGGCCGGTCTTCAGGCGAAGGCTGGTGCTGTTGTGTCCATTATTTTGCGACATGGGAATACTCTCTTTTCTATTGCAAAATTCTTCTGAAACTTTATTTTACAGCCCATTCACGATTCGCGGTACCCCGGTCGCAAGCTGGCATGGGCATTGCATCGTGCCGTACGAACCGCTACTGAAGATAACAATATAGTCATTTCTACATGACCATGTATGTTATAATTTGTCCATGAAGAATATTGCGGCGGGAGAATTCAAGGCGCGCTGTCTTACGCTGATGGAAGAGGTGCGCTCCACACGGGAGCCGCTGGTCATTACCAAGCGTGGCAAGCCGGTCGTGAAACTCGTTCCCATCGACGATGATAAGGACGATTTTATTGGGAGGCTGGAGGGAGAGTTCCGCGTCGTCGGCGATATCGAGTCCCCCATCGATGGATGGGAGTCCTCATGATCCTGCTCGATTCCCATGTGCTGATATGGGCGGTTGCCGACTCGAAGCGTCTTTCGAGGGCCGCAGCTTCAGCGATTCGTCGCGCGCGCCGTGACGATGGTCTGGCAGTATCGGCTATCACTGCTTACGAGGTGGCTTGGCAGATTGCGTCCGGAAGGATCCAAGGATACGGTACGGTCGAAAGCTCGGTGCTACGATTCCTCGATGGAGTGACGATGAAACCGATTACTCCGGAGATTGCGGCACTGGCGGCACAGTTCCCGGAGGATTATCCCCGCGATCCCGCCGACCGCATCATCGGGGCTACCGCCCGTGCCGAGGGCTTGACCCTTGTCACTCGCGACGAGCGTATACGGCGAAGCCCGCTGCTCAAAACAGTGTGGTGAAGTAATCTCCTCTTAAAAATTAGGGACGGGCGAGTCGCCCGTCTCCACATTGTGGTTTCCACACTGCCGTCTCTACAGTGCACAATTCTCAGTCGTAATATTCCAAGCCCAGATGCGTGATTAGTTCTTCGCCTTTCAAGTGGCGCAGGGTGTTCTTCAGCTTCATGAGCTGGATGAAGAGATCGTGCTCGGGATAGAGGCCGGGCGCGGTCATCGGCGACTTGAAATAGAAGCTGAGCCATTCCTGAATGCCTAGGCGGCGGAGTTCGGGCGTGCGCTGCGCCAAATCGAGGAAAAGGACGAGATCGAGCACGATGGGCGCGGCGAGAATCGAATCGCGGCACAGGAAGTCGACTTTGATCTGCATCGGATAGCCGAGCCATCCGAAGATGTCGATGTTGTCCCAACCTTCTTTGTTGTCGCCGCGCGGCGGGTAATAATTGATGCGGACTTTGTGGAAGATGTTGCCGTAGAGCTCGGGATATAAAGCCGGCTGCAAAATGTGCTCCAGCGCGCCGAGCTTCGATTCCTCCTTGGTCTTGAAAGACCCGGGATCGTCGAGCACTTCGCCGTCGCGGTTGCCAAGAATGTTGGTCGAGTACCATCCGCTCAGCCCGAGCAGCCGCGCTTTGAAGGCGGGAGCGAGCACGGTCTTCATCAGAGTCTGGCCCGTCTTGAAATCCTTGCCGCAGATGGGCAGTTCGCGCTCGTGCGCGAGTTCGTGCATCGCCGGGATGTCGACGGTCAGGTTCGGCGCGCCGTTGGCGAAGGGCACGCCCTCCATCAGCGAAGCGTAGGCGTAGACCATCGAGGGCGCGATGTTTGGGTCGTTCTGTTGCATCGCTTTTTCGAGCGACTTGATGCTCTGATGAGCGGCACTGGGCTTGATGAAGGTCTCGGTCGATGCGCACCAGATGGTGATCAGGCGGTTGGCTTTGCTCGACTTGCGGAAGTCGCGAATGTCTTGCCGAAGCTGCTCGGCGAGGTCGAGCTTGTTCTTGCCCTTCTTGACGTTCGGCCCGTCGATCTTCTTGACGTAGTTGTGATCGAAGACGGCTTTCATGGGAGTGATGGCGCTGAGGCGGCCTTTTACTCTGTCGAGCAGGTCGCGCTCCAGCACGCCGGCGTTGCGCGCGGCGGCGTACATGTTGTCTTCGAAAATGTCCCAGCCGGTGAAGACCAGATCGTTGAGCCCGGCCAGAGGAACGAAGTCCTTGATTTTGGGAGTCCGGCCATCGGTGCGCTTGCCGAGACGAATCGTCCCCATCTGGGTGAGCGAGCCGATGGGGTGCGCGATTCCCTTGCGCACCGCTTCAACGCCCGCGACAAAAGTCGTCGCGACCGCGCCCATGCCGGGGATCATTACGCCCAGCTTGCCCTTGGCGGGCTCGATCGTGTGGCCATGCGCGCTTGACGCATGGTTTGAGAGCTCAACTTCCGCGGACATTACTTCGATACTTGCAACCTTCTTTACTGCTGCCTTCGCATCTTGCGTGGGGGACTTCTTCAGCTTCGCCATATTGTGGCTGCTTCCTTGTAGGAACTGTGGGATGTATGCAAACCGATTATGTTCTCGCATCCGGCAAGGTTATGCAAACGTGCGCGGCTGAATCCGCGGGAAACGAACTTCAATGGCGTCTAGGACGCATTGGGCGGCGTTTGGCGGGAAGCGGTGGCGCGCGTCAAAAAGAAATTTCGCCCGCCGGCGCGACCTTGATGGAATGAGTCCCCGCGTCAAAACCGTCGAGCACGAGGTTGTGGTGCGCAACAATCTGCGCGGCCGTCAGCACCGAATTATCGCGTGTGAGATGGGCGTCGGCGGCAAGCGTCACATTGTAGCCCAGCGTGACCGCGCGGCGGCAAGTAGTATCGACGCAGTATTCGGTCATGGCTCCGGCAACGATGAGATGGCGACTCCCGGCGCGTTGAAGTTCTTCCGCCAGCCGCGTCTCGAAGAACGAGTCGGATGTCTTTTTTCTGACGACCTGCTCGCCAGCGAGCGGAAGAATCGCAGGATGAATCGCCCACCCCGCGGTTTCCGCTTCGAGGGGATGTCCTTTGGCGCCGTCGTGCTGAACGAAGAAGACGGGAGTTCCAGAAGCGCGCGCCTTGCGCAACAGAAGCGCAAGATTCGGCAACACGCGGTCTTGCAGCTCGGGCGACAAAAGCCGCACCAGCCCAACCTGGACGTCGATGATCACTAGCGCGGATTTCACTCTGCCCTCCGGTTCGCAACCGTCGGATTCTTGAACATCATGTCACGCGATAATCCCGGCGCCGGTCATATGACCGGCGCCAACGTCATCATCCCATCCACCGAAAAAGTTTACTTGACGAACGTCCACAAGGTGAAGGTCGTCGAGTGCGTCAACGTGCCGGAAGTGGCCGTCACGGTGATCGTTGAGGAATTGACAGACTGTTTAGATGAACTGCCGCAGCTCATCGCTCCCAACATCAACACGAGAACGCCTATCGCCAGTGGGATGGCCCTAGCCAATCGCTGGCGGCGGTCCCGAGTGTAGCGTCCAGTAAGTGGAACTATCAACAGCGTCAGCAGCATGGTTGCCGGGAACCAACGCGGCCCGTGAGATCCGCTAATGGCGGACGACGCAGTAAATGCGTTGGAGGATGCGGTCAGCGTAAGAGTTGAGGTCACGCTGCCGTTGACACTGGGCGTCACCGAGGTGGGCGAGAACGTCGCCGTCACGCCGTCGGGCAGGCCGCTTACAGTAAATGTGGTCGCGGCATTGAAACCGTGCAGGCTCGTGATGGTGATCGTGTTGGTTCCGCTGCCGCCCTGGGTCAGGCCCTGCGAACTAGGCGTAATGCCTATGGTGAAATCGGGCTGGGGAAAGGCAGTGGAGAGCAGCCAGACTTGCGTCGAGGCGTTGTTGGTTGGTTCCTGCACCAAGCCCGCGCCCACTATGTCGTTGCCCGGATCGACTGCCATGCCATCGAGGTCGGTGGTGATGACGTAGCCATTCCCCGAGGCTGTCAGCAGCCATTCCTGATTGGGCGTGCCTCCATTCCAGCCCCATTGATCGAGCGGGCTTCCCGCCGTTGTACTGGTGCCCGCAACGTCCAGCCAAAGGCTGCTGGCCACATTCTGGATTTGGTAATACGCATTGCCCGGAGTGCTGCCGAGCGAGATGAATACCCATTGCTCGTCCGCGCCGCCGTCGACGCTGTTGAGAATCATGTCGGCCCCCCACGCCGTGGTACTGCTGGGATCGTCCCACAGCAATCCGCTGCTGGCATTCGTTACCGTGTAGATGCCGTTTGCCAGTGGGCCGCTGCCCACACCGTTCACCTCCAAAGGCATGACCGCGCTGTTGACCAGCGAGCCGGAGGTCCCGGTGATCGTCACCATGTCGATTCCGACGACCGCCGAGGAGGAAAGAACCAGCGTCATGGTTGAGAACGCGCAGGGGTTCGCGGTTGGACAACCCGAACTGCTGGCTGGAGTCACCGAACTCGGCGAGAACGTCGCCACTATGCCGTTGGGCAGATTCGTAGCGTTCAGCGCGACCGCGGAACTGAAGCTGTCCACGCCGGTGACGGTGATCTGCGTGGTTACGGTTGTGCCGGGGAATGTCCACGTTGGCGCAAGGCTCGGGAGCCCGTAGCCGACGGTGAAGTTCCCGGGAGTGGTGGTGACCGTAAGCGTCATGGTGGCGCTTGAGCTGAGGCTGCCGGAGGTTCCCTTGATGGTCACTGTCGATGTTCCGGTGGTGGCCGTGCTGCTCGAGGTGAGTGTTAGCACACTGACTCCGCCGGTAGCGGGTGGGTTCGGGCTAAACGATGCGGTCACACCGCTGGGCAGGCCGGAGGCGGACAGCGTTACGTTGCCCGTGAATCCGCCCGAGGCCCCAACCAGTATGTTGATGGAGCCGCTGTCGCTGCGTCCGATCGACAGCGTGGCGGGCGAGTCCATGAGTGTATAGCTCGCCGTTGCCGTATCGGCCACCAGGTCGTCGATCAGATTCTGTCCGTTCGGAGTTCCCCATCCGCTGACCAGGTCATATCCGGTAACGGCGTTGTAGTAGATCACTTGGCCGCAGCAATCGTCATTTCCGCCGATCATGTCGTGGAAGTCGTTGTTGTAGTTGGCGCCGAGTCCGATCTCATAGAGGATCGGGTTGAGAAAGCCCACAGTCGGTTGGCCGCTGGCCACGGCCTGTTGATTGACCAGTGCAATAAAACCGGACCACAGCGGCGAGGAATAGCTGGTGCCGCCAGTTTCCCCACATTCGCCGTTCATGCACAGATAGGCGTATCCGCCCAGCGCAGCCACGTCCGGCACATTGCGCAGGGTCGTGGATCCGCCGTTCGAGGAATTGATCGCTGGCACTTGATAGCTCGGAATCGGGACGGGATTGGGGCCGTTGCTGACGCCGCCGCCGCTCCAGTTGTTCGCAAATTCCGATACCCACGCGCCGCCAGCGCCATTCGTGGTCACCGTAGTCGCGCCCACACTCGTGATCCAGGCGTTGTCCCCTGGATAGAAATAATCGTAGCTGTCAAACCCTGCCACCGGCGGAGCCCCACCGTCCCCGGAGGCGGCCAAAAAACTCTGCCCCTGCGCCGCCATCTCCTCGAAGTAGGGATCGTCCACCACAGGTTGAGGAATCACGCCCGCGGATTCACTGAATTGTTTACAAATATTCTCCGAGGCCATGCTGTTGTAGATAATGTCCTGGCCCGCTTCGGCGCCGCTGTAGTCGGGACTGCAGCATTGATACTCGCGGACCTGGCTCAGGTTGGGAGCTATACTCATCGCCGCCACGATGTCCGTTATCGGCTCAGAATCGTCGGTCGATGGCAGAGGCGTGGTGAGGCCGCCCAACAACACAGTGTTGATGGGGGTGCTTGGGACCGCGAGTCCGGCGCTGGTATAGGTCAAATCCACGTCGCTGACGTTAAAGCCCCAAAATGTCACCAGCCCGGTGCACTGGCCGCTGCCGTCGAGAGGGCCGTTACCGTAGTACGCCATGCGAACGTCGCCGGGAAGGAAAAAACCATACGGGCCGCTTCCGGTGGGGGAGTACGGCGTTGTCTGCATGGGGCGCGGATGCGAACGCGGCTGGTAGAAGTTATTCAGGCCGGAGATGTGCGACACCGGCACGTTCAACGCGAGCGAGGGCTCTCGGTCCGTTGCATAAAAGGTGCGCTCCTCCGTTGGATGCTGGTAGTTCTTCAGCACCACATGGAAGCCCTTTTCGACTGCCGGCACCGCAGCGTCGACTTCCACCAGCATGCGGTTCCTGGGCGTATCCATCACGGTCATGCCATTGGCCTTAACGAAATCGACGACGGCCTGGTAATCCTCTTTCGTGGGACCGTACTTCTCGGTGAACTCCTCCACGGAGAGATACTTGCGGAAATCGGGGCTTTTGCGGTCATAGAGCCGGCCCAGGAAGCCGGTCAGCTCGTCCTGGTTCCGCAGCGGCAGTTGGATGGCGAGGTGCAGATGCTGGTTGGGGGAAAGCAGACCCACCGGCTTGGCGTGCCCGCTGGCAACAGCGGGGAGGACGTGATTGTGCAATACCTGTAGCGATGTTTGCGCTTGCATCGGTAAGGCGAACGGCAAGAACGCGACCGCGCAGACTAGTGCGGCCAGCTCTGATAGTAAACGTTTACTTCCACTCCTATTCTCGGTTTCTTTCATGTTCTCATTTCCTTTAATTTCGGGGATTTCACAACGCGTGGTTCTTTAGTCCACCCTCAAGTCCGCCCACAATTAAAACGAAGCAGCATGGTAACTCACATCCAGTACTTTGTCCAAATATTTGTGCCGCCTGCAAATTCCCGGTTGCAGAGGGCTGCAAAATAATTGCTCGCGACACGCCGCGGACCGACCCATTAACGCCCATAAACTTCGAGCCGGCCCCTTGCGGAACCGGCTCGAATGGTTGGTGGAAGGATTGGATGATTACCGATCCTTCCTAACTGGATATCGCTTATTGCACGACGAAAACCAGATCGTCGTGATCGTCGTAGCCGCTGTTGGATTGGCAAGCGGATGGAGTTGTCACTTTTCTCCCGGTATCGTAGCGTTCCTGCACACGCACCGCATACGTTCCGGCTGTGGGCGGCGTAAACGTGACCGTCGTCGTGTTTTCCGCAGTTGTCGACGTGGCCAAGTTGTTGGCTGAGATCAGGACCCACGACGGGCTGGTGACGCTCGCCGTGTAGAAAATATCTAAATAGTCCTGCGTTGTGCTGTACGCCCACCACGATGCCGTTACCGTCACCGAGGTGCCGTGCGTTATATTGCCGCTGGCGGTAGAGACCTTGATCAAATCGTTGGACTCCATGGCGCTGTGGTAGGTTCCAGATACCGTGCCGTCGGCGCAGCTGCTGGCTTTGAGCGTGTTGGGTGCATTGGATTCCGTAGGACCGGTGAGGTTGCCCGCTGAATTCAGCAGACTCGTTGACACCGACGTTCCCGAGGCGCACGACGAGCCAGCGGTCAAGCAGGCCGGAGCCGTGTAGGTGGAGTTGTAGGTTGCGATTTGCGCTCCGCCGCTAGGCGCGGTCACTGTCAACGCGATGGTCGCGCTGTGGTTGAGCGAGCCCGAGGTTCCAGTCACGGTCACCGTGGCCGTTCCGGTGGTCGCCGTCGAGGAAGCGGTGAGCGTCAGCGTCGAAGTTATGCTGCCGTTCGCTGGCGGAGTTACCGGGTTGGGCGAGAACGCCGCCGTTACGCCCGTGGGCAGTCCGGAAGCGGCAAGAGTGACCGCGGAATTGAAGCTGTTGGTGCTGGTAACGGTGATGGTGCTGGTTCCGCTGCTGCCCTGGGCAATGCTCAGAATTGCGGGCGAGGCGGCAACGGTGAAGTTTGGCGTCGCCGTAGCCGTGATCGTGAGCGCCAAAGTGGTGGTTGCGGTCAGGCTGCCGGAGGTGCCGGTGATGGTCACCGTCGAAGTTCCGGTCGTGGCCGAGCTGCTGGCAGTCAGAGTGAGGGTTGAGGTCACGCTGCCGTCCGCTGCCGGAGTTACCGGATTGGGCGAGAACGTCGCCGTCACGCCCGTAGGCAGGCCGGTGGCGTTTAGCGTCACTGCGGCATTGAAGTTATTGACGCTGGTCACCGTGATAGTGCTGGTACCGCTGCTGCCTTGCGCGATCGACAGACTGCTCGGCGAATCCGACAGCGTGAAGCTCGCCGTGGTAGACGGGGCCAGCAGATTGATCAGGCCGTTCGTTTTTGGGGAGCCCCAGCCGGTGCACAGATCGTAACCGGTTGCTGCGGAGTACGTGCCGCAACTGCCGCTGGTGATGTCGTGGAAATACGTGCTATAGCTAGATCCTTCCGCAGCCGGGTAAATGATCGGATTAAGGAAACCGATCGAATCGCCGTTGGCTGCCGCCTGTTGGTTAGCCAGAGCCAGGTAGCCCGCCCACATCGGCGTTGCAAAGCTGGTTCCGCCGTAGTCGTTTGCCGTGCAGGTGGTTTGGTCGGCGCAAACGTAAAACGTAAAATTCGCGTTGGCCGCAACATCCGGACCGTTCCGGTACGTTTTTGAACAACCGGAGCAGCCATCCACAGGAGTTTGCCAGGAGGGGATCGTGATGTCATCCGGAGAGACGCCGCCGCCGCTATCGGCCCAGGCGGTTTCCGAGGCCCAGGGGCCAGCCGCGCTGGACGTGGTCAAATCCGTGCCGCCGACGGAAACGATATTCGCATCGTCGGCCGGCCATGCCTCGTTCGATGAAGACCAGGCGGAATCGTCGCCCGACGCCGCAAAGAAGTTTTGGCCTTGCGACGCCATCTGCTCAAAATACGGGTCGAGAGTGCTGGCATCGGCCGGCGTCCAGCCCCACGAACAGCTAATCTGCTTCGACAACGGAGCGTCCGTCGTCGTTACCATCGCGCTGATACAAGAAGTATCGCTGATATTTCCGGAGCCGCTAGCTAGGACGTCGCCGCACACGTACATATACAGCATGGTCGAGCCGGGGGCCATGCCCATCGCCTGGGTCATGTCGAGAGTCTGTTCCGTGTCGTCGCATGCTTTGCTGCCGCTGTCGACGCAGGTTGTGCTATACCCGCCCGTCGAAATAAGCGTTGGGGTGTAAGGCTCTGTTTGCCCAACGTTGTTGTAGTACGTGGTCAGGTCGGCCAAATCGGTGCCCGCGAATTCGAACAGCGCGATGTTCTGGCCGGTGCCGGTGAGGGCCGTTCCTTCGTAGTAGGCCGCGCGCATGTCGCTGCCCAAGAACGAAGCCGATGGGCCTGAGCCGGTCGTGGCATGAGACACGACATCGGCCTCGGCGATCCCATGCGCCTTCGCGTAGTCGCTCTTCTTGACGTACATGGGATGCGGCTTGGAATCGTTATCCAAACCGGTGATGTGCCAGAGCTGGAACGGCAAGTCCACTGTGGGCTCGCGGTCGATTGCAAAGAATGTGCGGTCTTCGCTGGGGTCCTGGTAGACACCCATGTTCACATGGAAGGCTTTCTCGACGTTCGCCACCGTGCCGATGAGTTGCAGGTCCCTGCCATCGCGGGTCCCGCCGACTATTTCAAAGCCGCTCGCTTTCGCGAACGCTACCAGCGCGTCCCAATCTTTCTGGCTGGGGCCGAACCTCGCGGTAACCTCCTGCGGTGTCAGGAACTGGTGGTAGAAGGGGCTTGCAGGTTCGTATTGCTCCCGTATGAAACTTTGCAGCCCTGGCCGATCGCGCAGCGGCAGAACAATATCGAACTGCAAGGACTGGCTTGCCGGAAGCCGTCCCACCAACTGTGCCTGGCCATTGACTACGGCTTCGCGCACGTGGCGGGTCATTAGCGGTTGCGATTGCGCCTGACCAACGATACTCATGATCGACACGATCACGCAGGCAGTCAGCAGAAAAGCGGCGAGCTTTCGAACCATACTTCCTCCTTGTTGTGCAATGCAAGTTTTCCTACACATCACGTTTCTCCTCTCTAATTTTGGGATTTCACAACGTGCTGGCCCGTCTTGGTCACCCACAGTCATAACCAAGAATTGCGGCAGCCTAACACGCAATGAATGTTCTGTTGAAATATTTCGTGCTTGTTGGAACCGACCGTCCGGTATGGGGCGCGCGAGGAAAAAATCGGCCCGGCGGATACATCTTCGCGGACCGCCCAGGTTATTCGCTTCCCTTCTAGTTCCACGTTTTTGGCCGGCAGTTCCAAGTGCCCTTGCAAGATCTCAACTCGCCGCTGCCCTGCCCCTGCAAGGGCGTCCGGTTCCGAAAGACTTGCGCCATCGCCAAAGCGGTTTCCTGTTACGAAATCCGAATTTTCCACAGCCCGTCTTTCTCCGTGTCTCCGTGCCTCCGTGGTGAATGCTCTTGTGGTCTGTGGAAACGCAGGCGTCGGGCACGGATGCTAAAATTACCCGTGACCCCACCTTCCCTCCGCCTCATCGCCATCGATATCGACGGCACGCTCTTGAACCCCGAATTTCATATATCCGCTACCGATCTCGCGACTCTCCAGCGCGCCCACGCCCAAGGCATCGAGGTCATCCTAGTCACCGGACGCCGCCATACTTTTGCCCTGCCCATCGCCCAGCAACTCGGCTTCGACCTTTGGCTGATCAGTTCGAACGGCGCCATCACCCGCTCCCTTGCCGGAGAAACTTTTCACCGCGACCTGCTCCCCGAACCGACTTGCCGCAAACTCGTAAGCGCGATGCAAGAATTTCGCGGCCTAACCGTTCTTACTTTTGACCGCGATTTTTGCAACAACGAAGGCCCTGGCACCATCGTCCTCGAACGCATCGACAAGCTCGAAGCGAGCATCCAGCGCTGGCTCGAGAAGAACATGAAGTACATTCAGTTCGTGGTTCCCATCGAGAACGCGCTCACCACCGATCCTGTGCAGGCCATGTTCTGCGGCCCCATCGCCGACATGCAGCGCGCCTTGCGCGTCCTCGAAAGCTGCGGCCTGCCCATCACCGTCTTGCGCACCGAGTATCCCGGACGCGATCTTTCCATCGTCGATGTGCTCAATGCCGGATGTTCCAAAGGTCACGCGCTCGAGCGCTGGGCTAGTTACCGTCGTATTACCCGCGAGCAGGTCATGGCCATCGGCGATAACTATAATGATATTGAGATGCTGGCCTTCGCCGGCCATCCTTTTATCATGGGAAATGCGTCGGAGGAGTTGCGCGGTCGCGGCTGGAAGCTGACCCGCTCCAACGCCGAAAGCGGAGTCGCAGCGGCCATCGAACACGTGCTCAACGGAACGGCGCTGGATCCGGCCATTAGTAAGCAAGATGCCGTGCCCGCGATTGACGGGACGGTAATCGTGAGCAGCTTGTAATGATGAGAAGCAGACTATCAGTGCCGGTGTGGGGACGGGCGCCCTCGCCCGTCCCAGCCGGGCGAAGCCCGGCAGCCGCCCGCGTCGCGCTCTTCTGTACCCTAATTTTCGCTTTACTTGCGCGCCCCGCCGCCGCCTCCGATCTTGCCATCCTTCGCAACGGCTTCACCATCCGCCACGAGCATCGCCAGGTGATGGGAACAACCACTCGCCTCTATTTCTCCGCCGACGATTCCAGCTTCACCGACGTGCCCACTGAGGAAATCACCGGCTACGAAAAAGATCTCCTATTGCCGGTGCCGGCGGAAGCGCAAGCCTCCATTTTTTCCACGGCCCAGCCCGCGAAATCCGCGTCCGCTCTGCATGATGTCGTCGACAACGCTAGCGCCACTTTCCATCTCGATCCCGACCTGGTCAACAGCGTCATCCACGCCGAAAGCGGATTCAACGTGCGCGCCGTTTCTCCCAAAGGCGCCCTCGGACTGATGCAGTTGATGCCTTCGACCGCCAACCAGCTCGGCGTCGGCAATGCCTTCGATCCCGCCGCCAATATCACCGGCGGAAGCCGCTATCTGCGCGAGCTTCTCGAGCGCTACAATTTCGATCTGGTCAAGGCGCTGGCCGCTTACAACGCGGGCCCCGAGCGCGTCGAACAGTATCGCGGAGTGCCTCCCTTCCGCGAAACCCGCGCCTATGTCAATCGCGTCGTCCACGAATACAACACCAAGAAGATCGCGCAGGAAAAAGCGGCTAAACAAAAGCTGGCCGCCGCTCAATCCGCAAGCAAAACTTCGGCCCACACGCAGCATGCGGCGAAGCCCGCTCCCAAGCCCGCAACTTCCGCCGTCGCCGCTGAAACTCCGCGTTGAACCATCTATTCGTTGACCCCGCCTTCGCTCTCATTTACCTTCATTCTGGGAGCTAGAGCATTTTTCGAGTTGCTATAGAGGGAACTTGGCATGGGTAGGGTACGGCTTCACAAGTCGCGGAAAAACTCGGTTTTGCACTTGATTTTGGGTGGCGCAGCGCTTCAGCGCTGCGATTACTGCATTGTATTGAATGGCGGCTTTAGCCGCTGAGGGCGCACACTCTATACCATCATGCGAAATGCTCTAGCTCGCCGCAACCGTATCGATTTTTCACGGCGCGCCTATGATCGATGCCAACGCACACAACGAAATGAACCAACCTGGATGAACAAAAAACGATACATAGCCTCTGCCGTGGTCTTCCTTGTGCTGGCCGTGCTGGTTTACTTGCAGTTTCGCAGTTGGCGGAACTTCGACTGGGCCCAGCTCCTGCGATACAAATTAAATTGGCGCCACATCTTCCACGGCCTGGCGCTCATCTACTTCGCCTATTTCTTGCGCGCGATCCGCTGGAAGATCTTTCTTCGCCCCACACGCCCGCAAGCCTCCATCTGGGGATTGGTCTCACCCACCGTGGTCGGATTTACCGGACTCGCCTTGCTCGGGCGCCCCGGTGAAATGATTCGTCCCTATCTGATCGCGCGCCGCGAAAACCTGCCCTTCGCTTCGCAAGTCGCGGTCTGGGCCGTCGAGCGCATTTTTGACTTCGGCGGTTTCACCGTCATCCTGGTATCGGCCATTTTCCTGCCCTCGAAGTTGCGCGCTTTTGCCGAAGCTGCGCCGCCGGAAGTCGGCCATTGGATTCATCTCGCGGGATACGCTCTGATCGCGCTCGTGCTTGGTCTTCTCTCCGTAACCGTGCTCATGGCCTACCGCGGGAACAGGATCGCGCAGTGGGTCGAAGCGCGTTTCTCCCATCTCGCCGAAAATCTGGGCCATCGCATCGCGCAAAAGATCCGCGAGTTTACCGTCGGCCTCAATACCATTCACGGGCCTTTCGCATTTCTCCAGTTGTCCGCCGTGTCAGTGCTGATGTGGTGGGTCATCGCCTTGTCTTACAAAGAAGTAACACATGCCTACGGCGCGCCCATGGATGTCCTCAGCACCACTAAGATCCTTCTTTTGGTGTTTTGCGCCATGCTCGGCTCCCTGGTGCAGTTGCCCGGCGTCGGCGGAGGCTCGCAACTCGCCACCATCAGCGCACTCGACCACGTCTTTCATATTGTCCCCAAGGAACTCACCATCAGTTGCGGCATCATGCTGTGGCTGGTGACGTTCATGGCGATTGTTCCTGTCGGATTGTTGCTGGCCCATCACGAACGTCTGTCGCTGCGCAAGCTTTCGGCCGAATCCGCAGAGGCCGAGGAAAACGCAGCGGTGGAGGAGGTGACGTAAATGGATCAAGTCCGCCAAACGCTGGATGCAATCAACCAAGCCTGGAGAGAGCGGCGCTTCGACGCCTTGACCGGGCTTCTCGACGAAAACATCGTGATGAAGGGGCCCGATCTGAAGGAGTATGCGCGAGGCCGCCAAGCATTCGTCCAAAGCTATGTGCAGTTCATGGCGCAGTCCAACGTCATCGAATACGCCGAGTCCAACCACGCGGTCGATACCTGGGGCGACATCGCCGTAGCGACATACGATTGGGCGATGACCTACGAGCAAAAGGGCGAGACGAAAACTGAAAAGGGACACGACATGTTTGTCTTTACCCGCAGCGGCTCAGGATGGCTGGCCGTGTTCAGGCTGATCCTTTTCTGATCGCGGCAGCTCTGGAGACTCGGGTTCCGATCACCCGACCACCCGATGGTCCGATCACCCGATTCGCGTCCTGCTACAATCGTCTTGAATTCCAAAGCATAGCCAAGCGCATGAAATGCCCATTCTGCGGGTTTGAAAACGACAAGGTCGTGGATTCGCGCGAGAGCAAGGAAGCGGATTCCATCCGCCGCCGCCGCGAATGCCTCAAGTGCGAAAAGCGCTTCACCACCTACGAGCGCATCGACGAAATCCCCTACATGGTGGTGAAGAAAGACGGACGCCGCGAACGCTTCGACCGCCAAAAAGTTCTCAACGGCCTGATGCGCGCCTGCGAGAAGCGCCCCGTGCCCATCAGCAAGCTCGAGCAAATCGTCAATGAAGCCGAGACCTTTGTGGTCGAGTCCGCCGAGCGCGAGCGCAAGACCAGCGAAATCGGCGAGCTCATCATGAATCGCCTGCGCCGCTACGACAAAGTCGCATACGTCCGCTTCGCCTCCGTCTATCTCGACTTCAAAGACGTGCAAGAATTCTTGAACGAACTCAAAGATCTGCTCAAGACAAAAGAGGCGCCCGAACCCAAGGGTAAGACGGCGTCCAAAATCTGATTGAAACCTTGAATCCTTGCGCCATTGAATCTGAGGATCTGCCTCTAAATTTCATGTTGACACGGATTACGTGCGCACATATACTGTGTATATGAACGTCACTCTTTCCATCGACGAGCAGACTGTCGAACGCGCCCGAAAGAAGGCGGAAGCTCTTGGCAAAAGTCTCAATCAGTTGATCCGCGACTATCTGCAAAAACTGGCTGGCGGCGACGATGCTGAACGCAGCATCGAGGAGTTCGAGCGGTTGTCGGGCGGCGGGCACTCGCAAGGCTGGCGTTTCGATCGAGACGAAATTCATGAGCGCTCGTAGCTTCTTCGACACTAATATCCTCGTCTACGCGGACGATGACGACTCACCTGAGAAACAACGACGTGCCCGCAATCTCTGGCATGAGCACCGGAGCGGGGGGATCGGGGTTGTTTCGCTTCAGGTGCTGCAAGAGTATTTTGTCACCGTCACGCGAAAGCTAAAGTTTGACGCCCGTAAAGCCCGCCGCAAGGTTGATCTGCTCGCCGAGTTCGATGTCGCCTCTCCCAAGGTAGCCGACATCCTCGCCGCTATCGACCTGCACCAGCTTCACGGATTTTCTTTCTGGGATGCCCTGGTTTTGCGAACCGCTCAACAGTCCGGCTGTCGCGTTCTTTTCTCGGATGACATGCAAGAAACACGCGAAATCGATGGGCTTCAGATCGTGAATCCGTTCCGTTAGATCTCTGGTAAACTGGCGAGTCTCGGGAAACCGCAGCGGACAATGCCGTGCCGCCGGTCTTCCATAGGGGCTGCCCTTGCATCGCATCGAAATTCCATACCATCGCGGGCTGCACCGTTTCGCCAGCTTCACCGTTTGCCTTACGCTAGTGATGATTGTCACCGGAGCGCTCGTCACCAGCAACGATGCGGGGCTTTCCATTCCGGATTGGCCGTCCTCGTTCGGTTATTTTTTCAAGATACCAAGAATGACCGGCGGCGTACTCTACCAGCAAGGCCATCGCATGCTCGGATGGTGTGTCGGCTTGCTGACAATTGTCCTGACCGTCTGGACGTGGCGAGTTGAAAAGCGCCTCTGGATGCGCCTTCTCGGCCTCGCAGCGCTCGCGACCGTGATCGCGGGAGGCGTCCTCGGCGGACTGACCGTCTTATTCCTTCTACCCGCGCCCATCTCGACCGCGCACGCCGCCGCCGCCCAGACTTTTTTCTGCATTGCCGTCGCCATCGCCGTATTCACCGGACGGCGTTGGGTCGAAGAAGAGCCGCGCGCCGAACTCGACCAGCGCCGCCCCGCTCTTTTCACTCTGACCCTGTTCTCGATTTTTGTGCTCTACGTGCAACTCGTCCTCGGCGCCATGTTTCGCCACCATGGCTTAAGCTGGTGGCCGCACGTCGCGAACGCAGCCGTCGTCGCCCTCGTCCTCTCCTGGACCGCCGTTCGCGCCGTCTCCGCCTTCCCGCTGGTGGAGGCCGTCCGCCGTCCCGCCATCGCCATGCTCGGTCTGATGTTCGCGCAACTCTGCCTCGGCTTTCTCGCCTTCATAACCCGCGTCATGTGGGGGAAAGACGCCGCCCAGCCCGAACTGCTCATGGTGATCTCGACCGTGACCCACGTCGCCGTCGGAGCGCTGCTGCTCGCCACGACCGTCGTTCTGGCCATCCAAGTCTGGCGCCATGTTCCCATTACCTTCGAAGAGCGCATCCCCGGCCAGCAGCGCAAGCCTGCCGTAGCGTAGGGTGTTTGGGATCGGGTCATCGGCAGATCGGGCCATCGGGCCATCTAAACCCAGCTGACATTTGTTTTGCGATGACCCGCTCATCCGATCACCCGATGACCCGATCAGCACCGGATGATAATCCCCTTACTCCCGTCGTAGAATAGCTTGTGACCACGAACTCCACCGCTTTCGACTTCGCTCCCCCCGCCCAGCCCACAGATCCGCCCATCGCCATCATTGCCGTCCGCGACCTCGTGCATCGCTATCAGGACCGCACCGCGCTCAACGGCGTTTCCTTCGACGTTTGCCCCGCCGAACTTTTCGGACTGCTCGGCCCCAACGGAAGCGGCAAGACCACTCTGTTCCGCATTCTTTCCACGCTCATGGTGCCGACTTCCGGCCACGCCACCATCGCCGGCTTCGATGCCGTTCGCGAGCCCGGAGCCTTGCGCCGCCAAATCGGCGTCGTCTTTCAGGCCCAGAGCGTCGACCTCAAGCTCACCGCCTACGAAAACCTCTGGCATCAGGGACACCTCTACGGTCTGCGCGGCCCCGAACTGAAAAAACGAATCACGGAGATTCTCACCCGCGTAGGATTGCTCGACCGCTCCGCCGATCGCGTCGAAACTTTTTCCGGAGGCATGCAACGCCGCATAGAGCTGGCCAAAGGCCTGCTCCACCACCCCGAAGTTCTGCTCCTCGACGAGCCCACCACCGGCCTCGATCCCGGCGCCCGGCGCGACCTTTGGCAATATCTGCAAATCCTCCGCGATCAGGAGCGCGTCTCCGTCATCGTCACCACCCACCTGATGGAAGAGGCCGAACGCTGCGACCGCCTTGCCATTCTGAACGAAGGCAACCTCGTGGCTCTAGGCACGCCCGCAGCCCTGACCCGCGAGATCGGCGGCGATGTAATTCTGCTCGAAGCCCGCGACCCGCAGTCTCTAGCCAAGCGTATTCACGCCAAGTTTCAAGTCGAGGCCACCGTCATGGACAACCACGTCCGCCTCGAAATCGAAAACGGTCACCGCTTCGTCCCCGACGTGGTCGAGGCCTTCCCCGGAGAAATCCAGTCGTTAAGTGTGAGTAAGCCCACCTTGGAAGACGTCTTCATCCATCGCACCGGCCACCGCTTCTGGAGTGAAGACGCCGAATCGGCGACAGAGACTGGCAAAAAGAAAAAGACAAAGAAATAGTAAAATTTGTAATTGGCAATTTGTAATTGGTAATTTCGAATCGTCGGCTTTCAATTACCTATTACAAATTACGCAATCACAAATTCTATGGCATCGCAAACCGCGACCTTCCCCGCCACCGCTCCAGGATCCGCCGGAGTTCTGCTGCCTGCCTTCACGCTCTGGTGGCGCGAAGTGGTGCGCTTCTACCGGCAGCGGGCTCGCGTGGTCGGCGTGATCGCTTCTCCGCTCTTGTTCTGGATCGTCATCGGTTCGGGCTTCGGAACGTCCTTTCGTTCCGGACAGGCCGCCGGCCAGCAACACTATCTGAATTATTTCTATCCCGGCACGCTGGTGATGATCGTTCTCTTCACCGCCATTTTCACCATGATGTCGGTGATCGAAGATCGCAACGAAGGCTTTCTGCTTTCGGTGCTGGTGGCGCCGGTGCCGCGCGCAGCTATCGTTTTGGGAAAAGTTTTAGGCGGCACCACGCTCGCCGCGGCCCAGGGTTTGATCTTTCTCGTCTTCGCGCCACTCGCCGGCGTGCACATGACGATTGCTTCCTTCGGGCTTATCGCGCTCACCGTGTTCCTGGTGTCGTTCGCCCTGACCGCGCTCGGCTTTGCCATCGCCTGGCCCATGGATTCAACGCAAGCCTTTCACTCCATCATCAATTTATTTCTGATTCCGCTGTGGCTGCTTTCGGGAGCGCTCTTCCCTATTTCCGGCGCGTCGGGATGGATTCGCTGGCTGATGTACGCCAATCCGCTGACCTACGGCGTCGAGGCCTTGCGCGCGCTGATGTATCCCGAAGCCCCCAGCGCATTTCCATTGTTCGCCTCGCTTTTGACGCTGGTGCTGTTTGCGCTATTCATGTTCGGCTTGGCCTTTGTGCTGGCCAATCGGCGCACGACGAAGCCGGTCGCGTGAAGCAATTGTGTAATCTTGTAATTTAGTAATTTTGTAATTTGAGCGCGAAATCCACGACGGTTATCAAATTACAAAATTATTAAATTACCAAATTACAAAATGCCCCTAGACCTTCTCGCCCTAGCCGCGCACCGCGACGACGTGGAACAAACCTGCGGCGGAACTCTGCTCAAAATGGCCGAGCGCGGATACCGCACCGGCATCCTCGACCTTACGCAAGGCGAAATGGGGACGCGCGGCACCGCCGAAGACCGCGAACGCGAAGCGGCCGAGGCGGCTCGCATCCTGAAAGTTTCATGGCGCCACGCCCTCGATATTCCCGACGGCCGCGTCGAAAACACCTGGGAGAATCGCCTGAAGATCGCCCGCGTGATCCGGGAGCAGCGTCCGCGCGTGCTGATTCTTCCCTTCTGGGAGGGACGGCATCCCGACCACTACACCGCGTCGGTGCTCGGATATGAAGCGAGCTTTCTCGCCGGACTGGCGAAACTGAATGTCGACCAAGTGCCGGTCGGCGAAGCTTTCGCGGACGATGATATGGCGGACAAGGATTTGAAGCGGCGCGGCTTGAGCCGCGCCGCTGGCGACTCCGAAAAATCGGGGGCTTTAGCCCCCGAAGGTCCAATCCCTCACCGCCCCTTCAAGATCATTTACGCCAGCTTGTACCGCGACGTGCGGCCTACGTTTGTCGTCGACATTACCGGCCAGTTTGAAACCCGCTTCGCCGCACTCATGGCCTACAAGTCTCAGTTCACCGACCAGGAAGCTGGCAGCGGAATTTTTCCCGCGCAAAAAGAAATTCGCGCGCGAGTTGAATCCATGGCCCGCTTTTACGGCATGATGGGCGGCGTCACCTATGCCGAGCCGTTCGTGCAGAAAGAAGTCGGGCTGGTGGACGATGTGATGGCCATTCCAGTGAAGTCGATCTGACCGATTCCACCGATTCCACCGATTCGCAGGCTCGCCCCTCACTTTGCGCGATACACCGTTTTTCCAGCCACCATCGTCCACAACACTTTCGCGTCCCGCATCTCCTCCGGAGAAATCGTCAATACGTCGCGATCCAGCAATATCAAATCCGCGCGCTTGCCGGCGGCGATGGTTCCAATGGAATCGAGATTCATGGCCCGAGCCGAGTTCCGCGTGTAGGCATAGAACATCGCCTCCCGCGGCATCGCCTGCGACGGATCCAGCACTCCTTCCGGCCCCTTGCGCGTCTCCGCTTGATAAATCGCCCAGAACACGTTCGCACTCGAAACCGGCCAGTCGCTCGCGCCCGAAATGATTCCGCCATTGTCGAGGATCGACCGCGCCGGATATTGCCACTTGTAGATATCGGAATCCACATAGGGCTTCAGAATCTCAATCGTGTCTGGACTCGCCTCCGCCCACAAAAGCTGCAACGCGCTCACCACGCCCAGTTCCCTGAAGCGCGGAAAATCCTCCGGCTGCACGAACTGTTCATGCGTGATCGTATGCGGCAGCCAGGAATTGCCATTGGCCTGGCGCGTCGCCCCAATCCCGTCCAGCGCAGCCTTCACCGCACCGTCGCCAATCGCGTGCACGTGAACGATCAATCCCTGTTTGTCCGCCGCTACACATAGCTCGGCAAATTTCTTCGGATCGAACAGCAGCTCGCCGTTGCGCCCCGTGTTTTTGTACGGCTTGGTGAGATGTGCCGTTTGCGACGGGTACTCCGCTACTCCATCCGCGAAGACCTTGATCCCGCTGACGTGCAGATTCGGCACATTCTTGTAAGCCTCGCGCGTCTTCTGCACCTCGGCAAGTTCCGCCGTGGGGTCCTTTGCCAACACCTGTGGAAACGCCACCACCTGCGAAATCAGCTCTCCCCGGTCCGCCAGCATCTTGTATGCCTGCAACACATCGTCGCCGGCCGCCGCCTCAATCCACGCCGTGATGCCGATGCTGTAGTTATATTGCAGGGCAGCGCGCCCCGCCTCGAGCAGCCTGTCGGGAGTCGGCTCAGGCAGCAGCGCTTCGATTTTCTCCGTGCCGGCGTCGACCAGAAACCCGTTCGGCTCCATGTCCTTATCGACGCCGTAGTAGCTCCGTTCCCCGGCGGAAAGTTTCCTCAGAAAATCCGCCGTGATGCCCGCGCGCCGCAACAGCGCGCGATTCGCCCACGCCGTGTGCCCATCCATCCCTCGCAGAAGAACGCTTTGCTTCTCGTAAGCCCCGGTGCTGAAGTCGGCATTGAGCGCGTCGCAGTGCGACCAGAACTCCAGCGGCAGGCCAAGAATCTCAAGAATGTCGCCGCGCATGCCCTTGCCCGTCTTTTTCGCGTCCTCGACAAATGGCGGAAGATCTTTGAGTGATTGCACTTTCTCGCTGGCATCGGCGGAAATCAGGCCGAGTCCCCCGTCGATCGAGTGGCTGTGCGAATCGATGAACCCGGGGAATAGACTCTTGCCCTCCAGATCGATGCGTTCGGCGTTCTCGGATACAGACTTCACCACTTCCGCGAAGTTGCCCACCGCGACGATCTTGTCGCCACGAATCGCAACTGCCTCCGCATAAGGGTTCTGTGCGTCGCCGGTGAAAACCTTGGCATTAAAGAAGATCCGCTCACCGGAGCTTCCCTGCGCCCAAAGCGAGGAATCCGATTGAGCAAGAAAGAAGGTTGTAACCAACAGAAGAAGCAAATAATACCGCGAAAAGCGTCTCACCCGGCCTCCTTGCCAAAGATCAATATTGCGCAAATTTAGCCACATAGGCCACAACTATACACAAGTTCTCCAGATTGGGAGGCGCGTGCCCCAGCTTTCCGATGGCAAACCGCACAGTGGGCGCCAGTTCGTCCCACAGTGCGCGTGAATTCGTTCATCGTTTGCGTTACCCTACTCGCGTGCATACTTCCGCGTTCGATCCCGGCTCGCCTGGCGAAGCGAATTCAGCATCGCCTTTGCCTCGTCTTAACGTTGGCGTCCTGATCGCTCTCTGCGCCGCTAAGCTGCTGCTGCACATCTTCACCAGCGTCCGCCACTACGGCTATTTTCGCGACGAGCTTTATTACCTTGACATGGCCCGTCATCTCGACTGGGGTTACGTCGATGCCGCGCCGCTGATCGCCGTTTACGCGAAAGTTGCGTTGCTAATGGGCGGATCGCTCGCGGCGCTGCGCATCCTCCCCGCGCTCGCCGGCGCGGCATTGATCGCGCTTACCATCCTCATCGCACGTGAGCTCGGCGGCAGCCGCTATGCCCAGCTTCTCGCCGGAGTTGCAATTCTGCTCTGCCCCGCCATCCTTATCGCCGATAGCCTTCTCACCATGAACGCCTTCGAGCCGCTTTTCTGGATGGGCTGTATCTGGATCGTCGCTCGCATCTTGCGCACCGGAAACTCGCGGCTTTGGCTCTGGTTCGGCCTGCTCGCCGGTCTCGGCCTTGAAAACAAGCACTCCACGCTGTCTTTCGGATTCGCCCTCACCGTCGCTCTGCTTTTAACGCATCATCGCCGCGAGTTCACCCGCCAGTGGATCTGGATCGCCGCTGCCATCGCTCTCGCGCTCTTCTTCCCCAACATCGTCTGGCAAATCCGCCATCACTTCCCGACCATCGAAGACCTGGCCAACGTCCGCCGCGAAGGCAAGAACGTCGTGCTCGGCCCGCTCGCCTTCGTCAAAGAGCAAATCGTCGACCTGCACCCGGTCCTGTTGCCGGTCTGGCTCTCGGGCCTGGTCTGGTTTCTCCGCGACCGCCGCTGGCGCGTGCTTGGCCTGACCTTCGCCGTCTTCTTCGTGTTGATGGAAGTCGCGCACGGCAAAAACTACTACGTGTTTCCGATCTATCCCATGCTCTTCGCCGGCGGCGCTGTCGTGATCGAGAACGCAATCGAGCGCTGGCTGGCCAACCGCGCCGCCTCGATACGAGCGACGACACGCGTGGCCGTTGTCGCCATCATCGTGCTCGCCGCGCTTCCCGCCGTCCCGCTGGTAACGTGGATGCTACCGCCCGAGCGTCTTCTCGCCTATCAAAACGCTATCGGTTTCAAACCTGCCAAGGCTGAGGTGCACCACGAGTCGCTGCTGCCGCAACCGGTTGCCGACCAGTTCGGATGGCCCGAGATGGTCGCCGAGGTTGCCAACATCTACAACTCCTTGCCTCCCGATGAGCGCGCCCAGACCGGCATCTGGGCCGGCAACTACGGCGAAGCTGGCGCGATCGATTTGTTTGGGCCCAAGCTCGGCCTGCCCCACGCCTACTCTCGCCACCAGAACCATTGGTATTGGGGTCCGCCGCCTCAGGTCTACAAGAACCTCATCGTCATCGAGTGGGGCCTCGACGACGTGCGCGACAACTGCACCTCGTTTCAGCCCTTCGAGCACTACCAGCGCTTCGGCATGAGCGAAGAAAACACACCGATGTACCTCTGCCGCGGCGTCACCTTCGATATCCAGAAAATCTGGTGGCATTCCCACCATTGGAATTAGAAACTTGCAATTAGAGCATTTCCCGAGTTTCTGTAGAGACGCGGCTTGCCGCGTCTTCGGCGGTGGGCGAGCGAGACGGGGCAAGCCACGTCTCTACAGGAGGAAGAAGAGGTTCCAGGTTCCCTCTACAGCAAATCGGGAAATGCTCTTTTATTGTGACCGCATGATTTGTACCGCTTGACCGCCGAGCGTAGCGCCGCCGTCCCGGCGGCTGTCCGGCGGGCGTCCTCGCCCGCCGCGCCGAGGGCGAGACGCCCTCGGGACAGCCGGCAAGATGCCGGCGCTACCCGTTTTGCACGCCGTAATCAACATGCGGTCACGGTACGGGGACTAACAACCCGATGTGCAGATGTGCAATTGAGATTCGTATCGGGGCATCGCTTTAACGATGCCGTAAGTTCTGTGCTAACTCGCGCCTTTATAGTTGCGGAAAAAACGACTCGGCACTTGATTTTGGGTGGCGCAGCGCTTCAGCGCTGCGATAGCCGCACTGTTTTAAACGCGGCTTTAGCCGCCGAGGGCGGACTGCCGCGTAGAAAGTACTTTTTCCGCAGCCTCTTTGGGCGCTGTATTGTGGCGTTCGATTTTCTCCGCAGGGCTGCTAACCAAGCTGCGCGCTCCCGGCCAGTTCACCGCGCCGCTCCCGGAACCGCGTGCCCATGATAAGATTGAAATCGATTTGGACACTGGACCTCCTATTCTCCGCCGCGCGTTTTTGAGCCAAGCCGGGGAGTAGAGGGATGTTCTTGCACTGCGGAACATCGCCGGACACGACACCGTTAAGACCACTCCGCGTTGTGCGAACCCTTGGGCGGAGCCGGTCAACCGGTGCTTGAAGTTTCAAATTGAGCGTCTGAGAACAAATAGTATTTGACGTGCGGAAGTGGTGGAACTGGCAGACACACCATCTTGAGGGGGTGGCGCCGAAAGGCGTGGGGGTTCAAATCCCCCCTTCCGCACCATCGTACTGGTTCTGCGTATTGTTTCTGCGGCAGAAGAAATTTTCGAATCCGGGCTTCGGCCCCAGTGGAGTTTCACGCATGTGGGTAACAGTTCTGATCACGATCGTTCACGTCGTCGTTTGTTTCTTTCTGATTGCGGTGGTGTTGCTACAGAGCGGTAAGAGCGGCGACCTGGCCGCGGCTTTCGGCGGTCAGGGCAGCCAGACGGCGTTTGGCCCGCGGGGTGCGGCTTCGGTGCTTTCCCGCGCGACGACCTGGTCCGCCATCATCTTTATGCTCACCTCGATCACGCTTTCGATTTTTGCCACGCGCCGGACCGGGCCCACGTCCGTGCTTTCGGGAGTGAAGACCTCACAGACGAAGTCGCAGCCGGTCGCGCCTTCCACTCCTCCAGCCATTCCTCAAAACCAGGCGCCACAAAAATAAGGTCTCAGGTCGCGGGTCTTAGGTGTCAGGAACTGCTTCCTACCATGGGTTCAGTCGCCCAACTCAGGCGCTCAGAGGATTTTGTTTTTCCTGAGACCTGACACCTAAGACCTAAGACCTTGCTTTCAGAAATGGATTCTCTTCCCGTTCCTTTCCTATGGTCGTTCGCGGACCGTGGCCTGGAACCACTACCGTTTCGTCGGGCAGGGTGAGGACGCGGTCGCGCAGGGAGCGCATGATTTTCTCGTACGATCCTCCGGGGAGATCGGTGCGCCCAATGCTCCGAGCAAAAAGTGTGTCGCCAGAGAGCAGTAATTTCTCCGCCGGAAAATAGAGGCAAACGCTGCCTTCGGTGTGGCCGGGAGTGTGGAGGACGTTCGCCGTCAGACTGCCCGCCCGCAGCGCTTCTCCGTCCGCGATGCTCGCCTCTATGGCAACTTGGCCGGGCGTGGCCATGCCCAGCCACGAAGCTTGCACGTCGAGCATTTTCAGCAACGCGTAATCGTTCCGATTGAGCAGTATGGGAGCGCCCGTCAGGGCGCGCAGCTTCATGGCTCCGCCGACGTGGTCGATGTGGGCGTGGGTGATGACGATCTGCTTCACCTCCAGCTTGTGCTGGCGGACGATGGCGAGAATGGCTTCGATGTCGTCGCCAGGATCGACGACCATGGCTTCGCGCGTGCTCTCATCGCCGATGATGGAGCAGTTGCATTGCAGCGGGCCGACGGGAAGGACTTCGTGGATCATGCATTCATTTTCGCCCAGGCCGCGGCAATTGACCACCGCTGTAGTTTGCGGATAGGGCTGAACAGCTTACGGCCCCGGCTCGATCGCAACCGCTTGGTCGTTCTGGAAGGTAATTGCCAGCGGCTTGCCGCCATTCGCGTAATGCAGGGTCCTCGATCCGTATCCGCCAAAGCCCTGCTGAATTCCCAGTCCAACGGCGAAGCTGGCCTGCATTTCGCTCATCCCGGCTTGCACTTCATGCGCGTCGATTTTCCGCCAGACGTCCGCGGGCCAATGCTTGTAAAGCTCGCGCGGATCTTCGATGAAGAAAATGTCGTCGGAGTAAATTTCGAAATCCCCGCCTTTCTCCGCGCCGATCGGGACCGCATAACTCTTGCCATCCAGCGCAAAGACCGCCATCACCTGCTTCGTCCCCGGAGCCAGCGGAGAAACATCCGTCACCACATCCTGGATCGCCAGCTTCTGCAAAGGCAGTAGCGTTCCCGCCTCATGCGAAAAATCCGTCTTGTGCCGCCGCGCATCGTAGGGATAGTACGTGTGTTGGTAACCGTACTTCACCCACACGGGCTGCTCCGTCAACTGCCGCGCCGACTTCAGATCGTAAGCGTGCAATCGCTTCGGCGTGACGTAGTAGTCCGCCTTCATCAAGGTTTCCTGCCGGGGCTTGGCGTCGTCCCGCACCGCCGCGCGTCGCTCGTATACGATGTATGCCGCGCGTCCGCCCGCAAGCACAATGGCGGCCGCGAGAAACATCTGCAATTTTTTCCGCAACTCGGGATTGATCGCCATGATCTAAGAACCTGTCCAAAAACTGTTGGGCTTTGAAGGGTACGGGCTTCAGCCCGTACATACGAACGCAAAATGATAGGGGCTTCAGCCCCTGAGGGGGCACGACTTGCGAACCCATTCCCTCAGCGGCTGGAAGCCGCGTCGTTTTGTAGCCTTAACGTACGGGCTGAAGCCTGTCCCCTTCAAAGCGTGAGTTTTTGGACAAGCTCCAAGAACTATATCCCTTCGCCGCTCGCGTTTTCAGCGCAGCCGCGATCGAACTTTCCAGCCGCTCAACCAGGGATACCGCTGTTCGCAGTGCAAAGTGCTGCCACCGCGAATAGCAAACAGCGAATGACGAATAGCGAACAGCGAGCCCTCAGAATTCTCCCAGCTCCTCAAACGCCCGCGCCGCGCGCCTTTCCGCCAACTCTTCGATCCTCTGGCCGATCTGCATCGCGAGATCGAGAAAGCGCGCTCCCTGCCGCACATACGAAGGCAGCTCTTCGCGGATCTTTTCAAACTGGCTCGGATACTCCGACGCCAGCACCGCCAATCCTACGCCGCCCACCAACACCGCCGCTGGACGCTTCCGCTTCATCAGCAACACTGCCGCCGCTCCCACCGATCCCGCTATCACCGCCCGTTTCCAGTTCTCCATGCTTTCTCCTGACGCCTGCCCTCAGCAGGATTCTAAACTAACGCCTCCCTGCTTCATACTGCCGGCCAACGGCGCTTTCCTTGAGTTACCTTTGCCGCCTCACTATCGCGTATAGGCTGGCGCTCGCCGAGGGGCTACAATACAAGCAGTGAAAGCCTACCGAATCGAGCGCATCAAGGGCGGCATGAAGTTCACCTGCACGCAGTGCGACCACAGCGTCAGCACGTTGGAGTTCGACCCGAAAGGCGGGAACCTCCGCACCCAAGCCGCAACCGCGATCAACGATCACGCCACCAAAGCGCACCACGTATCTTTGGTAGTTTCGCCCTCCGACAGCCAGCAGCGCAGTTGGCGCTAGGTGGGCTGAACTCCCGATCTTCGCACTTTCCATGGACGAGCGCGTCGTCAGCGTTTTTCCCCTGTCCTCAGCACGACAATCTCTAACTCAGAGTGGCAACTCCTTTAGGGCAGCAAGCATCTCGGAATCGACCCGCCATAGTAAAGTAGTAGTACACGCCCTACGGCAACCCTGAGGAGTTTTCAATCTGAATCCTAGCATTCGCAACATCGCCATTATTGCCCACGTGGACCACGGCAAGACCACGCTGGTTGACGCCATGCTCCGCCAGAGCGGCACTTTCCGCGACAACGAGACGGTCGCCGAGCGCGTCATGGACTCGAACGATCTGGAGCGTGAACGCGGCATCACCATCCTCGCCAAAAATACAGCCGTGTTTTATGCCGGCGTAAAAATCAATATCGTCGACACGCCCGGTCACTCCGATTTTGGCGGCGAAGTCGAGCGCGCACTCAAGATGGTCGATGGTGTGATGTTGCTGGTCGATGCCAGCGAAGGTCCGCTGCCGCAGACGCGATATGTGTTGAGCAAGGCGCTGGAAGCGAACTTGAAGCCGATCCTCGTCATCAATAAGATCGACCGGCCCGACGCGCGTCCGCAGGAAGTCCTGAACGAAGTGTACGACCTGTTTATCGATCTGGACGCGAAGGAAGAGCAGCTCGACTTCCCCGTGCTCTACACCAACGCCAAGACTGGCACTGCCGCCGTGCATCAGGGAGCGGCCGGCGAGAACCTGCGTCCGCTGTTCGACGCGATCATTGGCACGATTCCCGCGCCGCAAGGAGACGCTGACGGCGTGTTGCAAATCCTGGTCGCGAACCTCGATTACAGCGACTATCTCGGACGGCTGGCCATTGCGCGCGTTTTTTCCGGGACGTTGAAAACGGGAGAAGACGTAGGCATCGCCAAGCGCGACGGATCGCTACAGAAGATTCGAATCACCAAGCTGTTCAGCTTTTCCGGCCTCAAGCGCACCGACATCACAGAGACGACGCTGGGCGACATCGTTGCCGTCGCGGGCGTGGAAGGCATCACGATCGGCGAGACCATTACCAGCGCGGAAAATCCCGCGCCGCTCCCTCCCATCGTGATTGACGAGCCGACGATCGCCATGCTCTTCACCATCAACACCTCTCCGTTTTGCGGACGCGAGGGCAATTACGTCACGTCGCGCAACCTGCGCGAGCGCCTGGAAAAAGAGCTGCTCACCAACGTTTCGCTGCGCATGGAAGAGACTGGGAGCACGGATTCGTTCAAGGTGATGGGGCGCGGCGAATTGCAGCTTTCGATCCTGATCGAGATGATGCGCCGCGAAGGTTACGAGCTGATGGTCGGCAAGCCCGAGATTGTCACCAAGCGCAATAATGAAGATGGCAAACTGATGGAACCGGTCGAACATCTGACCGTCGATATTCCCGAGGAATTTGTCGGCGTGGTCATGGAGCACGTCGGCTCGCGCAAAGGCGAAGTCGCCAATATGCACAATCACGGCTATGGGCGAGTGCGGCTGGAATTCCGCGTGCCCAGCCGCGGATTGATTGGGCTGCGCAGCACGCTGCTCACCGACACGCGCGGCACCATCGTGATGAATGCGCTGTTTGACGGATACATCGAGTGGCAGGGAGAAATTCCGCATCGTCCGACCGGCGCGCTGGTCGCCGACCGTCCCGGCCTTACGACCTCCTACGCTTTATACAATCTGCAGGAGCGCGGCGTGCTTTTTGCCGGACCTGGCGTGGAAGTTTACGAGGGCATGATTATTGGCGAGAACGCGAAAGACACGGACCTCGACGTCAACATTGTGCGCGAGAAGAAGCTGACGAACATGCGGGCTTCGACTTCCGACGAAGCGATCCGCCTAGTTCCGTATCGCAATCTGAATCTGGAACAGGCCATCGAATTTATCGCCGACGATGAGTTCGTCGAAGTCACGCCGAAATCGCTGCGCCTGCGCAAGAAGATTCTGCAATCGAACAAGAGAAAGAAAGGGCCGATGGCGGCGGTGGAAGACTGATCTGCTTGTGTGGGGACGGGCGCCCTCGCCCGTCCAAGCCGAGCGAAGCTCGGCAGCCTGCCAGCAGTCGCAGCAACTCTGGATTCGGAAAAATGAAGCGCAGCACACCGAAAGAGAAGTTGGAGGCCAAGACGAACCCTCGCATGTTTCTCATCCCGTGCAGTTGCGGCGCCAGCTTTGCCGTGGCCGAGGATTACGATCGCCGGGGAATGCACCTCCGCAGCTTCATTCCCTGCCCCAACTGCGGCAAGCGCCACGATCCGCGCAATCGCCTGCTGTCGCTCGATTATCAGGATGAGCGCTTTTGGAAAGTCGGCGGATGCTAGTGGGATCGCCCGATCCCATTTGAAGGCTATCCGCGAAGGTTGTAAACTCAACCTACCGCCGTGCGCCCGTAGCTCAGCTGGATAGAGCGGCAGCCTCCGGAGCTGTAGGTCGGGAGTTCGAATCTCTCCGGGCGCACCAGACTTCCTCAATCTTTACTTTCAGAGCATTTTCAGTGTTTCTGTAGTGCGCTCGCGTAGGGGCGGACGCCCTAGTCCGCCCAGCGGAGCGAAGCTCCGCAGTTTGTGGCCCACTACACTAACTGTGAAACGGCTCTAATGTTTGCAAACAAGTTCGCTGAAAAAACGAGGGCCGAAACTGATCGGTTCCAGCCCTCGTTTCTCAATATCTCCGCCGTTGGCCTTTGCCTTGGGCACGGACTTTGACCGCTCTATAGCTGGGTCCGAGCTTGCGGCAACCATTAGCGGCCGATCAGGATCAACGTCTCTGTCGCCACGTCGCCCCGGAGAATGCCGATGCGGACCTTGCCGGATTTATCGGACAGCTCGGCGAGCAGTTCCATCGGCGTTTTTACGGCTTTGCCATCCACCGACTTGATCAGATCGCCGACCTTCAAGGAAGCCATTTCGGCGATGCCGCCGGGCACGATCTCCAGGATTTTTGCGCCATCGAATTCCTGCGGCCCAACCGCGGCGCCGAGCGTGCCGATCAACATGCCGTGACCGGGAGTGCCGGCCAAGGACTGAGCGGCGGTCGCGGCGGAGGGTTGGTTCTCGGCGGGGACCGCTCTGTGCTTCGACGCGGACCGGTTCGAGGTCGATTCACGCCTCGACCTAGGCTCGCGCGCAGCCCCAGAAGTTTCGCCGCCAAATCGAAACACGATTCCGCCAGCGGCGCGGAAGCTGCTGGTTTGGCTGGGGATGCCCGAGTAAGAGCTCAGGTGATGGGTGTAAAACCAATCGCCCTCCGCCCCGAAACCGATGTGGCGAAAGAGCCAGTAATTCGCGCCGCCGCCTCCGGCGAACGCCCAGGACGAATCTCCGGACACGAGGCCATTCGAGCCGTTGGCGTCGGGGAGATCGGCGTTGTCTCTACCAATCAGGCCGTGAACAAAGGGCGAGATGCGGCCTGAGCCACTGCCAAATGTATAGCGCGGTCCGGCCATGAAGGAGAAATCCTTGCAGGTCGCATTATCCGAGGTACCGGGGCAACTGTTATGCATGTGATAGCCGATGTCCGCCTCGGCAGAAAAGCGATGCCACAGGTGATAAGCGGCGGACGTGTCGATGCCGATCATACTCAGCCGATTCGAGGTCCCGCCCGTGCCCGCAGCATTGTCATAGTTGAGGTACGAGACGCCTCCAAACACAGTGAGTCGCGGAATGCTCTGAGCGTAAGCGAAACCGAGAAGTAAGAAAGCCGCCAATAAGGTGCGAACTAATTTTTCCATGTTCCTTGCTGCCCTCCAGGGAATGCAAAAGTGGCCAACTGACAGAATACAGGATCGGACTAGCCACTAGCATCCGACCGGAACCAGCCTCGCCAGAAACGATGGATGCCGCTGGCCGGCTTTGTGTTGCCTCAACTCTTGCACGGAAATGCGGTGATTGGCGATTATAATTGGCGGGCGCAAAAAAGGAAAATGGCGACTCCCGTTTTAGGCCGGTATTCGCGGTCCTCAGAGCCTGTCCAAGAACTCATGCTTTGAAGGGGACGGGCTTTACAGGCTGCGGAAAACTCCGATCTGCCCTTGTTTTTTGGTGGCGCAGCGCTTCAGCGCTGCGGTAAGTGCATTATTGTGAATGCGGCTTTAGCCGCTGAGGGCGCGGTTTTTTGCCCGAAAACGACTTTTTCCGCAGCCTCTTCAGCCCGTCCGTTAAGGCTACTAAACGACGCGGCTTCCAGCCGCTGAGGGAATGAGTTCGCAAGCCATGCTGCCCCTCGGGGGCTGAAGTCCCTATCATTTTGCGTTCGTACGTACGGGCTGAAGTCCGTACCTTTCAAAACTCAATAGTTTTTGGACAAATTCTCAGAAGCCTCCGGAGGCGATGACGCCCTCAGCCGCCAAGAAGCTTTTAGCTTCCGCAAAACTCACGCCGAAGGAAAGGCCGCGGAATTTTCCCTTGCCCGCTTGCGTAAGAATTCCCAGGACCTCGCCGTCGCTGGAGATGATGGGGCTGCCGCTCATGCCCTCGATGGCGACAATGTCGGTGGCGAAGTCGCAAAGGCAACCGTCCTGGCGGCGGTAGAGCTCGAGGCCCGCGATGTGGCCGGTGCGGGTCAGGGGGAGCAATCCCCAGCCGGCGAAGGCGGTGACCCATACCGGTTCGCCGGAGGCAGCCGGACGCAGGCCGATGCGGGCCCCACGTAGATAGCCCCAGTCGCGGCCGTTCTCCGCCGGATGAATGCGGCACACGGCGAGATCGAGGGGCTGGTCGAGGTGGCAAGCGCCGAGCAGAAAGGCGCGCAAACGCCCGGCGTGGGTCCATTCCTCCTCTGGGACCATCACGCTGAGCGTGCAGCCGAGGTGCGCCTGGAGAATGACGTGGGCAGCGGTGAGCAAGGTGCCGCCGGAATCGGCGATGACCCCGCTGCCGCGAACCGTGGTGTAGGCGGCGCCACTGTTCTCGGTGCATAGCAGCGGGACGGCGGCGCGCAGGGCGGGCGGAGGCGCTGGCCGGGTTGCGGGGGCTTGCGCCAGCGCCGAGCCGGGGAACGGTCCTGAGCTCGGTTCGAACAGCGGTCCGAGCAGCAGTAGGTACGACAGCGACCCGAGAAGCACGGCGAAAATGCTTCGGCGCCAGAGCATGGATTGAGGATACTCCCGAAGAACGAGAAGCTGTCTTGTAAACCTTTTTGAAAAGGACGCGGCTTCACAAGCTGCGGAAAAACTCCGGTTTCGTATCGGGGTATCGCTTTAGCGATACCGCAAGTCTCGGAATCAATCGCCCCTTTAGGGGCTGGGCGTCGTATATTGACTATTTCCGCAGCCTCTTCAGCGGCTGGGGAAAGATTCAGACTTCGCTGCGAAGAAGGAAAAGCGCGGGTTGTCAAGATAATAATAACTGTATGAAGCTATCTCATAAATCGGTTTTGGGTGGGGCACGGCTTCAGCCGTGCCGCCTAGCGCCAACAAAGATGAGGGCTTTACAGCTTGCGGAAAAAGTCGATTTTGCTCTTGATTTTGGGTGGCGCAGCGCTTTAGCGCTGCGATAAATGTATAGTTTTGAATGCGGCTTTAGCCGCTGAGATCGCGGCCCTTACCCCAGGTACAGACGGGGCTTGCCCCGTCTCCCTCCGATGCAAATTGGCGTTTTTCTCTGGGTACAGTAATCCTAGATTCGATATAAAAGCCGCGCCCCTTCAAAGCAACATCGAGATCCCAAAAGCGATCACGGCTCTTCAGCCGCGCCCGTCTGCGAGCCTTCGTCGTCGCCGCGGATCAGGCCGAATTTCTTGAGCTTGTAGCGCAGGGCGTCGCGGCTGATGTCGAGCAGCTTAGCGGCGTGGGTTTGGTTGCCGTTGGCTTGGCGCATGGCCAGCTCGACCATGGAGTGTTCGACTTCTTCGAGCGAAGTCCCGCCTTCTGGAATGTACAGCCGCGGCAGCATGCGGCCGTTGGGCAAGACCTGTCCGCCGTCGGCGGGCGAAGTGCGCTCGAAGACGGTGCGTCCGCCCGATTCGCCCACGGAAAACGGTAGATACACGGGGCGCAGGAACGGTTCTTCCTCGAGGATCATGCCGCGTTCGATGGTGTTCTTCAGCTCGCGCACATTGCCCGGCCAGTTATGGCTGAAGATAAGCCGGCGGGTCTCGTCGGTAATGCCGCGAATCGACTTCTTGAAGCGGCGGTTGTAACGATCGATAAAAAAGTCGACTAATGGCAGGATGTCTTCCTTGCGGTCGCGCAGCGGCGGAATAAAAATCGCGATGATGGCCAGCCGATAATAAAGGTCCTGCCGAAATTGGCCGTCGCGCACGGCCTTTTCCAGATCGCGGTTGGACGCGGCGATCACGCGCACATCCACCTGCATGTCGCGAATACCACCGACGCGGCGAATGACCTGGTCTTCGAGCACGCGCAAGAGTTTCGCTTGCAGCAGCGGAGAGAGTTCGCCAATCTCGTCAAGAAACAGCGTGCCGCCGTCGGCCGCTTCAAAGAGGCCTTTCTTCATCTGCTTGGCATCGGTGAACGCGCCTTTTTCGTGGCCGAAAAGTTCGGCTTCCATCAGCGTCTCGGGAATGGCTGAGCAGTTGATGGCGACGAATGGCTTCTCCTGGCGCGAGCTTTCGTAGTGGATGGCCTTGGCGATGAGATCCTTGCCGGTGCCGCTTTCGCCTTGAATCAGAATCGTGGTGGCCTCGCTGGCCGCGACTTTGCGGACGAAGTTCATCAGCTCGGTCATCTTGGCGGAGACGCTGACCACGCTGTCATACCCGGCCCCGCCGCGCACCTCGCCGCGCAAGGCCTGGACTTCGGTGCGCAGGCTGGTGGCCTCAAGCGCGTTCCGGATGGCGACGCGCAGCTCGTCGAAATCGATGGGCTTGCCGACGAAATCGTAAGCGCCGAGCTTGAGCGCGGCTTTAACGTCGTCGAGCTGCGGATCGGCGGTGATCATGATGACGGCGCGGGCGTCGCCATTCTTCTTGAGTTGATCGAGCACTTCGATGCCGCTGAGGTCGGGCATGCGCACGTCGAGCAGGACGAGATCGGGCGATTCGCGCTGCGCCAGTTTGAGCGCAGGTTCGCCGGCGTCGGCCTCGATGACGTGGTAGCCCCACTCCTCGCACTTCTGGCGCAGCGACCAACGTACCAGGCGCTCGTCGTCCACGATCAGGATTTTCTCTGTAGGCACCGGTGACTAATTTACTACAGAAGGCCAATTGATGGCTTGGTCTGGGGATGTAGAGGAGTTCCCGGTTCTCAGTTCTCGGTTCTCAGTAAAAACGAGAAATCGAACATTCGGCTCGGTTGACGGTCACATATTTTCCAGTATCGCAGCCCGACAATCGTTTTATTGGAGGCGCTATGGGCCGTTCTTATCGCGATCTGGTCGCATGGCAGAAAGCCATGAAGTTCGTCGCCGAAATCTACGCAGTGACTCAGCGGTTTCCAGCAGAGGAGCGTTACGGACTCACCAACCAATTACGCCGAGCGTCGGTTTCGGTGCCAAGTAATATTGCAGAAGGGCAGGCTCGTTTTTCGCAAAAAGAGTTCCATCACTTTCTGAGTCAGGCGCGTGGCTCTCTGGTCGAGATTGAAACCCAGCTCCTGATTGCGAGAGACTTGAAATATCTCCAACCGGCCAAAGCGGACAACCTGCTTGCTATTGCCGACGAATTAGGCAGAATTTTGAATGGGCTTATCGCCTCAATCAAAAACCGCGCAGCGTAAGTGGGGTGTGTTATTACTGAGAACTGAGAACTGGGAACTGAGAACTCATTGCGGCGGTCATGCGAAACGGGAGCAGCACCTCAAACTCGCTTCCCTTCCCCTCCACGCTGCTGACTTCGATGCGGCCATGATGTTCTTCCACAATGCGGCGCGCCAGCGAAAGACCAAGACCGGTGCCATTGCCCTTGGTGGTGAAGAACGGGCGAAAAATATTCGGCAGGTTCTGGGCGGAAATGCCGCGCCCGGTGTCGCTGACCACGACGCTGGCGCAACCTTCTCGCGTACCGATCTCGACCCTCACCGTGCCCTCGTCCTCGATCGCCTGGATCGCGTTCAGAAGCAGATTCAGCAGCACCTGATGGATCTGGCCGCTGTCGTGCTCGACCTCGGGCAAATCGGGCGCCTGCCGCAGCTCGATCTTGATCGGCCTTGAGAGCACCTGCTGGCGGGCCAGCATCACGGTGTGTTCCACGGTGGTGTTGAGGTTGCTGCGGCAAATCTGCGGCGGATGAGGGCGCGCCGTTTCCAGAAGATCGGTCAAGATGCGGTCGATCTGCGCGATTTCATGGCGCACGTCCTTGACGACGGCGCGCGCCGGACTGGTCGCAGGCAGGTCGCGGCCGATGATTTCGATGACGCCGGCTATTCCGGCAAGCGGGTTGCGGATTTCGTGGGCCAGGCCGGTCGCCATCTCGCCCAGCGTCGCCAGGTGCTCGGCGCGCGACATTTGCGTGCGATGCAGCGTCTCAATCACTTCGCGGCTCTCGCGCAACTGCTCCATCATGTGGTTGAAGTTGCGGCCGAGGTCTCCGATTTCATCGTTGCGCTGGGAAAAGCCGACCGCAACGTCGAGATTGCCCGCGCTCACCTGCGCGATTTTCTCTTGCAATTCAACCATCGGCCGTTGGATCACAAAAGCAAGCGCCGCGATCGACACTGCGCATATGGCCAGCGCTCCCAATCCCGCCACCAACAGCACCGCGTGGCGTTGCGGGTCGCGCAAAGATACGGTCGCCACGATGAAGAGGAAAAGCCCCGCCATCAGCACCAACACCACCGGCAAGACCGCCTTGAGCTGCCAGTTGACGCGAACGGAACTCAAATCGAAGTCCTCCACCACTCTCAGCGCCAGCAGGCGATCTCATGACCGCCTGCGAAGGCACGCCATAATACTAACCGCAGTTGTACCACAAGCGGTCAGGCATAAGCGTGCAGTCCGGGCAACAAGTAAGTCACTCCGAAGAAAGTGAACATGACCACGGCAAAGCCGGCGATGGCGAAGTAGGCGGCGCGGCGGCCACGCCATCCCCGCGTGATGCGCATGTGCAAATAGAGGGCGTAAACCAGCCAGGTAATCGCGGCCCAAGTTTCTTTCGGGTCCCAGCTCCAATACGATCCCCAGGTCTGGTTGGCCCAGTAGGCTCCGGAAGCGATCATCAGAGTAAGTAAGGGGAACGCGATAGCGATGGTCTTGTAAGTGAGGCGGTCGAGGTTGTCGCTCGTGGGCAGCAAACGTTCCAGGTCCGGACGCCGCCACAGTAATAGGAGATAGAGCAGCGAGATGAATACGCCACCAACCAGGCCCGACAAAATGAAGGGGCTGGCGGAAAGATTGGTCGGGAACAAACCGTCGGCGTCGAGCGATGGATAGCGGCCATCGCGGGCGCGCAGAATAAACACGACCAGCGTCATCGCCTGGAGCAGAATGCTGAGAAAGACGGCGCGATTGGCGAGGGTCAGGAAACAATCACTATTTTTCCAGCGCGAGAAGCCGTAGAAAACCAGCGGCGAGGCCACAACCAAAAGCGTCAGCGTCATCAGCCAGCCGAGATCGGGAATGACGACGAACAAACGCACGCCCCTGGAAAGGAAAACTTCCATCTTCGATTCCGGATTCCACGCCACCAGGTTCAGCCCGCCCCACTTCTCGAAGCGGGTCAAGACGATGCTCGCGTAAATGGCGAGCGTGCTGGCGCTGGTCACGGCGAGAACGGTCTCGGTCTTTATCCGGTCCTGGATCAGAAACATCATGGCCAGCGCAAAGCTGAGCGCGCAAGCGGCGTAGGCGAGCATGGCCAGCGTAACGTGGACGTGCAGCCAGGTCGATTGCAGCGCGGGCACCAGCGGATGAACTTCGGTCCGCAGCAACTGCATCAGCACCACGCCCACGATCGCCACCGGCATGGTGACCGTGCCGATCACCTTCACGCCATATTTCTTTTCGGCCACCAGCGTGAGCACGGCGAGCGTCCAGACGAAGCTGAGCAGCATTTCGTAGACGCTGGAAAACGGCGGATGACCGGCTTCGTACCAGCGATGAGCGATGGCGGCGGTGTTGCAGAGCAATCCCAGCCAGGTGGAGAACGATGCGAACCTCAAGTACGACTCGGTGCCGGTCACGCCGAAGCCCAAATACAGCGCGCCGGCTCCGGAGTAGAAAATCAGGGTGGCGAAGAGCAGGTTGGTCTCGCTTAAAAGATTGCCGCTCTTCACTACATTCAAAAATGCCATGAACAGCAGGAATGCGATCGCCAATCCAACCAGCACGACCAAGGTCATGCCGGTTTCCGGCTGCTGCTCCGTTTTTGCTCTTGCCATTCACATCCTCCCATGAGCGCTAGATCAGTTCCCCACTTCAGTTAACAATAGTTCAGTGAAGGGACCTCTGACTCAATCCGCTTACCGAAAGTTTTGCAAGGGCATGGCTTGAGCCATGCCATCAGAACCCGTTATTTAAACGTCTCCACAGGCTGCGGAAAAACTCCGGTTTCGTATCAGGTCATCGCTTTAGCGATGACATAAACTCTTTGAAATCAGATGCCCCTTTAGGGGCTGGGCGTCGAAATTTGACTTTTTCCGCAGCCTCTTTGACTGTTGAGGGCCACATTCTCAACGCATCCCGTCTCATCGGCGATGACTGAATCGGATCTTCCTAAGGGACCTCTAATTAAGTTCGCTCCCGAAGAGTTTTGAAAGGGCACGGCTTCAGCCGTGCCGCCAAAACCCGCACTACATGCGGCTTTAGCCGCTGAGGGCCGTACTTTCAAATCACTTCGCCTCCCTTTCGGAGACTTGTTCAGAGTTTTCCTAAACAATAGTTCAGTGAACAATGTTCAGTGAACCGCGAGCGTGACGGCCAGCGCTCTCGCAGAGGTTTTGGAAACCGTCTTCAGTTCTTCTTCCAGCAGCGCCACCAAATGGTTGAAGCGCTGCTCAAACGCGTCCCGGTTGCGGTTCGCGCTTCCCCCGATCCATAGCCAGCACTTGCCACTTTGCGGGTCGCGAACCGGCACCATCCAGAATCGTATGTGCACCACGTAGAACACGAATGCCAATCCAATGCCCATCAGCACCACGCCCGACCAGACTCCCCACTGTCCCGGTTCGTGCGAAACCTGCAATCCAGTATAGTGGCCCATCTTCAGGTCGACTACCTGGAATTGATAGGGCGACTTCGAGTTGTCGGCGACCTCGTCCATCTGCGGCAGCCACACGTCGAAATCTTGCCCGGCGGGCGTTTCTCCTGCAATCTTTTTTTCGGCAGCTCTTGTAGTCACGATCAGGTGGGCGGCTGGATTTTCCAGCTCGTTCGATTTCCGGTAAACTTGCCCGTCGCGGACCGCGAAGTCGGGAATGAATTCGGCGAAACGCACTGTGGTATCGGCGTCAAGTGCGACGCTGTCGTTCACGGCCAGCCCGATCTCACGCTTCTCGCCCCGCCCGTTGCTGGGAGTCGCGACCAGGCTGAACTTCTCGACCTTGCCATTCGAGCCATAGCTCGCCTGGTAAAAGCGGACGCCGCTGTAGAGCAGCGGATCGTTCACGACAATTTCTTTCTTTCGCACATCGCGTCCGTCTTCGACCACAGCCAGCTTCGACCACCACTTCTTCGGCGTGCCGTCCGCGTAATTTTCCTGGCCGGCGCCATCGCAGCGAATGGCAAAGGGGAGCGTGCGCGTGGCGCCGTCGCGCAATTCGACGAGGTTCGAGGTCTGCCCATCGCTCAGACTAAGAAAGCCGCTCCATCCCCAAAGACCGTCCACGAGCGCGCCAAAGAAAATCAGCAGGAGGCTGGCGTGGACGATGTACACCGCGAGTTCGGAGACGCGGTGCCGCTCGGCGAAAATTCCGCAGTGACCTTCTTGTTGGTCGGCTTGTTGGTCCGCGCGGGACTCTTTGGCTATGACTCGGGGAACGACGTGCTCGGGTTTGAAGCCCAGCGCATGCAGTGCTCGCTCCGCCGCCACCAACCCCGATTCTTCATCCGCAATGGCCAGCGATTTCTGCGGATGCAAGGCGCGGCGAAAACTTGGGTCGGGATATTTATAAGGACGCGAAAAGTAGCGCCACGAGTTGGGGAAACGATCGATGGAAGCGGCCACAATGCAGAGGCTAACCAGCAGCAGCAATCCGAGGAACCACCAGGCGTGAAATACGTTGGTCAACCCCAGCGCGTCCAATATGCGGAGCGCTTGCGGAGAGTAGGCGCTTTGCATCTCGTCGGGCCCGGTGACCGGCCGCTGCAGCACTACAGTCCCGGTCGCCGCCAGAATCACCACCAAAATCAAGAGAACCACGCCAGTCTGGATCGAAGCAATGGTGCGCCAGGTTTTGTGGCCCAGTGAACGAAAATCTACAGCCATATCCTCTCCCTGTTCCCCAGCATGAAATGCAAGTTCCACGCCACATAAGTGTGTAACAAGTAACCAATAGATATGGCGGTACTTAACAAACAAAGCGACGACGGCCGCAAACCCCGCTTTGGGCTATATCGCGCACTGCCGTCCAGTTCCACAGGGATTTGACCCATAGGGCCAAGTTTCAAGGTTTCAAGGTTGCAGAGTTTCAAAGATGCGGGATGGTTCGAACCGCCGGATTTTTGTTAGTATCATTGAAACCTTGAAACTTTGAAACCTTGAAACTTGCCCTTGGGGCTTTTCACCGACGATGCTGTGGCAGAAGGCCCATCCGCGGCTCACAATCATCCCGAGAGCTTCTCGCGCTGGATCAAGTATGCCCTTCAACCTACTGTTAAATAATTAGTTGCGCGAACGTTGCAAACCGCAATAGGCTTTCTTGTGATACGGTGACGTTCGTGCATACGCACCCTTCGGAGGCCGTGTGAGATTGCTCGCTCATCGCATCTGGTTCCGCAAGCCGGTTGCAAATCACGGCAGCCGCGTTCGTGGCATCGTTGTTCCGATGTTTTTCGTGGCGATGTACTTCGCGGCGATTTTCTTTGCGCTGACGGCGCTGCTCGTTTCGCGCGCCGCCGCCGCCGTTCACCCCGTTGCTCTAGACAAAAACGTCGACGCCGCCAAGTGCCTCGAATGTCACGAAGACAAGACGAAAGGCAAGTTCGTTCATTCCGCCATCGCCATGGGCTGCCTAAGCTGCCATCAAGTCCGGACCAATAAAGATATCACTCACATAACGCTCATCACCGTCGTCCCCTACAAAGTCTGCCTGACCTGCCACAGCGATAAAGACGCCACCAAGATCCAGGGCCACGTGCATCCGCCAGCGGTCCGCGACTGCCTGACCTGTCACGACCCGCATACTTCCGTCAACAAAAACCAGTTGTTGAAGACTACATCGGGCGATAAAAAAGACAATCTCTGCCTCACCTGCCATGACATTGGCACGAAGGTCCCCGCAAAGGACGGCAGCCGCCACGCCGCTCTCGACATGGGCTGCGACACTTGCCACATCACCCATAAGACGGGCGAGATTGGCAAGGCCGAGTTCGATTTTCATTTGACCAAAGCGGCGCCCGCCCTCTGCCTCGACTGCCACGACGCCAAGAACGCGGACCTGCAAAAGGCGCACCGGAACCAGCCCTTCGACAAAGCGGATTGCCTGACCTGCCACGACCCCCACGAGTCGGCCGCTCCCAAGCTGATGAACAAATTTCTGCATCCGCCTTTTGCCGATAAACAGTGCGAAGTTTGCCATGCCGCCGCCAAAAACGGGAAAGTAGTGCTGACGCAAGCCGATGCCAAGTCGCTGTGCGTGACCTGTCACGACGACAAAGCCAAGCTCATCGAGAGCGCCAAAGTGCAGCATCCGGGAGCGGCCGGCGATTGCACCGATTGCCACAGTCCCCATGCCAGCCGCCAGCCGGGGCTTCCCAAGACGAATGCGGTGGATATTTGCCTGGGCTGCCACAGCGACATTGCCGATCTTGCGAAAAAGTCCGTGCACCACCAGCCCGCTTTCAGTCAAGGCTGCGCCACTTGCCACACGCCCCACGGCGGCGACAACGACCATCTGCTGCGCGCCAAGGGCAATGCCCTCTGCCTCGAGTGCCACGGTCCCGACGCCGTGCCCCAGAAGCTGGAAGCCGAGCACCTGCTGACCATCTTCAACGGCCAGATCAAGCTGCCCGAGGATTACTACAAGAAGAACAAGGTGGCGATTCTGCCGCTAAGATTCGGGCTGGGCCATCCCGTGGAACGTCACCCCGTCGGAGACGTGATGAATCCGGCGGACATTACCAAGATCAAGACCCACATGACGTGCCTGAGCTGTCATCAGCCGCACGCTTCGGCGCAACCGGGGCTGCTGGTGAAAGACCAGCAGAACAACATGGCGTTCTGCGACACTTGCCACAAGAACCGGATCGACATGCGGCAAACCACCACAGGAGATTAGAAGTTATGTTGGCGTTTCCTTTGCAATCGAATCGCAAGCGCGCGGCGCTGGCGGCGCTGCTGGCGCTGGCTCTGGCTTCGTCGGTCTCCATGTACGGCAGTGACCAACAGAAAAAGAAGAAGAAAACCGACGCCGCTCCGCCAGCCGCCCAGCCCACGCTCGATATCGACATTTCCAAGCTGGTTTGGCCCAACCCGCCCAACATCGCCCGCGTCCGCTATCTGGGCTACTACGCGGGCATGAAGATCGACCGTACTCCGCCCCCAACCACCAAGAAAAAGCAGAGCTGGATGGACCGCGTGGCCGGCGCCAAGCAGGAAGACAACACCGACAAGCTTAAGACTTTTCCCTGGCAGTTGCTGGGGCCCTACGGCATCGCCATTGACTCCAAGGGACTGGTCTATGTGGCCGATCAAAGAGTCGGAGCGGTCTTCATCTTCAACACCGAAACCCACGACGCGACGCTCATTAAGAATGGCAGCGACGCCCATTTTGGCTTGATCAATGGCCTGGCCATCGACGACAGCGACCGTCTTTTCGTCTCCGATGGCAAGTTGCGCCGGGTCCTTATCTTCAACCCCAAACATGAAGTCGAGGGCCAGATCGCCGAGGGCTTGGTGGATCCGGTGGGACTGGCGATCGACAACGAGAACCGCTTTCTTTATGTCGTCGATGAGCAGCAGGACCTGGTCATGGTGTATGACGCGGACAGCCTCAAACTGCTGCGCCACATTGGCACCCCAGGCAAGAAACACACTCTCACCACGCCCGGCGACTTCGGTGGGGCCACGAATGTGGCGCTCGACAAGGATGGCAACGTTTACGTCACCGACACCATGAATAACCGCGTCGAAATCTTCGATGCGGAAGGCACTTTCATTAGCGCCTTCGGTAAAGCCGGCGACGGCCCGGGATACTTCGCCCGCCCCAAGGGCATCGCCATCGATTGCGATGGACACATCTGGGTGGCCGACCAGTACCAGGACCGGGTGCAGGTCTTCAACCGCGAAGGGCAGTTGCTGACCTACATCGGCGACGGACACGCCAATGGTCCCGGCCAGTTCAAAGCACTGGTTGGCATTGCCATCGACAAACAAAATCGCGTATTCACCACCGAACAATACCCGGGCCGCATGCAGATGTTCCGCTATATCACCGACGATGAAGCGGCGGCCGAAAAGGCGAAGCGCGAGGCGGACTTGGTGAAAGCGGCGGATGCGCGGAGGGGAGTTGGAGTAGCGTCCGGCACTGCGCAGAATCCGGCTGAGCCGCCAGCGCCGAAGCCGGATGCGACCGCGCCAGCCCAGAAACCGCCAGATGCTCCCGCGCCGATAACCCCAGCCTCACCCCCCAGTTAGAGCATTTTCAGTGTTTCTGTAGTGCGCTCGCGTAGGGGCGGACGCCCTCGTCCGCCCAGCGGAGCGAAGCTCCTCAGTTTGTGGCCCACTACACTAACTGTGAAACGGCTCTAGAACTCGTGTGCGAACCTGTCCCAGTCGAGCGCAGTTCGCCAGTTACGGATGCATCGGCTGAACTCAGATCGCCCGCGATCTCTCAATGACCAGATCAAAGTGACTCCTGTCACAAACACCTGAGTAAGCCGTCACTGACGCGTGTAGTCAAGAAGAGTCAACTGCCCTTGGACGGAAAACTCATGTGGAATTCCGCATCGCATTGTTGCACAACACTACATGTCAATTGCATGCATACGTGTGTCATTTCACCAAGTCAAATGGGTCAGAAAGCCCAGCCAGACATCGCTTTTTGCCGTTCACAAGGTCGGAGCTTTGCGGATTATCGCTTGTAAGTGATTGTTATATAGTTACTTACATAATACGCACAGATCCTAAGCGTGCTCACACACTACGGCGACCTTCGTGCATCACGCTTCGGCTGAGGCTTCCGAAAAAAATCCTCTCCCGCTAGGTGGAGATTGAGAGTTGCGAAATGCAGCATTCGTAAACAGTAAATGTTGAAATTTTCAGCGTTTCATCATAAGTCCTCGAGGAGAGTAAGAGTATATGAAAAAGAGCTTGCTAGTCCTGCTGATGGTTCTGGCTGTGGCATCGTTCGCCGCTGCACAGATCAAAGCGCCGACGTCTGATGTCCTCGGTGCCCACCTCAACTACGGTCGCGGGTGCGCGGCCTGCCACGCACCACACAGCGGAGCATGGGGCAACGGTGCCAACAAGTCTGGCGACGCGACTTCCGGCGAGACCGCCCTGTGGGGTCAAGACGTAGGCAATTTGTACGGAAAGACCATCACCCTCGCTGGCAACACCGTCGAAATTTTGCCAACCAGCATGACGGCTACCACGCCCGACGTTAGCGGCCTTCTGACCTGCCTGAGCTGCCATGACGGCAACTGGGCCCAAGGCGCAATGATGCAAAACAAAGTCTATGAAACGTTGCCCTCCACCTACGGGACCTTCAACAAGATTCCCACCCTGCTGGGCAACGACGGAGACGGCGCCGGAAATTACCTGGCCAACCACCCGGTGGGCTTGAACGCCACCGTCGGTTGCGGCGGCGCGTATCAGTGGGATTGCGTCCAGGCGGCCAACGGCACGATCTCGATGACCGGCCCCAATTCCTCCCAGTTCGTGAAGAATTACGGCTTCTTCGTGTCCCTCAGCGCGTACAACAATACGGCTGTGGTCACCTGCACGAGCTGCCACAACCAGCACCTGATGAACGTAGTCAGCGTCACCAATGGCCCGAAGAGCGGGTTGCCGACTGGCTACTACGCCACCATGTTCTTCGTTCGCGGCCCCTATAACCCGGCGAGCGGCACAGCTGGATCGAACCAGACCGCGCAATTCTGCCGCCAGTGCCACGGCGGGGAAGCCAATGAGTCGAACGGTGGCGGCGCCATCCCAACAACTTTCTAAGCTGTCGGCTTTTACCCTGGGGGAGAGATGACCTCTCCCCTCTTTTTGCATTAAGGACAGCCCTATGAAGCACCCATTTTCGGTCTGCACCCTGCTTCTGGCGGCGCTCTCGCCAATTACGGCGGCGGCCCAGCAGGCGGCCCAACACCAACAAATGACCGTCTCGCACGCGCCCAGTACCGCAGTGCAGCGGCAACCGGCAAACGCAGCCCTCTCGGTGACCGGCAAGCCCGTTGCCCGCGTGAACGGGACCGTGTTGACCGATCGCGACCTGCTGCGCGAGATGTACACCTTGTTTCCTTACGCGCGCCAGCACAACGGCCAGGTGCCTCCGGAGTTGGAGCCCCAGATCCGCCAGGGCGCCCTGAAAATGATTGTCTTCGAGGAACTGCTGTACCAGGAAGCGTTGCGGCGGAACATGGCCATACCTCCGGCAAAGCTGCAAAAAGCGGAGGCCGACTTCCGCCATCAATTCAGCAGCCCGGACGAGTACCGGCAATTTCTGAATTCGGAGTTTCAGGGCTCCGAAAAGGCGCTCCACGACAAGATCCGGCGCTCGTTGCTGATCGATGCCATGCTGAAGGCCGAAGTGGACAACAAGTCGGCTGTCTCCCTGGCCGAGACTCGGGCCTACTACGACAAAAACCCGGCCAGTTTCGAGTATCCCGAAGCCTTTGCCATTCAGACAATTTCTTTTCTGCCGCCGGACAAGCCCACGCCGGCCAATTTGAAGGAGCAGCGCAAGCGCGCCGAGGATGCGCTACAGCAGGCCAAGGCCACCAAATCCTACGAGCAATTCGGAATGCTGGCCGAGAAGATCTCGGAGGACGACTACCGCGTGATGATGGGAGACCACAAAAAAGTGGACCGGGCGAAACTGGCGCCCCAGGCGGTGCAGGCGCTTCTCGCCCTCAAAGACGGCCAGATCACCGATATCGTTCAGGTCGATCAAGCGTTTACCATCATCCGCCTGAACCAGCACATCATGGCGGGAAAAATGAAGTTCGCGGATGTGAAGGACTCGCTGCAGAAGGAATTGCAACGGAAAAAGGTCGACGAAGTGCGCGCGTCCCTGGACAAGCGCCTGCGCAAGAGCGCAAAAGTGGAAGAACTGTAAAACCAGTTCTCGGTTCCCAGTTCTCAGTTCTCAGTGAAGAGCTGGTTTGGTTTTACCGAGAACTGGGAACTGAGAACCGAGAACCAGGTTTCAGAGTTTCGCAAGATTCTTTGTTCTTGCAAAAACGTTGGGCTGCTGTCGAGACCGCAAGAAGTTGGTGCCAGGTGACCGGTGTTCTCCGCAATACGGGTTTTGCGCTGCTGGGGCTTCTCCTGCTGGCGTTCCCGGCTGCCGCCCAACTCACGCTCGGGGACGACCTCAGCATGCGCATGAACGGCACTCTCTCCACGGGCTACACCGGAGATTATGGAAACCTGATCTCCTCGGATCACAGCTTGTCTTTCGGCGGCGCCGGCACGGTGTCCGGTTTTTACTACAATCCCAACTTTGTGTCCTTCACGGTTTCGCCTTACATGAATCAGGCTCGAGACAACTCGAGTTTTCAATCCATTTCCAACGCCAGCGGCGTCAATTTCAGCAGCTCGATTTTTGGCGGCAGCCATTTTCCCGGATCCATCAGCTACGCCAAGGCCTACAACAGCGAGGGCAACTTCGCGGTCCCAGGTGTCGCCAACTACACAACCCATGGCAACAGCGACACCTTCGGCGTCAGTTGGTCGGAATTGGTGCCGGGCCTGCCCAGCCTCTCCGCCAACTTCCAGACGGGCTCCAGCCAGTATTCCATCTACGGTTCGAACGATAACGGGACTACCAACTCTCGTTCGTTGGGTCTGCGCTCGGGTTACATGCTGCTGGGCTTCAACCTGAGCGCCTACTTTCAGGATGGCACCTCGCACTCGGATATTCCCCAGGTCCTTCAGGGCTTGCCGGCCGAGACTTCGGCTTCCAACGACAACGCCTTCGGCTTCACCGTAGGACACCAACTCCCTTTCCACGGCGGATTTTCCGCCCAATACAACCGCTCGGATGTCGATTCCAACTATGCCGGCTACAGTTACAACGGCTCTATCGATACCTACACCGCGAACGCATCGTTTCAACTTACCAACAAGTTCCACGTTTCCGTGAGCACCGACTATTCCGACAATCTTACCGGCTCCTTGTACCAGGCGATCGTGGGCGGGGGAGGCGTAGCTGAGCCAGTCGATCTGGGCCAGCGATCGCACTCCTTCGATTTTTTGGCCAACACCAGCTATGCCCTATTGCCGAACATGCAAGCTCTGGCCACGGCTGAACATCGCGAACAATTCTTTTTGGGCGAGAATTTCGGGGCCAATTCCTACGGTGGCGGCCTGACCTATGGGCGGACTTTGCTCGGCGGCAATTTTAACGCAGCGGCGATCGCCACCGACAACACCCTTAGTACTTCGAGCCTCAACACATTCGGCTTTAGCGGCACGGTCAACTTCAATCGCCGCTTCGACGGGTGGGTGGTGGGAGGAGCTTTCACCTATGCGCAAAACGTGCAGACCCTGTTGGTGACCTACATGAACTCCACTTACGGCTACTCGGGCAACCTCAGGCGCCGCTGGGGTAAGTTTGCCTGGAGCGCGGGCGGCGGGGTCAACAAGACCGGCTTGACCGAGCAGCCCGGAGTAAAAAATAGCAGCGCGAGTTTCAACAGCGCCATGTCCTATTCGCGCTGGATCGCCGTCACCGGCTCGTATGGGAAATCGAGCGGAAACGCGATCGCGACCGGCGCCGGGTTGGCCCCTGTCCCATTACCGCCCATCGTGCCTTCCGGCGATCTTATTCTTTTTGGCGGCAAGAGTTATTCGTTGGGCCTGAGCAGTAATCCGATGCGCAGGCTCACCATTGGATCGAGCTTCGCCAAGGCCAACAGCAACACTAATCTGGCTGGGACCGCGTCCTCGAACGACACGGAGGAGTTCAATACCCTTTTTCAGTATCAATTCCGTAAAATGTACTTGACGGGTGGATACAGCAGGCTGGTGCAGGGCTTTAGCGCGTCAGCGACCGCCCCGGAGAAGGTATCGTCGTTCTATGTCGGAGTCACCAGATGGTTCAATTTTTTCTAGTACCGTGACCGTGTGATGATTACGGCGTGGAAAACGAGTAGCGCCGGCATCTTGCCGGCTGTCCCGAGGGCGTCTCGCCCTCGTCGCGGCGGGCGAAGACGCCCGCCGGACAGCCGCCGGGACGGCGGCGCTACGCTTAGTAATCAAGCGGTACAAATCACGCGGTCACAGTACTAGCTTGTGGAAAGCGTGGAAAGCGGTAACTAAGATGCGGATGCGAGGCGCGCTCAAGCTGGGTCCGGTCATGGTTCCGATGAGGCTGGTTCCCTTAAAGCTGGCCCCGTTGACGCTGCTTCTGCTGCTGCCGCTCGCGATTCCAGCCTGGGCTTCGCGCAAGCCGCCCAATTCCGATTTCAATCTCAAAGACCCCGGCCCTCCCGAACTCTTGCTCGAGGGCGGCCGCAAACTGGCCTACGAGCGCAGCTTCGGCTCCCAACGCGAAGTCAAGCCGAAACGCGGCTTCTGGAACCGGCTCGTGGATATCGTGGCCGGCGAGCCCGAGTTCCGCAATCTCGTCCGCCCCTACAGCATTGCCGCCGATTCCCGCGGGCGCATTATCGTCACCGATCCTGGCGCCGCCGGCGTCCACATTTTCGATTTCGCACAACAGAAGTACAAATTCATCCAACGCCGCGACAAATCCAAAGACGCCATGCTGGGGCCGCAGTGCGTCGCCGTCGATGCCCAGGACAACATCTACGTCACGGATTCGGAGACAGGCAAGATTTTCGTGTTCAACTCCGACGGAAAATATCAGCGGGCCATCGGCAGCTTGAAGGGCGGTGAAGGTTATTTCAAGCGGCCCACCGGGATCGCCGTCGACTCCGCCGCACAACGTATCTACGTCACCGACACCCTGCGCAACCAAGTCTTCACCATGGACATGCAGGGCAGCATCCTGCAGACCATCGGAAAAAATGGCGACGGCGACGCCGAATTCAATTTCCCAACCGAGCTGCGGCTCGACGGCCAGCGCCTCATGGTCGTGGACGCGATGAACTTCCGCATCCAGGTGCTCGACCGCTCTGGACGCTTCGGCTACGCCATCGGAAAAATCGGCGACGGCACTGGCGCCATGTTCCGGCCGAAAGGTATCGGCGTCGATTCCGAGGGCGATCTCTACGTCGTCGACGGTCTGTGGGGAGTGGTGCAGGTATTCAATCGCCAGGGCGATCTCTTGTATTATTTCGGCGGCAGGGGCACGCGCGCCGGCGAGTTCCAGTTGCCGGCGGGGTTGTTCATCGACCGCGACGACCGCATTTTCGTGGTCGACTCCTATAACCGCCGCATCCAGGTATTTCATTATTTTGGCTTGAAGAAACCGGCCCAGGAAGGAATGGATTGAGGCCCAAGTACTTTTCCGTGTGCCTGACGATCGTGCTGACCGGAGGGCCCCTCCTGGCTCAGGTCACGAGCGACGTTATCGGCATGCACGATCTCGGTCCGGGAAGCAAGTCTCCCATCACCGGCGCCCGTCCCGATTTCTGCATGTATTGCCACGAGCCCCACTCCGGCCTCGGCGGACGCATGCCGCTCTGGAACCAGAAACTCACCGTCCAAACCTACAGTTTGTACACCAGCGATACGGAGAAAAACCGGGGCGCCCAGCCGCTAATGGGGGCCGACAGCAATCTCTGCCTCTCCTGTCATGACGGAACCGTCGCGCCGGGAACTACGGTGGCTTATGGCCAAGTCACCATGTCGGGATCGATGTACAGTTACGATGTATTTGGCAGCAACCTCCAGCCGTCCCACCCGTTCTCCCTGGCCTTGCCCTTGAAAGACAACATCGATCTGATCGCATCCTTGGCCGCGAAAGGCGTCACCGGAGACTCCACCGGCGCCGTCCACCTCGTCAAGGGCAACATTGAGTGCACATCCTGCCACAACGCTCATGTGCAGGCGAAGGACTTGATCTCGCAAAATTTTCTGGTCCGCAACAGTTCGAGCGGCCAGATGTGCCTGGCCTGCCACGATCCCACCCGCCAGATGGCTGGCAAGGTGAACCCGATTGCCAATTGGGCCACCAGCGCCCATGCTCTCGCTCAGAACAAGATTTCTTCCCAAGCGAATGTCGGCAGCTACACCACGGTGGCGACGGACGCGTGCCTTTCCTGCCACACCCCGCACAATGCCCAAGGCCCGGCCCGGCTGCTGCGCGGGCCCAATGAACAGGATTGCATGGCCTGCCACAATGGAGGCACGAACATCTCGCCCGCCCCGCCCAGCGTCTTCGCCGAGTACGCCGCTCCCAAGGTTGGCCATCCCTTCCCCACCACCACCAATCCGCATGACGCCGCCGAGAGCGTGCTCCTGAACAACAACCGCCATGCTACCTGCGTCGACTGCCACAACGGACATGGCTCCGCCCAAGTGGGCGTGTTTCCCTTGCCTCCTCTTATCCGCGTTTCTCAAAAGGACGTTGCCGGAATCCGCGCCTCCGACGGCGCCACCGTGGTCGACCCCGCGGTCGATCAATATGAAAACTGCTTCCGTTGCCACGGAACCAGCTCCGGAAAAGCGGTCCTGCCCATCTACGGTTACCTCCCGGTGCGGGCCGTCTCGGCCGGCGATCCCTTGAACGTCATTCTGCAATTCAGTGTCAGCTCGGGTTCGAGCCATCCCGTCACCCACCCCAGCAACAGTTCCCTGCCCCAGCCGAGCCTGCTGACCAATATGTTGCAGCTCGATGGCATGACGCCAGGGCGCGCCATGGAAACGCGGATTTTCTGCACCGACTGCCACAACAGCGACGACAATCGCGAATTCGGAGGCACTGGCCCCAACGGCCCGCATGGTTCCAAGTGGACCCACATTCTGGAACGCCGCTACGAATTCAGCCAGACGGTGGCGCCGGGCCAGCTCATTACGAATCTGTTTCTCAACCCCGATCTCAGCGTCAACGGGCCTTACGCGCTATGCGGAAAATGCCACAGCCTGAGCAATATCATGACGAACGCCACCTTCAAGCAACATCGGAGCCATATCGACGCCGGCTTTACCTGTTCGGTATGTCACAGCGCACACGGCATGGGAGGCGTCAATCCAAATATTAGCGGCCAGCGCATGGTGAATTTCGACGTCAACGTGGTTGCCCCGAATGGAGCTTCACCCATCTCCTACAACCGGCCGGCCAATACTTGCGTACTGCTATGTCACGAGACCGCGCATAACTCAAACGGCTCGGTGGGGAACGCTCCGTCGCATCCAACTCCGAAAAGCCCAGTAGCGAGATAGTAAGTTGTTGTAGAAAGTAATGCCTAATAGCCCGTCGTGTAAGTCCAATTCGTATCATGGCACGCCTTTAGCAACATGTAGTGAAAGTCAGTTTCGTATCAGGGTATGCCTTCAGGCATACCGTAAGTGCTGTGTTACGAATGCGCCTTTAGGCGCTGCGGGCGGTATTTAGAGTTTTACCACGGGATACTAGTCTAGACTTACCTTGGTCCTGGCTGGAACCCGGGTCTCGACTTCCGCCGCTTGCTCGCCCGCTGCGCCCGCTTCGTGGTATTCGGCGTCTTGATTTACCGCCCAAACGTCATACTTCCGCTCGCCCGCTAGAATGTTCTTCGCGGTAAGCATTGCCGTCATCATGGCGTGGTCCTGGTTGTTGTACTTATGCATGCCATTGCGGCCAACCAGGTGAAGCGTGGGAAAGTTTTCATCGAGGGCTTTCCGGATCGTATCAACATGCCCCTGATAAGCGTCGTCATAAACCGGATATGCCTTCGGCTGCCGGATGACGCAGCCATCGGCCACATCCGCGCTGGCGGCGAGATTTACTTTTTGAATTTCCACCTTGGCCAGTTCGATCAGTTCGCGGTCGCTCGTGGTCCAGAGCCCATCGCCCTCGATGCAAAAATATTCCAGGCCATAAGAGCAATAGCCGGTATCGGGAACCATCTCCGGCGACCACGACTTATAATTTTGCACGCGGCTAACCTGCACGCTGGGATCGTGGATGTAAATCCAGTTATCGGAGAAACGGCCGCGGTCATGCACGATCAGCCCAACAGTTAGAAAGTCGCGATACCGCAATGCGCGCGCCGCCCGCAGAGCGGCTTCGGGAAGCTGCGGCGAAATCTGCGCCACCAGCTCCCGGATAGGCATGGATGAAATCAAGTGTTCGGCGCAATATTCTTCCATCTCACCGTTGGCGCTGCGCGCCGTCACGATCCAGAAATTGCTGGCGGAGTCGAAGCGGCAGCCAACTACTCTGCGCCCCATCATCACTTCCCCGCCCAGCTTGCGGACTTTTTCCGCGCACGCCTCCCACATCATTCCCGGCCCCAGTCGCGGATAGCGGAAGGTGTCGATCAGCGTCTTCACCACCTGCTTGCGGTCGCTATCTTGGGACTTGGATTGGGACTTTCGCTTGGCGAAAAGCGCGTGCTTGATGGCCGAACCGAGCGACAGTCCTTTGATCCGCTGCGCCGCCCAATCCGCGGAAATTTCGCTGCAACTCATCCCCCACACTTTCTCGGTGTAAGTCTTAAAGAAGATACGGAACAAGCGCTTGCCAAACTGGTTAGTGACCCAATCTTCAAACGTCTTAGGGTTGTGCGTGGGATGAAGGCGCGCCGCCAAAAACGAAAGTACGCAAAGCGCCGACTCGATCAATCCGAGCTTCCACAGCGCCTCAAACGGTTTCAAAGGATAAGTATAGAACTGGCCACGGTAATAAATGCGCGACGAACGCGGACGGTCGAGCATATCTTCGCCGGCTATCTCGGTCCAAAGATCTTCCACCTCGCGCGACTTGGAAAAAAAGCGGTGCCCGCCAATATCGAAACGGAAATTGTTATAGTTAACGGTGCGAGAGATTCCGCCAACATATTCGGGGTCGCTCTCCAAGATAACAACCGGAGCACGCTGCTTCGACAGTTCGTAGGCCGCAGTCAGTCCCGCCGGTCCGGCGCCGATAATTGCGGCCTTGAAGATCGCTCGTTCCATGCTGTTCGCTTGATGAGCGGATTACGGCAACGGTTTCGCCGGCGTGCCCGGTTTGACGCCCATGTGCTTCTTCGCCTGCGCCATCAGTTCCAGGACCTTGTCTTTGCCCGCATAATTTGGATTCGTATCCAATAACTTCTGCCACGTGGCCAGAGCTTTGTCGATGTCCATCTTACTCTGCCACTCCACGACACCCAGATTGAATAACGTGTTGGGCTTGTTCGGTTCGTAAGTAAGCGATTTCTGGAATTCCGCGATGGCGGTATCGGCGTTGCCCATGTACCAATACGCCGTCGCCATATCGGTGCGAACGCCCGTGTTAGCGGGCTCGACCTTCAGCGCCCGCTGATAGTATTCGATGGCCACGGGAAATTGCTGCGCGTCGTAATAGATGTTTCCGATGTTCTCCAGAAGTTCGGCGTTCGCGGGGTCCGCCTTGAGCTTCTCGATCAACGGCGCAGCTTGCGTGTCCGCCATTTTCTGCATCTGGGCCAGAGTTGGCGCCGAAGCCGGAGTTTGTCCGCTGGCGTCTGCGCCCGCCACAGCCGCTGCCGATGCGCCCGCCGTCTCCGCCGTAGCAACCGCCGGACTCTCAGACCCGCGAATGAACCACCCGCCGGCGATTCCCACCAACAAGCAGATGACCGCCAACACATACGCCTGCACGCTTGTCCATTGCTCGTTGGAATTGGAATTGGAGTTGACGTTAGATTTAGAAGTCGACGCCGCTCGATTTGTATCCGTCATTGTTCAGCACTCCTTTGCATCATTGAGCCATTGAATGATTGAATCGTTTGGTCATTGAATCGACAATTCATTATCCCAATGATTCAATGTCTCAATGACTCAATGATTCGGCTAGTTCTTCCCTGCATCTGCACATCGGCCATCAGCTTCTGCACCTCGGCTTTGCGCTCCGCGCTCAATTGCGGATTCGACTTCAGCAACTCCCGCCAAGCCGCTACCGCTCCCTTGCCGTCCTGTTTTCCCTGCCACTTGATCGTGCCGAGATTGAACAGCGAGTTCGCATCCTTCGGATCATAGCGCAACGCCTGCTGTAGCTGGCCAATCGCTCCATCCACATCGCCGTTGTAGTACAGGCACGAAGCCATCTCCGTGCGAATGGCAACGTTCTTCGGATCGCCCTGCAACGCTCTGTCGTAGTAGCCTGCCGCTTCCTTGAACTGGTGGGTCGCCTTGTAGAGGTTTCCGATTTGCATCAGCAGATCGCTGTTTTTCGGATCGGTCTTCAGCTTTTCAATCAGCGGCGCCGCCTTCGTGTCGGCCATCTTCTTCATCTCTTCCAGGCTGGGCATTTGTCCGCCCATAGCGCCTGCGGCAGCCGGCGGCTGGACATTACTGGCCTGAGAAGCGGACGCTGGTGGCGCCGGCGATTGCGATCCGCGGAAAAAATATCCCACCGCCAGCCCCACCACCAGGCAGATGACCGCCATCGCGTAGACCTGCTGCGCCTGCCAGGCTGCCGAAACAGCAGGGCTTTCCCCTTGTTCCCCTGTGCCCTCTGTGGCGAGTGCTTTTCCCCGTTCCTTTGTCATGCCAATTCCCCCATGATCGCAATTGCGCTGGAAGCTGGGCGTTCGCCGGTGTCGATCGGAACTTAGCGTGCCGGGGGCTGGCCCACCCTTTCATGCATTTCAACTCCCGGGGTGCCCCGTCCTTGTGTCTGCGTTCTTTGCAGACACAGGACGGGGGTTTTGACTTCCTGTCCCCGCCGGTAAGGTTCCCCAGAGCCTGCCCTGAGCTTGTCGAAGGCTTCGCGCCCTTCTTTTGGGCGCTAACCTGGGAGTAGGACTCACCTTACACTAGCCCGGAAAATGCCATAGGTAAAGTCACTGGTGCCTCCGTGTACCCCCGTGTACCCTGTGGTTCAAGGTTTTCGATGGTATTGAATCGGTGTTTCCTTCGCGCATTTTCAGGGTCGCCGTAATCTCATCTTTCGCCCTGCCCACTGCGCTTTTCGTCGGTGATGGCCAGTGGCTCCCCATGTCCCCCGTCACTCCACAGCGAAAACGCTACGGAATGCTTGACAACCAGAGCTATAATAGAAACAAAGGTCGCAGCCCAGGCCGCCGCCTAATAATTACTAAGTTATTTGAAATCTAGACTTTGCAAGACAAATGCAGGCAACTCCTTGATCCTAAAGACCAAAATTTCGACGGTCGCCAACAACTCCTTTGTTTTGAAGATTATACCTTTAACTCCTTTGAGATGAATACTTTAGCAAGATAGGGTAGGGGGGTACCAACCAATCCAAACCCGCTTCTGTAAACTATCCAAAAAAATAGCTGTTTTCGGCCCACATGACCAATCGGTCGGTGACGGAGATCACACACCGCTGCGGGAAAGGACGCACTTTCAGCCGAAATCCCGTCCCAAGACCACATCGATCCACTTCGCACAAAATCAATACAAACCGTGTAGCTTGTTACACTTACGCGTTTTCCACAACAGTCTTTTCCGGATCGGGAAGAGTGGCCAAGGACTTGCCGAAACTAACCGGTTACGGAGGCGGTAAATGCCCACGCAGATTGCCTACAATACCCCAAAACTTGTGCTGGTAGACAAAACCTTTTTCGGTCTCCCAGAAGCCGCTGTCGATGCCATCGAGCAAGCGGCCCTCACCACCGACTACCCCACCGGCGCGGTCCTCTTCGCGGAAGCACAAACCGCCCGCGGCATCTTCATCGTGCGCCGTGGCCGGGTCAAACTTTCCATCTGTGGCAGCGACGGCCGCACTCTGATTCTGCGCATTGTCGACGCCGGTTGCCCCTTGGGAGTTGCCGCCGTTATTTCCGGCCTTAAATATGAAGCCACGGCCGAGACCCAGGAGCCCAGCGAGATCAGCTTCCTCCGCCACAGCGATCTGCTCCGCCTCATGCGCCTCCACGGCGAGATCGCCCTCTGGGCCACGCAACACATCGCCGAAGATTACGCCACCACTTGCCGCGAAATCCGCGACCTCATCCTCTCCGACTCCGCCAGCGAAAAGCTCGCTCGCCTCCTCGTCGGATGGCTCGATCAGAACACCGCCTCGAAATTCCCCAGCCACGTCAAGCTGTCTTTGACCCACGAAGAAATCGGCCAGATGATCGGCTCTTCCCGTGAAACCGTCAGCCGCTTGCTCGCCGGCTTCAAAAAACAGCGCATCATCGAGCAAAACGGCTCGACCCTGGTAATCCCCAATCGCCTGGCGTTGGAGTCGCTGATCACCGCGTAATACGGTAACAAAGTAACAGTTCAAAGTGACAGTTCTAAGGAGCGGAGTGGACGGGCACTGACGCCCGTCCACCCCACTCTTCGTCCTACCAAACCTCACATCTCTTACCCTCCGGCCTCACCATGGGCGCGTCGCTCTTACAGCTCCACGCTTTCTGAAACTCCGGCAGATTCGAGAGCGGCCCGATTACGCGGAATTTGGCCACGGGATGTGGATCGGATTGCAACATCAAGCGCTGCTCCTCGATGCGCGTCTCGTCGCCGCGAAATTGTCCCCAAGCAATGAAGAACTGCTGCTCGGGCGTGAATCCGTCGATATCGGCGGGTCGCGGCTTCCCTTCGAGCGACTTCTCGTAGGCAAGATAAGCGATCTTGGCTCCGCCCAGATCTCCAATGCTCTCGCCCAGCACCAGCTTGCCGTTGTGGTGCACGCCTTCCTCGATGAAGTAGTGGTCGAACTGGTCGACGACACACGCCCCACGCGCCTGGAAGTTCTTCAAGTCCGCGTCCGTCCACCAGTTGCGCAGGCGTCCGATGTAGTCGTACTGCGCGCCTTGATCGTCGAAGCCATGCGAGATCTCATGGCCGATCACCACTCCGATCGCGCCGTAGTTCACCGCATCCACCGCGTTCAGGTAGAAGGCCGGCGGTTGCAGAATTCCCGCCGGAAACACGATCTCATTCTGCAGCGGGTTGTAGTAAGCGTCCGATGTCGGCGGCGTCATTCCCCAACGCCCGCGGTCCACGGGCTTTCCAATCGTCAGCCGGTCGTCCTGCTCCATAAACTTCCGCCCCGCAATCGCGTCTTCAAAAAACGCATCGCGCCGTATCTCGACATGGCTGTAATCCTTCCATTTGTCGGGATAGCCAATCTTGGGATTGAAGGTGGCAATCTTTGCCATTGCCTTCTCTTTAGTGTCGTCGCTCATCCACGGCCGGCTCAGGATGTCGTCGCGCATGGCCGCCAAAAGATTGCGCACCAGTTCCTGCATGCGCGCCTTGGCTTCGGGCGGAAAATATTTCTCCACGTACTTCTTGCCCAGCGCCTCGCCTAAGAGCTGGTCCGCCGACTCGGCGCAACGCTTCCAACGCGGCTTCATTTCGGTTGCGCCGCTCAGATATTTTTCGTAGAAGGCGAAATCCTCCTCCACAAAGGGAGCGGACAAATAACTCGCTGTCGAATTCAGCAGGTGCCACTTGAGATAAATTTTCCAGTCCGCCAGCGGGGTTTGTTGCACTTGCCGGTCGACTTCCTGCATGAACTTGGGCTGGTCCACATTCAGGTCTACATCCATGGGCAACTGCTTGTGCTTGAAATACTCCACCCAGTCGATATGCGGTGCCATCGCCTGGAGCTGCGCGAAAGTGGTGTTGTGGTCGGTCGCCACCGGATCGCGCAGGGCAACGTTGTCGAGCGAGGCTTCGGCCAGCTTGGTTTCCATTTGCATGACCGTCTGGGCCGCGCCGCCAGCCGTCTTCTCGTCCCATCCCGCCAGTTTGAACATGGCGGCGATGTGCGCGACGTACTTTTCGCGCGCTTCCTTGAATCGCGCTTCCGGCTTGAGATAGTAGTCGCGATCGGGTAGCGCCAGTCCGCTCGCGCCGATATTGGCCAACACCCACGAGGGTCTATGCGGGTCCTGCTGGCCGCCGAGGCCGAACGGATCGACTACGAGAATATCGTGCATGTCGGCCAAAACGCGCAGCAGCGCGGCCATGTCGGGAGCGCCATCGATTTTCGCGAACCACGGTTTCAGCGGTTCCAGGCCGCGGGCGTTCACCCGCGCCTCATTCATGCAGGCGCCATAATAGTCGCCAATGATCTGCTCGTTGCTACCCTTGGCCGCGTTCTTGTCGGCCGCGGCCGCTTCCAGGATCTCGCGCAACTTGTCTTTCGACGTTTCTCCCGCTTCCCAGCGTTTGCTCCAGCGCGGCATCGACGCCGGGATGGGATGGTTGGCCCGCCATGTGCCGTTGGCGAATTCGTAGAAATCGTTACACGGCTCCGCCTTGCGATCGAGATCGGTGACGTCGATGCCGTGCAAGGTTGAAGTTGATGTCTGCGAAAACATTGGTTGCGACATCGGAAGTGCAGCCAAAAGCAATGTAAAAAACAGCCGTTTCAACATGCGCATGTGCTCTCTCCAGAACATGATTAGGGAAACTCTGATTAAGTCGGTTCATGGAGTGTTTTGAAAGGGCATGGCTTCAGCCATGCCGTCAGAAACCGCGACACAAGCGGCTTTAGCCGCTGAGGGCCGCACTCTCAACCCATCCCGTACAGTCAGCGAAAACTTAATCGGAGTTTCCTTAGAGTGAATTCTTCGCGGCAGCCATTCTAGATCAGTCCAAGGACGTGTGTCTGTGGCGTTAGACGTCCGGGACCTCGCTTGGTGACCGTTGCCCGGCATATCCTTCTCACCAACAACGGCGGGCGGCGCGTGTCTCCGCCGCGACAAAAAAATAACGAAGTGGGTGCCCCACATCTCGCGGTTTTCGAGATGTGGGGCGCAGGTGCCGGAGTGACCTCCTGCTTTTTTTGGCGGGCCGGTCCCGCTTAAGGAACCTCTGATTAAGTTCGCTCCCGAAGAGTTTTGAAAGGGCACGGCTTTATAGGCTGCGGAAAAACTCTGATTCATGCAGGTTTTCGGGAAGGGCACGAGTTTACTCGTGCCGTAAGTCGTTGAGAATATGTTCGCGCTTTAGAGCATTTCTCGCTTTGCTGTAGAGGGAAGGCACGAACGGGAAGGGCACGAGTTTACTCGTGCCGCTTAGGCTATAACGGATAGCGGCTTTAGCCGCTGGGGGTGCGCACTCTACACCATCACGCGAACCGCTTTAGCGCCTGTGGTGGCCTTTTTGCATTGGTGATGACTTTTTCCGCAGTCTGTTTAGCCGCTGAGGGCCGTACCTTCAAATCACTTCGCCTCCCTTTTGGGAGTCTTGTTCAGAGTTTCCTTAACTCTTCGCCGGTGGCTCGTCGCTTGGATCGCCGCCGCTTCCCTTCTCGTCATCGTAATCGGAAGGCTCTTTGGGCAACTCGACCAGATGCGCCCGTTCCAGCGCGCGTAAATACTCCGGACGGGAATGCCGGTAGTGGTCGGCGGAAGCCTTGCCGTCGATCCACGCCGTGTCCATCGGATAAACGAGCGGATCGAAGATCGTCATGTAGAAGTGCCAAATCAAAATCGAGAAGGTCGCGAGCAGCGCTTCGTAATAATGCACGGCCGTGGCCGCATCCGTTACCCACTTCGGAAAATAACGCAGCGTGTAATTGTTAAACCACAACAGGCAGCCGGAGACTGTCATCACCACCGTTCCCCACAGGAACGCCCAGTATTCCATCTTCTCCGCGTAATTGAATTTTCCGAAGCGCGGTTCGATCTTAGTAAGTCCAAGATTGTAAGTAATAACTTGCACAAGATCGGTCGCGTCCTTGATTTGCGGCATCATCGCTTTCAGAAACAAGCGGTCGCGCCGGACCAAGGCAAGGTGGACCACATGGTAAATCGTGGAAGCGACAAGCACGACTGCCGCGCTGCGATGCACCAACCCGCGAAAGGCGAAGTGGCCTTCCCCGAGTAACAGCGGATACGCCCACCATTCCTCGGGATACTTCAGCGCGAAGCCTGTGATAACCAGTGTCGGGAAACTCAGAACCACGCCCCAGTGGGCGATGCGAAAGTTGCGGTTCATTCGCAACACTCGCGCCCCGGTCTCGTGCCGCGGCTGCCGGCGGATGAGTTTCGACAGAAAGTCCAGCAGGTTATGCAGAATCATGAAGCCCAGCGTCATCGGGATCAGGCTCAAGTAAGTCCAACGGACCCACTTCACGACCGGATGCGCGGCGCCGGTCGCGGTCCGCACATGCACCGGCCCGATGACGAAATGACCGCCCGCTCCGGCATGACAATTTCCGCAGGTCTTCGGAAGGTTTGCCGCGTTCACGGTGGAGCGCGGGTCGGACGACGGAAAAATATTGTGCACACCATGGCAGGAAGCGCAATTGGCGACACTTTGCGATCCGCCTCGCGAGGCCAGACCGTGGTAACTATCGGCATAGGATGGCACGCGGTCGGCGGGCAGATTGTAACGCAACTCCAGGCGTTCATCGCTGTGGCAACGCCCGCAAGTGGCGATGGAAACGCGCGCCGAGTTCACCAGCGATCCCTGCTCTTTCGGCCCCAGGATCAAGTGCTCGCCGTGGCAGTCGCTGCACACCGGAGCGGCAGCCACGCGTCCGTTCATGGCTTGACCGTGCACGCTTTCGAGATAGGTCTTACTTATGTCCTTGTGGCACTGTCCACAGGTCGTTGGAATATTCCAGTGGTTGACCTTGGAACGCGGGTCTTGCGAAGGCAGAATGCCGTGGCTGCCGTGACAATCGGAGCAGGTTGCGGCAGCCTCGTTGCCCTTCGCCTGCGCTCGTCCATGCACACTTTGCCGATAAAGTTCCACGGGATGCGCGAAGGGAATCTTGTGCCGCGCGAGAAATTGCGGGTCGCTGTGGCAGGAGGCGCAGGTATCGGGCAAAGTTTTCTTGGCGACCCGCGAGTTCGGATCGCTCGATACCGGAATCTCATGCACCGGCCCATGGCAAGACAGGCAGGTCGGCGCATACGGATCGCCCGCCGCTCCCGCTTGTCCGTGAATACTCTGCCGGAATTCCTTCACTTCATCGGCATGGCATTGGGCGCACTTGGCGGGCACCATCGGGGCTGCGGCCGCCACCTCGTGCGCATTGCCGTGGCAGGATTGGCAGCCGACGCCGGCCGTGCCGTGCACGCTGGCTGGCGCGCGCGATGCCTCGTCCGCGTGGCAGGAGGAGCATTCCACCTTCGCAACTTTTTCGGGATGCGGAAAATCCTTGATGGTGGTGTGGCAATCGCTGCAACCCAAAATTCCGTGGACGCTGGCCGCATGTCTGGCGGGATCGACGGAAATGCTATTGCCGTTGGCCGACGTCATTCCCGCCTGGCCATGGCACGCCAAACATTCCTGGTCCTTATTATTGTTATTGGCGGGCGAGGCCGAAGCCAATGCCGGAGCCAAAGCCAATACCAAGCAGACCAAAGCAACCCGAGTCACACGCATTTCTACACTCTTCTCCTAAATTTCAACTCTAAGGAAGCTCTGATTAAGTCTGTTCATGAAGAGTTTTGAAAGGGCATGGCTTCAGCCATGCCGTCAGAATCCACGACACAAGCGGCTTTAGCCGCTGAGGGCCGCGCTCTCAACCCATCCCGTCTCGCCAGTGAAGACTTAATCGGAGTTTCCCCAATTCGTCCCTACCGGTACGCAAACAACATCGCATAGATGATCCACAGCACAATGCTGAAACCCACCGCCAGCGCTACCCAGGCAAAGGCCCGAATCGCGCGAGTGACAATCGCCGGATACGCCTCCTCCATTTGTTCCTCCAGCTTCCCGCTGGCCACCAGCGCTTCGTACTCTCTCGGCTTGTCCCTTTTCAATTCTTCCAGCGCCATGCGTCCGGTGAATACCGTGATGTCCATGGGAAACTTTTCCGGCCGCAGGTGGGTATTGAAGAAATGCACGGTAAAGATGAAACCCGTGGCCAGCAGCGCCTCGTCGCTGTGAATAATGGTCGCGACGTTGAGGAACGACCCCGGCAAAAACCGCGTGAAGAACACCGGGAACCACAGCGTGAGACCGGTCGAACCGATCACCGCAATCCCCCAAAACACCGCGAAATAGTCGAACTTTTCCCAGTACGTCCAGCGGCCATAAGCAGGCCGCTCGCCCCTCCCCACAAACCACTTCAGCGTGGCCACCAGTTCAACCCAATCCCTTCGATTGGGGACCATGCTGCCCGGACCCAACACCAGCGCGCGCCACGAACCGAACTCCCTTTTCTTCAGCCGGTATAGATCCACCAGATGGGTTATAAAAACTCCGAACATCACAACGGCGGCGCTGCGGTGAATGTAGCCCGCGCTCTCGAATCCTCCGAACAGATGCGAAAGCACGGCGGCCCATTTCGTGTAAGAGAACTTCAGCGTCAGCCCCGTCAGCGCCAGACTGATAAAGCTCACGATCATGCAAATGTGCAGGATCCGCTGCAGCCGGGTGAACCGCACAAACTGGCGTTCGGCAACTTCGCGGTCAGGCATCGGCGCTCTCCTTGGCGGGCGGAGTTTCAGCGCTCGCGGCGGCTTTCGCTTCAGCGGCGCGCAACTCCCGGCGCATCTGGAAAGCTCGCGGCAGCCAGAGCAGCGTATGCAGCCCACTGACCACGAATGTTCCCAGCAGCAGTCCGGTCATGCCCCAGAAGGTGTAGAACACGAACGGATACTTTTTCGGATCGTGGTGTGTGGCGTGCGTCAGGTAACCGGCGAAGCGCCGCGTCGCGCCCGCATGGCATTTCTGGCAGGTCGCGGCCACGTTGGCCCGGCTAAGGTGCGAGCGTGGGTCCGTCACTCGCAGCACATCGTGCGACCCATGGCAGTCATAGCACTTCGCCGCCTTCGTGTACCCCAGCCGCGAAACCTTCCCGTGATAGGTGTCGAAATAAGTCTTGGCAATCTCCTCGTGGCAGCGTCCGCACGTGCCCATGATGTCGAGCCGGAAATTGTCCTCATCCGTGCGCCGAATGGCATGAGCGGTGTGGCAATCGTTGCAAATCGGAAGTTCCTTGGCGGACCCGCTCACCCCTTTGGCGTGAATGCTGTTCTCGAACTGCTCCTCAATGCCGTGGTGGCACCGTCCGCACGTGGCCGGCACGTTGGCCGCGCTGACACTCGATTGCGGATCGCTTCGGGGAAGAATGTGGTGGGCGGTGTGGCAACTGGTGCAAGTCGCGGTCACCGTCAAGCCGTTCTTCAGCAGCGTTCCGTGAATGCTCTCCGTATAGTTCGCGATGATTTCGTGCTGCCTCCCGGTGTAGCGCATCGCGGCCTTCTGGCCCTCGCGGTGGCAGCGCGCGCAAAGCCCGGGAACATTGGTCGCAAACGTCGCCGACTCTGGGTCTTGTTTGCCGAGGATTCCATGCGTGCCGTGGCATTCCTTGCAGCTCGGAGCGTTCGCATCGTTCTTGCCCGTAAGTTGTCCATGAATGCTGGTCGCGTACAGCTTGCCAATTTCATCGTGGCAGGAGGTGCAATCGACTCCGCGCGTAATTGTCTCGCAAGGCCGCACCCGCGAGGCGTTTACCTCCGAGTGGCACTGGCTGCAGGCTTCTTTACTGTGGCGCGAATGGTTGACCTCGTTTACGTCGACGTACATGGATTTCCCGTCGCGCGCGCGCCTCAGTTTCTCGTCCGCGTGGCAGCGCATGCAGTCCGCATTGGCCATGCCCAGCTCATAGAAGACGTTCCTGATCTTATGCGGCTGATGGCAATCCACGCAGGCCGGCAGCACGTTGGCCTGTTTTTCCCACAGCTCGCCGCGAATGATCTTGCGGTGGACGCTCTCGATTAGCGAGTGGCATTTCGTGCAGGTCGCGGCAATGTTCTTGCGATTGATCGAGGATGCGGGGTCGGTATGCGGCAAGATCGAGTGCGCCGTGTGACATGTGGCGCAGGTCGGCGCCACCGATAGTCCCTTCTTCAGCAACGCCTCGCCGTGGATGCTCTCCGAATAGTTCTCCAGAATATTGTCCTGGGCAATGGTGCGATTGCGCGAAACCGGAGTTCCTTCTTGATGGCATTGCCCGCAAACGAAGGGAACTTTCAGTGGCGCCACCGCCGACCGCTGGTCTTTCACCGGAACGATGTCGTGGTTCCCGTGGCAATTCACACAGCGCGGCGCCAGCGGATCGCCGCGCGCAATCGCCTTACCGTGCAGCGACCGGGCATAGAGCTCTTGCTCGGCTGTGTGGCATGTGCCGCAGTTTACCCGGGCCGGCGTTTCGTGCGGAAAATCTTTTCCTTCCAGATCGGCGTGGCATCCCGTGCACCCGAAGCTGCCATGCACGGAAGCCGCAAATTTCTTCCCCTCCACAAACAGCGAAACCGTTCTGCCGGCGCGTGTCGTGGTCAGGCTCTTCTCGCCATGGCACGCCAGACATTCCGCTCCAGGCGCGTCGGCCGCGCGCGCCGGGCGTTCCGGAAGCGTTAGCGAAAAAGTTATCGCGAGGAACGCGAGCACAACTCCCCGAGCGGCGCCGCGCTTTCCTTTCCATCGCGCAATTTTCGTTTCAGCCATGTCAAACCTTCGACAATGCTTACTTCATGCCTATATCCGTAAGCACTTTCGGGTTGTCCTCCTGGACCGCCAGCAGGTTGTGGCAGGCGCTGCAATCGTTGGTGATGGTTTGTCCATCGGCGCTGGTATGGCTGCCGTCATGGCAGCGGAAGCAGCCCGGCGAATCGTTGTGGCCAATGTTATTCGGGTGCGTGCCCCAAGTTACACGCATGTTGGGAAAGACGTTGCGCAGGTAGATCCGCGCCACTTCCGCTCCCGCTTGCTCGACCAGCGCCCGCCGCGCCTGATAGATGGCCGGGTAATTCGCCTGGTAGAACTTACTAACTTCTATTGGAATGCTACGCTCTGCCGCATCGCGGGTTGGATAACTCGCCTTAAGGACCTCGACCGCCTTCTTTCTTATATATGGCAGGTCCGTACTAATAAGTCCGCGGGACATTTGCTTGTCCACGGCGTTTTCGGGTAAGTCGAAGGCATGAGTGGGCCGGTTATGGCAATCCACGCAATCCATCGTGCGGTGCTCTCCCTTGTCCAATTGTTCTTTGGTTGGCTTGGCGTCGGTGGAAATGTATTCGGTGGTCTTGCCCCGGTCGTCGGTGTAATCGACGACCGGAATGGTCTGGCGCGCGTCGTCGGTCGAAATGTAGCGGATGCGGGCGTTGTCGGCGAGGTGGTGCCCGTGGATGCCGACCGAACCGTTCCAGTCTTGTCCGCCCACTTTCAGCAGCAGCACGTCGGTTTGCGGCGTATTTTTTTCGTCGTCCTTATAACTAGTGTTGACCAGGAACTTATCTCCGGTAAAGCGTTGCGGCCAGTGGCACTGCTCGCAGGTTTCGCGCGCCGGGCGCAGATACTTTACCGGCGAAGGAATGGGCCGCGAATACGTGTGAAAGGTCACTGCGACCACCTGCCGCAGTCCGGAAAGCTTCGACTTCACAAACCACCCCGCTCCCGGCCCGATGTGGCACTCGACACAGGCCACACGCGAGTGTGGAGAATTCTGATAAGCCGTGTACTCGGGGTCCATCACGGTGTGGCAAGTCTTGCCGCAGAAAGTGGTCGAGTCCATGTACTCCACGCCGCGGTACGATGCCGTCCCCACAATGAGCAGATTAATTACCGTGGCCGCGGCCACATACTCCAAGGTCTGGCGCACCACGGGCAGTCCCAGGTCGATGGCGGGGAAAATCGAGGGCAGTGTCCCGAGCTGGCGCAGCCCCCGCCGCCGAAACCAAATGCCTACGGGAATCAGCAGCAAGCCGAATACAAAAACGCCGGGAAGAATCAGATAGACTAAAAGGCCGACATAAGGATGCGGCGGCCCTGGCAAAATAATGTCATAGAACCAGAAGGCGATGGTGGTGAGCGCCGTGCTCGTGGTGACCACGGCCCCCGTAAGGGTGATGGGATTCTGGCCCAGAAAATAGATGGGCTGCAACCGGCCTCGAAAGCGATCTCGCAGATTCATTGGACGCCGCCAGTCTCCTCGATATTCTATGCGCCGGCCGGCCGATCTGATTTCATAAGTCGGATCCAGCAGGCTGCGTAACACGCGTCTTCTGCGCCGGAGTGTCGCCGCAGCCTGTTAAGCCGGTCCCGTCCCAAGTACCGCGCCGCTATCAATTCCGAAAACCGCTCTGGACACACTCCGCAATTTGCCGCCGGATCATCCGCCGCGCTGGGCAATCCTAACTAATGTCGATGGCAAGAACCGGCCAGGACTATTTCTTCAGGGTACGGATGTACGCCACCAACCCCTTAACGTCTTCCGGCTTCAGACCCGCCGACGCCTTCATCTTGCCCTTGCCGTTCGTGATGATCTCCGTCATCTCCGCGTCGGTCATTTTCTGCACTTCGGCAGTCGTGAAGTCGTGAGCGCCCATGGTCTTCCCCACCTTCGATCCGGTCCCGTCGGCGCCGTGGCACATGGCGCATTTCGACTTATAGATGGTTTCGGCTCCGCCTTGCGCATTCGCCGGCAGGGAAAGGGTGAGAACAACAGCCAATGCTGTTGCGACGATCAGCATAGATATGTAAATTCTCTTCATCGGTAAGCTCCATTCGAGTCTTCGTTGGCGCCACATTCGTTGCGACGGCATTACAACTAGAATGCAGTCACAACCCGACATAGTGGACTGTTTGCGGACAAGGCGCTGTGATGCAAATCACATCCGCCTGTTAAATCATGTTTCTCGAAAACTAGAGCAGATTAATCTATGCTGTATACCGCTCGTGTGGAAGCACAGGGATTGACCGAGGAAAAGCTGGGTCCCCTTGTGCCCTCTGGTAATGCTCTTGTCCTACTGCATCGTCATCCGCCAAGCGCCGTACGCCCACACTACAGGCACCGCGAACAGCATGGCGTCGATGCGATCGAGCATGCCGCCGTGGCCAGGTAGAATCGTGCCGGAATCTTTCACTCCGGCGCCGCGCTTGATAAGCGACTCGACCAGGTCTCCCAACTGCGCCGCGAGGTTAACGGCGATCGACAATAGAATGATGGGGACGAGATGCGGTTGCTCTGCTCCCCACATGCCGTCGCGGCGCTCGATCAATCCAACCCGCAGCAGCGCGGCGCTGATTCCGGGCGCGTGCTGAAACCACACTACGCCAACGATCATGCTGGCCACGACCGATGCTATCGCGCCCTCCCAAGTCTTATTCGGACTGATCCGCGGCGACATGCGATGCCGCCCCAGCGACTTGCCAACGAAGTAAGCGAAGATGTCTCCCGCCCACACAGCTAGCAGCGTAAAGATCGTCCAGATCGCGCCCGCCGGTTGCTGACGGATCGCAACCAGCAGCGTCATCGGAATCGCAATGTACACAAAGGCAAACGCCGAAGCCGCCGCCGCCGGATAACCGCTGGCCAAATCGGCTCGCTTCATCATTGCCATGGTCAGGAAAACAAACGGCGCGAGCGCCGCCCCCAGCGCCGTTCCGTATAGAAGGGCCGTGGTTTCAACCAGCGGCGCACGATTCGTGGAAACGATAATCGCGAATACAAAGAAGAGTGCGACGAAAGCATACGTCGCCGCCCCCAGCGGTTGGACTCCATAGTGAACCGCCAGCTTCAGGAATTCGGCGATGGCCAGCACGGCGATCGCTCCGCACACCAAGGCCAGCACGTAAAGCGGCGCTCTCAGCACCAGCAATAAAACTATGGGAATCAGAACGACGGCGGTCGCGACGCGCTTAATCAACGCTTCGCCTCGGCGTGGACCCGATGCAGCGCAGACTGCGGATCGTGTCCGTTGTCCAGCCCCAATCCGCCGTAGCGGCGGTCGCGCTTCTGATATTCTTCGATGCCCTCGAGCAGTTGCACACCGCGGAAATCGGGCCACAACGTCGGCGTCACGTAGATCTCCGCATAAGCAAGCTGCCAGAGCAGGAAGTTGCTCAGCCGCATCTCGCCGCTGGTGCGAATCACTAAGTCGGGATCGGGCAGCCCGCGCGTATAGAGATGGTCGCTGATCGCCTGCTCATCGACTTCCATGTGACTGAGGCCGCCATTGCGCGAGGCAGCCTCCGCCAGCGAGCGGAACGCGTCCACGATCTCGCTGCGCGCGCTGTAATTCAGCGCCAGCGTCAGCACCATCCCGGTATTTTTCGACGTGGCCGTACTCGCTTCTTCCATCTCGCGCTGCACCGGCTCCGGCAGCTCATGCTGGCGCCCAATGTATTGCAAGCGGATATTGTTTTCGTTGTGCGTCTTGATTTCCGCTTTGAGATAGCGGCACAAAAGGCGCATCAGGAAATCGACTTCCGACTTCGGACGCTTCTTCCAGTTTTCCTCGGAGAAGGCATAGAGCGTCAGCGCCGGAATTCCGATACGGGCCGCAGTCTCGACCGTCGAACGCACGGCGGCAACGCCAGCGCGATGCCCCGCCACGCGCGGCATGTGCCGACGCCGGGCCCAGCGCCCGTTTCCGTCCATGATAATGGCGATATGTTGGGGAAGACGCGCCGGATCGAGCCGCAGATATACTTCGCTCTCCTTGCGCTCCATCCCCGCCGGAACCGTTTGTCGCAATTAGAACTCTCCGAGTCGAAGCTAACACACGAAATCCTGTGTATGCAATGCGGTGGAAGGGGCCGCGGGCCCATCGTGTAGAGTCGGCCACCGGCGTGCGTTTAGCCGCGGTTCACTCCATACGCCCTCAACACATCCCGCAGCGTAACCACACCTTCCAGCTTGTGCACATCGGCGCGATTCACCACCGGCAGGAGTTCGATGTGGTTCGCGCCCATGCGTTCGAGCGCCAAATCCATCCCGTGATCGGGATGGACGTGCGGAAAAACCGGCGACTCCGCCAGCTCGCCGAGCGTTGTGTCCGCGCCCTCCGCCAGTTCGCGCTCCAGCCGAGAAATGTCGATTACGCCGATCACGCCTCGCTCATCAGTCACTAGCCAGGTTCGGAACTCGCTCGCTCTCACTCGCTCTAACGCTTCCCGCACCGTCATCTCGGCCGGCAGCAACTGGCTCGCCGCCCGCATCACCTTTCTTACCTGACGCCGGCCCGAGCGTTGGCGCGTCTTCGCCGACGGCAAGTGGATGCCATCCTGCACAGCGAGCGCTTCGTAAATGGGCTCGCGCTGCAATCGCGAAGCGATGAACAGACTCACCAGATTCGCAATCATCAGCGGGACGATCACCGCGTAGTCCTGTGTCATCTCGAAGATCATCAAAACCGAAGTCATTGGAGCCCGCACAATCCCCGCGAAAACCGCGCCCATCCCGACCAGCGCGTAGGCGCCCGGCGTTGCCGTGTAAACGGGAAATAAATGATGCGCCACCGTTCCCACCGTGCCTCCCAGCATCGCGCCGATGAACAATGCGGGCCCGAAGATGCCGCCGGCGTTGCCTGAAGCATAACTGGTGGTAACCGCGATCAGTTTCAACACCACCAGCAACAGCATCATTTTGAACGCCATATTCCCGTTCAGCGCGTCGCCAACATAGCCATAACCAACGCCCAGCACTTGCGGCACAAACCAGCCGATCGCGCCGACCAGCAATCCTCCCGCCAGCGGTTGGAACCAGACTGTTTTCTTCGGGAACTTCAGAAATCGCGCCCTCATGCCCAGCAAAAGCTTGGTAAAGGCCACTGACACCACGCCGCCAGCCACGCCCAGCACCGCATAGACCGCGAACTCCGCCGGATGGTCAAGTTGATATTGCGGAACTTTGAAGAGCGGATGATTGCCCAGCAACATGCGCAGCACCATCCACGAAGTCGCCGACGCCAACACCACCGCGCCCATCACCGGCGCGTGCAGGTCGCCCATGATCTCTTCGAGCGCAAACAGCACCGCCGCCAGCGGCGTATTGAACGCGGCTGCAATGGCCGCCGCCGCTCCCACCGGAATCAAATTCTTGACTTGCTCCGAGCGCAATCCAACGAGCCGTCCGAGCACCGAAGCAATGCCCCCACCCACTTGCACCGACGGCCCTTCGCGGCCCAGCGGAATGCCGCTGGCCAGCGTTGCCGATGTGCAGAAGAATTTGCCCAGCACGGTGCGCAGCGAGATGCGCCCTTCGCGCGCAAACATAGCGGCTTTCGTTTGCGGCACGCCGCTGCCCCGCGCATAAGGAAAATAGCGATACAGCAAATAACCGACGCCAAGCGACCCCGCGACCGGAAACAACGCGCGCCGCCACGGCGCTCCGCCCACCGGATACAGCCGCATCCCCAAGCGTTCGGTCAGCAGAATGAAGGCAACCACCGCCAGCCCCGTCAGCGCGCCGATCACCAGCGCCAATACCAGAAAAATCTGGCTCTCGCGTTGCCGCAGTTCGGCCACGCGATTCAACAGCGAGACCTTCCACCAACTCATGCTCGTCGCCTGTACGCCTTCACTCATCTTTCGTGGATTGCCTTGTTATTGCGCCGTAGGTTGCGCGTTGCGCAGCGCCTCATCGAGCGGCTGGTTGCTGGGCACAGCTTGTTCCACAACGCGCCAGCCGTCGTCGTAGCCGCGAAATCCCACGGTCGAGCGGTAGCGCACTCCGCTGTCGTAAAGCGCCGCGCCCACCTGATTGATCGAGACCCAGCGCCAGATGAACTCGACGTCGGCGAAGTTGCCCGCCTTGCCGATCCCAGAAATGCCCAGCAGTTCGCGGCGCGCCACTTGTATCGCCATCGGGCCATTGTCCAGGCCATTGCCGGGAAGCGCGTTCGATATCAGCGGACGGATCGTGTCCACTCCGAGCGGCGTTAGCAGCACGTCCCAGCACGGCGGAGGCTCGACATCGGCGGGGCATTTCGCCTCGGTACCGAGGATCCATCCGCGGCGCTGCAACACCATCGAGTCGGGAGAACTGAAATCCTTATTGGAAACGATGCCGGTCCGCAGCCAAAACACTTGCGGCGCTTTGAATGTGTCCGAGGCCGAGATCAAATCGGCGGCGAGCCGGCGCGTCAGCAGATCGCGCGGAGAGCAGCCCAATGTAATCAAGAAGAACAACAAGATCGGGCACAACCAGCCCGCCAGCAATAATGATTTTGATGTGCGCATGAACGTCGATTATGGCCGTGAGAGGATTTTACCCAAAATCAAGCCCGCGGGGCCGAAAAGGCGAGGCCGCAATCTGGCCATCGAACTTTTTCGACCAACGGCCCGGGACCGGCGCGTGGCAGGCCGGGCAATCGCCCTGCGCGGTCAAAGCGTATTTTCGAATCGAATAACCGCGGCGCTCGATCAGCATTGCGCCGCACCGATGGCAGCGCGTATCTTCCAGACTCTCTACCTGCCCTGGAAGATTGCCCGCGTAAACATAGCGCAATCCAGCGTCACGGCCAATGGCGGCGGCGCGCAACAGAACTTCCGCGCGCGTATCGACGGGCGAAGTCATCTTGTAGTCCCGATGAAAAGCCGTGACATGCCACGGAATATCGGGCGAAACGCCGGCCACAAATGCGGCCAACTTCCGCAGTTCGTCGTCGCTGTCGTTGAAGCCGGGAACGAGTAACGTGACAATCTCCAGCCACACTCCCATTCTGTGCAGACTGCGAATAGTGTCGAGGATCGGCTGCAAGCGCCCGCCCAGTTGGCGATACTGGCGGTCGTTGAAACTTTTGAGGTCCACCTTGAAGAGATCGATCCAGGGCTGGAGAAACTCCAGCACCTGAGGAGTCGCGTTGCCATTCGATACAAACCCAGTCGTCAAACCCGCCTTGCGCGCTTCGCGAAAAATCGCAACCGCCCACTCGCTGGTAATCAGCGGTTCGTTATAGGTGCTGACCACAACTCGTGCGCCTTGGGCCAGCGCGTCTTTGACCAGCAGCGCCGCATCGGCCGCGAGCGGCGTCGACACGGCGCGCGGATCGCGCAGCGCCTGCGATGTGACCCAGTTCTGGCAATAGGCGCAGTGCAGATCGCAGCCCAGCATTCCAAAACTGTAGGCGAGGGCGCCGGGGTAAGCGTGGAAAAATGGCTTCTTCTCGATCGGGTCGCATTGCGCTCCGGCAACATATCCCCAGGGAACGTAGAGCGTGCCGCCGCGGTTGAAGCGCACCTTGCAGACGCCGGGCTGTCCCTCGGCAATCGGGCAACAGTGGCCGCACGCATAGCAGCGCACGCGATTGCGGTCCAGCTTTTTCCAAAGCGCGGGATCGCCTTCGCGAACGCGCTCGCCGCCCATCAGAATGTCGCGCAACGTAGCCACGAATTCATTGTACGGCTGATCGGAGGAACGAGGTCTTAGCTTCCAGCATCTAGCTATTAGTGCCGTGACCACATGACAATTACGGCGTGCAAAACGGGTAGCGCCGGCATCTTGCCGGCTGTCCCGAGGGCGTCTCGCCCTCGGCGCGGCGGGCGAGGACGCCCGCCGGACAGCCGCCGGGACGGCGGCGCTACGCTCGGCGGTCAAGCGGAATAAATCATGCGGTCACAATACTTAGGAAGCTAGCCCGATTCAGTTCTTCGCGGTCTTGGCGGAGTTGTGCTGGTGGATCCATTCTTCCGCTTGCTGACGAGCGGCGGAGACCTGCGCCCGCGTCATTCGGGAAGCTAATCCTTCCAGACGAGACTTGCTGATTTCGTCGCCTCCAGCAAGCGCGATTGCGGACCACATGTAGGCTTTGGATAAATCTTCCGAAACTCCGCGCCCCGCCCAATAGTAGGAGCCAAGCGCCGACTGAGCGGCAACGTTGCCTTGTTCGGCGGCGCGCAGGAACCACTGCATGGCCTGCGCGTCATCCTGCGCAACGCCTTCGCCGTTGTGATAGCGGACGCCCATCTGCCATTGCGCGTCCGCGTCTCCCCGATCGGCGAGCGCTCGCAGTTCGGGCAGAGACTTCAACCGTTGCTCGGCCCAGCTAGGCTCCGCCGCGCGCTGCCCTGAAACCGCCGCCGCTTCGTCGGTCGCCTTGGCCTTGGCCGTCTTCGTGTTGACAATCTGGAACAACGACCGCTGCCCCACCTGCAGCGAATTGCCCCAATGCCCATCGACCAGCGGTCCCGTCAAGTACCCGAGGGCGAGCGATACCACCGCCGCGGACAGCCAGAACAGCGCGCGTTGATACCAGTGCACCCGGGCCTTGGGCGCGGGTTTGAGAATTCGCAGTGGAATCTGCGCTGGGACCTGCGCCGCAACCGCTGGTTCGATGACCGGCGGCGTGACGCGCTCGCCGGCTCCGGCCTTCCCTTCCCGCAAGACCTCGCGATTCGCATGGGTCGAACTCAGATCGGTCGCACTTAAATCGGCCGAACTCAACTCTACTGAACTTAACTTAATCGAATCCGCCTCCAAAACCGGAACCCACGATGCACCCAACATAGCTTCTGTCTTAATCGGCGTTTCCGATTGAAAGTCTTCTTCGCTATCTTCGGCAAGTGCGCTTTCGGTAGGCGTGCTATCGGGCGGCGTGTATTCGCGGCGAGCGATTGGAATGATTTCCACCAGCCGTTCCAAAATCGTCGCGTGGCCCCGCGTGAAAGCGCGCGGATGTGGAGAGAAAACTTCCAGCAATCCAACCACGCGGAAATCGGACACAATGGGAGCGGCCATCAGCGAGCCAATGCCCAGCGCGCGGCAAACTTCCGGATCGACGCGCACATCGTTCTCCGCATCCACGCACCAGACGAGTTGACCGCTGCGCACGCATTCGCCCGACAAACCTTGGCTCACATCCACCGGCGTTCCGCGCGCTGGAGCCGGCTCGCCCGCCCGCGCCCGGCAGATCGTCGTGCCGCCCGTGAGAAACGCCAGGGCCGCGCCACTGGCCTCGGTGAGGCCCAACGCGCGCTCGACGATAAGATGCAATATCGCATCGAAGTCGTCGCCCATCTCGCGCACCTCGCGGCGCGCCGCTTCCAGCTGTAAAGACGCGGCTGGCCGCATCTGAGGCGGCGTAAACTCCGTCTCCGCACGAGAGAGTGTTTCGCTCTGCTCCGAAATCGCGACGACATTGGAGGCTTCTCTATCGACGTCCGTCGCCGCCTCGGGCGATTGCTCGACCTCGCGCCGCGCCAGTTGCTCACTGCGAGCTGCGTGGTTCGAGCAGCCGATCAGCAAGTTGGCAAAGAGCCACTCCTTCAGGATTCGCCGCGAACTCTCCGGAAGCGCGGAAAAACGAACGCCTCCACGGCCCGCTTCATCGCTCCAGATCACCTGCCCGCTGCCGTGAATGTAATTCTTGGTTTCCGGCAGGTCGAGGCATAGCGTCACCGCCCGGTTCATTTCCAGGCGTTCGCTGGCCTGGACGGCGAAGCCGTCTTCGTTCAGGTCGAGCAATTCGCTCAGGTCCACAACCATGCCGGTTTCGGGGCCATTGAAGCTGGCGTAAACCGGTGAGTGGAGTTTTTGACGGACTGAGCGGCGCCGCTCTACGCTGGGCGCGATGGCAGCCGGATCCGGCGATCTGAGAACGCTCCGATCCATATTGGCCTCCATCTTATCTCATGGATCGACACGAAGGGAGCAATATTCGATGTAGGGACAGCCGCGGCCGCTACAGGCTCGCGGCCCGAAACTGGATCTCGCCTTGGGCCGCGGGCACCAGCACTTCGGGCATGGTCAGCACTCGATCCAGCGCGTCCGCGAGCACGGCGGGAAATTCCGAAGTCAGCAGGTTGACATCCAATTGCAGATCGCGGTGGCTGTAGACGCGGTAGACGACGAGCGCTCCGCGCCGCTGGTTTGAAGTTGTCACTAAGTCGAGCGTCAGTTTCCACGAAGGTTGGCTGGAAATCGCCGCCATGCGCGGAAACTTGCTCCACTGAAACCGATGGCCGCGTTCGCCCGACGCCGTCTGATCTCCCGGAAGCGCCTTCAATTGCAGTTCGAATGCATCGAAATCGTTGCTGTCGAAAGCGGCCACCAGCACGTTGCGCACCTGATCGAAATCGCCCGCCACTCTCAGCTCCTCGACCGCGCGCCGCACCGAAAGATTGTTGATCACGATATTGCGCTGATCGATGGTGCGCTGCGCCACTCGCCGCAGTTCGCCAAACTCCGGGTAGTTCAAATGCTGCACTCCCATCCAAATTCCGGTCCCGACCACCGCCAGCACCAGTCCCAGCGTGCTGCCCGTCGGCCACAGCAGGAACAAGCTCAACATGGCAAAGATGGCGGAGACGGCGTACAGCACGATCACCACCTGGCGATGCGAAAAACCCATCTGTAGCAGCCGGTGGTGGATGTGTTGGCGATCGGCGGTAAAAATCGGTCGCCCACTGATCAGCCGCCTCACGATCGACAGCAGCGTTTCCAGAATCGGCAGTCCGAACGAAACCACGGGAATGGCCACGGCCACGAACGTCGGCGCTTTCTGCGCTCCCGCCAGCGCCAGCGCGCTCAACATGAAGCCGATGAACAGGCTCCCCGAGTCGCCCAGAAAAATCGTGGCCGGATTGAAGTTGAAGCGCAGAAATCCAAGGATGGCGCCGGCCAGCGTCACGCTCATCAGAGCGCCGAGCCAGGATTGATTGACCAGCGCAACCACAAAAAACACCATCGTCGAAAACAAGGCCGAGCCGGCGGCCAAACCATCCAAGCCGTCGATGAGATTGAAAGCGTTGGTGACCGCAACCACCCATAACACGGTGAGCGGCAGTCCGACAAACCAAGGCAGCGCGTGCGAGCCGAAGATCAGCGGCAGATCGAGAACGCGCATGCCGCCGGCGAAGAGCATCGCCGCGGCTATCGCCTGCACGGCAAACTTCAAATACGGCCCCGCTCCGCGCAGATCGTCGTAAATGCCCAGGCAAAAAATGAGGCAGGCCGGAACGTAAATACGCAAAAGCAACGCGGGATCGAGTCCATCGGCCAGGCGCGGAAATTCCAGCGAGAGCCCCAGCCAAACGCCCAAGCTGAACGAGAAAGCCAGGAAAATCGCCACGCCCCCCAACCGGGGCAGCGGCGTTTGGTGGACGTGCCGTCCCTCTCGCGGCGCGGAAACCCAGCCTCTGCGCGTCGCCAGGTCTCGCACTTCACGCGTGGCCACGAACGACAAACCCAGCGATATCGCAAAGAGCCCCACAAAAAGAAGTGTCACAGTCGAAGTTCCCTTCTAACCGGGACGGCCAGTATCCTGGAGTTCGTGCGCAGCTCGGAAATTTCAGTCGATTCGTTCAGACAGGGTTTCCCCATTCGTCGTGCCATGTGATGAAATGTTTATTTTTTGAAACTATACAACTCGCGCCACTCGCGGGCAACCGTTGTGTGCACTTCTCAGTTATCTTTTCGGTTAACTCTTCATGCACCCCGTGTCGTGAAACCGGGCGGACCGCGCCGATTTCACTGGATTGCCTGTGTTAGACTCGTTGCACGCGCATCTCCAGGAGTCTTCCTATGCCCGGGCGGAATCGCCGCTTCCTTTCGCGTAGTTGGTTGGTGCTTCTTGTAGCTTTGTGCAGCTTCCACCTTCTGGCCCAAACGCCGGCCACGGCAGCGCCGCCGCCGTCCGCAACCGCCAACGATGCCGCTGCTCCCCCATCGTCTCGTCCGCCGGCCAGTTCCAACACCGAGCTGGGCGTCGGCGATTTGATTGAGATCGCCGTCTTCGGCGTGCCCGACCTCTCCACTAAAACCCGCATCGGCGGTTCCGGAGACGTTTACTTTCCCCTCATCGACTATGTTCACATTGCCGGCCTGACAACCGACGAAGCCCAGGCGTTGATCCAAAAGCGGCTCGAGGATGGCGGTTTTGTCCGCGGCCCCCACGTTTCCATTTTTGTCGACGAGTCCGCCTCTCAAGCTATCACCATGGTGGGCGAGGTCAATCGCCCCGGCCCCTACCCCGCCATCGGCGAGCGCCGTCTTTTCGACTTGATCTCGGCGGCCGGAGGATTGTCCGATAAAGCGGGCCGCAATATCACTATCGAACGCCGCGCTAATCCCGGCCAACCGCTCCAGCTTCAGCTCTCCTCGAACCTGGCGGAAGATACCAAAAATAATGTGGATGTTTTTCCGGGCGACACCATCGTTGTTTCCCGCGCCGGAATCGTCTACGTCGTGGGCGATGTGAACCGCCCCAGCGGCTTTCTCATTGAGGACAACGCCCTCACCGTTCTCAAGGCCCTGGCGCTGGCCGGCGGCAGCACCCGCACCTCCGCCTTGAGCAAGACCAAGATCCTGCGCCAAACCCCAAGCGGTATCCAGGAAGTTCCCGTCAACCTCAAGAAAGTTCTCTACGCCAAGGCCCCGGATATGGCCCTGTTCAATGGCGATATTCTGTTCATCCCCGGAAGCGGCGCCAAAGCCGCGGCCTATCGCACGGTGGACGCTGCCATGTCGCTGTCCACCTCTTTGGCAATCGTCGCTGCTCATCCTTAGAGCATTTCTCGAATTGCTGTAGAGGGAGCCGGGAACGGGAAGGGCACGGCTTTCAGCCGTGCCGCTAGGGGTTGCAACAAGTTCCGGCTTTAGCCGCTGAGGGTGCGCACTTTATACCATCACGAGAAACGCTCTAGCGTCAACGCTGCCCGGCCAGCGATTCCAGCACCGCAATGTAGTCTCGCGCCGTTCGTTCGCGGGAAAATTTGTTGATAATGTATTCCCGCCCGCTCGTTCCCATTTGCCGCCTGCGCTCAGGATCGTCCGCCAGATCGACGATCGCCTTCACCAGCGCTTTACTGTTCTCGGGTTCCACAAAAACGCCTCCTCCGGATTCTTCGGCAATTTGTCGCGCCTGCCCATCGACGGCAACAATCGCCGGACGCTCACACGCCATGTATTCGAGGAGTTTGGTGGGAATCACCGTCTTGAACAGCTCCGTTTTTTTGAGCATCACAAGGCAGAGATCGGACGCCGAAACATAAGCGGGAATCCGCTCCCGTGGCTGCTGATCGAGGAACCGAACGTTCGTCAATCGGCGCGCGGCGGCGAGTTCTACCAGCCGTTCCTTTTCCGCGCCCTCCCCAATCAGCAAAAACATCGCCTTCGGCAGCGCAGCCTTGAGTTCTTCGGCGGCGTCAAGCAAAGTCTCCAATCCATGCGCATTGCCCATCGTGCCGATGTAGCAAATCGCAAAACGATTTTCGATCTGCAATTGCTTTCGCGTGTCCATCGCTGCCGGATCGGGCCGGAAAAGATTTGTCTCCACTCCATTCTCGACAACGAAAATTTTTTCCGCGGGAACGTTCCAGTACCGCATCAAGTGGCCCTTGAACGCTGGAGCCACAACCACGATGCGGTCGGCGCGGCGATAAAGAAATCCGGCAATTGCGTTCAGCGCGCGGTGGAGCGGCGATCCTTCCCTGCTCGCGCCCACGGCCACCAGCGATTCCGGCCACAAATCGCGCACTTCGAAGACGAAGGGAACGCGCTGCCAAAACGCCAGCCACCATCCCGCCAGCGCGCACAGCAATTGCGGAGACGTGGCGATCGCCACGTCCGGTTTCGGCAGCGTGAGTCCGCTGATCGCTGCCGAAACGCAGAACGACGCGTAATTGCGGATTCTTTCGTGCGCTTTCCGGTTCGGCAACGGCCACAGCCAGGTGCGCACGACGCGCACTCCATCGACGGTCTCCCGGTAGACGAGTTGCCGCGCGCGCGTCCGCCACTCCTCGGGCACAATGCCAGTCGGATGATTGGGAAATCCGGTGAGCACCGTTGCCTCATGCCCCATGCGCGCCCAATGCCCAGCGAGCTCGGCGGCGCGCGCCGCCGGCGCTCCCATTTCAGGCGGAAAGTATTGCGAGACGTAAAGGATCTTCACGATCGGTCTTGGAACAATCGGTATTCAAGCGGGTGCAAATTCAAGCGGGTGCCCCGTCCAAGCTCCGCTTGGGCGGGTGCTGCCGGCTCCGCGCCGCAAATCCTCTTAAACAGCAGCTCACGATGCCGCGTTGTCCGGGCTGGCTTGCTCAATCTTATTGTGCCTCCGGACCACGCGGCGGCGTTGGGATTGCTCGAGCGGCGCCGCGGCGGCAATCGCGCACAGAACATAAAACAGCGCGGCGTTCGCCGGAATCTGCAAATTGAAATCGAGAAAGCTGTGCGTCAATATTCCCACACAGCCAAGCAGCGCCGCCACCGTCAGCGCGCCGCTTGCCGTCTCGGTCCAATCCTTGAGCTTGCCCGCGGCCTTGCGGAACACCTGCACCAGAAACCAGACCGCAATGGAGAATCCGGCCAGTCCCGTCTCCACCAGCAATTGCAGATAATCGTTGTGCGCCTGGTTTACGAAAAAGGTCGTATAGAAACTGCGAAATTCCGGATAGACGATCGGGAAGGCGCCCAGTCCCCAGCCGAGAACTGGCCGCTTGGCCAGCATGCGCAAACAATCGCGATCGATGGTGAGGCGAACGCCTCCGTTGATCTCTTCGCGCGTGTCGGAGTGAATGCTGACCAGGCGCTCGGTCAGTGCGTTCCCGCCGATCCAGACGAGCAACACAATCACCGCCGCCAGGAACGCTCCCAACATGAGGGGCTGCTTCCAATCCCGTTTGTGATTGCGGAGCAGCAGCGCGGCCAGCACGACCATCTGCGCGGCGAACGCCGCCATGCCTCCGCGCGAGCTGGAAAGAAAAATACTTCCCGCCATGAACGCGGCGATTCCCGCCACCGCAATCTTGCGGCCCCCGTCCGTGAAGCGGGTTGCGGCCAGCACCAGCGGGAAGGGCATGAGCATCTCCATCAGCCCGGCGTAATGATTGCGATTGACGTAGGTCCCGTAAATCGAGCCGCCCTGCTCCAGGCCCCAGATCCAGTACAGCTTTCCATTCGGCGCCAGACCCTGCAGCACCGCAAACGCAGCCACCACCGCGCCGTAACCGGTGAATAACTTGGCCAGCATCTCGAACTGAGAGGACCGATGCAGCGTTTGTGTCACTACAAACGCCAACATGCCGTAGGCGGCGTAGAGCAGCAGATGAGTGTAGGTCGCGTAGCGATAGGCGGTCGTCCCCGCCAGCCATTGCACGGCCACCAGCGCAAAGAAGGCCGCCATCGGGCGGTAGAGCGCATGGTCGTGAACGCGGAGTTCATGGCGGTCCCACTGCCGGTACGCCCAAGCCGCCAGCAGCAGCATGGCGCACGCTTCGAGAGTAAAAATGGACCAGGGTTCGACCGCTCCAAAAGCCAGCGGCCCCAGCAAGAGCACGGCGCAAGCGCAGGCCAGCAGCGCGCTGTTGGTGGGCCGCGCGTGCGAAACTTTTGCGTTCGCGACGGGCGCGGGTTCGGGTTGCGTGGCCAGGGCGGAACTCATCGGTTGTCCTTGGACGACTTGTCGTTGGACGGCTTGTCGTTGGAATGATTGCGCGAATTGTCGGAAGAATCGTCGGGAGAAACTTCGGGCGCAAGCTCGAAATCGTCGAGCCACAGTTTGCCGCGAATCGGGGAACCCGCCGGAAAGCGCTCGATGGCCAGCCTCAACAGAGTGGTGGAATCCGGGGTCGTCACTTTCGAGTGGACTTCCTTCCAGAAGTCGGAATCGCTGAGTGGGTCGCTGGCATAGAGCGGCGCGCCCGTGTAGGCATCGCGCAAAACGATTTCCGGCCCGCCCGCACCTTCAAACTCCGCCGACTTGTAGTACGCGGAAAAATCGTAAGTGGTCGCGCCACGCACCGGAATCAGTTGTTGAATCCCCGCATCGTTGATCCCTGGGCCTTCGAAGGTGAGGGAAAGCGAGCGGTGCCCCTCGCGGAAGTCGCTCGGATCGAGCAACGGCCGGACTCCAGTTCGGTTGACGTAGGTCCAGTCGAAACCTCCGTTCAAAATGTCGAGGCTGAAATCGCCGTTCACCACCAGGTTGTCTTCCGTGGGCAAGTAGCCGGAGAGGCCAAACGTGCCGGCACTCTGTTCCCACGCGGCCATGGCGGCGTCGGGTCGATGCATGGCAATCATGTATCCGACATATGCGTACAAACGCCAGTTGTCGAATTTTTCGTGCAATCCGGCGAGCCGGTCCCAAGCCTTGATGACGCCCTCAGTCTCATGTTGGCTCATCAGAAAACCGGCAAACGAAAGCAATGGGGCGACACGTGCCGGCACCACGTCGCGGAGCAGTGCGTCGGTGTCCGGACGCACGCGCCAGCATTCGCGCAATGCGGCGTCCTTCAGTTCAATATCGTTCTCGATGACGACGTGGAATTCGCGCAGCGCGCGCTCGATATCGCCGTCGATGAGGAAGAAATTCGCCGCTTCCCACGCCACATCGGGGGCGGTGGGATCGGCTTGCAACGCGCGGTCTAGCGCCGCGCGCTGTCCTGCGATGTCTCCGGTCACCTGATAGGCGCCGGCCAGATCGAACCAGTAGCGCGCGTTATGCGGATTGAGCGCGACCGCCGCTCGAAAACTCTCGATGGCGGACTGAGGATCGCCGGCAATAAATGCGAAGTAGCGTCCGAGCCGGTGGCGATAGTCCGCGTTGCCCGGCGAGAGACGCACCGCGCGTTCCAGCGATGGCAATTCCGCGCGCGCCGCGAAAACGCTGGCCGCGAATTCCTTGCCCGCTAGAAGAACATAGACGCAGGCGAGAATAGCTACACCGGCTGCAAACTGCCGCTGCCGCCGGGTTGAAAGTGAAATCGTCATGGTCTCGTTGCCCGTCAGGTCCGCTCCATAACGGAGTATTCAGTCCCTCGAACTCCCAAAATATTCGGAGAGTGTGCTGCAATCGAAACGCGCCAACTCAAACCGCCTTCGGTTCCGCGTCGTTCCCCGCTCCAACCGCCTCTTCCTGGTAGTAGTGCCCATATTTCCCCTGATATTCGTAGTAGTAATAATAATCCGGGGAAGACAGGTCGACGGCGTTGAGCAGGACTCCGGCGACATGAGCATTGACCTGCATCAATATATCGCGGGCCCGGCGCAGCGCTTGTTTGGTGGTGTGGCCGGAACGAATCACCAGGATCGTGGCATCGGCGCGGGGCGATAACACCACCGCGTCGGTGACGGAAAGGGTTGGAGGAGTGTCGATCACGATGTGGTCGAATTGCTCGCGCAACTCGGCGATCAGGTCGCGCATATTGGAGGACGCCAGCAATTCGGCGGGATTCGGTGGCGGCGTGCCCGCGGGCATGATGAAAAGATTGGGCAGGACCGGCGAAATGGTGATCGTCTGCTGCAGCGTGGCGCTTCCCGTCAGCACGTTGCTGAGGCCGCTGCGCGGGCCCATGCCCAGAGTCTTGTGGATGCTGGGACGGCGCAAGTCGGCATCCACAAGCAGAACCCGGACCCCCTTTTGTGCGAGCACGATCGCGGCGTTGATGCTGGTCGTGGTCTTGCCTTCCTGCGGACGCGCGCTGGTCACCATGATGACTTTCGGCGGCGCTCCAAGATTCGAGAGCAGCAGCGAAGTGCGCAGTGCGCGATAGGATTCGGCCATTTGCGACTGCGGTCGGACCTGGGTCACCGTCTCCACCACTTCCTTGGAAGCCGTCAACGCCAGCCGCTTGCCACCGGCCCCATTGTTGCCCGATTTGGAGCCGAGCGGGATCATCCCGAGAGAGGGCAGAGCCGAAATCGCTTGCGCCTGCTCGGGGGTGCGGACGGTGTTGTCCATGTTCTCGAGCAGAAAGGCCAGCCCGATGCCCGAGATTGCGCCCAACACGAGCGCGAACGTCAGGTTGCGTGGAATGTTCGGTTCGCTGGGAGAGGTGGGAATGCGGGCAGCTTTAATGATACTGAAGTTATTGGAGCGCAATCCCGCGGTGACGCCCGCTTCTTTCAGTTTTTCCAGCAGTCCCTCGTATAGGGTCCGGTTGCTGTCCAGGTCGCGCTTCAAGATGCTGTACTCGATGGCGCTTTCGTTGAGCTGGTTGGCTTCCTGCTTTTGCTTATCGAACGAACCGCGCAACATGGTTTCGCGCTGCAAGGCGGCCAGGTACTGTCCCTTGAGATGATCGACGGCCTTGTTCGTTTCGGTTTGCACTTGACGGTCGATTTCCTTCAGTTGGCTATTGAGCTGCGCGACCTTCGGATACGAGGGACCTAGCTGGGTGCTGAGTTCGGCCACCTGGATTCTGAGGTCCGCCTGCTGGCCGCGCAACCTGTCCAGAAGACTGGAAGTCGCGCTTGCTCCGCTTCCCGTGGTATCGGAAACGATGGCGGCCGCGACCACCTCCGGGTCGTTGGACTGGGTCTGGCGATAGACGGCTTCCTTCTGCATGCGGTCGAATTCAGCCGCCGTCATTTCCTTGTTCAATTCGTCGAGCTTTTCGGTGATGATGTTCGTCTTCTCGTCCGTCCCCAGGATCTCGTGCTCCTTCTGATAGCGCACCAGCTTCTCCTGCGAGGTTTCCACTGTCATCTGCAAGTCAACGAGCCGTTTGGAAAGCCAGTCGGAGGCCCGCATGGTGGATTCGAACTTGGTCTTGAAGTTCTGCTCGACATAAGTGTCTGCCAGTGTATTGACGGCGCTGGCCGCAAGCTGAGGATCGGTGCTGGTGAAATGGATCTCCATGATCCGGGTATTGGGAATCAGAGTGACGCGGAGGTTGGCCCCAAAGCCTGCCAGCAGAGCCGAGGTGCGTCTCGAATCGGTCTGCAACGGATCGGCAACCAGGTTGGATTGTTTGGGATCTGAATGACCGCCGAACTCGGGGCGCCTGTCGAGGTTCAGTTGCCGGATCACTTGCAGCGCCAGCAGATCGCTCTGCAGGATGCGGACTTCGGTATCGAGATCGCTCTGGTCGTAGTAATCGACCATGGGGCCCGAGTCTTTGAAGGTGATGAGGTTGGGATCGGCTTTGTTGACGACGATCTGGCCCACCGCTTCGTAGACGGGAGTCTGGCGCAGGCTGGCGATGGCGACGACCATGAAGATGCCCACCACGACCGCGATCACCAGCCACTTGCGCTTGATCAAAACGCGCATGTATTCCCGCAGCGTGGACTCCTGCGCCGGCAACACGTTGTAAAGCGCGGAGTTGATGGGCCGCAGGAATTCAGCCGGTTCGCCGGCCAGCAGTTCGCGTACTCCGTCGTTGCTTCGTGGAACCAGCGGTCCCAATGACATCGTTACTCCTTGGCTGCCGCCCGCTCGCTACGGCAGCGCGCCGCATCCGGCACACAGCTTTCCGCTTCCGCCGGGCCTTTTCACCTCAGGCCGGGTGGTCGTGTGCGGGCTGTTATGAAGAATTGGCCTGATTTTAACATTCTCGGAGCGAGAAGCATTCAAAATTCATAGCTCGCTGATATTGATTTAGGTACGGGTTTGAGCCTGGCAGAGGCACGATTCAGACTCAACAGAAGAAATAACGTCAGCGCCAGCAGGCTCCAATTTGCCGCCGGACGAACAAAAGTCCCGAGCAGCCAGCTTTCGGTGGGATGCGCCTCCGACCATGCCCGCAAAAACGACGCAAACGGAAGAAAGAAAGGGACCCACAACAGAAGCGAGAAACGATGGGACAGCTTTTCCCAGCGAAAATTGGCCACATACCAGCAGAGCGGGCAAAGCAGCAACGTCGCATCGTAGAACCGATGGTAGACCGGCAACAGGTTGATCGCGCAAAGGCACCCGGCGGAGAGCAGCACGGGTGAGTTTGCCGGCTTAACAAAAATTATCAGCCAAATCGCAAACAGCAATGCGCCGATCGCAAGCGCCACTACATGTGCGCCATCCACCGATCCTAGCAGCCGGTAAAGGACCACCTGAAGATTGATCAGATCGAAGTCGAACGGATTTTCTGGGCGAAAATCGTTGATGCCGCCAACGTGGAAAAAGAACGCGCTGTCCCGCATGTAGCTGGCCAGCCATGTCACATGCGCCCATTGCATCCTCAGGACCGCCAGCGCCGTGGTGGCGATTAACATGATCGCGGACTGCGCAACCACTCGCCAGTATCGGCGCAAAACGAAGTAAACGAAAAAGCACAACCCGATTTGCGGTTTGAGGGCGAATGAAAGCACAAGAAGAAAAGCGGTGAGCGCATGGTGGCGAAGTCCAGCTTTCCCGAGAGCCAACAGACCACATTCGATCGCGAGCACCGCAATATTGTTCGAGTCCATTCCAGCGTAAAAGGGAGCAAACGCCAAAGCTGCCGCATACCACACCATCCGGCGCAACCCTGCCATGCGAGACAGGTCTGCGAGCGTTCTTAGTACTAGAAAGAACACGACAAAATCAAGCAGCAATAGAGATGCACTTGCTATCGGCCAGGGAAGAAGGGCGAGCGGGGCCAGTGGAACATAGCTGAAGATAAAATATGGAACGGGTGTGCCAGTTCTTTCCGCGAGATACTCGATCGAAATCGGATGTGGCGCATACACTTCCTTGGGCCAGACCGCGAGCCGCGATGCTTCACTATATGGATCCCTGCCTGCGATCCATGCTTGAGTCTGCACATACATAGACAAGACATCGGCAGGCCCCTTGTAATACGTGGCTCGGCGAAAGGGGCCTCGTCCATGAATAGCCAATACGACGAATACCGCAAACAACAAACAGACGAAGAGGATCTTCCGCCGCGTGTCAAAGAACGCAACCAACCGATCCAGCCTTGCGGGCCAATGGTTCACCGACAGTTCCTCCATTTGCTTTCCGACAGACCGTGCAGGCGCCGACGATGCCGAAGCGGGCCAACTGTGTAATTAGAGGCAGCCGCCTAACAGCAGTTTCCGATCGGGTGTGTATTTCAGCGGCCCCACAGCAGGCGCAAACGCCACGCCAGCAATTGGCGCAAGCAGCGCGACCCGACCTTGATCCACTTCCACAATCCACTGAGCGACTGTTCGCCGCCACGCCGCGGCAAATGCTGTACAACGACCTCCGTCACCCGATACTTCATCTTGCGGCAAAGAATGGATAGCATCACCATCGGGATGAACGAATCCCGCGGGATGCGCACCAGTACCTTCTCCAGGGCTGGGCGTCGCATCAGCTTGAACGGGCAGTTCGCATCGCGGATCCACAATCCCCAAACCGCGAAGTTCGCCAGCCGCATGACCGTGGTGATGATGACACGCACCGGCCCGTCAGCGCGCGTGGAACGTACGCCCAACACAAAGTCGCTCGTTTCGCGTTGTTCCCAAAGTTTCCAGAAGTCCGAAGGAAGGTGCTGCCGGTCGCTGTCGGTTTGGAACACCCAGTCCTGGGTGACTCGATCGAAACCATACCGCAACGCCTTTCCATGGCCGCCGTTGCGCTCGGGAGTCAGGGGACGAAGCGCCGGAATTTCCCCGGCCAGTCGCGCTAGCACCTCACCAGTCCTATCTTTGCTGCAATCGTTGACGACGATCAACTCGGAGCCCGGTATCCTGGAGATCGCTTCCTCATACCACTCCCGCACCGTCTTCTCGATGATTTCCTCCTCGTTATAAGCGGGCATGACGATCGAAACCATAAAGGCATTCTTGAAGAATCGTGTTGACTAGAACTCGAATTTTCATCCGCCTGCTTCCCGGCAAACTCCTCGCTTTTGTAGCTTGTTTGCAGCTAGCGCTTTGGAACCGCCGCGCTCCGAAATAATCCTAAGCGTAACCATGCTGCGAAGATCATACAACGATGTGTTCTGATCCCCATCCCCGGCGTTCTCTGCCAACCAACATCGCCGTTCAGGCAGACTTTAGAAGGGCATTGTTCAGAGCTAGGATGGACGCGAACTCTAGGCCATCGGACTGCCATGAATCCACGGCTGCACTTCCGCATCGCTTCGCTCGGCTATACTATCGAACACAAGAACTAACCGGAAAAGAAGAAGACTATTCTCGGTTCCGCAACCGTCAAGGCTCGACGGGCGCGGCTTTCGCGTGAGCCGGCAGAAAAAGTTTTGAAGGAACACGAATGGTGAATTGGCAGCAAGAATCGATATTGGTCACGGGTGGGACGGGATCGTTTGGGAAGAAATTTGTCGAGATCATGCTGCGCGACTACCAGCCGCGACGGCTGGTGGTGTTCAGCCGCGACGAGTTGAAGCAGCATGAGATGCGAACGTCGGGCTTCGATCATCCCAGTCTGCGGTATTTCATCGGCGACGTGCGCGACGTGGAGCGGCTGAAGCGCGCTCTCTCGGGCGTGACCGTGGTGGTGCATGCGGCGGCGCTCAAGCAGGTGCCGGCTTGCGAGTACAACCCCTTTGAAGCGATCCTGACGAATATCATGGGCGGACGCAACGTGATCGATGCGGCCATCGATCAAGGGGTGCGGCGCATTCTGGCGCTCTCGACCGACAAGGCGGTGAATCCGATCAATCTGTATGGCGCTACCAAGCTCTGCGCGGAAAAAGTTTTTGTGCAGGCCAACGCCTACGCGGGCGCTCGCAATACGCGCTTCAGTTGCGCGCGTTACGGGAACGTGGTGGGCAGCCGGGGCAGCGTGATTCCGGTTTTTGTGGAGCAACGCCGCCGCGGAAAGATCACCATCACCGATCCGCGCATGACGCGATTCTGGCTGACGCTGGAGCAGGGCGTGAAGTTTGTGGTCCGCTGCCTCGAGCAGATGCACGGCGGCGAAATTTTTGTGCCGAAAATTCCCAGCATGAGGCTGCTAGATCTCGCCGAAACCATCGCGCCCGGTTGCCAGGTGGAGAACATTGGGATTCGCCCGGGAGAAAAGTTGCACGAGGTGCTGGTCTCGGAAGACGAATCGCGGCACACGCTCGAGACGGAAGACATGTATATTATTCAGCCGTCGCATCCCTGGTGGAAAACGGAGAACTGGGTAAACGCGAAACCGCTGCCGGAGGGTTTCCGTTATTCGAGCGACACCAACGATCGCTGGCTGACGCGACGCGAGTTGGAGGAACTGGTGGCGCCGGAAACGTCGCCAACGGCCGGTTAGCGAGCGTACTCGACAGCAATGGAGTCCAAATAAATTTCATGTCCGAAACTTCCGAGTGGGCAAAATATCGGACGCTGATCGTCGGTTGCGGCTCCATCGGCCGCCGCCACGCGCGAAATCTCAAGTCGCTCGGAGTGCGCCAGCTTGGGTTTTGCGACACCAGCGCGGAGGCGCTGAAACTGTGCCATGCGGAAATAGGCGGCGAAATTTTCCTCGACTACGGCGAGGCGTTCGAAAAATTCAGGCCAGACATCGTGCTCATCTGCACTCCGCCGGTGTATCACGTGGAAGAGGCGCTGGCCGCGTTGCGCGCTCAAGCCCACGTTTTTATCGAGAAGCCGCTTTCGCACGAATCGAGTGGAATTCAATCGCTGATCGCCGAAGCGCGCCAGCACGACCGCAACGTTCAGATCGGCTACAACCTGCGCTTCCATCCCGGCTTGAGGATCTTGAAGGAACTGATCGATTCGGGAAAGATCGGGCGCGTGCTTTGGCTCAACGCGGAAGCGGGGCAATACCTCCCCGACTGGCGCCCGTGGCAGAACTATCGCGAAAGTTACAGCGCGCGTCACGCATTGGGAGGCGGCATCATTCTCGACGGCTCCCACGAACTGGATTATGTCTGCTGGCTGTTGGGACGCCCGATCGAAGTAACTTGCCGCGCCGAGCGCCTCAGCGGTCTGGAAGTGAATGTGGAAGATTCGGCGTGGATCTACCTGAGTTTTCCGGAGCGGCGGCGCGCCGAAGTGCATTTGGATTTTGTGCAGCGGGCCTACACGCGCACCTGCAAAGTGGTGGGCGAGACTGGCACTGCGCTTTGGGATTTCAATCTTCCGGAAGTGCGCTGGTTCTCAGCCGGGCAGCCCGGCTGGAAAAATATTCCGTACGTATTTGAAACGAACGACATGTATGTGGCGGAGATGCGTCACTTTCTGGAATCTCTGGGGAACGGAACGGGGCCCATGGTCGATCTTGAGCAGGGACGAGATGTGATTCGGGTGGTGGAAGCGGCCAAGAAGTCGTCGGAGGAGAAAAAACCGCAGACGCTGGATTGGACCAGTGAAGCCGGCGAGGGGCCGGTGGTTGCAATCATTCAGGCGCGCATGGGATCGAGCCGGCTGCCGGGCAAAAGCCTGGCCGAGATCGAAGGCATGCCGATGCTGTGGCACGTCATTCAGCGTGTGCAGCAAGCCACGCTGCTGGATCGGGTGGTGGTGGCGACGACCACCGCTCCGGCGGACGACGCCATCGAGAAGATGTGTGGGGAGAACGGCGTCCCATGTTATCGGGGAAGCGAGAACGATGTGCTCGATCGTTATTACCACGCGGCGCGCGCGGAGAGGGCCGCGCAGGTGGTGCGCATCACGGCCGATTGCCCGCTGATCGATCCGGAAGCGATCGATCGAGTGGTGCGGCGTTTCCAACGCGGCGATCTCGATTACGCCTCGAATACCATGGTTAGGACCTATCCCGATGGGCTGGATACCGAGATCTTTTCGTTTTCCGCGCTGGAACGGGCATGGCACGAAGCCTGTAAGACTTCCGAGCGCGAGCACGTGACTCCTTACCTGCGTTCGGAAAAATTTCGCACTGCCAACGTCGAGAACAACCTCGAGTTTTCTCACCTATGCTGTCGCTGGACGGTGGACGAACCCGAGGACCTCGAGTTCGTACGCGCCGTTTACCGGGCGTTTCGCGGCAGAGAGGATTTTCTTATGAAGGACATTTTGCAGCTTCTTCGCGAGCAGCCGGAACTGGAAAAAATCAACTCGCAGATTGTTTCGAATTGCGGGTATTACAAGAGCCTTTTCGAAGATGCGTCCGCTGCGCCGGCCCCGCACCGGTCGATTGAAAAATCGAAAGCGTGGCTGGAGCGGGCGCGAAAGGTGGTCCCCGGCGCTGCGCAGACTTTCAGCAAGGGAGCCAACCAGCACGTCCGCGGCGTGGCGCCAATTTTTCTGGCAAAAGGCAAAGGTTGCCGGGTTTGGGATGTGGACGGGAATGAATATATCGACTACATCCAGGGACTGCTGCCGAACATTCTCGGTTACGCGCACGAAGAAGTAAACGCGGCGGCGGCGGCTCAGTTGGCCGAAGGCCACAGCTTTTCCCTGCCACACCCGCTGGAGGTGGAACTGGCCGAGCGCCTGACGCGGCTCATTCCCTGCGCCGAGATGGTACGCTTCGGCAAGAACGGATCGGACGCTACCTCGGGAGCGGTGCGGGCGGCGCGAGCTCTGACCGGCCGCGAACGCATTGCCTGCTGCGGCTATCACGGCTGGCAGGACTGGTTTATCGGAACCACGACGCGCCATGCGGGCGTGCCGCAAGCGGTGCGGGCGTTGACCCATCCGTTCGTGTACAACGACCTCTCGTCGTTGCAGAAACTTCTCCGCGAACACCGGGGCGAGTTCGCGGCCGTAATCATGGAGCCCGTTAATTTCTATCCTCCTGCGGCGGGTTTCCTGGAAGGTGTCAAAAAACTTGCTCACGAGCACAGCGCCTTGCTGATCTTCGACGAAATTTGCAGCGGTTTCCACTTTGGCCTGGGCGGTGCGCAAAAAAAATTCGGAGTCACTCCCGACCTGGCTTGTTTCGGTAAAGCGATGGGAAATGGATTCCCGATCTCTTGTATTGTTGGGCGGGCCGATGTGATGAAGATCTTTGAAGAGATTTTCTTCAGCTTCACCTTCGGCGGCGAGATTGCTTCGATGGCAGCCACAATGAAGGTCTTGGATATTCTGGAAACGAAAGAACCTTTCGTGCGAATGGACAAGAATGGACGCGTGTTGCAGGAGGGTTTGAACGATCTGGCAAATCGAGCGGGATTGCAGGACCGCATCCAGTGCATCGGATATCCAACCTGGTCGCTAATCAAATTCCTGGATAGCAACGGCAAAGACAGTTTTCTGTTGCGCAGTCTGTTCACGCAAGAGTGTGTGAAGCGCGGTATTTTGCTCCTGGCAACGCATAACATGACAGCAGCGGACGACCAGCTCTATATAGAGCAGACCCTCAAGGTTTATGCGGAAGTTTGTAAGACGATGGGAAGCTGGTTGAGCGACCCTCATCCTGAAGCGCACCTCGAGGGCGAGATGATTCAGCCGGTGTTCCGGGTGCGATGATGCTCGTCGTTACGGGAGCCAGTGGGCTGCTGGGCGCAAGTCTGATGCGGTCGGCCGTTGAACTCGGCTGGGAGACGCTAGGTCTTTGCCACCAGCATGTGATACGAGATCCGGCAATCCAAATTGCTAGCGTGGATTTGACCGACGACTCAGCCACGCGCAAGCTTCTCTTCGATCTGCGACCCGACGCAATTGTGCACTGTGCCGCTGCCACCGGCGTGGATTGGTGCGAAGACAATCCCCAGCAGGCGGAGGCGATCAATGTCCAAGCGTCTGCTACTTTGGCCGAGATTGCTTCCAACCTGCATGCGCGTTTTCTGTACGTCTCAACCGATGCGATCTTCGGCGGGAATAAAGGCGACTACGTTGAGACTGACGAACCGGCCCCGCTGAACGTCTATGCGAGGACGAAGTTGGCGGGCGAACGGGAGGTACTACGACGCCATCCGGCGGCTATCGTTGCTCGCGTGAATATCTACGGCTGGAACGCTCAGCACAAGGAGAGCTTGGCGGAGTGGGTCCTTAGACGGTTGGAGGAGGGGCGGGATGTCCCAGGATTCATGGACGTTTTCTTCACCCCCATACTGGTCAACGATCTGGTCCCCGTTTTGTTCGCCATGTTACAACATGAACTGGCCGGTGTTTACCATGTCGCAGGGTCGGAGAGAATCAGCAAGTTTGAATTCGCTCGCGGAGTGGCCACAGCTTTTGGGTTCGATCCAGCGCGAGTCACCGCTTGCCAGGTTCAAGACATGAACTTGAGGGCAGCGCGTCCGTTGGATATTTCGCTCAACACCGGAAAGATCAAGTTGGCGCTGGACCGTTCGATGCCCGACATCGGCTCGGGTCTTGACAGGTTTCGAGAACTGCGCGACCGTCAATACCCGCAACAACTCAAGAGTTATTTGGGCAGTTGGAGGCGACCGTGACTACTTTGAAGCTGGGAAGCAAGTTGGTAGGTGCAGAGCACGCAACCTATTTTGTGGCCGATATCTCGTCCAACCATGACGGCGAGATCGACCGCGCCAAGATGCTCATCCGACTGTGCGCGGAGGCGGGGGCGAACGCAGCCAAGTTTCAGAATTTCCGTGCCCGCAAACTGGTCAGCGAGTTCGGTTTCCAAGCGATGGGAGGCCAGCTTTCCCATCAATCGAAGTGGAAGAAGAGCGTGCTCCAGGTTTACCAGGAGGCGACTCTGCCGTGGGAGTGGACGCCTGCGCTCAAGCGGGAATGCGCGGCCTGCGGGATCGATTATTTTTCCGCTCCCTACGATTTGGAAGCGGTGGACATGTTGGATCCGTATGTGGATCTGTTCAAAATCGGTTCCGGTGACATTACCTGGCCGGAAATGCTGCGCAAGGTAGCGAGCAAGAACAAGCCCGTTCTGCTGGCCACCGGAGCGTCGGACATGGAAGACGTGCAGCGCGCCGTTCAAGAAATTCTTCGGATCAACGCACAGTTGGTGCTTTTGCAGTGCAACACCAACTATACGGCGAGTCTCGAAAACTTCCGCCACATCCACTTACGCGTGCTTGACACCTATCGCGCCATGTTCCCCGGCGTGGTACTCGGGCTCTCCGATCACACACCAGGCCACGCCACTGTGCTTGGTAGTGTGGCGTTGGGTGCGCGTGTAATTGAAAAGCACTTCACCGACGACAACCGCAGAGATGGCCCCGACCACCCGTTTTCGATGACGCCCGCGTCGTGGCGGGAAATGGTCGACCGCACGCGCGAGCTTGAGCACGCACTGGGCTCTTCCAGGAAATTCGTCTCGGAGAATGAACGCGACACCGTGGTCGTTCAGCGGCGCTGCCTGCGCGCGGTTCGAGACCTCGCTGCCGCGACCATCCTCCGGGAAGATATGTTGGAGGCCCTCCGCCCCGCCCCCCGCGACGCCGTCTTTCCGTTCGATTTGGACCGTGTCATCGGCAAGAAACTAACTTGCGATCTGCCGGCGGGAGAATGCCTCAAGTGGACAAGCTTGACCGAGGTTTATGCGTGAGGATTCTTTACCTGACCGACAACAATTCCGTCCACAACCGGAGAATCCTGGAAAAACTGGCCTTCGCAAGGCACGAAGTGTGGTCTTGGAACCTCACAGCGACCCATGCCTCTGAGCTTCCCCGTGGCGTTCAGTCGATAGTGTCGACGAAAAGCGTCGGTCGCGGTGCTGCGCCGGGACAATACCGAAAGCTCTTGCCTCAGTTTCAATCTGTTCTCAAAGAAATAAGGCCAGCGTTGGTTCATGCGGGCCCGATTCAAAGCGGCGGATATTTGACCGCTCTTGCGGATTTCCATCCCATGCTCCTCGTATCGTGGGGTTCGGATCTGCTGATCGAAGCGGAGCGTAATTTGGAATGGAAGCAAGCGACCGAACTTGCGCTGCGGAAGGCCGATGCCTTTTATTGCGAATGCGGCCCAGTTCGCGATAAAGCCAATAGCTTTCGCAAGTTTTCCGATTCGCAAATTGTGCAATTCCCCTGGGGAGTGAAGCAGGGTATGTTTTCGCCAGTGGGACCATTACCGCCGAGTGACAAATACGTAAGAAGGGCGGGGACGTCGACTTTTATCTATACGCGCTCCTATGACCCGCTCTACGGAACCGATGTGCTCTTGGACGCGTTCCTCAGAGCCCGAAGCGCGAATCCTTCGCTTCGCCTTCTGCTTGTGGGTAACGGAATCCATGATCGAAGCCTTAAACGCTTTATCGAGACCCACGATTTGAACGATGCCGTCCAACTCGTGGGACCGCAGTCAATGGAGGAAATGCCGATGTGGTTTCGCGCCGTTGACGCGTATGTCAGTTGTGCGAAGTCGGACGGAAGCTCTATTTCTTTGCTCGAGGCGATGTCGACTGGACTGCCAGTGATCGTCACGGACATTCCCTCGAACCGGGAATGGGTATCCGAGCCGGAAAATGGATATTTAGCTCCGGCGGGATCTCCGCAGGGAGTGGCGGACAGAATGCTCCAAGTCGCGAAGCTTACGCCGCAGGAACGTGAGGAAATTTCGGAACGTAATCGGCGTGTGGTGGCGAAAAGAGCGGACTGGGACAAGAATTTCCCGCGTCTGCTGGAGATGTATGAACGCCTCGCCGGCGGCTTGGCGAGAACTGGGCTGGTGGCGCGCTAAATATTTTGTGTCTTAGTGTCAGATCTCGGGAAATCTGACAGTCCCTGAGATTTAGGACCTGAGACCTGACACCTAAGACCTGACACCTGCTCTTATGCGAGCTTTACTCTTACATCCCGGCGACGACTTCCACGGTCCGTGGACCTGCGAGCATTGGGATTCGGTGGTCGATCTGGGACGAGCGCCAAAATCCTTTTATGACGAACGCTGCGCGGACCTGGGCTGTCCCGTCTTCAGCATTTTCGATCTTGCCCTCGAAGTCGACGACCTGCGGATTTGGCGCGGCCTGCTGGCGCTCGGCATGGGCCGCGTTGTGGACCGCTTCGGCATCGACTGGTGGGACGTGATCGGTCTGATGCTGCAGCCGGAATTGCAGGACGTACAGCTCGCGCTACGGCTAGTCGAGAAACTGCGAGGATGCCGCGTGCTGGCGGCAAGCCGGCCGTCGCTGACGGCGGAAGCGGTGCGGCTGCAGTTGGGAATACCGCTGCAAGCGCTTCCCCGTGGGCTGCGGAAGCGCCTCGCGGACGGCATTTTGCGGCGCAGCGTCACCGCCGCGGCAAATCTGAGCTTCAACCAATTCTTGCAGGTGGTGTACGACAAGTACGATCCGCACTACCGCTGGCGCAGGAAGCTGGCGGGGCCGGCGGCTCAACCGGCAAATGGGAAATCTGAAGCGCCATCGGAACCGCTTGTGCTCCTGCCGTCGGCGTATTCGAATGTCACCAAAACCGCGCTCCGTTACGCCGGAATTTTGCCCAACCAGAAATTTCTTTTGGTCCTCGCCCGCGAGTCGGGAGCCGTCTCGCCGGTCCCGGCGAATGTTGCAAGGGCGCGGCTGGCGAGTTTCGCAACCAGCCGCTACGACCGGAATGAATTGCGCGAACTCGAAGTCTGTTGGCAGCGCATGGAACAAGCGCTCGCAGAACATCCCGCATTCCGCTTGGCCGCTCGGATTGGGATTTTGAAAAAAGGGCCGCGTTGGTTGCGTTGGGGCGTCGCGGTCCGCGATGCCTGGGTCCGCGTGTTTGAGACGCGCGCGGTGGCAGCCTGCCTGAGCGCCGACGATTCCAATCCCTACACGCGGATTCCTCTGCTGCTGGCGGAACAGCGTGGCATTCCCGCGCTCGCCTGCCATCACGGAGCTCTCGATTGCCGCATGGCATTTAAGAATCCGCGCTTCTCGAACTATCTGGCCAAAGGCGAAATGGAGCGCGACTATCTGGAGCGCATCTGCGGAGTCGATGGCGCACGGATTTGCATCGGAGCGGCGCCAGCAGCGGCGCCGGGGCAAGAGAATGCTTCGCTGTGGAGTGCAGACGCTCCCTGGCTCGTTTTTTTCACCGAGCCCTATGAGGCGGATTTCTGGCGCGTGGAGGCGATTTATCGCGAAGTGCTGCCGCGCCTCTGTGCGGCTGCCCGCGCGTCGGGCAAGTCCGTGGTTTTGAAGCTGCATCCTTTTGAGAGCGCGCGCCAGCGGCGGCGATTAGTGCAGCGAATCTTGAGCGAGCAAGACCGGAAATTGGTGAGCGTGACCGATGCGCCGTTGTCCGGCGAGATTCTGCGTAAAACATGGTGCGCGGTGACGGTGGAATCGACCGTGGCTTTCGAATGCGCGGCACATGGAATCCCGGCTTTTCTCTGCGGATGGTTGCGCCATGCTTACTCTGGATATGCTCCGCAATATGTTCGCTTCGGCGTAGGATGTATGCTCGAAAACGCGGATGATCTGTTGCGCATTCCAGAAGTGTTGCACGCGTCCATACCTGGCCCCGACACCGCGCGCCGGCTGATACAGGCGATTTCTCCGGAGGCGCTGGCGGAAGTTCTCCGCCCGCCGGTTGAAGCTCGTTCCGTCTCGCATACCAAAGAGGGGCTATGATCGCGTATGTGCCGCCCTATGAGTTGACGGCATCGCGTTGGTAATCGAAGAATAGAGATTGGGCAGAATGGATTCTACACAACGACGTAACATTTCCCGCTGGCTCCTTGCGGCTCCAGCCTTGAGCTGCGGCTTTCAGCTCCTCCGGTTCGGCTCCAGGTGCATTCACCAAATTGATATTGATGGCATCGATTACATTGGAATTGCCCGGCATCTGCGGAATCGCCAATTTTATTCGGCGATCGATGATTTTCGCAGTCCCTTGCTCTCCTGGATGATTGCTGCCGGATCTTTTTTCCATGGCGATTTTGTGCGCATCGGCAAGATCCTCGGCATTGGCAGCTATCTTCTATGTGGAGCGTTGCTCTACTTCTTTGCGAAGAGCCTTTGGCATTCAGAGTTGGTTGCCGCTCTGGCGGTTCTCTGGTTTTCTTTGTGCCGCGGGCTCGCGGCGCAGGCCGTCGAAATGGTCACGCCCGATTTTTTACTCACAGCCTTGGTGCTGGTTTATTTCATAGTGTTGCTGCAATGTTTGCGCACGGATGAGAAAGGATGCTGGGCTTGGCTCGGAGGCATTCACGCCCTCGCATTTCTGGCCAAAGGATTCGCTCTGCCCTGGCTGGCGCTGACCACGATTTTTTCCATCCTGCTGTCCCGGCCTCGTAAGCAACAGGCCGCGCGCCTGGTTTTGGCGGGCGTTCTGCCGTTGCTGGTGGCGACGGCATGGGCGGGAATACTGCACTCTAAATATGGAGCGTTTACGACTGGAACACAGTTCAAGGTTAATTTTCTGCAGTGGACGGCGCATGCGTATGACAAACAACCGGACAAAACCTACGCCGTGCTCAAAAATAAGAAACCGTTTATTGATGAGTACAACGTAAACGACCCCATGCCGCCGGGCTCGTGGCCGTGGCAATATCGAATCGACGCGAGGCAAGCGGCACCCGAACTAGTGGCGCATGAGGTTCAAAATTTGCGGAAGGCCGTGAAAGAATTGCTGATCGTCGTAACTCCGGGCGGTCTGATCGCCTTCATCTTTATGATTGCGATTCTGGCCGGACGTAGAGCGCAGGATTCCGCCGAATTTGCGGTGGTAGCGGTGATTGCTTTGGGCAGCGTCGGTCTCTTGCTGGCATACTGCATGTTGGTATTTGACGGACGCTATCTCTATCCGATTGTCCCGCTTCTGCTCGCCGTAGCCGCGGGATTTCTCGCTCGGATGGGTCCAGCGCCGCGCATTTGGCGAAGTGCTCTGATCGCTTTGATCGTGCTTGGGATATTTGCCTCGTTGGTATATTCCTCTTCTCCCTTCCGTACTCTTAGTCGCGATTTTCAGATCTCGTGTTACAAGGCTGGCCAGAGCTTGAGAGCACATCCGGGTTCCACGGTTGTAAGTCTGGGTTCTGGACCTTACCAGGAACACGGAGTGGGATGGGAGGCGGGATATAAGTCGGCATATTTCGGAGATCGTAGACTGATTGCCGCGACGGAGAAGCTGCCAAGCATAGAGGAAATTCCAGCGGCTCTCGGCGACATTTCCAAGACAAGGCCAGATGCAATCCTGGTATGGGGAAAGCCTGGGGAAACCCGATATCGCGCTTTAGTACAACAACTTGTCCAAGAATATGCTGGTGGTTCCCATGAGGCTCTTATTGATCCGTTTTATGGGGAGGTTGGTACCGCGCTGTATGTTCATTGGCGTTAAGCGGCCGAACCAAGGCGTAAACCACAAACCTTAATGATTACGATCTTCACTCCGTCGTTCGCCGACGATGCGAACACGAACGCGCAAAACCTGACCGCGAAAGAAGTCGTAAGCCGTCTTCCGCCGGACCGCTTCAGGGTCGTAATGCTTGGCGACTCGGCTCCCGATCCCAGGATTCTCGCCCGTCCCAACACACAAATTCTGCCGTCGTTGCGGCATGGCAATACGGCGCGCTGGCTCACCCGCGTGCTGCTCTCGAAAATCGACGTCTACTTCTTTCCGCGCGAGGGGCCGCTCGATACGCTGTTTCTGTTTTTCCGGCGGACCTTGGGGCTTCCCATCGCTCTTGTGACCTATATCGTGATGGCCCTCGATGAAATCCCTGTCGGGCCAACCATGACCCGATCGATTCGCGAAGCCGATTGCGTTGTCGGGAACTCGCGGTATGTATCGCAGACTGTCCAAGCCCGCTTTGGCGTTGCGACCGGGACAATCTACGACGGCGTCAAACGAGATGTGTTCTATCCACCGGCGGAGACGCGCCCGCCTGGATCGAAGCTCACGGTGCTTTATGCCGGTTCATTCCAAGAGCGAAAGAAAGTGAATGTCGTGGTTCGCGAGGCGGCGAAATGGCCTTCCGTTGACTTCCGGCTGGCGGGAAAGGGTGAAGAAGAAGCGGCCTGCCGCTCTCTCGCGAACGAATTGGGGTGTCGCAATGTGACCTTTATCGGCCATCTTTCGCAGCCGGGGTTGGCCGAGGAAATGCGCAAAGCGGATGTCTTCCTATTTCCCAGTGTGCTGGAAGGCCATCCGCAAGTTCTGGGTCAAGCGGCATCGTGCGGACTGCCGGCGCTGGCCATGCGGAAGTATCGCCCGGACTATGTTGTCCACGGTGAAACGGGGTTCTTGGTGGAATCGGAAAGCGAACTCTCACAAAAGCTGGGCTGGTTGCTGGCCAACCAGGAGTTGCGGCTTAGGATGTCGGCCGCGGCCGCTCGCCATGCCTTGCAATTCGACTGGGACCAAGTGGCGCGAGATTGGGAAAGTGTGTTGCTGGAAGCGGCCGCCAAACGCGGCAAGAATAACTAATATGCTGCCACGGGAAATTCCCGGACGATGGCACGATAGTGCCATTCCAGGCACTGGGGTGCTATTGGGTGGAAAACCGGTTTGCGCTATTTTACAATTACACGACGGAAATTTACTGTCCCAACGAACGAGTGAGCTGGGGGTTTCGTCGATGAAGGGGGCAAACAGTGATCGAAACAATCCGTCAACTTTGGGCTGAGGAAAACGGTCAAGACGTCGCCGAATACGCGGTGATGCTCGCGGTCATCCTGGTGATCGTGATTGGCACGGTCAAACTGATCGGCGGCAACGCCAATAACGTGTTTTCGCAAGTCGGTAGCAGCTTGTCGACGACGCCCTAGCCCGCACGAACAGCCACGCTCCTGCCTGGCACGGGGCTTCCCCACTCTCTTCCCGCCAGTTCTCTTCCCCCTCGAATTGTCCGCGCACTAATTTGAAATAGGGCTTCCAGACGCGTAAATGGTGAATGGCTCGGTGTTGGAATTCCCGCCGCACGGATCGGGGTTCGTCACCCCGACATTTACCTCACTCGCATCGGCGATATCGGAGGCCAAAATTTGCGCGGTAAGTTGCGTCGCGCTGACATAGCTCGTGGCCCGCGGCGAGCCGTTCCACAGCACTTTGGATCTCTTCACGAAACGATCGCCATCCACGGTTAATGTAAATGCCGCGCTTCCGGCGACTGCCGAAGTCGGGGCGATGCTTTTCAAACTTGCCGCTGTCGTGACCGTGAGCCGATTCTGAGTGGCGGGCTGCCACGAAACTCCTTGCGGCCACGCGGTGTAATACACGTAGAAAGTCGCGCCGAGAATAGCGGGATCGTTGCCTAGGCCAACCGGCGTCGCATAGCCGTAAACCGCGGTTTGCGGGTTCTTTCCAAGAACCACCTGCATCGGAGGCCAATTCAGTCCGTCGACAGACTCGCCATAGGCTATGTATTGTCCGTTGTCTTCAATCGCAATGAAGCGCTTGCGATAGACGCTCCACTTGACCTGGGGATCTCCGTCGCTCTGGCCGGTGACGGCGGGAAAGAGTTCAGTGGCCGGTCCATCGAGGCCCGATGAAATCCACTCGCCCTTGTAATACTTATGGAACCGGCCGGCTGCGGGCATCTTCGCGAAATCTGCCATAAATATGGCGCGAAGAAGCTCGTCATACGGAGCTCTGGCGACGGACAAGTACGTGGTATCGGTGCCGAAGTAGATGTAGAAATATTTCCGGTGCGTGGCCGGGTCGGAGGCTACGACGAGGTCGCCGTCTCCTATGTCGAGTTGTCCCTGCGGATTGTAGGGGTGGGTGCCGCTGATAATCAGCCCAAGGTCTTGCCATGTCTGACCTTCATCGGTGGACTTCGCCAGACCCAGCCATGACCAGAACACGTTCGCCGGCCGCTCCGCGTGATACACGATCAGCAAGCCTCCTGCGCCGGGCTCGCCTTCGGGTACGCGATAGACGGGGCCACCGCCAACGTAGTCCATGTAATCCGGCAGGTTGCTGCTGTTGGGAATCGGAAATTCATGCACCGGCGGATTTGGATCGCCCAGTGGCTCGCCCAGAGGTTGATCGAGTGTGCCAGTTGAAACTGTGATCGAGCCTCCACGCGAATTCTTTCCACTGCAGTTGAGGTGGCAGCCTCCATCGCTGCCGAAGAAGAGATATCCCGAACCATCGCGAGTCCGCACGACACCCAGTTGTGTGTCACTCCATGCGAAATACGGCCACTGACTCGGGTCTGGAATGACGCCAGCAGGCAGGGCATGATATGCGTTTTCTCTTCGTTCGCGATCGGAGACGACGACTTCGTTCGCGACGACGTGCACTTGGCATTGGGCCGGAGCCGAGTCGCTTCCCCCGGCGGCCAATCCGAGATTTTGAAATAAAACGACGACCAATAGCGACTGGAGTCCGGCAGCGACTGCCGCGACCCACCGTGACCACTTCGATTTTGATGTAACACTGGTCATGGTTGTTCTCAGTTCTCAGAAATGAGAAGGGTGCGTGGGGTGGATTTGGTTGCATGGGGTACCCCCCACCCCCCTATTTTGTTACATAATACATTCTAAAGAAGTTAGCGCACATAATACATAACAAAAGAGTTAGCGGAAGCCTTGGAAAACTTAGTCTTTAGAGCGGTTTCATGGTTGCTGTACCCCGGCCCGCGTAGGGGCAGGTGCCCTCACCTGCCCAGCCGAGCAAAGCTCGGCAGTTGCCCTCACCTGCCCCAGCCGAGCGAAGCTCGGCAGTTGCCAGTGTGTACAACAATTCTGGATTCGCTTATCATCCGTTTATTTCAGTAGCTTGTGAGTTTCTCCCGCCACCCAGCCTCCCACAGCATGAGCGAGGTGTTCGTCGCTGCGATACATGGCCGGAACCAGCTTTGCGTTCGGTGAAGCATTCGCAATCGGCGTATGGTCGCTGCGATGATAAATATCGATCGCCATTGTGATCTCCGCCGGATGCATCATGGTGTGGCCCGGCTTCTTGAAATCGGCTATCTTGCACTCGACCACGATGGAATCCGGAACAACGGCGTCTGGCACAACGCCGCCATCTGCGATCACCTGCTCGGCAACGTCCTTCTTGCTCAGTTGCTCCCTGATTTCATCGGAGAGAAGTTTGAGTAACTGTTGCGGGTTGATGTTATCCGGAAGCTGCACACCCTCCGCAATGGTCACTTGCTTCACTTCAGCTGTTTTGTATTTCGGGGCGTCTTTGGCAAATACACTGCCTGCCAGGAAAAGCAAGGCCGCCACGAGGACGACTCGGTTGATAGAACGTTTCATATCAAGATCGCTCCTTGTAATTGGAAAAACGACAACCTCAGATCTTAATTCGTTAGTAGAGGAAAACTGAGATATAACACCAATGGACATAACCAAGGTAACGCTCGGTCTAGGGAACCTCTGATTAAATTCGCTCCCGAAGAGTTTTGAAAGGGCACGGCTTCAGCCGTGCCGCTACGATCCGCATAAGCATTGGGCTTTAGCCCCTGAGGGAATTGCCCGTGTCCTCTGAAACCGGTTATGAAATAGCTTCTAGCCATCTCCAACGAAAAAGCTAGGAGCTCAAGGGTGCAGAAAAAAGATGAGGCAAAAGCCAAGAGCCGTCCTACTGTCCCGTTGGAGTTACCGCCGCTTTCACCGGCGCTGGGGCCGTTTTTTCTGGAGCAGCGGCGGTCGTGCCGAGCCGGGTGAGGAACGGAAAGAAGGGAGTGACCTCGAACGGCATTTTGTCGGCTGGATTGGTGATGGTGACCGGCTTGGTCTTGATCAATTCCAGCTTATTGTCCCACGGATCGACCTTGACTCGTCCGCCCAAAGGGAGCGCCGCGACTTGGTCGGCCTTCTTGGGATCGAATTGCGGTGAACCCGTCATCAACGACGACATACGGGTGGCATCGCCGTTGAGCAAGCTATCGCCGAGGTGGGCCCGGATCAGGTTCTTGAGCGCCGGAGCTCGCGCCTGTACCGCTTTGAGGAACAAGCCGGCGTTGCCGAGTTTGTCTTTGTAGGGCGAGTTGTTGAGCAGCTCGACGGCTTTCTTGTCGGCGGCTTCTTCCTCGCTCTTATCGCGGGCGAAATCCATGCGCTCGAAAGTGCGCTCGTCGGGAAAAAACATGCGGTCGTTAAAGGCGAGCTTGGTGTTGAGGTGATGGCCGAGCGCGATGTGCGCCAACTCGTGCGTCAGAATCATGGCCAGCGAAGCTTCGTCGGGCAGCACGTCGATCATGCCGCGGCTCACGACTATGGTATGGCCGATGGTGAAAGACTCGAGCGGCGTGGTCAGCAACACGCGACACTTGATCTCGGGTTGAAGGTCGAGGTTGTTGGTGACCATCACGTTATCGACGACGGTCTGGAGCACTTTGTCGATTTCGCCTTCCGGCGCCAGCAGGCCAATCTGCTGCAAGCGGTCGATCACGTTGAATTCCGCCTGGCGTTCCCATTGGCGCTGGGCTTCGATGGGCGAAGCGTCCTGTGCCTTCTGGCTCTGGTCCTGGACGGCCTGCGGGGCCTCGACGGTGATCTCGGTGAACTCGGAGTTGCGCCGCAGGTCCTTTAAGTTATAACCCCAGAGCCGCGTCTGCGCCTTGTAATTCAGGGTCTGGCCCATGCGGTACTTCAGGTCCGACTCCTCGGAATAAATCAGCGCAGGCAGCCACACGCCCGGCCGCAGGTTCTGGCGCCAACTGTCGAAGTGCAGATAGTAACTCGCGCGCGGATGAGGATAGTAAGTGCCGTTGAAGCGGACGATGTTGTAATCCTGGTCTTCGATCCAGATGCGCCCGAGGAATCGCCCCTTGCCGGCGTCATTTTTAGGAGCAACGTCGACCACGACCGTGCGCACCTCGCCGAGAAACTCGCGGCGCACGAACGTGAAGTCGTAATACTTGCGCTCAAAATCCTGGTCGAGCACCGCCATCTGCGCGAAGCCCAGGGGCAGAAACTTCATGGAATACACGTTGCTCAATTTGCTAATCATGCGCTTGCCCAGGCCGGCCGTCGTGGGCGAGGTGAAGGTGCGGTCGTCGGTGCCCTCGCTCATATCCAAGCGGCCCAGAAAGTACACGTCGCTCACCGGGACGGGAGCGTCGAGGTCTTTGTCGTGCTTCAGGTTCTGCAGATAAGTTTCCACCAGGGGATGAAGCTGCTTCATCTGAGACATGAAGAAATGCTCGCGCTCAATCGCCCGGTCGATCGCCTGGTCGAAGCTGGTGGCGGCGGCGCTTGCCTGCTGGGCGGCGGCATCGCGGGTCGCGAGCTTAGGCTCCGGCACGGTCTGGGCGAGTGCATGCTCCGGCAGCACAAACGCGGTGCTGCAAACCAGGGAGAGCGCAAGAAGTGCTAATCGGAAGCGCAGCATAATTGTTTCTTTCATAATGATCTATGATGCGTGGTCTAGGGAACCTCTTATTAAGTTCGCTCCCGAAGAGTTTTGCAAGGGCACGGCTTTAGCCGTGCCGCCAAAACCCGTGCTACATGCGGCTTTAGCCGCTGAGGTCCGTATTTTCAAATCGCTTCGCCTCCCTTTCGGAGACTTGTTCAGAGTTTCCCTAGAAGCTGTTTCATAACTCGTTTTGGGTAGGGCACGGCTTCAGCCGTGCCACTACGATCCGCATAAGCATTGGGCTTTAGCCCCTGAGGGAATTGCCCGTGTCCTCTGAAACCGGTTATGAAACAGCTTCTAGATCTCTTCCCGATTTGCTGTAGAGGGAACCTGGAACCACTTCTTCCTCCTGTAGAGACGGGGCTTGCCCCGTCTCGCTCGCCCGCCGCCGGAGACGCGGCTTGCCGCTTCTCTACGGCAAGGGCTTGCGGCGTCGCTCAAGCGACACCACGATACGAACCCAGAATTCTTCCCTTGCCTGCCAGACCTACGATGCGAGTTGAAACGTGACGTGCAATACCGCCTCGAAATCCGCCGGGTGTCCGTCTCTTTGCGCGGGCTTGAACTCAATTTTCTCCGCCGCCCTAACTGCGGATTCGTCCAACCCATGCCCGAGACCGTGCACCACTTTCACGACCCGAATCTGCCCGGTCGCCGTAAAGACAACCTCGAGCAAGACTTCGCCCTCGATTTTAAGCTTCCGCCCCTCCTCAGTGTAAACCGGTCGGGGCTTGAATGTGATCTCAGCGGGCACGGTTTTGACGGCGGAATCGGCGGACTTGGCTTTGGGCAGAGAAGCGACGACGATGTCGGCGTCGCCGAAGCCGCCCTGGCGGACCGCAGCGCGCGAGCCGGGAACCGGGCCGGAACTGCCGCCGGTGGCGACTCCGCTGCCAAAGCCCGAACTCGCGACCACTCCGCGCACGCCATGCGAACCGCCGCTGCCGTTGCCATAGCCTGGGCCGGAGGGCATATCGAACGCGCCCGCCAGCGCAATCGAAACCGGACGGCTGCGATTCTCCGGCTCGGCGGGCACACCGTTCGGATCGCCGAAGCCGCCGGTTTGCACTCGCTGTGGCGCGGCCGCCATGGTTGGCGTCGCCGAGCTGCCATTCGAGAACACATTCGTTCTGACCGGCGGCCTGGGAATCAGGGGCTTCACATCCGGCAAAAGCACCTTGCTGGCAGCGAGCGTGATCTTGGGCGCCTCCTCGACGACCGGAAGTTTCTTCACCTGGACCAATTCGGAGGGGACGCGCAGAGCTTCGGGCCGCGGCGTTAGCGGTTCGACGATCTTCGGAGCAAGAACGGGAAAATTCCTGACCGGCGCTGGAGTCTGCGCAACCGGGGGCGAAATTTTGACCATGCCGATGAAGTGGTAGTCGCGCACCGGCAACACCAGCACTTCGGGATAAATGACGGCCGTAATCACGAAAAACGACAGCACCAGCGACTGCGCTCCATAGCTGAGAACGAATTTCCCCCAACGCGTGCGCGGCTCGGGAAGAAGGCCAAGGGTCAATTGTGAAGCCTGGGAATCCATATCCGGCACCTCATGTAGACACTTGTTTAGCGCTTGCTAAAGTGATCAAGCCCACGACCAGCACTTTAGAGGCCGCAGGGGGACTAGCCGACGAGACTCTTCAATGTTTGAAAGGCACGCCAAAGGCCATTATCGGCAAGAGCCTAACACCCTTAAGATGCGGCAAAGCAGCCACTTGCACGCGGTATGTCTAATTTTATCAGACGGAAAGACCGCACCTGCAAGATTTTTCCTATTTGGGAAAGGGAAAATTTTATGGATATAGGGAAAATATTACCCGAACGCCGCCACACGACGTACTCCAGCAATCGCAAGATGAGTTCCACAAGGGGCGCCTGATGGTGCCCCAGGTTCGCGCCCGTTCTTTGGGCGCTAACCTGGGTGGGGGTAAAGCGTACCAGCCTTCCCCCGTACGACTTATCGCACGGTCACACTACCAGTGGTTTGAACTTGCCACGCTCAGGGGCGCATCGGACGACACTTTTCTGGCAACCGCTGTTTGAGATAATCCATCAGATGCTCATGTTTGCGATGCTGAAGAAGTTTGAATTTACGCGCCACCGGCTGGAGGCCACGATGCCGCTGCTACTGCTGGCGGCTTCGGCCGCTTTTTTCGCCGCGGCACAAACCACGGAAAAGCCCGCAACCGATCTTAACGACGATCGCGCCGTCGATCGTTACTACGATCCGCTTCCGCAGGAAACCGGCGCGGCGGGACTGAAGCTGATGCTGCGGCGCTTGCAGACGACGGCGCGGCTGATGCAGGTAACGGCGCATCCCGACGACGAAGACGGCGGCATGTTGACGCTGGAAGCGCGCGGCAAAGGCGTTTCGACTCTGCTGATGACGCTGACCCGCGGCGAGGGCGGACAGAACAAGCTGGGCAGCAATCTCTTCGATGCGCTCGGCGTTTTGCGCACGCTGGAGCTGCTGGCGTCGGACCGCTATTACGGCGTCGAGCAGCGCTTCTCGCGCGTCGCCGACTTTGGATATTCGAAGACTGCCGAAGAAACTTTTCAGAAGTGGCAAGGCCACGACATCGCGCTGGCCGACATTGTGCGCGTCATTCGCACCTTTCGTCCGGATGTGTTGGTGTCGAGCTGGTCGGGAACGGAGCGCGACGGGCATGGGCATCATCGGGCGTCGGCGATATTGACGAAAGAAGCGTTCCGCGCGGCGGCCGATCCGAAGCGGTTTCCGGAGCAGATCGCCGATGGACTCGAACCTTGGCAGCCGAAGAAGTTGTACATCGGCAACGTGTGTGAACGTGGGGCGAAGACCTGCGATGCGGCGAATTACACGCTGCGCCTGAACACGGGAGTCGTCGATCCGGTGCTGGGCGAGTCGTACATACAATTTGCCATGCAGGGCCTGCGCCATCAGCAGTCGCAAGGCGCAGCGAATTGGACGGTCGAGCCGGGCGACCGCTTCACCTATTACAAGCTGGTGGACTCGGTGGTCAACTCGCCAAGGGATAAGGACGGCCACGAGCGGGATTTCTTTGACGGGATTGACACGACCTTGCCGGCGTTGGCGGCGCGGCTCGGCGAGGAAGAAAAGAAAGTGTCATGGCTGCGAGAGAAGCTGGAGTCGATTGCTGCAAATGTGAAGCAAGCCGATCAGAAAAGCGGGTTGGATCCAGATGGCGCGGCTGATCCATTCGCGAAAGCGGTCCAGGGACTTGATCTGGTGACAGCATATCTCGACGAAAGCGACGTCGCGGCCACTGCAAAAGAAGAACTGCTTGCGGTCCTCAATGAAAAGCGGCAACAGTCGGAAGCCGCGGTCAACCTAGCGTTAGGCATTTTCCTGCGGGCCAACGTAGCTTCGCTTACTAATCCGGGGAAGGCTGTCCCGCAATTTAACGATGCACTTACCGTCGTCTCTCCGGGACAACAGTGTCAAGTGATTGCCAGGCTGCACAACGGCTCGAAATACTGGCTGATTGTAAGCAACGCTAATATGGGCGACTCGGCGGGCTGGGTAAAGCAAACCGATGCCAGCGAAATGACGATCGCCCCCGGTCAAGATTACTACGCGAACTTCGCGCTGAAAGTTCCAGTCGATGCTACGGCTACCCGCCCATACTGGCACCGCAGCAACCCCGGAACTGAGACGCTCAACGTCATAGATGAAGAAAAGTTCTTGACTCTGCCTTTGCCGTCACTGCCCTTACGGGTTAACCTGCGATACGAGACCGTCAAGCGCAAAGGAATGCATTCGCCCCTACCCGATCCAATCAGACGTCGCATGGGCGCGAAATCTACGCCGACGGGCGAAATCTACGCCACGGTTTTGGTCCCTTTTGTCGACGAAACAGGCAAGACGCAAAAAACTTCTCTTGCGGTCGCGCCCGCATTCTCTCTGAACCTCGATCCCGGCGAACAGGTTCTACCCATCGGAGGCTCAAAGGAAATCACCGTGAAAGTTGGCGTAAGTTCCAATCTCACCGGCGCCCCAGACGGAACATTGCAGTTGGATCTCCCTGCTGGTTGGAAGTCCGACCCACAAGAGCTGCCAGTGCATTTGCGGCAACGCGGCGACAAGAAGGATTATGAGTTCAAACTTTTCCCCGCCAGTTTGAAAGAGGGACGGACTGAGGTTCGCGCTGTTCTTGAGGCGGGCGGGATAAAATACACCGAGGGTTACACGTTAGTTACACGGGAAGACCTGGGCGCAGCCTATTACTATCAGCCAGCCGCGCAGCGGGTCGGCGTTGTGGATGTCAAAGTTCCGAAAGACCTGAAGGTCGGCTACATCATGGGCGCGGGAGATGAGATACCAACTATTCTTCAGCAGATTGGGATGGATGTAACTCTAATTCCGGCGGAGAAACTAAGTTCGGAAGACTTGGGCCGGTATCAAACCATCGTTCTTGGCATTCGCGCTTACGACACGCAGAAAGATGTGATCGTGAACAACCAGCGACTGCTTGATTTTGTACGGGCAGGCGGACGGCTGGTAGTGCAATACAACACGCTCAACGCCGCGACGGGAGATTTCAATAAGGGGAATTTTATGCCTTATCCGGCAACGCTCGGCCGGGCCCGGGTTTCGGTGGAAGAGGCGCCGGTCGCGATCCTCGACCCTGCAAACCCGATCTTTCATTCTCCCAACGAAATCACCCAGAAAGATTTCGATGGATGGGTGCAGGAGCGCGGCTTGTACTTCATGAGCCAGTGGGACAGTAACTTTACTCCGCTGCTCGAATCGCACGATCCCGGCGAGGGCGAGCAGAAAGGCGGGCTACTGGTGGCACATTACGGCAAAGGTACTTATATCTACACGGGGTATGCGTTCTTCCGGCAGTTACCGGCGGGCGTGCCGGGGGCAGTAAGGTTGTTTGTTAATTTGATAGGAGAGCATTAGTTGGTCGCAGCCAGCGACTTACTCATGATAACTTTACGCGAAGACGAAACTGACTCCGGAACGCCGCTTGTCCGCGGTATCGGCCTCGGCTCGGCCACTGCGCTGAACATGATCGACATGATCGGCGTGGGGCCGTTCATTACGATCCCGCTGATCGTGACCGCGATGGGCGGGCCGCAGGCGATGCTGGGATGGGTGCTGGGCGCGGTGTTGGCCGTGTGCGATGGACTGGTGTGGGCGGAGCTGGGCGCGGCGATGCCCGGGTCGGGCGGGTCGTATCGCTATTTGAAAGAAATTTACGGGCCGCAAAAGTTGGGGCGCGCGGTATCGTTTCTCTTCATCTGGCAACTCTCGTTCAGCGCTCCGCTTTCGATCGCTTCGGGAGCCGTCGGGCTCTCGCAATATGCGGCTTTCTTTTGGCCAGGGTTGGAGCGGGTCTGGTCAACCCGAACCTGGAGCGCGAAGCTTCCGGTTCTGGGCACGATGCAGTTGACCTGGGCAGTTATGCCCGCGACTTTGCTGGCGTTTGGCGTTTGCCTTTTCACGGCGTTTCTGCTCTACCGGCGAATTACCGCCATTGCGCGGCTCACCAAGGTGCTGTGGGCCGGAGTGATGGGAACGATTGGATGGATCATTTTCGCGGGACTTACACATTTCAACGCACATCGGGCATTCGATTTCCCTCCGGGCGCGTTTTCGTTTTCGCGCAACTTTTTTTATGGACTGGGCGGGGCGATGCTGATCGCCGCCTACGATATTGGCGGGTACTACAACGTTTGCTTTCTGGGCGATGAAGTCAAGCGGCCAGAAAAGAACATTCCGCGGGCGCTGTTGCTGTCGATCCTGGCGGTGGTGTGTCTGTATATCGCGATGAATGTCGGCATTCTCTGCGTCATCCCGTGGCGGGAACTGGCGCAATCGGGCGCGGCGAACGGCAAGCTGTACGTGGTCTCGACGCTCATGGAGCGAGTTTACGGGCACGGAGCCGGGTCGGTGGTCTCGGTGCTGGTGATGTGGACGGCATTCGCTTCGGTGTTTTCGCTGACCTTGGGATACTCCCGCGTGCCCTACGCGGCGGCGGTTGACGGAAATTATTTTCGGGCGTTTGCGCGGGTGCATCCGGTGCATCGGATGCCGTACGTTTCTGTACTGGCGCTGACGGCGGCAGCGGCGCTGTTTTGTTTTTTGCGGCTGGCGGATTTGATAGCCGCGCTGGTGGTGATTCGGATTGTCTTGCAATATCTGGTGCAGGCGGTGGGCGTGATTGTGCTGCGCATACGGAGTCCGGAGATGGTGCGTCCGTTTCGCATGTGGCTATATCCGGTACCGGCGCTGGTAGCGTCGGCGAGCTTTGTTTTTATTCTGGTTTCACGCACGGGCTTTTTGCGGGAGATACGATACGCGGCGGTGATTCTGATTCTCGGGATTGCCGTTTATTGTGTGCGGGCGTGGCGGCGGCAGGAGTGGCCGTTTGAGAATGGGTCGTTGGTCGCTGGTCGTTAGACTGTACCCAGTCTCCTCTCCCCGCGAGAAATCATCAAAATAGGGGCTTGTCAAGATTGGCCAAAATCGAGGAGCAGGTCTCGAAGCTTTGCTGCTGGGGTCGCCCGGCTTGGCCGACGCCAATGTGATCGACGCGATTGGGTGGTTTTGAGTGTAATCGGGATGTATCGCCAACCGTGCTTGGCCCATGTTGCAAATTCGTGCACATTGACAAAGCCTGGCTTCGTCATTTTTCTTCGCCGCCGCTGTCGAACAGGAGTACTATTCCGTTCGTACATTTTCTCGCCTCTCCGAAGAGCAGTTCCGGCCAGTTGAAATACACACCCCTTGAGGCGAGAGAAGTACGACGCAGACAGATGACCCTTTAATCGAGGAAGGCGGCTTACATCCACTTCGCCGGCCTCAAGACAGAAAGTGAAAATGCGAACCTTTTCGCAAGGAGGAACCTATGCTCTCGATTGAAGCTTGCAGGACGCCGAAAGATAGCTCAACCGTCCTCCGATCTTTTTCAAAGTCAATCCTAACTATCTTCCCATTTGCTTTTTTCTTAATGCTCATGGTCACCCCCTATCTGGCGCAGGCGACGGCAACTGAGGCCATTCTTCACAGCTTTACTTGCGGGGCAGCTGACGGTTGCAACCCAGCGGCTGGCGTGGTCCTCGATTCGAACGGGAATCTTTATGGCACAACCCAGAGTGGCGGCGCCTACGGTGGTGGCGTTGTGTTCAAATTGTCCACGTCCGGAACCTTAACCATCCTACATAGCTTTAACCCAAGTGCGGGGGATGGGTCTTACCCACAGGCGGGAGTGGTCTTCGGTCCGGACGGTAACCTTTACGGCACAACTTACCTCGGCGGCACATACGGAGGGGGAACCGTCTACACGGTGACTCCGTCCGGGACCGGGACCGAAACTGTGCTTTACAACTTCACCGGCGCGGCGGACGGTTGCTCGCCCAATGCAGGCGTGGTCTTCGATTCCGAGGCCAATCTTTACAGCACGGCTCTCTACTGCGGCGCTTATGGCTGGGGTACCGTGTTTAAGCTGAGCCCGTCGGGATCGGGGATCGGGACGGGACCCTTCACGACGCTTCACGGCTTTACCGGTGGGAACGATGGTGGTTACCCCCTCGCTGGTTTGCTTCTTGGTCCTGGAAGCGAGGGCAACCTTTATGGAACGACTTACCAGGGTGGCACCCACGGCTTTGGAACTGTCTTCAAGGTCACTTCGTCCGGTAAGGAAACTGTTCTCCACAGCTTCAACGCGAACGGGAAAGACGGATTCTTGCCCGAAGCAGGCTTGGTCCCAGGATCCACGGGCAATGTCGTTGGCACCACAAACAAGGGCGGCACCGTTGGCGTAGGCACTGTTTTCGAGGTGTCTGTTTCCGGAATCGAAACTATCATTTATAGCTTCAAGGCTGGAAAAGACGACGGCATCTCCCCAAATACTGGCCTGGTCACCACTGGAACGAATGAGGGCTGTGGCGTAACGTACTATGGAGGGGCCTATGACCTCGGAACCGTATATTGTGGGAACACATCGGGCGCCGAGACGGTCCTTCACAACTTTGTCCATAACGGCAAGGACGGGTATAACCCAAACGGTCCCCTGGCCCTTGATAAGTCGGGCAACCTCTACGGCACAACCGTCAACGGCGGCAACGGCGGTTGCGGCGTGTATGGCTGCGGAACCGTGTTTAAGATCGTCCCATGAATTCGACGTTCTCTGGGGTGCGTGAGTTTTAAGCTCACGCACCTTGGCGTGGTCGGTGACAAGGACGAGTGTTGGAATCAGATGGCGTTGACACTCAAGACTCCGCCAGGGGTCGATAAGTGGCACTCGGCGTCGGTCGTCGAAAATTGACAGGGCGGCCGGACGGGTGGTCTCACCTCCCTATCCGCGCTCCCTTTCCTCCTTCACAATCGCAACTCAACTGTTGTTATCAGGCAATTGCGCTCAAAACCCCCGGCCAAGGTCTGTCCGACAATAGCGACCCCATCCGACAGCATGGTGTGCAAGGTCGGGTCTTGGCTCTCATAGATATGGATAGAGATTGAGTCGCAGACGACGCCGCTGCCGAGCTGTGCTCGACTTGGACGGGGCGGAGCCCCGTCCCCACACAAGCTTATTTTTTAGTGGGGCCATGTTTCTTGCGCCAATCGGCGCCGTCGCATCCGCCGTGGTGCGCGATTTGGGTGAGCAGGAGTTCGGCGGTCAGGCGGCGCTTGGCGAGGTGAGCGGCTATTCTCTGCTTCGCGGTTTTCGGCGAGACTTTCGGGTCGAGGAAGACCAGCACGGACGGGCCCGCTCCGCTGAGGCAGGCGCCGAGAATGCCGGAATCTCCGGTGAGTTCCTTGAGCGCGGGCAGCAGCGGACAGAGCGGGGCGCGATAGGGCTGGTGGATTCGGTCTTCGAGCACAGAGGGGAGCAGGTCGCGACGCTCTTGCGTAAAGGCCGCCAGCAGCAGCATCGAGTTCTGAATGTTGCCGACGGCGTCGGCGCGCGAGTATTGGAAGGGCAGCACGCGGCGGGCTTGCTCGGTCGAGAGCGGGGCGTCGGGAACCACCAGCAACAGCGGCCACTTCCCTTTCGGCTTCACTTCGACGACTTGCGCCTGCACCTGATTGGCCATGCGGGCCACGGTGAGCGCGCCCATCCAGCAGGCGGAGGCGTTGTCGGGATGGTGCTCGCGCATGGAAGCCTCGCCGACGATGCGGTCGTTTTTCCAGCGCAGATGTCCGAAATGCACGGCCAGCGCGATGCCAGCGAGGCGAGCGGCGGCGGACGATCCGCAACCTCTGCCAATGGGGATTTCATTTTCGATATGAATACGCAAGGGTGCGATCTTGCGGTTCTCCGATTCGAGCACCTCGCAATAGGTGGTGACGATGAGGTGGTTCTCCATGCGGGCGCAGATCTGCGCGTCGCGGCCTTCGGCGGTCACGAAGAAGTCGGGGGCGCGCTCGGCGCGCAAGCGCAGATAGAAATCCAGGGCGAGGGCGGCGGCGTCAAACGCGGGGCCCAGATTGGCGGAAGTCGCCGGCAGCGCCAGGCGCAGCGAACGATCTAAAGATGCAGGGCGTGATGGCATAGAATAAACTACAGTTCTCAGTTCTCAGTTCTCGGTTCCCAGTAAACCCGTTCTCCGCTGAGGAATGGGAACTATACCCGGCAGCAGAAAACCGGTCGAAACGATAGAAATAAAAGACATTAACGAGGTGTGGGCCAAATAGAACCCCTCACCATCGACACTGACGCTGAACTGATTTTTATACACGAGTTTGGGGCGAACTGCTACGAATTTCTGTGGAATTATGCCTTTGGCAAACCCAGTGCGAAAATCGCACAATGAGACGCGTTGACAGAACGGATACTATAGTCGGGCATCGCGTCGTATTTTTCTTTAGTATAGGCAGGTAATCTGCTATTTGTTACTTGTGTAATTTTGCGGGGCATCGGAAAATTTATAAGCTTGAACCACTCCTCCGATGACTAATTTATAGACTGGAGAATCACCCATGGTTTGGACGGAGAAGCTGGGTCCGAATCCAACCCCGGAAGAGAAGCTTGTTTTTCAGGCGCTCGACGATCCTCGTTGGAGTTGGCGTACCCCTGTCGGTATTGCCGATTCTGCGGGGGTAGATGTCGATGCCGTCAAGTCTATCCTGTTACGCCATCGCGATCTGATCAGAATCAATGTATCCAAGCAGTTCGGGCCAATTTTCCAACTCATCGAAAGGAACGATCCGCCCGAAGAGAAATTTGTTGATAAAGCACTCGATTATCTGTCCATGGGCCGACGCCGTATCGCTTAGATGATCCTTACGTCGAGGTTGTGGATTTTTGTAGCCGCCTTTGCAGGTGGCTGCCTTGGGGAATTCCTAACTCTATACGAAGAGAGCCGCAACGATCCAATCGCTAGAAAAAAAAGAAGCCGCGATTCCTTTTACTGGGTAATGAGCTTTGGGATGGCTCTACTCGGCGGAGTGATTGCGATCCTATACGATTTTGAAAAAATCAACGTATTCGCGGCGGTCAATATTGGTGCATCTGCGCCAGTGCTCATCAAAAGTGGTTTCGCCTCCTTCGCACCATCCGCCAAACCACCTATTTCTTAGGCTCTTTCTTCGCTTCCTATTTCTCGGCCGCGTCGAGGGCGGCAATAACGGCTCCCAGATTGGCATCGAGCACCAGCGGAGCGCGCTGTAGATTCCTCGCCTGTGCGGCCTCGGCTTCGTCGTGCTTTTCGGCAGCGGACGTTCCAGCAACTGAGTTTGCGGAGACTTGGGTTGCGGGAAACAGCTCGCCGCGATGGAACTTGATGGTGAAATCTGGGTCTTTGAGAACGTGGCCGGTCAGGATCAGGACAACGCTCTCGCCCGGCTTGACGAATCCGCTGCGGCGCAGCTTCTTCAGTCCAGCCAGCGTGACGGCAGATGCCGGTTCGCAACCAATCCCATCGGCGCCGATCTCGGCTTTGGCGGCGGCGATCTCAACTTCCGAGACCTCTTCGACCTCGCCGCCCGTCGCCCGCAGCACGCGCAGCGCCTTCTTCCACGATGCTGGATTGCCAATGCGTATGGCGGACGCAAGCGTGTCGGCGGTCATGGGTTCGAGCTTCTTTCCGCCGAACTCGCGCACGCTGCGGAAGAACGGATTCGCGCCGTGCGCCTGGATGATGGAAAGCTTGGGCAGGCGCGAGATCAGCTTCAGCGCAAGCATTTCGACGAGCGCCTTGCCGATCGCCGAGCTGTTGCCGAGATTGCCTCCGGGGACGACGATGTGGTCGGGAGGCTCCCACGCAAGCTGCTCCATGAGTTCGATGGCGGCGGTTTTCTGGCCTTCGATGCGATACGGATTCACCGAATTGAGCAGGTAAACCGGCTTCTGGCGGACGAGGTCGTTGAGGATGCGAACGCAGCCGTCGAAATCGGTGCGCAGTTGACAAGTGAGGGCTCCGTAGTCGAGCGATTGCGAAAGCTTGCCCCAGGCAATTTTGCCTTCCGGAATCAGCACCAGGCTGCGCATGTTGCCGCGCGCGGCGTAAGCGGCCATCGAGGCGGAAGTGTTGCCGGTCGAGGCGCAGGCAACCCAGCTGAATCCGCCCTGGTGCGCGGACGAAGCGGCAAACGTCATGCCCGTGTCTTTGAAGGATGCGGTCGGGTTCATACCCTGGTGCTTGGCAAGAAGGTTCTCGACGCCAGCCGCGCGCCCGCACCGTGGCAGGCGATAGAGCGGCGTGTTGCCTTCGCCGAGCGTGATGACGTGTTCTTCGAGATTGGGAATGTGCGGCAGAAGTTCGCGGAAGCGCCAGACTCCGCTCTGGTCAAGCGCCTCGCGCGAAGCGCGGCGGCCGAGCCAGAGAGACTTCAGGGCCGCCGGGTCAAAGATGGGCGATTCCGAGGTCCATGCTGGGGAAAAAAATTCCAGCAGATCGCCGCAAGCTGTGCAACGGAAATCCTGGCCGGCGGAGTCGGGCATGGCGCCGCAAGTGATGCAGCGTAGTCGGGCAGCGGATTCGTCGGTTCTTGCAATTGGCAATGGCATGGATCCAGTGCAAGGCGGCGGCAAAAGCCGCTCCTAGACATGATACGGTACGTCTGCGCCGGAGAGATCCGGATGTGCGATTGAATTTTCACATGGCGCAGTGCAGTCTGTGAGGACTAGAAGGTGTGCGGGGTCCCTTTATCTGTTGGGATCGATTCCAAATTGCACCCAGTCTTCCGCTAGCCTTTTCCAGTTCGTGTGGACTGAAGCGTCGATGCATTTCTCAGACGCGCTGATGCCCGACTGATTGGCCAGCCGATTCGATTGGGCCGAGGTCACGAGATCCTTCAGGGCCACGGCAATTCGCCGTATCCCTTTCTCCTGGTATAGACGATGGCCTTTCAACAGCACAACCTGCGCGTCTGGCGCCAGCGGCTCCAAGGTTGTCTTGTCGACGATTAACCCAAACGGTCCCGTGCACGCCATCAATGCTTGTTCGCTATCTTTGAGCCACTGCTCCATTTCCTGTTTAACGATCTCGCCGCCGAATGTAAGTAGGAATCCGTAGGACGTTCTCTCGATCTTGTACATGTCCTCTCCTCTCGGCTCCGCTATAGCATTATCAGCGTTACTATAAGCCTCGGCTGGGTTCGGGAAGGGCACGACTTCAGTCGTGCCGCTAACCAACGCCAGAAATGCGGGCTTTAGCCCCTGAGGGATTGCCGGCGGCGAGGCCAATAGCAACGATGAACATGGATTGCATTACACTATCGGTGAAAATGCCCTAGACCTGCCTGTACCAATCCCGTCTTATTACATATCGGCAGCAACGGCCCAGAGGTTAATGCGTAGAGCGTGTTTTAAAATAGGCTCTGGGTAGGGCACGGCTTCAGCCGTGCCATTTAGGGCTTGGAAAAATGCGGGCTTTAGCCCCTGAGGGCCGCACCTTCCGCGCTAAGAGGTATTTTTTTTAACACGTTCTAAGAAATAGCAGAATCTGACCCTTTTGGCAGCGTCCTTTTCGATTCGACTCCCCGTAGAGGTTGGATCGTTTCCGGATGATCCAAAGAGTGCCGGTGCGAGCGAAGATGGGCGAAATGCAGAGTTTGCTGGCTACGCGGAATTTTTTGATTTTGCCTTTTGAATTTCTCTGCGATTTTCGCGCCAAATTATTTCTTGCTCCTCAGAGCGGATCGTGGACCCGAATCTCGGCGGGCTCGCCGAGGTCCATGAAGCGCGCATCGCGCGCTTCGTGGCGCACCGAACTCAGCGCCACCATCACTTCGCGGATGTAATACAACGTCCCGGCAAGCAAGCAGACCAGCGCGAGAGCGAAAACCACGGCGGCCACGACGGCGGCATGTTTCCAGTAGAGGCCGATCCCCAGCAGCAGGCAGGATGCGATCGTCCCGGCAAGAGAGATAAGGACCAGCAGGAAGCAGCGCCGGATCAATTCCGCGCGTTGCTCGATGGCCTGGATCTGCGCCGTGTAGGCCTCGGCTTCCTGTACGCGGTCGTTCTTGGCGGCGTCATGCTTTTTATGTACGTACTGGCGCAAGCGGGTGACAATGCCCATCAGCCTGACGTTGATCGAGAGGACCAGCAAGCTGGTGGCGGAAACAAAAATGGCGGGAGCGAGGAATGCCTGAAACAGGCGGGCAATGTCGTTCATGGCGGAGCCTCCCGAAGCCGGAGCGCGTTCTCCTCTGCCGATTCTAATCCACCGCCGGCGGCGGCAGAATCGGAGCATTGTAAGTGGGAGTCGGGGAGTCGCGTGGATTTCCCATGTTAGAATCCAATTTTCCCGTTGGGAGTTTCACCATGCGGAATCTAACCATACTATGACGGTCCGCCCATCGACGCTCCGATTGATTTCGCAGGCCATGGTCGTCATGGCCATGGCCGTCATGACGACGATCCTCATGGCCATGGCCGCCGCGCTTGCTGGCTGCGGCGATCCCAAGGCGCAAACGCCCCCGATTACGCTAACCTTCAGCTCCAATTATCCGCTGCCCACGACGCTCAACACCGGCTCCACAACGGGTATCGCAGTGCTCGTTGCTAACGACCCCAAAAATGGAGGAGTGAATTTCACCTGCACTCCCGACACCTCCGCCGGAGAATGTGGCGCGTTTAGCTCGCCGCCTTCGGCCGGCAATAATATCCCCGTCTGTTACCAGGCTCCCAGCGCGGTCCCAAGCGGCGGCATGGTGACCTTAGTTGCAACCTCGGCCAGCGATCCTGCAATCTCTATCTCGTCGACCCCGATCGCGATCGCGAGCGGAAGCTCGGTATCAGGCTGCCCGTAACCATTTCAATTTGTTGGTTAGAGTCCAGCTTCAACGCGCGGAAGCCTGCGCGATGGTCGGCCACAGGTTCTCATCGCTGCCGATGAATGTGAAACCCTCCGTTGTATAACAAGCCACAGCTTCGCCGAGTTGTCGAGTGGTTCGGTAATCGACGACATTGCGACCGGTGCGCGCGTCCACCACCCGAATAAGGGTATCACTCACATCGGGCGTGTCGGGTACGTCGAATTCAACCGCCAACCGGCCGGCTCCCGTCAAAAGAGCGACGGGTTGCGCATTCTTGATTAACGGCTGAATTCTAAGTGTTCGCAGCAGCCTGCCAGCCGGAGATATAACATAGACGACGGCTGGAGAAACCGCCCGCATGACATACAAATTGCCATCCTCACCGAGGGCTGTGCGTCCAAAAAGGATGCTGTGGTTGGCATCCCCACTACGATTCGCCGTTTTTGGTGCTTCCTTGGGTTCCGCATCCTTCTTAAACGTGACTTCCCGAACTAACTTTCCACTATTATCGAAGATCGCGTTAAATGGTTTTCCAGCATCGTGCCCCGTTTTGTCTCCAACCAGGCTCCCGGTAACAAAAAAGTTGCCCCCGGCCAGCGCTTCCAACTGGGCCGGGATTAACGGTTGCTCCACGGTCAATTCTGTCTTCCCTTCGATTTCTCCATCTTTTGAGAACTCCACTATATAAATACTCTTGCCTAGCCATACTAACTCATAGAGTTTGCCGTCTTCTGCAATAGAGAAATCGTTGACAGTTGAGTCCTTGAGCTCAGGTATATTGGAACTGCGATATGTGGCCTTTTGTGTACCATCCGGAGCAAACCGAGATACATTGAAGGAACGGCGATCCGCTGTTTGAAAACGGAAATAAACATTCCCATCGCTATCACATTTGAGTGGCCAAACAACTCCAGTATCCATCGCGAGACGGTGCGACTCGGATTGCACCAATTGAAGTGGTCGAAAGATTGTCTGCGCCGCCGCTAAGTACGAAGACATCAAACATAAGAATAGCAACATAAAATAGTTTCGCATGGTTTATCTCCGTTATACTTACTTCCGAGGTTTTTGTGAACTAAGCGTACACCCGGCAACAGGCTTTGATCTTTGTGGGAGAACAATTGATGGCGCATCGTTAAGCTTGGCGAGGTCGCGCTGATTTTTGAGGACAGGGGGCGAGATACAAATATCAATGGTTGCAGACACGTAGCAAGTATTGTGTCCCTGAGAACCGCACAATATGCCAGGAAGATCCAAGGCACAATCCGGACAGTCACCGTCAATACATTTTGCACAGTAATATGCAATAAACGGCTTATTGGTACATGAGCACGTCGTTTGAAACTGTGTTGACCAACCCGGGCAATCGCCTGGAGCTGCTAGAGCGATCCCTGTAAGGCTGAGGATAACCAATACAATCAGCGTACCCTTATTTCGAGAGCTATACATTTTTTCCTCCAGAGCATTTCTTACTCCGGAGGCTGATATAATAAGCAAACATTCCTTATCACGCTCCACAATCGGCTGTCAAGGACAATTTGTCTCTTCCGCGATTCGGCTCCGGCGAACCCCCTCGCCCCGGTGGACGCACATCGTCATTTGACTTCCCGCGGATTCCTGCGCAGAATAGAAGCAGTTCTTTAGAAGGCCATCCCACCAGTGGGGGCGTCACGGATTCGACGGAGATGCTTGCGGCCAAGAGGCATGCCGGGGTGCACACACCCGCAATCGCGTGCAAAATGATAATTGCCAATCAACAGATGGCATACGCAGCCTAATTCGTTAGGCCGCCGTTCTCCGCAGCTTTGCCCGTGGGCTGCGAGCGAACGTCACACAGCGGGCTGCTCTTCTCTGCTACGTCTGGGCCGGGAAGCTAAGATCTCAGGCTAGCGGCGACCGTTTCTTGTCCGTTCTGAGCGGCTGACGCGAACGTCCTGGGGTAATGCCCAGGGCATGAACTGGAATAAGCATGTAGTCTCTCGGCCAGTAACATTTTCGGACGCGGGTTCGACTCCCGCCGCCTCCACCATTTCACCATCCTAGAAAATCCAACAACATCCGAAAGCCAGCGTAAATGCTGGCTTTTTCATTGGTTTATAGTCCATTGACGGACAACCCCGTCTCTTGACATCCGGGGGCAACATGAGGGGCAATCGGATTCCACTGAAACGGAGTTGCCCCCATTATGCCCCTGACCAACACTGCGATCCGCAACGCCAAACCCAGCAACAAACCCATTCGGCTATTCGATGAGCGCGGACTATATCTGGAAGTATCGCCGACCGGCGGCAAATGGTGGCGGCTGAAGTTTCGGTTTGAAGGCAAAGAGAAGCGGCTCTCCCTTGGCGTCTATCCCGACGTACCCCTGAAAGATGCCCGTGACCGCCGGGACGCAGCGCTCAAGCTACTGGCCGATGGCATCGTCCCCAGCGAAAACCGCAAGGCGCAGAAGTTGGCCCGCGCAGACAGTGCGGCAAACAGTTTTGAGGTCGTAGCGCGGGAGTGGCTTTCATCGCCTATTGGAACCGGCTGCGGGAGTACTGGATCGAGCACTTCAAGAAATCAGGAGCGAATGTGCAGTGCTATTCGGTCCTGCGGGAACTCCGAGGGGTCGAACCCTGAGTACAGCAGAAAGCAAGTGGTTGCCCGTTGTTTTTTCGGGCAGTTCCGGCGGGACAGGCATCTCACGACGTAGATCGCACCCACCTCGACGAATTCTAGCTCTAGCTTTTATGAGCGGCATGTTGGCCATGTTCAGAGCGGAAGTCGTGTCTGTGGGAGATCCTTTCGGCAGGGAGCAGCTCGTCCGGCCTCAACCGATGCCCGTTCCGTTTTTCGTAAATTGTGAAGCATCTAGCGCCGAAATCAAGCCCGCTGATCCTATGGTTTCCATTAGATGGTTCCTGAATTCGTAACAATACACCTGACTTAGTGCTATGCAAGTTACTCTTAGCGTAATCTATATAATTTTGCAAAGCGAGAAACGAGCTTATACACGATAGGCACAACCGATGATATGTTAAGGTGCGGTTACAAAGTGATCCGTATCACCCATCAGCGTGATGACGCTATTTCTCGCTATTATTCTCTTGACACTGGTTTGTAGCTTCATTTAGGTTTGCTGCCAATTCGGGCAAGAGAGACTTTGGATCTCAAGTCTTACCTTGGACTTTCTTGCCGGAATTGTTACGCTCTAACGACCGTCGTTTACGCGATATGCGCGCGGGTTGCTCGAACTTGGCGACTGAGCACAGAATGTGCCGACGCACCGAGCATGATTCGTAGTGTTGCGTTCAAAAGGAGGAAATGCGTGCCTCGTTTTAATATTTTTGCCCTGCTTTCCGTCGTCATTCTCTGCTGCCTCGCTTCCGGACAAAGTCCGGTTGCTGGGGATATTCAGTCCCAACAAACAACGATAGTAAAGCGCGATCCGACTGCGTTAGCCACGCTCTTGCGTGCCGTGACTGCCATGGGGTTTACAACGACTTCGAGCCAAATCACTGTCAGGCTAACAGGATCGGTCGCGCCGGTTACTGAATCCGAGGGCACGCCCGGTAATTTCATTTCGATTGTTGAGCTTACGGACGACGGATACCAAGTCCGTAATGAGTTAGAAAAGGCGGCAGATGGCAAGCGCACGGTTTTCGTCGGCAGCAAGAACGGAGCGGCATTCGCTTATGGTCATCGCGTTATAAAGATGTCTGCGCATGTGTCGATGGTGACGGCCCCCTCACAGATGCCCGTGTTTGAGCTGATCCGGGCGCTCATTAAACCAAGATACAAGGTGAATCAGGTTGAGTCACGCCAGATTGGACGGGTTTCCGCAGTGCATGTCAGAATTAGCGACGAAACAGACCTCGTTTCGAAGAGCGTAACTCCACAAGACTGGTATTTCGATTCAGCAACCGGACTTCCTCTGCGCTGGGAATTCCGCGTGCCAGATACTTTTAATGGTACGCCCCGGACTGTAGTGGAGGGAGCAAAAGAATTTGCGAAGTATCAAATTACGAACGGAGTACTGCTGCCTCTACAAATTACATACTTCCGAAGTGGCCGAGCAATCAATGTCACCGAAATCAAGTCGGTCGAGTTCAATGTGCCACTGTCTGGATCGGAATTCGATCTGCCGAAGGGAGCAAACTGACCATGAGACTCCGTTGCCGGATATTTTTCTACGCTGTTGCTCTAATCGTATTTTCCGTCGCGGCATTGGCGCAGGTAGACCCGGACCTTGAAATAGGCTTCAAGCCCTTTGGTGCCTACGACGAAACGACATTCGACTCCGTGTCTTTAGCCAATGGGAATCTGACCGTCCATATCCCTCTGTTTGACTACCCGCAGCGTGGTGGCCTCAAGGCTCAGGCGCGCCTGATGTACAACAGTAAGGGATGGAAAATTAGATTTGATTGCACTCAGACTAGTTGCGAAGCGTTTTGGATCTGGGAAAACCTAGCCCCCACCTACGGCGAGCAGGTAGGCGGAATGGTGATGTTACAGGTAGATAATGGCCAGATCTGGCCCCAGTTGAGTACTTTTACGGAAGCTGGTGTGACGGTCTGGAGCTTCAGCGGTCAAACCCTTGATGGCAACGTACATCAATTTGGACAAATCGGTTCACCCTACGGCCAGTATCGATCGATTGATGCGAGTGGGATTTACTTCAACGCTCTCGGTGGGGATGACCCCAGTGGAACCGGGGATTACGTTATGCTGGATCGCGATGGAAACGGATACACTTCCTCCTCTGGCACTTGGTCCTATCCCTGGCAGGACACAAACGGAAACTACTTCTTGTACGACGAGACCCAGGGGGGGTGGAGCGACACATTAGGTCGGCCGCTTTTAGCCAGTGTGAACGATGGTACGGGAACCACGGGATGTAGCACGAACGCCGGACTGCTGTCTGTTTCCTATGCCAATGTTTATGGTTTCCCTGGGACTAACAACAGCACGAGATCGGTCAAGCTTTGTTACGCCTCTCTTCCGATGAAGACTCACTTCGGAGCCAAGATGGTTGCCGATCCCCTAGGCGATCTTATTTCAGTTGCCGAATACAGTGGTTCGCAATATGTGGTTCAATCCGTCATTGTCAACGATGGAACGGGCTGGAGCACAAGTCCACAATGGATTTTCCAGTACAACGATACCGCTGGTTACACGGACGGTACAAACTATGGAGATCTTACTCAAGTGACGCTTCCCACGGGCGGGACTATTGCATACACTTGGTGGACATCCGAAAACTGGTTGGGGAGTTGCACGGGCTCCCCACAAACGGCAAGCCGTGGTGTGGCATCGCGCACGATAAACGCGAATGACGGTACGGGAAATCAAACAACAACCTACGTCGGGGGTATCGTTACCGATCCCGCAGGCAACGACGCAGTGCACACGATCACAGGCCTCGGTGGCAGTTGCTCACTCTACGATACGGAAGTGGACTACTACAAAGGCAGCAGCAACGCCACAAACCCAATCCTGCTGAAAGTTGTCCAGACCGCTTACAGTTGGACAACCAATCCGTTTGACCTGTGCAGTGGCTGTGCGGCGCTGGTGGCCAACGTGGTCCCTACCAGCGTGACTACAAAATGGCCGATTCCGAATACAACAAATTTCCTCGTTTCGCAGGTGCAAACGGACTATGACAACAGCTTTACTTTCTATCCGAATGAGGTGAGCGGCGGCACTTACGGACTCGTGACGGAGAAGCGCGAATACGACTACGGACTCAACGCGCCTGGGGCGCTCCTGCGCAAGACGGACTACACCTACGCTGCCGTCAGCGGCAGCAGTTATCTCACGGCCAACCTCTTGGACTTGGTGACGCAAAAGACGGTGTACAACGGCAGCAGCGGAGAGGTGGCGCAAACCACCTACAGCTACGACACACCAGCAGCCCTGCAGAGTTCTGGGGTCACGGAGCAGCACACGACTCCAAGCGGCGTCCGCGGCAACTTGACGCAGGTTCAACAATGGTCAAACGTATCGGGCTCTGAGATCACAACACAGCAGACAAGCTACTACGACACGGGGATGCCCTATCAGGCAACTGATTTGCGTGGTAACAAGACAACATACAGCTATAGCTCCGCCAACTACGGCGCATACGTGACGCAGACCCAGTATCCGAACACGGGCAGCCCTGCGGTGACTCATTCCATCTCAGGAGTCTACGATTTCAATACGGGACTTGTGACCAGCTTCACGGACCAAAACAGCGAAATCAGCAACTACGGCTATGACTTGCTTGGCAGAATAACCAGCGCCAGCTATCCGGACGGCGGCTCCGTCGATTTCAGCTACAACGATGTCCCGCCCGTGAGTATTAAGAAAACCGTTGCCGTTACTGGAGCGCTTAGCAAGGTGACAAACAGCGTCTTTGATGGTTTGGGAAGAGTCGACGAAACCCAGCTAAACGACCCTGATTGCACAACAGGCAGCAAGTTGGTCAAGGTTGACTTCACTTACGGCAACGACACTACGCAACACACTTCCTATACGACGACCACTACGCCGTACTGCGACACGCCGGGCACCGTTTTTGGACTGCCGAGCCGCACCGATTCCGACACGCTGGGACGCACGGTAAAGATTACCCAAACCGACGGTACTGTGGATTCCAACAGCTACGCGGCGAATACGGTCGGGATGACGGCCACGGTTACGGATGAAGCCGGAATCACGCGCGAAACCCAGGCTGACGGTTTGGGGCGAATGACGAAGGTATTGGAAGACCCCAACAACAAAAACTACGAAACGGATTATGGGTATGACACGCTGAATAACCTGACATCCGTTACACAGAAGGGAGACAGCACCGGAAATCGAAATCGAACTTTTATCTACGATTCGCTTTCCCGCCTTACCAGCGCGACCAATCCAGAGTCAGGGACGATTAGCTACACCTACTCGAATTCTTCTAGTGGGTGCGCAAGCTCGCCAAGCGAGGTTTGCACCAAGACCACACCGGCTGCCAACCAGACCGGCACCGCCATGGCTACGACCACCTACACCTACGACGCGCTGAACCGCCTGACCGGGAAGACCTACGCAGGTGTCACGACTCCGAGCGTGTACTACGGCTACGATCACGACACTTCGACCCTATCGAGTTGTGCCACGAAACCTCCGACTCTGACCGACGCGTACCCGATCAGCTACCGCACAGCCATGTGCGATGGCTCGGGCGCAACCTCGTGGAGTCACGACAAAATGGGGCGTATCCTGAGCGAAGATCGTACGATTGGCGCCAATACTAACACCACCAGCTACGCCTACAACCTGGATGGCTCGCTTTCCACTCTGACCTACCCGAACACGGGCAAAGTCATCACCTACACTCCCAACAGTTCGGGCAGCAGCACGGCGGGGCGACCCGCTTCCGCCACGGATGTCGCGGACGCAATCAACTACGTGACCGGTGCGACGTACGCGCCGCAAGGGGCCCTGGCCAGCCTGACCCATGGCGGCGCAATCTTCGGAGCGTTCAGCTACAATACGCGTTTGCAGCCGTTGCAGATTTTCTATGGCACGAATACGCCTCCGGACCTGACCGGCTCGACGTGCCCGAGCACGGTGGGCAATATCATGCATCGCGTCTACAATTTCGGTCTGGGGACGAACGACGATGGCGACGTGTACTCCATCGCCAATTGCCGGGACACGACCCGCACCGCAACCTACACCTATGACACGCTCAACCGCATTTCCAGTGCGTACACCACGGCATCAACCTGGGGCGAAACCTACACCATAGACCCTTGGGCGAATCTCACCAACATCGCCAAATACACCGGCAAGACCAACTCTGAGACGCTGAGTTGCGCCACCGCCAACACCAAAAATCAGCTCAACACCTGCTTCAGCTACGATGCCGCCGGAAACCTGACCAAAAACGGCTCGGCGACTTACACCTACGATGCCGAGAACCGACTGACGGCGCTCTCGTCGCCGGCCTGGTATTACGTTTATGATGGAGACGGCAATCGGGTGGAGAAGTGCACGTCCAGTACGTGTCCGAGCAGCGGAACCGGGACCGCGTATTGGCGCGACTTGGGAGGCAATCCGATTTCCGAGAGTGGACTCAACGGCACGGTGAATCACGAGTACATTTTCTTTAACGGGCAACGCGTGGCGCGGCGCGACATCGCCGGGAACACGGTGCATTATTACTTCTCCGATCACCTGGGCACGCACGCGGTGGTCATGAATGCGGCGGGAACGCAGTGCGAGCAGGATGCCGATTACTATCCTTACGGCGGAGTGGAGAACGACAACTGCACGACGCCGGTGGCTCAGAACTACAAGTTCACCGGCAAAGAGAGAGACTCGGAGAGTGGGCTGGACAACTTTGGAGCTCGATACAACGCATCGAGTCTAGGGCGCTTTATGAGCGTCGATCCGATCTGGGTCAAGGCCGACCGCATCGTCGACCCACAACGATTGAATCTCTACGCCTACGGAAGGAACAATCCCTTGAAATTCAAGGACCCAACTGGCATGGACCTAAAGATGGGCAATTGTCCAAGCAACATGACGGTTTCAATGTGTGAAGCAGCGGTAACGAACAGCCTCAAGAAGGAGGACCGCAATCACGTTCATTTTGTTGAGGGCACGGGAAAAAACGGACTTGCGAAGGGTGAAGTCTTAATTCAGGCGGACAAGGACTACAAGAGCGGCTCCACGAATTTCACAAGACTACAGGGGCTGGTAAACGACCATAGTGGTGTCGGCGTTTTGAATGTTGAGTCGCCGACCGGGGCGTTCCCAATGGTCACGGTCACAGGCTGGTCCTCTAAGAACGGCACAACCTACGCGAATGGAACGTCCACTCTTGGACATCTGACAGATGTTGATGCCTTTCATGGGAGCACACTATTCCCGCTAGCAAGTTCTGCGTGGTCACTGCTCGGCAGATACACCCCTCTCCCGTGGACGGAGGTCTACGTCAACTCGGAAGACTCGGCTGTGGAGTTGGCAGTCGATGTTGCGCACGAATTAGTTCACGTGAAGTTGGGGGATTTTGGTAAGAATCCTGGCGCTGCTGCCCATGAGTCGCCGGGCCATCCTAACCCTGAACTAGAGAATCAAATACGGGAGGCTGAGGATGAAGCGAGAGCAAACGCACAGCAATAGTTCTGTATTGATCGTGCTGGTCCTATTAGCGCTGTGCTCCGTTAGCGAATCACAAGATCGTTACAACCCATCAAAGAACGACGGATGCGCGGCGCAAATACGGAGCCTTGGGATGTTGAAACTCCATACGCATCAGCTGCTTTCGCGTCTGGTCGGAAAGAGTGAGGTTTTGGTACCTGAGTATACCGGATCAGGAGCCTCTGTCACGCTAGAGGTCGTAGTCGGACCGGAAGGTCATGTCTCGTGTATTGACAACATTAGAGGTCATGCGCTAATGACGGGACCCGCAGTAGAGGCCGTGTCAAAGTGGCATTTCAAGCCGTTGGTACGAGCCGGTGAGCCGGAGCCCTTCTACGGCGATTTAGTCGTCTCGATTAAGGGCAAGCGCGATTGACGGCATCAAGTTCACCGGCAAAGAACGGAACAGCGAATCAGGCCTCGATAACTTCGGCGCTCGCTACGACGCCGCCGGAAACCTGACCAAAAACGGCTCGGCGACTTACACCTACGATGCCGAGAACCGGCTGACGGCGCTCTCGTCTCCGGCGTGGTATTACGTTTATGATGGAGACGGCAATCGGGTGGAGAAGTGCACGTCCAGTACGTGTCCGAGCAGCGGAACCGGGACCGCGTATTGGCGCGACTTGGGGGGCAATCCGATTTCCGAGAGTGGACTCAACGGCACGATGAATCACGAGTACATTTTCTTTAACGGGCAACGCGTGGCGCGGCGCGACATCGCCGGAAACACGGTGCATTATTACTTCTCCGATCACCTGGGCACGCACGCGGTGGTCATGAATGCGGCGGGAACGCAGTGCGAGCAGGATGCCGATTACTATCCTTACGGCGGAGTGGAGAACGACAACTGCACGACGCCGGTGGCTCAGAACTACAAGTTCACCGGCAAAGAACGGGACAGCGAAAGCGGGTTGGACAACTTCGGCGCGAGGTACGACGCTTTTACGATGGGAAGGTTCATGACGCCCGACCCGGTGTTCATTAGCGCCGATCGAGTGTTTGATCCGCAAAGCCTCAATCTGTACGCGTATGTACGGAACAATCCGCTTTCGCTGACCGATCCAACCGGTCTCGATTTTTACCTCGCCTGTCAGACTTCGGACCACTCAGGATGCGGTCAAGTTGATAACGGAAGTGCGAAGGGTATTTGGGTGCAGGGGCAGACCGTCAACGGTTCGTTCTAAGCGACTGATGTCGATATGAACAAACAGGGCGATCCTAGCGCTGGGTACAGCGATCAGTTCGGGAACAACTACACAGGCACGTTCGATCAGAACGGCGAAGATTGGGTGATGCGGCATTGTTATCGGGGACGGGGCAGGTTCCGGCTTCGCGAGCTGTTGCAACGGTCCACTCCAATCCATGCCGACGAAGAAGATACCATCTTCAACGCCTCAAGTGTCGCTGGAATGGACATCGAGAGGGTTGTCTATTTTTGCGTGAGTGTTTTCTGGCGAGCGTCAGTTCGCAGATGGGAGTCCTCGGGCCAACGGTACGAGGGGATCAGGCTCGGGCCGAAGTATCAGGAAGAACTTCGAGCGTACCTGCTCGGCGACGCTGGCTTCCCGCAGAATGCCGCGGTGATGTTAATCGTCTCTGGCCTGCCGAGGCCGCATCTTTCATTCAACTTTCCCGACACCATCAGGATTGATTCGAGTCATGCTCACACGCTTCACATTCCGGGACTCACGTTCCAGTTGGGGTTGGGAGGGCAACCGTCCGCCGGAGCGCGCGAAACCTGCATCGTTCGCTCTGAGTATCATCCGATATTCGTCTCCAAGGACGGAGACGAGCGCGTTCAGCGACAAGTCCTGCGAATGATGGGGAAGAAGGCTCCGGCATGGGGCAAGTACCCGCTCGTCGATGGCGTTGTTTAGCCGCGACGCAGCTTGCCGTACATTGTCAAGGAGGTCTCGAACAAATGGCACTTCGCGATGTCGGCGAGGATGCCCGCGTCGAAGACGAAATTGAAGCTCTTCTGGCGTAGCGGATTCAGGTCATAGACGCGCTCGTCTTTGGGGTCGGGAGGCACCTCGGGGAGCTTCAGAATTGCCGTGGCAAACATCCCTTGCAATGGTTCAATTGCCTTATTCGCTCCACGGCAATTCAGGTCCAGCGTCCCGTCATTTTGCGAGTACACATAGATCACTTCAATGGCCGGGTTGTGCGGTCTGCGTTTGATAGCCCCATCCACCCACTCCAGGCTCTGCTGAGAGTAGTCTTCCGGGTAGGCAAAGAAGTAATCCAATTCACCCCGGCGAAACGCCTCCACAACGCAGTTCTTTCCCCGTCCCTCTGTGCGGTGAAAATAGTTGCTGATGCCGTCGGCCAGCGCCTGCCGCCCATCCTCGTGTACCGATGCGGGCACATTGGGCAGCCCCTTCCGCTTGCGCCAATACGGCAAGTTGTCTGCGTGACAAAAGTGCGTTGCGCCCTTCCAGAACTGCGAGCATTCCAGAAAAGTCACCATCGCTCGCTCAAAGTGACCGTCCAGGTTCATCGAGGCGGGCAAGCCCCTGCCCGACTAGGGCCAAATTACCGAATGATTCACTCGTTGATCTCGTTCATGCGCACGAATGACGCCTGAAGCACTTAGCTGACACTGATTTCATACCGTTGCGGATACTGAGCCGTAAATCGGCGATGGAAGCTGAGTGGCTTCATGCCATTGACATTGCTAAGCTCATAGACCCTTGCCAATAGCAAAGACGCTCCGCCAAGGCATTTCACTAAACACCAAGCCGAACCGCTTCCGCAACAATGTAGCCGTGTTTGGAGATGGAGGACCTTCATCGCTCAGGCCGCACAACCGCGTATATGTCAGGGGTTCCAGCCGTTTCGATGCCCCTTACCCCGGACTACTAACCCAACTGCCTGTTTCTGCCAACATCGGCGACTCCTGGAGATGTCAGGGGGCAACTATAGGGGCAACTGTCTCGAATGAATTTCTTATTTCCTATTATTATCGGTTATTTGCAGATACTATTCGGTAGCCGCCGCCCAATAAATCTGTCATTCGTGGTCCTGTTCCAGTTCTGGACGACATGGTGTCCGTACTGCAAGAACGAGGAACCGCTGGTGAACGACATCACCACGGAATTTGCCGGCCCGCGCCGGTCTGGAGTCCAGCGCGTCCGAGTAATTTGTTGGAGTCCAATGCAAAGGCCGCCCGCAGGCGGCCTTTTGTCATGCCCTGGAAAACGGCTAGTTGGTGACCCCCGCGATCTGCGGCGGTGGTGGAATGACGGCGGCAGCGGCGGTAGCGGCGGCGGCTTCGTTGAGAATGCGATGGTGAATGGTAAACAGCGCCAGTTCCAACCGGTCCGACACGCCGATCTTGTCGTAGACATTGCGCAGGTAGTTTTTGATGACCTGCTCGGTGGTGCCCAACTGGGTGGCAATTTCCTTGTTCTTGTAGCCCTGAACGATGAGCGCGACGATGCGCAGTTCCTTGGCCGTCAAGCGGTCGCGGACGCGTAGGCCGACCATATCGTTTTCGGTCAGCTCGCTGGGCACGGCCATGTTCTGCACCCAGTTTTCGCCACGGGCGATCTTGCGCACGCAGTCGACCAGCGCCGGACTGGTAACGTTGCGATAGACGACGCCATGGGCGCCAGCCGCCATGTAGCGCTGCGCGCTCTCGCCCGTATCGGCGAGGACGACAACCCGGGTCTTGTTCTTGTTGGCAACCATGAGGACGGAACTGAAGTCGGAGTGAAATCCTCCGGCAACGATGAGAACGGCGGCGCGGAATTTGTCGAGCGCCATGAACATCTGCTCGGCAGTTTGCGCCTGGGCCACAATGCGCATTTCGTCTTCAACCGCCAGCACCTTGGCGATGCCGGCGCGGAATATCGCCTGATTGTCGGCCAAAATAAGTTTCAGCATGGATCGCGCTCCCGATTAACTGTTGCGAACGAATTCGTAAGAATCGATTACGCAAGCGACGCCCCGGTTCTCACTGGATTCGGCGCTTGGATTGGGCTCGTCGGTCCGCACCACGCGGCCGCGGCACTGTATGACTACACTGTCCTTGCCGCCCGTGACTTCCGGAGGCAGGGTGATTTCAAACTCCACGGGCGAGCCGACCTCGAGCGCAGCGTCGGCGCGGATGTAGACCCCGGCGGCGCTCAAATCGCCGGTCGTGCCGCTGTGAGTGTCGCCCGCGGCGTCTTCCCTATGGATCTTGATCGGCAAATGCAGCGGAAATCTTTTCCCGGTACGCGCTTCGGCCACGACTCCTCCTCTGCCCTCGCTCTGCGTTTCATCTGACAGCCGGCAAACCGCAAAATCCCCGGCTTAAAGCTTAACAAGCAGCTAACGGCGTTATATCACGGAAAATACTCCAATAGAAGCCCAGATTACGGAAGTAATCTGGGTAGAAACTAGGTACCCCCCAAGCCCAGCGCGGGAAGCGGGGCCAAAACAGCCCTCAAGGCCTGAAAATAGCCCCGAAAACCCAGCATTTTCGCGGGACATCGCCAATCCGGCCCCGGCGGAGGCGATTGATTCCCCGTAGAGACGCGGCTTGCCGCGTCTCCCGTCGCGCCAGAAGGAGACGGGGCAAGCCCCGTTTTCACAAGCGGAATTTACAAGCTCCCGAGGAATGCTTAAAGTGATTGCAGGAATGCTCCACAAAGAACAAGCCGCCGTTATCTTCGACCGCATTCGCCGCTTCTCGTCCGCCGACGAGGTTGAAGCCATCTTCACCGCTTCCCGCTTCGCGCTGACCCGGTTCGCCAACAACACCATTCATCAGAATGTGGAGGAAGAGAACTCCGTCGTTTCGGTCCGCGCGAATTTTGCCGGCCGGACGGCGCGCGCCACCGCCAATCAGTTTGACGACGAAAGTTTGCGCCGCGCCGTGGCCGCTGCGGAAAGTCTCGCGAAGGTGCAGGCGCCTGACCCGGATTTGTTGCCGATGCCCACGGCAGACGAGGCCAATGGCGGAGGAAACAATATTTGCACGACACGATTTTTCGACGAAACCGCGGCCGTCACTCCGGCGGACCGCGCCGAGGTAGTCAAGAAAATCGTGTCGGTTGCCGCAAAACACAAGCTGACGACGGCGGGCATCTATTCGAACTCCGAAGCGGAAGAAGGCATCTTCAACTCGCGCGGCCTGGCGAATTGGCATCGCCAGACGCTGGCGGAAGTTTCCATCACCATGCTGGCCGGCGATTCTTCGGGCTGGCAAAAAGCGAATTCGCCGGATGTGACTCACCTCGATCCGGCGCGGCTGGCGGAGACGGCGGCGCAAAAGGCAGCCGAGTCGGCCCATCCGCGAGAAATTGCGCCGGGGAAATACACTGTGATTCTCGAGCCAGCCGCAGTGCTCGATATTGTCGGATTTATGTTTTGGGATTTCAGCGGCGTGGCGCTTCTCGACCAGAGGTCGTTCTTAAATGACCGCATCGGCACGAAATTGTTCGGCGAGAACATCAGCATTTGCGACGACGCCCAGCATCCGCTGCAGGCGGGCGCGCCCTTCGATGGCGAGGGAATGCGGCGCCAGCGTGTGCAACTGGTCGAGAAGGGCGTGGTGAAGCGCGTGGTCCATGCGCGGGCCACGGCGCGGAAGATGAAGAATTCGGAGTATGCCGCGAAGGTCGGCCCCATCGAGGCCACCGGCCACGGATTTCCCTTGCCCAACGAGATGGGCGAAATGCCGATGAACATTGTTTTCGGCGTTTTAGGCGCGGCGGAAAAAACGCCAAGCGCAGAACGCCCGCAAAGCGTCGATGAGATGATCGCATCAACGGAACGCGGCGTGCTGGTCACGCGCCTGTGGTATATCCGCGAAGTCGATCCCTACGAGAAGATCGTGACCGGCATGACGCGCGATGGGACGTTCCTGGTGGAGAACGGCAAAATCCAGTGCGGCCTGCGCAATTTCCGCTTCAACCAAAGCCTGATCGCGATGCTGTCGAATGTCGATGCCATGAGCGCCCCAGTCCGCGCCAGCGGAGAGGAAGCCTTCGACATGGTCGTGCCCGCGATGAAGGTAAGGGAGTTTAACTTCACCGAAGCGACGAAATTCTGAGCGATCGGCAGCCAGCTTTTTCATTAGAGCGTGTTTCATAAATCGGTTTAGGTAGGGCACGGCTTCAGCCGTGCCGTTTAGGGCCAAGAATAACGCGGGCTTTAGCCCCTGAGGGCCGCGCCCTTGGGCCTTAAAGGTATTTATGAAACACGCTCTAGCCATTCCATCGTTGCCATGGACATCTTCTTTCGCGACTGTCCGTCCTACGGGGTCGATCTGTGCGACAAATGGAGGGAACTTTCTTCACATTCTTATTTTGTGTTCGGTCCTAAACTTCTTGTAATTCGTCCACGACGCGGTAGCGTACCACAAGTGTTTTTTTCCCATAACTTCGGCGGTAATCCTTTCCGTGACCGGCAACAGTATGGGTAAATCTAAGCCTTCTAACTTGACCCAGTCATAGTAGATAGCAATCTGGACTAACTGGGTCAGGCAGTCGTCGGGCGGGCGCATTTCAGTGAACACGGACAATACATTAAAGTCCTTGTCGGTCAGGACCTGCTCAAAGCAGGCGACCGGCCCCTTCCAGTCCGAGTGCGCTCCTCCGAAAAGCGGAGTTCCTTGTGGATACTCTTCGTAGTAACAGCGGTCGTCTTCGGCGGCAGACTTGGAAGCGAACAAATAATGGCCGCCCACGGAGCCTTGGAATTCCCAGGGATTGTCTGCAATTTCGCCCAGTGCGTCCATCCAGTCGGATGGCGTCCAGACGCCGTGCTTCAGTATTGGAAAAGAGTCCGTTGGTTTGCCAAGCCTGCCATTCCTTTCTATCTCCCGATAGGTCTGCCGGCCGTCGGCGACAGATAACTCGTGACATAAGGGCTTCTGGGTCCCTTGCACCAGACACTGCTGGGCAACAAAGCCGATCATCCGGCCGGCAGCGGCCTCCGACATGGCGCGCAGTCTAGCAACTGCGCCAGGCGCCTCGCTGGGAACTGCCGATAGTGTTGGCAGCACTGGCGAAGTGTCCTCGGGTAAGTCGCTTTCTTGGTACAGCACCGAAGCCGTTTGCGCCTGCTCCGGCTCTTCTCCTGGCATGTCTTTGAAGATAGCCGACCCAACAACTGGATCTAACTTCATCAGCGCATTCGCGATCGTCCTGACGGGAAGGGCGACGGACACTGCCAAGTTGCCGCTTCCGAACCTGAGTGCGCCGCTAAGTGTGATCATCCCCAGCAGGTTACCCCGCTCGTCAAACACGGCACTGCCACTGTTTCCGGGATCCAAGTGAATGTCGAGGACCAGGTTTTCCTTGAGTTGGGCTTGTCCCATTACCAGGGGCACGTTAGAACCTATGATGCGGGCTTGTCTCGTCTCGTACTTGTGGTTTGAATAGCCGGCGATCTCCACTTTCTCACCCACGTAATACTTGAATGAATATGGAACGCCCGACTTGTGAGGGACTGGCTTCTTCGTATATACGAATGAAACGTCGTTCGCTATGTTATAAGACAAGGTTTTCTTTGCCATGGGCACGCCGGTCTTGTTCGCGTCGCTTTCATTGGCAAGGGACAGTACCTTTTCAGTGCGATTGCCCGTGACCCCTAAGTTCGCTTTGCCTACAAACATTTGGATGTGATAAGCCGTGGCAACGACGGAGCAGCTCTTGTCGATACATATGCCACTACCTTGTACTCGTTGAACTGTTGGCGGAAGGGAAAAGTGGACGGTTGTACGTTGAACGCCAACAAGGTGGTCTCGCAGGTTGGTGGCTTGGCACAAACTAGTGAGCAAAAGCGCCGTCGATAATGCCCTGAATATACTTTTCAAGGTGCACGCTCCGTTTCACTGGGTTGGGGTTGAAGGTCACCGTTTGCCATTCGCTGGTGTCCTGCCAAGGCTCAACGCTGATCAGGCTGAGGCAGCCGGTCAGCCTGCTTTGACTTGCGGGGTTATAAGTCAAAGTAATGTTTGTATGCACGGCGGGCCTGATCCTTCCGCCTTGGTCTTCGCATAAACGCACCTGTAGAAGTTCGGGCTCTTTCGGAAACACGTCGGTCCTGAACTCCAGCATGTGAATGACGGTCAAGGGCTTGCCGTTTTCGTATCGGACAGAAACGTCGGCAAGGGATCCAATGACGATTCGTACCGGCGTGATCTGCAACCGGCTGCGCAACGCGGGCTCGGTGGCAACCCGTTCAGCGGAAGAGCTCACTGACAAGGTGAACGCGAGAAGGAGAAAGCAAAGAGAACGCATCGTATTGCCCGTTGGCGGCAGATAGTCGCCGACCTATACAACTGATCTATCGGCGAGCGTAGAGTCGAGCTTCAGTCTCTTGCATCGCGCTTCCCGCCCACTCCAACACCGTATTCGCGCGTCACCGTTCCCACTAAGAAGGCCGTCAGTTCTTCAGCCGCCAATATCTGCCGGGCTAGCGCGAAACCAGCGTTGCTATAACCCGCCCGTGTAGGGCGGTCACTCTTGTCCGCCCATCCGAGCAAAGCTCGGATGGTGTCGTGGGCCACAGCAACTCTGGTTTCGCCCTAGGGAACCTCTGATCAAGTTCGTTTCCAAAGGTATTGGGAAGGGCACGGCTTCAGCCGTGCCGTTAAGACCCGCTAAACATGCGGCTTTAGCCGCTGCGGGCCGCGCTTTCAAAGCATCGCGCATCCTCTTCGGGGACTTATTCAGAGGTTCTCTAAGCAACCTGTCCCAAACAATGAACCAAGATGAATGAGAGGGTACGAATCACGGAACCGGCGAAAGAGGATTTGCTGGAACCGCCACCGCATAGGCGCCGTAACTGCTTTGGCCGTACCACAGCATCCCAGCTACGCCCCTAAGTCCCTGTACCAGCGGCACTTCGCCGCGCTTGTTTCATGACTTCCGTAACTTTGCATTGCTGGTGCTGGAGTGTAATCTCGGCTTGAAATGTGCATTGGCTCCGTTGGAGTGGTGCACGGCATGAACTGGAAATGAGGTTGTCGCAACCGTGTCTGAAACCGCCAAAAGAACCATCGCCGAGACCGGCAAGAATCGAATGGGCTACGCGGAGGTGCAAGGCGCGCCGCGTTTCCCCATCAAACTGCCGGTGGCATTGAAGTCGACGTCGGCAGTCAACCAGTCTGGCATCGCGGAGAAGCCGGTCGAGATCGAAAATATTTCCGCCAACGGTGTTCTTTTCCGCATGGATGCCGATGTACCAGTAGGATCGCCCGTCGATTTCACGTTATCTCTTCCCGCCGATGTCGTGGGCGCGAAGGCGGACGTGCAGGTCGATTGCCGCGGACGAGTGGTGCGCAGTTTTGCCGATGGCGGCCGGCGCGGGGTCGGCGTGGTGATTGACGAATACCGTTTTGAGCGCAGGCAGTTTTGACGTTGAAACGCGGCTTGCCGCGTCTTGGAATCGGCCGCGCAGGTAGGGCGTGAAAAGAGGCGCGAAAAGAGGATAGATGGGTAGCACTTCGGTCAACATTGAGCCGGGCGAAAGTTATCGGCCTGAGGACGGCAAAGACACGATCCGCGTAATTGTGGCGGACACGCAGGCCATTTTTCGCGCCGGGCTGCGCAAGATCTTCGCGCTGGAAGACGACATACGGGTTGTGGCCCAGGCCGAAAGCCTGGAACAGACCGTTGCCGCCATGCAAAAATTTTCCGCCGACATTGTGATCTTCGAGGCCGCCCTGGCCCCAAATCCGGCGGACGCGGTTTCCGACCTTCTCCGCCAAAGCGCCAACTGCCGTTTTGTCGTGGTGCTCCAGGAGCCCGACCAGGAGATGACGCTCGACTTGTTCCGGCGCGGCGTGCATGGCATCGTTACGCGCGAAATCGAACCCGAAACGCTGGTGGAATGCCTGCGCAAAGTCGCGCAGAACGAACCCTGGCTTGAAACCCGAGCCATCGCCTGGGTGATGCAGGCGTATCGCACGCAAGGCTTGCGTCCGGCAGGGGCGCGTTCCAAAGTTTCGCTCACGCCCAAAGAGGCGCACATCGTTTCCTGCGTTACCCAGGGGATGAAGAACAAAGAGATCGCGCTGCGCGTGGGCACCACCGAGCAGGTAGTCAAGAATTATTTGCGCAAGGTTTACGACAAGCTCGGAGTGGCCGATCGCCTGGAGCTTGCGCTCTACTGCCTGAATCACCGCGTAGTTGAGGGCGTGGGCCAGCCCAAGCCCGCCGAAGCGCAATCCGCGCAACCCGCCAACGGCCACGACCCGGCAGCGCCGAAAATACCGAACTCTACCGCCGCTGCCGCGGGATACCGCTCCTGATTCCTTTCTTCCAAGGAAGTTCCGATTAAGTCCCAGGGGTCCTCCGTGCAACCCTGTGTACCCTGTGGTTTAAGGTTTTCGATGGTACCGAATCGGATTTCCCTAAGGCAAAACCAGAGTTGCTGTGGCCACGGAAAAATGCCGAATTGCATCCGACGGCGACGGAACAAGCCCCTTCTCCACATAGGATGGTTAGGGTAGCGATCGACGTTCGTGTAGCGCGGACACTCCTGTCCGCGCCACCGTAAGCCGGCGGTCCAGGCCGATAACAGGCCTGGATCGCGCCGGGCGGAAGGTCTTCGTCACCGCGGTGGGCCACCCATCAGGTTGTCAAGTGTTATTTGCGGAAAAGCACAACGGTCGCGATGTAGGCCGTCTGACTGCCACTTCTTGAAAAGCGCGAGAAGTGGCGCATCCCCGGCTATTTGTTGTCAACGTTTTGGTGGCAGCAGCGTTATACTTGCCGCGTTGAAGTGGCCCACCCGCCCCATTTAGGGAACCTCTGATTAAGTTCAGCTTTCAGTGGTTTTGAAAGGGCACGGCTTCAGCCGTGCCGTTCAGAACCAGTAAAGATGCGGGCTTTAGCCCCTGAGGGCCGGACAGCCTGTTGGGAAAACTATTTATAAGACCAGTTCTAACCTGGGCTTTCCCGGATGGCAGAAAGTGTCCATGTGGCGCGGGTGCCCTCGCCCGCGAAACGCCGCCTGCAACCTAGAGCGTGTTTCAAAAATAGGTTTTGGGTAGGGCACGGCTTCAGCCGTGCCGCCATATGCCAACAAAAATGCGGGCTTTAGCCCCTGGGGGATGCGCCGTCAGACCAGAAAGGCATTTTGAAATACGCTCTGGTATTGTGACCATGTGATAAGTCGTACGGGGAAAGGCTAGCACGCTTCCCGAACAGTCGCCTTACGTCTTCGCTTCAGTCTCGAACGGCGTTATCGAAATCTTTTTCAACGATCGGAAGACCGTTGCCGCCGAATTCCCCAGCCTCGCCTCCAGCATTGGCGGAAGCCCGACTCTCTACACGGAAGTCGACGACCTGCAAGCCGTCTTCGATCGCGTCCAATAAGCGGGGGCGAAAATCTCCATGCCGGTTACCGGCCAGTTCTACGGCATGAAGGAATTCGCCTTTGAAGACGGAGATGGATACACCATCACCATCGCGCAAAAGTTAGGGTAGCGGACACTCCTGTCCGCGCCACCGAAAGCCGGCGGTCCAGGCCGATAACAGGCCTGGATCGCTCCGGGCGGAAGGTCTTCGTCACCGCGGTGGGCCACCCACCAGGATGAGACGTTATGGCGCGCTTCCGACTATCCGACCGGATTGGCTGTGACTGCTGTCACCGCATCCAGATCGCCTCACAGTTGAAAATCGGTATAGCCGCGTAGCGGCGTCAGAATCCAGCCCACGGCGCAAGCCGTGGGAATGTAAGTACAAGTAGTATCAAGCTCCGAAGGAGCGAAAGAAGCTTGGCTCACACCGTTGGCAATCTCGTTGTTCACCTGATCTTCAGCACTAAAGGCCGCCGACCTCTAATAACCCATGAAATCCGTACCGATCTCTTCGCATACCTTGGAGGCATAATTCGCGAGATGAATGGTACTGCACTCATCGTTAATGGTACGGCCGATCACGTGCACATGCTGATCCGCATTCGTCCGGTACAAGCGGCGGCGGAGATTGCCCGCGTCGTTAAATGCAATTCGTCGCGGTGGGTCCGCGAGAAGTGGGAAATGGATTTTGCATGGCAGACCGGTTATGGCGCTTTCAGCGTGAGTGAATCGAACGTGGCCGCCGTCTCCCGATATATTGCCGGGCAGGTGGAGCACCACAAGAAGAGAACGTTTCAGGAGGAATATGTAGAGTTTTTGAAGAAGAATAATATCCAATACGATGAACGGTATATTTGGGATTAGGACTGGTCTCATAAATGGGTTTGGGTAGGACACGGCTTCACAGGCTGCGGAATAACTCCGGTTTCGTATCAGGTCATCGCTTTAGCGATGACGTAAATTCTTTGTAATCAAAGGCCCCTTTAGAGTCTGTGTGTGAACTACGATTTCAGAGCCGCGGTGGAATGGATCTAACGGTTTTCAGACGCGAAGCAGCGTAAGAATGCAGCCCACGGCGCAAGCCGTGGGTTCAAGTGGAAAAGGAACAAGCCCCAGCGGGGCGAAAGATGAGTTCTCACACACTCTCTTTAGGGGCTGGCCCTCGGAAATCGACTTTTTCCGCAGCCCTTTAGCCCCCGAGTTTAGGGAATTGGAATTTGTGACGAACTCGGTGACGGCGCTGGACACCGCACCGCAGCGGCTAAAGCCGTTTGCTGAAAAACTCGATTTTGTTCTTGCCTTTGGGTGGCGCAGCGGTTTACCGCTGCGATAAACGCCTTATTTTCAGTGCCGGCTTTAGCCGCTGAGGGAGCCATGTGGCGCGGGCGCCTTCGCCCGCGAAACACCGCCAGCAACCTAGTACTGTGATCGTGCAATAAGTCGTACGGGGGAAGCCTAGGGAACCTCTGATTAAGTCAAAATATTTTTCCCTGTCATCCTGAGCGAAGCGAAGGACCTATGCATTTAATCCGCGTCACCAGTGGCGTTGCGCGAAACATCCGCCTCGCCATCGTACGAGCTTTTGCCGCTACAATGGGCTTAATCGGAGATTCCTTAGCGCCTGAGGGCCGCCTTTAGCTTAAGGAAACATTTTTCCGTAAGTTGTAAAGCCCTCGGATTCACCGGCCTGATTCGCAGCGCTGAAAGCGTTGCGCCACTCAATATCTATCTCAGGTTGGCGCGCAAAGGACGCGCGCGAACCTGGGGTATTGGGCACGCCCTGTACATGTTCTAAATCATGCACCGCATGTCTCCGCCGGGTTGGCGTTAGGCAGTGTGATACCTCCCTTGATCGTAAAACTTCCTGTGAGCCCATTACATGAGCCGCACATCGGGATAATTCTCTCGCCTGTCACGCTGGGATTAATCACGTGTGCGCCCAGCGTAGCCTTGTTCATGCATCCGGAGACAGAGCATTCCACAGGCCACGACTTACCAGAATAATTGACCCAATGTTGTGCCCACGTACCACATTTACATGAACGCACGCCCGTTCCGCCCTTGTTCTTCCATCCTTCCGCCGTAATGCTCATATGCTGTCCCTCTCCACTATTTTTCATCCGTTTGCAAGCGGGCTCCAGCCCTTGAGGTTCACGGGCCTCGCTCGCCTTGATGCCGACTTGCGTGCTCGCTACTCCCCGGCATTCTTGAGGTTAGGACCGCTTTGGTGTGATTGCCTTATGTTTGGTTTCTTCCCACGCTCTGGTGGCTTCCTCGGTAGTGGCCAGTCCGACTTGAACGATGTGACCATTCGGCCATCGTTGTTGGTGTTCCTTTTCGCGGTCCTCTAGATCCCGCGAGGTTATTCCGCTGTGTTTGATCTTGTTCCCAACCTTAAAATCGTATTTTCTCCAGTTACGGTCAGACATTTCCTTCACTCCTTTGCTTGTCGAACGTCAACCTCTCTTCCACCTTGCTGGGTCAAGCTTGTCTGAGTAGCGGGCAGGACGCCAGTGTCCCGGAGGATCTTGTTCACCATCTCGCCTGGGATTACACCCGCAACTCCCGCGGGCAGAGGGACACCACCTGGAAGTGTCACTGCCGAAGTCACGATCCCAATTGGTTTCCCGTTCGCCAGAAACGCCGGCGAACCGCTTGACCCGAAGCTTGCTGTTGTCTCGACATACACCATTCTGTCTTCCGCGCCCAAAGGAGTGTTGTTGCTGATGACCCCGTGGCGGAGGAATTGCATAAAGCCTCCGGGCACCGCCAAATACCCCCAAATGAAAGCCTCCATCCCTTCTTGGAGTTGGCCAGTTTCGACGAACTCACTACTGATCCAGGCAATTTGGTTGGGAGGGTTGACTTTAATGACGGCAAGGTCGGACTTCTCATCTCGGCGGACCACATCGACTTGCACTAGCTTCTTGGCGTCTTCCCAACCACCAACGATGTATCGCTCGCCGCCGCTCACGACATGATTCGCTGTCACTAGGTAACCACTCGCTGAAACGGCGCAGCTTGATCCCCACGAGACGACAGCATATCGCTCCGTACCTTCGGTGTAGAGCATGCCTGTCCACAGATCATTTGCCTGCAGATGCCTCAAGGCCATTACAATGTGATTGGGCGCACGGTAAGCTCTTATGTCGGTCTGGGCTAGAGACGGCGCGCACATCGTAAGCAACAGGAGCGCGATCCTGACGAATCTTTCGGTACCAGCACGGCCGTCATTGGATTGAAGCCACATGCATATCACCTCGAAACACCCCGGTTACTTTGGTGGTGCTGGGACTGTTTCGTAACGAAGGTTTTGGCACATAATAATGCTATATCAAGCTGATCCGTATGTAAAGTCCTGTTTCACATAAAGGAGGATTCATGCCAAGACGCCCCATCGAGAGCCTGGGCGCTATGGTGAGGAAGAAGAGGGGAACGAAAAAACTTCGGGAGACCGCTCGGGAAATAGAGATTGGGCCTGCGACACTGATGCGGGTGGAAAGCGGAAGGATTCCTGATCTCGACACCTTCGGAAAGCTGTGCAAATGGCTAGAGGAGGATCCAAGAGAGTTCCTGGGCCTAGATGTGCTCGAAAGGCACGCCTCGCCAGAAAGCGAACCTGTAGCAATTTTCGCCGGCCACTTTAGGTCGGACCAAACGCCCAAGAAGGCAACAGTGGAAGCGTTGGCCAGAATGATGTTATTGGCGTCCCGTTCTCAGCCAAGAACCCCGGACGAGGGCTCCTAGGAGCGAGTGCCGATGAACTTCGAACGCGGTTTTAAGACCTGGGCAGAACGAACATCAGCCAGCCTTCGGCAGGAGTTGAAACTACTGCCACACGAGCCCCTTTCGCCAGCCGTGCTCGCCGGCTACCTCGACGTCACGCTATGGACGCCGGTGGAGGTTCCAGGAATAACGCGAGATGTACTGGACCAACTGCTGAATCAGGATCCGTGGGGCTGGTCGGCGGTTAGCGTGTACCGTGCTCATCGCGCGTTTGTAATCTACAACCCTCGCAAATCCGCAGGTCGACGCGCTAGCGATATCATGCACGAGTTGGCGCATCTGATTCTGAACCACCAGCCAGCGACTGTCGTGATGTCTCAGGACGGTAGCTTCGTCATGAGGAGCTACGATCAGACGCAGGAAGACGAAGCCAACTGGCTGGCTTGGTGCATCCTACTGCCACGAGACGCGTTGATGCGCTGTCGGAACCTCAACCACTCCGTTGCGAAGATCGCGGAAGCGTATGATGTCTCTGAAACGCTCGTCAATTTCCGTCTTCGCATGACCGGCGTCGAGCGACACAGAGCCGCAAGCGCTCGCCGAGGATTCAGATAGGGCCTACTATATCGCAATGAAAGGCTCCTGCCTTGTGGCGGGGCTTTTCGCGGGCGAGGGCGCCCGCGCCACACGAGTCAAGCTCGGAGCTCGTGGCTCGCTGCTCGCGGCTCAATATTTACCGTTCAAAGCCCGCCGCTCCTCTTCCATCACCCTCCGCAGCGCCTTGTTCATCTCCCACTGGTATCCCCGCCCCATCCCCCGGAACCAGGCCAGCACATCGGCGTCCAGAGTCAGCGTGACCCGCTTCTTGGGCAACCGGAGCCAGCGCTCAATCTCCAGCCGCCACTCCCGCCACTCCCGCCATCGGCCCCTGTCGTTTGTGGAACGCCCCTGTTCCACACTTCCAGAAGCCACGAGTCTGGCGATCCTCCCGTGCCTCTTAACTCTTTTCTTCCGTTTCATTTGCCGTCGATTATCTTACATATATATACGTACAAAATATACTGCAAAGTGTTTCACGTGAAACACTCCGCCCCAAGGACAAAAAGCCCCGCTCTTGCAAGCGGGGCTCTGAGCGGACAGGAGTGTCCGCGCTACACGATTCAAGCTCGGAGCTCGCGGCTCGGAGCTCGAAGCTGTCTTTAGTACATGTCGCCCATGCCGCCGCCGTGGCCGCCGGGCATGGGAGCGTTCTTCTTCTCCTCGGGGATCTCGGCTACCAGGGCCTCGGTGGTCAGCATCAGCGCCGCGATGGAGCCGGCGTTGGTCAGTGCGGTGCGCACCACCTTCGTCGGATCGAGCACGCCGGCCTTGACCAGGTCTTCATAATCGCTGGTGAGAGCGTTGAAGCCGAAGTTGGGGTCCTTGGAATCGTTGATCTTTCCCAGGACGATGGCGCCTTCTTCGCCGGCGTTCTCGGCGATCTGGCGCAAGGGCTCGACCAGAGCGCGCTTGACGATGTTGACGCCGATTTGCTCGTCGCCTTCCAGCTTGAGCTTGTCGAGAGCGCCAACGCAACGGGCCAGGGCCACGCCGCCGCCGGGGACAATGCCTTCCTCGACTGCCGCGCGGGTGGCGTGCATGGCGTCTTCGACGCGCGCCTTCTTCTCTTTCATTTCGGTTTCGGTTGCGGCGCCGACTTTGATGACGGCCACGCCACCGACCAGCTTGGCCAGCCGCTCCTGCAACTTCTCGCGGTCGTAGTCGCTGGTGGTCTTTTCGATCTGGCTGCGAATTTCCTTCACGCGGCCTTGCACGTCGCCGGGCTTGCCTTTGCCTTCGACAATGGTGGTGTTGTCCTTGTCGATGGTGATCTTCTTGGCCTGGCCGAGATCGGCAACCTGGACGTTCTCCAGCTTGATGCCGAGGTCTTCGGTGATGGCTTTGCCGCCGGTGAGGATGGCAATGTCTTGCAGCATGGCTTTGCGGCGGTCGCCGAAGCCGGGGGCCTTGACGGCCGAGACTTGGAGAGTGCCGCGGAGTTTGTTGACGACGAGAGTGGCCAGGGCTTCGCCTTCCACATCTTCGGCGATGATCAGGAGCGGCTTGCTGCTCTTGGCAATCTGTTCGAGCAAGGGCAGCAGGTCTTTCATCGAGCTGATCTTCTTTTCGTGGATGAGGATGTACGCATTTTCCTGTACGGATTCCATGCGCTCGGGATCGGTGACGAAGTAGGGAGAGAGATAGCCGCGATCGAACTGCATGCCTTCGACGACTTCGAGCTGGGTCTCGAGGGTCTTGGACTCTTCGACGGTGATGACGCCATCTTTGCCGACTTTCTTCATGGCTTCGGCAATGATCTTGCCAATGGTCTCGTCGTTGTTGGCAGAGATGGTGCCGACCTGGGCAATCATCTCGCCGGTGACGGGCTTGCTCAGTTTGTCGAGCTCGCCCTTCTCATGGTTGCCTTCCTTGTCGAGCTTGCCGGTGATGAGCACGACGGCCTTTTCGATGCCGCGCTTCATGGCCATGGGATTGGCGCCAGCGGCGACGGTCTTCACGCCTTCGCGATAAATGGCCTGGGCGAGGACGGTGGCGGTGGTGGTGCCGTCGCCGGCGACGTCGCTGGTCTTACTGGCGACTTCGCGGACCATCTGGGCTCCCATGTTCTCGAGGTTGTCTTGCAGTTCAATTTCTTTGGCTACGGTCACGCCGTCTTTGGTGATGGTCGGCGCGCCGAATTTCTTTTCGATGACTACGTTGCGGCCCTTGGGACCGAGTGTGACCTTCACAGCGTCAGCGAGTAGATTGACGCCGCGGAGAATGGCCTGTCGCGACTCTTCTCCGTGAACAATTTGCTTTGCCATAGTGTTAAGCTCCTTCGAAAATTTGTGCAGGCAGGGCCTGCGGATGTTTTGTGTGTTAGCTGCCAGTTTCTAGCCAGTAGCTTATAGCTATCTCACTTGCTCAGTCCCATAGCAACTGTGGTGGACGCCAAGAAAGCAGGTCCTTCGCTTCGCTCAGGATGACAATCGAGTTGCTCAGGATGACAAGGCATTTGTTATTTCCGCGCGCCGGCAAGCTCTTTCTTGGCCGCGCCGGTGAGGACGCCGAGGACTTCTTCTTCGCGCATGATGATGAAGTCTTCGCCATCGATCTTGATCTCGGTGCCGGAATACTTGCCGAAGAGAATGCGGTCGCCAGCTTTAACGTCGAGCGGACGGACCTTGCCTTCTTCGCTGATTTTGCCTTTGCCGGCTGAGATGACTTCTCCCTCCTGCGGCTTGTCTTTGGCGGAGTCGGGAATGATGATGCCGCCGCGGGTGGTGTCGGCTTCTTCCACGCGACGGACCAGAATGCGGTCATGCAGCGGGGTAAATTTGGTTGACATAGTTGCGTACTCCTTTCGAGAGTGGTTGAAGTAGATTGACCAGAATTCTGAATGACCCTGGGGTGGGGCGTATTAGCACTCAAACCCCATGAGTGCTAATTATAAGAATGTGAGTGGGTAGTTGTCAAGCAGCGTCTGCCTCTATGTTGCATCATATTTGTAATCAATATGATACAGATTCTCTAGTGCCCTACTGATTGCGTCCTTTGCGATCAGTGGAAGTCAGTCCGCCCGTGACCCGCACCTGGAGAATCGTCTATATCGAATCCACGATTACTGTACCCAGAGAAAAACGCCAATTTGCATCGGAGAGAGACGTGGCAAGCCCCGTCTCTACACGAGCGGGGTACAACTACGGTGGAACCGGCCTAAAAGCAGCCAGTCGCACACACGACTCTCAATTCTTGAATGGGTGAGCACTGACGTCGTGTCAGGGACTGGCGTATACTACGCGGCACTGTGGCGTTCACCGTGCAATAGCTCCTGCGGAGACGGCGGGGCGGGCGGTACGGCCTGCGCCACAATGATTCGGACTCTGGAGCGCGCCCCGTCCAAGTTTCACTTGGGCGGGGCTTTCGATAATTTTCATCACAAATTATCTGGGTCCGGATCGCAGACATTCCACCCACCATGCTGGGTAACGATGCTCAGATTGTGGAAGGGTCTGGATGAGTCTAGCGACCTCTATTCCCTGAGAGCCTTGCCTGCTGTCAGGCAGGTGCCCAATTTTCGGCGGGGGTTGACAACGATCCGGCTAAACTTTTCCACCGCGTTTGGGAGCCACGTTGTAAGCATTGAGTTTCAGGCCCGAAATGGGACGGATCGGTGTGGCAGGCGGCGTGCACGGCTTTGCCGTTACCTTCCGCAATGGGCGATCTGGCCGGCACGCGATTCCTAAGCTTTGCCGCTTGCAATCGATGCCCGCCTGTTGGCCCGAGGAGTGTCTCTCTCCGCGGGGGGAAGGAGCGATTATGTCGGGCCTGAACTGCGTCGAAAACTGCAATCATTGCCATCTGCGTTCGCGCAATTTTTTCTGCGACCTCGCGCCGGCGTCGGTCGAGGATTTCAATAAAATAAAACATGCGGCCGTTTTTCCGGAGCACGCTGTGGTCTTGGTGGAGGGGCAAAGTCCGTGGGGAATTTTCATTCTGTGCCAGGGACGCGCCAAGCTCTCGACCACCTCGCGCGACGGCAAAACCTTGATTGTGCGCCTCGCGGAAGCCGGTGCAATTCTCGGCCTGCACGCCGTGGTTACCGGAAAGCCCTACGAGTTGACGGTCGAGACCATGCAGCCCTGCCAACTGGATTTTGTGGGGCGGGACGACATGCTGCGCTTTCTCGGCGAGCACGCCGACGCCTCTCTCCATGCCACCCAGCATCTGGCGCGAGACTGTTCAGACGCCTATGGAGTGGCGCGCACGATCGGGTTGTCGCACTCGGTATCGGAGCGGTTCGCCCGGTTCCTGCTGGAAACCGCCGCCGCCGGCGAGGTCAGCCACGGAACGGTGCGGGTGCGGCTGGCGATGACGCACGAGGAAATTTCGCAGCTCGTCGGTACCAGCCGCGAAACCATCACGCGCTTGCTGTCGGAGTTCCGAAGAAATCAAATGGCGGAATTGAAGGGATCGATGTTGATCATCCATAACCGCCCGGCGCTGAAGCAACTGGTGGGGGCGTAGCAGGCTGCGGTAATAGGCGGAGAGCAGAGGACAGACAACACTTTTCATGAATCGTCATCCCTAGCGAAACGAGGGATAAATAGTTTGCCGCGGAAATGCAGATCCCTCCCCTTCGGCTGCGCTCAGGGTCGGGATGACTGGGAAGATGGTGAGGCGGGGATAGGAAGTCAAAATCCCCACCCTGTCGCAAAAAACGCGACAAGGGTGGGGCACCCGGCTGGTGATGCGGGCGAAATGCATAGATCCTTCGCTTCGCTCAGAGGCTGTGACTTTTTTGAATGTCGTCAAAAATTGATGCTGAAAACAAAATAGTTACGACGCCAAAATGTTCAATAATTCAAAAAAGTCACAAACTCTCAGGATGACAGTATTTATTTATGCCATGAATTTCTGGGACGGCACACTAGCGCCGGAACAGATATACGAGACCTGCTACTATCACAGCCACTCCTAACAGCCAGCCGCGAACCACGCCTAACCGATTTATCCAAGCACTCCTCATTTCGGCACCTCCTGGCCAGTATAGCCTCAGCAGCGAGTGCGGTTCCACGCGAAAGATGCGTTACTGCGCACAACCACTCATCGCAATTTCACTGGCTGTGTGGCCATGCCCTTTCAGAGTTCTTCGTGAACCGGCCTAGGGATGGTCTGATTAAGTCTATTGCGATTGCAAAAACACGCACGATGACGAGGCGGATATGTCGCGCAACGTCGCTGGTGACGCGGGTAAAATGCATAGGTCCTTCGCTTCGCTCAGGATGACAATGCAGAGTATTTTGACTTAATCAGAGGTTCCTTAGATCATTTTCACAGTTAGTGTAATGCGAGTCCTACACCCAGGTTAGCGTCCAAAAGACGGGCGCGAACCTGGGGCACCTTCCACCTTCATATTTCTGAAACTCTTGGCGGCACGGCTGAAGCCGTGCCCTACCCGTTCCTAGCTCACTCTACAGCGAATCGAAAAATGCGCTAATCCGCAGGCTCTATCGAATCCAGGATTACTTTGCCCACAGAAAAACGCCGACTTGCATCGGAGGGAGACGGGGCAAGCCCCGTCTCTACACGAGCGGAGTACGGCTACGGTGGAACCAGCCTAAGCCAGATGGTTGGCGATGGCGTCGATGAACTGGCGGAAGACCTCGCCGTAGAGCGATTCGTCGAAAAATTCAGCGATCAATTTGCGGACCGGTTTTCCTTTTTCGTAGCTGGGAACGGAGAACGGGTTCTCGTGCACTCCCATTTCCAGTTCCAGCACTTGCACTCCGGTATTGCGCTTCACACCTTGCAGCAGGTTGAGCATGGAGCCGACGGGAACGACTACATCGTTGCTGTTGGCGATGCCCATCAGCCTGGGGGCCAATGCACGGAGGCGGGGATCCAGTATTTCCCGCGAATGTTTGGAGCCGCAGAAGGTCCGCATCCAACAGCCTTCGCTGTGGCGCTCGAACCAGTGTTCCATGCGGGCGCTGGCGGGCGGATCGACGTTTTTCACGAAGAGCTTCATGAGCGCGACTTCGGCGGTGAGGTCGAGAATGAGCGGCGACGCCAGGTCCAGTTCGCGGAGCGGGATGCCGGAGGCGAAAACGATTCCACGGCTGTCGCTGAAAAGTCGTTCGCGGTCGTCCATGAGCAGGAAGAGAGTGAAATAGCCGCCGGCGGAATAGCCGACCAGATCGACACGCGCATCGGGCGCGAAATGGGGATGGCGGCCGGCGCGAATATCGCGGACGAGATCGACCAGGTCGAGATAAGTTTGGACCGCTCCCCAGAAAAAGCGTTCCGGGTGCGTATCGAGGCGCTCGCTGACGATGGCGTTGTAGCGGTGGGAGGAATCGTTTTCGGCGAGTGCGCTGCGGCGCTGGAAAATTTCGGTTTGCAGCGGCGCCCACGCGGGCAGGACGCGGTTCATGTGGAAGGTCAGCGGGAAGAGAATGACGGGCGCGCCCGTCTTGGCCAAGAGTTGGTGGGCCCACGGAATGTACTTCGAGAAGCTGCCTTCATTCAAACCATGCAAGAGAATGATGGCGCGGCGATGGCGTGGGAGCGCGCCGCCGGTGCGCCGTTCGCGAATCAGTGGATAACGAAAGCGATTGTTGGGTTCGATGTCGCAATCGCTGGGGCCGCCGTCGTACTCGCTGTCAAAAGATACATCGTGTTCTTGGCAGCGATAGGCGGAAGCGCCCACCAAATGCCGCGAATTTTGAGAACGATAGAGGAGCTTGTAGACGTCGACATCGAGGCCGTCAACGGCGAGCGGCTCAGAATCGTTCCACGCCACCTTCTTCCGCAACGCCCGGCCCAGGAGGGAGTAGCTTTCCGTAGTCATTCCTATTGTTATTGTGCGCCCGCGGGAAGAAATTTGCTGTGACGCGACACGCCTGGCGGGCGTACTCGTCCGCTGCGCCGAGGGCGAGACGCCCTCGGGACAGCCGGCAAGATGCCGGCGCTACAGTCCGGCTGCGGACGGTAATCATCATTCGGTCAGAGACCTAGTACCGTGACCGCCAGCCGCCATCAAGCGCCACGCAACCCGCATTATCGCCAATCGTCCGCCTTGGCTTTGCCCCACTCCGCGTCTCTATGTACGTACATATTTGCCATGTTTCACGCGAAACATTGTACGTACAATTATCGGCGGGCGGCCAACTTGGCCCCCAACTCACTGGGCCCGGGAAACGACGTGGGCGCAATCAGTGTGCGCTCCGGCGGTTGCACGCGTCGATCGATCGCCGCAACCAACATATCGAGGGCGTGGGCTGTGAGGACGGGCGTGATGATGGTGGCCGTCAAAATGCCCCGCCGGACCCAAGCTTGCCCGGTCCGCGGCAGACCGTCGACGCCAAGAAAGGGCAAACTTGAGTTGCGATTCCGCGCGGCCCCCGCCGTCTGTTCCTCAATGGCGCGCCGAGCGCCCATCGCGAGGTCGTCGTTCTGAGCTTGCACGGCATGGATTGGCTCTTGACGCGCCATCGAAAGCTGCAACCAGGAAGAGACCACATGAAAGCCGGCTTCTTCGGTCCACTGCGCGCTCTTCAAAATTCGGACGCTAATACTCTCCGGCTTGGTTTCGAGCATGCCTGCGGTACGCTGCTCGGTAACCGTACTCTGAGAGGGGCCCTGAATGTAAAGGACCGAGCCGCCTGCGGGCAGAAGGGCGGCGAGTTGACGCCCTTGAATCCGCCCGATCTCGCGATTGTCCGCACTCACAGCAAATGCCGGGACAGTGCTGCCGGCACGGAGTTCGCGCAAGTAGCCGGCGTCGCTATTAAGTACCACCCAGGCGATGCCCGATGCCACCGCTGCCTGTGCGACCTTGGGAAATGCCGTTCGGCTGGCAGGTTCCACAAGAATGCCATCCACGCCGCCGTTGCGAGATTGGATTGCGTCCAGAAGTTGCCGACTCTGCTGAACGGAGTCGCTGTTGGCAAAGAGCGTTTGCAGGTCCACTCCCAGACGGGTGGCAGCTTCCCGAGCAGCGGCGGCTTGTTGGCGCTGGTAATCGTTATCGTCGGTGATCAAAGAGACGATAAAGCGGAGTCGTTTCATGTTCGCCCCAAAAGCCCAATTGTAGCCTCGCCATGCATGCTGGTTTCGGCAGGGATGGATTCCTCCATAACGTTAGCGAGAGGAGAAGCTGTAGACCGTGACTGTATGGTAACGCGCACCGGGCTTCAACTCGGTAGTTGGGAAGTCGGGGTGATTCGGAGAGTCGGGGAAGTGCTGCGTTTCCAGGCACAGCGCCGCGCGCAGTTCATCCGGCTTGCCGCCCTTGCCTTTGATGGAGCCGTCGAGAAAATTTCCGCTATAGAACTGGATTCCGGGCTGGTCGGTCAAGACTTTCAGCACGCGCCCGCTGCTGGGATCGTAGAGTTCGGCGGCCTCCGCCAATTTTCCGCCGTTGCTGTCGAGCACCCAGTTGTGGTCGTAGCCGCGGCCGCGATGAAGCTGCTCATCGTCGGCATTGATGCGCGCTCCGACGGCCGTTGGCTTGCGAAAATCGAAGGGCGTCGCTTCGACTGACTTCCGCTCACCGGTCGGAATCAGCCCGGCATCGACCGGGGTGAAGCGGGACGCATGGAGAGTAAGTCGATGGTCGAGAATGTCGCCATAGCCAGCCAGATTGAAATAGGAGTGATTGGTCAAATTGACCACGGTATCTTTGTCCGTCGTTGCCCAATACTCAATCCGCAAGTCCCCTTTGACCAAGGTGTAGCGAACCGTCGCCGTCAGATTGCCCGGGTATCCGGCCTCGCCGTCTTTGCTCAAGTAACTCAGTTCGACACCGTTGGCGACGGGCTTGGCTTTCCAGACCACGTTGTTGAAACCGTGCGGGCCGCCGTGCAGAGTGTTCTCGCCATTGTTTAGAGGCAGAGAATATTTTTTGCCATCGAGCGCGAAGCTGCCGTGAGCGATGCGGTTCGCATAGCGGCCGATAATCGCACCGAAGAACGCAGAAGAAGGGCCGTTAAAGTTGGCCACGTAGCCGTCGAGATCGTCGAAGCCAAGCACGACGTCCGCCGTTTTTCCGTTACGGTCGGGTACTTTCAACGAAACGACAATCCCGCCGTAGGTTGCGATTCGAGCTTCAAACGCGCCGTCGCTCAGTGTATAAATTTCCACCGGAGTTCCATCCGGCAATTTTCCAAATGACTGACTGGTCACTTTCGTCTTAGCCTCCACGGTCATGGTAAACAGTGCTAGAGACAATCCGCCGATTGCAATCGTTCGCAGGACTTTCTGAATGCTCATTGCCGCTCCTCGTTACGAGTTCTAATGCATTTACCGCGATGGTGTAGACTATGTGCCCTCAGCGGCTAAAACCGGAACCTATTGTAACTCCTAGCGGCACGGCTGAAAGCCGTGCCCTACCCGTTCCCGGCTCCCTCTACAGCATTTCGAGAAATGTTCTAATGTATTGCGTGGCCCGTTACGGATTCTGCCACAGCGATCAATGTTGGCAGGATGTCGCCCAGGCCGTTGCTGTTCTTCTGGCCAAAAGTGAAATACAAGTTGTTATACAAAGGATACAGAGTTTCGTAAGTACGTTGCGCCGATTCATTGGGCAAGAATGTCCTGTGGCTGGGGCAAATCTTGTCCTGCGCTTCCTCGATGGTTTTGAAAGTGCCAGCGGCCAGAAAAGCAAAGATTGCAGATCCAAGACTCACCACACTCTTGCTTGGAACCAGCACCGGACGCCCAAGTACGTCGGCATAGATTTGGTTCAGCACGTCGTTCTTTTGCGGGATTCCTCCCGCATTGATTACGCGCCGGATGGTTACGCCATGCTCCGCCATTCGATCCAGGATAACGCGGGTATGGAAAGCCGTTCCTTCGATTGCCGCAAAGAGTTCATCCTGGGCCGTGCTCTGGAGGTTCCATCCGAGCGTAACACCGCGCAGATTGGGATTGACCAACACGGTGCGGTCGCCGTTGTCCCAGGACATGCGCAGCAGGCCGGTTTGTCCTGCACGATAGTTTTCCAGGCCCTGACTTAGTGTCTTGACGTCGGTGCCCGCGCGCGATGCAATCGCGCTGAAGATATCTCCCACGGCGGAAAGTCCGGCCTCGATTCCAGTGCGTTGCGGATGCACACTGCCCTGCACAACGCCGCAAACGCCGGGCACCAAGTTCACCGACGGAGTGATGCCAATAATGCAAGTCGAGGTGCCGATGACGTTCACCATGTCGTCGGTGCGACAGCCCGCGCCGATGGCGTCCCAATGCGCATCGAAGGCACCTACGGGAATCGGAATGCCAGCCTTGAGCCCAAGTTTTTCGGCCCAAAAGGCCGAGAGTGTTCCCGCAATTTGATCGGAGGTTGCGTATTCGCCATCCAGCTTCTCGCGGACTCCCCGCAACAGAGGATCGACTTTCAGCAGGAAGCTCTCCGGTGGAAGGCCACCCAGCTTGGGATTCCACAGCCACTTGTGTCCCATGGCGCAAACGCTGCGCTTGACTTTTTTGGGATCGGCGATGCCACAGAGCGTGGCCGCCACCATGTCGCAATGCTCGAATGCGGAGACAAACTCCGTTCGCTTCTCCGGATTGTGGCGGAGCCAATGCAGCAGCTTGGAAAATCCCCACTCGGACGAGTACACGCCACCACACCATTGGATCGCTTCCAGCCCCTCGCGACGGGCCGTTTCGGTGATCTCAGCGGCCTCGCCTTTGGCGCGGTGATCGCACCAGAGGTAGTATTCGCCCAGCGGTTGCATGTTCTTGCCGACGGGAACGACCGATGAGCCGGTGGTATCGAGCGCAATGGCTTGCACTTGATCGCCGCGGATCCCGGCCTTGCTTAGCGCTGCGCGCGTGGCCGCGGCCAGAGCGCGCATGTGATCGTCATGCGATTGCGTGGCGTATTCCGGATCTTCGCGCTTGCGGTGCAGAGGATATTCCTCGACAGCAGAGGCCAGCAGGCCGCGTTCGCTATCGACAAGCGAGACGCGAACGCTCAACGTTCCAAAATCCACTCCCGCGACGATCGCCATCAGCAGGCTCCGTTGTCGCACCCGTGCCAGTACATATCCCAACCCAGATAGCGGGTCGCGGCTTCATGAACCGCCGAGGCAACGACCGATGCATGCGACGAAAGATTGGCGGCAACGTGGTGCTCGAAACCGTTCTTGCAGATGTAGCGTAACAGTTTTTGCATTTGTGCGATTTCGACCACGCCCGCGCCGCCGAAGGTGTTGAGCGGGTCGTCGGTGAACCGCCCTGCGCCCACGTAGCCGCGCATCTTGCCCGACGTGTCGTCGGTCGAGAAGCGGGCGAAGCTCATCTTCTCCGGCTTGATCAGCCCGACGCAGGTGCCGAATGTGTTCTCCTTGCCCACCGTGCCGGCAATGATCGCCTGAAAGTCCATCTTCACCGAGCGCAAGAAATGTTTGGGCAAATTGGAGCAGTGGAAGCAGACCGCCTTGTTCGGGTCCGATCCATAGTTGTTGTTCCAATCGAGAAGGGCCGACGGAGTTCCCGAAGCAAGCTGTAGAGCGTGCATACCGAGCACGCCGCAAATATCCACTTCGCAAGCGCTGGAGAGCAGTTGGTTGCTCATCATACTCATGACGGTGCAAGGAACAACGCCGAGATTTTCTTCGATCGAAGTCCAGCATTGGACGGCGCTGACGGTAACTTCGGTTGCCGCCATCCATTGGTCAATGACAGCCCCCAGCTTCGCCATCTTCAATAAAGCCGCCGCGGGCACATTGCTCGAATCCGCGTACTCCTCGATGGCGGCCAACTTGGCCCGCGCCTGGTCGTCATTGTCTTTCATGCGCTCGATGCGCCCGAGCACTTCGGAAAGGTCGAGCGTCTCGATCGAGATGCCCTGCGCTTCGAGGATCTTCTCGCTGTAACGCACCGTGTTGAACGCGGCGGGACGCGCGCCAATGGCGCCAACTCGCAGGTTGCGAAATCCTTTGACCACCCGGCAGACTGCCGCGAACCATTCCAGGTCTTTGGCGAACTCGGGCGAGTCGGGACTTTCCGTGTGCAGTGTAGTAATGGAATATGGAATGCCGTACTGCCGCAGGTTGTTACAAGCCGACATCTTTCCGCAGAAGCTGTCGCGGCGCGAGGCAATCGTCATTTTCGAGGGATCGTCCGGCGTTGCCTGAATCAGCACCGGCACGCGCAGATCGGCCAGGCGCAAGGCATCGGCAATGGCGCGCTCTTCCCCAAAGTTGGGCAGGGTGACGACGATTCCGTCGATGCGCTCGCGATGCCGCTTAAACAGCTCGGCGCAACGCCGCGATTCTTCCCGCGTTTCCACGGCCCCGTACTTACTCTCTTCCGGAGTAAGGGCCACGAATTCGATATTGGCCGCTTCGAGCACGCGCAGAATTTCTTCCCGGCCGCTTTTGGCCAAGTGATCGGGAAAGAACCCCCGGTTGCCCACGATAACTCCTATAACCATCTTTCTACGATTGACCGGCATATAACTCCTCACTCGCGCCTTAGGCTTTGCGCTTGGGCGCGAAACGAACGCAATAAAAAAGACCGAACAACAACAACGCCGCTCCCCACCACACGTTGGCGTGCAGGTGGAAGAGCACCACGCCAGGATCCACGGGTGGGTCCACTAACTGGTAAATTCCCGCAGATAGAATCAGCGCGCCATTCACGGCAAGTGAAATGCCGATGAAAAACCAGATGGAAACCATGCTGCCTCCATTTAGAACATTTTCACAGTTCATGTATAGCACGCAGCCAATAGTCCCTCAGCGGCTAAAGCCACGACATTCTTGGCCATTGACGGCATGGCTAGAAGCCGTGCCCTTTCAAATCCACCATGCACTAACTATGAAAATGCTCTAACAATAACTCAGTTACCGGAAAATCCGGGTTACCAGAAAATAATGTTCAGCACAAAGAAAACGACCGTTACTATCGCAGCCCAGAAAAGCGGCTTTTTGTACAGCGGGACGTTCCCGACCGAGGGAACCTCCGTTAGCCCATATACTAAGCCAGTCAATTGGCTGTCGGGGATTGGTTTCGTCGCCAGACTTACCACCACGGTCACGGTCACGCAGACGATAAAAGACCATAGCGCCTGATACATGTCCTGGGCCAGGCCCTTGGCATGGGGCGAGAGCGCCACATAGCGCAGCGCGGAAGGATCGAGTTTTACCCAGGTCCACATACCGATCGAGGAGAGCGTCCCGCACAGCAATCCCCAGAATCCGCCCGGGCCGGTCGCGCGCTTCCAAAGCATCCCAAGCACAACCGTGCCAAACAGCGGAGCAATGAAGAAGCTGAACAACGCCTGCACGTAATCCATGATGCTGGCAAACTGCATCACGAGATACGCAGTGCCTACGCTGATCAACACGCCGACGATCGTAGTCCAACGTCCCATGTTCACGTAATGATGGTCGCTGCCCTTGCTGTTGATGAGCGGACGATAGATGTCATAAGTCCAGACGGTGGTGAATGCGCTAACATTGCCCGCCATGCCCGACATAAAGCCCGCGATCAGCGCCGTAACTCCCAGCCCGAGTAACCCCGGTCCGCAGTAACGTGCCAGCATCAGAGGAAGAACGTCGTTATAACTATGGCCCCCAGTTAACCTGGCCACCGATTCCGGAACCAGCTTCACCGGCAGCACGGCCAGGCCGATCAATCCTGGAAGGATCACGATGAAGGGGACCATCATCTTGAATGCGGCGCCGATAATGGGCGCCATCTCCGCGCTGCGAATATCTTTCGCGGCCAGAATGCGCTGCACCACCAGGAAGTCCGTGGTCCAGTAACCCATCGAAATAATCGCGCCCAGTCCGAAGACAATGCCGGTCCAGTGGATCCCCATGGGATTGGCGGTGAACGAGCCTAACCCCGACCAGAGATGGACATATTGCACCGATGCTCTCTGCGCAATTTGTAACTTGAGGTTGGTCCAACCGCCGGCTTCGTAGAGTCCAAGGATAGGAATCAGCAGCGCGCCCGCCCAGATAAGAAAGAACTGCAGCACTTCATTAAAAATCGCCGAGCGCAGGCCGCCCAGGGCCACATAAATGGCCACCGTCAAAGACGAGACCCAGATGCTGAAGTTAATGTCCCATCCGAGCACAATCTGCATGACCTTGGCCATGGCAAACATGTTGACGCCGCTCATGAGCACGGTCATAAACGCGAACGAAACCGCGGACACGGCCCGGCTCGGTTCGCCGAAACGCAGCTTCAAATATCCCGGCACCGAGTGGGTCTTGGAAATGTAGTAGAACGGCATCATGACCAGCGCCAGGAACAGCATCGCCGGGATGGCGCCGATCCAATACCAGTGCGTTGCCAGAATGCCGTACTGATAGGCCGATCCCGCCCACCCCATCAATTCGAGCGCGCCCAGATTGGCCGAGAGGAAGCTGAGACCGGCCACCCACGCCGTCATCTCGCGCCCCGCCATGAAGAAGTCTTCGCCGGTGTTGGCCCGCCCTTTTAAGTACCAGCCGATGGAGAGAACCAGCGCAAAATAGAAAACCACTATGGCCACATCGATGGGGCCAAGACGAACCAGCCGGGCCGGCACCGCAGCCGCTAACAGTAGCATCATCGCTTGTCCTTAGTCTTCGTACTTAAGTCCTCGTACTTAGTCCTTAGTCCTTGGTCTGTCCGTAATATGCGTTCTTGCCGTGTTTTCTGAAGTAATGCTTGTCGTGCAGCGCGTTCGAAACCGGTTGTGCGGTGGGATCGATGCCGAGCGTGAAGTAGGCCATCCGCGCCAGGGCCTCTAAAATGACTGCGTTGTGGGCGGCCGCTCCCGCATCTTTTCCCCAGGCGAAAGGCCCATGGTTGGCCACCAGCACGCCCGGCGCCGCCGACGGATTGGCGTGCAATAAGCTGCGAACGATGACGTGGCCGGTGTTCTTCTCGTAGTCCTCGGCAATCTCCTGGTCGGTCATGGTGGAGGTCACCGGCACTTCGCCATGGAAATAATCGGCGTGCGTAGTGCCGAAGCATGGGATGGGTCTGCGGGCCTGGGCCCATGCGGTCGCGTACTCGGAATGGGTGTGCGCAACGCCGCCGATTTCCGGAAACTGGTTATACAGCACCAGATGGGTAGGGAGATCGGAGGAAGGCCGCAAATCGCCCTCCACGACGTTGCCGAGCAGGTCGGTGACTACCAGATGCTCCGGTCTCATTTCCTGGTAAGGGATGCCGCTGGGTTTAATGACCACCAGCCCGTCTTCGCGCGAGATGCCGCTGGCATTGCCGAACGTGTAGAGGACAAGGCCGCGCCGCACCAGTTCGAGATTGGCGTCCAGGACTTGTTCGCGCAAAGGTTGCAGCATAGCTTGTCGATCGCTCCTATCTCAACGAGGGGCAAAGTAATCGTTTACTCAGATTGAAACCCATACTTTGACGGTTGTCAATGGCAACTTTCTCATGATGCAACTTTCTCATGGGCGGAAATTTCCACCAAGTACTTTCGCCGGTTCGGGGCTCGCGGAACGCAAAACAACGCAAAACGAAAAAGCACCGTTCCAACTCCAAGACCGGGGGTCCGGATCTTACGGGACCCGCTGCTCCACTTTTCCTTTGCGGGGTTTCGCCGGGCGCCTTGCGGGCTGGGCCAGCGCGGTGGAGCGTCTGAGCACCAGGCTGGTATTCAACTGGTATTCGCTGCGTTCATGCGAAGGCGACACACGTTGCACCTCGTTCAAGAGGGCGTGGAACGCGATCTTCGCCAACTGCATTTGCGACATCTGGACCGTCGTCAGGGGAGGAGTTGTAAACTCCGCCAGCCGGATGTCGTCGAACCCGATCACAGAAAGGTCATTGGGTATCTTGATGTTCTGGTCGTACGCTTCCCGCAGCACTCCAATCGCGGTCATATCGTTGGAGCACAGCACCGCGGTGGGGCGGTCGCTTAAACGGTTGAATTCCACCAGCGCGCGCATCCCGCCATCCATGTTGTGATTTCCCTCGACCATCAAGTCGGGAGAAAGCCCGATTTCCTTCATCGACGTTTTGAAAGCAGCGGTCCTCGCCATGGCCGATTTCAAATTCGATGGACCGGTAATAAACGCGATGCGCGTATGCCGGAGCGCGGCCAGGTGCTGCACCGCCTGGCGGATTCCGTTCAGATAGTCGATCCGGATATTGACGATCCCCGGGGCATTGGGGCCGACATCGACGAACACCAGCGGGACCTTGCGGAAACGAAGATGGTCGAGCAGAACGTCCTCCATGCCAAACGTCAGGATGGCCACACCATCGACCCGGCGTTCAATCATGCGCCGGACCGACGATTCCATGCGTTTCGGATCATGCACGGTCGAAGTCAGCAGGATCTCGTAATTGTTCTCGACCGCGAGGTTCTCGAAGGTCTGCACGATCTCCGGAAAAAATGGATTGGTGATTTCAGAAACAATCAACCCAAAGATTCGGCTCCGCCCCGAAACCAAAGCCCGAGCCTGCGTATTGGGGTAATAACCAAGTTCGTCGACGACCTTCCACACGCGCTTGGCAAGTTGAGGATCGACTGTGGGAATGCCGTTGATCGCTCTGGACACGGTGGCGGTGGAGACTCTCGCTCGACGCGCGATTTCACGAATATCCATCGGAATCTCTTGGGGACAACATTCTCCGCAAAAGGTGCATTCTAGCACAGCCCTGCAAGCTGCCTCGAAGCACACGGGCCGGTTGCGGTAAACGTTTACTATTTCCAGTCTAGGGTGCTCCTTGCGTGGCAACGCAAAGGCATTTCTCGATTTGGTATAGAGTGCGGGCCGCAGTCGTCCCTACGGGACTCGGCTTGAATGCCATCATGATTCCCGGCGCTAAAACGCCGGGCTATTTTCCATTGTCCCTTCGGGACAAAGTTCTCCCTTTACACCATTTCGAACAATGCGCTAGTACTGTGATCGCGTGATAAGTCGTACGGGGAAAGGTTGGTACGCTTTACACCCACCCAGGTTAGCGCCCAAAGAACGGGCGCGAACCCTTCGACAAGCTCAGGGAAGGCTCTGGGGCACGTTGCCCCAAGAACATAATAAGAATCGTGATTGGGATAGGAAGTCAAAATCACCACCCTGTCGCAAAAAACGCGACAAGGGTGGGGCACCCACACGCACCATCAGGCGCACCTTGTGGAACTCATCATGCGGTCGCGGTTCTAGGTCGATTGGCCGTTCACCTTCCAGTAGATGGCGTAACGCTCGTGGATCACCCGATAGAGCGGAACCAGAGTTAACGCCTGCGCTTGCCCGACGCCGTTGAATGTTAGCGATTGCTTCGGGTCGCGTTGCAACCACGCGGCAGGTTTGCTCCGATCGGCAACGATATCGATCATCTTGAAGTCGCCGGGCTTTGGCTCGTAGTCGCCGTCCGCCATTTCTTTCGATGCGATGTCGAAACGTCCGGCCAACAGCAGCGGTCCATACATCGCGGCCTGGATCGTTTCGTCGTCGGGCATGTTCTCGAAGTGGAGGTTCATGGGCAGGCTGAGTTCAATCTTGTCGCCGGATTTCCAGACGCGATTGAGAGAGAGATAACTGCTGGGACTGGCGAACGCGGGGACGACCGCCCCGTTGATCTTCACACTGCCGCCGTTGGCCCAGTATGGAATGCGCAGATTGATTCCGAGTTGCTGCGGGCTGTTGGCGGCGATGACGATGGTCGTGCCTTCTTCTTCCGGGAAGCGCGTTCGTTGGCTAATGCGGAGCCCCTTCTCCGGCCACTCTAGTTGCGAATCGATGTATAGGTTCACGTAGAGTGAATCGTCGTCGTGAAAATAGATGGTGTCGGTCAATTTCCCATATTCCTCCGAGCCAGTCCCGGTGCAGCACCAGAAGGCATCGAAGGGCGCGCCGAACGTTCTCCAAGCTCCCGATGCGGGATCGAGGTAATACATCATCGTGCCGTCCTCGGGATTGATCGTGCCCAGGCGATGATTGAATAGCGTGCGCTCATAGTAATCCATGAGGCGGGTATCGGGAGACCAGCCGAAGAGGTGGCGAGTCAACTTCATCATGTTGTAGGCGCAGCAGCATTCTTCCGTGCTGGCGCTGAGGCCGGCGCCGAGTTTGCCGGGGTCGGTGTCAAAGCCTTCATTCATGGGACCGCCGCGGCCGATGCTGGGACCGCCCGTGGCGAAACATCGCTCGCTGACAACCTCATCCCAGAAGTATTCCGCGATCTCGCGATAGCGGCGCTCGCCGGTAAGTTCGTAATAGCGGGCGGCGGCAATTACTTGCGGAATATGTGTGTTGGCGTGCAGACCTTTGAGTTCATCGCGGTGCCCGGCAAGCGGCTCGAGGAAAACCTTCTTGTCGAAACGCTGGGCGCATTCCAGGTAGTATTCCTTTCCGGTGACCGCGTACAAGTTGCAAAGCACTTCGCCCATGCCGCCAAATTCAGTGCCCAGCACGCGCTGCATGTGGTCGTAACTGAGAGGCCGGGTGTAACCGGAAACCCAGCCCGCCATTTTTTCCACTACGTCGAGCGCCTGCTCGTTGCCGCAATGTACGTACATGTCGAGATTGCCCGCCATGATTTTATGGATCGTGTAAAAGGGGGCCCAGACGCCCTCGCGGTTGCGCAGCCGATCGAAGAATTCAACGGGGAACGCGCTTAGATATCCACCCTTGAGAGCTTGCTGGCACTTGGCGAGTTCGGCGACGACGGTGTTCGCGTTCTTTTTGAGATCCTCGTCTCCGGTGGTGGCGTACATCAGGGCACATGCGGAAAGATAATGACCGCCCGTGTAGTGGCCTCGCAGCTCGCAATCGGGGGCCTCCCATCCACCGAGCGGCTGGGCCGAGGATGGGATGCCGGCGTTGATGCGGAATGTGTGCAGCAGGCGATCGGTGGGCAGCGAGTGCAGATAGCGCCGGTCGGCTTCCATGGCAATCTTGCACGGGCCTTCGCCAAGACGCACTTGCTTCAAGGGAAAGGGGCGCACTCTCCATGAAATCTTCTCATGGCTGACGGACTTGCCTTGTTTATCGAGGGTGTCGATCACGGGATCTTGCAGCGGGCTGGCAAAGGAGAATCGAGGCGCGAGGGCGGAGCCCGCTGCCACTGCGACGGTTGAGATGAAGTGCCTGCGAGAAAATTGCGTTGAGTGCGTCAAGGGTCCTCCAATGTGGGTGCGCAGCCCCGCACCGTATAGGAGCAAAGGGGCAGCTCCCAGATAACGTATACTCCAGCCGCTGGTGAAATGCCAAGCGGCAATCGGACCAGCAAGGCAGGCGCGCTCGCAACGGCTTTTCAATTGGGCAAGAGAAAAAAGAGAAAAACGTTGACAAAAGGATGGATACAGTATAAATAATTTGGTCGATGGGTAAACGATTTCCGTGGAATTCCTCCGCGCCGGTTTGGCCCGGAATTTCTCCGCAAGCCGTTATCAAACACCAGCGGCCTGGATTCGCGGGCCCTTACCACTCAAGGAGGGTATATGTCATACCGATCTTCATCGTATTCTCGCAGGGCTCTCGCCATCGCTTTTCTGGTGTTGCTGGCCGTCGCTGCCCCATCCGTCTGGGCGCAGCACGGCTCTGAAGGGAAAGTCACAGTGACCGTCCTGGACCAGGCAGGCGATGTCGTGCAAGGCGCGCAACTGGAACTGCGCGACTTGGCAACGAACGATCTCCGAAAAGCGGAGACGCAAGGCGCGGGCACGTACAGCTTCATCAATCTGTCGCTTGGAACTTATCAATTGACTGTCTCCAAGACTGGCTTCAAAAACCAAGTTTACGATGCGGTGGTGGTGGAGGCGTCCAAGACGACCGACATTAGCGCCACTCTCGCCGTGGGAACGTTCACTGAGACCATGGTCGTAAACGCGGGCGAAACTCCGCTGGTGGAAACCACCTCGTCGGCGATCGGGACCGTTATCGATCTGAAGCAGATCGAGGACCTGCCCATCTTCGGCCGCGATTTGACTCAGATGTCTCAAATCGTCCCCGGCTACACTGGGACGCTCGCCGACGGCGGCGGCACCTGGAGTGGTTTGCCGTCGATCGCGCAGGGGACCAATATCGATGGGGTAGCGGGCGGTGCGAACCGCATGAAATTCATGGGAATTACATTTACCGAGACTGTTACGCCGCGCCTGGAAAACATTCAGGAGATGACAGTCCAGACCGATCAGCTCGATCTCAACCAGGGCTTCGGCAGCTCGAACATGCAGATCAACTTCATTACCCGGCGTGGCTCCAACGCATTTCACGGCCGTGTTTTTGAAGATTTTAGAAATAGGGCCTTGGATGCCAACAGTTGGAGCAACGATGAGTTGGGATTGCCGAAAAACCCCTACATTCTGAACGAATTTGGCGGCAGTTTGGGTGGCCCGATCATCAAAGACAAGCTGTTCTTCTTTGGCACCTTTTCCATGTCCAAACAGCCCGGTTCGAGCAACACAAACGTTTGGGCCCTCACTTCTGCCGCGCAAAACGGCAGCTTCAGCTATACCGACTCGAACGGCAATCCCCAAACTGTGAATGTGCTCAACATCGCGGCAAATTGTACGACCTGCGGTGGAACCATCCCTTCCACAGTGAATTCTTCGGTGACCACACTTCTGGGTACCCTGAATGGCGCCCAAAAGTATGCGACGCTCAGTCCGCTAAGCGACACCAATTTCCAGCAGCTCAATTGGTTGAGCTCCAATCCGACGACCATGTATTATCCCACCGTGCGCGTCGACTACGACCGGAGCCAGAAGTTGAGGTTCAACCTTGCGTGGAATATGACGAAGAATATATCCCCTACGGCAACTGCCCCAAATCTTCCCGGCCCCGCCTTTGCGAAAACCGGAGCCGGTAATAAAGGTAATTCCTATATTGCCGCTGCTGGGATCGACTACACGTTTTCGCCATCGCTGGTCAACGAGTTCCGCGGCGGCTTTCTTTATACCGCGAGCTTCTTCGCCTACAATGGAGTTACGCCCACGGTGGACACCCAGCAACTCGCCTGGAATTTCCCCACCCTCCCCTATTGGTATTCCAGCATTCAAATGAATGGTACGGACTTTCAGATCCCAACAGGCTCGTACTATCCGGTCTTCAACGCGTCCGATACGCTAACCTGGCAGCGTCGCGCACACACCCTCAACTTCGGTTTCTCGTGGTGGCGCGAGCAGAACCACTACTACAACGGCGACCTGGGATACCCAGGAATCAGTTTTGGGTCGACCGCTGGGTTGGCCTCTGGAGACCCTGCAATCAACGCCTTTTCAACCGGTGCAACGGGAACGCTGCCAAATGGCGCAAGCGCTTTAGCGGAGGCCGAGGAACTCTATGCGGTTTTGGTGGGACGCATCAGCGGCGCCAGCGGATCCTATGCCTACAACAAGGGAACCAAGTCCTACCCCCCGAAGATTGGAGCCTATAACCTCGACGAGTTGCAGAAGGCGTTTGGGTTATCTGTCCAGGACTCTTATCGCATCCGGCCGACCCTGACCCTGAACTATGGGCTGCGCTGGGACTTCACATGGCCCGATTACGACCTGACCGATGCCTACCATTCGGCTGCTCCGGTTGCGGTTTGGGGGCCTTCGGGAATTGGAAATATCTTCAGTCCCGGAACCCTGACGGGCACCGACGATCCACAGCTAACGCTGAACCCTTCGCCCGTCAAACCCTGGTTTGTGGCGCCGCAGCCCGCATTCGGATTCGCCTGGAATCCGCATGGAAAACTGATGGGTGGGGAAAAGACGGTGATCCGCGGGGGCTTCTCTCTGCGCACCTACACCGAGCCGCAGCAGTTCTTCTGGGACAATGCCTCCGATTTCGCCGCGGTCTTCTACCAGAGCTTCTTCGCCAATGCGTATGGCACTGGAGCCGGAACCTTTACACCAGGAAGTCTGACATGGCAGGGGCCCAATACGAATTTGCAGACCTATTTGCCAAATGGCTACGGGCTTAATCCCACGCAATTCCTGAATAGCTATCCGTTTTCGGACTTTACCTTCCAGGGAGGGCCGGGAATCAATGGCATGGCGGCGAATATCAAGCAACCCTACACCGAATCCTGGAACCTTGGGATTCAGCGGCAGATCGCTGCCAACAGCGCGCTGGAGATACGCTATGTGGGCAATCGAAGTCTGCGGCAGTGGATCACGATCAATCCGAACGAAGTCAACATTTTCGAGAACGGCTTCCTGACGCAGTTCAAGGATGCGCAGCAAAACCTGGCGATCAACAATGCCAGCGGCAACGTCAACTACCAGGGGTCTTTTGCAAACAATGGTCTTCCGGGCCAACAGGCACTGCCAATCTTTCAAGCGGCTTTTGCCGGGGAATTGGCGGGCGCTGGCGGAAACTTTGCCGATTACACCAACAGCACCTTCGTTACCGATCTGCAAACAGGTCAAGCAGGATCTCTCGCCAGCGTGCTTGCCGGCATAGCAGGCGCCGCTCCCTACCTTTGCAACTTGGTGGGCTCCAATAATTTTAGTCCCTGCGTCAATGAGGGATATATTACCGGCGCAGGCGCCGGGTATCCGGTCAACTTCTTCCAGGTCAATCCGTATGCGCAGGATATTGGCCTGAGCCAAATGGTGGCCAAGGGGTACTCGAACTATAACTCCGTGCAGATGGACTTTCGTCAGCGGCAGTGGCACGGCATGGCGTTCGATGCGAACTATACCTGGTCCCATACACTCGGGCTCGCCACGCAGAACAATTGGCTGGGCATACCGAACATATTCACACTTCGCGACATGCGATTGAGTTACGCGCCGACCCTTTTCGACATTCGCCATTCCGTTCACGCCAACGGAACGTACGACCTTCCTTTTGGCAAAGGCAAGCAGTTTGCGAATCGCGGCGGTCTGGTAGATAGGGTGATCGGCGGCTGGATCGTCGGTTCCATCTTCACCATGCAGGGCGGGAATCCGTTCCCACTCCAGGGGTACTACGCCACGTTTAACGACTACGGCGACGGTGGCGTTCGGTTGCATGGCGTTACGGTATCGCAGTTGCAGAGTGCTGTCGGTGTCTATCCCATCGCGGGAACGGCGACCGTATCGTTCTTGAATCCCAAATATCTGGCAAGCCCAACCGGTGGCGGCGCCAATCCGGCGTATATCACGCCGAATACGACGCCCGGCACATTCGGCCAGACTGTTTACCTGCATGGTCCGCGCTATGTGAACGACGATATGTCGATTAGCAAGCATGTCCCGATCGCTGAAGGCATCGATTTCAGCCTGCAGGCGGAGATGATCAATGCCTTTAATCACCCAACCTTCCAACCTGGGTCGGGCACAACGGGGTTCGGAGGCTGCACATACTCCTGCTTCGCCAATAGCTTCACTCCCAACGTCACGTACCCCGGATTCGGGATCGGCGGGAATTCCCCCAGCTATGGCCCGCGTGTGATCGAATTGCGGGCGAACATAGAGTTTTAACGCGAACTGCGGTTTCTGTTACGACAAGCGGGAAACACTCTCCGGGTGCGATCAACCAGTCGCCCCCGGAGAGTGTGTCTTCTTCTGGTAAATATATCTTTTCGGAGATTCTGGAGTCCTATGCGTTTAACTCGTATTTTGCATATCTTTCCCGTTCTGTTTCTGGTGTTTTTCCTTCTAAGTCAGGCCGCGGCGCAGGGGCGGCTGGAAGACTACCAAAGAGCCGAGCGATTTCTTTCCGGCAACATGAGGCATCTCGTTTCCCTGGCGGACGTGACACCGCACTGGATCGAGAAGACAAATCGCTTCTGGTACCGGCATGCCAGCCACGACGGCACCCGATTTGTTTTGGTGGATGCCGCGCAGAACACCAGCGCGCCGGCTTTCGATCACCAGCGGCTGGCCGCGTCCCTCTCGGCCGCGGCGAAGCAGGAGTACTCCGCGTCGGAGTTGCCTTTTTTCGACTTTGAGTTTGTCGACGGCGGGAAAGCCATTCGCTTTCTCGCGGATAAGTCGCAGTGGACTTGCTCCCTGGCCACTTATGAGTGCGACCGCGAGCACGCACCAATGGGTCCGTCCTCAATGGATGCGGCTAACGAGGTCAGGTGGTCGCCTGAAGTCAAATCGCCTAACCAGCGCTGGGCCGCGTACGTGAAGGAACACAATCTGTATCTGCGCGACACCTCTACCGGCACCGTCCTGCAATTAACGAACGATGGCGTACATGGAATCGACTATGCGACGCCAGTCCCATCGCTCGGCATGATGGTTGAACAGGGCAGCGAAGATGTGAAGCAGCCGGCCGCTGTCTTCTGGTCTCCCGATTCTTCGAAGTTCGTTACTTATCGCATCGACTCAAGAAACGCCGGACATTTTACGTCCGTGCAGTATGTTCCGAAAGACCAGCTTCGCCCCAAAGCGTTCACTTACGTTTATCCATTGCCGGGAGAAGTTTTGGCCAAAGCCGAACCCACCGTTTTCGACGTTCAGTCGGGAGCGCGAATCGATGTAAAAACTCCAGGACTGGATCTTCCTTCCGAAGAGGGCGGTCCCGGGTTCGAGTGGTTCGCCGATGGCAAGAGCTTCTTTTACGACTACGATGAGCGAGGCAACAAGGCAAAAGAACTTCGGATTGTCGATGCGGCCACCGGAGAGCAGAAAGTCCTGTTGCGCGAGCAGGCGGAGAAATACGTGGATCCGGGGGAAACTTTCTATCGTTTCGTCGACGCGACGAAAGAGTTTTTCTGGTCCTCGGAGCGCGATGGCTGGAACCACTTGTATTTCTATGGAAAGACCGGCGCGCTGCAGAATCAAATCACTCAGGGCCCGTGGGCGGTGCGGCAGATTGAATATGTCGACGAAAAGAACCGGCGCGTGTATTTCCTGGCTAATGGTCGCGAGAAAAACGAAGATCCGTACCAGACGCATCTCTACAGCGCCGGCTTCGATGGAAAGGGATTACAGTTGCTTACGCCGGAGAACGCCAGTCATTCCGTCAGCATCTCGCCGGACGGGACTTTCTTCGTTGACAATTATTCGCGTCCAGACCTTCCCGGTGCGTCCGTTCTGCGGCGCGCGAAGGATGGATCGGAAGTGCGCGTCATTGAGAAAACGGACGTCGACGAGTTACTGAAGACGGGATGGAAATTTCCCGAGCCGTTTCAAGGTAAAGCCGCGGATGGCGTCACAGACCTCTATGGGCTGATCTGGCGGCCATCGAACTTCGATGCCACTAAGAAATATCCCATCGTCGAATTCGTCTATACCGGCCCTCAGGACTTCTTTGTTCCCAAGATGCTCGGCCACGCTCTGTGGTTACAACCGATGGCGGAACTGGGATTCATCGTAGTTATGGTGGATGGCCGCGGGACCACGGGTCGTTCGCGCGCGTTCCACGAATTCTCTTACCACAATTTGGGCGGAGCGTTCGAGGACCATGTCGCCATGATCAAACAAATGGCCGCTCGCTATCCGTACATGGACATTACGCGCGTTGGAATCTACGGCACCTCGGCAGGTGGCTACGGAGCGGCCCACGCCATGCTTGCTTTCCCCGAGTTCTACAAGGTCGGAGTCTCGACCTCCGGCGATCACGACGCCCGCCTCGATAAAGCCTGGTGGAACGAGTTATATCAGGGCTACCCTTTGGAAGACGACTATGTCGCGCAGTCTAATGTGACGATGGCCGGCCGTCTTGCTGGGCATCTGTTGATTGAGCATGGCGACATCGACGACAACGTTCACCCCGTGGAGACGATGCGGTTCGTGGATGCGCTCATGAAGGAGAACAAGAGCTTCGACATGCTCTTCGTGCCCAACATGTCGCACGGTGAAAGTGGAGAACATGCGCTCTACATGGTTCGGCGGCGGTGGGATTACTTTGTGCAATACTTGCTCGGAGTCGTGCCGCCGGTAAATTTTGAGATCAAAGAGGACCGGGAATCCGCGCGCAATGGCAGACCTCGGTAGGCGGGGGCTTCACAACGATACCGTCATGATCGCGACAAACCATTTCTCGACAAACCATATCTCGACAAACCATATCTCGACAACCCGTGAAACTGATTTTGAAGTGGACAGTCGGTTCACGAGACCAACCTAGGGGAGTAAGTTAACACAATCTTCGATTCGAGGCCTATTACTATGAACCGCCCATTATCGCGTCGCAATTTCATTTCGGCCGCTGCCGCAGTGTCGGCAACGGCGCTTCTTCCCACGCGTTTGTTCTCTGCGGCAGCAACCGCGCCATTATTCCCTGCCCCATCGTCGGCCACGCGCCGCGTCACAGTTCGCGCCGATTCGGAGATTGGAGTCGTGCGGCCGGAATTTCATGGCCACTTTGTTGAGCACCTCGGCTCCTGTGTGTATGGCGGATTGTGGGTCGGTAAGAACTCGCGCATTCCCAATATCGATGGTTATCGCAAGCAGGCGCTTGAGTATCTCAAAGACCTTGGCGTTCCGGTCCTGCGCTGGCCCGGCGGCTGTTTTGCCGACGACTATCACTGGCGAGATGGCATCGGCCCCGCTGCCAAGCGTCCCAAGCGCGTCAACATTCATTGGGGCGGCTATGTCGAGGACGGCAGTTTTGGCACGCATGAATTCATCGGCCTTTGCCGCCTCTTGGACGCGGAACCTTACCTGGCGGGAAATGTCGGCAGCAGCACGCCGCACGAACTGCGCGACTGGATCGAATATTGTAACTATCCCTCGGGGAGCACACTCTCCGATGAGCGCGCCGCCAATGGTTCTCCCGATCCCTTCCGCGTTCGCTATTGGGGCGTGGGCAACGAGAGCTGGGGCTGCGGCGGAAATATGCGGCCCGAAGAGTACGCTCGCCTCTATCGCGATTTTGCCGTCTATTGCCGCGTGTTCGGTGGCACCGAGTTATATCTCGTAGCGAGTGGCCCTTCGGGAGACGATACTCGCTGGTCCCGCGGACTTATGGATGGTCTCGGTTGGGAGCGTCCTCAGGGAGTCTCCATGCACTATTACACGGGCGGAGGAGACGTCGCCACCAGCTTTACCACCGACCATGTAAATGAGCAGCTTGCTATCTACTCCAAGGTCGAGGAGGCAATTATTCACCAACGTGCGGTGCTCGATAGTTATGACCATGGCCGCGATGTTGGCCTGATTCTGGATGAGTGGGGAGTTTGGGACCAGATCCCCGAAGAGGACGAGCGACGTTACGGCAAGTTATGGCAGCAGAGCACCATTCGCAGCGCCGTGGCCGCAGGCTTGGGGCTGAACATCTTCAATCGCCTGGCCGACAAGCTTTACATGTGTAACATCGCCCAAATGGTGAATGTGCTCCAGTCCTTACTCCTTACCGATGGCCCGGAAGGAGAACACTGCGTGCGCACCACGACTTATCATGCGTTTTCAATGTTTAAGCCGCATCGTACTAAGACTGCGGTGCGAATCGAGGCCGACGCTCCCGCGCCTTTGGGGCTTTCCGTTTCCGCTTCCAAGAGCGACAAGGAACTGGTGGTGACGTTTGTGAATCCTCACCACGATTCCGACCTTCATGTGGAATGCTCCATCAAAGGCAGCGACATTTCTAGCGGTAAGGCGCAGATCCTCCACGATGCAGACTGGAATTCCTTCAACAGTTTCGACAATCCCGACCGCGTCGTTCCCAAGCAACATCCTGTTTCTATAAAAGAGTCCAGGGTTGAACTGGAGTTACCACGGCTATCCGTCGCAACTGTGGTTATGCCGATTCGGTAGCTTATTCTTGGCAATGATAATAAGAATCGCAGCCGTGATCGATCTTCATAGTTAACATTGTTACCCAGATGGAAGGGGATACTTACGCCATGTGTCATAACCGTTCGTTTCCGACGAGGCTCGTTTGCAGCGCTTTGTTGTTGTTGAGCCTGGCAGTTCTATTCCAGTTAACCCTTTGCGGCCAACAGAGAGATCGGAAGAAAGAACCGGTCCCGGGACCGATGCTAATTCAGGGAAAACTCCAGTTTGACACTCCCGAGTTTTCCCTGAGTCTGGTCCGTTCCTCGCAAACGGTGGCCGCGTTGCATCCGAAAGGGGCGGGCGATTTCGACTTCACTCCCGGAGATTTGTTGGTTGCTCGCTCGAACAACGGCTATTTTCACTTAGGCGACGTGACGTTGCGCCTGCGCAGCGGAAACTCTGGTGAATGGAAGAACTATTCCACCGCCGAGGCCCGCCAGCCTGTGATCGCTCTGCCTGCTGCGCAAGATGTTCTAGCCGCCGCCGACCTCGGACCGACACTCCCCGCCGACATCCCGTTGCAGGTTACTCGCACATGGGCGCTCGACCGTGGGAAGCTCGTCCTGCGTTTCACCTTGAAGAATAAGTCCGGCACAACAGTCCAAGTCGGCGCGCTCGGCATTCCGATGGTCTTCAATAACATAATGACCGACCGTTCGCTGGAAGAAGCGCACGTCAAGTGTTCTTTCTATGACCCTTATATCGGAGAAGACGCCGGCTATCTCCAAGTAACTCGACTTAGCGGTCGCGGACCCGCTCTGCTGGTTGTTCCCGACGGCAAGACACCCTTCGAGGCTTACAATCCCATCCTAGATCGGCCCGGCCGCCGCAGTAAGGAAGTCCCTCTATTCACAGACCCCACGCCACGCTGGGTCACGTTTGAGGGATTTTATCAATGGATGGTCCACAGTCGGGCTTACGCCGAAGGCGAGTGGAAAAAGGCGCAGCCGTGGAATCCTCCCACCTTGCTGACTCTCGCTCCCGGCGAATCGAAGACCTATGGGCTAAAGTTTCTCCTTTCGGAGTCGATTCGCAATATCGAAAAGACACTTACTAACAATGATCGCCCAGTTGCCATCGGTATTCCCGGTTACATCTTGCCCACCGATATTTACGGCCGTCTCTTCCTGAAGTACTCGAAGGCCGTGAAGTCGGTCAACGTCGAACCGGAAGGCTCCATCGCTATAAGTCGCGAGGCATCGTCTCCGGCGGGCTGGCAGTCATTCTCATTAAAGGGCAAGACTTGGGGCCGTGCTCGCTTGTCAGTTACTTACCAAGACGGCTCCGAGCAAGCAATCCAGTATTTCGTAATCAAGCCGGCGTCCGATGCAGTTGCCGACATGGGCCATTTTCTGACCACGCGGCAATGGTTCACCGATACCGCCGACCCTTTTCATCGCGCTCCCTCGGTGATGTCCTACGACCGCGAACTTGACCAGATCGTCCAACAGGAGAGCCGCGTCTGGATTGCCGGCCTGAGCGATGAAGGCGGCGCTGGGTCCTATCTCGCCGCCATCATGAAAGAACTTGGCCAGCCCGACAAAACCGAAGTTGAGAAACTCGACCAATTTGTAGATGAAGTTGTCTGGGGTGGGATCCAGTTCAAGGACGGTCCCCATAAGTACGGAGTCAGGAAGAGTCTCTTCTACTATCAGCCCGACCAACTACCACCGAATTACTATCGCAGCGATTTTGATTGGACGAGTTGGACGAGCTGGAACAAACAGGCATCGGAAGCCGTCGACCGGTCTTATAACTACCCGCATGTGGCCGCGGCGTACTGGGTGCTTTATCACCTTGCGCGCAACGATCGGGGACTGAGCACGCTACATCCTTGGAACTGGTATCTTACGCACGCTTACGAAACCGCGATTGCCATGACAAATTATGCGCCTGACATGTCGCAATTCGGCCAGATGGAAGGCGATATCTTCGTGCAGATCCTGGTGGATTTGAAGCGAGAGGGCATGAGGACCGAAGCGGATGCGCTCGAAGCGAAGATGCACGAGCGTGCCGGCCACTGGAAAGCGCAAGCCTATCCTTTCGGCAGCGAGATGCCGTGGGACTCGACCGGGCAGGAAGAAGTCTATGCCTGGACAAAATACTTCGGCTATCCCGATAAGGCTGAGGTTACGCTCAATGCGATCCTGGGCTATGACCCCGCGATTCCGCACTGGGGCTATAACGGCAGCGCTCGCCGCTATTGGGATTTCGTGTATGGCGCGAGCGCGAAGTACAGCCGCGTTGAACGTCAACTCCATCATTACGGCTCGGGCATCAACGCAATTCCACTGTTGAGCGAGTATCGGCAACATCCCGACGATTTTTACCTGCTGCGCGTCGGCTACGCTGGCACGATGGGCGCGCTTACCGATATCGATCAAGAAGGCTTCTTATCTCCAGCATTTCATTCTTTTCCAGATATGCTCCGCTTCGATCCGCTCTCCGGCGACAACGGCCCAAATTTCTTCGGCCACGCGTGGAACACCGCAACCTATGTGGTGAATCACCCTGAGTTTGGATGGCTGGCATTTGGCGGCAACGTCAAGCTCGAAGGCGGTCAAATTGAAGTCACACCGCTCGACTCTTCCCGCACGCGAGTTTATCTTGCCCCTATGGGATTGTGGCTGACGCTGGATTCTGGCCAATTCGAGCGCGTCGAAATCAATCCTCAGACCGGCAACGTGCGCGTTGGGCTCCGAGCGGCCAATGCAATCACGGAGACAGCGCGCCTGCGCGTTGAACGGCCAGCGGCGAACTCTCATGGCGACTATCGTCCGGTATCTAACTTCGGCATCGAGAGGGACGCGTATATCGTGCCGCTCGGTAAAAACACAACCTGGGTAGAATTGGCCGTACATCCCTAAGTTCGATCGTTCGATCGATCTTGGCGGCAAATAACACGGAAAAGGATTGAACATGAAACGCAAACTACAGTGGATCGCACCTCGGTTCTTTATTGTTATTTGTGTGTTTACACTCGCGGGCTTCGCGCAGAACAGCAGCCTTGCGCCCACTCCGCCGATGGGTTGGAACAGTTGGAACCACTTTGCGGAAAAAATCGATGCGCAAACTGTGCGCGCTCAGGCCGATGCCATGGCCGCCAGCGGCATGAAAGATGCCGGATATCTCTACATCAACATCGACGACACCTGGGAAGATAAGCGCGACGAAAAAGGCTTCATTCATGCCAACGAAAAATTTCCGGACATGAAAAAGCTTGCCGACTATGTTCACGGCAAAGGTCTGAAGCTGGGCATTTATTCCTCGCCCGCCGCCAAGACCTGCGCGGGCTTTGAGGGCAGCCTGGGCCACGAGGAACAAGACGCCCAGACTTATGCCAGTTGGGGAATCGACTATCTCAAGTACGACTGGTGTCAATCCACGGGCACGCTCGACGAGATGAAAACGGCCTACACCAAGATGCATGAAGCGCTTAAGAAAACAGGGCGGCCCATCGTTCTCAGTTTGTGTCAATACGGATGGAACAACGTCTGGGAGTGGGGCGACAGCGTGGGTGGCAACCTGTGGCGCACGACCGGCGACATCGACGATAACTACGACACCATGGCGAAGATCGGCTTTGGACAAGCGGGTCATGAAAAATACGCGGGCCCGGGCCATTGGAACGATCCCGACATGCTGGAAGTTGGCAACGGAGGCATGTCGGAGGATGAATACCGCACCCACCTGGGTCTGTGGGCGATTCTCGCCGCTCCGCTGATCGCTGGCAACGATCTGACGCGGATGACTCCCTTTACTGTCGACATGCTGACCAACCGCGAAGTCCTGGCCATCGATCAAGATCCACTGGGTAAGCAGGGCTATCCGATTATTCAGGAAGGACCGTTTGAAGTGTGGATCAAGCCCATGGCGGACCGCAGCTTCGCGGTGGGACTGTTCAACCGCAGCAAGGAAGAAGACAAGATGAACGTGAAGTTCGCCGACCTGGGGATTTCCGGCGCGGCGAGTGTTCGCGATGTATGGCTGCGAAAGGACTTAGGCGTATTCCACGAAACGTTTAGCGCCTACGTGCCCAAGCATGGCGTGGTCATGTTGCGCATCAGTCCGCGCTGACGGGAGGGGACGCCGGCCGCCAAGAATTGTATAAAGTGTTTCACGTGAAACACTTTGCAGTAATATTTGTGAGTATAAAGATGTACATACATAAGGGGCGGCGGAGCAAATAAAAGGCGAACATGCGAGGTCGCGTAGCGTTCAATAGTGACTGATGGTCATTTATAAAGTTTTATTCGCCCCCTTCTAAGTTATTGATAATGCTATTGTCTTGTGTGGTAAAACTGACACAGCAGTGTAATTTTTACATGGTAAATTAAACATACCTTATAAATTGGCACTGGCTGAGACCGTAGTGCGGACAGACTGCGTTCCCGCCCTTCGTTCCGCGATAGGGCGGGCCCGCCCTAGTTAGTTTCCGATGGCTTCTCCGCTCCGCTGGCTGCGCTGCGCACTGCTGGCCAGTTATACACCGGATATTTCGGCCTCTTGATCTCTGGCGCTGGGTGAGTTTTCAACTCGTCGAGAGCCGTGGCCACCGCTTTCTCGAGTTGTGGATCGTGCCCCTGCCGCCATAACGCCGGGTCGAACTCGACTTCTATATCCGGCGCCACTCCTTTATTTTCCACGTCGAACTGACCCGTCTCAGGATTGAAGAGACCCCAGCGCGGCGCCGTTACCTCGCCGCCGTCGATGAGCGGTGGGTAGCCACCGATGCCGATCAGCCCACCCCAGGTGCGCGTGCCGATGAGCGGGCCGGTGCCCAGCCGCCGGAACATCCAGGGTAGTGCGTCGCCGCCGGAGCCGGCCGATTCATTGATCAACATTACCTTGGGGCCGAATATCGCCTGGGGAATGTAATTGTCTTTGCCTTCGCGCGTCATGGCGGCGGCCAGCAGCGGACGCTTTAGCCAGTCCACAATATAGTCTGCTATCCATCCGCCTCCGTTGAAGCGCTCGTCGATGACGGCACCCTGCTTGTCGGTCTGGGCAAAATAGTAGCGATTGAAATTGGTGTAGCCACTGACGGACGTATCCGGGAGATAGACGTAGGCCAGGCGGCCGTTGCTCAGTTGCGCCACCTTGCGGCGGTTTGCGTCCATCCACGCGCGTTGCCGCAACGAGCGTTCATTGGGAAGCGGAACAACCGTCACATTCCGTGCATCCTTGCCACTGGCGTCAGACGCCACCTTCAACAGGATAGACTTGCCGGCGGTCTCCTGGAAGAAGCTGTAAATTTCGTCGTTGCCGTGGAGTTCGCGCCCGTTGACTGCCAACAGGTACTCACCCTCACGGACATTCACACCCGGTTCGGTCAGCGGAGCCCGCAGGTCGGGATTCCAATTCTCGCCCTGATACACGCGCAGAAAACGATAGCGACCGTTTTCTATGCTGTAGTCGGCACCCAGCAGACCAACACCAACGGGTTTCACCTCCGGCCGGTCTCCGCCAAAGACGTAGACATGCTGTGCCGTAATTTCGCCCAGCATGTCGGAGAAAATATAGTTGAGATCGGCACGGCTCATGACGTTGTCGACATAAGGTTGATAAGTCGCCATCAAGCCCTTCATATCGGCGCCATGCAGGTTGGGATCGTAGAAGAAGTCGCGCTCAATCCGCCAAACTTCGCGGTACATTTGCTTCCATTCGGTGCGCGGATCGACATATACCTCCATGGCATCCAGCTTGAGCGAACCGTCAGGCTTGTTCGGATCCGGAGGCTTGCCCAGGGCGTCCACCGCTTTGATAAACCAGACGCCATGGGGATGATCGCCATCCCCGCCGCCCTCACCGGGTTTTCGCTCGGGCAATTGCTCGTAGAGAGCTTTCTCCGCATTGGCTGAAACCAAGAAGTTACCGATGTTGTCCAAAAGTTTATCCGTCTTGCGCGTGCAAATATCGAACTTGTGGACAATCTGCCCGAAATTGCCTGTGCCATCTACCACCGCCGGCCCTTCCAGCAGATAGAGAATGTGGGTCTTACCCGCTAGCATCCCGCCGTAATTTCTTGCTGGAAACGGCAAAGCTAGGATGCGCTGATCAATCTGCTCGAAATCGATGTGCACAACGGGAGTTTCCTTAGATTTGTTATCGTCCTTTTTTGCGGTTTTATCTTTGTCGCTCTCCTTGCCGGAGCTTTCCTTCGGTTTTTCGCCGTCGGCCTTGGACGGTTCTTCTGCCTTGCATTCGTCTGTGTCAGCCGGGCCTTTTGGCTTGTCGGCGGCGGACTTGTCAGAAGCGGCCGCAGCCGATTCGACTTTTTCCTCGTCACTTTGGGGAGCGAGCGGCGACTTCTGCTCCTTGTTGAGCACGATCACATATCCGCTGCGCGTCACCGGTACTTTGAATGAGCCCATGCTGCTGGCCAGGACCGGCCCGTCATCGGTGCTCGCGGTGAAATAAAGATACTTCCCATTCCTGTCGAATGCGGCAAACGCGGCGTCACTCATGCCATCTGTAACCTGGTGCGCGGTCTTGTCTTCTACTCCATAGATAAACACCGCCCGCATCGAGCTGTTGAGCTGTCGAGTGTAAGCCACCCATCGGCTGTCGGGCGACCACGCCTGATCGAATCCTGAACCCGGTCCGGCCTCGTATGGGTTGGTATCGATCAGAACCGGCTTGGCTGCCTCGATGTCCACATACCAGAGGTTGAGACGTTTGTCGCTGTAAGCGACTTTCTTGCTGTCGGGCGACCACACTGGCGAGTAATAGAACGACGGTGGAGTGCCCAGATTGATTTTGCGCAGTTCACTGAGCCCGTCCTGAGAGCGCAGGTGCAGAGCATACTCGCCGGACTCATCCGAAAAGTACGCGATCCACTTTCCGTCGGGCGACCACGCCGGATCGCGATCGGCAACGCCAGGAGAATTCGTCAGGTTCCGGATGTCGCCATGTTCCGCCGGCACCGTAAGAATTTCACCGTGCGCCTCAAACACCGCGCGCATCCCCGTGGGCGAAATATTTGCGTTCTCGATCTGCTGCGCGGCTTTTACGAAATGCGGCCGGACCGCAGGGAAGTCACCGGTAACATGAATATCCACGGCATGCTGCTGCCCGGTTGCCGGGTCGAAGAGGTGTATGGAACCGAATTGCTCGTACACGATTGCATCCGAACCCGCCGACGCCGACTTGATATCCGCGCCGTTACTGCGGATCGCCTCGCTGACTTGCTTCGTCGCCACGTCGTACACGAATAGGTTCACCGGGCCATTGCGGTCGGAGAGAAAATAAATACGATTGCCCAGCCACATTGGCGTTGAATCGTTCGAATCCTTGCGGGGAAGCTTCTCCACGCTGGAATCCGCCAGGTTCGCAACCCACACCGGCGAAGCCTTGCCCCCGCGATAATGCTTCAAGCCGCGCTGGAATTGCCAGGATCCCGCGAAGTTAGTGAACGGGACATAGGCCAGGTGCGAGCCATCGGGCGAATAGGACCCTTCTTCTGCCGTGGGCAGTGGCACTTCTTCCGGTAGGCCTCCCTCGACGCCGACCGTGAACAGCCGGCGGAAAGACGAATAACTATTCCGTCCCGAGCGAAACAGGATGCGCTTGCCGTCGCGGGTCCAGCCCACAACTTGGTCGCTCCCAGGATGTGACGTCAGCCGCTTGGGAATCCCTCCGCCCGACGGGATGACGTACACGTCCTCGTTGCCGTCGTACTCTCCGGTAAAGGCGATAAGCGAGCCGTCGGGTGAAAAGTACGGATCGGTTTCGATCCCGACGTCGCTCGTGAGCCGCCGAGCTTCGCCGCCGTTTCGGTCAACGCTCCACAGATCGCCGCCGTAGCTGAACGCGATCTGCGTCTTGCTCACCGTTGGTTTGCGGAGCAGGGCTGGCGCGCTGTTGCTGGTTTGTCCGTTCACCAAGAGTGTCGCCAACGACACAGTCAGAAGCAGAAAACTAAACGATGCGAGTGTTTGCGACTTAGGGAAATTAAAACTCATGAAAGCCTCCTCGAATCAACAGGCCTGCGTAAACGCCAACGGGCGGATACGCGAAGTGGAACCGACAATTATCCTCTTCTGGCGTGGATAATTGGCGAAAAATCATCATAACGCTCAAAACCCAACTGCGTCGGACACTTGGCGCGTCGGGCAAATCAGAGCAAGCTTTCGCGAAAAGCACGAGAAGTGGCGCACCCTAGCAATTAGGGGCCGGTTCCTTACGAGGCCACGGCGATTGGGGCGGTGGTTTGATCGGAGCGGTAGCGGAGGAGGGCGGCGATGTTGCCGGCGCGGTCGAGATCGGCGTGGTCTTTGAGGTAAAAAAGCTCGATGTCGCGGTGGATGGCGATGGGGATGATGGCGTCGGAGACGTCGGCGAGTTCGCGGGTGAAACGTCCGCAGGCGACGCAGGACGGGATCATGTGGGCGTCGATGTGGCCGCAATGGGGGCACTCGACGGCGCGAGCGGAATAATTTTCGCCGAGGAAAATGCTCTGCACTTCCCCGCTCTCGAGGGCGCGCAGGACGCGACGAAGGCCGGTGACGCCGCGGCCGTTGGACTTGGCGAAATCGACGGCTTCGCTGGCTTTGGCGGCGGCGCGTTCGGCGATCCAGCGGTTGAGCACGGCCTCGGCGCGATCGCGAATTTCTTCATTCGAAACGCTGGCCACGTCGGCGGAGAAGCGGCCAATGAGGCGCTGTTTGACGTAGGGATGAAGATGGGGCTCGAACTCGGGCCAGTTGGCATCCTGGCAGCCGACGATGAGGCGCTCCCATGTGCCCTTCTCGAAGTCGATACGCAGGCGCTCGGCGACGCCCTTGAAATGCTGGAGCGCCTCTTCGGAGACGCGGCGTTCGGCGTGTCCGCCCTCGTAGCCTTTGTAACCGGCGCTGGAAGCGTTGCGCGAGAGCATGTGGACAATGGCTCCGCGCTCGCGCAGGTCGTCGAGACGAAGATCGAAGAAACGGGCGCGCTGGCGGTCGACCATGGCAACCGAGAGTGCGGGCTGCGCGCCCAGTAGAGCGGCCAGCGGTTTCAACTGAAAGCGCGGCTGGAGATAAATTTGGGTGCTGCCGAGGCGCGGGGGCAGTTCGTATTCCTTCCAGAAATTGTGGGCGGAGCAAGCGAAGACTGCCCTGCCCCGCGCATGGCCGCGCAGGTTAGTGGCGAGATCGAGAACGCGATCGAGGTCGGCGTGGAGGGGGCCGTTGCGGCCGCTGGCGGCGGCGCTTTTGAGGGCGCGCTTGACGACATCTTTGGCCACGATGGCCTCGTGGCGATGGGAACGGTCTTGAGGAGCGTCGGGCTGAAAGTAAAAACTCAGGGCGCACTCCCCTTTAGTTTCGTCCGCTTGAAAAGCCGCCAACTCACGGATTTCATCCCTGGTCATCATCTCGATTCTCCTTGAGGCGCTCGGTGTTTAGATTCGAGTTTTGACTAAGCGTTGCTGGTAAAATTCGCCCGCCAAGGAAGGCGCCTTGCGAATGCAGTCGCGCGCCCGCTGTACGGAATCGCGCACGGCCTCCAGATGCCGGCCGGTGATGGCGGCGACTTCGTCAAGGGAAAAACCCTCCATGCCATAGAGGAGAAAAGCTTCGCGGTCGGTGCGGCTGGCGCCGCAGAGCGCGGCTTGCACCAGGGCAATCATTTCGTCGGAGTAGGCGGCCTGCTCGGGAGTGGACACGCGGCGGTCGGGAATGGCGCTTTCGCGCGTCCAACCTTCGTCGGGCTGATGGAACTGAAGACCGGCTTCGTCGGAGGCTTCGACATTCTGGCGGCGGCGGCTGGCCTCCAAATGAACGGAAGACTCCAGCTCTTCGAGGCGCGCCGTCATCTCGTTCATGGCTTCGAGGGCAAGGCGGTAGAGCCACGGTTCGAGCGCGAGCTTTTCGGGACGGTCGTGGTCGCCGAGAGCGCGCGCGATGACTTCATCGACCACCTCGGGCGTGGAGAGTCCGTCCTCTGAAAGCTCTTCGTCGGCACGGCGGAAGTGGAGTTCGCGGTCGACAAAACGTTCGAGGCGGGAAAGATTGGCATTCACATAAGAGCCGATGTCGTCGGCGGAAATGGTGGGCGGGAGGACGGCGGCGAGCGTCTGTTCGAAGGGAACGCCGGGCTCGGGAGACTCGTGCGGCCCGCGGCGCCAGCGCCGCCATTTGTGGCTGGAGCGGAGCAACTCCTTGTGGCGGCCGATTTGCTGCATGAGCTCGTCGAAGGCGGCCTTGATGGCCGCGGTGGCGTTGGGAGCTTTCTCCTGGGCGGCGAGTTGGCCGGAGGGCAAGCGCAGATTCAAGGAGACGAGGGTTCCCTCGCGCTGCGGATTCCGATCGAGGATGGCCTTTAGATGGACGAGTTCGGGCCGGAAGACCTGAAGGCGCTTTTGGACTTTTTCGATCTGGTGGCTGATTTCTTTTTCGATGGCGGGGGTCTTGTGGACCTTGTAACTGACGTGAACGTTCATTATCGCGCCTCGAACGCGGGAAAAAGAGTCCCGTGAAGCTGCGGTCCCAACGGCATAATTGTACACCCCAAGGGAAGAGGTGAAGCGACGATTGCGTCGGCGAAAATTCACGATCGGCGCGACGCGTGCCTCGCGTTCAGATGCCGACCACCCGCAGCAAGCGGGCAACGCCTTCGCGGAAATCAGCGGGCGCGGCGATCAGACTCAACACCAAGTGGCCTTCGCCGGGAAAATCGTAGAAGTGGCCGGGATGGACGCTCACGCTCGCCTCGCGCAACAAGCGAATGGCGAGGTCTTCGTCAGTACCGAGCGCGGGGACGCGCAGCACGGCGTACCATCCGCCTTCGACTTGGAGCCGCGCGCAGGAGGGATGCGCCGCGAGCTGGCGGTCGAGTTCGGCGAGATTCACGCGCAAGCGGTCAAGAAGAATGGGCTGAATCTTTTTGCGCTGTTCGAGCAGCACGGCGGCGGCAAGCTGCACGGGAGTGTTCAGCGAGAGATAAGTGTCGGCGACGATTTCGAGACGCGCTCCGGCTTCGGCTGCCATGGCTTTCGGGCCGCTCGTGGCGAGCCATGCGAGCTTCATCTGCGGGAGAGCGGAAATTTTGGAAACTCCGCTGAGCGTGAAGGTAAGTGCGTCGGCGTTGCCGACAAAACTGTCGTGGCGCGCGCCGTCGTGCGCATAGTCGAGGAAGACTTCGTCGACAATCAGCGCCATGCTGTTATCGCGGCAGAAAGCGTTGAGCGTCGAGGTTTCCGCGGGAGAGACGTAAGAGCCGGTCGGGTTGTTGGGATGAACGAGAATAACGGCGCGCGACTGGGACGTGGCCGCTTTGTAGAGCGAATTGAAATCGATTTGCCATCCGTGATCGTAGAGCAGAGGATACGGAACCAGCTTGACATCGGCAAGATCGGCGAGAAACTCGAACAGCGGATAACTCGGCTTAGGGACAAGAATCTCATCGCCAGGGTTGCACAGCAGGCGAAAAACGTAAGTGTAAGCTTCGCTGGTGCTGGTGGTCAGAAGCAGGCGCTCAGGATCGAGATCGAAAATCTCGTGCGCCTCGCGATAGTAGCGGCACACGGCCTGACGCGCCGCTAGCAAACCGCGCGGCTGCGGGTCGTAATGCATCGCTTCCGGATTTGCAAACGCGGCGAGAACTATCTCGGCATGGGGACGGACTCCGGCTTCGGTTGGGTTCGAGACGGTAAGATCGAGAATTTTCTTTCCCGATGCACGCACTTTTTCGATCGCACGGGTTAGAGCATTGGGGCTGAGGCGCCAGTTTGTGCGGTGGGAGAACATGACTTCCGTTAACTAATGTACCATCAACTAACATCCGTCGCTGAAGTTCGTAGAGCGTGTTTCAAAAACATCTCTTAGCGTGGAAGGCACGCCCCTCAGGGGCTAAAGCCCGCATTTTTCTCGATCCTAGACGGCACGGCTAAAGCCGTGCCCTACCCAATACCTATTTTTGAAACACGCTTCAATATAAATGCACATCATCATTCTTAGCGAAGTGAAGGACCAGCTAGGAACTTGAATTTGGCAGGCGCATGGTCGGTCTGCTCGCAGTGAAACACCTTATAACTAATTGGGTAAATCGTTATTTCAGGAAAAATCCTAGCTGCTCCGGTGCGGGCAGGGCTTTAGTGTTCCAATACTGACGCTGGGCCGCTTGTACGGCGGCGGTCTTCGCTTGCACCTCCGACGCCAGATTATCGTAGCGCACCAGAACGTTCTCCAGCCAGTAAGGACCGTTCTCGCGCGCCCAGGCTTGCGCATAAGGGCGCCGCAGGTTCGTGATGGCGTCGCGCAGGCCATCCAACCGTCCGTTGATATCGCCTATCTCGTCTAAGTCGTTTTGCGCGCGCGCCGAGTCCGTCTGATTTTGATAAGCGTCCCAGTAAAAGCGGCTGATCTCGGAGGTGAACTGGATCTTCAAGCCGAGCGTGTCCAAGCGCAAAGCGGCAAAGAGCATGTCGTCGAGCGTCTCGGAATGGAGATGTGCCTTCGCGCGGCTGCGCAGTAGCGATTCGGCGGCATGTTCGGCGCTGACGCGCATTTCGTGGGTCGCAGGCAACGCCTGCGCGGCCAGGCTGGCTCCGGCTTCGCTGAAAGGATCGGCCCAGAAAAGCTCGTGGCTCGCGTCCTCCAGTTTCAATCCGACGAGGAGCGTATTGGGGCGGTCGAGATTCTCGATCGTATCCGCAAAAGTTCTGTCGTTATTGCGATAAAAAGCCCAATCGTAACTATTCATGAAGTCGTCGATACTGGACTCGCCGGGCTGCCAACTAGCGGCCGCGCCAAAAATCAGCGCGGGCCAGCTCATATCGACAAGCGCTTCGCCGTCGTCGTTCCAAGTGGTGTTGAGAGTTCCCATCGCCTTGTGCTTTTGCCCGTCGCGGACAAAGTTACGGATGTTCACGAAAGCGTCGTCGAGGTCGGGCCAGATGGCCCGCCAGTTCCCCGCTCCGGGCGCAACCACAACGCGCAGTCCGGCGCCGGTGTAGGGAGTTATGATGTCTTCGTAACTGGGCTTCGGGTCGTAGTCCCAGGGAACGGCAATCATGTCTTTGGGAAACTTGGCGAGTAACTCGGGATACTTTACCGCGATATCTCCCCAGAACATAAGTTGCTTATGGTAAGGCTGCATGATCTCGAATACTTTCTGGAGATGCTCGAGATATACGCGGCCAAGACCCTCTTGTGCGGCGAGATCTTTCGTCTGGCCGAGACCAAGTTCGAAGGTTTCATCGGCCCCGATATGAAAGAACGGGCCCGGGAACAAGGGCGCAACCTCGCCGTAAACCTGGCGAATGAAATCGTAACTCTTGGGATTGGTGGGAGTAAGTACATGGCCGTGCGGCGTTTCGGCAATGTCGGAGTAGATTTCGTACTTGAGGAATTGATGAATATGTCCAAAGGCCTGCTGCTCGGGCAAAAGCGTGATGTAGTATTTGGCGGCGTAGTCGACCAACTCCTTAATTTCGGCGGGAGTTAGGGCGGCGTCTCCCGGCGCAATTTCTCCAGGCGCGACCAGCGGCTGTGTCTGGAAATCGAAGACGTGCTCCATGTTGAAGCCGAGAAGATTGATCTTATACTCGGACAAAGTGCGGACCTGCATCTTTAAGTATTCGAGCTTGTGAATGGGGCCGCGGCTGATGTCGTCCTGCACGCCGCGCCATTCCATGCTGGGCCAGTCGCGGATCGCGAGGGACGGCATGGCGAGCGTCTTTGCTGCGGGGCCTTCGGGGCCTTCCGGGCGCAACAACTGGCGAAGCGTCTGCACGCCATAGAACACACCCTGCGCGGTGCGGCCGGCGACCAGCGCACCAGAGCCGGTTATGTGGATCGCATAACCTTGGTTTCCAAGAGCGGAGTCGCCAAGTTCGTCTTCTGTTTTGACACCCTGGGCTTCGAGATAGGAGCGCAAGCCGCGGTCGGTCAAGCGGCCCAGCGAGATGTGGCCCGCCGTTTTTGGCGCAGCGGTCGCGATCTCAATTGCGAGCTTCATCCCGGTGCGGTCGAGGACCTCCTTTTGCAAGGTTTCGGCCGCAGTGCGGTCTTCGGAATTATTAATGAGGATGGTAGTCGAGGGCTTGATTTCCATCTTGCCCTCGGTCATGCGGACTTCCTTGGGCGCGGGCAAAACGTGGAGCGCGCGAACGGCGTCGTTGACCTGAGCGTGAGAAAGGAGCGGTAGGCAGATAATGCAGGCGAAAATGCGTTTAATAGTTTTCATGATGTGGGTGAATGGCGAGAATAGCAGGTGAGGTGGGGCGGAGACAAGCGTGGTAGAAGTCATTCTCTGAGACACCCAATGCTAATAGACCAAGCGCAACCATTTTCTACTTCGCGAAGGCTTCCTTGTTTACCACATAGGGCATCTTGGCAATGTCGCCGCCGTAGTTCCCTTCCAGCACGTCGAGCAGGCCTTGGATGCAGCGTCCGGCCATGCCTTTGTTGGGATCGGGCGACAGGCGAGTGATGCGGGCGGCGCTGGCGAAGTGGGGCAGGAGGCGGCAGCGGTCGGCGATGGCAGGATCGCGGAGCGGCGAATCGGCGGGCAGAGGCTCTTCTTCGTAAACATCGAGAGCGGCGCCGGCAATCCAGTTCTCGCGCAGGGCGCGCGCCAGAGCGGCTTCGTCCACGACCTGGCCACGCGAGGTGTTGACGATCATGGCGGTGGGCTTCATCATGCGCAGCGTGGTTGCGTTAATCAGGCGATAGGTCGGCGTGGAGCTTTCATCCTCGCGCAGCAAGGGAACGTGCAGGCTGATGAAATCCGCGGCACTCAACGCTTCGTGCAGGTTGGTGTAACGGATCGTCATCCTTTCGCGGCTGATGCCGCGCTCGAAGCGCAGGTCTTTGATCTCTTGAATCGCCTGGATGTAGTCGTGGTTCTCATAGGCCGGATCGAAGCACAGGATGTTCATGTCGAACCCGCTGCACTTTTTAATCATGGCGAGGCCGATGCGCCCGGTGCCGACGATGGCGATGGTTTTTCCGGTGACTTCGTCGCCGAGAAATGGCAGGTAGGGATGCCAATAACTCCAGCGATTCTCGCGCGTCAGATGTTCGGCGGACCAGAGTTTGCGGGCGAGCGCGCCAAGCAGGAAGAAGGCGAACTCTGCGGTCGCTTCGGTCAGCACGTCGGCGGTATGGGTGAACGGGACTTTGTAGCGGTTGGCATCGGCGCGGTTGATGTTGTCAAAACCGACGGCGATCTGTGCGACAACTTTCAGCGTGCCTGCTCCGGCCGAGAAAATTTCGGCGTCGATTTCATCGCGCAGGGTGGTGATAAGACCGTCCACGCCCGACTTCACCTTTTCGACGATCAAACTTTTCGGCGGAGCTTCGGGCTGGGGATAGACTTCGAGGTCGTATCCCTTGTGGCGGAGAATGGCGAAGGCGTCTCCGATGTCGCAGGTGGCGAAAATACGGGGTCTATTGCACATCCTGGATTAGATTGCGCCACGGGACGAATTTATGCTAAGAATTTACGCTGATTGCGAATCCAGAGTTACTGTGACCGCAGGCGGCTGCCGGGCTGCGCTCGGCTTTGGACAGCCGGGGGCGTCTGTCCCTACGCGAACGGGCTAGAGCTTTTCCCTGGATGGTATAGAGTGTGCGCCCCCAGCGGCTAAAGCCGGAACCCCTTGTAACTCCTAACGGCACGGCTGAAGCCGTGCCCTAACCGTTTCCGGCTCCCTCTACAGCAATTCGAAAAATGCTCTAACGACTATTGTTCGCGAGATTCCGGGCGGGGAGCGGCCGATGCTGCCTGCGCATGATGACGAACATCGGCTCCCAGAACCCAGAAAATAACGTCTTCGGCGATGTTGGTGGCGTGGTCGGCGACGCGCTCGAGGTTACGCGACACTAACAAGGCATCGAGCGCCTGTTGCGTCATTTGCGGCTCCTCGTTCATTTTGCGCACGAGCACGATGAACGACTCGTCGCGCATGCGGTCGACGACGTGGTCCATTTCCAACACGGCTTGGGCGAGTTCGGCTTTGCCCTCGACGAACGACTCGAGGGCGCGCCGCACCATGGCGCTGACGGCGGTCGCCATGCGCGGAATATCGACCGGCAGATCGACCGCTGGCAATTCGATCAAGTCCATGACGCGCTCGGCGATGTTGACCGCCTGGTCGCCCACGCGCTCGAGGTCGGCGTTGATCTTGGTGACGGCAAGAATGAAGCGCAGATCCACGGCCGCCGGCTGCTGGGTGGCGAGCATGTCGAACGCCATTTCATCGATCTCGCGCTCGGCGGCGTTGATCAAGCTCTCGTTTTCGAGGACCAGGTGGCAGCGTGTGAGATCGCGATCGGTGTAGGCCTGGCAGGCGCGATCCACCGCCAGTTCCGCGAGTCCGCCCATGCGGAGCAGTTTCTCCCGCAGGTCCTCCATCTGTTGTTGAAAGCGCGTGCGCATCATCCGAACCTCATTCTACGAACCTTGTACCAGAATCTTATTCCAGGCAAAGTCAGAAGTAAGAAGTCAGATTGCAGAAGTTATAACCCTACACACACACGCGGTGGCGGGATTTCACTTCTGCAATCTGACTTTTCACTTCTCACTTCCGACATCTTTCCTAACCAAATCTGCCGGTGACGTAGTCTTCCGTCCGTTTGTCGGAGGGAGTGGTGAATATTTTTTCCGTCTTGTCGAATTCAATCATCTTGCCCAGCAGGAAAAATCCCGTAAACTCCGCTACTCGCGCGGCCTGCTGCATATTATGCGTCACAATCACGATGGTGTATTGCTCTTTCAATTGAAAAATCAACTCTTCGATTTTGCCGGTCGAGATCGGGTCGAGCGCCGAGCAGGGCTCATCCATGAGCAAAACTTCCGGCTGCACGGCCAAAGCGCGGGCAATGCACAATCGCTGCTGCTGGCCGCCGGAGAGGCTGGCGCCAGATTTTTTGTGGAGATGATCTTTGATTTCGTCCCACAGCGCCGAGGCGTGCAGGGATTTCTCGACCACTTCGTCGAGTTGTTTGCGGTTGCGAAATCCGTTGAGCTTGAGGCCGGCGGCCACGTTGTCATAAATCGACATGGTTGGGAACGGATTTGCCTTCTGAAACACCATGCCCACGCGGCGGCGCAATTGAGTGGCCGAGGTGCCGTTATAAACGCTGAGATCGCCAATGTGCACAGTGCCTTCGACCCGCGCCTCGGGAATGGTTTCGTGCATTCGGTTTAAACAGCGAATGAACGTGGATTTACCGCAGCCCGAAGGGCCAATGAGCGCGGTCGCATGGTTGGCGAGCACGGCGATGTTGATGTCGAACAAGGCCTGCGTCTTGCCGTAAAACGCATTCAACCGCTCGACTGTGATTCCGACGCCCATAAGTGGTTAAGCTCCTGCTAACGTTCCGTGCTTTACGGCAAGGCGGACCGCGGCGACTGCGCTCACGATCAGCACAATCAAGACCAGTGCGCCTGCCCAGGCCTGGCGGTGCCATTCGTCGAAGGGCGAGATGGCATAAGTGAAAATTTGCAGCGACAAAGCTGCGGTCGGCTGGTCCATCTTCCAATTCCAGTACTGGTTGCCAAATGCGGTGAAGAGCAGCGGCGCGGTTTCTCCGGCCACGCGGGCAAAGGCCAGCATGACGCCGGTGATCACTCCGGAAGTGGCCGTGCGCAGAGTAATCGAGATGGTGGTGCGCCAGCGCGAAACGCCCAAGCCGTACGCGGCTTCGCGGATGGCCTGCGGCACCAGCAGCAGCATCTGCTCGGTGGTGCGGGCGATGGTCGGGACCATCATGATGGCGAGCGCCACGCCACCGGCCAGCGCCGAAAAATGCTTCTGGCGCATCACCACCAGCCCATAGGCAACTATGCCGATCACGATAGAAGGGACGCCATTCAGCACATCGGAGACGAAGCGCACTATGTCGCCAAAGCGGTTGCGTCCGTACTCGGAAAGAAAGATGCCCGCGCCGATGCCGAGCGGAACGCCGAGCAGGCTGGCGATGCCGAGAATGACCATGGAGCCGGCAATGGCGTTCGCCATGCCGCCGCCGGGCTCGCCCACCGGCTTCGGGGTCTGGGTCAGAAAAGCAAGATTGATCGAGCCGATACCCCTATAAACCAGATAGGCAAAGATGGCAAAGAGCGGCAAGAGCACGAGGGCAACCGTGAGCACGGAGATGGCCGTCATTACGCGATCCACCACACGCCGCCGCAGGCTGATGGGCGGGATCGCGATTTGCGGAATCAGGACCGCTGCCGAATTGGAGTTCGTATCGTTCAAGTTAGTATCGTTTCACCGCTAAGAGTAGCGCCGCCGTCCCGGCGGCTGTCCGGCGGGCGTCCACGCCCGCCGCGCCGAGGGCGAGACGCCCTCGATACAGCCGGCAAGATGCCGGCGCTACTCGTTTTCCACACCGTAATCAAGCCATGCTTCTTGCCGGTTGACCTCGCGTTACGCTCCACACCATGAGCCGTGCCAGCGCATTGACCACGATCGTTACAAAGAACAGCGCCAAGCCAATCTCGATCAAAGCGGAAAGATAGAGATCGCCGGTCGCTTCGGTAAATTCGTTGGCCAGCACGCTGGCCATGGTGTAACCGGGAGCAAACAGCGACTTGGCGATTTCAGGGCGATTGCCGATCACCATGGTGACCGCCATGGTTTCTCCCAGCGCGCGGCCCAGGCCCAGAATGACGGCGCCGACAATTCCGGCACGCGCATTGCGCAGCACGCCCATGCGAATCATTTCCCAACGCGTCGCGCCCAGCGCCAGCACGGCTTCGCGCTGGTGCTGCGGAACCACAGTGAGCACTTCGCGCGTGATCGAGGAGATGATCGGAATGACCATGATCGCCAGAATCACGCCGGCCGCCAGCATTCCGATGCCGTAGGGCGGGCCGGTGAAAAGCCCCGTCCAGCCCAACGTCGTCGAAAGAAATGGCTGCACATATTCGCGCAGGATGGGCACCAGAATAAAAATCGCCCAGAGTCCGTAGACCACGCTGGGGATGGCGGCCAGAAGTTCGGTGGTAAAAGAGAGAATTCCGCGCAGGCCAGTCGGGCACATCTCGGTAATGAAGACGGCCACGCCAAGGGAAAGTGGCACGGCTATGATCAGCGCAAGCAGCGACGACACGACCGTGCCGAAGATGAACGGCAGCGCGCCGTATTGGTCCGAGACCGGGTTCCAATCCGATTGGCCGAAGAACTTCCAGCCGAATGCGTGCCAGGAAAGCGCGGAACCCACCACCAGTTGGTAAACGATCAAGCCGAGCAGAGCGACCACCGCCAAACCGCAAACGCGCATCGCCCAGGCAAAAAAAATGTCGGGAAGTTCGCTGACCTTCCCGTGCAAGAGCGGCGCGGTTCTGGCTTCGAGTTTCAGGGCGGCCTTTGGCTCCCGCTCCGGGTCGGGAGCGCTGAAACACGGCCGGGGCAGGGCTTGATTGGACATTGGTTATTAAGGCTAGCAAAGGGATGTTACAAATCGGTTAAAAAGTGGGCAGGGGGTGTGTTTTCTAAGTTTGCGGTGGGACGGCTGCATAAGCCTTAAGTTAAAGCAAGAATTCCTTCCGGGTTGCCCGTCAACTGGCAACATCCAACGAAGTGTTAACGATGGCAGCGATCACCCGGTTTGCATAGGGGAACGCTGCCATCAACGTAGGTTTACCTCAGGGTTTCTGTTCTATTTATTGTATTGTTATCGTGATTTCACAATCTATGCCGCTTCTCTCGACCAGGCGCGGATTCGGTCGATCTCGGACTTTGGAATTTTCAAATATTCCAGAAATTCCTGGTGGTCTTCCGGCGCCGCCCGTTCGAATTCCTTGTGCCACTTTCGCATGTCGTTCTCCGCGAAACCGGCGGCCTTCATGATGGCAACCCACTTCTCTTTGTTCATGTTTTTTCTCCTGACGAATGTAGTTCGATGCTCCAGCAATCGCAAAATGGCGCGTTGGTGCTCCTTGAGCCGCTCGATTTCCTCGCCGATTTCCGCCAGCCGGCGCTTGAGGACGGAAGCCGCCTCCGCCCGTTTTGGTTCACCAAGCAGAGTTCGAATGTCCGCCAACTTCAGGCCGGCGCTGCGGTAGCTGCAGATCTGCCGCAGACAGCTCAGGTGCTTATCGCCAAACTGGCGGTAGTTGCCTGGGCTGCGCGGCGGAGCAGGCAGCAATCCCAAGGACTCGTAATACAACACCGTGGTACGGCTCAAGCCACAGGCGCGCGCCAATTGCGTAACCGATAGCATCGCTCTATTGCCAGTCTCAACCCTATAGTTTTAGACAGGTCAAGCTCATTTTAGAAGAACTTAGTATGCTTCTGCGGCACCATTACCAACAATGTCGCGCAACCCACATCGCGTACTTCGATCTCCATCCAGAAAGTTGAGGTTAGCACCAATGGGCGAGATGCCCACCCCTCCACCGGTTGGTCATCACGCAGTCAGGGGTTGCGCGATGCGGGTCGGTTGTGAGATGACTGAGCGTTAGGGAAACGCCTATTAGGTCTTCGCCGGCTAGACGGGATGGTTTGATAGTGCGGGCCTCAGCGGCTAAAGCCGCTTGTGTTACGGGTTCTGACGGCACGGCTGAAGCCGTGCCCTTTCAAAGCTCTCTAGGAAAAGATTTCCGTGAGTTGACATAATCGGAATTTATTAGCTTTCGTTATTTATCTCTATGCCTACTTTTGCCGCCATCGACATTGGATCGAACTCTGTCCGGCTGAAAATCTCGCGCTTGCAAGGTGGGCGGCTGAAGGCCATTCACGAAGACCGCGAAGTGACGCGGCTGGGTGAAGGCGTTTTCGGCGGCGGACTGCTTTCGCCGGAGGCGATGTCGGAAACGGTGCGCGTGTTGCGGCGTTTCCATCGCGCCACGCAGGAATGCGGGACGGATTCGGTGAAAGTCGTGGCCACGGCGGCGCTGCGCGATGCGCGCAATTCGCGCGCCTTTCTGGAGTGGGTGCGCTCGACCACCGGCTGGACCATCGACATCGTTTCCGGACTGGAAGAAGCGCGGCTGATTCACCTCGGCATTGTCTCCGCCGGGCGTCTTGGCGCGAATAGCGTGCTGCTGGTGGATCTCGGCGGCGGTAGTTGCGAGCTTACGCTTTCGCGCGATGGGCATCTCCGCGATACGATCAGTTTGCCGCTCGGGGCGGTGCGGCTGACCGGCGAATTCCTTCACCACGATCCGCCGCGGGCCAGCGAATTGAAGCGAATGCAGCGCTTCGTGGCGCGCGAGATCAAGCGCATTCAAGATCGCATTAAAGCGGCGCGGGTGGGCGCGGTAATCGCGACATCGGGGACGGCGGCGGCGCTGGCGGCAGTGGCCAAGCACCTGGCGCGTTTCAAAAACCAGCAGGCGCCCACGAACATCACTACACGCGAAACCATACAGCACATTGCCAAGGAGATCGCAAGCCAACCGCTGGAGCAGCGGCGCCGCGTTCCCGGCATCGGCCCGCGCCGCGCTGAAATCATTTGCGCCGGCGCGATGGCCTTCGCGGAATTGCTGGAGCGCTGCCATCTGCCGGGCTTTCGCTACTCCGCGCTGGGGCTGCGCGATGGCATTCTGGCGCAGATGGCGGCGGAATACGACCGCAGCACACGCTCGGGCCGGGCGGTCGAGTCGGAACGCTGGGAGTCGATCAAGCGCGCCGTCGAACATTATCGCGTCGACCTGCACCATGCTTTGCAGGTGCGCGACTCGGCATTGCTTTTATTTTCTTCGCTGAAATCGGTGCACCATCTTCCGGCGGAGTATCGCGAATGGCTCTCGGCAGCGGCCATGTTGTACGAAGTGGGCGACTACGTCAACCGCAACGGCCACCACCGGCACACGTACTACATCATCGCAAACTCGGAAATTTTGGGTTACACGCCACCGCAGCGGCGGATCATCGGCTCGATCGCGCGCTACCTGGGAAAGTCGCGCCCCACGCCGGGAGACGGCCCGATGAGCGCATTGACTCCCGAGGAACAGGAGAACGTAACCAAAGCGTCGGTCCTGCTGCGCGTCGCGCGGACGTTGCACATGGGGAGAAGCCAGGCTGTCGAAAAAGTTGGGGTTACGGTGCGCAGCGGCAGGGTCGTCATGAAACTCACGCCGCGCGGAAAGGCAAACGTCGATCTTGAAGTGTGGTCGATTGGGAAAGACCGGGCCTACTTCCGCGAAGTTTTTGGGCGCGAACTCTCGGTCGCGGCGGCGTGAAGAGTGCGTAAAATGCGCGGCGTAATGCACCAGCTCAACGATCCGTAACTGCGCCGCATTTCGACTTTGGCCACGGCGCCTTTCTTCAGCTCAATCGCCGCTTCGCATCCGCTGTCGCTGATGACGCGCCCGAGAAATTCGCGCAGGTTCGGATTGTGACCCACCAGCAAAATGGACTCCTGGCGCGCATACTTTTGCAGCATCTTCTGAAACTCGGCGAAGCTGGCCTGGGGACGCAGCGCGTTCTCGGTCACGAGCTTGCCTTCGTGGCCCATTTCGTTTCCCACGAGCGCCGCGGTTTGGGTGGAGCGTTTCAGCGGGCTCGACACGATGATATCCACTTGCACGCCGAGCGCGGCCAGGGCGCGTCCGATGTAGCCGCATTGTTGAATGCCGTCTTTATCGAGGCCGCGCTTTTCGTCTTTCTTCGCGCTGCTCAAAGGTTCCCCGGCGCTGGCGTGGCGTAAAAAATAGAGAAACATATTGGAGTCAATATTCCTTTCCGTTCAAAGCTCGTCCGATCAAGGCGCGGGCAGCGCGGCGCGGGGCGGCCAGCGGAATCTCCTCGGGCGTCTTTGTGCCTTCGGCCAGAGCGATGAGAAAATCCTGGGCGCTGAAGGCGTTCGGTCCGCGCGGAGGGCGCTTGCTACGTCCTTTGGGCGATTGCCAGGGGCGCAGGTAGCGGCCGTCTTTTTGCAGAAATCGCGCCTTCACATTGTCGGCGAGATAGGCCGCCAGAATCTCATGCTCGACGCGGTCGCGCAGCAGCGGGTTCTTCAGCGGGAAAAGCACTTCCACGCGCTCGTGGAGATTGCGCGGCATCCAATCGGCGCTGCCGAGATAGACTTCGTGCTCGCCGCCGTTCTCGAAGTAAAAGATGCGGCTGTGCTCGAGGAAGCGGCCGACAATACTGCGCACGCGAATGCGGTCGCTGAGGCCGCGAATGCCCGGCCGCAGCGTGCAAATACCGCGCACGAGCAGCTCGATATCCACGCCCGCCTGCGAAGCGCGATAGAGAGATTGCACGATATTTTTATCGACCAGCGAGTTGACCTTGACGATCATTCGCGCCGGACGCCCCATGCGCGCGTGTTCGGCTTCGCGCTCGATCAGGCCCATGCACTTTTCCGACAAATCCAGGGGCGCCACCAGCAACGGGCCGTAGTTGGGATGTTCGGCGTAGGCGGTCAGGAAGCTGAAAACATCGTGCACCGCGCTGGCGATCTCGGGATCGCAAGTGAGCAGGCTGAGATCGGTATAAATGCGGGCCGTGGTCGCGTTGTAATTTCCGGTGCCGAGGTGCGCATACTGGCGAGTGACGCCATCGGGATCGCGCCGCACCAGCAAACAGAGCTTGCAGTGCGTCTTCAAGCCGACCAGCCCGTGGAATACCTGGACGCCGGCATCTTCCAAATCGCGCGCCCAGCGGATGTTCGACGCCTCGTCGAAGCGCGCTTTCAATTCCACGACGGCGGTGACTTCCTTGTGCGCCGCGGCGGTCATCAGCGACGAAACAATCGGCGAATGCTCGCCCGTGCGGTAGAGCGTTTGTTTGATGGAGAGCACGCGCTCGTCTTCGGCGGCCGACTGAACGAACGATAGGACCGCGTCGTAAGAATCGTAGGGATGGTGCAGCAGAATGTCGTGGCGACGCACTTCTTCAAAGAGATCGCGGGACTTCGCGGTCAGGCGCAATTCGCGCGGCGCATAGGGGCGGAACTTCAAGTCGGGCCGCGCCGTTTCGTCGTAAATGTTGAACAGGCGCGAAAGATTCAGCGGGCCATTGACCGGAAAAATCTGCCAGCGGTCGAGTTCGAACACCGTGCCCAGGCGCTCGATGATCTCGGCGTTGGCCTCGGACTCGATCTCCATGCGCACCGCGTCTCCCTTGCGGCGGTTGTGCAATTCGGCGCGCACGGATTCCAGCAGATTGCGCGATTCTTCCTCCTGGAGGTAGAGATTGCTGTTGCGCGTGACGCGGAAGGCGGCGGAGGAAACGATGTCGTAGCCTTTGTACATGCGCGCCGCATGATGCACGACCAGGTCGGCGAGAAAAATAAAGTCGATGGTCCCCTCGGACGGCAGGCGGACGAGGCGCGGGAGAGCACGGGGAACGGTGACGACTCCGGTATAGGTGAGCGAAGAGCGGCGGCGGCGGCGCAACAAGAGCGCCACGCACAGCGCCTTGTTGATCACGCGCGGAAAGGGATGCGCCGGGTCCACCGTGACCGGCGTGAGCAGCGGATCGAGCTCGCGTTCGCAGTAGTCGTTGGCGAACGCCAGCGCCTTGTCGTCCAGTTCTTCGATGCCGAGCACGCGAATTCCCTGCTCCGCCAGTTCCGGCCGCAGGCGCTCGTTCCAGCAGGAATATTGTTCTTCCACGAACTCGCGGGTCGCGTCCTTGATCAGGTCCCGCTCCTCCACCATGGTGAGCCCGTCGGGGGTGGTGGAGTTTTGGCCGTCTTCGATTTGCTGCAAAAGGCCGCCGACGCGGACTTCAAAGAACTCGTCGAGGTTGCTGGCGGAAATGGCGAGAAATTTAACGCGTTCCAGCAACGGATTGCGCGGATCGCCAGCTTCTTCAAGCACGCGCCAATTGAATTTCAGCCAGGAGGCCTCGCGGTTGAGAAGGCTGGCGCGATTGCTGGGAGTCGGTCGAGCCATAGTTGCAGAACTAGTTTATCGAAGTTTGCTCGTCTATGCCGGAGTTTGCCAAGAGACCTCTGAATTAATCCCCGAAGAGGATGCGCAATGCTTTGAAAGCGCGGCCCCCAGCGGCTAAAGCTGCATGTTTAGCGGGACCTAGCGGCACGGCTGAAGCCGTGCCCTTCCCAATACCTTTGGAAACTAACTTGATCAGAGGTTGCCTAAATACATATAGGTCCTTCCCCTTCGGCTGGGCTCAGGATCGGGATGGAAATTTGGATTCTATCCGTGAACTTATAGAATTTCAAACTTACAGCTCATGGAAAAAGGGCCCCGGGTTTCCGCCGGAGCCCTCAAAATAAAGCATCTCGCGCCGGTTACGGCAAGTAGTAGCGGAACGACGTGAAGAACATCGAGTCCAGTCCTTCCGGCGAGTATGACCCTGGTACGGGCGGGGTGCTGCTGTTAGCTCCAGACCAGGTCTGACGAGTCACATAGGAGTACTGCGCCCCGAACTGGAACTTGCCCTTGGGGCCGTTGTAGAAGCGATACCAGAATCCGGTCGTGCCCTCGATCACAGCCCGCGTGTCGGCAGTGCAGTTCTTGAGTGAGCCCGGAGCAAAGCCGCCGCTCCCAGGCAGCGTTTCGGTATTGCAACCGTTGTTGGGGAAGTAAGGCGATCCGTAGCCGACATATCCTGGAACTACCGGATACGTGGTCACCCCCGCCGTCGTGGTCGGTACCACCAAATAAGGATCGTAGGCATACGACCGCCCGGCATACTCCACTCCGGCATAAGAATAGAGGTCGAGATTCTTGCCGTGCCATTCCAGCGTGCCCAAACCCTGGAAGCCCTTGATGAGATGGACCGTTCCGTTGGGATTGATGGAAAGATCGGAAAGATTAGCTGCGCCGTAACGGCCCACTCCGCTGCCTCCGAAGCCATGCAGACCAAAAACAACGTGCTTGTCTGCGAAGGTCCATCGGGCGTTGGCGCCAAAACCGCCGCCGTTTTTCGAGACGTTAATGGCATCGGCCACGCTGGGCGCGGTCAGGCCTGGGACCACACAGGCTGGGTTTGTGTATTCGTAGCACGGGAAAACACGGTCGCGGAATCGGTCGAGCAGGCCGTAGATCTCGTAGTGTCCAAAGCCGGGATCGAAGGCGACCTTGGCGATGATATCGGGGGAAGGATTGAACGTGTAGTTCGCCGTCGAGTTGTAGCTATTGCTGGCACCCGCCGAACCGAGCAGGAAATTGGCATCGTTGTTGTGAGAAGTGAGCGTGCCCTGCGCGTTTTCCATGGCGACGGCAACCGAAAATTTGTTGCCGAAGTCCTTGGTTACACGAATCCCGTACTGGCGCGCGAAAGTGAACCCGACGGAGTACTGCGGGTCGATCGTCATGGGCCGGGCATCGTTGACTCGACCGAGATCGTCACTGGGAGCGATTCCCACTTTGTTCTCGGTCACCAGGCTCCACATCTGGCCGCCGAGAAATTTCCAGCCATTGTCGAACTTAGCTTGGGCCCACGCTTGGCGAAGACGGGGAGTGTAGCCATTGGTCTGAGTAGCAGTGGAGGTGGTACCGGCTCCGAGAAAGTCAATCGACAGATAGCTGGAGAGTTCCACATTTTTCAAGCGACCGTCAATGAAGATTGTAGCTTTCGACTGGCGTCCGGAGCCGAAGAACTCCGACATCTGGCTCTGCGAAGCCCCGGGCATGGTGAGCGAATTGAAGGGAGTCGTAATGTCGGCTCCCAGCGCCCGTGACCGCCGCACAAATTCGGCTGCGGCAAAGCCACCGGGCGTAAAGCTAATGCCCTTGTAATGGATTGTCGCGGGGCTCTCCATCGCTGATTTGACGGTCTTCTGAGTCTCCTGGAGCGTCATCGCAGTGCTGGTGGCAGTCGTCTTGAGTTCGGCGACGTCGCCCTTCAACTCACCCACTGCCTGCTGTTGCTGGCTGGCTTGGGTCTGAGCGGCAGCGGCCTTGGTGGCAGCGTCGGCAGCGGCCGTCTGCGTCTGTTGCAGTTGCTGTTGCAACTGCTGGTTGGTCTGCTGCAGTTGCTGGTTGGTCTGCTGCAATTGTTCGGACAGCGCCTTGATCTGTTCCTGTTGCGCCGCCACCGCGTCTTTCAAAGCTTGCACTTCCGCGTTGACGGATTTGGCCGCTTTTTTCTTGGGCGTGGCCTCCGGTGCAGCCGTTTGCGCCTGCAGCGCCACAGACGCCAATAGCAGGACTATGCTCAGTCTGATAACTGCCTTCATTTTTTCTCCTTTTGCCGATACCGCGTCTCCGGCTCACCGCCCCGAGTACGCGCAGTTTGCTTCTGACTTCTCAAATCTCGTGTTTCGATTGACAATTCCTTCTCTTGCATCGGCGTTAGTGGATTTGCTTGATCGCCGCTTTCACTTTCTGCGCCACGCTTGCGGGCAACGGCGCGTAGCTGAGCTGGCTCGTCATTTTTTGGCCGTCGTTGACCATCCATTGCAGAAAATCGGAGATGATCTTCCCTTTTTTCGGGTCTGAAGCCTGCGCCGGTATCAGCAGCCACGTAAAACTCGATATCGGATACGCCGTCTTGCCCGGCGCATTGGTGATCGAAACGCGAAAATCGGCGGGCATGTTTTTCACCGACGCCGCCGCTTCCGTCACTCCGTCGAGCGAAGCTTTCACGAAATTCCCGGCCGCGTTCTTGACCGAGCCGTAGGTAATTTTGTTCTCCACGGCATAGATCAATTCGATATAACCGATGGAACCGGGCGACTGCCGTATCTGCCCGGCAACGCCTTCGTTGCCCTTACCGGCCATGCCGACCGGCCACTTCACCGAGGGTCCCTTCCCGACGGTATTGGCCCAGTCTGTGCTGACCTTCGAGAGATAATCGGTGAAGATGAACGTGGTCCCGCTGCCTTCGGCGCGGTAAATGACAACGATCGGCTGGGCAGGAAACTTGACGCCGGGATTGGCCTGGGTAATGGCAGGATCGTTCCACTTCTGGATTTTGCCAAGGAAAATACCCGCCAAAGCTTCGGGAGTGAACTTGATTTCTCCGCTAATGCCGGGAACGTTGTAGGCGGGCACGACCGCGCCCAGCACGGTTGGAATATGCAGGATCTTGGTCTTGGCCTGCGCCAGTTGTTCGTCGGACATGGGGCCATCGCTGGCCCCGAAATCGACCGTGCCGTTCAACACCTGGCGAATACCGCCGCCGCTGCCTATCGATTGGTAGTTGATCTGCACGTCCGGGTGCAGCTTGTTGTATTCGCTGAACCACTTGGAATACATGGGATAGGGGAACGTGGCGCCCGCTCCATTCAACGTGGTCTGCCCCATGACCGGCAGCGCCAGCGCCAGACCTGCCAACAGCAGCGCGATGCGATGGTTCACTCTATGAGTCCTCCGCCTGCTTGAATTAAGTGTGCAATTTTGTTGTAAGGGCAAATTGTTAAAGGAAAGTTACAATGGAGTGAATTTCTGATGAACGCGCTTGCGATTCCAATTACTTAGCGCAGGAAGCTGGAGGCACGGCCCGTTTTTCAAACTCCGCATATCTGCGTGTTTACGATAAAATCTAACGTTGGAATTGGTTTCGCGCGCCAGGAGATCTTATGTCGGATTGCAAACTGCCGTGGAAGGTTCGGCTGCTCCTCCCGCTCCTGATGGTAATGGGAGGCCCTGCTTTTTCCCAGGCTCAACCGAAGGCCGTGATGGCCTACTGGGAGAACCCCGCCTCCGAACACTCTCTGCGGGCATTCGCGTCCTATCTCAACCAGATTCCGACGGACACATTTGCCATCAACAGCAAAGGGAAGGTCTCCGGCACTGCGCCTGTTGCGGCCCTTGCGTTCGCCCGCTCGAAGGGGATGCAAACCTTCGCCACCGTCTCGAATTTCGGCAAGACCGACTTCGTGCCGTACATCGCGCATAACATCGTCAATCATGCCGCGATTCGCGCAAAAGCCATCGAGAACATGCTCGCAGTCGTGGAGACGAACGGATACTCGGGCGTGAACGTCGATTTCGAATCCGTTCCCCGCAGGGACCGCGCCGCGTTCAGCCGATTCATCCATGATGTGGCGCATAGCATGCGCGCCGCCGGATATCTCACCGTGGTCTCCGTCCCCGCCGAATTACAGGACGACCCCACCGACCCGTGGGCTGGCGCCTTCGACTTCAAAGCGCTGGGCCGCGATGCCGATATCTTGCAACTTATGACTTATGACGAAAACGGGCCTTGGGGACCACCCGGACCGGTGGCTGGTCTGAACTGGGTCGAACCCTGCGCGCAATTCGCCGTGTCCGTCGTGCCCGCGAGCAAGATCAGCCTGGGGATTCCCGCTTACGGCTACGACTGGAACTTAACGAAGGGGACCGGCGTGCAGGTCTACTGGAAGAACATTCCCGCGCTGATCGCGAAAGTGGGCGCCGTGCCACAGTGGGATGTGGCTTCCTCCTCGCCCTACTTCTCGTACACCGCGGCCAATCGCGCCAGCCACGTGGTCTGGTACGAAAACGCGGAAAGCATTCCGCTGAAGAGCGCGTTGGCCGTCAGGTACGGGCTTGCAGGCGTCTCCGTCTTCGCTCTCGGTTTTGAGGACCTCACGTTCTGGGAGGCGGTCAGCTCGGGCCTGGGCACCGGCCGTAACTAAGTGGATCGTTCCACATCTCTCTTACTGTACTTATGAATCCAATCCGAGGCACCATGCGCACTCTTAGTCTGTTTGTTATGGTCTTACTTATGAGCGTCCTGACTGTATCCCAATCTCTTCCCGCTCCTCAAGCCATCACCGATCCGAAGCAGATCGCTTCCAAGCCGGATGCTCGCGTGGAGAAGAATCTCTCCATCGAAAAGCTCTACATGACGCGCCAGGTGGGCGGCGCGACCTGGTCGCCCGATGGCAAGACAGTAGCCTTCGTAAGTAACATGAGCGGCCGCAATAATCTTTGGCTTGTGCCCGCCGATGGCGGATGGCCGACGCAACTCACGGTGAGCAATGAGCGCCAGAGCAGCCCAACTTGGTCGCCGGACGGTAAGTGGATCGCCTATATGTCGGATTACGACGGCGACGAACAGTGGGACATTTTTTTCGTGTCGCCGAAGACTGGACAGGTGGTGAACGTGACCAACACGCGCGAGATCGCGGAGGAAAGTCCCGCATGGTCGCCCGATGGCCGCTATCTCGCCTACATGGTCAAGCCGAAAACGTCGTCGGTGTTTGAGATTGACGTTTACGACACGCTGATGCGCGACGTGAAGCACTTGAGCAGCGGCACGGCGAAAGACCGCATGAACGTTGCGCCAATTTGGTCGGCGGACGGCAAGTTCATCGTCTACACGCAAGAGCAAGCGAAAGGGACGGACTCGAATGTGTTTGTGGTCGAGGTTGAGGACGCGCAAAGCACGCTGCTGACGCCGCATGAAGGCGAACAGCTTTACTCGGCCAACGACGTTGCGCCCGACGGCAAAAGCGTTCTGATCACATCGAACGCCGGCGACGGCCACGAAAACGCCGGGTTACTCGACATCGCCAGCAAGAAGATCCGCTGGCTTACGCACGATAAGTGGGAGATTTCGGGCGGAAGCTTTTCTTCCGATGGCAAGTATTTGACTTACACCGCCAATGTGGATGGCAATACCGACATTTACCTGTACGACATAGCATCGGGAAAAGCGCGCGCCCTGCCGCTGCCCAAAGGAGTGAACCAGGTTGCGGGCAGGACCTCGCCTTTCGCGCACGACAATTCGCGCCTGCTCTATTACCACACGGGCCCGACCGCTCCCGGCGATTTATGGGTCTATAACCTCGCCGATCGGGAGGATAAGATCAAAACCACGCGGGCGGGGGCGCCCGCGCCACACGATCAATCGCATCAACTCACACACTCGCTCGTTGGCGGCGTGCGCGCGGAAGACATGGTCGAGCCTCACCTTGTCCACTATCCGAGTAAAGATGGTAAGTGGACGATTTCCGCGTTTGTCTATGTGCCTTATAACTTGCCGCGCAACGGCGAGCATCCCGCGATTGTCTATGTTCACGGCGGGCCCACGTCGCAGAAAATGAACGCGTTCAATCGCTTCGTGCAGTTCGTGGCCAATCAGGGTTACATCGTGATCGCGCCCAACTATCGCGGCTCGACTGGATATGGAAAAGAATTTCAACAGGCTAATCTTTTCGATATGGGCGGCGGCGATTTGCAGGATGTGCTCGCGGCGGCCGATTGGATCAAGCAGACGGGCTACGTCGATCCGAAAAAACTTATTCTGATGGGCGCGAGCTACGGCGGTTACATGACGATGATGGGAGTTACAAAAGCTCCGGAGCTGTGGGCGGCGGGCGTTCCGATTGTGCCTTTTGTGAATTGGTTCACGGAAATTCAGAACGAAGACCCGGTGCTGCGCGAGAGCGATCTGGCGACCATGGGCGATCCCGAAAAGAACAAGGCGCTCTACGAAGACCGGTCGCCCATCAACTTCGTGGATAAGATCAAAGCGCCGCTGTATTTATTGGCGGGCGGCAACGATCCGCGCTGCCCCAAAACGGAAGCGCAGCAAGTGGTGGATGCGGTCAAGAAGCGCGGCGGCGTTGTCGAATATAAAGTCTACGAAAACGAAGGCCACGGCTTCGCGAAAGTCGAAAATCAGATCGATGCCTACAAGCGCGTCGCCGACTTTCTGAAAGCGCACGTTCCGCCGGCGGATTGCGGGTGCACGGTGAATGAGTAGAGTTCTCAGTTCCCGGTTCCCGGTTCCCAGTTCTCAGTAAGGACTGGCTGGAAGCGATTTCGGCAATGCTGGGCTTCAGTCTGTGGCGCACAATCCCACCCTTGCATGTGTCCTTCCCCTTCGACGACGCTCAGGGTCAGGACGACAAATCATAATGGTGTTGGGTGATGGGCGGCGTGGTGTTTTTTTGCGGCTTCGAGGCGGAGCATGAGCATGTAGAGGACGATTCCTAGGTTGACAACGATGACCAGGACGCGGAACCAGGTGAGATGGCGGAGGAGATCGGCGGCTTCGAAGGGAATGTAGATGGAGCCGGAGGCAAAGGCCAGCCACTCGGCCCAGGGACGGATGTGCCACAATCCGTAGGCCTCGATGAAGCGAAGGGTCACGTAGACGGCAACCACGACGGCGATCTTCCATAGGCGGACGTCGGTGACTTGATGCACGAGGGCGACAAAGACGCCAAAAATGCGGTGGTGGTGGTGAGGAGTGACGTGAAGAAAATCGAGGAAGCTCTCGGCCAATCCCCAGATATCTTTGTGGCGCATGGAAAAGACACCGAGTCCGGCGAGAGCGACGACGATTCCTTTCGTGAACTCAAGGGTGGCGACGGTGCGTACGCCTTTGATGTGTCCGGGATCGTGGAATTTAGGGTGCATTTGATGAAAATTAATTTCGAGATCGAGCGTGCGATCGCGGATTCATTCTAAAGCGTAGTCCCTAAAGGGGCGACAAATTTTAAGGACTTACAGCGCGCTGAAGAGACTGCGGAAAAAGTCGTTTCCGAGCAAAAACCGCGACCTCAGCGGCTAAAGCCGCATTCAAAACTATGCACTTATCGCAGCGCTGAAGCGCTGCGCCACCCAAAATCAAGAGCAAAATCGACTTTTTCCGCAAGCTGAAGCCGTGCCCCTTCAAAGCAATTGCGAAGCTTTCCGATTCTCAAGTCTGGTGGCGAACGGTGGAGCGCAACTCTTCGACAATCTCCTGAGCCGCTTTGTGGGCGGCTTCGACCTGGGTGACGTCGAAGGAGATGGCGCCGACGCGGGCGTGGCCTCCGCCGCCATAACGCTCGCAGACCTTGGCGAGATTGACGGTGGGCTCGCGTTTCGACCAGGGGTTCGACCCGACTGAAACCTTGACCCGAAAAGAACTTTTGCTGAGGCCGATGCTGTAGACCGAATCGGGATGCAGATAGTACGGGATGAATTTGTTGTAGCCTTCCTGGTCGAGGTCGGTGATGTCGAAGAAAATGGTGCCGTCTTTTTCTTCGGTGCGCTGGCGCAAGATCTCGATGGAACGCTGGTGGCGTTCGAGGAGCGGCGGCAGGACGGCGGCGACGAAGGGCTCCTCGAGAATCTGGGCGAGAGGACGGTAAGCGAGGAGCGGGATCAGGCGCTTGACGAAGTCGGGCGCGCTGGCGGCTTCGATGGCCATGGTCAGCTTCATGGCCGGGGCCTTCATTTCGACGGCCGACTTGGCGTCGTCGTAGAGGGCGCCGTCGACGATGTCGGTCCAGCGGACGAGTTCGGCGACGGGGCGGGGATCGAAGCCGAAGCGCGCTTCCGCGATCATGGCGATAAAACTGGTGCAGGACTTGAAGGCGGGATCGTAGAACTTGCGGTTGCTCTGGTCCCGCTCGAAGTGGGAGGCGTCGGCGGGTGAAAGGAAGGCGCTCTGGTGGTGATCGAACCACCAGGTGATGCGGGGCGAACTGGAATACTTGAAATCGACGATGGCGTTCTCGTCGCCGTCGAACTGAGTCTCGTCGAAAAGAGAGCCGGCGCGATGGAGAAGGCCGGAGTAGACGAAGTCCACATCGCCGCGGATGCGTTCGCGGTAGAAGCGGCTGAATAGAGCTGCCGAACAAGCTCCGTCGAAACATTTGTCGTGATAAAACACCCGCACTCGCAAATTAGCTTTCCTTGGGCCCGTTTCTCCGGGCGTGAAGTGAAAAACATTTAGAGTTGCCGGTTTGGAGGATTATGTCAAGGGGGATGTTGGGCAGTGTTTTGGATTGGCCAGAATGAAACAGGGGAAAAAGTGAGAGAACGGAGCGATTTTGTAATTTTGCAATCGGGTAATTTGGCAATTTGAAGGCTGGATTCCCACTGTTCTTAGAGCGTTTCTCGCGATGGTGTAGAGTGTGCACCCTCAGCGGCTGAAGCCGGAACCTGTTGTAACTCCTGACGGCACGGCTGAAAGCCGTGCCCTTCCCATTTCCGGTCCACTCTATAGCAACACGAGAAATGCTATAAATTACGAAATTACCCGATTATCAAATTACAAAATCCTATTCCGGAGATCACTTCTTTCGGCGGCGGATTTTGAAATCGAAACTGACGACTCCGTTCTGGTCGCGGAGCGCCACGATGGAAATATTTCGCGTTACGTTGTACTCCACCTGGATGATCTGCTGGTTGGAAACCTCGACGTTGGTGCTGTAGGTGAGGGTAAGATTGCTGGCGACTTGCTGCTCGACGGTGACCTGGGGGCCGCGAACGATGGCGGTTTCGCTGGCCAAGCCCTGGGGATCGATCTTGACGCGGCTGGCGCCGAACAAGCGCTGGAGGCGGCTGTTGACGGTGCTGTTGAGGGCCTGATTGATAAGCAGGTTGGAAGCGTCTCCGCCGAGGCCAAAGGAGCCGGTCGAGCCGGCGGCAGCCGACTCTTCGCGGGTGCGGCCGAGGGCCAGCAGGGCGATGACGTCGGCCTCGGGAAGTTGCGGCTCGGACTGCCAGGTGATTTTCAATCCATTGGGAACGCTGGCGTCGCCGCGGAATTGCACGGTGATGTCGTAATCGCGAACGCGCGTGCTGGCCTGGAGATCGATGACGGGCTGGGTCTTGGCTGGGTTGGCGAAAGTGACATCGCCGCGCTCGATCTTGTACTTGTTGCCATTGAAAGAAATTTCTCCTTCCAGGACTTCCGCCCGTCCGAGAATTGCGGGACGGTCGGCGGTGCCGCGCACCCTGAGGTCGGCGTCGCCAGAGAGCCTGGCGGTGGCGGTTTGCATCTGGAGTTCGGGAGTGGTCGAGACGTGGACATCGAGCTTGAGACGGCTTTCCAGGCTATCGCTGGCGGTCAAAACGACTTCCTGCTTACTCTTTTCGATATAAGCGGCGAAATCGAATCCTGGAGTGACGGCGAGTTTGGTGACGACGATGTTACCGCTGAGCAGAGCGGAACTGGAGTTGCCGGTGAGCCGGACATCGGCATTCGCGGTGGAACTGACGCCCGGGGGATAACGCAGGCGAACATCGCGGGCAGTAGCGCCGAGATCGAAAAGGAGGGCGCCGCTGCGGTAGGTCGCAGAGCCGGTCAGCGCCACGCTGCCGCCGCCCGTGGCGCCACTGAGTTTCTCGATCTGGATGTGGTCGCGATCGAAAAGCAAGACGCCGTTAAGGCCGCTGAGGCCGCTGGGAAAATCGTTGTGACTGAGGGCGGCATCCTTGACGTCGAGGCGGCCTTGGAGCACGGGTTCGGCGAGCGTACCGCCGGCGTCGAGGCTAATGCCCAGAGCGCCGCGCGCGAGGATTTTCGGGTTGAGCGACTGCGCCAGCGCCAGGTTGACCGAGCCGTCGAGACGGAGGTCGATCTCTTTTGCGGCGGCGAAATGCACGCGGCCGTGGGCGGTGAAATCGGTCCCGCTGCCGGCGAGATGGAAGTTTTCGAGGAGCAGGGTTTGATCCGTAATCTCGAGACGAATGGGCTCGGCGCTGTGAATCTGGACGCGCTCGACCTCGGCGCTGAAGGACTGGATCTCGGCGGCAGCTTTTAGATTGCGCGGTGTGCGCATGGGGCCGCGAATGTGGAGCGTGCCGTCGAGAGCGGAGTGACCCGTGATCTTGCCGGGTAAATAAGCGCGAAGAAGGGCATCGGCATCGAGATGGTGAAAGGCCAGGTCTAGATCGGCGGGAAGATCGGGCTGTAATCCGACGCTGCCGGTCATGGTCAAGCCGGCGTTGTCGAAATCCGAGTGCGCCGCGAGATCGAGCTCGCGCCCACGGGTGACGGCGTCGATGTAGAAATCTCCGGCGCGTTCTTTATCTTTGTCGAGGGTGAGGTCCTTGAGATGGATATGCGCTTCGATGGAAGGTCGATTGGGAGTGCCGCTGGCGCGCAGCGTGAAATCGGCGATGCCATCCGCGGTGAAGCGGCCGCTCTGTAAGTGCGGCAGGCGGGCGAGATCGAGGTTGCGTCCGGAAAGAGCCAGGCGAAATTCGTTTTTCGAGAAGTCGCTGGCCGTCGTGCTGAGATTCGTTGTGTTGAGATTTAATGCGCCGAAAATCGACGTACCGACGACGGCGCTGCCGGAAAGTTGAGCGTTGTAGGCGCGGGCTTCGATGTTGTTGAACTGAAGCTGGCCATCGGAGAGGCGGAGGTCGCTTTGCAACAGCGGAACGCTTACGCCGTAGGCCATGCCGTTGTATAGATCGAGATGCCCATCGCCATGAGGATTAGCGCGCGTACCTGAAACGGTGGCGGACAGGTTGAGAGTGCCAGCGAATGACCGACTAGCGCCGAGCAATTGTGCAAGCTCGGCCGCGTCGGCATTGCGCAGGTCAAAGTGCAGGGTAAAAGGGTCGTTCGCCTGAAATGCAGCAGCGGTCAGCGCGGCACTGGCTTCGAAGCGCGCCATGGTGTGGCCATGAATGAGGGACGCATTGCGCAGGGCGAAACGATTGCTGGAACACTGGAGGGTGGCGGAGAGCGCGTCCCAGTGGACAAGCCGCGAGGAAGCGCGCGCGGGCGCTGGCAGGATGGCGTCAAAGTCGTAGACTTCAAGATTTCCGTTGACGGAAAGGGCGGAGAGTTTGCCGGTTGCGCTGCCGGCGAGGCTGGCCCAGCCGTGAACGGCGAAGGGCAGATTCGGCGAAGCGTAGGCGGCTTCGAGCAGCGGCGTCCATTCCTTCAGATTGTGGCTGGTGAAGGAGAATCGCAGCAATGACGATGATGATGACGATGACGATGAGGGCGAGGCTGCCGTCAAATTGCCCACGGCGGTGACTTCAGAGCCGGGCGTTGTCAGGTGAAGCTGGCTGACTTCCAATTCGTCTTCGTCGCGCGATCCGCGATAGACGGCAGCAATCTGACCGTGTACTGGAATCTCGTTCGGAGACAGCTTGAGCGGCGGCGCGATGGCAAGGTCGAGGCGAGTTTCGGCGTCGCGAATCGAGCCCACCCAGAGCATCTCAACATTGCCGCTGGCGCTGCCGGAAAGGTCGAGGCGATCCAGTGGAAGTTTTGCCGAGCTCAGGATTTCCAAAACCGGGTGCAGCGGGAAGGCCGCCAATTGCAGTTTCACCGAGCCGCGCTGAGGATTTGGCGGCGGGACTCGTCCGCTCACGCGGTTCTGCGCTGCCGATGGCGATGGCTCGAACGAAATTTGCCAGTTGGCGACATCGGCCTCGCCCGCAAGGTCGCCGCCAAACAGGTTTGCCTTGATCGAGGAAAGGCGGAAGCGGTCCGGGGCAACGTCGAAGGCTGCGCTGATGTGGCCATTTCGCATCGCCAGCTTGCCGTTCGACCATTCCAGGTCTTTCGCCTGCACCGTTCCTTGGGTGGAAAAATGGGCGGGAAGATCGCGCAGGCCCCAGGAACCTTTGCCCGCGAACTGGACCGTGCCTTTGCGAACTTGCGGCTGGCGCGCCAGCGACGCGAGTTCGCCGAGGTCCGCCACGCCATGATAATCGCCGGCGATCTCAGGGTTGTGAAAGTCTTGCAGGCGGCCCGCGAAATGGAATTCGGATTTTCCGGAAGCGAGAGTCAAGCTGGCGATGTCGGCGTGTCCGCGGGCAAGCACGAGCGAAGCGTCGGCGCTCCACACCAACGAGGGACGCTGCTGGAAGCGTGTGGCGACGCTCGCCGCGGCCAGATGCGCTTCATATTGCCGCCGCAGCAAGGAGTAACTCAAACCGAGCGACAGATCGCGAGCGGCAAAATCGAGTGGAATTTCCCGCTCTTCCCAAAGAAGCTCGCCGCGCTGCACTTCGACGCGCGAAACCGCAAGGGAGAAGAGCCGCTCCAGCGGCGCCTGTTGGTAGAGACGTTTCGCCTGCGGCGAGGGAACGTTGGTCGAGCCATCGGGATAGTCGATGACGTGGACGACAGGATGGTCGAGCACGAGGGAATGCAATCCAACCGTGGTGCTGAGGAGCGAAACGATTTTCAATTCCGCCTGCACGCGGTCGACGCGCAGAAAAGGGGCCTGGTCCGCAGCTTCGCGGCCGTGGATGGTGAGGTTGCGAGCGTCCACACGCAGGCGGAAAGGCGTAGTGTGCAGTTCCCCGAGTTCGACGCGGCCGCCGGTGATTTTTTCAATCGACGTAACCACGCGGCGGCGGACCATCCGCTGAAAAGAATCGGTCGTGACGTACCAGCCGAGCAGGGCAAATGCAATCAGGCTGAAAACGCAAAAGAGCAGAAAAAGTTTCCAGAGAATGCGGCGGCGCACGGGAGGCGGCGGGCCGGAAGTTTGTCCGGGCGTTGGCTCGGACGTTGGCACGAACTCTCGTTCGCTCGATTCTTCGGACGATGGCTCGGACGTTTCTTCGGTCAAGGGTTCCGTTCTCCGGCAGCGGGGCTGGAAGTCCAAATATGGCCCTCAGAGCGCAGACTCGCCAGCCATCCCGAGAGCAGTTCATTCATTTTCCGCTCGGCCAGCAGATCTTTGATGCGGGCGGAGACTTCGGGCAACGGGGTAGCGGGACTGCCGGCCCGCTGCATTTCCGGCAGCAACAGATCGTTGTAGTAATTCTCCACCGCCTTCGGATCAATCTGGATGGAGGGGCGGAGACGGTCTTCGACGAGCTTCATGAGTTGGATTTCGTCGGAGAGGCGTTTCTCGAACGAGCTTTGGGTCAGACCATAACGTTGGAGCGTGGCGCGCCATCCGTCGCCGGTGGCGCAATCCGGATGGAGCTTGAGGAATTCCTTGCGCAATTCGGCGACGCGAGCGGCAACCTGTTCGACGGAAGCGGGTTGCGACGGCCGCACTTGCTCGCGCAACAGCTCGCGATCGATCAGGCGATCGAGGGCTGCGTTGCGTTCAGCCGCGGTAAACGAGCCGGGATCGCGGACATTGGAAAAGGATTCGAAGGCCACTTCCTCTTCCCAATCGCTCTGCAACACGACGTGGCCGTTGACGTTGGCGACCACGCGGTCGACGATCTCGCCTGCAAAAATTCGACCGGCGAAAACCGCCGTCCCGAGCGCCATCCCCAGCACCAGCATGAGGGCATATCGTCTTCCGAGTTGGAGCGGCTGGAGTTTCATCAGAAAGACTGCCCCACGCTGAACGCGAAGTTAAAATGGCCGGCATGTTGCACCACAAACGGCCCCGGCAACGTGGCCTTGTAGTCGGGGAAGCTGGGAAAGGCCGGTGGATTCAGATTGTATCCGAAGTCAAAGCGCAACGGCCCGATCGGCGTCTGATAGCGCACGCCCAAGCCAACGGCGTGCGAGGCGTAGTTGTAGCTGCACTGCGTTTCTGTGGTTTGATTAAAACAGAGTTGCTGGCTGGGCTGGTGAAATCGACCCAGGCTGGGAAGCATTTCCTGGGGCCGCGCAAAAACGTTGCCCATATCTTCAAAAATCGTGAAGCCGATGTTCTCTTGAAAGTAAGGCACGGTGACGTTGGGGAAACGCATCTCCAGACTGTTGAGGAACACGGCGCTGCCGCCAACGGGATATCCGGTGATGGGATCGCGCGGTCCCGCCTGGTTTAATCCAAACCCGCGATTGGAGCTGCCTCCGCCGCTGTAGAAACGCTCGGGCAGCGGAATCAGGGTTTGGCCGGTTTGCGGCGATGCCGAGGGATCGAGCACAACCGTGTTTCCGAAAGGGTTCTCGATGCCAACGGTGGTGGAACGGGCGAAGACGAACCCATGTCCGGTGCTACGATTTCGGAACAATGTGTGATAAGTGGAGTTCTTAATCAGAGCGCGGCTGAAGTCGGCCTCGGAGCCAAACGAGCTGGAGGCCACGCCGCCTTCGACGGTGGTATAACTGCCGCGCGTACTTTCCAAATCGTTGTCGCGGCGGTTGCGCACGTAGGTAAAATTGGGCGTTCCCACACGGGTCGGCTCCGAAAGCAGCGGGATCAGATTGGTGCCAACCTCGATATTGCTGGCCTCGACGCGGCGGTAACTGAAACCGTAGGAAAGCGTGGTCAGTTCGCGGCCGGTGGTAAGGTCTCGTTTCAGTGCCTGCGAGATTTGCAAACTACCCTCCAAACGTTTTGAGGTAAAGGTGGAGACGTCGACGGTATTGTCGTAAAGCACAGTGGCGGTGAAACGAAGGTTGTCGCGGTTCAGCAATTTGGGGATGGCGTAACTGACAAGCCCTTTTTGTTGCAGGCGGCCAAGATTGCCCTTTAGGGTGAGTGTCTGCTGACGACCGCCGACGTTGAGGCGGCTTACGCCAAGAGACACCATGGGGCTGACGCCTGTCGCTCCCAGCGGCTGCGCGTTTCCGACCCCGGGCTGCCCGGTCTGGAACTCGAAACCGGCGCCGTAATCGAAAGTGTAGCGTTCCGCCTCGCTGGCGGTGACGAGGACGTTCTTGCGCGACTCGGTGCCGTCGGGGTTCTGGATGGCGGTTTCCACGCGCTTGAAAAGGCCAAGGTCGTAGAGGCGGCGCTGGCTCTCGAGCATTTCCTGCTGACTCAGGGGCGCGCCCGGCTGCACGCGCATTTCGCGGCGGGCGACTCCGGGGCGGGTGTGGCGAAGGCCATCGAGAAAAACTCGATTGACAAAAAATTGTTCGCCCTCGTGGATGGAGAAGGTCACGCCAACGCGCGGCAGGTCGTCCGGCGACGGAACGGAAACATAAGCGACTTCGACGGTGGCATTGGGAAAACCGTTATCGAAATACTTTTTCAGGATCGCGTCGCGGTCGTCGGCCAGGCTCGATTCATCGAAGCCCTGTCTTTCCTCGGTCTGAATTTCGGGAAGCTGCTCTTGCGGAAGCGTATAGCTGCCCTCGATGCGGACCCACGCCACGCGCGTCTGCGGGCCCTCTTTGACGGCGATCTCAATGGCGAGTTGGGATGGGTCGCCCTGATAGCCAGTCACGAGTTTACTGTGGACTTCGGCCTGGCGGAAACCACTCGCACGATAAAGACCCTCAATACGGTGCACATCCTCTTCGAGCAGCGCTTCGCTGTAACGCCCGTGACTGAACAGGCGTCCTGCGGATTGGTCCTGCATGCGCGAGCGGATCAAGTCATCGGAAAAAAATCGATTGCCGGAAATACGGATGGCGGCGAGTTTGTGGCGGTTTCCTGGATTGACGCTATAAACCACCTGCAAACTCTTACCGTCGGGCGCGCTGTGCTGGCTGACTCCAACCGTGGTCTCGAAATAACCCAGGGACTGAAGATGATTCTGAAGGTTGCGGCGGCCTTCGTTGAGCAGATCGTCGTCGAGCGCGCCTTCTTCATAGATGGGCACCAGGCGGTGCAGCACGTGCTGGCTGAGTTTGATACCTTCGGCGGCAATCTGCACCACCGGGCCGCGGTCCACTTTGAGAACATAGTCCACCCGGTTGCGCTCGGGATGGTAGGAGCGGCTGGCCACCTCGACCTGGGCGAGTAGACGGTCCTGCTTCTGATAGCGATGACGGATGCGTTGCAGCGCGCGCGCAGTGCGATTGGAGGCGACGGGATCGCCGGGATGTAAATGGGCGACGTCCTCGATCTGCTCGATGGAATAACCGGCGTCGCCTTCGAGCGAAATTTCTCCGACCATGGCACGCGGACCGGGGACGACATGAAAAGTCAGGTTGACCTGATGTTGCGCCTCGTCGCGCTGCTCGGAGACGGTCGCTTTCGACTGATGGATCCCGTTTTCTTCCATCACTCGTTGGATGCCCGCAAGGGCTCGGTCGAGTTTCTCCTTGGCGTAGAGTTCGCCGAGTTCAAGGCGCGTGGCGCTGGCCAGTTGGTTGGCGGAAGGATTGGTGGCGACGCCTTCCATCGTCACCATGCCCACGAAGTAATTGGCGACGGTCAGAAAGCGCAGCCTGACACCGGCGGTCTCGGTGCGGCTGGCTTCGGCTTGAATATCGGAGAAGCGTCCGGTGGCGAAAAGAGCCTGCATCGCGTCGTGCAGCGCATCGCGCGTGAGCGGCTCGCCGATCTTGAGCGGCGTGGCCGCGAGCAGCACAGCCGCTTCATCCGGCGGAACGCCCGGCAACTCGATTTGATCGATGTTCAAGCCGAGGTAGGGCGCGATGGCCCCGAATTGCGCTTCAGAAGTTGTTCCGGGCGATGTTCCGGACATTGTTCCGGACTGCGCGGGCGATTCGGCGGGTTGCTGCGCGGATGGTGGTGAATCAGTTGCCCAAGTCGCACTGTGCGCAAGAACCAGCAGAATTGTCAACGCAAATCGGACGCCGAACCCCGAGTTGCCGCGACCGCAGCAAGTTGCCGAGCTACGCTCGGCTTGGACGGGCGAGGGCGCCCGTCCCCACACAAGCGAGATTCCCTCCCGAAATTCAGGCTGGTCAACCATGAAACCTTTCGGGTTCGATGAATCGCGAAACGGCACACGTTGCTCGCACGGAGTAAGTTTAGAGTTTAAGTTTAGCGTTCAATGGTCGGAACCTATAATGACCGGAACCTATAATACTGGTTTGCACGCCCGGGAAAGGTAATCGCAAAGGTAATCGCCTTGGAACTAGACGATTGGCAGAGAGATTTGCAGAAAAACGACCGGTACTCGCGGCAGGTGTTGTTTCCCGAGATCGGAACGGAGGGGCAGAAGAAGCTGGCGCAGGCGCGCGTGGCCATCGCCGGATGCGGCGCCACCGGCTCTGTTTTGGCCTCGTTGCTGGCGCGTTCGGGCGTCGGCACGCTGCGCATTCTCGACCGCGACTACGTCGAGCCCAGCAACTTGCAGCGGCAGGCTTTATTTGACGAGGAGGACGCGCGGGAATCCGTTCCGAAGGCGATTGCGGCGGGGCGGCAAATTGCGCGCTTCAACTCGCAGATCATAGTCGAGTCGCACGTGGTCGACCTGATACCGGCGAATGCCAATTCCCTGCTCGGCGGCTGCGACTTGATCCTCGATGGCACCGACAATTTCGAAACCCGCTATTTGATCAACGATTATGCGGTGAAAAATTCCGTGGCCTGGATTTACGCGGCAGCGGTTGCGAGCTACGCCGTGACCATGAACATCCTGCCCGGCGAGACGGCGTGTCTGGCGTGCATTTTTCCGGAACCTCCGCACGGTACCGTCGAAACTTGCGAGACCGCGGGCATTCTAAATTCCGCCGTGAATCTGGTGGCGTCGCTGGCAGCGACCGAGGCGTTGAAATTTCTGGTGGGAGCGCGCGCGAAAATGCGCCGCACGCTGCTTTCTTGGGACGTATGGACGAACGAACGCGCGGAGTTGGCGGCGATTCATCCGCGGGAGGGATGCCGCGCCTGCGCGGGCGACTTCGTGCATCTGGCGGGCGAAGGACGGCCCCACATTACGATGTGCGGCAGAAATTCGGTGCAGATCCACGAGCGCCAGCGGCCGGTGGATTTTGCCGAACTGAGCGTGCGCCTTGAGCCGCACGGCAAGGTTAGGCATAACGAGTTTGTGCTGAAGTTCTGGCGCGAGCCCTACGAGATGACGCTGTTTCCCGATGGCCGGGCGATTATTAAGGGAACGACGGACACGGCGATTGCGCGCAGCCTGTACGCGCGATTTGTGGGGAGTTAAGATCGGGAATTGAAATCGGCAGATAAAATCGGCGATTGAGCATTCCACCTGCACCAATCCATTGCAGGTTGTGCGCAGCAATTTTCACCATCCTGGACGATGGGCCTGGTGTAAATCTCAGTTGTTTGGCCGAGAGCGCCGGGAATCGCCGAAGATCGCGGCGATCTTTGTATCGGTTGCGACTGGCCAGCAAACTGCACTTGCAACGCGTAGGGAGACGGGGCAAGCCCCGTCTCGACGACGGATTTATTCATCACAAAGGAAGTGTCCGTCCCCTGTGGAGGAAGTATGCGACCCTATTTGGTTTTAATGGCGGTAGTTTTGATGGCGGCAGTGGCGTTTGGGCAACAGACCGTTCCTCGACCTTGCGGCCCTTACTTTTATGGATGCGGCCCGTATGTTCCGATGTTGACCACGCCGCAGGTATCGCTGCAACAGTTTTCGCCGAATCCGGTGGGCGCGAGTAACGCCACCACGGGATTGATCGCGGGCGCGACCAACTCGACGCTTTCGCAGATTGAAGGCTCGACCAGTTCGACTTACGACGTGGGCGTGTGGTACCAGGGAGGCGGCGCTCCGCTGATCGCGCCCGACGTGCGTCTGTGGCCAGAGACGATTGGACGCGAAGGGCGAGTGCTGCGCGAACCGCGTCCGCAGGAAAATGGTTTGCGCGAGCAACCTCCCTCTGAACGTTCTTATGAACGTTCTTATGAACAACGCGCGCGTGAAGGACGTGCGCGTGAAGAGCGTGGCCCACGTCCGTCCGAAGAGGCGCGCGGCGATTGGACCTACATCACGGGAGGCGAACAGGCGGCGAGCGCGGCGCCGGGCTTCAAGAAAGCCACCCGAACCTATATCAACGACGATACGACGCGCCAGAACGACGCCAACGGCACGGTCAAACACGACGGCAAGACGGAGAAGATGTAGGCAGCTTTCAGCCATCGGCTGTCAGCATTCAGTTCTTGACGCTCGGCCGACTCGTTCTGTTGAGGCCGAGCGCCTTTCATCTCTTAATGAGGCTGCACGATCCCATCGATTATGACTGTGTGACCCGGCCCGATCGACCGCATAAGCCGGAGACATGCGTCAACTAGAGGAGCGAGATCCATCAGGCGATTCGATTTGGCGCGGAGAATGATGACAGCGATCTGGCGACCGGCAAGGTTTTGTTCGTATGCGAAACCTTTGTCCATGGTCAGGAAAACTTCAAATCCCAGACGTTCTGCAATGGTAAGGAGTTCGCCGTTCTTTTTGCCGCCGAGCGATGCCTCGGGTACCGTGTGGCAATCGTGATCGGCGAAGCGATCCTTAAGTTTCCGAGGAAGACATTCGTCCAAGAGGATTTTCATTCAGTTGGCTGACAAGAAGCAATTTCCCCTGTTCCAGGGAAGCGATGGCGGCATCGCGAGTAACGGACGGAAAGTCGTCCAGAAACTCCACCAGTGTCTGCCCACCTTCCAAGTAGTCAAGCAGCGCCTGATAGGGGACGCGCGTGCCGCGAAATACGGGTGTTCCGCCGAGCACTTCCGGATCGCTCACAATGACTTCGTTCCCAGTAAGCATGGCCTGATTTTCCTTGACCGCCAATGAGATTTTACTCCGTAACGCCCGCCGAAACCACGCTAAAGTCCTTGCCCGCAATTTCGCAACTCTTGTTTTTTAGAAAGCCATTCACTTCCCCAATCTGTTATCTTCGTCGTTTGTGCTTCTTCATAAATAAATGGGAGGCGCCGCTCGGCGCCTAAGGACAGGTATTTTCATGCCAGAGCTTGTACGCCGTGAACCGTCCCGCTTCTACCGCTGGATTGTATTGATTCTTGTCAGCCTCACGATGTTTGGGAACTACTACGTCTACGATTGCATAGCACCCATCGCCGACCTGCTCTCGAAACAGCTCGGCTTTACGGATTCGAATATCGGCCTGCTGCAGGCGATCTACAGCATCCCCAACATCTTCATGGTGCTGCTCGGCGGTTACATCGTGGACCGCATCGGCGCGCGCAAGGCCATCTTCATCTTCGGTACCCTCTGCTTTATCGGTGCCGTGATTACGCTCTACCCCGACAATCGAGTGATGAGTATGGGTGTGGTTGGCCTCGTCAACCTGACTGTCCCGCTTGTACGCTTGCTGGGCCACATTCCCTTGCTTTCCAGAATCGATTTCATGCGAGATTTTGCCTCCGTCGAGAAGATCCAGACGGCAAGAGGAGCTTTGGTGGCCGGCATGTCCGCCGGACGCCTCGTCTTTGGCATGGGCGCCGAATCGCTCATCGTCGCCGTCACCACCGCCCTCGCCAAATGGTTCCGCGGCAAAGAACTGAGCTTCGCCTTCGGCATCAACCTCATGATGTCGCGCGCCGGTTCGTTGCTCGCGCAATGGTCGCCATCATGGGCAGGATTCGCCTATTCCCGCTGGCGCGGCCCTCTACTCATCTCCGTTGTCTTCGCAACATTTTGCATAACTGGCTCTCTGCTCTACTGGGTCATGGAAGTCAACGCCGAGAAGCGGTACCAAGTGGGGCCGGCGGGCTCGACCGATAAGGTCGTTTTCAAGGACCTCACAAGCTTTGGCGTTTCCTACTGGTATATCGTCGCCCTCTGCATCGTGTTCTATTCGGCAATCTTTCCCTTTGAAACCTTCGCCTACAAGTTCTTCATGGATGTGCACCAAACGACTCGCGAAGCGGGCGGAGTTCTGGTCGGCATGTTGACGATTTCCACCATGATTGGCACGCCGTTCTTCGGTGGGTTTGTCGATCGCATCGGCAAGCGCGCGCTGCTGATGACGCTCGGCTCGCTGCTCTTGATTCCCGTCTATCTGATGATGGCGTACATGCACTCTTCGAGCCATGTGACGATCTGGTTCCCGGCTACATTGGCCGACGGACACTTCGCGTTTATGCCATACAGCCTCCCGTCCATCCTTTTGGTGACCATGGCCATGATGGGCGTAGCCTTTTCGCTGATACCGGCGGTGATGTGGCCATCGGTCGCCTATATCGTGGACCAATCCAAGCTGGGGACGGCCTACGGGCTGATGACCATGATCCAGAACATGGGCCTCGCCGGATTCAACTTGATGATTGGGTGGGCAAACGACCACTGCAACGCAGGCACCGACAATCCCCATGGATACCGAATGGGAATGTGGATCTTTTCGATTCTGGGGTTCTTGGGGGTGATGTTCTCCTACCTGCTGCGGCAGCGGGAACTAGGCCCGCACGGGCATGGGCTGGAGACGATCACGGCCAAGGGGTAGGGACATGTAGCGCGGACACTCCTGTCCGCGCAGAGAGCTGCTTTGGTGCCAACCCGCGGACAGAAGTGTCCGCGCCACACGGGGCTAGGTTACGAAGGTGACGTCCGGGCCATGCGTGGGCGAGCACTTTGGTCGGAGAGATCATTCCGCAGGCTACGGTTTTTGGTATCCTGACCAGTTCGAAACGGTCGAGAGCGGTTCCACAACTCCCTCGGCAAATTTTTACAACGAAAAGAGTTTGCGGCCGCATCTGAACCAGTAGCGGCCGGAAAAAGCAACTTGACCGACCCCAAGCAAGCCATCATCGAACGAGAGGCGATCGAGCAGGCGAAGCAGGGCCACGAAGCGGCATTCGAAACCTTGTATCACCTGCATAAACGGCGCGTGTATTCGCTATGTTTGCGCATGGTCTCCAATCCCGCGCAGGCCGAAGATCTGGCCCAGGAAGCGTTTCTTCAGCTCTTTCGCAAGATCGGCACGTTTCGCGGCGAGTCCGCATTCTCGACTTGGCTGCATCGCATGACGGTGAACGTCGTCCTGATGCAACTGCGCAAGAAGAATTTGCCGGTAGTGTCGCTCGAAGAGACCCTGGAAACCGACGACGTAGCTCCCAGGAAAGAGTTCGGGGCCAAGGACCTGAAGCTGACGGGCGCCGTCGACCGGATGCAATTGCAGCGAGCGATCGACCGGCTGCCGCCGGGCTATCGCACGGTTTTTGTGTTGCACGACGTGGAAGGATTCGAGCACAACGAAATTGCCCAGATGGTGGGCTGCTCGGTCGGTAACAGCAAGTCGCAGCTCCACAAGGCAAGATTGAAGCTGCGGGATTTTCTGAAGTTTATGAGAGCCGAAAAGGCCAAGACTGGTTAGCGGAAGCAGCGGTATTTGGGGAGAGATTGCTATGAAGTGTTCCTGTTCCGACGTAGAGCGAGTTCTGCCGGAACTCCTCGACGAAGAGCCGAACGGCACGTTGGAGACGCGGCTGGCCGCGTCCGATCTTACTGCGTCCGGTCTTACTGCGTTCGATGTGGCGGCGCACTTGCAGTCTTGTCCAGCTTGCTCGGAGCTGGTCTCGGACCTCAAGCTGATCGCGAGTCAAGCGCGGCAAATGGCGGCCAGCGAAGAACCGGCGCCGCGGCTGTGGGTGCGGATTGCCGCTGAATTGCGCGCCGAGCGCCTGATCCACGAACCAGCGCCCACCCAGCCCATTCTTGTCCCCGCTCCTCCACGATGGCGATGGCAGTGGAGCGCCTGGTGGCTGGCGCCCGTCGCGGCTGGATTGCTGGTGGCTGGCTCTTTCGTGGTAAGCCACCAGCCCGCTCCGCAAATCGCCGCGCGCCAAGCTCCGGCAACTCCAGCAAAATCCGCAGCTCCGGCTACATCCTCGGTGCCAGCAACCTCGAAGGCGACGGCGGTTTCCGCGCCCACGCCCGCTCCGCAGCAACTGGCGCAGAAATCCGCCGAACCAACCGGCTTGCCAGCGACTGCTACGCGACCTGCGGCCGAGCCCGAGCCCAGCGAGGAAGACCGGCAGTTTCTGAGCGCGGTTTCCACCCGCGCTCCTTCCATGCGGGCCACCTATGAAAGTCAACTGAAAGCCGTCAATGACGACATCCTGGAAACGCAGGCCTACGTGGATCGGAACCCTGGGGATGTGGACGCCCGGCAGCATCTGATGGAGGCTTACCAGCAGAAGGCGCTGCTTTACGAGATTGCGTTGGATCGTATTCAGTAGGGGAAGGGCGGACCGGCATTCCCGGCCGCAGAGGCGTTTTATGGCGAGTCTTCATTTCGCGAATATTCGGCAAGCGGGCCTGCCGCGGACAGCGGTCGCAACTCTGGCCCTGGCAACCTGTCTGTCGGCGGCATCCTTCGCCGAAACCAAGAAGGAATACCGTTACACGGTCGGCCCCAACGCCAATATTTCCGTGGACACGCAGTACGGCGCAATTTCGGTAAAGCCTGGGGCCGGCGATCGGGTGGTGGTCATGGCCACGCTACAATCGGACGCCGTCGAAGTCGACCAGCAACAGAATGGCAACCGGATTGAAATCGCGTCGCATCTGTTGCAGGGCGCGAACGAGCAGGCGGGCCGCGTCGATTACGAACTGCTGATTCCGCCCGACGCAACGCTCAATCTACATTCCTCGACCGGCCCCCTGTCGGTGGAGCGGTTGCGTGGCGACTTGAGCCTGGAAGGCGCGGATGCGGCGGTCAATGTTAGCGACGTTAGCAATGGCCATGTGCACGTCCGGACCATGCGCGGGGCCATCACGCTGACCGAGGTCCACAACGGCCACGTTGAGGTCGCTTCCATCGACGGCGAGATTCATTTGAAGGCGGTGAGTGGACCGCTGGTGCAGGCGAATTCGGGCAGAGGGAAGATTTTCTACGATGGCGATTTTGGCGGCGGCGGCAACTATCGCTTCACCACCCACAGCGGCGATATTGAGGCTCTGGTGCCAACGGATGTCTCGGCCGATTTCAGAGCGCACTCGGTGCTGGGCCGGGTGCGGCACGATTTTCCCCTCCAACCCAAGCACTCCCGGTTTACGGTAGAGGTGGGGCGTTCCTTCTTTGGCACGGTAGGCAAGGCGTCATCGGAGGTCGTATTGCGCTCTTTCAGTGGTAAAATCCGCCTCAAGCAACACTAGAGAATCAGGTGTCAGGTGTCAGGTCTTAGGAAAATCGAGACCTTCCAGAGACCTTAGACCTTAAACCTGAGACCGCCTTGGAGTGCCATGAGCGTGCGCGCGGTGTTTCTTGTTGGATTCATGGCTTCCGGCAAGAGCAGCGTGGGCCGGGAACTTGCCCGGCGGCTGGGCTGGGATTTTGTGGACTTGGACGCTCGCATCGAGTCGCGCGAGGGGCAAACCATTCCCGAGATTTTTCGGGAGCGGGGCGAACCTGGATTTCGGCTGGCTGAGACCAGCGCACTTCGCGATCTGCTGAGTGAGAGAGTCGAACCGAAGCGCGTAGTCGCGCTCGGCGGCGGAGCTTTCGCCGAGGAAACGAACCGCGAATTGCTGCGGCCGTGGCCAACGGTTTTTTTGCAAACGCCGCCATCCGAACTTTGGCAACGCAGCTTGCAGGACGGCGTGGAACGGCCGCTCGCAGGCGATTTCGACCAGTTTGCCCGGCTCTACGTGGAACGATTGCCCTTCTATCGCCAGGCAAGCCTGGTGGTGGAAACAGTGGGCAAGCCGTTGGCTTCGATTTGCGTCGAGATTGAAGACGCATTGCAACTGAACGGCGCATGGCGCAAGTAAGATTCGTATCGGGGCGTCGCTTCAGCGGCGCCGCAAGTGCTGTGTGATGAGAGCGCCTTTAAGCGCGTGCTCATCCCAGTTTGATCAACCAGTTTCGGAACAGGAGAATCAAAGTGAAGTTGTCTAATCGGCTGCTGGCTATCACCATGGCATTGGTTTGGGGCGTTGCGGCATTGGGATGCTTGGCGAGCGCCGCTCCCCGGCCCAACGAAAAAGAGAAAGAGAAGGAACACGAGGGCAAGAACATCGACTCCGGTTCCTTCGGCGTGTTCCAGAACGGCCGCCGTGTGGGAACCGAGACGTTCTCGATCTATCAAAACGGCAACGGCAGCGTCATCCATTCCGAGTTCAAGACCGACAATGCCACACCCCCGGCGGTGCAAACTTCCGATCTGCAGCTTACCGCTGGCGGGGATATCCGGCGTTACGAGTGGAAGGAGTTGAGCCCGGAGCAAGCGGATTCGCAGGTGCTTCCCAATGACGATTTTCTGACGCAGAAGTGGCGTGGCGGACCGCAGGAGAAAGAACACGAGCAGCCTTACCTGTTGTCCCTGTCGACCAGCATTCTCGACGACTACTTCTTCATCCACCGCGAAGTGCTGGCCTGGAGGTTCCTGGCCACAGCCTGCAAACAGGAAAAAGGGCAAGTGCAGTGCCCGCTCAAGCAGCACACCCAGTTCGCGACCCTGAATCCGCACGACCATTCTTCCGCGTCGCTCGATGCCGTGTTTCTCGGCCGGGAAAATATGAAACTGAAGACCGGCCCGCAGGACCTGCTCAAACTGGAACTGAAGAATGACGCGGGGGTCTGGCAACTCTGGCTCGACGATCAATTCAAGGTAATGCGGATTTCGGTTGTGGGAGAGAATACGGAAGTGGAGCGCGATTGAAATGCAGGTCTTAGGTCTTTAGGTCTCAGGTTTCAGGTCTTAGGTCTTATATCTTAGGCCTTGGGTTTTAGGTATCAAGTAGTCGCCACGGGGTTTCTGAAAACCTAAGACCTGAGACCTAAGACCTGCTTTAGGATGACTTTTGACGTTTCTTGACTCACGCACCTCGCGTGTACTGTTAACGGCCCTACTGTTCGCCGTAGGCTTGGGATTTCTCTATGCGGCGCGGCGCACGCTGATCCTCTTTCTTTTCGCCATTTTCTTCGCCTACTTGATTAACCCCGCCGTTGGGCGGCTGGAGAAACTCGTCCGCAGCCGCACTTGGGGCATCGCGATCATTTACCTCCTGCTTCTGGTCGGCCTGAGCGTCTTCGGTTTTCTGGTTGGCCCCAGGATCGCCCGCCAAAGCGCGCGGCTCGGAGCGTCGCTGCCCGAACTGATGGATAAGGCCGGCTCCGGTCAGCTCTCCGGCCAGATCGACCAGCTTACCGCACGCATCGGAAGCGAGCACCACTGGAGCCAGGAAACCCAAAGGCATATTGGGGACTTCTTGCTCAGTCACAAGGAAGACTTGTCACAACTGGCGCAGCGCATCGGCGTTCGCGCCGCCGAAGCGGCGCAGGATTTGTGGGTGCTGTTTCTGGTGCCCATCCTAGCCATCTTTTTCCTGCGCGACGGTGGCAGCTTCCATGAAACTCTGATTTCGCTAGTGCAATCGCGCAGCCAGCGCGAGTTCCTTCAGGATGTCTTCCAGGACCTGAACCAGATGCTCGCTCAATTCATTCGCGCTCAGTTGACCCTGGCCGCGCTGTCGCTCGTCGCCTACACCTCGTTCTTGGGTGCGATGCGCGTTCCCTACGCCCTCATGCTGGGCACCGCCGGTGGCGCAATGGAGTTCGTCCCCGTGGCGGGACCGCTGCTGGCGGGCGCTGCGATGATGATCGTCGCCATCTTGGCGGGCTACCCGCACTGGCTGCTTCTGCTGTTGTTTTTGATCGTCTGGCGGTTGGTCCAGGACTACGCCATCTCTCCCCGCATCATGGGCGTGAGCCTGGAATTGCATCCGCTGGCGGCCCTGTTCGGCATTCTCGCGGGAGGCGAAATCGCTGGCGTGCTCGGCGTCTATCTCTCCATCCCGGTCATGGCCAGCCTGCGTATCGTCTGGCGCCGTTGGCGCATCTACGCCGAAAAACGCAAGTTCGGCCCGCTCAACGAGTACTCTTTCCCTTCCGACCTAGGCAGGGGAAAAATCTAAAACGCCGAATCGGGTGATCAGTTGATCGGGCCATCGGGTGATCTGAGTTCAAATGCTTTTGACTTTCGATGACCCGATGACCCAATGATCAGATGACCCGATCAACTACTACGTGACTGCCGCGCCCCCGTTCTTCACCGCTTCCACATCCACTTTGCGAAGAAACTCGGCCGCCGCTTCCGGCAGAACCGTGTTGATGAACATTCCCGAGCCCAGCTCAAATCCGGCCACTCGCGTCAGCCGCGGAATCACGCTCAGGTACCAGTGAAAATACTTCACGCCGACGCTCTCCGCCGGAGCGCTTCGAATCGTAAAGTTGAAATCCGGGTTTTCGAGCCCGTGGTAGAGCTTGGCCAGCATCGAGCGCAACATGCGCCCCAGATCGCTCATCTCCGAGGCGCTCACATCTCCGAAGCTGGCCATGTGCCGCCGCGGATAGATGTGCGTCGAAAACGGCGCCGCCGAAGCGTACAGCTCGAGCGCGACGAAGTTCTCCGACACCATGACGATGCGCGTCTGCTCCTGCAATTCCTCTTCCAGCATCTGGCAGAACATGCACTCGCCAAAGTCGTCGAAGTGCCGCAACGCTTGTTGAAAGCGCTCCCTCACTTGCAGCGAAATCACCGGTGTCGCAATGATCTGCGAGTGCGGGTGTTCCAGGCTCGTGCCCGCGTCGAGCCCGTGGTTCTTGAAGATCGTAATCAGCGCGATCCGCGGGTCCAGGCTCAACTCATCGTAGCGCGTCTTGTAAATGCGCAGTATCTCCGCCACGTAGGAATCGGACATCAGCGCCATGACCTGGGAGTGGTCGGGCGTCTCGACGATCACATCGTGGATGCCAAAACCGTTGACCGTCCGCCGCGAGCGATGCACCGTGCGCGTCGGCTCCACGTCGCGTGAAAGCGCCGCGAACTTGTTTGGCACCACGCGCGCGTGCCATGGCACATCCACCGACGTCGGTATCCGCAGCACCTCCGCCGGCGTCATCTTCTCGTTCCCTGGGCAAAACGGGCAGGTCGCGACATACGACGCCACCGGCTTCCGCTCGCGGTGGCGCGCCATTTCTTCCGGACGCTTCGCCCGCTCGGTGGCAATCACGACCCATTCCTTGGTGGCAAAATTCTGCCGTAGTTCCGACATGGATCACCCCTCTAAAGCATTTCTCGCGATGGTGTAGAGTGCACGCCCCCAGCGGCTAAAGCCGCTATCCGTTATAGTTCTATACGGCACGAGTGAACTCGTGCCCTTCCCGTTCGTGCCTTCCCTCTACAGCAAAGCGAGAAATGCTCTAGCCAAAGCCTACACTGGCGCGCCAAAGTCGAACAGCAGCGGAGGGTCGTATTCCCCCGCCTGGCGAGTGAAATCGCGGCCACGAACACCGAATGCGCCGTTGGCTCGGCGGCGCATTCCCTAAGAATTTACGCTGGTATAAAATCACAATTCACCATGTCCAACAAACTTTCTGTAGGAATTCTCGGTGCCACGGGCATCGTCGGGCAGCGTTTCATCCAAATGCTCGAACATCATCCGTGGTTCGAAGTATCGTGGCTGGCCGCGTCCGATCGTTCCGAAGGCCGCCCCTACGCCGAAGCCGCGCGCTGGCGCTTGAAGACCGCCATCCCCTCGAACGTCGCCAAAATGAAGGTTGCACCCGCCAAACCCGAAGGCGCGCCAAAAATTATTTTCGCCGCCCTCGATGCCTCGATTGCACGCGAACTGGAGCCGCAGTTCGCCGCCGCGGGTTGCGCCGTCGTCTCCAATTCCAGCGCTTTGCGGATGCAAGCCGACGTTCCGCTGGTCATCCCCGAAGTCAACGGCGACCACATTCGCCTCATCGACAAACAATCCTGGCGCGCCCAGTCGGGCGGATTTGTCGTCACCAATTCCAATTGCTCTGCCATGGGCCTGGTGCTGGCGCTCGCTCCCATCCATCGCGCCTTCACTCTTGAGGCCGTCATGGCGGTCACCATGCAAGCCGTCAGCGGCGCCGGTTATCCCGGAGTCGCCGCGCTCGACATTCTCGGCAACGTCATCCCTTACATCCCGAACGAAGAAGAAAAGATGGAAGAGGAAACGCAAAAATTGCTGGGCACCTTGAACGGCGCGCACATCGACCCCGCTCCCTTTGCCATGAGCGCGCAGTGCAACCGTGTCGCCGTGGAAGACGGCCATACCGAGTCGATTGCAGTCCGCCTCCAGCGAAAGGCGCAGCCCGAGGAAATCGTCGCCGCCTGGAACTCTTTTTCCGCCGAACCGCAGCAACTCCGCCTGCCCAGCGCGCCCGCGCAACCGGTCGTCTACATGACCGCGCTCGACCGTCCACAACCGCGCTTCGATTGCGACCTCGGCGCCGGCATGACCACCGCCGTCGGACGCCTCCGCAAGTGCAACGTCCTCGACTGGAAGTTCACCGTCCTCTCGCACAACACGATTCGCGGCGCAGCCGGCGCTGCCCTGCTCAACGCCGAACTTCTCAAAGCGAAGGGGTATCTCGGATGATGCGATCATTCACCACGGAGGCACGGAGGCACGGAGAAGAGCCGAATTATGTCTTGGTATTTTCGCGTTTCGACAACGAGCCGTCGAAACGCTTGATGCACGTGCGTCCATGGGCTAGTTATAATCGCGATCACAATTCTTTGATTCGGGTTTCCTCCGTGTCTCCGTGTCTCCGTGGTGAATTTCTGGCGAGCGCCAAGGAGCACCTCCGCCCATGATCGTGATGAAGTTTGGCGGGACTTCCGTACAAGACGCGAAAGCCATCGACCGCGTGGCCCACATCGTCCAGGGCCGCTTGGCCGACCGTCCCGTGGTCGTGGTCAGCGCCATGGCCAAGGTCACCGATTCCCTGCTCGCCATGGGCAAGGCCGCCGGCAGCGGCGATCGCAAGACCGCGCTCAAAATGGCGCGCGCCTTGCGCGAACGCCACTACGACACCGCCGGAGAACTCCTCGGCACCGCCCTCTTCACCGAATTTCACGGCGACCTCGGCGCCGACTTCGAGGACCTCGACGAACTCCTGCGCGGCATCGGCGCGGTCGGCGAAATCACGCCCCGCACCTACGATTACGTGGCCTCATTCGGCGAAGTGCTTTCCAGTAAAATCGTGGCCGCCGCTTTCGTCGCCCGCGGATTGCCCGGCGCGCACGTCGATTCCCGCCAATGCCTGCTCACCGACAACAGCTATACCCGCGCCGTCCCCCAGCTCGAAGAAACCAACGAGCGCCTGCGCAAACGCGTCCAGCCTCTGCTCGACTCCGGCAAGGTCCCAGTGATGGGCGGATTCATCGGCTCCAATCGCGACGGCATCACCACCACCATCGGAAGAGGAGGGTCGGATTTTTCCGCCGCGATCTTTGGTGCTGGCCTCAACGCCGAGCGCATCGAGATCTGGACTGACGTCGACGGCATGATGACCACCGACCCGCGCCTTTGTCCCGACGCCCGCCGCATCAAGGTCATCAGCTTCGACGAAGCCGCCGAGCTTGCCTACTTCGGAGCCAAGGTCCTGCACCCGGCTACCGTGCTGCCCGCCATCCAGCAGAATATTCCCGTCTTCGTTCTCAACTCGCTCAACCCCACCTGCGAAGGGACGAAGGTCACGGCGCGCGCCCCGCGCTGCGCCAATATTTTCAAGGCCATCGCGCTCAAGAAGAAAATCACGCTCGTGGAAGTCGCCGCCCCGCGCCGTTTGCTGGTGCGCGGATATTTGAAGTCCATCTTCGAGGCCTTCGATCGGCACGACGTGGCCGTGGACGTGGTTTCGACTTCCGAAGTCAGCGTCTCGGTCACCGCCGAGACCAACGAAGCCATCCCCGCGCTGGCCGCCGATCTGGCGAAACTCGCGGACGTGAAATATGAGGGACGGAAGGCGATCGTTTGTCTGGTGGGCGAAAATTTGCGCGACACTCCCGGAATCGCCGCCAAGGTCTTCGGCATTCTTGAGGACGTTAAAATTCGCATGATTTCGCAGGGCGCATCCGAAATCAATCTGACTTTCGTGATCGAAGAAGACGACTCGACCGAGGTGGTGAGGCGCCTGCACAAAGCATTTTTTGCCGAAGCCGATCCGGAAGTGTTCGCGTAGGTTTGTTTCACCGCCGAGACGCCGAGAAAATCTGAGAAATGGAGTTTAACTCAAGTTCTCGGTTTTCTCGGCGTACTCGGCGTCTCGGCGGTGATAAGGTTTCAGCATGAATCTTCTAATCCTTGGCAATGGCAAAACCGGATCGCTGGTTGCGGAAGTGGCGCGCCAGCGGCGCCATCAGGTCCGCACCTTGGACGTGGACGAAAACGCCAACGCCTCGGCCCTGACTCCCGCATTCCTTGCTCCCTTCGACGTGGCCATCGACTTCACCACGCCCTCCGCCGTCGTCGCCAATGCCGAAGCCTGCATCCGCGCCAGAAAGAACATCGTCGTCGGGACCACCGGCTGGTACGAGCAACTGCCGCGCCTACGCGAAATGGCGCTCTCCGCAAAGATGGGCTTCCTTTACGGATCGAATTTTTCCATTGGCGTGAATCTGTTTTTCGAGATAGTCGCGACCGCCGCCGCAGCCCTCAAATACGATTACACGGGCGAGATTTTCGAGCGTCATCATGTTACAAAAAAAGACGCGCCTTCCGGGACCGCCATCACGCTCCAGCAAATCGTGCGCGATTCCGGAGGCCAGAAACTCGAGATCGTCTCCTTCCGCGAAGGCGACGCCGTCGGCATGCATGAAGTCGTCTTCAATTCCGCCGGCGATCGCATCTATTTATGCCATGACGCCAAATCGCGCCTCGGATTCGCCCAAGGCGCCGTCCGCGCCGCCGAGTGGCTGGCCGGGAAAACCGGTTTCTACGAGTTCCGCAACATCTGGCGCGAACTCTAACTTGACAGTTTTCGGTCAGCGGCCTCCTGCATTGACTGGTTATTTTAGGCTGTGAGGATTGTGATGAAGCATTCGATTATTGCTCTCTGTGTTGTGTTTGCGTTCGTCGATCTGAGCGCGCAGACGTCTGCTTGGCAGCCATCGCCGGGATTTACGCAAGTGCCGATATGGCCGGGTGCGGTACCAAACGCGCGGCCTGCCAAGGGACCGGAGGTCACTACGACGGATAAAGATTTTCTGATTGCCGGTAGGCCGGTGGTTGGGGTGGACAACGTCTCGCAACCCACGATGACGCTCTATTCACCCAATGGAAAAAATACGGGCGCTGCGGTCGTCGTGTTTCCTGGCGGGGGCTATGTGAGCCTGGCCATCGATCTTGAAGGCACGGAGGTCTGCGACTGGCTGACGTCCAAGGGGATCGCGTGTGTGCTGTTGAAGTACCGCGTGCCGGCTTCCAGATTGACTCCGAGCCATGGGGCGTATCCAGAATCGCCGATGGCGCTGGAAGATGCGCAGAGAACGGTGGGGCTGGTGCGCTTCCACGCCGCGGAGTGGCACATCGATCCACACAAAATCGGAGTGCTTGGGTTTTCGGCAGGCGGGCATTTGGTGGCAGCAATAAGCACGCACTTTAAGCGGCGTTTGTATCCGGCTGTCGATGCGGCCGATAAAGAAAGCTGCCGCCCCGACTTTGCGGTGGCTCTTTATCCGGGGCATCTATGGATTGACGATAAGAAGTTTGAGTTGAATCCGAATGTTCCCGTCACCCGCCAGACGCCGCCTACATTCTTGCTGCAGAATGAGGATGACCCCGTGGACAATATTAACCACTCGCTGGTTTACTACATTGCGCTGAAGAACGCTGGCGTTCCCGTGGAGATGCATTTGTATGCGCAAGGCGGACATGCGTTCGGCCTGCGGCGCACGAAGTTCCCGGCTACGGGATGGCCTCAGTTAGTGGAGACGTGGTTAGGGACGATCGGAATGATTCCGGAGTGATTCGCATTTTAGGCGCAAATATGCCGTGCACCCAAAAACCCCTTCCGCTTATGCAAGCGCGGGCGAGAAGAGTTATCCTAAGCCATGCAACTCCGAGGCTGTGGTACCGCTCTGATCACACCGTTCTCCGAGGACGGCGCTGTCGACGAAAACGCTCTGCGCAACCTGGTCGCTTGGCAGGTCGAATCGGGCATTGACTTCCTGGTTCCCTGCGGCACCACGGGAGAAACTCCCACGCTCACGCACGAGGAGTGGCTACGCGTGATCGACCTCACCATCGAAGTCGCTGCCGGACGCGTGCCCATCGTCGCCGGCGCGACCTCGAACTCGACGCAGGAGGCTGTCGCCAAAGCGAAGGAAGTGGCCGCGCGCCCCGGCGTCAACGCCATCCTCACCGCTTCTCCGTATTACAACAAGCCGACGCAGGAGGGCCAATACCGCCACTTCCGCGCCATCGCCGAAGCCGTCGACAAGCCCGTCATTCTCTACAACGTGCCGGGCCGAACGAGCGCCAATCTCGAACCCGCGACTCTGGCCCGCTTGAGCGAGGTCCCGAATATCGCCGGCGTGAAAGAAGCCAGTGGAAACATGACGCAGATCGCCGAGGCGCTGAACTCGTTGCCGGAGACTTTCATGGTGCTCTCCGGCGACGATGCCGTAACTTTGCCGGTAATCGCGCTCGGCGGCGTAGGCGTGATCTCGGTTGCGTCCAACGAAATCCCGCACGAGATGGCCGCGATGACGCGGGCCGCTCTCGCGAACGACTGGCACACTGCGCGTGAGTACCATCGCAAATATCTTCCGCTGATGATGGCCAACTTCATCGAATCGAGCCCGCTGCCGGTGAAGGCGGTCCTCGCGATGATGGGCAAAATCCAAGAGGTCTATCGCCTGCCCTTGCTGCCCATGCGCCGCGACACGCGCTCGAAGTTGCAAAAGATCGCGACCGACGCCGGATTGATCGCCCGCCCCGCTGCTCCTCCGTCCGCCGCCGCCGAATTCTATATTTACGAAAATTGGGCAGCCGGACCGCACAAAGCCATCCTGCACCGCGCCTCCTGCGGACAGTGCAGTTCCGGCAAAGGACGCCCCGCCGGCCACGATCCCAATCATTCGAAATGGCACGGCCCCTACAGCACTCTCGCCGAGGCGCGAGAGATAAGCCATCAGATGCCCGGCGTCCTCATTCGCAGCGAGTGCAAGTGCGTGGGGTAAGGGCAACTCTTGGCTGCTAGCTCTTAGCTTTTTCGCTCCTAGCATCCTAAGTTGGAGTTGTTATCCTGAGCGAAGCGAAGGATCTGCTGTTTGCCGGCAGCAAGTGGAAGACGCGCTAAACTAATCTCCCTATGTTAGACTCACTACTTACTTTGAAGTCGGCCATTGAACGCCTATCGGCGTCCGAGACTATCGCCAACGCCGCTGAAGCCCGCCGTATTTTTCTCGACATTCGCTCGGCGCTAACTCGCGGCGAAGTTCGCGCCGCTGAAAAGCTCGATGGACGCTGGGTCGTTAACACCTGGGTCAAGCAAGGCATCTTACTCGGCTTCCGTCTCGGCGAGTTACAGGAGATGCCGGACGGCGGCGTGCTCTCCTTTGTCGACAAAGACACTTTCCCCGCCCGCCGCGTAACTCTCGCCGATGGCATTCGCCTGGTGCCCGGAGGATCTTCCATCCGCGAAGGCGCCTACGTTGCGCCGTCGGTTATATGTATGCCTCCCATGTATATCAACGTCGGAGCCTACGTGGATGAAGGCTCGATGATCGATTCGCACGCGCTGGTCGGCTCCTGCGCGCAGGTTGGCAAGCGCGTCCACCTAAGTGCCGCCGCGCAGGTCGGAGGCGTGCTCGAACCCATCAACGCCGTCCCCGTAGTTATCGAAGACGATGTGCTCGTCGGCGGCAATTGCGGAATCTACGAAGGCACGCTCGTCCGCGCCCGCGCCGTCCTGGGAGCGGGAACGATCCTGACCCGCTCCACGCCGCTCTACGACTTGGTGCGCGGCGAAATCTACCGCGCAACGCCCGAGCATCCGCTGGAAGTTCCAGAGAACGCCGTAGTCGTCCCCGGCTCGCGCGCGGTCAAGAAAGGCAAAGGCAAAGGTGAGGAGTGGAACTTGTCGCTCTACACCCCCGTGATCGTGAAGTATCGCGACGAAAAAACCGCCAGAGGGATCGAGTTAGAAGAGTGGCTACGTTAGAACGCCGCTAACGAAAACCCTCCAAATTACTCACGACGGCAGCATCGCGGAAGACGTGCCTGGAAGTTGTATTTGTTCCGCCGCGAATCTGCGGCGCGCATCAAGATGTTTGGCGCGGAAGTGCGCCCCTGCGCGTTGGCCCCACGCCCGCACAAAGTAATAGTTCAGCGCGCATCCGATGACCGAACTGACCACCGGAATCAGGCGTCCTGCCCACTTCTCCACCACATCGGCTCCGGCCTCGACTGCGATGCGCTGGATGACGCGCGGCACAAATTTATTAATTACTTCTTTTTCCAGCAACTCGCGGCTGATGTCGACGCCAGCGGCGCTGGCCGCGGCAATCCAAAGCTCGGCAATCTCGTCGTCGGTGTTCAGCTCAAAGCCATAAATCAGGCTGAGCTTCTGGATGGTGCGCATGGTGATGGCGGAAAGAATGCCGAGGTCGGGCACGATGGTGAGGATTCCGCCGAGGCCAAACCCGGCGCCCTCGGCCGCCGCCAGCTTCATACCGCCGCGGATGACCGACTCCGCCACATCGTCGAGACGCTCCACCGGCAGCGTGTAGACGCCATGAAAAGTGGCGAGGGGCAACCCGTGCGCCACGCGTAGCTGCATCAGGAAGCGCGAGGGATCGACTCTGATCTTTTCGTAGGCGCGAGTCAGGCCGCCGCGAATCGCGCCTTCGACGCGCCGCCGCAGCCACGATTTTTTCTCGCCGGTCATTCCCAAGTACGAGTTTAGCAGCCAAGCTTGACGCTCAGGATGACAACTCATAACAGGTGCCGCTTTGAGCCTGCTCCACATCCCACTTTGACCACAGACACATCCGCGTAACTCCAACGACAACCCGCCCTGTGCTAGCATCAGCTTATCTAATGGCAAAAGGAAAACTGCACATAGTTCCGCTGGGCGGGATGGGCGAGTTCGGTATGAACTGCATGGCCATCCGCTTCGGCGACGACATCATCGTGGTCGACGCCGGCCTGATGTTCCCCGAAGCCGAGTTGCTGGGCGTCGATATCGTCGTCCCCGACATTTCTTACCTGCTCGAAAATCGCAAGCATGTGCGCGGCATCATTCTCACGCACGGCCACGAAGACCACATCGGCGCGCTGCCGTGGATACTCGGCGAACTCAACGTTCCCGTCTGGGGCACCGAGTTCACGCTGGCATACGTTGAAGACAAGCTCGATGAACACCAGCTGCTCGACGACGCCGACCTGCGCGAGATTCGCGCCGGAGAACGCTTCAAGGTCGGGCCTTTCACGATTCATCCGTTGCAGGTAACGCACAGCCTGGTCGATTGCGTCGCGCTCGCCATCCACACGCCGCTCGGCGTCGTGCTCCACACCGGCGATTTCAAGGTCGATCCCACGCCCACCGACAATCGTCTCTTCGACCTGCACGCTTTCGCCGAGTACGGCAAAGAAGGAGTGCTTTTGCTTCTCCAGGATTCTACCAATGTCGAGCGCAAAGGCTACACGCCGAGCGAGCGCGCTGTGCGCCGCAAGTTCGACGAAGTGTTTGCCCGCACTAAACGGCGTCTGTTCATCTCCTGCTTCTCGTCCTCGATTCACCGCATCAAGCTGACGGTCGACATGGCGCGCGACCACGGCCGCAAAATTTGCTTCATTGGCCGGTCGATGAATAACTCCTCTGAGATTGCCGAAGATTTGGGCTATCTCCAGATTCCCGAGGGCATGATGATCCATCCCGGCGAAATGAGGAACTTCCCGCCGGAGAAAGTGTGCGTACTCATCAGCGGCACGCAGGGCGAGCCCATGTCGGCGCTGTCGCGAGCGGCGGTCGATAACCACAAGCACGCAAAGATCGAAAAAGGCGACACGGTAGTCCTGTCGTCGCGCGTCATCCCGGGCAACGAAAAAGCCATCTTTCGCATGGTCGATCACCTGTTCCGCCGCGAAGCGTTCGTCATCTACGACGATGGCTCTTACCCGCCCATCCACGTCAGCGGACACGGAAGCCAGGAAGAATTGAAGCTCATCATCAACCTGGTGCGGCCGAAATATTTCGTTCCGATTCACGGCGAATTCCGCCAGCTCAGGTTACACGCCGATCTGGCCGCGTCCATGACTGGAGCGGTCGGCAGCGTCATGCTAATCGAGAGTGGAGACGTTTTAGAAATCGACGAACTCGGCGCGCGCAAGGCTGGACGCGTCAACGTAGGCCGCGTCTGCATCGATTCCGGCTCGCGCACGGATGTGGTGGAAGACTTGGTAATTAAAGACCGCCGCCACCTCAGCGAAGACGGCTTCGTGATGCCGATCATCGCCATCAGCAAGCTCACCGGACTCGTCGAAGCCGCGCCCGAAATTGTGACGCGCGGCTTCGCTCCCGGCGAAAACGGCGTGATCGAGCGCGCCCGCGAGATCGTCATGGAAACGCTCGACGCATCGAGCGCCGAAGAGAAAGCCGACTATGGCGTGATCAAAGAAAAAATCCGCACCGACTTGAAGAGATACATCTCGCGGCAGACGCAGCGCCGGCCGCTGATTATGCCGGTAATACTGGAGATTTGAGAACTTTTCACCGCCGAGACGCCGAGAACGCCGAGGATTAAGAGATATCAAATCAAGTGAGCCGTATTTCTATTGGTGAGGAGAAACCTTCCATGCGAATGAGATTTAGCTGGCTTGCGCATTGTGTCCTGATAACCCTGATCTCCTTCGGGGCTTTGTGGCTCCTTCACGCCATGCTTGTCAGCAGTGGGATAGGGCCGCGATCTTGCTAGTCGGCCTAATTACTACAGGCGTCGTATGGTGGCAGGGCGGCCTTATTAAGGTCCAGATACAGTTCCAAAGCTTCATTGAGTTAGACAAGGAGTGGAACTCACCGGAGATGCTGGAAGCAAGAGAAAAGGCGTTCAACAAGACGACGAGGCAGTACGACCTCTTCAAACTGGAGGGAATTTTAGAGTTTCTGGAAAAGTTCGCTTCATTCAAGAAAGCTGGCGTCTTGGATATGAACCTTATCTACCACAGCAACATCGGCTGGTATACGGTACGCTATTATTTTTTCAATGTGGAGAACATCGTTACCCTCCGCGAGAAATGGAAAGACGACTCACTCTACGAGGATATGAAGGATTTGTATGTGGAATATCTCGCTCTTGAGGTGGGGCACTCAACTGAGAAGCGTCAGGCATTTGAGAAAGAGCTAGAAGCGACAAGAGACGAGTTCATCAGAAATGAAAGCCGGAATTAGAGCGTTGCCCTAGGGAACGGGAGATCTTTCGATATCCATACGCTCGACACCACTAGCTCAGCGGGTTTTTCCAGCGGAGGCCTGGGAAGCGGGCGAAGTCGCGGTCGGTGGTGTGGAGGACGCCGCCATATTCGATGGTCAAGGCGGCCAGTTGGGCGTCGCTGATGAGCCTTTTAGAGTAAAGCTTGCCACAGGCGATGTTCTTCCCTATATTGAAGCTCATGGAAGTGCATTTCACTCCCGACGTTGAAAAGAAGCTCAACGACCTCGCCGCGCAGAGCGGACGCGGGGCCGATCAGCTTTTGCAAGATGCATTGACCGCATATTTTGACGAATTGGTACAGGTGCGGGACATGCTCGACAGCCGCTATGACGAACTAAAGAGCGGAAGGGTGAAGCCCATCGACGGCGAGGAAGCGTTGGCTCGCCTGAAAGCAAAAACCGAAGCGCAACGCAATCGTCCGGCATGAGCAGCGGCTACGCGCTCCATCCGGAAGCCTTCGCCGACCTCGACGACATACGCGGTTACATTGCACAGGAAAACCCCGACGCAGCCGACCGGGTTATCTCGGAGATTTTTGACGGCATTCGTGGGCTTGTGCCTTTTCCCCATCTGGGCCACCGGCGTCCCGACCTCAGTTCGAGGCCTTTGCGCTTCACTCTTGTGCGCGAATACCTGATTGCCTATGCACCGGATGAAAAGCCGCTGTGGGTTGTCGCGGTGATGCACGGTCGCCGAAACCCTCGCATCATGGCGACGATCCTGAGAGTCAGGCAGTAAAACACACGCCGCATCGAGCTGTACGCTAGGCAAGCGGGTTTTTCCAGCGCAGCCCCGGAAACCGCGCAAAATCGCGATCCGCCGTATAAAGCACGCCTCCATACTCAATCGTCAGCGCCGCGATCTGCGCATCACTCACGAGCGGGCCCGAGGCGCGCCCCTCTAGAATCAATCGTCTCAACACGGACCAATGCTGATCCCCGGGCACAAGGATTTGCACATTAGGTTGTTGCAGCCACTTTTCTACAATGTGCACAGCTTGCTCCACAGCCACACGCGCTCCCGCCAAACGCCGATTCGTGATAACCCGGAGGAAAGCGGACATACTTTGCCAGGGCAGTCCTACTGCTTCTGTTCCGGACAACACGTTCTCCAGCCAGACCAAGCTCTTCTTATGGTCTGCTGAAGCGAGATCGTAGGCATAGATCAGTAGATTGGCGTCAATTACGATCACCGATGCTCCGGCCCTTCCAGGTATTCCAACAACTCCTCCACTTTTTCAAACGGAGGGAGGCTCAGATTTAACGGCTTTACGACGAAAGGCTTTCGGGCGGGCCGTTTTGAAGCCATGAGACCGGCGCGCAGAAAGCGATTCACAACCTCCTTGAATGAGGCGCCGGACCGCCGTCTCTCTTTGTCTAAAAGCCGGGCAACGTCGTCATCGAGAGAAAGTGTGGTCCGCATGTTGTGATGCTATATTATGAGGCATCATGATGTCAATACTATGACATCATGATGTTGTGGTTGGCTGCTCTTGCAAAAAATGCTGGGACAGGGCACGCTCAAATGCGATGGTTACTCTCCACGACATTCGCGCGGCGCAAACCCTCCTCGCCGGCATCGCCGTCCGCACACCATTGTTTGAATGGACGGACGCGGCGGACGGGCGCAAGCTTTTCCTGAAACTCGAAAACCTGCAACCCATCGGCGCTTTCAAGCTGCGCGGGGCCTACAACAAGGTCGCATCTTTAAGCCCAGCGGAACGCCGCCGTGGAGCGATCTCCTATTCGAGCGGCAATCACGCGCAGGGCGTGGCTTATGCGGCGCGGGCGCTGGGCGTGAAGGCGATCATCGTGATGCCGAGTAACGCTCCGAAGAATAAGTGGGAAGCTACTGCGGCGCTTGGAGCGGAGATCGTCACGGTTGGCCCCGGCAGCGAAGAGCGCCGTGTGCGCGCCGAGCAACTTGCCGCCGAGCACGGCTACGCCATCGTGCCTCCCTACAATGACGAGAAGATCATCGCCGGCCAGGGAACGGTCGGGCTTGAAATTATCGAGGACCTGCCGAATGTTGAAACGGTGCTGGTTCCGGTGGGCGGAGGGGGATTGATTAGCGGGGTCTCGGCTGCCATCAAGCTCACGAATCCAAGAGTGAATGTAATAGGCGTTGAACCCGAACTTGCCGCCGATGCGCAGGCGAGCCTGCGCGCTGGCCATATCGTCTCTTTCGCGGCTGAGCGAGTTTCGCGAACGATGGCTGACGGTTTGCGCACGCAGAGCATTGGCGCGATCAATTTCGAACACATCCGCGCGTATGTCGACGACATCGTCAGCGTGACGGAAGACGAGATTCGCGAGGCCACGCGGGCGCTTTGCACGAATGCGAAAACGGTGGCCGAGCCGAGTGGCGCCGTCGCTACGGCGGCATTTCTTTTTCACGCAGACGAGTTGCCCAAGACGAAGATCAACGTAGCCGCGATCAGCGGCGGAAATATCGATCCGGCGTTGCTCGCCGAATTGCGGAAAAGTCAGAAGTGAGAAGTCAGATTGCAGAAGTATAATCAGGGTCCTTCAGCGGCTGGAGGTTACTTCTGCAATCCGACCTCTGACTTCTGCAATTTCCAACGTTAGGAGGGCGTCTTGAGTCGCTGGCATAGCTGGATCGACCAGTGCTTTGAACTCGCTCATCACAAGACGACTGTCCGCCGCGAAGCGGTCGCTGGACTCACCACGTTTTTTACGATGGCTTACATCGTGGCCGTCAACCCTGCCATTCTAAAAGCTGCCGGCATGCCGGCGGGCGCGTCGCTGACGGCGACCATTCTCACCGCGATTTTCGGAACGCTGCTGATGGGCTTTTATGCCAACCGTCCTTTTGCCATCGCGCCGTACATGGGTGAGAACGCGTTCATCGCATTCACCGTGGTGCAGGCGCTGGGCTACACGTGGCAAAGCGCGCTGGGCGCGGTGTTTCTGGCCGGAATTCTATTTATTCTGCTGACTTTGTTCCGCCTGCGGCAATGGATGGTCGAAGCCATTCCGACCACTCTGCGTTATAGCTACGCGGCCGGCATCGGATTGTTCCTCACTTTTATCGGACTGAATCAGACTGGCATAGTGACCCTGGGATCGCCGGGCGCACCGGTTCGAGCGGGCCATCTCACTTCGCTTTCCGTGCTGCTGTCCATCTTCGGGTTCCTGCTGATGACGATGCTCACGATTCGCCGGTTTCCCGGCGCGATTCTTAGCGGAGTGCTGGTCACCGCGCTACTCAGCTTTGTGACGCGGGCCGCTCCGGCGCCGGCAGGGTGGATCAGCCGTCCGCCGAGCCTCGCGCCGGTTTTTTTTAAGCTCGACTTGCACAGTCTGTTCACCTGGGGATTTTTCCCGGTAGTGCTGACGATTTTTGTGATGGCGTTTGTGGACACGATGGGCACGCTGATCGGCGTGTCGGCGCGCGCGGGGTTCCTCGATAAAGACGGTAACCTGCCGCGGATCGAGCGCCCGATGATGGCCGACGCGCTGGCCACGACCTTCGCAGCCGTGATTGGAACCAGCACCTCCGGCGCCTATATCGAGTCCGCCACGGGAGTCGAGGCCGGCGGGCGAACTGGGCTGACGGCAGTGGTCACGGCGGTGTGCTTTGCCGGGACGTTGTTCTTCGCACCCTTCATCTCCGCCATACCGCCGCAGGCCTACGGACCGGCGCTGATCTTTGTTGGGCTGCTGATGCTGACTCCGATCACGCGGATTCCGTTCGGCGACCTCACCGAAGTGGTGCCGGCCTTCGGCGCGATCGTGCTGATGGCATTCACTTACAACATTGGCATTGGCATGACGGCGGGCTTTGTCTTGTATCCTTTTTGCAAGCTGGTTGCTGGACGCTTGCGTGACGTTCGTCCGGCGCTGTGGACACTGACCGCGTTGTCGCTGCTGTTCTTCATTTTTTATCCGTACACGTAAGAGTTAAGAATCTGTCCAAAAACTGTTGGGTTTTGAAAGGTACGGGCTTCAGCCCGTACGAACGAACGCAAATTGATAGGGGCTTCAGCCCCTGAGGGGGCATGGCTTGCGAACCCATTCCCTCAGCGGCTGGAAGCCGCTTCGTTTTGTAGCCTTAACGGACGGGCTGAAGCCCGTCCCCTTCAAAGCGTGAGTTCTTGGACAGGTTCTAAGAGAAGGCGCCACAGAAAGTCCGGTGAAATTCGCATGGTTCGCTTTGGTATCGCAGGATTCGGATTGCACGCGGTGCGGCGGCTGATGCCGGGCTTCGCTCTGACGAAGAAATGCAAGGTGGTCGCTCTATCGCGGCGAGATTCCGGCAAAGCACGCGAGGCCGCCGCGGAGTACGGCATTCCGCACGTCTTCGGTTCCACGGAAGAACTCAGCCACTGCCCTGAGGTCGATGCCGTGCTGGTTACGACTCCGAATGCCTGCCACTTGCAGGACGTGCTCGCCGCGGTGGGCGCGGGCAAGCCGGTGCTTTGCGAGAAGCCGATGGGGATGGACGCGGACGAATGCTTCCAGATGGTGGAAGCGGCGCGCAAAGGCGGCGTTCTTCTTGGCGTGGCGCAGGTGTTTCGCTTTGAGGAAAGCACGGCGAGATTTCGCGAGCGCATCGCCGCCGGAGAGATTGGCCGCCCGATCTTTGCCAGAGCCGAGTTCTCGTATCCTGGCACGGGCCATCCGCGTACCTGGCTCTTTGACCGCGCCATGTCGGGAGGCGGCCCCATCTCGGATGTGGGCGTTCATTGCATCGATGCCTTGCGATACATTCTGCAAGATGAGCCGCGGCGCGCGATCGCGCTCGGCCGCCCGGACGAAAAATCGGGCGACCTGGAAGCGGTGGCCACCTTGACGCTGGAGTTTCAGCGAGGCACGCTGGCCACGGTAATGGTTTCAACTCTTGCGCAATATCGCACGCCGTTGGAGATTGTCGGCGACACAGGCGTCCTGCGGGCCGACGATGCGCTGAATGTCGAACGACCGATCAAGTTGGAGCTGTGGCGCGACGGACAGCGCGTCGCCGAAGAAACCGTTTCCAATGCGATGAGCTACGCCAGGCAGGTCGACAGCTTCGCCGCCGCAGTCGAAGGGCGGGAAGTGTTTCCCGTGCCTGGCGAGGAAGGATGGCAGAACCAAATCGTTGTGGACGCAGCTTACCGCAGCCTTGCCTCGGGAAAAAGTGTGGAGATAGCAATGTTCGCAGGCAAGATGTTCTCAGGAGGCACGGGCGGGCAATCCTGGCGGCAAACGCAGCGGGAACTTGACGCTCCGACGAAACTTCACCAGCAATAAAAAGCGCCCCGTGATCTTGAAGGATCACGGGACGCCCGAACAGCCCTCCCCAGAACTGCTCAACCCCAAGAGTAGGGGAATATAGGCCGCGAGCGGAATCCCACTTCTGGGCAATCGGATGGCCCGAACGAGCCTATTGACAAATTGCGGATGCGTGGTAGCATGGGTCACTTTGTAATTGGTTACTGAAGGGTCGCACCAGAACCTGGAAGCGGGTGCTTCGAAGCTGAGGTTTCTCGCTGGTGGCAAGATTTCTCCTGGCGACTCCGGATCTACGGTGGCTCCTTTGTCGTAGCGGTGTGACCGGCTGCGGAATGGAGCTTCCGGAAAATCCAGGGACAACGAAATGTGGTTAGTGTGCAGTAGATTGCATATGAAGACTCCGAACACTTGCGGCGACGTTTGGTAAGTCGTTGATAAACAAGGGTGGTTCGCTTTAGGTTGTTTTGGAACGACAAGTGCATAAGATAAGTGAACCTTGTTGTGCTAGTTTCTAGGCAAACGCGGGTTAGAGACAAGAAAAAACAAAATTCGGGAGGAAACTAAAATGAGGCGAGTGGTAGTTATTTGCAGTCTATTGGCTCTGCTGTTACCAGTAACGGCATGGGCGAGTGGGATCGATCTGACGAACTTCGGCGGCTCGATTAACATCACCACCAATGGCATCGTGTCCAGCCGGTCTTTACTCAAGAGTTTTGACGGTATAACGTCAAAGTCGCCTAACGGAGCCGTTGGCTCGGTGTACTTTTCGACCGGTGTTTTCCAGGGCTCCAGCTTCTGGAGCAGCGGGACGTTCTCGAACGTGGGCTCCAGCTTTCTGATCACCAGCAAATGGGGTATACCCGGCGGCGGACCCAAGGGAACCATTTTTAGCGGTACGTTCCTCGCGCCTATCACCTGGACGTTGGACAGCTTCAACGGCCACGAGGGCTATGTCTTTACGCTCTCGGGCATGATCGGTGGCATGGATTGGAAGAACGACTATGTGACCGGGACTACATCGCAGACCATCCAGCTCTACAAAAACCAATGGTACCGGGATGAATCGGGCGAAATCCTACTCGGCAAGACGAACCTGAACACTCCTGAACCCGGCACCCTGGGACTCTTAGGCACAGGCCTTGTGGCCGTTGCCGGAATGCTCCGGCGCAAACTGATCAGGACATAACGTAAGCTTGTTGGTTCCACTACTATCGCTCGACTCACGGCCCCGCTACCCGGCGGGGCTTTTGAATTCTGGCACAAGTTACTAGATCGACTTGATCGCCTTTGCCGAGAAAGGCTTGGATTCCCCGTCGGCCCCTCCTGTGGAACCGTGTCCAGTGCCTCGTGCCACAAGAAGCCCAGCCTGATTTGAACTCCGCTTTGAAAGTGCCATGCCTTTCCGCTCGGTTACCGCAGTAACGGCCCAAGGGGGCTTTGCCGTTGACCTTGGCGTTGTCCAAACCTAAAGTCAGGCGCAGGGGGACGTATGAAAGATATCCATGAGGTCTTGCGCCGCAAACAGGCGCAGTATACGCAGCTCGGCAAACAGATCGAGATGCTGCAACAGGCCGCCGAAAAACTGAGGGAAGTCGCGCCTTTGCTTGCCGAAACCGAGAACGAGGACGATAGCGCGGTGCTGGCGGAAGTGGACGACGAAAACACCAATGCGATGGCTGCCAAGGCGGCCGGCGCACAATCCTCGCCAGTCGCGGCCAAGCCCGGGCGCAGCGCAACTCCACGCTGGCCGTAGAAGCGCAGGGTCCAGGCCGGAAGGATGGGATCCATGATATTGCAAGCACTGCTGGTGTCAAAGGACGCCCTGGCTGCGGTAACGCTGACTCAGGTTCTGGCGCAGTTCGGCGTTGCGGTGGACCGCTCGAATGCTGTCGAAGTTGCCGTGGATCGGCTGACAGAAGAGCGTTTCGATCAAGTCATCGTCGACTTCGACGAGCCCGAAGCGGCCGCTCTGCTGCTCGAAGCTTGCCGGCGCTTGGCCGGCCCGGGCCGTAATCCGCCGGTCACCGTCGCCTTGCTGCACGATGCCTCCGAGATCCGCTCGATTCTCGGCGCGGGAGCTCATTTCATCCTGACCAAGCCTGTCGCCCGTGAGCAGGCGCAAAACACTTTCCGCGCGGCCACGGCGCTACTGAAGCGCGAACGGCGGCAATCGTTGCGCGTCGCCGTCCAGGCGCCAGTTTCCATTCGTGCCGGCGAGAGCGCTCCGGTTGAAGGCATTCTGCTCGACCTGAGCACCGGCGGCTTGGATGTGCTGGCGGCCAAGGCGCTCGAATCGGCGGCGGTGGTGCGCGTCTCGTTTGCGCTTCCCGATGCCGGCACTGCCATTGAAAGCAACGCTGAAGTTGCCTGGACGGCCGATAACGGTCAAACCGGCCTGCGTTTTCTCGACATGGACGCCAAAATACGCGAGGAAATGACCCAGTGGCTGACCGCCCGTTCGCAGGACGCTATGCCCGAAGAGCCCGACGCGGTCACCCAATGCAAGCTGACCGACCTTAGCCTGGGCGGCTGCTATGTACAAACCGAATCTCCCTTCCCTCAGTCTTCAGCCGTCGACCTGTGCCTGCGCGCCACTGAGATGGAGATCCACACCGAGGGTTTGGTCCGCGTGATGCACCCTGGGCATGGCATGGGCATTGAATTCCCTGCCCGCACCGAAAGTCAGCGCAAGAGCGTTGGCGACTTCATCGAGTTCCTCACTAGCCAGCCCGGCGCCACTCCACAACTGGAAACCTCTCCTCGCTCTCTCGTCGCCAGCGCAGTCGATCTAAACCAGACCGGCAACGCCGAAACCGACGCGGAGGACCCTCTGCTGGAACTGTTGCGCACTGGCAACGATCTGGAGGAAGAAGCGTTTCTCGCGGAACTGCACCGCCAGCGGACGCCGGCGGCCACCAGCCAATAGACATGAATCGATAGACAGCATCCCATCGACCTAAGCCAATCGGCGATCGTCCGATTGCGCCTGCCGGTCCCAGCAAAAACCGGGAATCAGATCGACACCCCGTCATTAGTGTCGGCCCAGTCCCCGGGGTCTGTTCCACCTCGTTGATGCGAGACAACATTATTGCGAGACTACACCGACACCTCACTGGAATGATTTCGCCTCGGTAAATTTTCCGTAAATTTTACGATGCAATTAAAGCATTTCTCGTGATGGTGTAGAGTGTGCACCCTCAGCGGCTGAAGCCGGAACCTGTTGTAACTCCTAACGGCACGGCTGAAGCCGTGCCCTTCCCATTCCCGGTCCACTCTATAGCAACACGAGAAATTGCTCTAGAATGGCTTTGCGCGCCTCATGACCTCACACACCGTACTTCTCGCAACCTCAAATCCCGGCAAGCTTCGCGATTTCGCCGGAGCCGCCGCGCCCTTCGGCATCGCCATCGCCAATATCCCAAATTTTTCTAACTTGCCCGAGGTCGTCGAAGACGGAGCGACCTTCGAGGAAAACGCGCGCAAGAAGGCGGAGTCCTACAGCCTGGCCGTTCCCGGAGAACTGGTGATCGCCGACGACTCTGGCTTGGAGATCGACGCGCTCGGCGGAGGGCCTGGCGTTCATTCCGCGCGCTATGCCGCCCGCGATGTGCATATTAAAGGGCCTCATACCGCGCCGGGTAAGGCGGCCGACGAAGCCAACAATGCACGAGTGCTGCGCGAACTCGCCAGCGTTGCCGCGGAAAAACGCAACGCGCGATTCGTCTGCGTGCTGGCCGTTGCCCGCGACGGCAAGACGGTTCGAACCTTCCGCGGCGCCGCTGAAGGGATTATTCTCGACGCGCCCCGAGGGCAGAATGGTTTCGGATACGATCCATTATTTTATTTCCCGCAAATCGGCAAGACGTTTGCCGAACTGAGCGCGGTGGAAAAAGCGCAGTACAGCCATCGCGGCGCGGCCTTTCGCGCATTTCTAGAGTGGTGTTGCAGCGCCAACGATTAAAAATCCTTGACCGCGGAGCACGCAGAGTTCACAGAGAAATTCGGGCATTGCCATTCTTTTGTGGTGGCATCCGCGGGTCATGCGTTCAGTTCGATTTTCTTCCGCGAACTTTGCGCACTCAGCAATCCAATTTTTGAGCTTTCCTTGACTTCCCTTCTCTCGCAAAACGATAATACAAGTTCACACCTCGAACCACGTAAGGAGTAGTCATCGTGGCATCAACTGCCAATCCCGCCGTTCCAAATTCTGTTGTCTCCAGAATCAAGCTGGGAGTCGCTCCGCTGCGCGCGGGCGAGGGAACTTCGTTCCTGCTGCGCCGACTGCATTCGCTCAGCGGCATCGTACCCATCGGGGCCTTCCTGCTCGAACATTTCATCTCGAATGCCGAAGCCTTCAAAGGCCCCGAGGCCTACGGCAAGCAGGTCGCGTTTCTCAACAGCCTGCCTTTCGTAACCGGCCTCGAATTGTTTTTCATTTGGATTCCGATCCTCTACCACGGCCTCTACGGCGTCTATATTTGGTGGCGTGGCGAAACCAATGTCGGCGATTACCCTTGGATGGGAAACTGGCTCTACACCTCGCAGCGCTGGACCGGCATCATCGCGCTCGTCTACATGGCACAGCACACCTACTTCTTGCGCTTCACGGGTGTACACTTGCCGACGCATCCCATGGAAGCGTTCGCCAAAGTGCAGGCAGAATTTCAGCATCCGTGGATGATTGCCTTTTACGCGGTCGGCATCGTCGCCGCTTCCTGGCATTTCAGCTACGGCCTGTGGCTGTTTGCGGCGAAGTGGGGGATCACGACCGGCGAAAAGGCGCGACGGCGCTTTGGCTACCTCTGCCTGGCGCTGGCGCTTGGCCTGGTTTCAATTGGCGCGGCCAGCATGTACGGGTTCCTGAAGACAGCGCCGCAGCCACTGGATTCGAGTACTTCGGAAAGTATCGTAATGCGGTAGAGCGAAAGCAGTCGTTCGTCGTTGGTCGTCGCGATGACTGTTTGCTACTGACGTTTGCTAACGACCAACGACTAACGACTGAGAAGTATTGCGCGGATTGTACTAGCAGGCCCGGGCTGATCCCGGCAGATCGGATTCATACAGCATGGCAGCAACTCCTAGAATCATCGTAGTGGGCGGAGGCCTCGCCGGTCTTTCCGCCGTCATCAAGATCGCCGAAATGGGCGGCGAGGTTGACCTGTTCTCCATCGTCCCGGTAAAGCGCTCGCACTCCGTCTGCGCGCAGGGAGGCATCAACGCCGCCAAAAACCTCAAGGGCGAAGGCGATTCCACCTGGATCCACTTCGACGACACCATTTATGGCGGCGACTTCCTGGCCAACCAGCCGCCGGTCAAGGCAATGTGCGAGGCCGCTCCCGGCATCATCGACTTGCTCGACCGCATGGGCGTTCCCTTCAATCGCACGCCCGAAGGCTTGCTCGATTTCCGCCGCTTTGGAGGCACGCTTTACAATCGCACCGCTTTCGCCGGAGCGACCACCGGCCAGCAGCTTCTCTACGCGCTCGACGAGCAAGTGCGGCGCTACGAATCCGAAGGCAAGGTAAAAAAGTACGAGCACTGGGAGTTTCTTTCCGCCGTGCTCGACGGACAGCGCGTCTGCCGCGGCATTTGCGCCATGAATTTGCGGACGATGGAAGTGCGCACATTCCCCGCCGACGCCATCATCATTGCCACGGGCGGATGCGGCGCCATCTTTGGCAAGTCCACCAATTCGGTGGTGTGCACGGGATCGGCGCAGTCCGCGCTCTACCAGCAAGGCTGCTACTACGCGAACGGCGAGTTTATTCAAGTGCATCCCACCTGCATCCCCGGCGAAGACAAGCTGCGCCTCATGTCGGAATCGGCGCGCGGCGAGGGCGGACGCGTCTGGGTCCCGCGAACGCAGGGCGACAAGCGCGATCCGAAAGCGATCCCTGAAAAGGAGCGTTGGTATTTTCTCGAAGAGCGGTATCCGAAATATGGCAACCTGGTGCCGCGTGACGTGGCTACGCGGGCGATTTTCAAGGTCGTGTTCGAGGAGAACCTCGGCATCGACGGCCAGCCGATGGTCTATCTCGACCTCACGCACATCGACCGCAAGACGCTCGACCGCAAGCTCGAAGGCATTTTGGAGATTTACGAAAAGTTTGTCGGCGACGATCCGCGCGACGTGCCCATGAAGATTTTCCCCGGCATGCACTACACCATGGGTGGACTCTGGGTCGATTACAAGCAAGCCACGAACATTCCCGGCATTTACGCCGCGGGCGAAGCCGAATATCAATACCACGGCGCGAACCGGTTGGGCGCGAACTCGCTGGTGTCGTGCATCTTTGGCGGCTTCGTCTCCGGCCCCAACGCCGTGCAATATGCGAAAAACCTGCAAGCTGCGCCTGCAAACGGTCATTTTGAGGCAGAGCGCAAGCGCCAGGAAGAAATCAATGCTGGGCTGATGAAGGCCGATGGCAGTGAGAATCCGTTCCTGCTCTGGCGCGAACTCGGCGAAGTGATGACCGCGAATTGCACCGTCATCCGCTACAACAAAAAGTGCGAGGCGGCGGACGCCAAGGTCGTTGAACTCTTGCAACGCTACCAGAAGATCAATCTCAGCGACCGTTCGCAGTGGGCGAATACGACCATCGCTTTCGCGCGGCAGCTTTATAACATGCTGCAACTGTCGCGCGTCATCGCGCAGGGAGCGGCCATGCGCGACGAATCGCGCGGCTCGCACTATAAGCCCGATTTCCCCGACCGCGACGACAAGAACTGGATGAAGACAACGAAAGCCGTTTACGCGCCCGAATTGGATGAGCCGAAGTTTGAGTTCGAGCCGGTAGACGCAGGACTGATTCAGCCGAGGCCGAGGAAGTATTGAAGTCTGATCGTGCGTTAGTTCAGATTGATAGAATGTTGTTATGACCGAACGAACACAGGAACTCCTACAAAAGGCGCTTTCGTTGCCAGACAATGAACGCGCTGAACTAGCCGGAAGTCTGATCGCCAGTCTGGATGCAAATATTGATCCCGACGTTGACGCGGCGTGGCAGGCGGAAATCGCGCGACGCGCGGACGAGGTGCGTTCGGGCGAAACAAGCACGGTTCCGTGGCCCCAGGTTCAGAAAAAAGCGCGGGCTCTGCTCGATGGCAAGTAAGCCGGTTCGGCTCCATCCGGAGGCCGAACGCGAGTATCTGGAGGCACTCGCTTGGTATCGGGATCGTAGTGTGGTGGTTGCCTCAGATTTCGAGCTGGCGGTAAGTAAAGCGGTACATGCGATCGAAGCGGCTCCGCAGCGTTGGCCGAGTTATTTCGGAGAATTCAGGCGGTACACGTTGCATCGGTTTCCGTTCAACATCGTGTATCAGGAAATGCTTTCAGAAGTCGTTGTTTTCGCAGTCGCTCATGGCCGGCGTCGGCCAGGGTACTGGAGAAAACGAGTTGAAATTTGAGTTCGAGCCGGTGGATGCGGGGCTAATTCAGTCGCGGCCGAGGAAATATTGAGCACCGAAACTTGTTATGCGTGCGAAAGTCCGGCGTGCACAAAGGAGCACTGTCCCCCTCTGTCATTTTTTCCAGAGGGGCAACGGGATCAACTGCTGACTGTTCCTTCCTGTAAACAACACAACAACGATAACTCCAAAGACGTGGAATATGTTCGAAACGTGCTCACCATACTTTGGGGTGTCAATACGTCAGGAGTGGAACTGTTTGCGGGTAAAGTAATGAGATCACTCGATAGAAGCCCTAAGTTGTTGACCAAGACGTTTAGTACAATGCAGACCGTGTTCCATGAGGGGCAACTAACTGGTGCGTTTAAACTCGACATTGATCGGCTAGAGAAAGTGTTTGAGGCCTGCGCCCGTGCGATTCACTATCACGAGACACGGCAGAAACATACAGACTGGGGCATTGTCATGCCTCGTTTGTTCTTCAACCCTGAAGTTCCGGAGGCGCAAAGACAGAATTGGTTGCAACTATTTGAGATGCTGCGAAAAATCGGATTTGAACGAAAGCCAGTCGCAAATCCCAAGGTTTTTGAATACGGCAGGGCCGACATTGAGGGGCACTCCCTATACCGTTTTGTGTTCTACGAAAGTTTCGTCGTCGATGCACTTCCGCTTATGGAAGAGTTTAGAAGAGTTTAAACGCCTTTTTCCGTATTGAGGAATTCGATTTGGGACATGCCAAAACAGGATGGGCAGTTGGAATTACGATCTTTTCGTTTGTCGTTCAGATCGGCGTCACGCTGCTCGTGGTCTTCCATGACTTCGCAAGCAAAGACGCAGTCATAATAGCGTCGCTGCTCATCATCATATACGGCATGAGCATGGCTTCGATCGCAACCGAAAGCGTTGTTTCAGGGGCTCATTTCGTCGCGCTTGTAAAGAAGTTATCGCAGTTGGAGAGGGAGACTGGTAACGAAGACACGGTGACGGAAGCATGGGATGATAGTGCATCGCTTAGGGATCTCACAAAAAGGGAAAGACCCTACACGCTCGCCGGCACCATGTTTGGATTGTTAATAGCATTTATCGGAGTCGTTAAATTGGTTTACACAATTGTAGTTTCGTAAGCTCCAAACGGTCTTTCATGACCCTTCATATAGAAGCGTATTGGAAGCTAGGAGCTAAAGGCTAGAAGCTAATGGCAAATAATAATAAAACCGTAATCTTAAAGATCAAACGTCAACTCACACCCGAGGCGAAGCCCTCGTGGGAAGAGTTCGAGATTCCTTACAAGCCGAACATGAACATCACTTCGGCGCTGATGGAGATCGCGGCCAACCCGGTCACGCGCGCTGGCAAGCCGACGACGCCCATCACTTACGATTCCTGCTGTCTCGAGGAAATCTGCGGCTCGTGCGCGATGCTCATCAACGGACGCGCGGGGATGGCGTGCTCTTCCCTGCTCGACCACCTCAAGCAGCCGATCACACTCGAGCCGTTGTCGAAGTTTCCCGTGGTGCGCGACCTGGCGGTTGATCGCAGCGTGATCTTCGAGAACCTGAAGAAGGTCAAAGCCTGGATTCCAATCGATGGCACTTACGATCTCGGCTCTGGCCCGCGCATGACCGCCGAGGACCAGGAAGTGGCCTATCCGCTGTCGCGCTGCATTTCCTGCTGCTGCTGCATGGAAGCCTGTCCGCAGTTCACCGAAGACACGGGATTCGTCGGCGCGGCCACGATTTCGCAAGTGCGGTTGTTCAACACGCATCCGACGGGCGCGGCGCTGAAGCGCGAGCGGCTGACGGCGCTGATGGGCGATGGCGGCATACAGGAATGCGGCTACGCGCAAAACTGCGTCGAGGTTTGCCCGAAGGAAATTCCGCTGACTACATCTATAGCCGATGTTGGCGGCCAGGTCATGAAGCAAGCGCTCGGCGACCTGCTGCGAAAGTGATGGCGATTCCCTGTAGAGACGGGGCTAGCCCCGTCTCCCCGGACGAGGCTAGAAGACGCGGGCACGCACGCGAAAAGAGACGCGGCAAGCCGCGTCTCTACAGAGGGATTCGACGACCGCTCAGGGTTTGGTATTCCCCGAAACGGCATTTTTCCAACCTGGGCGCCTGAACGCAGCGAGTTACCCACCGGTCACCACCCCGAACTCCCTTTCGTAACACCGATTACGGCGATTGCTTCACCAGATCGTTCATCTCTCGTTTACAATAATCTTTCCTCTCGGATCATCGATGCCGAGAGCTATCTTAATGAATAATGGGCCCAAGAAGTTCGGGACATGGTGCGCGCTATTCGCCGCGTCGATCTTGACGATCGGCACGCATCCGGCTGCCTTCGCGCTGCGCCGCGCCATTCAACACCGCCACCATGCCGTGCTGAAGCATCGCTTACACATACATCGTGGCCTGCTCTGGAACCCAATGTTCCGCCCGACACACGATTCCCTGGTCCGGCAAAACGAAGAAATCGACCGCCTCAATTTGCCCCGCATTCAAGACGACACTCAACTCGAAGCACTCAAGGCTTCGGGCGAGTTGGTTCCCATCGAGGAAAGCGACACTTTGAAGATCGAGCGCGCGCTCGATCCGTCACGCCGCTATTGCCGTCCCTGGACCCGCGATTTCGTCACCGACCTTTCCGAAGTTTATTACCGCCAGTTCCACGGCCAGATCCAGGTGAACTCCGCCGTGCGCACGGTCAAGGTGCAGAAGAAGCTGCGCCGTCGCAATCGCAACGCGGCCCCGGCGGAAGGCGACACCGCGTCTTCTCATCTTGCCGGTATCACCGTCGATCTCCAGCGCCGCGGCCTGACGACAGAGCAGATCCGGTTCGTCGAACGCTACTTGTTCTATCTGCTCTCGCTCGGGTTGGTCGAGCCCGAGGAAGAAAGCCGACACTGGTGCTTCCACGTGATGGTCTCGGAGCGCTACAACGACTGGCGCCAGACGCAAACGGTGCTCCCGCGTCCGCCAGCGGAGGAACCCGTTATCGCGCCGGGCTCTGTCCCTGCCGTTGCCACTGCCGCTGCCACAGCGATGAGCGCCTCCAACTGAGACTCCAGCCAGACTCTGCCTCCGCTACAATCTCCGTCGCACTGTGAAACCACCTCATAATGAATAAACCGCCGGCTCCCTCAGGGGCTAAAGCCCTCGTCTTTATTGGCTCTGGGCGGCACGGCTGAAGCCGTGCCCTACCCAAAACGATTTATAAGATGGATCCATGCTTTGTCGTACAATCCTATGTCGTACAATCGAAGATTGCTAAAACACACTCTAGGAGCATCCATGCGAACACTCATCCATACGCTTGTTCTGATCGTCTCAACGTCTCTTCTCAGCGCCGCACAAGCAGCGTCAACACCGCAGACGGCGGCGCCCGTCCACAAGGCCGCTGCCGCCACCGAGCCGACAGCCATCATCCACACCACGGAGGGCGACCTCCATTGCACGCTGTTTCCGAAGGTGGCCCCGATTGGAGTCGAGAATTTCATCGGCTTGGCCGAGGGCACCAAGGACTGGACCAACCCCGTCTCTCACGCCAAGAAGCACGGCGTACCGCTTTATGACGGCACAATTTTTCACCGCGTGATTCCCGAATTCATGATTCAGGGCGGCGACCCGGCTGGCAACGGCGCGGGCGATCCCGGATACAAGTTCAAGAATGAAACTTCGCCAGAACTTAAGTTCGATCGCCCCGGGCGTCTCGCCTACGCCAACTCCGGCCCAGACACCAACGGCTCGCAGTTCTTCATCACCGAGGACGTGATGCATAGCGCGCATTTGAGCGGTCACTACACGATTTTCGGCCAATGCGATGCGGCCGCGGTGGAGTTGGTCAAGAAGATCGCGCGCATGTCGCGCGACCCGAGCAACGACAAGCCGTTCCATCCGGTCACGATCAAGCACATCGAAATCCAAGGCGCGCCGAAACCAGCGGCGGGCGCGAAGTAATTCCTGCAGAGACGCGGCTCGCCGAGCCTGAGACGAGGCAAGCCTCGTCTCTACAGAAAGACCAAATTTAGAAATTCAAAGGAAGACTCATGACCCGCACACCCGGAATCTATGCCGTGTTTGAAACCAGCGAAGGCACCATCGTTTGCCGCCTGTTTGAAAAGGAGGCGCCCAAGACGGTCGCCAACTTCGTCGAACTGAGCGAAGGCAAGCGCGAGTGGACGCATCCCACTACACGCAAGAAGACCACCGATCCGCTTTATCACGGGACTATTTTTCATCGCGTGATACCCGGCTTCATGATTCAAGGCGGAGACCCGATGGGCACCGGTTTCGGCGGGCCCGGCTACCAGTTCGAGGATGAAACCAAGGGTTCGCCGCATCGTTTCGACAAGGCGGGAAAGCTGGCGATGGCCAATGCCGGCCCCAACACCAACGGCTCGCAGTTCTTTATCACGGTGGCGAATACCGACTGGCTCACCGGCAAACACACAATTTTCGGCGAGGTCGTGGAAGGCTACGCAGTCGTGGAAAAGATCTCGAAAGCCGCCAAGAACCGCCAGGACCGTCCCAACAAAGACGTGGTGGTGAAGTCGGTAAAGATCGAACGGTAAGAAAATCGGGTCATCTGGCGATCGGGTCATCGGGTCATTGAAAAACAACCGCCGTCTTTTTTCGATCACCCGATGACCGGATGGTGAGATTGCCAGATTATGTGGACTCCAGGCGTTCAACCAGTAACATTCTTTATAATGAGTTCGTTCCATCCCAGCTTTTGGAGGCAAGTTCATGCAGTCGTATAATGGGGTCCCTGTCCCATCCAACGGACAGAAGATCGAATACGGCAACGGCAAATACCGCGTGTCCGATCGTCCGATCGTTCCTTTCATTGAAGGCGACGGCACCGGCCGCGATATTTGGAAAGCCTCCGTGCGCGTCTTCGACGCCGCTGTCGAAAAGGCGTATCACGGCAAGCGATCCGTTGCTTGGTACGAAGTTTTCGCCGGCGAGAAGGCCAAGGCGCGTTTTCAGAACTGGCTTCCCGACGACACCGTCAACGCCATCCGCGAATTTCGCGTCGCCATCAAAGGCCCGCTGACTACGCCCGTCGGAGGCGGCATCCGGTCGCTCAACGTTGCCCTACGACAGATTCTCGATCTCTACGGCTGTGTGCGTCCCGTGAAGTATTACGCCGGTGTGCCGTCGCCCGTGAAACATCCCGAGCGCATGAACCTCGTCATCTTCCGCGAAAATACTGAAGACGTTTATGCCGGCATCGAATGGGAAGAAGGTACACCCGACGCCGCACGGCTGATTGAATTTCTCAACAAGGACATGTTGAAAGGCGGCAAGAAACAAATCCGCCTCGATTCCGGCATCGGCATCAAACCCATGTCCGTGACCGGAACCAAACGGCTGGTGCGCATGGCCATTCGGCACGCGCTTGACAACAAGTGCAAATCGGTCACGCTGGTCCACAAAGGCAACATTCAGAAGTTCACCGAAGGCGCGTTTCGCAAGTGGGGATACGAGCTTGCAACTGAAGAGTTCCGCGGCCAAGTCGTCACCGAACGCGAGAGTTGGATCATCGACAATAAAGATAAAAATCCCAATATCACCGTCGAAGAGAATGCGAACCTTATCGAACCCGGCCTCGAGTTCGCCCAAGAGGACTTCCGCCAAGGAATCTACAAAGAAGTTAAAGGCTGCCTCGACTCCATCTACGCCACGCATGGCCAAGGCGCGTGGAAGAAGAAGTTGATGATTAACGATCGCATCGCCGATTCCATCTTTCAGCAGGTGGTAACACGCGCCGACGAATACAGCGTTCTGGCCACGCCCAACCTAAATGGCGACTATATTTCCGACGCGTGCGCAGCGCAGGTTGGCGGCCTCGGCATCGCTCCCGGAGCGAACATTGGCGATGGTTACGCCATCTTCGAAGCCACGCACGGCACCGCTCCCAAGTACGCCGACAAAGACGTCATCAATCCCGGCTCCGTGATTCTCTCGGGTGTTATGATGTTCCGTTTCCTGGGATGGGCGGAAGCCGCCGATTTGATCGAGCGGAGCCTGGAACGCACCATCGAACAGAAGAAAGTAACATACGATTTCGAGCGAATGTTAGAAGGCGCGACGAAAGTCAAGACCAGCGAATTTGCCACTTGCATGATCGAGAACATGACAGTGTAGAGACGAGGCGCGCACCGTCTCCAACGCGTGAGACGCGGCAAGCCGCGTCTCTACAGGAAGTAACTGGCATAGCACTCAGAGAGGAGACTTTATGCGCAATAAAGTAACGGTCGTCGGTTCCGGAAACGTGGGCGCTACCGCCGCTCATTGGATCGCAGCGAAAGAACTGGCCGATGTCGTGCTCATCGACATCATCGAAGGCGTTCCGCAAGGCAAGGGTCTCGACTTGCTCGAAGCCATGCCGATAGAGAAACGCGATACCGCTATTCTCGGCACGAACGACTACGCCGACACCGCCAACTCCGACATTGTCGTCATCACCGCGGGAATTCCACGCAAGCCCGGCATGAGCCGCGACGACCTTCTAAACACTAACTACAAAATCATGAGCGACGTGGTCGGCAAGGTCGTGCACCACTCGCCGCATTGCATCCTCATCATCGTCTCCAACCCGCTCGACGCCATGGCGCAAGCCGCTTATAAGATGAGCGGATTTTCACGCGAGCGCGTCATCGGCATGGCCGGCATCCTCGACTCCGCCCGCTTCCGCGCGTTTATCGCGCAGGAACTTAACGTCAGCGTCGAGAATGTGACCGCCTTCGTCCTTGGCGGACACGGCGACACCATGGTCCCGCTGCCGCGTTATTCCACCGTCGCCGGCATTCCCATCACTGAACTGATGAACCAGGCCACGCTCGACCGCATCGTGCAGCGCACCCGCGACGGCGGCGCCGAGATCGTGAAGTATCTCAAGACTGGATCGGCCTATTACGCTCCATCCGCTGCCGCCACCGAGATGGTCGAGGCCATCCTCAAAGACAAGAAAAAGATTCTCCCGTGCGCCGCCTATCTCAACGGAGAGTACGGCATTCACGGCCTGTTTGTCGGCGTGCCGGTGAAACTCGGGGCCAAGGGAATCGAACAGATTATCGAAATCAAGCTAATGCCAGAAGAGAAAACGGCCCTCGACAAGAGCGCGGCAGCGGTGAAGGAGCTGGTCGCGGTGATCAACGTCTAGACCGCAGGTTTCGGTAAGGGCACGACTTCAGTCGTGCCGTAGGCGGCCTAAATTCAATCGGCTTTAGCTGCTGAGGGCAACAGCCCGCCGCGAAGTGCGGTTTGTTGTGTATGTCTGAATTCCAAAATCATGCCACGGCCGCACCAGTGGTACGATCTTAGTTCTATGCGAGCATTCAAGGTTTCGCTAAACGGCAAGAAGCTCTGTCTGGCGGGCGTCGGAAACCGCGGAGTCCTAACGGCGATTGTTGACTGGGTAGTCCAGGACCGGGGAGAAGAATTGTCTCTACAAGTCGGCGGCCTCGCCAATGAGGAGCACCTCAAGTGGACAGGGCAAAAGCTCCTCCACGTCGGCGATGAAATTCGAGTCAAGATCGTGGAGGCAGCCTCAGTTGACAGACCCATCAAGAAACGACCGATTAAGCCAAAAGAAACGCTCAGAGCTAAGAAGCGGTATGTCCGGATGATCGCAAAGGAACTTGGATGGAAAATCCAAACGAGTTAAAGTGATCCTGCCAGCATTTGCTGTGGGCAGGTCAAAGATATGTTTTCTCTTTCGTGATTGTCTCAGGCTTCGCTATAGTGTCTGTGGCCATTAGACGATGGATTTCGATCAGCTAGAAATTTTTCTCGAAGTAGCGCGGCTCTCCAGCTTCTCGCGGGCGGCGGAGAAGCGTTTCCGCACTCAACCCGCCGTCTCATCTCAGATTCGCGCTCTTGAAGAGGAAGTGGGCGCTCGCCTGCTCGACCGCTCCGGTGGCCGCGTTTCATTGACCGCATCCGGCAAATTATTTTTCAAGTATGCAGAGGAAACCATCGAGCGCCGCAAGACGATCTTCACCGAGATCGCCGAGACGGAGCGCGTGCCGCGCGGTGAAATTGTGGTCGGCGCCAATGAAGGCACCTGCCTGCACATTCTGCCCGAGGTGTTCGCGCAATTCAAACGCGACTATCCGAATGTCGCCGTCAACATCAAGCGCTCCGACTATGCCCGGATTCTCGAGTCGATTCTCGAAAACGCGGTCGACTTTGGCGTCGTCTCGTTGCCCGTGACCGACAACCGATTCGAAGCGCAGTTGATTCATCGCGACGAACTTGTCGTCATCACCGCCCCGCATCATGCGCTGGCGGCGAAGAAGAGCGTCACCGTGGCCGAGGTCGCGGCCTTTCCGCTGGTCCTACCCAAACTCGGTCACACCCGCGACGCACTCGACGCGCTCTTCTACGACCACCAGCTCAAGCCGCGCCTGGCCATGCAACTCGATTCCAGCGAACTGCTGAAGCGATTTGTGGCGGCCAATGTCGGAGTGGGCTTTATCGCCCGGTCGAATATCGAGGAAGACATCCGCGCCAAGGCGCTGGTTGCGATCGCGCTCGCCGACGCGCAAATCCGCCGCGACCTCGCCATCGTATTTCGCAAAGACAAATCGCTCAGCCGCGCCGCCAAGGCCTTCATGGACATCGCGGTCAAGCTAAAGGATTCTCCCGCAGCCGGCGCTGGAAAACGATCGAAATGAAACGGCTTCCGCGTTTCCTGGTTTGCTTGTGTTTGCTCCTTCCGGCTGCCGCAGCCCAGCAGCAGTCGAGCAGAGGCAAAGCCGCGTCCGTCGCCGCTTACAAGCTCATCGCCGTCAAAATCACGGGGACCGCGCGCTATTCCGACAAAGAAGTCCTCGCCGCCAGCGGCTTGCAGCTCGGCCAGAACGCCGCCGACGGCGATTTCAAGGAAGCCGTGCAACGGCTTGGCGATTCCGGCGTGTTTAGCAACGTTGTCTATTCCTATACCTTTTCCAGCGCGGGCACAATACTCGAACTGCAACTTGCCGACACCGACAAGGGCAAACTGGTTCCCGCGCGTTTTGAAAACTTCGTCTGGTTCACCGACGACGAACTCCGCGCTGCCCTCGCCAGCCGCGTTCCGCTCTTCAAGCAGTTGCTACCGATTGGCGGCAATCTTCCAAATAGCGTTTCCGAGGCGCTGCAAGCTCTCCTCAGCGAAAAACATCTTCCGGGGCGTGTGGATTATCTGCGCAACGCAGAACTGTCGAGCGGCACGCTGACCGCAATCGATTACCGTGTCGAGGAGGTCGTCATCCGCATTCGCGGCGTCGAATTCCCGGGGGCTTCGCCAGAACTGGCGGCTCTACTCACCGCCGCAGCCCGCCGGCTCACGGGAGCGGTCTACGGACGCTCGACTCTCGCCGCGACCGCGAAATTCGACCTGCTCCCCGTGTACCTGCAGCGCGGATATTTGCAGGCCGCGTTCGGGCCGTCCGACGCCCGCGTGCTGCCTCAACCCGCCGCCTCGGACGATGCGCAAGCTCTTGCCGACGTCCAGGTCGATGCCATCGTGCCCGTCACGCCGGGCAAAGTATATTCAACTTCCAGCGTTGAGTGGAAGGGCAACGCTGCCATCGCCACCAGTGAACTCGCACCTATGCTGCACTTGACGCTGGGCCAGCCCGCCGACGCCGTGCGTCTCATCCGCGACATCGAAACAGTGTCTAAGCTTTACCGCAGCCGCGGCTATATGACCGTACAGATCAAGCCCAACACCCAGTTCGACGAAGACAGAAACGCCGTGCGCTACGCCATCAACGTCGTCGAGGGCGATCTCTACAAGATGGGAGAACTAGAGATCGCGGGACTCGACACGCAGGCCAAAGCTAAAATGCGGGCAGCGTGGACGCTCCGCGAAGGCGAACCCTACAACGCGGATTACCCCAAGAAATATCTGGAGGACACCAGACAGCTCGTTCCGCGCGGCGTGCCGTGGGCCGTCAGCATTCATGAATCGCTCGACGCCAAGGCAAAAACCGTGGACGTGGAAATCCGCTTCAAGCAGCAGTAACGTCGAGCCGCGCGGTTTGTAAGGACAAAATATTTTGTAACCCAAGCGTTGCCTGCGAATCTTTATATCAGGGTCGTGGGGGGCTTACTTCTGAAATATCGCTCGAACGATTATCGAACGACCACTCCGTATCACCTGAGAGGAAAACAACATGAAAGTGAATCGAATTGCGGCTGCGGTGCTTGGGATGCAGATGTTGACGGGGCTGGCGACGGTCCCGGCGCTCGCTGCCGGTAAGAGCCAGACCTTGACCGGCGAAGTGAGCGACGCCATGTGCGGCGCAAAACACGATATGCCAGGCAATGCCGCGGAGTGCACGCGCGGGTGCGTGAAGCATGGATCGAAGTACGCGCTCGTGGTCGGCGACAAAGTCTACACGCTGGAAACCGCGGACAAGGCCGCGCTCGACAAGCTCAACGATCTGGCGGGAGCGAAGGCCAAGGTGACCGGCGAAGTCAACGGCACGACGATCGCGGTAAAGTCGGTGGCTGCGGGATCGTAAGAATCAATCGGGTGATCGGGTCATCGGATCATCGAAAAACAGTAAGTGGGATGATTTTCGATCGCCACATAACCCGATGGTGAGACGACCCGATTATGTCAATTCTGGTTCGGGTTATTCGGATTCGGATTATTCGGGTCCGGATTATCGTCGCGGCGCTTGAGCGTCGGGCGATCGTCGTCGCCGGTCTGGTCGGTGCCGCTCGTCTTGTCACTGGTGGAAGTGCGGCGCAGACTGGGACGGTTCCCATCCTTCTGTTCGATGACCTTGTGCCGGTTCTCGATGGTGGCGAGCCGCGATTTCACGTCGTCAAACTCCGACGTGGAAACCACGTATTGCGCCTTCGCCGGAAGAATGGTCGCGATCTCTTTTTGCGACGCTTCAATGCGCTCGGGCGTCTGCGGATGCGAAGCGAACGCCTTCGAGATCGTGCCCGGTTTCTTCTTTTCTTTCGCCTGAATTTTTTCGAAGAAACTGATGAAAGCCTGCGGATCGTACCCGGTCTTATACATGTATTGCAGGCCCAGGTAGTCCGCTTCCGCTTCGAAATTGCGCTGGAACTTCATGAAGGTAAGCGGCAAGCCCAAACCGGCCGCTTCGTAGATGCCGTAGCCGATGCCGCCACCGATGAAGATCAGGGGGATGGTCCCGATGTTGGCCCAGTTCGCGCGCGTCATCTGGCGCATCCCGTGGCGGGCGCAAACGTGCGAGATCTCATGCGCCATCACACCGGCCAATTCGGCCTCTTCGTCCGCCGCCAGAATCAGGCCGGAATTCACATAGAAGAATCCGCCGGGCAGCGCGAAGGCGTTCACTTCGTCGGAGTCGATGACCTTGATGGTGAAGGGCACCTGCGCGTCGGAATTGCGCACCAGGTTTTGGCCGATGCGGTTGACGTACTCGTTCACGACCGGGTCTTGGACCAGCTTCACGCTTTGCTCGACCTGCATCGAATATTGCTTGCCAATTCTGATTTCGGTTTCGAGCGAGTACCAGTCGCCTAGACCGCGCTTGCCGATGTTGCGGTTGCCGATGGCGTCGACATCGTCTTCCTTGCCATCGTGCTTGACCTTGCTTTCGTCGGGCTCCTGAATGGGAGGCGGGCCGCTGGGAGCCGCGTCGCTGGCGGTCGCAGAAGAGTCCGCGGGCGGAGCCGGAGTGGCGCTGGCGGGTGGATTCTGCGCGGGCGCTGAGGCAGCGGTTGGTTGGCTGGGCTGCGCGGGTTGTGCGGGCTGCTGCGGGCTTTGAGGCTGCGCCGTTTGATCCTTTGCCGTTTGCGGCTGTGAAGCTTGCGGCTGTGCGCTTGGCGTTTGGGAAGTTTGGTCCTGCGCCAGCGCGGGCAATGCCAGCAGCGCCAGCAGACTCAGGGAGATGAGCGATTTACGGAAAAACATTTGGACACCCCGCGGAAACCCGGTCGGTTGAGTCGATTATACCCCGATAGCAGTCCGGCAATGACGGAGTTTCCCTACCCATTGGACGCGAGCGCGAACGAGAAAGTTACCCGGTATTTTCTCCCAGATCGTGTGGACTCAGGTTCGTTTCCGCTGCGGACTGCGCGAGCGGAACGAAGGAAGAAATCTCACTTGATCGTCCACGCCGGTCGGCGTCATCTGGCGTTGGCGATGTGGTTACTAACCAGTTAGTACGGGGGTACCCCCCTCCCCCCGGTCTTTTGGAATCATAGAGTTAGGAAGAAATTCCCGCAAAATCTTTGACTCTAAAGGACTTATAGGTAAAATATTCCGGAATAAGGACTTAGCTCCTAAAACAGCTATAAAAATAGGTTTGGGGCAGCTTCGCGGGCCGCCTTGTCAGGCGGTCACACTTGTAGCTGCCCCAATCTTATTTCTATTATCGCGCACGGCGGGTTGGATGTCTGTGATTCTGGTCACAGGTGGGTTGGGGTGAAAAAAGTCAAAGGGCTGATTGCGGGAGTGGGGTCGGTCGCGGAATCGCACGTCTCGAGAACCGCGAGACGTGGGGTATGCAACTGTAGCAAAGGAACACAGCAATTATAGCCGCTGTTCCTTCACTAGCCTCCAATACTGATAACCCAACGCGGTCAGCCGGCACGATTTTGAATTCATTGCCGCAAAATACATATGTTCCTCGCCGACCGGAACTACCAACCCAACGCTCACAAATTTCTGAAGGTCCTTCATTATCGCGACGTTCGTGGGGCTAGCTCGTTCCGTTTCCGTGAACTCATAGGATGGGTCAAGCCTGTGTTCGTCTTGCGGGGTGGGGAAGTAATTGCAAATCTTTCTCAGTGTTTCGAAGGCCACAGGTGGGGCTATAGAACGAAGCGATGTAAAACGCGTCACATTGGTTTTGAATATGGGACGCTGATCCCACGGGCCGAGGGCCTGGTCAACGTAGGCATATATGCTGCCGGGTGTCACATATCCCCTCAAATCCGCCGCCCCCCCTTGTAGGGCGTCGACGATGAGTGAAGTAAAAACGCCCTTACCATCTATCTCAAGGGCGGATTCGGAGTCACGGCTTGCCGTTAGCACGGACAACCCCTCGCTCAACAGGGCGGCACTGCTTCCTGTAATTATTGGAGTTCCTAGCGCCCCGGAGTGACAACAGTCCAAGAGGATGACCTTGTCTTTCGCCTTCGATTGGTTGGCCAGGGCGAGAATGTCGTCCATTGAGACACCCTCGTCGTATTTCCTCGCGTCCTGCGTAACGATGTAACCGCCGGTGCTCTTGATGAACCCGTGGCCCGAAAAATAAAAGAGGCAGATGTCGCAGTCCCCCTCGAAAAGCTTCTCAATTGCTCCACGAACCTCGGCTCTGCCAAGGGTATCGCTCGGCGCCGTTAGGAGCCTTACTGAGAAGTTCGGGCCGCCGTCTCCATGTGTTCCCAGGATGCTGGCTATTGCATTTGCGTCATTGACGCAACCGTGAAGCTGAGCTCCTTGATAATTGTTGATACCCATAATAAGAGCTTTTCTCATGTTCAATGTCCTAGCCACGCCGATCTACTGCTTAAACCGGGGAGGTGCTCCGCATTCACAGCGAATCGAGGAAGTTGGTGATATTCTCCCACGTCCAATACACGACAGGTGTGTTTCCGAGTTCCGCAGGCTTGCAGCACGGGTCATCCTTGTGAACCCAGACACCCTTAATTGGTATGCCTTCTTCTTTTGCGCATTTTATCTCCCAACATGCGCCCTCTGCCTTTGGAGTATTTCTGCTGATGAACGCTATCACCCCGTCGCATCCTTTGATCTTTGTACGGCAGTTAGTCTTCCACGCTGAGTCCCACGGCTCTTTCACAGACATATCGATGAAATCGAACGGGACGGTGCGTTGCTCCTTAGCTTGAAAGACCAAATTGTCGCGCGCAAACTTGTCCTCGACTGCGAATGCGATGAAAACGCGCTTGTTTTTTGCCATTGTTTCGTACCTCCGTGATTGAACCTCAACTTAGCGGGGATCTCTGCCCCTCTTGGGCCACACCGCGATTGCGACTCCCCCTACCCGTCGCGATTTTCGACACCCCTATCTTCGTTTGTTGCCGTGCACGAGTTCGCTTAGTGATCTACCCGTACGCTCTCGAACGGTTTCTAACTTCGCATCGCTGCGGAAGCCAGGGGCGAAATCTTGGCCGTAAGTTTCGCGAAGCGTTCGCACGCGCGTGTCTCCGCGTTTTTCGCGAATTCTGCCGTCGTTATCGCGGCAGCGGTCATCGAGTCCTTCGTTGCAATGGTCGTTTGCCATAAAGCGCTAAGTCCTCCAATCTTGAAGTCTTGATGGGCCGGGCTATCAGGGATTGCAGGGCAAGGGACTGCGAATCGAAGAAGTACAGCCAATTCTAGTTTACAAACATACTACCGCAGGTTGGGTTTGTCAATAGGTAAATACCATATTTTGTGCCTCCTGGTTTAGATAGGGTGCTGGATTGCGTTAGGAAGGCATCCTTCTGAGCAAGAAGAGTATAGGGTCCTTCGGCTCCGCAGAGACTTCACTTCGTGAAGTCCCTGCTGCGCTCAGGATGATAATGAGGGAGAATGTCGGGGCGGGAACAGGAGGTCAAAACCCCCGTCCTGTGTCTGCAAAAACGCAGACACAAGGACGGGGCACCCCCAAAACCCCAGCCGTGCGCGATGTTCTACGTCCAGCGGAACCAGCGGAGGGCTAGAACAAACGAGATGCCTCCCCAGAACGCGAGAATCAGGATGCGCGCGGATTGGGAATGGAGGGATGCGCCTTCCAGGACGATGGCGCGGAGGGCGTCGATGAGGGCGGTGAGGGGCAGGGCTTGGATTAGGGGCTGGAGCTTGGCGGGGAAATGTTGGGAGGAAAAGAAGACGCCGGAGAAGATCCACATGGGCATCATGACGAGATTGATGAGGCCGCTGGCGGTTTCGAGTTTCTGAGCGCGGCAGGCGGTGAGGAGGCCGACGGCGCCGAAGGTTACGCCTCCGAGGGCGGCGAGAAAGAGGACGGAGAGGAGCGATCCGCGCATGGGCAGGTGGAAGACCAGGACTCCGAAGCCGAGCAGCGCGGCCACTTGTATGACGGTCATGATGAGGCGGCTGCTGGTGAGGGCGAGAAGGAAATCGGTGCGGCGCATGGGAGTGGCGACGAAACGCTTGAGGAGTTTGCGCTGGCGCATCTCGACGAGGGCGAAGCCGATTCCCCACATGCCGGAGTTCATGAGATTCATGCCGAGCAGGCCGGGGATGAGGAAGTCGATGTAGCGGGAGCCGGGTTCGCTGGAAACTTGGGTCGAGGTGGGGAGCGGGTCGCGGCGTCCGGCGGCGGATTGCAGGGCGGCGTCGATTTCGGAGCGCGAGAGGACGCTTTCGGGGCGCGCGGGATCGTAATGATAGGTGACGCTGCCGTCGGGATTGGGCTCGACGACGAGATCGAATTTTCCGAAATGAAAAGCGTTGAGGGCGGATTGGCGGTCGAGGACGGTTGCCTGGATGGAGGAGTGCGCGGGCGAGCTTTTATCGGACGAGGATTGGAGCAGAGCCATGGTTTGCGCGGCTCCGGCGCTTTGGACGACGGCGACCGAGGTGGTGTTGGCGGGCTTGTTGCGGAAGGCGATGCCGAGTCCGAGGGCGAGAAGAAGAGGAAAGCCAAAGACCCAGAAAATGATTTCGGGCTCGCGTTTGAGCTCTAACATGCGGGCTCCGAGCAGGCGCTTGTAGCCGGACCAGCGGCCGTTGCGGAGAGTGGGAGCGGCGAGGACGGGCGGCGGAACTGCGAGGCGCGGAATTGGCGTGGTGGTTTCGGTTGACATTAGTTCTCCCGCAGATGGCGGCCGGTCAGCTTGACGAAGACGTCTTCGAGGCTGGCCTGGCGCGTGCTGAGGTGTTCGAGTTGGTGGCCTTGCTGGTCGAGAGAGTCGAGCAGCGCGGGGATGGTGAGGTGAGGCTCGCGCACGGTGAGGCAGATGGTGGAATCCTCGTAGCGGACGGATTCGACGCCGGGGAGCGAGCGCCAGAGGGCTATGGTTTCTTCTGGTGCAGTGTTATGAAGCAGGTCCTTCGCTTCGCTCAGGATGACAATGTTGTTAGTAACATTGTCTCTACCATTGTTACTAACATTACTACTAACATTGCTGCCATCTGTGTTACTGCCATTGTCATTAACGTTATTACTCACTTGGAATTCGACGACGTGATGGCCGCCGAGGCGATCGATCAGATCGGAGGGAGATCCTTCGGCGATGATCACGCCGCGATCGACAATGGCGAGGCGGTCGCAGAGGCGTTCGGCTTCGTCCATGTAGTGAGTGGTGAGGAGAACGGTGCCACCTTTTTTCTGGAAGGCGCGAACGATGTCCCAGAGCTGGCGGCGGCTTTGAGGGTCGAGTCCGGTGGTGGGCTCGTCGAGAAAAAGAATGCGCGGGTTGCCGACGAGAGCGGTGGCGACGGCGAGGCGCTGCTTCTGGCCGCCGGAAAGCTTGCCAACCCAAGCGTCCGATTTTTCGGTGAGCTCGAGTTCTGCGAGAACGGCCTCGGACGGACGCGGCTCGGCGTAGAAACTGGCGAAGAGTTCGAGGGTCTCGCGGACGGTCAATTTTTCCGAGAGGCGCGTGTCTTGCAAGGAAATGCCGATCCATTCGCGGAGCTGGCGCGGGTTGTCGGCCCAAGTGTGGCCGAAGAGGCGAACTTCGCCGGAAGTAGGCGCGAGCAGGCCTTCGAGAATTTCGATGGTGGTGGTCTTCCCTGCTCCGTTGGGACCGAGCAGACCGAAGCACTCGCCAGCCTCGATGCGCAGGCTAAGGCCGCGGACGGCTTCGACTTTGGCGTCGTAGGTCTTGCGCAGATTGGCGCACGCGATGGGAGATGCCATCCGGAGATTGTAGCGTAGCTTAACGCTACTGCGGAGATTCGCTCCGCTGGGGCGGACGAGGGCGTCCGCCCTACACGTCAGCAGGCCCACCCAAGCAGAGCTTGGGTGGGGCACCCTCCAGTTTCAGGAAGGGTTAGGGTGAGCTAGCCCCCAGGGGCGCGGTTCCCTTGGCATCGCGCCACAGGATCGCGTTCAATTTTTTAGTATCGACAGCATCGGGCTTGGAGAAATCCATGAGCGACGAGGCTTTTGCGCCGACGGCTCTTTTCTCGTTGACCTTATAGATCAAACCATTGCGCAGATTTTTATCGTCGGCTTGGTAGGACGGCTGGGTTCCGGGGCCGGAGAACAGCGGCGCCATGAGCGGGGCGTGGGCGTCGAATAGGTTCATCGGGGGAAGACCGAGGAGAGATTCCATGGTGTGGACCATGCTGACGGTGGTGTAGAAGTTGCGATCGACGAAGGGCTGCGGCGGGCGGGGCGCATATTTGCTGATGACCAAGGCGATAGATCGATGGGCGTCGATGTGATCGGCGCCGTCCTGGGCGTCGTCCTCGACGACGAAGATGGCAGTGTCGTCCCAGTAAGGGCTGTGGGAAACGGCATCGACGACGCGGCCGACCGCGAGGTCGTTATCGGCGACCGAGGCTTGGGGCGTGGGCTTCGCGGGGCGTGTGCCTCCGGTGTGGTCGTCGGGAAGATAGAGCAAGGTGAACTGCGGAAGCTCTTTGGCGGTGCCTTTGGCCTGCACGAATTGGTCGAACTCGCGGAGGAATTCGTCGGCGCGAAGCTGGTCGGGATAATCGGTTTCGAAATCCGGAAAGAGCGGATCGTAATGATCGCGCAGCGCAGCTTTGGTGGGTCTCATGCGCTTAAGCTGCGGAATGGCCCAGGGCCACGGGCTGGGGCCGCCGCGCGGATTGCCGACGTTCGCGGGCAAGGGATCGCCTTGCTTGATTTCGGCGACGGGGCAAGTCGTGTAACTGGGAGATGGCGTGCCTTCCTTGGGCGACTTCACTTTTTCTTTGGTGCACCACACGGCGGCGATGAATTCTCCGTAGATACGGTAGGTCAGGCCGCGGCGAGCGAGGTTGTCCCAGAGGAAGCCGGTGGCGGGATCGTCGACGTCGGGGATGCCTTGCTCGAGCGGAAATTCCTCGGCGACAGCGCCGCCATAATCGTAGGTGCGTTCGCTGCCGCGGTAGCTGATGGGCCAGATTTTTTCGTTGTAGTCGCTGGTGGTGGCGGCGGTAGACCAGAGATGGCCGTCGCCGGAGACTTCTCCGCTGTCGTAAAAATTATCGAGTACTCCGAATTGCAACGCGAGTTTGTGCTGGTTGGGCGTGATGTCTTTGCCATACATCGTCAGCGATGGGTCGCCGTCGCCTACGGGCAGGTCGCCGAGAATCTGATCGTAGGTACGATTTTCTTTGAGAATGTAGAGAACGTGATGGATAGGATTGCTGCCACCGGCGAATGTGAACTTGCCACCGTCGGAGCGGAGGAGATTGTCTTCTTCAACTTGACGCGTGTAGGCGGCGAGATTCTTGTCGATGTCGGCGAGGCTGAGGCGCTGGATGGAACCGCCGATCAGAGTTGCGATATAAGGATGTTTTCTTTTGCGCTCGCCCGGCGACTGTGCCGGCATGTAATTGGGACCGCTGCTTTCTCCTTTAGCTGTGGCGATGAGCAAGTCGTTGCCAGCGATGGCCAGGGCGCTGGGATACCACTCGGTGGGGATGAAACCGAGAGGACTGACTTCATGGTCGTTTTCGCTGATGTCGAATACCGCGACGGCATCGAGCGAAGCGCAGGCGGCAAACAGGCGGCTTCCATCGGCTGATAGCGTGATCGCCAGCGGAACGGCACCCGCGTGGCCCTTCAAATTTTCGAAATTGACGTGGTAAAGACGTTCCATCTTGCCGCTCTTCAGATCAAGAGATACCACGAAATCTAAGCCGGTGTTACTCAGGGTTACGTATAACGTATCTTCACCGGGGTTGAGCAGCATTGCCGTCGGGTGCGAACTGGGTGCAACCGGATCCGTGTGGCCTAAGACATCGTGCCAAGCCTCAACCTTGCCCGTTCTAAGATTCAGTTCGGCTACTAACGACGAATTCCACAAGCTAACCCATGCCTTGGTTCCGGCTTTGTTGGCAATCACTGTGTATGGATATGCGCTGGGAATGTAGCGGCTTTGACTTAGATCGAACGACTGGAGGATTTTGCCGGAGGTGGTGTCGAGGACGATGGCGTTGTCGGAAAGATTATTGGCGATGAGGAGGCGGTCGCCATTTGCTCCGGGCAACACGGCGAAACCGGCGGGAAATGGGGTCGCGGTTCCGGCGGGAGTATTGCGCAGACTGTAGGCGACTTCTTTGCCGGCGGCGATGGGCTGAGGCGGAATCTTGATGAAGCGCTCGGGAGTTACTTCTCCGGCGGCGAATTTATACACCGCGATGCCGTTGCCGGTGCTGGTTGACTCTTTCCCCGTGGGATCGGCGATCGATCCCATGGAAGCGTAGAGATGCTGGCCGTCGCGCGAGAAGGCGAGTCCGATGAAATAACTGTGGTGAGTGGAACGGTCGCCGCCCAGGCGGGCTTCGCTCAGACGGTCGTCGGGAAAGTCGCGCAGCCGATTATTGCTGAGATCGAGAATGGCGATGGACTGGCGCTGGCCGCTTTCCACGGTCCCGTAGCCCTGGTTGAGCAGCGCGGCGTAGCGGCCGTCGGGGCTGAGGGCGATGGTTGCGGGAAAGTTGTTGGTGCGGGCGAGGTAGCCGGGGACGGGGAGGGTGAGAGTTTTGCTGGTCGGAAGATTGATGCGGCGCGAACGGTCGGCGGCACGAGCGGCGACGAATACGGCGAGCACCGCGGAAAGCGCGAGGAGGGAGACGATGGTAATTTTCTTCACCGGCTTTTTGATGAAATCTTTCATGAGATGATGCCTCGGAAGGTTTGTATCATCCGGGCGGCAGATCGCGCAAACCGGCAAGTACTGTGACCACGTGATGATTACGACGTGGAAAACGAGTAGCGCCGGCATCTTGCCGGCTGTCCCGAGGGCGTCTCGCCCTCGGCGCGGCGGGCGAGGACGCCCGCCGGACAGCCGCCGGGACGGCGGCGCTACGTTCGGCGGTCAAGCGGTACAAATCATGCGGTCACAGTACTAGCTTCTGCACTGCAAAGTTCATCCTAAGTCTCTGCCGTTGTAAAATCGGTGTTTCCCATCTTTCGAAGGCGACAACCTAAGGAGCTTACTTGGTCATGAATCGGAACATCGCAAATCGCAGAGTCATAATCATAGCTTTCTTCTGTGCACTCGTGCTGTCGGCGGCAGCCGCGCAGGAAGTGCCGGTGGTCAAGCCGGAAACCGTCGGGCTCTCGGCGGAACGGCTGGAGCGGATCGCGAGCACGGTGCAGCGCGGCATCGACGACAAACGCATCGCGGGCGCGGTCACGCTGGTGGCGCGCCGCGGCCATGTGGCGTGGTTCAAGGCGCAGGGCATGGCCGACCGCGAAGCGGGCAAGCCGATGCGCCCCGACACCATGTTCCGCATCTGCTCGATGACGAAGCCCATCACCAGCCTGGCGGTCATGATGTTGTACGAAGAGGGCCGCTTCCTGCTCGACGACCCGGTCGCAAAATATCTGCCCGAGTTCAAGAACCCGAAAGTGCTGGTCAAGCCGGCGTCGGGCGCACCGTATACGATCCCCGCGACCGGGGAGATCACGATTCGCGACCTGTTGCGCCACACCTCTGGAATCACCTACCAGTGGAATGACGACCTCGGGCCAATGTATAAGGACGCGAATGTCGCCTCCGGGTTGCTGCCCTACGACGGCACTATCGAGGACAGCACGAAGCGGCTCGCGGGACTTCCGCTACTGTTCAACCCCGGCGAGAAGTTTGAATATAGCCTGGGCGTCGACGTGCTGGGGCGGCTCGTGGAAGTTATCTCTGGCAAGCCGCTCGACGAATTCTTCCGCACGCGCATCTTCGAGCCGCTGGGCATGAAAGACACTTATTTCTATCCGCCCGACGGCAAACTGGAACGGCTCGCCACGGCCTACACCTACTACGCCGAGAAAGGCCTGAGTCGCTTTCCCGATACTCCGATCACGGAAGGCCCCTTTACCTATTCGGCGGATTACCCGGCGCGTGGCCCTAAGAAGCTGTTCTCTGGCGGCGCCGGACTGGTATCGACGGCGGCCGATTATATGCGCTTCTGCCAGATGATGCTCGACGGCGGCAAGGTGGGGAACACTCGCTTGTTGAGCCGCAAGTCGGTCGAATTGATGACCCAGGACCAATTGGGAAAGATAAGTTCGGACCAGGGCTTCGGACTCGGCTTCGGCGTCAATGGAGTGAAGGCGCCACTCTCCGAACTTGGATCGCCGGGGGAATACAACTGGGGAGGCTTCTTTTACACTCAGTTTTCCATCGACCCGAAGGAACAGATGATTGTAATTTTCATGGGACAACTGCATCCGGCGGGCGATTTGACCCTGGACCGTCAAGCGATCGAGCTGGCGTATCAGGCGATCGCCGACTGAAGGTGAATATACCGGTGGAACCGACTCGTGTCACCGAAACGCGAGCAGAACCGCGACGTACTGGCGCACTTTGTCGAGTAACGCGGGATCGGCTTTGCAGCGGAATTTCGCTTTGCGTCCGGCCCAATCCATGCTCTTCAACTGATCGATAAGGACCGCTCCCTCCACTTGATCAACGGTGACGGGGAGGGCGAAGGGGTAGGGCTTACGCTTGCTCGTGAGCGGACAAACTACAGCTAGGCCGCTGGCGCGGTTATAGCGCCGATCGGTGAGCACCAAAGCTGGTCGCCGCTTGGCCTGTTCATGGCCAACCTGCGGATCGAAGTCCATCGTCACGATGTCGCCGGCTTCTGGAACGTAGGAAGTCACGGGGTCACCATGTCACCATTGAATCACTTCCTTGCCCACTTCCGCGCCGGATGAAATTTCCGTGTAGCGGTTCTCTGGAGTGATCTGGGAAACGAGTTGCGCAAGCGTGGGAATTTTGCTTGCCCGGCGCAGTTCGATGCGGCCTTCGGCGGCGACTTCGATCTCCAGCGAATCGCCTTCTTTCATCCTGGCTTCTTCGACCACGGGCTTGGGAATGCGCACGGCAAGGCTGTTGCCCCATTTGACCATTTGCGTATTCATGGATCGAGGGCCTCCCGAATGCTATACATCGTAGCACAATGTATCTACATTGTCAATACGCAGGATGGCCCTAGACACAAACGCCGGGCAATCTGTCTTATTTTGTCCCCACCAGATGAACTTCCGCGGCTGGCTTTCCGTTGCCGGACTTCTTTACCTCGATAAGTTCAACTGCTTTAGCGGCAATGTGTTCGGCGGAAACTTCAAACTCTTTGATTAACTCCCAGGGAGCTCCGGAATCACCGAAGCGGTCTTTCACTCCAATGGCGCCGGTGATGATCGGAATGCCGTAGAGTTCGGGCGACTCGGTGATGGCGCTGGCCACGGGCCAAGCCAGCGCGCCGATCTGGTGCTCTTCGGCGGTGAGGACGACGCTGGTATCGCGGGCGGCGCGAACGATGGCAGCGGTATCGAGCGGCTTGAGGGTGTGCAGGTTGAGGATGCGGGTTTCGTAGCCGAAATCCCGCTTGAGGATCCAGGCGGCACGCATGGCTTCGGGCACCATGGGGCCGCAGGCGGCGATGGTAAGGTCTTCGCACTCGTCGCGATAATCGGATTCGAGCTTGGTCTCGAAGGCGTCGATGAAGTTTGGTGCGCCTTCATTCTTGCGCAGGCGAATGACGTTGGCTTTGCCGAAAACGAAGGGCGTTTTCTCGTCGGTGACGATAGGCGTGGCTTCGCGCGCAAAACGGATGTACTTGGGGCCGACGTGTTTGAGCAGGAGATAGTCGGTGGCCTTGCGGGTCTCGACCATGTCGCAAGGGACGACGACGCTCATGTTGGGCAAACCGCACATGGCGAAACAATCTTCGAGGGCCTGGTGGGTGGCGCCGTCGGGGCCGACGCTGACGCCGCCGTGGGCTCCGGCGATCAGGACGTTGAATTTGCCGTAGCAGATCGAGGTGCGGATTTGGTCGAGATTGCGGGCGGCGGCAAACGTCGCATAGGTGCCGAAGACGGGGAGCTTCCCTTCTTTCGCCATGCCGGCGGCTGCTGACGTGGCGGACTGCTCGGCGATGCCCATGCTGATCCAGCGTGACTTGCGCTCGGGCTTATTGGTGTAGAACTCGCTGATCGTAATGGAGCCGGAAATATCGAGTCCGAAGCAGACGATGCGCGGATCGTCGCCGTTGGCGGCCAGCGACTGGCCAAAGCCGAGGCGCGTGGGCTTCATCTGCACTTTCATATTGTCGGCGGCGTTCCACCAGTAGTTGCGCTGGAACTTGGGCATTTTCGCTTCCAGCTTGCGCTCGACCTCGGCTTGATATTTCTTGGCGTGGGCGAAAAGCTGCTCGACCGGAACTTCGGCTTCGAGGCCGAGTTCCTTCAACCCTTTGTTTAATTCTTCGAGGTTGGGCGTTTTGCCGTGCCATCCGGCCACGTCTTCCATGAAGCTGACGCCTTTGCCTTTGACGGTGTTGGCGATGATGACGGTGGGCTTGCCGGAGCCGGTTTTCGCTTTTTCGAGGGCATCGACGACCTGCTTCATGTCGTGGCCGTCGATGGTAACGACTTCCCATCCGAAGGCGCGATATTTATCTTCGAGAGGCTCGACGTTCATTACGTCTTTGACCCAGCCGTCGATCTGGAGGCGGTTGCGGTCGACGATGCCGATCACGTTGTCGAGCTTGAAGTGGCCGGCTTCCATGGCGGCTTCCCAGACCTGACCTTCCTGCTGCTCGCCGTCGCCCATGATGCAGAAGACGTGGTGATTTTTCTTGTCCAGCCGCGCGGCCAGCGCCATGCCGACGGCGATGCTCAGGCCCTGGCCGAGCGAGCCGGTGGAAACTTCGACGCCGGGCAGCTTGAGCCAATGCGGATGGCCTTGAAACGGCGAATAGAGCTTGCGGAGGAGCGCGACATCTTCTTTGGGGCAGAATCCGGCGAAAGCGAGGCCGAGATAGAGGCTGGGAGCTTTGTGGCCGGTGGACCAGACGATGCGGTCGCGGCCGGGCCAGTTGGGATTCTTGGGATCGTGATTGGCGACGCGAAGGTAGAGCGCGGCAGCGATGTCCATGATGGAGAGCGTGCCGCCGGCGTGTCCGGACCCGGCTGCGCACAAGGCGGCGAGATTGTAGCCGCGCATCAAGTTGGCCTGCTGTTTCAGTTCGTCGATGCTAAAAGAACGCAGGACTTCACCGCTGGTTGAATTTTGGATTGACATGGATTTGCTCCTTCGCGGGCGCCGTGTTTTGGGCAGGTCGAAAAATGGCGCATAAGCTCGCAGGAGAGAGGGTAATCGGGCCGGTGGCGGCGTTCAGTGAGCGTTGTCACAGGTGGGGGTGATGGGAGCGCGGCACCATTCCTAGCGGGCCAGTCGTGAGGTGGAGTCGAACGGCGTCGGCTGTGCGGCAGGCCACTTCTCGAAAAACGCGAGAAGTGGCGCACCCACAGATCGATTCGGGCGATGATCCGAGAGAAACCCGCTTTATACTCGACGTCGGACGTGGCCCACCCGCCCTGGGCCGCCCAAAAAATCCGGAAAGCGCATCGGCCATGAATGAGTTGGGCCGAAAACAGCCTACATATCCGAACGCGCCTTTTTTCTAGCGTCTTCCTTTGCCTCTTTCCATCGTTCCATGAGTAATCCAGATAGCGCCTTGTGGATGTGAATAATGTTGGACCTCAACCCATCATATCCATATTCGGCCTTCTCGCAATAGCGCTTCTGGAGAATTTTGTTTATCTTTTCATATTCGTTCTCGCCCATACAGTCATGCTCTTGGTATTCCACTATAGAAACGCCATCGTCCCAGTGAAGGGCATGATGGGAATCGCCAGGCAAGCCAGAGTGCCCTACTCCCGGGATAACTTCGGCAGGCCCGAAGCTATCAATCAGGCGTTGGCCCATGATAATGGGCTCTCTTGTCCTAGAGAACATCGCCGGGTCAAGGTAGGTAATACAAATTGCAGCTAGTTTATTATCTACAAATATTGCATTTGCAGTCGCGCCACCGCTTAGGACACGCGCCATGTATACGCACTCGGTTATAGTCTTGGCCGTTTCCTTGCAAGCCCTGTCTGGCGGCCGCCCGGATATCGTATCTTCGGAGTTCAGCTTAGACTTGAACTCTCTAAGGCTCATACCGAGTTCGCGATCGAAACTAAACCTTTCCGAGGCCTCTCTTTTCTTAGCTTCCTCGATGGCCTCTTTCGATCGCGCCATAGCTAGGTTGGCCAAGGATTTGTGCACGTACCAGATATAAGCAAGGCCGTAGTCCCCAGCATCACCATCATCACAATAACTTCCACGAAGCATCTCGGTTACGTCTTTGCTCCATTCCAAGCTGCCGCAATAGTGCTCCTGAAATTCAACTACAGAGGCACCGTTGTCCCACCGCAGGGCGGACAAATCCCTGTTGGACGCTCCACTAACGGGGACACGTACTGGTGGCCCGAATTTGTCCACAAGCGCTTGCGGTATAAGCGACGACTGAGTGGTATACGTGACAATGATAACGGCCAGCTTTCCCTCAACGAATACGGTATCCGCTCCCACAAAAGTTCCTGCCACGGTTGCCGTATACCTACATTGCGTGATAACACCCTTAAACGACTCCCTGCAATTCAAGTACGGCTTCCATTTCCAACGCCCTCGCGGCGGTCTGTGGGAATCGCCGCCGGATGTGACTCCTGTGATTTCGTTTTCCCATTCGCCCGGATCGACATGCTTCGCCTTGAAGCCCTCAAGGCTCATTCCGAGTTTGTCGTCCTTAAAACTAAACGGTTCGCGTTGGTCCGTTTGCGACAGAAGCGGCCCGACTAGGAGCATTGCAGCCAAGCCGTATAACAGTGGGATTCTCATCGCTTGTCAGCGCACGTTCTTCCCTACCCAGTCTTCAATTCGAATCAGCGCCTTGTTCAAATTCTCCAGCGAATTAGCTACGCTGAAGCGGAGATAGCCTTCGCCGTATTTGCCGAAGGCTGTACCGGAAAGCGCGGCTACGCCGGCTTGATCGAGGAGGGCGTCGGCTAGTTTCTTCGAGGGCCAGCCTGTCTTCTGAATATTGGGGAAGACGTAGAAGGCGCCTTTGGGCGTGCGGCAGGAGAAGCCTTTGATCTTGTTCAGTCCGGCGACGAAGGCGTCGCGGCGGCGTTTGAACTCGGCGCTCATCTTATCGACGGAGGACTGATCGCCGCGCAGGGCTTCGATTCCGGCCATCTGGGTGAAGCTGGCGGTGCAGGAAATCGAGTTGGTGTTGAGGCGCGCGATGTGCGTGGCCAGGTCGGGACGCATGACGCCGTAGCCCATGCGCCATCCGGTCATGGCGTAGGTTTTGGAGAAGCCGTCGAGCAGGATGGTGCGCTCCTTGAAGCCGGGCACGCTCATGATGGAGAAATGCTGGTTGCCGTCGTAGATGAGGCGGCTGTAGATTTCGTCGGAAAGAATCATGATGTTGCGGTCGCCGATGGCGTCGGCGATGGCGAGAATGTCTTTCTTGGAGAGCACGCCGCCGGTCGGGTTCTGGGGCGAGTTGAGGATGATGAGCTTGGTGCGGTCGGTGATGAGTGAGGCGAATTCGGCGACATCGAAACAGAAATCGCGCTCCTCGCGCAGAGGAATGGGAATGGCGCGCCCGCCGACATACTCGATCATGGACTCGTAGATGGGGAAGCCGGGATTGGGATAGATGACTTCGTCTCCCTCATCGATGAGGGCGAGGATGGTATGGAAAATGATGGGCTTGCCGCCGGGGACGACGACGACTTCGTCGCTAGCGACCGGAACATTGCGGGTGCGGCTGACGTAGTCGGCAATGGTCTGGCGCAGCTCGGGCAGGCCGGCGGAGGGGCCGTAGTGGGTCCATCCGTGGTGTAGCGCATCGACCGCAGCCTCGATGACGTTGGAGGGCGTGTCGAAGTCGGGCTCGCCGATTTCAAGGTGAACGATGTTTTTGCCCTGTTTTTCCAGCGCGCGGGCGCGGACCAGGACTTCAAAGGCGGTTTCGGTACCAAGCCGCGACATCCGGCTGGCAAGGCGCAATTCGAGTTCAGTCATAGTAGGCATAGGATTCCGAGTGAAATTATACGCTGGCGCGGCGAAGGCGGGTCAGTGGCGCTCGTCACGGGGACATGTGATAAATGGGCGTTGCGAAGAAAGAGCGAGAAGTGCGGTAACCACAGGGGGCACAGGGATGCACAGGGAAGAACGACGCTTTCCTCCGTGTACCTCAGTGCCTCCTATGGTTAAGATTTTCGCAGCGAATTTTAGAACTATTCTGAAATGGCGCTCTCTTCGCTCTGCGCCCGCAGGACGCGATCGACGGAGTAGGGGGCGCGCTGCGAAGGCTCGTAAAAATGGCGCACCTGCATTTCCCCGAGCAGGCCGACGGCGAGCATGTTGACGCCGGCGAGCAACAAGACGGCGGAGAACATCATCAGCGGGCCGTGCTGGAGCATCACGTCGGCGTGGTGCAGGAGCTTCTGAAGAATGAGCCAGCCGGAGATGGCGCATCCCGAAAAAATGCTAAGCATCCCGACCGTGCCGAAAAAATGCAAGGGGCGGGAAAGATATTTGAGCAGGAAGCGGATAGTAATGAGGTCGAAGAAGACGCGGAAGGTGCGCGAGATGCCGTAATGCGAAGCGCCGCGTTCGCGGACGATGTTCCTAATGGGAACTTCGACGATGGACGCGCCATACCAGGATGCCAGCGCGGGGATGAAGCGGTGGAGCTCTCCGTAGAGCGGCACCTGATGCAGGATTTCGCGGCGATAGGCCTTAAAGGTGGTGCCGAAGTCGTGGATATCGACGCCGCTCAACTTGGCCATGAGCCAGTTGGCGCAGCGCGAAGGGATGCGGCGCAGCCAGAAATTATCGACGCGATGCTTGCGCCAGCCGCTGACGATGTCGTAGCCGGCGGCGATTTTTTCCAGAAACAAAGGGATGTCGGCGGGATCGTGCTGTAAGTCGCCATCCATGGCGATGATGTACTCGCCGCGGGCATGGTCGAATCCGGCGGCGAGGCCGGCGGTCTGGCCAAAATTGCGGCGCAGCTTGACGACGGTCACGCGGCTGTCGATGGCGGCAATTTCGCGCAGCAGATTGAACGTGCCGTCGATGGAACCGTCATCGACCAGCACCATCTCAAAGGTCTCGCCGCTCGCTTCCATCACGGACTTAAGCCGAGCGTAGAGGTCGGTGACGCTCTCCTGCTCGTTGTGGAACGGAACGACGATGGAATACTTGAGCACAGCTTTTAATTATACGGCAACGGGGTTTGTATTCTAAGTGACTTTCGTGAGGTATGGCTTTGGCAGGATGGATGCGGACGCTCCTTCACATTGCGTACCCCAGGTATCGACAAGCGCGTGACCCGGGGCGCGCGCTGTACTGGTTCGGGATCTCGGACCGGTAGCGGCGATCCCTATGAAAAGGGAACACAAGGGAACCCTTTGGCCAGCTTATCGGACCCCGATCGGACCCAGATTCGACCAAACCGGATTCTAGACCCCGCTCTGCCCGTTTGCGTATCTATGAGAGGACTAGAGAACCTCTGAATAAGTCCACGAAGAAGATGCGCGATGCTTTGAAAGCACGGCCCCCAGCGGCTAAAGCCGCATGTTTAGCGGGTCCTAGCGGCACGGCTGAAGCCGTGCCCTTTCAAAACTCTTCGGGAGCGAACTTAATCAGAGGTTCCCTAAGTGCCGGAGACACGAAGGGTCGGGCATGACACTTCATGCGGACCTATGACCAGCGTCCGATGGAGATGATCTGCTCGAGAATTGGTCTTTTTCGCATCCACGACCAACCCTCTCGCACTCGCCCGCGCGGTTTCCCTCCGATTCCTTTTATAAAGAATTCTCGATGGCCAGGGCCATGCCCATTCCGCCGCTGACGCAGAGCGTAGCTAGGCCGCGGCTTACCTTGCGATTGAGCATTTCGTGGAGCAGCGTCACCGTGATGCGCGTTCCGGTGCAACCGATGGGATGGCCGAGCGCAATGGCGCCGCCGTTGACGTTGAGCCGCTCGCGATCGAAGTGCAACTCGCAGTCGCAAGCCAACACTTGGGCAGCGAAGGCTTCATTGAGTTCGACCAGATCGAAGTCGCTCAACTTGAGGCCGTGTTTTTGCTCCATTTTGCGGATGGCTGGCACCGGCCCAATGCCCATGAGGCGCGGATCCACGCCGGCGGAAGTTGCGGCGAGAATACGCGCCAGCGGTTTGAGGCTGTTCTGCTGGACGAATTTTTCGCCCGCGAGCACAATCGCCGCCGCGGCATCGGTGATGCCGGAAGAATTTCCGGCAGTGATGGTTCCGGTCTTGGAAAAAACTGGGGCCAGCTTGGCCATTTTCTCCAGGGTCGCGCCCGGAAACAAGTGCTCATCGCGCGAAAAAACGGTTACGCCCTTCTTGCCTTCAATGGTGACGGGAACAATTTCGGCATCGAAGCGGCCGCTGGATTGCGCCGCCGCAGCGCGCTGCTGCGAGGCGAGTGCGAATCGGTCCTGCTCTTCGCGCGAAATTTGGTATTGCGCGGCGAGAACCTCAGCCGTCTCGCCCATTAGCATCTTTGCCATCGGGCAGAAGAATCCGTCGCGAAACATGCCATCGACGAGTTCTTGATGGCCGAGACGATATCCCCATCGCGCGCCCTCGAGATAATAAGGAAGCCGCGACATCGACTCGGTCCCGCCCGCCAGTACACAATCGAGGTTACCGACAGCAATTTCTTGAAAGGCAAGCGCGATGGATTTCATGCCCGACGCGCAAGCCTTGTTGACCGTGTAGGCCGGTATTTCCTGAGGAACACCGCTGCGGATGGAAATCTGGCGCGCGGGATTGGGGCCGCCTCCAGCCTGCCGGGCGTTGCCAAAGATCGTTTCTTCCACCTGCTGCGGCTGCACTCCGGCGCGTTCGAGCGCCGCTTGCGCGGCGGCAACTCCCAGGTCGGCGGCGGAGAGCGGGGCGAGCGAGCCGCCAAACTTGCCAATCGGCGTGCGCACGGCGGAAAGAATGTACACGTTGTTCAATTGGGCCCCCGAATATTTTGGCCAGATTCCACGCTAGTTTGTTGCTCCATGCTGAACTACAGCATGTACTACATTACGGTAAGCAATGACAAGGTACAACCAAAGCTATCGCCGGAAAATGCGAAGTTTCCAGTAAGTGGACAAGCGGAGTTTTGCGACCTCTATTATGTCGGTGCGACCGCTGGGTAATCAATTCACTCGGACGAGCTACGCCCTGCGAGCGCACTACCTACATCGTCTTCAGTTCAGAACTTACCCGCAACTTCGCTGCGGTCGCTCTCTGCACGTCTTCGACCGTCAGGCCGGGAGCGATCTCCTCCAGCAGCAAGCCTTCTGGCGTGACTCGGATGTAAGCCATCTCGGTGACGATTGTGTCCACCACCTTCGCACCGGTCAGAGGCAGGGTGCATTTCTTCAGGATCTTCGGCTCACCGTTCTTATTGGTATGCTCCATGGCGACGATCACGCGCCGCGCTCCCGCCACAAGGTCCATGGCGCCGCCCATGCCTTTAACCATTTTGCCGGGAATCATCCAGTTGGCAAGGCTGCCGCATTCGTCGACTTCCATCGCGCCCAGCACGCTGAGATCCATATGCCCGCCGCGAATCATGGCGAACGATTCGGCACTCGAAAAATACGCCGTTCCCGGCAGTTCGCTGACGGTCTCCTTTCCTGCGTTGATTAGGTCCGCGTCTTCCTCGCCTTCGAGTGGATACGGCCCGATGCCGAGCATTCCGTTTTCCGATTGCAGAACCACCATCATACCCGGCGGAACATGATTGGCTATCAGCGTGGGCAAGCCGATGCCAAGGTTGACGTAAAATCCGTCGCGCAACTCGCGGGCAACCCGCTTCACGATGCGTTCGCGTTTGTCGGCGTCTTTTGGGGGCTTCGGCAAAGTTGACATATTTCCTTCGGCTCGGTTCGGTAATACAAAGAAAAGTTGTTAGTCGCTGGTCGTTGGTCGTTGGCGAGCACTTAGGGAACCTCTGAATAAGTCCCCGAAGAGGATGCGCGATGCTTTGAAAACGCGGCCCCCAGCGGCTAAAGCCGCATGTTTAGCGGGTCCTTAACGGCACGGCTGAAGCCGTGCCCTTCCCAATACCCTTGGAAACGAACTTGATCAGAGGTTCCTTAGATATCTACTGTAATTTCCTAACGACTAACGACCAATAACTAACAACTCTCTTGCTAACTAATTGCCGTTAACTTTCTCACTGTCCTTCTTTCGATCCGCTTTTCAAAAAGTCGACCCTGGAAAATGCGTTTCACGTATACGCTCGGCGTATGAACCATGTCAGGATCGATTTCGCCGGGTTCGACCAGATGTTCGACTTCTGCGATGGTGATTTTGGCCGCGGTGGCCATCATGGGATTGAAATTGCAGGCGGTCTTGCGATAGACGAGATTGCCCCACCGGTCGCCTTTCCACGCCTTGACGAAGGCGAAGTCGGCTTTGAGCGCCCGTTCCATGAGGTAAGTGCGGCCGTCGAATTCGCGCGTTTCCTTCCCGTCGGCGATCACCGTTCCCACGCCTGTGGGCGTAAAGAACGCGGGAATGCCAGCGCCCCCGGCGCGAATCCGCTCGGAAAACGTCCCTTGCGGAATCAGGTCGAGATGCACCGTGCCGTTCAGCACCATCCGCTCGAGTAGTTTGTTTTCGCCGACGTAGGTCCCGATATGATGACGGATTTGGCCATTGGCGAGCAACAGAGCCATGCCTACGCCGTCGACGCCGACATTGTTACTGATAGTAGTCAGGTTCTTGACGCCCCTGTGGGCGAGAGCGCGGATCAGGTTCTCGGGCATCCCACACAACCCGAATCCACCCACCATAATGGTGGCTCCGTCGAATACGTCTTGAATTGCCTCTTCAGCGCTCGCGACAACTTTGTACATGGCAGGAGAATCTTATAGGTAATTCGCCGTGCAGGAGAAAGATTAAATCGGAATCCCCTATTAGGCCTTAACAACCGCAGCTAGTTTACACCCATACCGCTTATTCGCAACATTGCTAACTGACATTTAATCCTTGACAGGGTCCGCGTTTGTCGGCTATAAAGTTGGCGATCCATGAAGTGTCACAATCGTGGCTGCGGGCCAGCTTATGAAGGAAGACGATCTCATCGCGCTGGACGGGTCCCCGATCGAGCACGGGACGGCGCTCCACTCCGCCATAATCGGCCTTGTCCTTCATGCGGGCGACGAAGTAGACGCCGTCGGCATCGAGCGCGGAGAACCAGGCGACGCTGGAGCTGAGTTCAATCGGGGTGGCGTCCAGACTCAGCAACTTGTTCTTGAAGCATCAGCCATGCGATCCGGCGGCTTCGCGGCAGCGGCCCAGCCGTCGATAAAACACGGCGCGGTGCAACTGCCAGGGCCAATGTTCGCTGGCCTAAGCCAAGGTCGAACGTTTGGGCGCATCGGGCAACCCCAGATGCCGCAACTTGTCTTCGCCGACGGGCAGCCCGCCGCAGATCTCGCGCAACGACTGCACCCGTCCCAGGTGGCAATACAACATGGCCACAAACTCTGAAACTGCGGGCATAACGCTCGGCCCAGAGCTCGACGAAGGCCCGCTCCAGCTCCGTGCGGTAATACAACCGCAACATCTGCCACCAGGCTGAAAATGCTGGATACTCGCATCACGGCGGTGGTGGCCTTCCCTACGATTCACGTCTCGCAACGCAACCCGTAGCGGAGTACTCCCCCGCCGCTCAAAACCTAATTTGAACAAGAGTGAGAAAACTTAGTCGATCAAAGGAGCGTATACATGAACAACTTGGCGCAACATAGCCGGATGTTTGGGATGCAATATGTCAATCGCGAGATCGTGCTACCCAAGGCCACCACTTTCAGGTCAGGGAAGAAGTCCCGGCTAAAGATGGTGCTGTTGTTGCTGGTTGTGATGACTGTGTCGGCTGTGTCTTCAGCACAGAATGCGACCGGCAGAATTTTCGGAACGGTCTACGATCAGCAGGGAGCGGTGATCCCGGCTGTGCAGATAACGGTGACCAATACGGCGACCCAGGACGCGCGCACTACAACCACGAACAGCGAAGGATATTTTCAAGTGTTGGCGCTGCCCATCGGCAACTATAAGGTGACCGCCGAGCACACTGGGTTTCGGACGGTGATTAACGCCGAGCAGAAGCTGCTTATCAACCAGGCACTCCGCATCGATGTCAAGATGGACGTGGGTGCGGCTAAGCAGACTGTTGAGGTTGGGGCCGAAGCTGCGCCGGTGGAAACCGTCAACGCAACTCTGGGGCAGTCGATTTCGGGACGAACTCTCACCGACATGCCGCTGAACGGGCGGGACATGCTGGATCTGGCTTTGCTTCAACCCGGAGTCACGGAAAGCAACGACGATAATAGTGGCGCGGGCAATTACAGCATCGCCGGGGGACGCACCGACTCGGTGACGTACCTGCTCGATGGCGGAAACAATAATGACTTGTTGGATAACAGTAACCTGCTCGATCCCAATCCCGACGCCATCGCCGAGTTCCGGCTTCTGACCAGCGATTACACGGCCGAGTACGGACGCAACGGCGGTGGGGTCATCAGTATCGTCACCAAATCTGGCAGCAACCAACTCCATGGCAGCCTGTTCGAATTCTTACGGAACAGAGAATTGGACGCCAACGACTACTTCAACAAGCAGCAAGGACTCCCGCGGTTAGACCTTAAGCGCAACCAGTACGGAGCAACCCTCGGCGGCCCCATCGTCAAAGACAAGGCTTTTTTCTTTCTCGCCTATCAGGGGCAGCGACAAGTTGAGGGCGTACCCGACAACGATATCCCAGTCTTTTCGAGTCAGCAAATACAGGGAAATTTTTCTAGCGACCCAGGCGTGGTCGACTTCCTGCTGGCCAATCCATATTTCCAGCCAAATTCATCCCTCGCCGCCCAAGGCATCATCGATCCCACGAAGTTCGATCCCGTAGCCCAGGAATACATCAAAGCCGGCTTAATCCCCAGCACTGCCAATGGCCTGCTCTCCACCACGCTCTCTAGCGCAGATGATCGGGATGAATTAACTTCCAAGTTTGATTTCAACCTCGACGCAAAGGACAAGTTTTCCGCCACTATTGGTGTAAACCGCCCGACTTCCGTGAACCCCGCCCCGTTCGCGACTGTACCCGGCTTTCCCAGCCACACCGTGGCCAACTATTACTTCGTGAACCTGTCCTACACCCGGATCTTCTCGCCAACCCTGCTCAATGAATTTCATTTTGTTGCGCACCGCAGTAATGAACTTGCTGACATTGTGGGAAGGGCTTTGCCCACCGACGCACAATTTGGCATCGACGTCACTCCCGATCTTGAGACCGGCCCGCCCAACATCAACATGGATAACGGCTTTGACATCGGCCCCAGCGAAAATGGTCCGACGCGCTACGTCGAAAACACGTTCGCGTGGACGGACGGAGTTTCGTGGACGCGGGGAAAAAACAACTGGAAGTTCGGCGCTGGCTTCTCGCCTTACCAGGAAAACATGAACTACGCCTTCTACCCGAATGGTGAGTATGACTTCTATACCGGCACGAGCACGGCCACGGGAAATGACTATGCCGATTTTCTTCTCGGCGCTCCCGATGCATTCTATCAGGGGCCGCTGGCCCCTACCAACATTCGCACCAAGAGCACTTACGTATTCGGCCAGGACGAGTGGCACGCCAGCAAGAAACTGGTGCTGACCCTGGGGCTACGCTACGAATACAACACGCCCAAGTTGGACACCGAGGGACGCACTTTCTCGATAATCCCGGGATTACAGTCCAAACGGTTTGTTAACTCGCCTCTGGGGATGGTGTATCCCGGCGACCCCGGTGCTCCCACCGGAGTGAACTTCCCCGACAAGACAAACTTCGCGCCCCGCTTCGGGTTTGCATGGGACCCAACCGGAACGGGCAAGACCAGCCTGCGCGGCGGTATCGGCGTTTTTTACGATGTCCTTAAAGGCGAAGATAATCTTCAATTCAACGGCCAACCTCCGTTCTTTAGCGATGCGGGCTTGTACTTCAGTAGTGTTGGGCCGGGTCAGACCGGGCCAGTAGGTTCCCTTAGCCAGCCGTATCAGTCGGCCAGTGTTACGAACCCATTTCCTTCGAAGCCGCCGGCATCCGACATCAATTTCTACGATGCGGGCTTCCTGCCGATCAACAGCTCGGGCTTTGTGTACCTGGTCGATCCCCACCTGCGCACGCCTTACGTCTACCAATACAACCTGAGCCTGCAACACAATCTTTTCGCCGACACGATCCTGGAAACCAATTACGTGGGAAACTCATCGCATGGACTGACTTCGCTGAAGGACATCAACCCCATGGTGCTGGGGAGTACCAATCGACTGCTGAACGACCCTAGCGGCAACTGCGGAAGCTACGCGGATGTGATCTGTTATGGCCAACTCCCTGAATTCCAGAACGTGGCCAATGCAAACTACAACGCCTTCGAAGCAAGCCTGACGCGGCAACCCAAAGGATCGCGGCTGGGCAATGCTTATTTCACCCTTGCCTATACCTACGCCCATAACCTCGACGATGCCTCCGGTTACCGGCAACGCAATTCGCAAGTGCCCACTTACAGCCCCCATCTTTTCTATGCTTCTAGCGATAGCGATGTTCGCCAGCGCATCAGCTTCAGTATGGGATGGGATTTGCCTTTCGATCGCATGTGGGGCGCGGGACCGAAGCGCCTCACCAAGGGCTGGAGTCTCTATCCCGTCGTTACCTGGCGGACCGGATTCCCGTTCGACATTTCTGCCCAGTTGCCCGATTCCATCGATCCTTATAACCCAGGTTCTTCGGGCGTGGGCGATCCTTATCTTTCGAAGGCCGCAGTGGTTGCCCCAATACAAATGTTCAATCCCAGACAAGTGCGGACAATTAATGAGATCACCTACGGCTCCGACCCGACCGGGACGATCTGCGAGATCAGCACCACTCCCGTCACCGGCAACTTTATCTTTGATCCCAATAGCTTTTCCAACGTGCCCTTGGAGAACAATTCTTACTACGATGGCGGCAGCCCAAATCCCTGTTTCCCGGCGGTCGATCCGGTGAACAATCCGGCCGACCGGACCTATGGCCTGCACCGCAATTCGCTGCGTGGTCCGGGCCTGACCAATCTCGACATCGCGCTCGCCAAGACCACTGCGATCACCGAGCGGTTCAAGCTGGAGTTTCGCGCCGAGTTTTTCAACGCCCTGAATCATCCCGAGTTCGCGCAGCCGACGCTCGTCGACAACGCCGCAAACATTGACAGTTCAACGTTCGGCCAGATCACCACAACCGGCACCTTTCGCGGGGCGACTCCGCGCATCGGACAGGTGGCGTTGCGGCTGTCGTTCTAGAATTTTGTAAATGTACTGCGGATCGGGAAAGAGCTGAGGTATGGCAATGGGCCGATTCAGCCCGTTTCTTCGGCTCTCGATCGCTGATTTGGTCGTTGAAGGCGAATTCGCAGCTTGCTTTACTATTGCGAGATTGAAAATTGAAACGAGGAGTAATGACAACGGCTATTAGTTCCCGAACGATGACCGGCCAGGAGATGGTCGATCTTACCAAGAAGCACACGCTATTTTCGTGGTCGGCTCAATCCAAGGTCGACCCCATCCCCGTGGCTCGCGCCAAGGGCATCTATTTCTGGACGCCGGAAGGCAAGCGATTCATCGACTTCAACAGCCAAGCGATGTCGGTGAACATTGGACACGGCGATGAGCGCGTCATCCGGGCCATTGCCGAGCAGGCATCGGCGCTAGTCTATGCAGGTCCGTCCATGGCGACGGAGCCGCGAGCGCGGTTAGGAGCCAAGCTGGCGGAAATCGCTCCGGGCGATATTGACACGTTCTTCTTTACGAACGGCGGTGCGGATGCGAACGAGAACGCCATCAAGATCGCGCGCTTCTTCACCGGGCGTCACAAGATCATTGCTCGTTACCGTTCCTATCACGGTGCGACAGCCGGCGCGATCAGCCTTACGGGCGATCCTCGCAGATGGGCCGCCGAACCTGGAATTCCAGGCGTGGTGCACGTGCTCGATCCGTACCACGGCATCGAACGCGGATGGGACTCGGCCGAAACTTCGCTGGCCATGATCGAAGAAATTATCCAGTTGGAAGGCCCGCACACAATTGCCGCGTTTATTCTGGAGCCGGTGACCGGTACGAACGGCATTCTTGTGCCGCCGGATGGATATCTTGAGGGAGTGCGGAAACTTTGCGATAAGTACGGGATCGTGATGATCGCCGATGAAGTGATGTCGGGATTTGGCCGCACGGGTAAGTGGTTTGCGGTCGATCATTGGAAGGTTGTTCCCGACCTGCTTTGCATGGCGAAAGGATTTACTTCGAGTTACCTTCCGCTGGGCGCCGTCGGCATGAGGCAACATATCGCGCGGCACTTCGACGACAAAGTGTTCTATGGAGGACTTACTTACAACAGTCATCCGATGGGATGCGCGACGGCGCTGGCGACGATTCGCGTCTACGAGGAAGACAATCTGATCGAGAACGCGCGCAAAATGGGCTCGATCATGAAGACGTTGGGCGCGGAGTTACAGGCGAAACACCGGTCGGTGGGCGCGGTGCGTTCGATCGGTCTGTTCGGCATCGTCGAACTGGTCCGCGACCGCAAGACGCGGCAGCCCATGGCTCCATTCAACGGCACTTCGGATGAAATGGTGGCGCTCGGCAAATTCTTTAGGGAAAACGGCCTCTATACAATGGTCCGCTGGCATACATTCCACACCAATCCTCCACTGTGCATCGATGAACGGCAACTGCGGGAGGCGTTTGCGATCATCGATAAAGGGCTTGAGATTACGGACACTGCGGTGAAGGGATAGAACCCTAATGAGTAAGGACTATTTTTCTATCCCCTCGATCAGCGATGGGCGGCCTGCGATCGCTGAGATTTATCGTAGCTGCGACGATCTGCTAACTGCCGGTTGGAAAAGAGTGGAAGTTACTGCACAAGCCACGGCCAAGGGCGAACGTTTGCCGATTTATGCTTACTCCAACTCCGACCGTGTCGACTATGTTCTGATCGGTGGAATCCACGGTCGCGAACCGGCTGGAGCGATTGCGAACTCCCGCTACGCTGGAAAGCTGCGGCGACTCGGCCAGGAGCGGAAGATTCTGCTGCTGCCGTTACTGAATCCATGGGGTTATTTTCACCACATCCGTTACGGGCCGAATGGCCAAAGCGTTTCCGACAGCGACCACTTACTGGGCCGCCTTCCGGCTGCGGCTTGCCCGGAAGCTGCGGCGATTACCTCATTCGTCCTGAACGCCATTACCATCAACCCTGGCGCCGCAGTGCTCGACCTTCATGAAGATCCGGTCTATGAAGCTCCGGATTATCACCTGGAAGGTTGGGGTTCCTATCTTTATATCTCCGGCGAAAACTGCCTGAGCCACCCCATCGCGAAGCGCGTCGTCAGTTGTTTGAAAAGCAGTTCACTACCACTCATCGCGGACGGCACTACACGGTTTGGAGAGAAGCTCGCCGATGGAATTATCGTCAACACCGCGGACGGCTCAATCGACGAACTGCTGTACAAACTGCTCGCGTGCTGTCCGGTGATCACGGCGGAGAATATCTTGCATTCTGAGAATGAGCCGCCATTGCCCGAGCGCGTCGCGACTTACTTAAAAGTCTTAGACGCCTTCTTTGACGTATCGGAATAAGTTTCGGAGTCCATGCATGTGTACAACCATTGTTGTGGGCAAGGACCGCAGCGCCACCGGTTCTGTGCTCGTGGCCCACAGTGAAGAGCTGGGGCGGAATTCCGCGCACAAGATAGAAGTCAGCCCGCGGCGCCGGGCCGCTCGCGGAGAGCAGTACCCGCTGTATTCCGGGGGCGCGTTGCAACAGCCGGAAGAACTGCCGCGCTATATCGCCACAAAAATCTTCGCTAAGTCTCATTATCCGGGCGAACATACGGCAGGCGTCAATGAATACGGTGTCACGGTCGCCAACAACATGGCCCTGATGCGTGGCATCCCGGAAGCCCGAGCGTACGACATCGTTCCCGGCGGCGTCATCTGGACGGAGTTTGTGCAACTGGTGCTGGAGCGCGCAACCTCGGCCCGTGAAGGTGCCGCCCTGATCGGCGAGCTGTGCAGCGCATACGGCCTGAGCTGCGATTCCGGCACCATGCTGGCCGTCGCCGACTACGACGACGCGTGGTGGGTCGAACTGGCGCGCGGCGGCCAATGGGTTGCCAAAAGAGTCGGCCCCGGCGAAATCGCGATGCGCGCCAACTCTTACCGCATCGGCGCCGTCGAATTCGACGATCGCGAGAACTTCATGTGCTCCGCAACCCTGGTGGAGTATGCCCGCAAACAAGGCTGGTATGCGGGCGGGGCCTTCGATTTTGCCGCCATCTACGGCGATCCCGCGAACCAGAGCGACGCCTACAATTGCGACCGTCATGCAGTGCTTGAAAGCCGCTACTCGTGTCTCGACAATGTGAGTGTCATCGACCTCATGCGCTTTATGCGCGACATTTTTGAAGGCGCGCCGCAATTCAAGGCGGGAGAAAACGGCTCTCCTTTTCGTACCGGCGTGCGAACCATCGCCCGCATGAACACCGAGGCCAGCGCAATCGTGGAGCTGCGCCGCACCCTCCCGCCGCATATCGGCAACCGGATGTGGTGCGGCATGTCGACTTCGCTGACCGGCGTTTATGTCCCATTTCACCTGGGAATCGACGCGGTGGAACCGCATTTTGCGGATGCCTCCGCTTCCTATGATCCAGCTTCGGCCTACTGGCTTTTTACCGAACTGGCAAAGCTCGCCGATTACGGCTACAGCAAGTGCATCGAGACGATTACTGCCACTTGGCGGAAGTTCGAAGCCGAAACATTTTCGACCGTGCCGGCAGTCGAAGCGCGCGCCGCGACCCTCGAATACTCCACCGCATGTGCGCTGCTGACCGAATACGACTGGCAGCGCGCGGCTGCTGCCATCCTCCAGGTGCAGCAACTTTTGCCCGAAGTGAAAACTAAGGTATTTTACGAAGCTTGAAGAATTGGACCTCTTGCAGCCGAATTGTTATTCATCTTAGGAGCCGAACGGCAAGGACCCATGCAGACTTTTCGTCAGCGGTTTTTCGATTTCATGAGCAACATTAACCCCTTGGTCATAGTGTTCTCGATGTGTGTCGCATTCTCCATTCTGACCTACATTATTCCGGGTGGCGAGTTCGAACGCCATAGCGTCATGATCATGGGACGCGCGCGGGAAATGGTTGTGCCGGGGTCTTTCCATCGCGTCCAATCCTGTCCGCAGGGCTTCCTGCAGTTATGGACCGTATTCATGCGCGGGGCCATGGAAGGCGCGGAGCGTTCCTTTGTCATCATGCTGTCCGCCGGCGCCATGACCGCCATCATTGCCACCGGAGCCATCAATGCCGCGATCCACGCGCTGATCGGCAAAGCGGGTCGGCATGGAATCGTTTTCATCCCCGTCATCGTATTTGCCATTGGACTCTGTGGCGCAACCTTCGGAATGTTCGAAGAAGGCATCCCGCTCATCCTCATTCTCGCGCCGCTGATGCTGGCCATGGGACTCGATTCGATGGTCGCCGTCTTTATCCTCTATTGGGGCATTGCCATCGGCTTCGCCTGCGGCATCACCAATCCCTACAACGTAGCCATCGGACAAGCGATTGCCAACGTGCCGCTGTATAGCGGCGCCTGGTTCCGGGTCATCAGCTTCGTGGTGTTCATGTCGATCACCAGCATCGCCATCATGCACTATGCCTATCGCGTCCGCAAAGACCCTACACGGTCGCTGTCTCGCGAAGACGACGTGGAAAACCGCGCCCGGCTGCGCACCGATTCCACCGCTGCCGAAGATTATGCGATGAACACCCGCCGCGCCCTGGTACTTGTCCTGCTGGTGGTCTCGTTCGCCATTCTCATGTACGGCCTGATGGCGTACGGCTGGAGCTTCCGGGAAATCGGATCGTTATTTCTCTGGATGGGGATCGTCATCCCGCTGGTTGGCGGAATGCCGGTAACAAAGATGATCGAAAAGAACATCGACGGGATGAAGAGTGTCGTCATCGCCGTGGTCATGATGAGCGCGGCGCAAATCCTCTACTTCATTCTTAGCGACGCTCGCATACTGGACACGATGTTGAATTACCTCGCTGGCTATCTGGGCAAAGTGCCGGAAGTCATTATTGCTTATGTCATGTTCGGAATCAGCGCACTGGCAGCCGCGTTGCTGGGCAGCGCATCGGGAACGGCGGCCACAATCATGCCCATCCTTGCGCCGCTCGCCGATGTCTTGCATTTTTCCAAGCAGATCGTTGTACTGGGATTCCAATTCGCCACCGGCGCCTTCAACTTCTGGATGCCATGGGACGGCATCGCATTTACCGTCTGCTCCATGGCGGGCGTCAAGTTCTTTAAATATATTCGCTACACTGCTAAGTTTGCGATGCTGGTATATTTTCCGACCGCGTTACTGATGCTGCTCATTGCCGTAGTCGTCAAATATAAGTAGCTTGTGGCCCGATGGAAGTGGTCGAAGGGAAACGCGCGCAGTGTATAACTGGTGGTTGTTGAACGCTGTTATCGAAAGGTTGATGAGATTCTTTATGGGACGACCTATTATGCGACGACCAATCTTGCTTTTCTCGCTTGTCTCAGTGATTTTCACTGCGATCTTTGCCAACGCCCAAACCGTAAAACCCAAACTCACGCTCGACGAATTCTTCAACTCAGTTAGCTTCGACGCGGTGAAAGTTTCGCCGGATGGCAACTCCGTCGTCATCCAAACGGAAAGGGCCGACTGGGAGCAGCAGATCTTCCGCAAAGAACTCTGGCTCTATCGGGCCGCAGCCGGGAGTCTGACCCAGTTGACGCAATCCGGGCATGACAACTCGCCGCAATGGTCGCCCGACGGCCAGTGGATTGCGTTTCTCTCGGAGCGCACAGGCGGCGCTGCCAAAGATGCGGACGACGCGGGAGACGCCAAAGAAAGGCGCGGCAACGACAAAGATAAAGATAAGGATAAAGACGTCGCCCAGCTATTTCTGATTTCGTTGAGTGGCGGGGAGGCTTTTGCCATCACCTCGGGCGAAGACGAAGTCCACGCCTTTGCCTGGGCCGGCGACTCGAAGGCAATCTATTTCGCGACCCGCCAACCCTGGACCAAGCAGCAGAACGACGATCACAAAAAAGATTGGAAGGACGTGGTCCGCTACCGCGGCGATGAGCGCGGCGACGTAATTTTTCGCCTGACGCTCGAGGATGCTCTGGCGCGCCACGCCGTGCTCGGTTCCAAAGAGATTCCGGACGCGGAAAAAGATTCCGGCGCCACACCGGGAGCAGTCGCGATTGCAGGCACTCCTCTGCGCGTGGAGCAAATCAGCATTGCGCGCGACGGCAGCAAGCTCGCTTTCGTGACTTCGTCGGTGTCCGAGCGTCAGGAGAAGTCCGAAGACGTCGAGCTGTACCTCGTCAACTTAATCGGCAGCGACACCACTGCCACGCCCGTTCGCCTGACCCACAACGAAGCCGTGGAACTCAATCTCGAGTGGGCCCCGGATAATCGTCATCTATTTTTTCAGGTCAACTTGGGGTCGGTGGACCGGAAGTATGAAGATCCGCAGCCACGCCTCTATTGGATCGATGCCGCCAGCGCGTCCGAGAAACGAGAAATCCAGCGCTGGTTTGCCGGCTTCCCGGGCGAAGTTGTGCGCTACACGCCGCTGCCCGATGGTTCGGTGCTGTGTGCTTGCCGCATCGGAACTGAGGTGCAGATTGTCTCGCAAGCGACGCCGAAAGCCGCTCTCGTGAAGCGCGAGGGATGGGCTGGAACGTATGAAACTCCCGATGCCGCGAAGCAATCGCAAAGCACGCGCATCGCGTTTGCGTACTCGGCAATCGCACGGCCCACGGAAGTTTACATTGCCGACGGTCCAGACAAACTGGCGCAGGCGCGGCCCATCACTTCTTTCAACAAGCTGTTTACCGAACGAGACTTGCCGCTGGCTAAGCCTTATCGCTGGACCTCGGACGACGGCACATCCATCGAAGGCATGTTGATGTATCCGCCGGGAAAGTTTGAGGCGAAAAGTCTGCCGATGTTAGTGCTCATCCACGGCGGGCCGCAGGATGCCGATGGCAATCACTTTGAGGCGGATTGGTATCAGTGGGACCGCCTGGCCGCCACCGCGGGTTGGCTGGTGTTCGAGCCGAACTATCGCGGATCGACCGGCTATGGAGACAAATTCGCACTACAGATCGTTCCTGAAATGGTTTCCCGCCCCGGCAAAGATATATTGACGGGCGTCGATGCGTTGGTGAAAGACGGAATTGCCGACGCGAACCAGTTGGCCATCGGCGGCTACAGTTACGGCGGATACATGACTAACTGGCTGATTACGCAGACCACTCGTTTCAAGGCCGCCGTCACCGGTGCTGGCGCGGTGGAGCACGTCGCGAACTGGGGCAACGACGACTCCACCCAAGACGACGCCTATTTTCTCGGCGGCCTGCCCTGGGAAACCCCCGAGCGCTATCGCAGCGAAGCCGCGATTTTCCAGATCGACAAAGTCCGCACGCCTACCTATATGGTCGCAGGAGCCGACGATATTCGGGTCGCCGTGCTTGAGGACTATCTACTCGATCGCGCTCTGCACGAGCTCAATGTCCCGAGTGATATGCTGATTTTTCCCGGCGAGGGACACGAGCTCGGGAAAAATCCCTGGCATGGAAAAATCAAAGTGCGCGAAGAGTTGAAGTGGCTGGCGAAGTATGGCGGCGTTGGGGATACGAAGTAGTGCCGCGACCGCAGCTAGAGCGTGTTTCATAAAACGGTTTTCCGCTTCCTAGCGGATTTCGGACGTACCTGTCGCCGAACTCAGATGATGAGAATACCCAGATCGAAGATCGAAGGGATCGGATTGCTCCGGCGCTTAGAGTGCATTATTTGCGCGTGCCCGCGCAGTTGCGCCGCACCCTGGCGAGCACCAACGCGATCAAGTTGGCTTTCTCCATCGTGGGAACGGTTTGCCGCAACGTTAAACGCTGGCGGGCGGGAGACCACATCGAGCGTTGGGTCGGCTCGGGCCTGCTGGTGGCCGAGCGCCAGTTTCGCAAAGTGCAGGGCGATCGGGAGATTCCCCAGCTATTGACTGCGCTGGCCAACGCGGTTTCTAAGAAGACCGTCGCCGAGCAACGAATGGTCGCGTAACCTATGACGGTCGAGAGTCGCTAACTTTAAGCGGATCTCCGGGCAATCTCCGCTTGGGCCAATGCCGCTGACGGCACCGTTCCATCAGCCACTCGATCTTCTTCCTTCGCAATTCTGCGCCTGACCAACGGCCTCAAGATAAATAGGGAGAAGATCGCCGCAATACCGCACAGTACGGCCGCAATGTAGAATGGCACCGCAAAAGAGCCGCCGAAGTACGCAGCCAGCGCTGCCGCCCCAAATCCGGCAAACACGGAAGCCGCACCCTTGCTCGTATACACCATGCCATAGTTGGCAGAAGCGTTCTTGGGGCCGAAAACATCACCCGTCGTCGCTGAAAACAAAGAATAGATTTCACCCCAGAAAAGGAAAACAAACGAGAATAGCACCACAAACGCTATCGGAGCTCCCGCTACTTTGGTCACCAGGAACACCAGTAACGCTTCGACGCCGAAGGTTAGAAACATCGTATATTCTCTCCCCAACCGGTCCGAAACCGAGCCCCACAAGATTCTGGACAGAGCGTTACAGATTGACGTCAGGGTTACGGTTAACGGAACAATCGCCAGACCCCACACCTTCGCGTCGCTCACATGGAGGGCCTTGGCGATCTGGGAAAGGTTCGCGGTAGCGATGAGGCCGCCGGCGCAGGCAAAGAAAAACATCACGTAGAGGAAATAGAACTCGGGTCTTCCCAGAGTTTGAATCCAAGTGAAGTTCACCTTGGACTGCACGACGGCCTTGCGTGCGTGCTTTGCACTCTGGTCCCACCCGGCTGGAACCCAGCCGGCAGGCGGATGGCGGAGTATCAATGCAGCAGCGAATGCAATAATGCCTTGGCCAAGCCCCCAAACAGCCATCGCCCTGGCCCACCCCAGGCTGTGGATCGAACTGGCAATGGGAATGACCGTTAGGGCGGCTCCGCCGCCGAAGCCTGCGGCCGTCAGCCCAACGGCCAATCCCCGCCTGTCCGGGAACCATTTCACCGCATTGGCAACGCATGAAATGTAAATGATTCCGGCACCGGTTCCAGCAATAACGCCGTAATAGATGTACAACTCAAGAGGGGACTTGGCGATGGTCCCACCCAGCACCCATCCGAGCGCGATACATAGCGCGCCGAAGGTCATAAGCTTACGGATGCCGAACCTATCGACAAAGTACCCTGCTACGGGCATCGGCCATGTCTCAAAGAGAATAAAAGCCGAGAACACGGCTGCTATTTTCGCGTAGGGTACACCCGTGAAAGTCTGTTTCATGCCTGGCGTAAAGAGGGTGAAGGCATACTGATAGTTGGATATGACGATCATCGCGACGATGCCGCACACCAACTGGACCCACCGGTTTCCAGCAATGCTGCCGTGCACTTCCTTCGCGCTGTCGCGCTGTCCCGCAGCTACAACTTCGGTAGTCATGCTTCTTTCCTCCTCTTAGAGAATGAATGCGGATTCTGTTCCGTACCGAGGTAAAGCTGGCCCGCACTTGCCAGCCACGCGCGGGCTAAGACGACCCGGAATGTAACTCTCGATTAGTACCAGCCTGGTTTGGATGGGGATAAGCACGGCGAATACACCTAGGATGGCGGCAAGCCTGGCGTGCAGGCTTACAGTGAGAGGTATTATGAACAACGTCCAGGCATGCCGCAGATTCGCGATGGCTGCCATAGCGAATCTGCGACCGCACGTTTGAACTCGGTACTCGACAATCTTGGGTTCGCTACGAACTAACGAGGTCACATTTGTGTCCATAGGCAACCTCCTGGGTGGTTGCCACAACACTTCGCTCTCTTCGCTCGTTCACTCCTGGCCGGAAAACGTCCGGGTCAATGAAAAACCCGCCCCCTTATGGGGCGGGCGGGTTATTCAGCTTCGATTTCTTTCTGGAGCGGAATGATTCCCGGCACCAGCCATTTGTCCCACATTTCGTCGATCTTGCTCTGGAAGAATTCGATATCTTCGTCGATAAAGTGCGCGAACCTTCCCTGCTTGAGCAAGTAATCGCGAACCGGAAGACGTTTGAATCTGCCGTTCGCAATGTCCCTGGTCTTGCCGTAGAGCTTCAGCTTGCCGTTTTCTACCTCGTACAGAGGGAAAATGCCGGTGTTCACGGCCAGTTCGCCCATTTCGGTACCGAGCAGGGGATCGAAGTCCCAGCCTTTAGTACAGGGGTTGAGACAGTGAATGAAGGTAGGACCGCCGATCGACAGCGCCTTGCGAACGCAGTTCATCGCCTGCAGCGGGGCGGATGTAATGGTGGTTCCCACATACTTAACTGTGGGATGGCCAACCAGCATTAACGGCGCCATGTTCTTTTTCCAGCGGTGATTCATGATGCGCTTCACTTTTCCTGGCGTGCTGAACGAGGTGTTGACGCCATAGGGCGATGTCCCGGAAATCTGGATATCGGTATTGGCGTACGACTCGTTGTCGTACATCAGGATCAGCAGGTTGTAGTCGGGATGGCACATGGTGGCTGAGATGGCGCCCAGGCCCATGTCCGCGCCGCCGCCATCGCCGCAAAAGGCGATGACGTTGATGGGCTCGTCCTTCATGACGCCCTTGCGCATCTGGACGCGGAATGCCGCGGCCGCTCCCAGCGCGCTGGAGCCCGAACTGCCCAGTTGCGTGTGCATCCAGGGAACGCCCCAGGGGGTAGAGTAGTAAGAGGTGTTAGCCACGTACATGCACCCAGTGCTGCCCAGAACGATAGTTCTGGGTCCTGCAGCCTTGGCCATCAGTTTCATGATTTGCGCAGACTGGCAGCCCTGGCAGGTGCGGTGGCCGGATGTGTAATATTCTTCGTGGGGAACCTTCTTGACTCCTTTGAAGGCTTCCAGGTTTTGCGTCGGTTTTTCGTCTACAAAAGTGCTCATGATGTTGTCCTTTCCGGCTCTCGGAACGCGTCGAAACGCGTTATCCCCGCAGCCCGATCCATTGCGTTAGGGGTTGCGCTTTACCTTTGGCGGCTTGGAAGACGATGTCGGTCATGGTTTCCACGTCCGGCACGGTCACTTCGCGGCCACCGAGCCCGCCAATGAAGCCAATTACCGGCGGTCTGGTCGGGCTGCTGCTGTACATGGCGGAGCGAACTTCCGTGGCCACCACGCCACTCAGGTCCGGCGAACCGAATGAGAAGTCGCGATCGATTACGCCGACGGCCTTGAAACGCCCCAGGCACTTGGCCAGATCCGGACCGGGAAACGGCCGGAACCAGCGCAGGCGCACGAATCCAACTTTCTTGCCTTCTTCGCGCATCTTCCGGATCGCTACTTTCACCGGGGTGGACATCGTCCCCATGCCCAGCAGCACGACGTCCGCATCTTCGGTCATATATTCTTCGAAGAACGGATTGCCGTACTTGCGTCCGAACGTTTTCTCGAAGTCGGTATAGACTTCGCGAATCACATCGCAGGCGATTTCGGTGATTGCGTAGTTCTGCCGTCGAATCTCCATCACCCAATCCTCGTTGGCCTGTGGGGCCACGGAAATGACGTTATCGGGGTGGAGCAGCAGATCGCCGCGGTTGTAACGAGGCAGGAACTTCTTGACCTGCTCCGCCACCGGGATCTTTACCAACGCTTGCGAGTGGGTGAGAAATGCGCCGTCGCAACTGATGGCCAAGGGTACGAAAATGCGGCGGTCTTCCGCCACACGATAGGCAATCAGTGCCATGTCCAGTGCTTCTTGCGCGCTATCGACCCAGGTCAACATCCAGCCCAGGTCGCGGACGGCGAGAGCATCGTTGTGTTCCACGCCGAAGGCGCCGGGATCGTCGAGCGCCCGGTTGCCCACCATGCATACCATGGGGACGCGGAGAGCCGGACTGACGGTCAGCGCTTCCATGGCGTACATCCAGCCCACGCCGCTCGAACCGCAGAACACGCGGGCTCCGCAAACCGACGCGTGCTTTACGATTTCAAATTGTGAATGCTCGCCTTCCGCCACGATAAATTCGCAGTCCATTTCGCCGTCTGCAACCAACTGGCTGATGTACTGCATCACCGTGTCGTAAGGCCGGATTGGGTAAGCCGTGACAACGTCGACGTTGGCCAGTTTGCAGGCAATCGCAATGGCTTCGGCGCCGGTAATCAGGGCTTCCTGTTCGTAGGTTTTCTTCTTTTCCTCAACTGGTGCTGTGATTGTCGCCATCTCAATAATCTCCTTGATCTTCAGGCTTGCTGCCGGGCCACTAGCCTTTTTTAGCGATTTCCAGGGCTTCGGGGATCTGTTCTTGATACTGACCGCGATAACGGAATCCATTCGACCGCTTCTCCATCGGCTTGGCCTTCTGGATGGTGGTTCCCAACCATTTCAAATAAGCGTCTTTATCTTTCTTGAACTTCACCCACTGGCTGTCGTTATCGTGGAATTCGGATTCATTCACCATGGTGATGCAGTTCTTCACCGGGCAAACATCTTCGCAAATGCCGCAACCGCAGCACGACTTGAGATTGGCGTCGTAGGTGCCGTCCGGGGTGACGTCGAAAGACGCATCCGGGCAATTGAGCCAGCACAGTGTGCACTTGGTGCAAGTCGCAAAGTTGACGACCGGCCGTTCGGTGCGCGTCGAGTACTTCTTGTACAGTTCGTTGCGGGCTGGCCGAAAGCCTCCAAGTTCTTTGCTCACCGGGTCCGCATACGGGCCGCCCTGCGGCTGGCCTTTGATGGACACGCCGCCCCGCATGTCCTTCCAGCCGGGCAGGTCGAACTTGAATAATTCTTCAGGATTGCCCTGGCCCGCTTTTACATCGACAGTGGCGAAGCGCTCAAACTCGGTGCGAGCGGAAGCCACTTTCGGTGAGCTCTTCAGCTTTTCGTTGATGAATTTCTCCACCGACTCGAAGCTGAACAATTCCGGCAGCGCCTTGGCGATGGCGCCGAGGATGCGGACGTCGGTGTGGTCGTCTTTATAGACCCACATGCCGGAAAAGCTGGTAATGCCTTTTAGGATGCCCAGCTTGTAAGGCTCTTCCCGCCGGTGAATGCTCTTCAACAGAGCGGGTGCGTCCTCCAGAGAAATTACGACGAGGGGGTGCCCCGGCTTGAGAGCGCGATGCACCGGCTGCTGGCCGTACCATGCCCACGATTCCAGGCCCTTACAGAGCGTGTCATCGAGAACCACCGTCAGGTCGACTTGCTTCGGCTCGTATTGCGCCATTCCAGCTTCGAGCGTCAGTTCGTCGTTGGCGACGATAGCAAAACTCTTGGCTGGAATCCCATTGCGTTCCGGAGCATCTCCATAACGGCCAAAGGAAATGCCCAGTTTGCCTTCGTTGTGCGCAGCCAGAACGATGTCACGCGTTATGTTCTTGGCCAGGGTCTTCTGAAAGACCCCTCGGTAGATGACTTCGACCGCGAATAGCTGGCCCATTTTTCAACCTCCATTACAATTTCTTCAGAACGATTTTTTCCACTTCCTGCAGGTGCCGGCGCATGGCAGCCTCGGCGGCTGCCGCGTCGCCCCGCTTCAGGGCCGCCAGGATGCAGCGGTGACCGGCGAGCGACTTCTCTTGCCGTCCTTCCACCTGCAACGCGCGTTCCCGGGTCCCGCGCAACAAATCCATCAACACGTCCACCACTTTCAAGATCGCGCTGTTGTTGGACGCCAGAGCTATGCTGTAATGAAACTCGGAGTCCTCTTCGATTCCGAGTTCGTCGCGGCCCACCTTCGCCTCCTGGCGTGCAAGGATCTCCTCCATCTCAGCGAGGTCATCCTGCGAGCGGTGCAGCGCGGCGCGCGCGGCCAAAGGCGGTTCGATCATCAGGCGCACATCAAGCAGCTCCGCAACCGCCTTCCGCTTCTCAAGGAGCGCGTTCGCCAGGGAATCGGCTGGTGTAACGGGCGGGCTGCAAACCACCGTGCCGACACCCTGGCGTGGATCGAGCAGGCCCATCAGTTCCAAGCTGCGGATGGCCTCCCGCACTGAGCTGCGGCTCACGCCCAACGTCCGAACCAGTTCGCGTTCCGGGGGCAGAAGGTCGCCAGGCTTCAGCTCTTTCGAAATGCGCTGCTCCAGTTGCTTGGTGACCGCCTGGTAGACTTTATTTCTCGGGATCGCTTCGAAGCCGGCTCTCGATGATGATTCAGCGCTCATTATCGGAATTGGTCTGATGTCTGACCACTGCATTTCAAACCTAAACCAAAACTAGCGCAAGGACGTAAATCACCTATCGACGTGATTTGGATCACGTGAGACGTTGGTTCGGGGCGGACGGATTCGTGTGAGCCTCCGTGCGCGCCGTTCACTTCGGCTGCGCTTATAGCTGCTGCAGCAAAGTGGCCGGACGCACAATGCTGGGTACGTTAAGAAGTCACTGTAGAGGGTTCGGCCAAGCGCTAGCGCACCGTCACAAAGAAATACGCGGTCATCACGACGCCCACGCCGATCACAGCGCCTCGCACCTTCCTGGGGTCTGCCTTTTGCGCGTAATGCGCCCCGAACCAGCCCCCGGCGAGAGAACCAGCGATCATCACGCCACACTGCGGCCACCACACTGCGCGAGCCACGATAAAGGTGAGCACCGCAGTAGCGTTAATGGCGGCGGCTAGCAGTGTCCTGACCGCGCCCATGGCATGAATGTCGCGCATCCCCAGCATCGCGAGCATTCCCAGCGTCAGGAACCCGATCCCAGCGCCAAAGTATCCGCCATAGACTGCAACCAGCAACTCCGCGATCGAACCTATTACGATCGCCTGCCACGAGATGTCCCGCAAATCGTCAGTGACCGCGGTCTTGCCGACGATGGCGCGGATCGAATTGCCGAAGGCGAACAGGAAAGTGCCACCTAGCAGCAGCCACGGAACGAGGCGCAGAAAAGTATGCTGCGGGGTTTTCAGCAACAACAGCGCTCCCGCCCCGCCCCCGACGACGCTGGTGAGCAACAGAGGAACCAATACGCGGAGTGGTACGTTCAGCCGTCGTAAGTAAGCTAGTGTGCTGGCCGCCAACCCAGGCCAGAGCGCGACCGTATTGGTCGCATTGGCTTCCACGGCTGGGATGCGCATGAACAACAACGCCGGAAAGGAAATGAAACTGCCGCCGCCAGCCAACGCGTTCAGCGCGCCAGCGATCCCGGCCGCAAAGAGCAAGAAGATAGCCTGATCGAAGTGCAAACCTTAACCTACCAGAAGAACGGGGTCCGGAGAATCAATTCGCCCAGGACAGCGGCGCAAACAGAGACGCCAATTTTATCAAGAATTTGTCAGGGAACTTCCCGTCGACTCCTTCCAACCGCCGGGAGCGCCACCTTCGCCATTTCGTCGAAGGGGGTTTACTCTCGTCCGCCGTAAACCAACGGTTTGACCCGGGCGCGAGACTGACTCAGGACAAATCCCTGGAAAAACCGATGCAACACCTCGATGTGGCAAAGCACGCCCCGCTGGCAATGGTTTCCTTCCCTATCGGGACAGAAATTTCTATTTCGCAATTCCGCGATCTTTGTACCTTTCACTCCGCTGACGGTTACTCCCGCCTGGGCTTTCGCTTATGCGCAAGAGTTGTTGTGTTGAGTTATGCTCACCGGCAGCGTGGAAGAAGTTTTCTGAAGAAAATTATCTTGACATGTTACATTCTTATGTGGTAAACCAAGTTCCCGTAAGAGGTCCGACCTTTATTCCGGACAGGAACTTATATTACTCGCACACAAACTTGCTCGCAACACTGTACGGATTCTTCGGTTTCGTCGCCCGACCGAACAAGGCAGCGCGCAGCCTGCGTGTCCACATGCCTTGCTGGGCAGGCCTTTCTGCAAATCATCCCAGGAGAAGAAACATATGCGCTCGCTAACAGCGTTTTTCGTGCTTCTGGTCGGTTTCATGGCGCCATGCTCGCTCGCTCACGCTCAAGGCGCGGAACCACCGAGTAAGACCGACGGGGCGACCTCCGTAAGCGCCACCAAGGAAGAGGTCAACCAGTTGCGCAGCGAGGTCGCCGCGCAGCGCCAGACCATCGAGCAGCTGAAGGCCTTGGTCGAGAAGTTGGCCGAAGGGAAGGACCGGGCAACCGGCGATAGCTCGGTCCAGATTCGGCCCGCGGCAGACGCTGCTTCGGTGGAAGCCGGTTCGCAGCCGGTGAACGCTCCCGGCGGCGGCGCTGTTCATCTAATGAACGCGGTTCTCGTGCAGCCCAACCCTGCGGCAATGGCGGCGGTCCTGGATCAGCCTCAACCCCCAGCGCCCAAAAAGGAAGCTCCCCTTACCGCTGGATGGAACGGGGAACACTTTTTCATCAAAAGTCCAGACGGACAGTTCAGCATCAGCCCCTACGGCTACGTAAATACCGATTACCGTGCCTACAAAGGCGATGGGGCACCCTCTGACACGTTCGTGTTGCGTCAGGCGCGCTTCGGATTTCAGGGCAATTATGGATCTCACTTTGATTTTGCGATCCTTGCCGACGCCGCCGCGACTTCCGGTTCGGTCGTGCGCGACGTTTACCTCAACGTGAGAATCAGGCCTGAGTTCCAATTCCAAGCAGGCCAGTTCAAAGCCCCATTCGCCCAGGAAACCGGAATCGGCGACACCAGCCTGGATTTCATCGAACGCGGATTTCAGTCCATGTTGTACCCGTCGGCAGCCTCGGCGTACCGCAGCCCCGGCGTGGCCATTCATGGAGACATTTCCGGTGGCGTCATGCAGTACTGGGTAGGAGCGTTTAACGGCAAGGGATATGCGTTAGCCAACACGACCAATCAACCGGAAGTCGTTGGGCGTCTGCGTTTCTATCCGTGGCGTAAAACCAAGAGCGAGTGGTTCAAGCAACTTGCCTTTGGCGGATCGGTTGACTTTGCGCGTTCGCGGGGTCTTTCCGGGGACCAGAGCTTCAGCGGCGCGCTACCCGATGCCGCTTACACCTTCTTCCCGCAGTTCGCCATTAACGGAGACATCCAGCGCTACAACGGTGAGTTTACTTATCTCAAGGGGCGTTTCGGACTGCGTGGCGAATACGATCAACTCGGTATGGACCGCACCAACGTCGGCTCTCTGCAAGCGGGATGGCTGGGCTATATGAGCCTTCCGAGGATCAGAGCCAAGGCTTGGGATCTCAGCACCACTTACTTGCTGACGGGAGAAAAGCGTCCAGAAAACGGCACTCCACGGGTAAAGCATCCAATGTTCGGCCCCGACAGTCCAGGCGGCAAGGGACATGGATGGGGAGCCTGGGAACTCGCCTTCCGATTCACTGGCGTCCAGGCCGACGAACCGGGTGCGAGCTTCGATAACAACCTGACCGACGGTTATGTGCCCACGTTTGATTACCACACCAACGAATACACCGTTGGGCTCAACTGGTATCCCAATTATTGGGTCAAATATGTGCTCAACGTGAGCGTCGATCAGTTGAAGGATCCTAGTGTATTGGGCGCGGAGCCGCAAAACTTCTTTGTGGTTATGCAGCGCTTGCAGTTCCGATTCTAGGCTCGGTCCGCCCGGTCGGGTGTCCGTTGCGGATGGAAAGTTCAACGCGTTTGGTTGTCGCCGGGGCTGGTCGCGGCTAGTCCTGAAGGGAAATCGTAGGAGGGAATTCGATGAGACCGAAGATTCTGCTTACTATTTTTGTCATCGCGCTGTTTGTGATCCTGAGCGGCTGCGGGAATGTTAAAAACTGTCCCACGTGCGGAACCACCAAGGGTGGCGGTTACGCCGTCATCGACATCATTACCGTGCCGGAACACAATCCCACTGGCGAACCCGGCGGACCGTTCAACTCCTTCGACATCAGCTGGGTCGCGCAACCGCCCAACGGCAGCGGCACAAGCCACAATCTGGACTACATTTCCGACCGCATCGGCTTGGCTGTGGTAGTGATCGATACCACCACCAACCTCGCCGTGAACGCCATCCAAGGGATGAACGCGGTCACGGACGCAGGGAATGGGGCCAGTGTCTGTGACCCCACCATTCCTCCAATCGTCTCGGTGTTTGGCAATTACACCCGGTTCGGATGTAGGACCCAGAACTTCCATCTTGATTCAGGCTTCGGCGCCAATGGTAAGTTTGGGGGATTCCCTGGCGCGCAGTGCTGCGCGGCACGAGCCAACGGCGTGAATCCGATGTCCGGCCCAGATGGCCTCGAGGTAAGCCCGGACGGCAATACCCTGTTCGTCGGAAATGGCAGTTCTTCGGTCGTGGTCTTCGATTTGAGTTCGATGAGCCTGACCACAAATCCGCCGACCCCGCCCAACGTGATTGCCGATATACCCACCGGCGTTTCGGCCGACTATGATGGTCCGCTGGGCATAGCTCCTTGCGTCGCCTCCTGGAATGGCGAAGCCGGATCCTCCGCCGATTGCGGAGATGACCGGGGTGACGAAATGGCATACAACCCCAATGTCACGGCGGCCGATGGATCGAGCCATCAAGTTCTCGCGATCATCGATGGCGATCCGGGATTGCCGTTCGTCACGTTTATCGACATGTCGAATATCGTGAGCAAGACTGGTACGCCGGCACAGCAGCATTGCTGGGGGCTAGACTCGACAGCCTCGCTGCCCTACGGCCCTTATCAAGCCGGGTTCAACACCACTACCGACTACCCTGCTAACTACCCCTTTCAAGGAACGGCAACGACGGCGGTGGCTCCAGCTACGAATGCTGCGTTCAACCCTCCCAGTTGCATCATTGGGCAAATCTACTATGACGGAGCAGGAGGCTCGGCTTCCGGAGGACTTGGATTGAACGCAAGCGTTCCGGTTGACATCGTTGGGGGTACATTTGCATGCCCGGATCCGTCCAATCCTCAGACTTTCGGTGGCGTATCCGGATCCCCCGTTGATGCAGCATTGGTTCCTGGAATAGGTACTCTCCCGAGCGGAGGCACTTATACTATCCCGTGCCATCATGGCCCCATCGTCGACCAAACCTTGGGAACGTTTTGCAGCCAAACTGCCCCTGGTACCAATTGCTCCGGCGCCATATCGCCGGCCGGGTTGGGAGGGATGGCTTGGGTTCCTGCCACTGGCCACTTGCTGCTGACCAATGCGAATTCCATTGGCATCACCAATATTGGAAGTGTCGATGAAATCGATCCAAGGGTCGGGAACAATACTTGCGGAGGGCCCTGTGGGCCGGTGGTGGTCAACAGCTTCGTGACGCCGGATTGTATGCCGACCAGCATCGTTCAAGGTCCGGGAAACAACTTCCTTGTAGGTTGCGCAGACCATGATGGCGAGGCATTTCCTCCCAATGAATATGTGATTGATGGAACTTTGGGTACAATCCTAGCCACCATCTGGAACGTGGGTGGCGTGGACGAGATTTGGTACAACCCCGGCGATAAGCGCTACTACCTGGCAGCAAGAGACATGCCCAATGGCCCGGTCATGGGCGTGATTGATGCCGAAACGAACCTTTGGCTGCAAAACGTTACGACCAATACTAATTCGCATAGCATCGCAGTCGATCCCATCAACAATCATGCTTTTGTGCCCATGCAGGCCGGCGGGATCTGCACCACGCAAAGCAGCAACGGTTGCGTTGGTGTCATGGCAGAACAGTGAGTCTGAGGAAGTAAGTGCACGTGGGCATTGACCCACCCGAGGAACTCGGGGGTTCGGCGAGCGGCCAGTGTCATTGCATGCTACGGGACGGGCAAGCAGAGTACAGCAACATGGTAGAGTTCGCCCTACGTGTAAGACTGGTCAAAAGTTCGGCCTGAGTGAAGTGATTATGGAAACCTTGAGTAGCGCAGCACTGCGGAGTAGTGTTTTGATTTGTTCGATTCTGATCGCGCTGGCAAGCGCAAGCGCGGAACCGGCGCCAAAACCCACCGACGTCCCTGCAACGGTAATCGCGCACTTGCCTTTGCCGCAGGCGACCGGGAGTCAGATGTTGCTGCAAAAGGACAACGCGAAACAGTATTTGTACGTCCAACAGGCCACCAAGCAAGGTTTCATGATCGTGGACGTGACCCGACCGGAGAAGCCGAGCCTGTTGAAACGGACGGCGGAATCGAATCAGTCGACTGCCGGAAACCTGGAGATGATGAGCCCTGAGGTGGCCATCGCGGAAGCTCCAGAAAGAACACCGGCAACTCTCACCAGCAGCAGCCATCCCACTGAAACCGTTCGCGTGCTTGATTTGAGCGACCCGCGCAATCCAAAAACCCTGGAGACGTTCAACAAAGTCACCAGTATTCTTCCTGACGGCGGCCACGGCTTGATCTACCTCACCAACAACGAAGGCCTGTGGATTCTCCGTTACAATCGCCCGGCACTGTTGGAGCCAGCCAAAAAGAAGCCGCCCTGCGACTCCGAATCCGAGATCATGGCTATGCCGCCGGACTGCGATTAAGGGCTAACCTGAACCAAAGCGGATCTCGTAGCAAACTTGGCGCTGTGGGACCTAGCGTGCCGTGCACTCCTGCTCGATGGTCTTGATCGAGGTGATAGTTAACGTCACCGGGGATGGAGAGCCCGCTCTTGCTGAGGTGTCGGAACTGGTGCTCAGCGACGGTGACTCCGTCCCGGTTACTTCCACTTGTTGTCCCAGGTACTGGTGGAGTTTTATTTTGCCAGTAGCCTGAAGTTCGTAAGTCACGGCTGGATCCTGCTTCATCAGTATATAATCGCCGCTCGACCGGTTGACGCAGCCTTGTACGGTTACCTGTCCTTTGGAATCTTTCGATTTGTGCTGGCTCGTATTGCTCGGATTACTGTTTTGTGCCAAGAGAAAGCTGCCCGAAAGCAGCAGAGCGAAGCATAAGATCTTCATGGAGATTCCTCCTCTCTCGAATCGGATGGCTGAGCTATGGCGCCGGTTGCACTTAATCTGCCGGGGGCGAAAGGAGGGTCTACTTGACGCGAGTTTCCTGATAGTGCAGTTCCTTCCATTGCCCGGCGCGCTTCACCCAGAGTTCACTGATGTACACGCGTGAGTAGCGTATTTGCGCCTTGGGAGGAAACTGTAGGGTGCTTTCGTAGATGACCAGGGCGGCATCCGGTCCCAGCGGAATCAGCTTGTACCCCCACAGCGTATAGTTGAAGGAATTTTGCTCTGCCAGTTCGTTTACTGCTTGAATCTTATTCCGCTCGCCCCGGCCATCGACTTCGACCCCCTGATAGTCGTCCGCCAACAATTCGGCGTAAAGTTTTTTGTCCTTGTTCTTCAGCGCCTCCCATTCGGATTTGATCTTCGATTCGAACATGTCCTTCAGCCCCGAGTCGGTCGAGACGCTGCCGGATTGACCGCCTTCGCCAGTCTTAACAGGCATTGTGGGGTGTTGCGCCAGAGTAAGAGACGTCAGAAACGCAATACAAGCCAAGACGAAGCAACCGCGCATAAGTCCTCCGGAGTGGAAGGTGGCGAATCTTATCGGGTTCGCGCCAGGTCCGGCGCAACCGAACTCTATTGCAAGTCTTTAACTTTCTTTCTCGCCGCCGCAAGCAGCGGTGGGGGCAGTTCGGAATAGCCTTCCTGAACTGCAAACTGCTGGCCCTCCGTGTATATCCAATCCAGGAAATTGCCTAACGCGGCGGCACGAACGGAATCCGACGATGAAGTTCGCAGGTAAATCCAGGAAAAACTGGTAATGGGAAAAGAATCGGCTCCGGGTGGGTCGATCAACGAGGCGGAGAAGTTCTTCCAGCCGGGCGCCTCTGCCGCCTGGCATGCCGCGGTCATGCTTTCGCTGGAAGCTTTCACAAATTTACCGGCGCGATTCTGCACCGCGGCTTGGGGAATACTGTTCTTCACCGCATATTGATACTCCACATAGCCGATGGAGCCGGGGCTGTTTTTCACTTTGTCTGCCATATCGGAACTGCGTTCCGCCGGTGCGCCAACCGGCCACTTGGGTGAAGGGGTGACTCCAATTTGCTCACGAAACTTGGAGCTCGCCTTGGAGAGAAAGTCAGTGAAGACGTAATTGGATCCCTTACCTGCGGGGCGGTTGAACACTCGGATCGGAAGATTCGGCAAAAAGATCTCGGGATTGAGCTTCACGATTTGTGGCGCATTCCACGTCTTTATATCGCCGAGGAAGATCTCGGCCAGCACTTCCCCCGAAAGCCGCAGTTCATGGTGGACAACGGGAAGGTTGTAGATGGGAACGATGGCGATGAGCACAGTCGGCAGTTCGATCAAACTGCCCTGTTTCCGCCCCTGTTCCGTAAGCTGAGATTCCCCGGCGCCAAAATCGCCTGCGCCATGTGAGATCTGCTTGATCCCTTCGCTGGTGCCAATCGGAAGGTATCGCATCTGAATGTTGGGGTTGTGCTTGCCGTACTCCTGTGCCCACCGGTTGTAAAGAGGCAACGGTACAGTCGATCCGGATCCCACCAGGACAACCGCGGTTTGAGCATTGGCAGGAGCGTTGCCCAGCCCGAGAGTAAGAAGCGACAGCAGCCAGATGTACGAGAGCAAACGGCGGCTGGAACCTCGCTGTGCATCGCTCGAAGCCGAAAATCTTGCCGACTCCTTCATCGTGTTCCTCCTAATTCTGGCCGGATGGTCGTACGCACGCTTCCTCTTGGCCACCGGAGCGCTGAAGCTGGCTGATAACTGTAACCTACCACCGTTTGAGTGAACCCGCAGTGTCGCGTGATGGGTAGCTGTTGTCAAACCAGGAACGGCCATCGCTTCAAACCCCCGCTCTCCCCGAGGGCTACGGAACCTCCGATTAAGTCTTCGCTAGCCGATGCGAGACGCGTTGGAAGTGCGGCCCTTAGCGGCTAAAGCCGCTTGTGGTGCTGGTTTTAGCGGCACGGCTGAAGCCGTGCCCTTCCCAAGAACACGCGAAAACAAACTTAATCGGAGTTTCCCTAAGAGTCGAATTCTCATCCCAATAACGCGGAGTCAACGAGAGAGGCGAGCATTCGCGCGGCCTTGAGTTTCTACCGGTGAGATCGAGGAGCTGTTGCTGCCGCCGCTGGCACTGCGCCTAACTCGATCTATAGGAAAAACAAAAATCCATCTCCGAGAAGGACAAGGATAGACTGGCTTTTTACAGGGCGTGAACTCACTGAAGTTGAAGCGCCCGTCGAACCGCTATCGGTGAGAGGATTCGTCCATCAAACTGCAAACTGTGAAACTGCCTTGATATCGGGCTCGCGATAAGCATATTGCCGGTGGGGATCGGGATAAAGACGGTAAGGATCGGATTCTTCTATCCGATCGCGTGGGGCGCGGAACTGTTCCGTGAATCGTCAGCGCATCTCCGATTGGAAAGCCGGCGGCCGGCCACAAACTTCATCTTGCCCCGCTCGACGTCCACCACTACGCGGTCGCCGTGGCGCACCTCGTCATGCAGGATTTTCACAGCCAGTGGGTCCTGCACCAGTCGTTGGATGGAGCGCTTGAGGGGCCGCGCGCCGAAGTTGGGATCGTAGCCCTCACGCAGCAGCAGTTCCTTGGCAGCGTCGGTCAGCTCCAGGGTGATTTGGCGCTCGGCCAACAGGCGCTGCACCTCCTCCAGCCGCAGGTTAATAATCTTGGTCAGATCCTCTGTGCCCAGGGGGTTGAAGATGATGAAGTCGTCTACGCGGTTGAGGAATTCAGGCTTGAAGTGCGCCCGCAGCGCATTCATCGCTTGCTTGCGTGCTTGCTCAGAATCCTCGGGCGTACGCAGCCACTCGGCGTTGAGCTGCGCCGAGTTGATGTTGGAGGTCATGATGAGAACAGTATTGCGGAAGTCCACGGCACGGCCCTTGCCGTCGGTGAGGCGGCCGTCATCCATGATCTGCAACAGGATGTTGAATACATCCTGGTGGGCTTTCTCGACCTCGTCGAAAAGCACGACCGAGTAAGGACGGCGGCGTACGGCCTCGGTGAGCTGGCCGCCTTCCTCGTAGCCGACGTATCCCGGCGGCGCGCCAATCAGCCGCGACACCGCGTATTTCTCCATGTATTCCGACATGTCGATGCGCACCAGGGCGCGTTCATCGTCAAAGAGGAACTCGGCCAGAGCGCGCGCCAGTTCGGTCTTGCCTACTCCCGTCGGCCCCAAGAAGATGAAAGAGCCGATAGGACGCTTGGGATCGGAGAGCCCGGTACGGGCACGACGGATAGCGTCGGCCATCCGCTCCAAGGCCGGATCCTGGCCAATCACGCGGCGGCGCAGCCGGTCTTCCATTTCGACGAGCTTCTTTACCTCGCCCTCCAGCATCCTGGACACGGGAATGCCAGTCCACTTCGAGACGATGCGCGCGATCTCGTCTTCATCCACTTCTTCCTTGAGCATGCGCGAGCTACGCCGCCGGTCGAGTTTGGATTGAAGCTTGTGCAACTCCCGCTCAGTCTGACAAAGCTCGTCAAGGCCGTTGGCGCCTGCCTTCGGCGAGCCTGCATCGTGCGGCTCTGCCCGCTCCTGCAACTTCAGGTGCTGGATCTTCTGGCGGAGCTCGTGCATCCGGCTGACCGCTTCCTTCTCCTTCTTCCAGCGGGCCTTCAGGACGTTGACTTGCTTCTGGACCCCGGCCAGCTCACTTTCCAGGATGCGCAGCCTTTCCCGCGAGCTGGCATCGGCTTCTCTCTCGAGTGCATGCTTCTCAATCGCCAATTGCGTGGCGCGGCGCTCGAACTGGTCGATGTCCACCGGCACGGAGTCGATCTGCATGCGCAGGGCGGCGGCGGCCTCGTCCACTAAGTCGATGGACTTGTCCGGCAAGAAGCGATCGGCGATGTAGCGATGCGAGAGCGTGGCCGCGGCTACGAGGGCCGAGTCCTTGATGCGGACGCCATGGTGCAGTTCATAACGCTCTTGCAGGCCGCGTAGGATGGCGATGGTGTCCGCCATGCTGGGCTCGGCCACGAAGACAGTCTGGAACCGACGTTCGAGGGCCGGGTCTTTCTCGATGTGCTTGCGGTACTCGCTCAGGGTGGTAGCGCCGATGGCTCGCAATTCCCCGCGCGCCAGCGCCGGTTTCAACATATTGGAGGCGTCGATCGCGCCTTCCGCCGCTCCCGCCCCAACCAGCGTGTGCAGCTCGTCAATGAACGTGATGATCTGCCCCTGCGAGTCCTCGATCTCGCGCAGCAGCGCCTTCAGGCGATCTTCAAACTCGCCACGGTACTTGCTGCCGGCCACCAGCGCGCCCAAATCCAGGGCCAGGAGACGCTTGGTCTTGAGCGACTCGGGAACGTCGGCGCAGACGATGCGCTGCGTCAGGCCTTCGACGATGGCCGTCTTGCCCACGCCGGGCTCGCCAATTAGGACGGGATTGTTTTTGGTGCGGCGCAAGAGCACTTGGATCACGCGCCGGATTTCGTCATCGCGGCCGATCACCGGATCGAGCTTGCCGCGGCGCGCCAAGTCGGTAAGGTCGCGGGCATAGAGCGCAAGCACCCCGTCTTTGGTTTCTGGGGTTGCTGAGGTTGGGCCGGCGCCTTGCTGGGGGCTGCGAACGGTGATCAGCGCCATCAAGATGGCATTGCGCTCGGCGCCGTGCCGCGCCAGCAGGGTTTGGGCGGGATCGCACTCGAGATCCAAGATGGCCAAGAGCAGGTGTTCGGTGGAGACGTGCTCATCGTCGAGGTCGGCGGCCTCCTGAAAAGCCTGCTTGAGAACGGCGCTAGCGGTCGAAGAGGGTTCAGCCTTTAAAGCGCCGCCGGCCCAAAGCGCTGGCAATTGGTCAATCAGGCGCCGTGCCTCGGCCAGCACTGCCTGGCTGTCGACGCCAATCTTGCTCAGCACCGGTACCACCGTGCCTTCACGGTCCGAGAGGAGGCTGGCAAGCAGATGGAGAGGCATGAGCTCGGGGTTGCCGCGCTTGGAGGCCAGATGGCCGGCGGCCTGCACCGCCTGCTTCGCCTTGGACGTCAGTTTGTCCCAACTCGCGATGATCGGCATGTTGTTCGTCCCACACGGGCCGCACAACTAGCGGCGGACTGAGGAGTGATGGAAAGCCCCACGTCCTCCGCCAGGAATTCAGATCCTACCGCTTGGAAGCGCCTCCGCAAACCGCTGCATCAGGCCGGCAGGCGCCGGATAAATCTCCGGCTCTCCAATTAAAAATAGTGTCGAGCCCTTCGGACTTCAGCTTGGTGCAGTAGATCGGCGCATCGTACGAATGAGCCGTGAACTGGCAGCCACCGTGCTGAAGTGAATAACCACCCGGCGTGGTGGAGCAGTTGAGCGTGAAGAGACAGCCGCCTCCTCTCGCCATCTCAACGCATACGTCCCAGTCTTCTCGCGTGCTCACAAACGCTGCGGTCGTCGGCGAAAACATGTTATGAAGTGCAATGGTCGCCAGAAACTCCAGGCGAGTGGGCGGGTAAGGCGACTCTTGAAGAAGGGCTCCGGGAGCCAGCTTGAGACGGGGAGTACCGAGAATAGTGGCGCCACCTCCGCAGTGCTGCCGCAGGTATTCCTCATGCCGCATCAGCATGGCCCAGTCCCGTCTCCAGTCCGACAGGCCCGAGAGCACTCCGATGCCGACGTGCTCAACCCCGGCTGCAAGCATGCGTTCATAGGCGTCCATGCGGTATTCAAAGTTCGCTTTTTTGGTTTTGCCGGGATGCAGCACGCCATATCGAGCCTTGTCGTAGGTTTCCTGCCAGAGCACCGACCAGCACAGCCCCGCGCCGATCAAGCGGCGGTAATCGCTTTCTTCCAATGCCTCGGCGCTGATTCCGACGAGACCGCCACCATGACGGTCTAACACACTTCGCAAAAGTTCAACATGACGACACATCGCATCGACTCGCATCTGCGGATCGGTCGAGTAGACCAGCTCAAGAACTCTTTGCCCCTTCTCCTCGACGAGATAGGTCGCCTCTTGTTCGAGTTCGTCATCCGTCAATCGCCTGCGCTCGACCCCGATCCCTTTGTTCCCTCCCCGAAAATTGCAATAGAGACACTGCTCTTCGCAAATGCTGGTCACATAGATCGGGACGATCACAAAAACTCGCCCACCGTAAAGACCCGCTTTGACCTCGGCAGAACGGGCGATGATGGTTTGATCCAGCTCGCCCCCCTGCCCGAATCCTTCGCTCCAAAAGAAAGGCGCGTAGTCGGACGCCACCATCGGCCGGAGCGAGTCTAGAGGTCCCGGTCGGGTGTGGGAAAACTCGGAGACCTCTTCGCAGACGGCTTTGTAGCGCTGAGAGAACATGGAATTTCCTGTTTGAACGATACGCGCTATCGAATACCTGCCACTGTGACCATGCTCACGAGGGCCTGTGACTACGGTCGGGACGAGCCGAAGACCAGCAGTTTGCAAATCCAGCCACGCTTGGAGCACGCGAGTAAAAGGTATAATTTTAGAATCACACTCCGCGAAGGATGGTACTCAAAAATGTCCGCAGGCAACGGCAACAACGGCAGTACTTTGGATGAGGTCCTCAAGCCGCGGACAGAGTGGCTGGCGCAGCGTAAG